>BNJT01001600.1_pt1 | contig 478781 bp, 696 predicted proteins | sample 8540491 | NCBI WGS metagenome assembly BNJT01 (sample SAMD00202455, study PRJDB9452) | human saliva metagenome | host: Homo sapiens
CTCTCCTCTCTCCTCTCTCTCTCTCTGGGGCACACAACAAAATGTCACACCCAAACGGGCAAGTGTGTGTGGGGTACCGCAATGTAAATACCGCTGCTCACCGCAATCAAAGTTCACCGGAAACCACGACCCGCGACCAATGCGACCCGCCCGCTGGCGCATCCGCCCGCAAACCGACCAAAAATGTTCACCGTCCCAAGAAAAACAATGTCATCCGCATCAGCATCTACCCATATACCGTGCCGCGGACATCAACATCTGCCTTTAATAAGTAAATGAATCAATCAACAGGTTGGTGTCAATCTTTTCTTGATTTTGAGTACGGACGTTCATGCCTAGTACCATGCTTGTTTCTTCCTTATACTAATATTTACCTTTGGGGCATATATTGTCATTTAATATTATAATTACAGGTACACTTACACCTTAAAAGGATTAGACTATCATAAAGTTGCAAATTAAAAATGTATTTCAAGTAAATTTAGCTTCCTATAGCAAGTAGTTTGAAATTTTGACCGCTTATGTGCTGATTGAATGGGTATTTCGTTGCCATAGTTTATTTGAGACTACTACAGGAACGATTTTTTAGACGGTAGTCAGAGTAGTTTACGATACTAAAGTTGGCTAAAATTCAGCAAACCAATTTTATTTGTATTATTCCTTATTAACCTAACCAACATCGCTAATATCTTTTATTAGATCTGGTTTTTTATTCTATAGCCATTCGTTAACAACACATCCATCTCTATCAATCTACCATTTGCCTTGAAATAAAATCACCTTGATTTTTGGAAGGTCCAAAAGCGGCTAATAGTTTCAATCGTTAAAGTCTTGAGATAATTACCAATATCTCCACGAGTCATCGTTAAACTAAATCACGAGCAGAAGCCCCACGCGTAACGCTGATAGATTGTAAAATGCAGTTAATTTTTTTCTTTCGCACTCATTTTGGAAAGTAACAAAATCATTTCTTTGATCACTTAATTTCGTTACCTATTGGGCGCATGGATTTGATGTCGATTTTCGGCATTTTCCTGCAAGATCACTGGTGAATATCAAATGGGATTTCGCAGATCACGCAGTTTCAAAGCTTAGTGAACCAACGTGTCACACCATGATAGTATCAAACCAAGATAAGATCGCCTGAAGATGAAAAGCTGTGATTTGTTCCTCGCCATTTCGCTTAATGTATAGCTTTTAACGTGCTAGAACGAAGTGCATAAATTGAGCGGTTCATCGCCAGATTTGGAAAACACACTGCATTTTGTACAGGCCTTTACGCCCAATGATGTTACTGGCTAACACCATACCCGCTGTGAGCAAAGGCTAATACTGCAATTTTGACAGGATCATCTGTTCTTCTTGTGTTTTTGTGGCTTCTGGGTACAATTTTCATAAACTCATTCACAAATTCAAGAAAAGTCGATCAACCAAAGTCAATTAATTATTTTTGAACAAGAAAGTATAATTTTACCCAAGAGAGTTAATTTTTCTTTAAATTTATTCAAAATTTTCAAAATGAGAAGTATCTCTCATTTTCTCTTCGCAATTATTTACAATATACAAAGGCAACAAAAAGAACCAATACAGGACAATAAGGGAGTCTATTATGTACAAACACATCTAGTTGCAGTCGATCTTTCTGAAGAAAGTTTGTTTTATTACGAAAAGTTGACTTGCAGAAAAATGTGGTGCAAAATTATCTATATCCATGTAGATGTAAATTTTCTGATTTATACATCATCTGATTGATATTAATATGTCAGCTGCAAGATGTTTCAGTTGAAACAATGTTATTTAGATGAGCTTGCAAGCAAAATAACCATCCTGTTTCAGAAAAAACTTAGTCACCACAGACTTTTCTCATGATGAAGAAGCCGTAAGTAAATATGGCATTTTCACTAATAATTACAGGCATCACCAAGATTTTGGAGTAAGTTTATGTCGTCAACCGCCAAGTGATGATGAAATACGCTGATATGCTTGTTGTCCTCTGATGATGAGAATAAGTCTTAATTTTGCATTGGTTCATTACGCCGCTTGCAGTTAGAAACAACTCAAAGGGAGTTATTTTTGCCAAAAAATTGCCAATTAGTAAATAGAGTAAATAAAATTCATTGCTTTTTATTGGATTATTTTTTCACAAATCTGATTTAAAAAGTGTATAACAAGCAGTTATAAATAAAACAATTGGCAACTTTTTAGTCTTTAAACAGAACGAGCGTTAATTAGAAATGAAAACGACATCGCAAATTAGACAGTCCTTTTTGGATTTTTTCCATAGCAAAGGATATACTGGTAGGTGAAGTTCGTTAGTTCCTGAAAACGATCCTACTGCTTTTACCAATGACTTGGCAGATGTTTTTCTCGTAGAAAACGTCCTTATACTGAGCAACGATACAGCACAACGCCGTGCGTGCAGGTGGTAAAACACAACGATTTAGAAAACGTAGGCTATACAGCTCGCCATCATATACATTTTTCGAGATGATGGTAACTTTTATCACATTGATTAAACGATGCTATTCCAATCAGCTGAATGAATTTCCAGAATGCATATTTTACGGAAAGAAAACTTTGAGGCACTGCTTATAGTAGATGATGAGGGCTGCATGATATTTGGCATACCTTGTAGGCATACCAGCTGATCACATTATCGGGCCGGTACAATAGTGCACCTTATGCTTCAGATAACTTCTCAAGGATATGATACAGGTCCTTGTGGTCCTTGGTACAGAAATTTTCTACGACCACGGTGAAAATATCAGTGGCTTACCTGGTATACCAGGAAATATATGATCAAGAGATTTTGAAGTTTGGAACATTGTGTTTATGCAATTTAACTGCTTGGCGGGATGGTACAATGGAAAAATTACCGAAACCATCAGTAGATACGGGATAAATAGAGCGTATGACTGCAGTAATGCAGCATGTAAACTCAAATCATAAATGCATATTTCGAATTTAATCAAAACAACAGCGGAATTATTGGGTGTTAAAGATTTAGACAAATCATTACGTGTAATTGCAGACCATATCCGTTCTTGCTCATATTTAATTGCGTAGACGGTGTTATACCTTCGAAATGAAGGCCGCCATTGCCTCCGTCGTATTATCCGTCGCAGTGCGTTTGCAATTTTATTAGGTGCAAAAGAAGCACCTTCATAAATTAGTACCAACACTTTGTGAAGTAATGGGCACGCAGGTGAAATTGTTGCACAGAACAAGCTTTCATCCAACAAACATTAAAAGTAGAAGAAGAGCAATTTTTGTTTCGCAATTAATTAGAGCGGCTCATACCATGAGATATGAAAGTGGAAAACAAACCCTTTCAGGTAAAGTAGCATTCAAACTTTATGATACTTACGGTTTCCCACTTGATTTAACCGCTGGATGTTTGTCGAGTGCGTGATATTTGAATTGACGAAGCGGGTTTTGATGCTGAAATGATACCAACGTGAGCGTGCAAAGCAAGTAGTAACTTTGCAGATTACAGCAATATCACTGCGGACGTATGTTCGGTTTGTCGGTTACGATCATGTAACAGCTGATGCAACTGTAGTTGGTTTATTCATCAAAAGTATGATGTAATCAAACTTGGTGAAACTGCGATTATTATTATCTTAGACAAAACGCCATTCTAAGTGTAGAAATGGGTGGTCAAGTGGGCAGATAGCGGTCTAATCTCATCAGAAATTCCAAGGCTTCATCGTTGTTGACACCCAAAAATATGGGCAAGTGTTTTCATGCTGCGTCAAGTAGAATCAGGTGAATTACGCATAGTTAAGAAGCTCTGCTGGAGTGAATGTAAACCTGCTGTCACAAAATCATTTTAAACACTCTGCAACCCACTTATTAATTCTGCATTGGTGTGTAGCGCACAGGAGTTATGCTCAAAAAGGGTCATTAGTGAACGAAAACGGCTTACGTTTTGACTTCTCTCAAATCCAGAAGCAATCACTAAGTCCAACTTAGCAAATTCGAGCGTAATAAAACCGTAAAATTAGTGAAAACATCCCCACACACATTGAAGAAATGATGATTCTGCAAAGCAAAGGTGCAATGGCTCTCTTCGGTGAAAAAATAGGTGATGTAGTACGAGTGGTTGAAATGAGCGAATTTTCAATTGAATCCAGGTGGTGCACACGTCCAGCGGCGGAAACATTAGTTTCCTCAAACCACCCCCTGAAGGTGCAGTTGCAGCAGGTGTTCGCCAGTGTTGAGGCAATTACGGGAGTAAATAGCACTTGCTTGATCCATCAAGAAACATATTACATGACTTCAATTATTAAAAGCAGATAACACCTCACTTGTGGAAAAAATCCAACACAATTACAAGACAAATCAAAACACTGAAAAGAGTTTACATAAATAACTTTAAAGATAAATGCCGCCTTGTAGGCTCTGAAATCTAAACAAGCTTCCATATCAATGGCGTAAAATGTGGTGGCAATCAATTAGACAATGTTGAAGGAAACCGAAGAACGATGGTTGATGATTTGAAAATCAGCTGAAGTGCTTAGCAGGGAAACAGAAGCTGATGAAAAGTGAACTTAATTAGAGAGTAACCACTGATTTAACTTCAAAAGTGAAAGCCATGAGTTAATGGTGAAATGGCAAAAAAGCCTGCGGTGGGTAAGGTCACCAGATATGGTAAATGGCTGGCGGTTCTGAACCACAAATTTATTACAAGTACTGAACTTTGCACAAGAATGGATTCAAGCAAAATTATAATTTAATACCCAGAAAGGTGGGAAGAATGAATCAGACTTGCCTTGACCTTAAAAATTTTATTGGGTCTTTATCTTGGAGGTAGCAATGTCATTTTAACCTCGGAAAACAGGAGAGAAAGTTTACCTGCAGGAGATGACGTAGAAATTACCGTACTTAGTGTACGAGGAAGTCATAGCTAGGGTGGAATGCACCGAAAGATATTGCAGTTCATAGACAGGAAACCAACAAAAATTAATACTGAGTCACAAATAATCTGAGAGTAATTACAATAAGAAAGAAAATTATATTTTAAATCTAATTACTGATCATTGTATTTCTACTTGAATATCTACAGATGATAAAAACCACTTATGTATAATCTAAGTGGTTTTTATATAAAACAAGGAACAAAATGAAAGTAATTATCCGCTGTGTTTAGGAATCAGATATACCCGCAACGAAAGCTATTCCTAAGAAATGCCATCACGACAAACCCATTAACCAATATATCACGAAATGTGGCGGCAGGTATTAGTGTGAGATTATCCAGCGACTCATCAAAAATGCCATCGAAAACCATTTGATACGTCGTTGAATTAGAAACGATGTTAGAAAAGCGTTAAGAGCGTCAATTACTGAAGAAGTTCGTTCTATTTGCCCTAAAGATGTGACGGTATTGCGGCGTCCGTCAAGGTAACGCAAAAGGCTTAGGTCATGCGCCTTATGTGGTCGAGCAGTTTGGTGTAATGAGCCTTTGCGGTAGTTTGCCAGATGGGACGGAAAGCTGAGTCCAAAAAGTGACCAAAAACGGAAATCAAGGTAATGATCAAACCGCCGAATAAAACAGGGTATAGTCAAATTATGGCATTCCAGTTCCAATAGATGAAGTGGCAGAAGCTACGGTGGTGTAGCTGACTGTAACGGTGTTGAAATCCAGCAGGGGGTAGCAGAACAAAAACATGAAACCATCTAAAGAAGAAGTATCTTCTAACTTGGTAGTGGTAGGCGTTATGTATTCTCAGAAGGTATCTGATTTATTAGAAAAACACCAGCAGGTGTAGAGATGAGATCTAATTAACTGATGCGATTGATATGTTAATTGAATAAGAAACCGAAGCATTCCATATGACTGGTAAAACATTTGATTGTATACAACCAGTTTATATGTGCAAGCATTTCAGAATACAGTTTATCATGATAAATTTGGTAAAGAATTTAAATAGTTTAATAAATTTTGTATCAACTTTTAAAGTGGTATAGTAAAATACAGAGTAGATAAAAAGAGTTGTCATTGAAAATAAACAGCAGCAACTCTTTTGTCTACTATGTCTTCTTTGGATATTCCTGCAAAATTTTGCTGAAGTACCGCTTGCGAATAAAATATTATAAGACCTTAGCATCAGCCAGAGATCAGAGTTTAATTTAAGCATGTGAGTTATTATTAATATAATACCCAAATATAAAATCCATTTACATTATTTATTTCAATAGGTAGTTCAATGGATAAATAAAAGAAGAAGAAAAATGAAATATAGCAACTTACTGCAAGAACATAAACTACTTACTTATTCTTCTATAAACCTTTCACATAGCAGCATATATAAATATGCTGACGTAGTTATTTAATTATAAATCGTATTAGAATTAAAGTTGATGGTAAACTGAGCTTGGATCATGTTTAAAGTTATTTACAAACCTCGATTTAATCCCTCATAATGATCTTTCATTGCGGCACTTGTAGGATCATATATGCGATTTCCACCCTAATAATTTCACCATAACCATCCAAGCAGCATTAGACATTCCACCACTAACCAATGCAACTTCTTGTGTATTTAACGTTTTCATAATAAATCTCTTTTATAACAATCCATATTGCATTTGCTCTTTTTATAAGAGTAATTACATACTGCTTTTCTAGATAAAATGATGTATATCATATTTTAATAAAGATTCTCAAAATGAAACACCTTTGAGATTTATTAACTCAATAAATACGCCTTTAATCGTTTAACTATCCTGCTGCTTTTTTCAAATTCCAGATCTGCAAAACTTTCGCACGGTTGTTCTAGTTGTTTCAAGTTCTTTCCAATCTTTACGGATTTAGGGGTGTGTAGGAAGAAAATTTCTGGAAACTTTGCAGATTTTGCCACGTTTTATTTGCTGTCAGGTTGACCAATGTCACAATTCGCCGACTTTTTGTTCAACGCTTAGGGATTGACATGCTGCCCTTCGTTACTTCATCTGTTTTCCTTTAGCGTTCGGTTTCGGTAATCGCTTTTGCATTGAATTGCGATGCGATCACCGTAAAGAATCGCTTGCTGAGGTTACGTGCGGCACGTCCGATGGTTTGATACACTGGAAATGCGCAAGCTCCCTGTCAGTACCCAAAATCGCCACCAGCGAGATTTCCATGATATCTAGTTTCCTCGGCCAGGTTGATATCAACCAGGCACACCTGAACATCCCTACTGCAAATCGGATAATTTCACCCGCTCGACGGTGTCGATGTCATTATAGAATAATGCACACGTAATGCCGTGTCTGTCCAACACTGCTAAATTCCGCCATTTTTTGGTGAGAGAGTAGTGACTAACATCGCTCATCGACCGCCACCGCTTGCGAATTCTCCGAAAGCAAACGTCCGCCTAGTTGTCATCAAGCACTTTCAATAATCGGATCATAAGCCTGCTAATGCACCCACCTGATCCCACACATCAGACTTTCCTAATTCATAAGCAATTTGGGTCAGAAACGTAAAGAATGGCGAAAAGCTGTCAAAACTTTCAAATTTGAGCGGGCATATATCCAACGCTATGTGACAGCCGTTGCACGAGCGTTTCTTTCGTGCCGATATACATACCACCGCCAATTTGTATGCCAGTAACGTGCGATTCATCAATCACCAAAATGCTGTCCGCCGGGCATATATAATCAAATAATAAGGTCGGGGGTGGTTCGTCTTCTTTTCTACCCAGAGATAGCGGAGTAGTTTTCAATACCCGAGCACAACTTATTCATTCATCATCGATATCAACCGCGCTGGGTAATGCGTTGCTCTTCCAGCACCGGTTCTCATTTTAAAGTATTCGCGACGTCCACCACCTCTCGATCCGTCAATTTGCCCAGTCGCGCCTCGAGTGCTACATAGTGTGTTTTCGGGTAGGTGTAACGTGGCACACGCCCCAAAATCTGCGCCCAGTGAGCGATCGAACATGGAAAGATTTTCAACTACGTCAAACAGCCCACGCGTAAAGCGACCCCGTCCATCCCGCAGGGAAAATATCAAACGTTCACCAAACACGGGCTGGCGCTGGAATGCTTTGATCGTTATGTATATTGCAACCAGCAAGGCGGGAAAGACGGTGCGTTGGTCGATATGTCAGCTCCACTTGCAGATGCAACATCATCTGCACAGCTCCCACATCCCCAAGTTTGGCAATAGCGGAAACGGAAGCCACGCAGTCGCGATGTTCAAGGAAAGATTTAGTAGTAAAGTCGCATCTGCTCGATCTGTTCGTTGATCGAAGCATCTTTCTCAAATAAAGCGTACTACCACTCGCGGCATATAGGCTTCTGGCTGTAAGCAATCATAGTAAGAAACGGTTATTCCACCGCATTTTCGTGGTGGTCATTTCCGCATAGTTGAGCGGCAAGGGTTTTATTCGGTGCAAGTAATACTGCGCGTTCAACTGGGCAATCACGCGGGTACGGTAAAGGTTTTACCCGAACCCGTTAATTTAACAACAGGGTTTGACAAAGCAAGTCATTTAGCCCTTCAAGACGCAGCAACGCCGAAGGCTGATCCCAGAGGGCTCAATGGACTATGCAGAATAAAAAGGTTTGCCTTGCTTGCCTATAATGTTCCTTGATGCGTTATTCTATAAAAGGCCAGAGCCTTATTATAAGGTTCTAGCCCCATTTTGCTTTTAATGCAAATTATTCGTCCTGTATCTTATCACCCGCATCCCCAAACCAGGCACGATGTAGCCGTGTTCGTTTACACGAACATGCCGTGTAGTTCAGCTGATGGCTTGTTTTTAAGGCCTAACACTCTTCTGGTGTCCATCAACACTTAATGTGTTTACATAACCCAGTACTTAAGTAAATTGAGGGTGGCGATTATTGATCCACCTGTGGCCAACATTGGGTCAACCACAATAGCCATGTTGCCTCTACATCGTCACAATTTTTGAAGTATGGTACAGGTTTTGAAAGTTTTCATCACGGTAGATACCTTCTACCATTTATGCACTCCCATGCCCAGCACCATCCATCATCTCAAACACACACTTTTTTAGAATAACGACTTTCTACTTTTGTATTAACCAGCCATCTATTTCACTTTTCTGTTTCAAATTTTCAGTCGTCAGTAGTTAAAGGCCGCTGACCCCAGTAGTAAAGCTGGCGAAACTTTAAAATAATTTCAAAGGCAATATCAGTTCAATTTGCGTACAAGCGTTACCAACAATTTTCTACCCTATCTTTCTCTGACGGCTTAGACTTGATATTACCGGCAATTCTTCATCACGGAGCATGATGTAAGATTTTACCCATATTTGGTTAACTCGTCCCTGGTAATTCAATCTCGGATTTTATAACCCGTGAGGAACGGCGGCGAATGCAACTTTCATTGGGTTAAGCTTTCATCTTTTTGCATTGGTACCTTGATAATTTCGCCAGAAAGTGTGTACACTGACGGCAACCACCCTATCACTTTTGGCGTGCAATCATCTCGATCCCGTTTGGGGCAGACATTGTAGCCTGATACGATGATCAGTATCTTTGCGATCGACAATGCGTGCTGAGATCTCGGCCCCATCTCGACAATATCAATTGCCAACCATCACCCGCATTCTATGTACCCTGCGTCCCAATAACCTTTCATCACTAGGACCTTTTACCTGCCTCCATGTTCACCCATGGCACCTTACCACCTGTATCGTCCATAATGCTAGAATATCCGTATTCGGCACAGGCACGCCAATGGAGCCTGTGTTCGGTGGAATCCCCAACGAGAAGCAGCGATCAATGGTGAACATTCAGTCATCCCATAGCCTTCAATAATGTGACAAACCTGTAGTTTCAAACCAGCGTTTTGCCACAAGTTCTTTGAATATTGCTCCGCTTCCAACGCTAAACCGCAGCACAGAAGTCTACCTCTTTGTCGCGGTTCATTCAGAGCATTGAACAGTGCGTTCACGCCAGCGCCAACATGTTTTTCAGCCTTTGACAAAACCAGAATATCTCTGGTTGGTAAATCACAAGCCCGTTACGCCTAATCTGAGGTAAGAGTAAGCAGCTTACTGACAGCGCAAACACGGTACATCGGCAACGGACAGTCACGTTATCCATATCTTAACAATGTCTGCCACCATTTCAACACATTAAACCATATTGGCGGTGTGAGCATTGCAATCTTTGCCGTCATAAAGCACCGTACAAGAAAGCAAGGTCAATACCTCTAAATTTGTTTTGTTAATATCGCTGTTTGCCGATACTAAGGCTTTGCGGAAAATTTCACGCAACTATACTAAAGCAAGTTTTTGATATATTTCACCACAAAATCTACTAAAGTGGTTTTCCAAATGAGAGCTTGACGCCCACAAGCAAATTATGCCTCACTGGGGCTGAAGATCACTTTGAGTGTCAGGTAAAGTTAGAGACGATAACCTCTTGCACCGTTAATGTTGAGCTGATGTTCAATTGCGTGATTACTGCACCACCCACACCATTCACCACCAATTAAATAAAACCTGTCCACACTATATAAACATCCAGAGATCAAGAAAATTAAAAAGATAAAGAGCAAAGATCCAATGAACTGAAAGCGGCTTTCCACAAACGGATTTGACCCGATGTTTTTCAATCAATGAGAGCGTTATTGACCACTGATATATATTTGAATCATCAACAGTTTTGATTGAAATAGTTCACATACTGTTCATCAACCACAGCAATGATTTTAATTATGATTCATCGTTAAAATCTATATCTGTACCAGTTTTAAACTGAATAAGAACAATTAAATATTAATGGTAATTATAGTACATAGTTTTGTATATATTAATATTGATAAATTTATTATTTAAAGATTAGTCATCTGATATCAAAAGGAGAATAATGGGAGTTCTATAGTTACAGGATTTTATGCAAGCCCATCACTGTACCGACAGACGGACTGGATGGGTCAGTTCGCTTTAATAAAACAAAAAGAACATAGAATAAATATAATTTTTTCATATTAGCCTTTTCATTTATAAACATTGAGTATATGAATTTTAATAAAATTAAAACGCAAAAAGTTAATGTTTGCAAGATAATTGTTATATGAATAAGTATAAAGCCACTCATATATATATAGCAGAATTCCATTAATACTCGAATTGGTTTTTGTAAATGTTTTTCATATTAAAGAGGGTTTGCAAGCTAATTTTTCACTAGTTAAAGTCATATTTTGAGGTATATGGATTTTGATAATTATAAATAATTTGTTCAAACTAAAGTTGTTGTTGTCAAGTTTTCAAAATTAAATTGTTTAAAAATAATTTTAATGTTGAACTGCATTGTTAATGAAAAATAAGTTTTGCAACTAAGGTTCGTAATGAGCCACCGTGCTGTTCATCATACTACACCACGGAGCCCTCAAGCAAACAGATGCAAATCTCCAGCCAAGGAAGTTGTTCAAATGCTAAGTTTTCACCATCAAACCATTTATGCTCAAGGATTCATTCGCCTCATTTCAAGGTGAGAAGTCTGCAATCGAGCAACACCCTGCATGACAGGTCTACCTGCTTTTGACCAGGCCAAGCCAGAGCGCACGGCAAAACCTGTCAGTCAGTCCATGTTTATGCAACTTTTGTTGCAAAAACCTGTTAATTAATCTGAAGATGTGTTTTTCAATACCGCAGGTTAGGCTGCTATAAGGGTTAATTTTGCACCGCTTCCTCGGTACGGAAAAATACACAAGTGAACGTAATTGTACTGAGAAAATCATCACTGTTAAATCAATCAATCCCTGATTTCAGCGTGATTGCCATTTTTAATTTTTCAAAGTAGATTTAATTGCTTCAAACACCAGTTCATACGAATCATTTGAAAACCAAACACCAGGGAGGTTAGCTCACGCAACTGCGCCAGCACCACCTTCCAAATCTTTGGCAATCATTAACCAAAGAATGATTTTGCCAAGCCACGTAACATGATAAAGCTAAGAAATTCTAAATGAAGCCAAAGAACGATAAGCCTGTGAAGGAAAGATTCTGCACAATGTCAGGAACATCATCAGAGGGTGAACCAGCCATTATGGTTTTGATAGTGACCACCAATAATAAGTTAAATGGTTTTTACCACCTCACAGTTTTTCAACTAATTCGGTCGGTGATTGTCTGCCCAATTTCCAGGACCTAAATATATAATCGATTTATTTAACGCCATCTTTAACCGTTTATGCACGTTTTGGCAGTTCAAAGTTTAAAATCAAACGAATTTTATGAAAATTAAAGGAACACTTACCATCAAAGATCAAATATATCAGTATTAACACCTGCATAATTCGGCAAATTTATCCTTATATGGAAACCGATGATAAAACCCAGATGAATGAACGCACACCAAAATCTTAAAACCGTTGAAAGAAAAAATTTAAACGTAATGAACGATCCCAAGAATGCGTTCAAACTGATTGTCACAAAGATCATCAAAAGGCAAGCTGTCGCTTTCGCCAAAATCAACGCATTACACCAGAAAACATCTACCCAACCAGCAGCACGCGAAGTCAACGGGCAAGGGCAAGTTAAAACTATCCCACCTCAAAAAGAAAAAATGCCCGCCCTGACATAACTAGAAAACGAAAAACTGTGCAGAAGAGATGAAAAATTTATGGCGAAATAGTTTAACCCATTCAACGCCCAGAATCAACTGTTCTGCAACGTGTGGAAGTGGGCGAAAAAAAGAAAGGAGGGTTAAGCTATCTGCCGAGTGCTTCCCATCTCCAGGCGGTTTTAAAAAGCATAGCTCATAGAGCAATTAATGGCATGCTGTCAGAAAACCGCACTACAGTTTAGAAGGTTACTTACAATTAGTACATACCCAAAAGATTGCCTCAGGCTTTGGTTGTAGAGGCAAACAATCGCCCAAAAATATCGGTATCGTCTGCACCTGTGCTTTCTACGTAAAAGGCATTATTAGCGGAAAATGGCGAATGCTTAAACCTGCCACCGTCTGAGTTGCTGAAGGTGGTCGGAATCTTGTCCATAAGACTTTGAAACCAAAACAAACAGATTGTTTGCAACAATTACGCCAACGTCATCAAACGCACTTAATGTCACAAAAACAGGCCTTCATTCTCCAAAAAGCAAATTGAAGTGGAAAAGTAGATTTAGTATTAAGGAAGGCCCCAACCATATTGAATACAGCGAAGATAACATGAACTGTGTAGAAAACTTTGCCAAATAGCCTCGACTTTCATGTTCGAGGCTATTTTTTATGCAAGACAACCAACCCATAGATATATATCGACCAACTCTTTCAACAATCTAAACAAGATGAAATCCAAAACGCATTGGCAGAAAAAGCAGAAATGCACTACAATGATGAGCAAGAAAACATCTTCAAAACCATATTAATGTTTTTTTATATTATTAATAATATTCATCAACCGATTGATCAGTATTGAAATCGGTTTTGATTAACATCCTGATATTTGGGGAAAGAGCAAGAGAAAATCGACACGGCACAAATACCATTACAGCATGATTGTCTGCAATCAATCAAGGCAATGAAAACATCTATAAGAAAAACTACAGAAGGTTTTATAAAGAATAAGATCAATGAAATTGCATGTTGAAATATCAGCCGGATGCAACGCAAATTCATTTCAAAGAAGAAAATGGGATGGTCACGCCAACGCCCCGTAGCCAGCAAAACGGTAGAAAGTTGAACCACGCCCACCATTCAATGTGATGATGATTTTTATCGGCAAACAACGCAAGGGGCAAGCATGACGGATCCCTTGAGGGTTTTAGATACCAACACGATGTGAGTTATTTTTCCGCGTTCATCCTGTATGGAACGATTGTGCAGTTAAACCATTATTATTTGCATTTCTTCATTGCCTGAATTATTTATGGCGCGTGCCAGACAACCAACAACTTTCTCACTAGATACTATCAATCATTGAGATTTTGAATGGGATACAAAACCGTAGAAACTCCATGGAAATCGTGCTGAAATGGAAAAAGAAGGGAAGGCAACGGCGTGATCGATGTTAATGAATGTTTTAGTCATGCGACATACGCATTTAGTTTTATCCATTCCAGAACCAAACTGCACCCTGAGGATCTGATCACTGCAACCATCAAAATCAAATGGAGTTTACGAGAATTAGCATTCCTATTCCAAATGGTTCTATCTCTCAGAGCGAGAACAAATCATCTCATCAAGAAGTGCTTCTCAAATTCAATATGGTCTATTTCTTCTGCCAACCTGTCGATGATGGTCCATGGATAAACCAAAATCGTTTCGCTATGGCACAGGCTTCTTGTGTGGCATCTGTCAGGCCAGCGGGTTTATACTGAAGCAACCTGTGTCCTTTTGTGAATATTCCACCATTGACTAAACGATTTCGCCTGATAGCCTGCAAAAAATATCATCTTAAAGATATTAAAGATTTAGCCAATGCAGGAGCGGATATTATTGCGGTAGATGGAAACGAAACCCGCCTCGTCCGCCGATACGCAGTGAAAACCGCAGATGTCAGTGTTCATGACCAAACCCTAGAAGAAGGCTACCGAAAATAACTTGGTTTTGATATTATCGGCAGTACGATGTCAGTTTGGGGCGAAGTAAATTTGAAGAGCCAGATTATCAATTAGCGCAGACGAAATCTGCGGGTTGTTTTGTCGCGTGAAGGCGTTATAACACACCTGAACTTGCACAAAGAAGAATGAAATTGCGCATCAGTGACCAGAAACAGCATTAACCTCGTTTGGAACATACCAGAGTTATCAACAACAACCGGCGCGAAAACAGAAGACAAAATTATGCGTTGTTTGGCACTAGACATTATGGGACGAAAAACTGCCGCAGTTGATTGTAAAAATGGCGCGAATTGAGCAACGTCAGCAATCTATTGCCGCGAAAACGTGAAGGAATGCACTAAGCGTTGAAGGAAACGGTTGCTGATTATGGTGCGTCTGACGCAGTGCAGTGGCATCTACGGAAATATCAATAATGGCGTATTAACGCATTAAATCCGAAAACTTAAGATGAGCATGATGATAACGAGGTTTATCAATACAATGACGTCGAAAACCATGAATATCAATCAGAACTGAACTATATGAACCCGCACTATTACTGTTTCTAATAAAGGCGATACTAAATACTTATCCCTGTAGACAGGCTCTCACGGTATTGCGGGCATATTGTTGGCTGATCCAAGTGGTCCAATGTGCGTCAGGTCGTCGAGGTTGTGTCAGCACCGGTGCAGGGCGTGCGATTGAGGCAGTTTCTTCCAAATAAAAACCAGATCCAAAATAAGGTTTGAACGCTTTAGAAAACAAGATCCGCAAGCAATATTTGTTCAAAAATGACAAAATTGCGGCGGTGATTGCTTATCGCCATTAGATATTCAAAAATCGTGATTGGCAGCTTGGCTTAGTAAGAGGGTTATTTGCCTTAGAACGCTTTTTACAAAGGCATTGTGAATTAGAAGGGCAAAATTTGGGCAAGATGCGGCTCAGTAGGCAGCCGCGTTATTGGGTGAAAGACGCATTTTGAAAGAGCCTATCACAATTAATATAGAAACCACAAATGATTCTGAAAAATATAATTCATTGTCTGCTCTCTATCATAGCTTAACAAAATCAGAAAACGGTGGATACGATTTGTTTTCACCGATTAAAAAGTCTGCTTCTGAAAACTAAGTAAACATTTGATGTAGGAGAGGCGATTATGCCTGTTTGAACCATGACTATGATTACACCTTTAACTGAGTTATCCATCGAACTGGCAAAACAAAAGAGAGCCAAGATGAGATGATGTTAGATACTGATATTTTCAGCATCAGACAAATACTTTACTATTGCACAAAAATTACAAGCCCATTGCTTATGGTCGAAACCAAATCTGTTGATTTAAAACCATTGATAGCGTGGTGAGGACGGAAAACAAGCAGTATTGATGCAAGATCCGGGCGTAATTATAGAAGATGCCAAAATAAATTGATGCGAATTGGTATTCCAGTGATGCAATGGCACAATCACATGGCGCGCTTGGAAAGAAACGATGTATACTGGGATTAGCCATTCAGGTTATTCAAGCAGGAAACGGCTTCATGCATTAAAAATAGTCACCAAATGGGTTAAAACTGGTGGCAATTACGTACAGTTTACGTTCGCCTGTGACTGAATATGCCGACTATGTGTTAGTTAATGGTACAAACAAGGAACTACAAGGATTCATTTAGAACTAAACGTCAACTTTTCGTAGAGACATGATTGACCCATGCTTTACGAAAATAGAAGAGCAAGCGGCTAAATAAACAAAAACCCTCGTCACCCTTGAACAACGTAAAGTAAAAATTTAGAGAACATTATGCGTGATTTAAAAGTATTTTCAGTGCATTATTAGTGTCATTCAACGAAGATACCAACAATTAGTGTCGAAATGGTCTGCCACAAACATCGACAAAATGTTGACGTCATTTATATGTGTAGGCGGGTCTAACGGGCGAAAACTTATGCTTTCGTCCGAAGAGAAAAGAAATTTTCCAAAATGCGGTTATGTTAAAGATGACATTGTTAATCGCCCAAGTAGGTAGCGTAAACTTAAAAGAAGCGGTGAAATTCAGTGGCACGAATTAGGCTACGAGCGCCATCATGGCACGGCCCCACTACAAACCAGCTTCCCAAACCAATTACTACGACACAACCACCAAACAGGCATACCAGATCGTGTACCACCTGCCCGCCAGGCGTGAATATGGGTATTGAAACAATTCGGTGAACTTTACAAAACTGAAAGTATTAGGTGGAAATTCAAGCAGTGTTACTGCAATTATTGTAAACGTCAAAAAGCAAAATCAAACCACTTAATCTGGGCTGGTTGATGAAATGATACATTGCTGCACCCTCAGTATGGTGCAATTAGTTCAACTTTAACGTAAACGGTGTACGTTCGTCAAATCTTTGAATTAACCAAAGCGTAAACCCAGTTTTAGAACCAAATACGCACCAATGATTTAATCGAAGGATGAAGAATGGTTTATATTTAACTACCAAAGAAATCTGCTTTTAAATTAGAAGGTGTGGAAGTAGGTTAGTTGCCGTGAGCCAATGACTGCAAAAGCAACAGAAGAACAAGTTGCAAAGCAAAGAATTGTTAAAACCCGGTTGGCAGACAGAAAATACCGCACTTAATGGCGCGATCTTGCCGTAGGGTGGTGAATTTTGTTTCACCCGCGATAAGCAATACAATGACCGCGCTAATAATAAAGGAATATTAATATGCGTTTTTATTCCGTTACAAACAGAAGAAGAAACCATCTGATAAAACCTCAACGGATGTACCACCAGAACTCTCGTTTTGATAACGACGTGAAATAAAGTGCCAAAATATGTACTTACGATTGGCGGGTACATTAGAGATTTCCAGAAGAAGTGATGATTTTAGCGATAGGTCATCAAAGCTCGCCATGCGTGGAGGGTAGTGTAAACCATTGTGAGCTTTGCTAAAATGCAATCTGCTGTCATTTTGCTAGTCTGTGATGAGCCAGCACAACAAGAGCGCAAAAGTGAAACCGTGAAATACTTGTACTGAATTAGCGTAGTAGCAGGTACGGATTATCAGGACAACAATAGATTCAATTTTATCTTTATGAAATAAATTACCCGCCCCATAACCAAACAATCGCAGCAATCGTCCCTATGTTTTAAGAGAGCAATATAGTAGTTGCTACGCGAACTGATAAAGCATACAGGAAAATATGAGATACGCATTAACTGGGCTGCGTGATTCACTCAAACAAATTCTACGACGGCGGTAGTAATTGATGGTGAAACCACAGCGTGATCCGCAAACTAACTAGAAGAGGACATCAACAAACCATTGATTTATTAAGGCGCGAAATTTAACCGCAGTTTTATTGATTTACACCAACGGCTGCGGTGGGGTGATGTTTAACGACCAAAACCACCGTTGAAATTGCTTCATGCACAACTGAAATCGCTGTACCAGCTTTCTCCCAACCTTTATTACTGCTCCTGATGAAAATATCAAATGGTAGTAGGCGTAATGCGTGAATATCTTAATCACAAAACCAAGCTCTTGGTTTACAGGCATTACGGGCCTTTATCTTAGCGTAGAAAAAAAAGGCGTACATCGCCCTGAATGGTATCCATGAAATTTCCCCGAAAGAATTCCTCTGCAAAATGGATGAATACGTGTTAACCATTGCAGCTGAAAACCCAAACGTCAATTACACGCCTGATTTTGTGGAAGCGGGGATTATCGTTTCGGTAGGGCATCTAAACGCAACCGGTGAAGTAGCAAAAGCGGTATCCACAAAGGCAAAAGTTTTAGTGACTCACTCGCGACAATGCAATGCCAATCAGTTCTGGCTCTAGGCGTAGTGGGTGCTGTGCTAGACAGTGATGTTTACACAGGCATTATTGTTGATGGTATTCACGTGAATTACGGTAATGTTCAACGACAAAAAAAAGTCAGCGTTATGATAAACTTTGCATCAACCGACCCACTTGCCGCAGCAGGCACCACCAGAATTAGAAGTTTTAATCGTGCAAACGATTTGCATCAAAGAAGGGCGTTGTTTCGATGCGAATGGCATGAATTGCAGGGGCTTCCATTACAAATGATGGAATCTATCAAAATGCGGTAGAATATGTCGCAAATCGACTTGCAGTTTGATCAACGATAATCTTTATCAAGCCCTACTGGTGTAATGATCGTTTAGTAGGCTCAGCGAAAAGGCAAAGTCGCGAACTTGGCGGTATTTAGCCTGGGATTACAAAGTGATCGGCAGCCGTGAATGGCGAACGGAAAGCGAACTAAACAAGTTTGATGGGACAGGTTTCATCCCGTCCAAAAAATGACAGTTATTGGGAGGACAAACCCCTCCCCCTACGAAATCTAACAAAGAAAAGAGCATCTCAGTATGCTATATGGCGATTTATCGCGTGCAGATTTACGCAAAATCACTCCATAGTGTTGCAAAATGCTGTGAAAATTAAACCAGACTATTAGAATTGAAATGAAAATTTGTCACTGATATACTTAAACATCAATGTCATTTGACACCGTGCTGCTAGAAACTAAAAAAGCAGAAATGTAAAAATTATTTTTATATCCAACTTGTGATTTCATAGGCGAGGAGATGATTAGAACATAGTGCGGTTTCAACCTGATTTAGCTCAATATGATGAATATCGATGAAGATGATTACCAACCACTTTTAACCGAAGTGTTAGAAGGTAAAATGAAGTGGTATTAAAACCAAGCCATGATCTTCTTACCTTATGAACCGCATAAACCAGTACGCCACATGCGGGTGCCAAACCGAAAAAATGAAGGGTTAAAGCAATTTTGATGCACTGTAACCACATTAGAATAAAGAAAGGCAAATGTTCTGATTGCTATTTTCTTTTGCCCAAATAAAAATTTTCCGAGTAACTAATCTGCCCTAATCTGGGGGCTATATCTCAAGATTATGAAAACATTACCCAACAACTTTTTCTCACATTTAATATTGACTATGGACTTATGTTAGTGACTCAAAATTACGAAAAAATACCACGCAACATTGCATTGGCTAGAAATTCTTGCCCCTAAATTGCGGATTTATGACTACCATTAGCCAACAAAAAGCTCAACAGATGGCATCAAACCATTTATGATTTTCATCAGCTAAAAGGGGCGATTTAGATGCTGTTGATGAGGGGTTAATTGACCTGATCCCGTATATATCACGTAAAGTAACTAAAGGCAGCGTCAAAAACAAAAAGATTAAATATCTCAATCAGTTTGAATTGTGCAAGCCTTATCAACCAATGAACTTAGAGCAAACATTGAATTGGGATTACTTATATTACAGGCAAAAACGGGAATGCGATTTTCAAAGCCCAGATTGCCAATTCAGAAGATTTTGATTTTTCTATCACCTGCGCGGCAAACGCGAATTGAGAAGAAAAAGGCGGCTTTTCACCGATAAAAACGTTCGGTACGAAAACTGAGATTGGCAAATCAGATTCAATTTTCTCAACGATGCAAGAATTGCCAACCATTAAACCTGATCTTCCCTTGTGATATGCTGTTCATAACCCCACGATAAATGGAAGGTTGCACGACTTGTAAGCCAAACATTTCACCATCACCATTCACGCTCTCCGCCGCCGCAATCACGCGCGGCCCAAGATTGAAAGGTTCAAGATGACAACCCAACATACCTGAGCCTGCACCGTTAATGCCAATTCCAAAATGCATACCATCAATTTCGATGCACGAAGTAAATGGTACTTTCTATTTTCAACCATTGCATTTGCATCTAACTTCCTGTTAAGAGTATTACAATATCCCTAACTTTCGCTGTCTCTAAGCGTCCGTAAACGAAAGAAACGAAGCCTGGATAGCTCATTTCTTGGAAACATCTTTTCTAAGTATTGAACCCCACGGTACTGTCGTCTGATAAGAGCGATAGTGTCGTTGTTTGTTAGTCGCTGATTTGACTTCGTCTCGTATGATGGATATTTTAATATAACCTCTTTTAAATCGTCGTTCCAGTATGAAACTAGATTTACCTTGAGCTTTTTGATAAATTTTTTGAAGATCCTACCAGAAAGAGACAATGAAAATAACACCTTTGCTTTAACTAACAATATGACCACCAATAACAACCTTTACCAACTTGCACTGATGTTTCTCCAGAAGTGTGGAACACCACCTATTCTTAACCACACAATCATTTTCAATAAAAGTATCACCCCTAGTTACTGTTTATATTGTATAAACTGAATGAACGACAACCTGAATCTCAAATCATCAAGAATCCAACCTTACTTAATGTCAATTCCAATCTTTGTTCTCAATCATCAGTAACCACAACTATCTCAATAAAATTTTTTATGTTCTGTCATTTTTATTTTCGATCCGCGGATAAACCCTGCCCTACCATATTTAGTTTGATGATATATTGATGCTTCATATTCGTAGGGGCGGGTTTTCCATCTCGCCCAATGATTTTCATATAATCTACATATATTTTTGAACGCACAATTATTCATCAAACACATTGACAATGTTCCTATGCTGCTTCAACAATGTCACGACCCAGCACCTCTACATCTATTGTAGTTCTCATTTCACCCAACAACTTCGCCATCACCCAGAATGCCTTCCCGCCCCGCTGGGTTTGAATTTCGGCAAGAGTTTTCTTTATACGCCTATCTAACCCTTTTTAAGCTGATTCGGCAAACTGCTTTGGAACATGTGGGTGTTTTCCAACTCTGTTACTTAACGACACCAACCGCCTTTTGTTAGTTTACCGAATATCGGTTAAAGATAATTCCGCATATTTCGCTTCCACTTGTGCATCAAAAATCGGCCCAGTTTTTTGCCGACTTGCTTGCTCACCCATTATGGGTCTGAATGGTGTGCAAGCGGTCGATTTTTTTCTTGCACTGCTTTGTTCCCACTGCACCGTTTGCTCAACTTATTGAATGCTTGAGGTGTTTTTCGCATTGGCTTGAAGTGGCTCATGACAGCCTAAGTGTGCCAACTTCATTTTCCATTATTGGTGAGCTTCGCTTTGATTGTTAATCGTTTCTTCATTTCCACGGCAGTTTGTTTGAACTGTCGGTTGTGCTTTTCATTAAAAGAAACGTTCAGCAATTAAATCTTTTCGTAAAACTGTTCTTCATTATCTGCACTCTTCGTCTTGTTTTTGCCACCATATTCGGTACCGAGGCAGTATAACCGCAAGCCACTGTTTTTGCAAAGAACTTAAATCGGCTCGCGATGGTCTCATTCCACGCATCCACACAAAAGCTGATAGGCCTATAAGGACCAGAAGAACCTGTAAAGGAAAACTGTTGAATAATTTGTTTAATTCGTCGCCGGTAAAATGGACTATGGACAGTTTCAACCTCCAATATTGAACTGCTCGCTCTATTGCTCTAAAATATTTATGCAATTTTTGCAATAAAGGCTTTCTGATAATCAGTTCAATGGTGCTAAAAATGTCATTTGTAGGTACATTCAAACGAGAAACTCGTACGTAAGGGCTGGGGTGCTTGTTTTCGCCGGAAGCGCCAAAATTCAGTAAACGATCAATATCCGTCTGAATACCATCGCCGGTGTGTAATTAACATTTTGGCTCGTTTTCGATGCTGGTGGTGATGTAACGCGAATACGGTTGAACTGATTTGCTTCAATTTCCGCCAACCACATATGGCTAAAACCGGTACCTCTTCACGCTTGCGGTAAAGCATCCAGAATTTTCTTGATGTCACGTTCCAGCAACACGCTGTTTTTCTTTACGGAAACCTTTGCGAGGTACCACACAGTTACGTCACAGCTTCTGGCGTTTACGTGAATCACTGCTACGGAATGCTGGTGTTGGTAGCCTGCCGCGTTTCGATACGGCATCAATTTGGGCAAGCGATGCTGGAGTAATTTACACGGATTTTTTCTTCTTCACATTACGGAACAATACGCCATGTGGGCAATACGATCACAACGTCTGTTTGAGGGCGTGTTTATGCAGTCACGGTGGCAGGCAATGTCAAATCTTTAAAAACGTCTGGCATTACACGTTCGCTGTTCCATTTGGCGGAATATGGTTTGCCACCACGCAATCATAAAATATCGATTATCTTAGCCTATTAACTTCACCATATAAGGCCAGTCGGTTTTAAGTGCTTTTTGTATAAATATGTAAAATCATATATTGCGGTTTTACGCCGCATCAGTAAGTTCATCGGGCAATGCCGGGTGGTGGAATTGTTTCTGCCCAACAACTGAATGTTACTCAAGTTCGTAGTGGTTTACCGCATCGCTTTACGGTAAGCAATAATTATTCAACCACAGGTCGGGTCGTATGGGCGTTACATCGTCTGTATCGCAATTCACTTGCGCAACAAACGTCACAGAAACTGATGTGCAACGCTTTTGCCTGGCCATAGCAAATCAGTGACGAAATATTCGCAAATATACATCGCCACTGGTGATGTTGATTTTATTCATGTTCAATGAAGTTTTGATAGCAATTTTATCACTAACTTTACTTGAGTTTTGATGCACCACCATAATACGCCTTCAAAATCTTCACGTTGATTTTGCAAAGATTCTCATTGAAATGGTTGACAGACTGGTGACATATGAGGTTTCAATGGGAGTTCTGCAACATTACACCAAAGGATATAAATCACTTTCAATAAATAACCCAAATCTTTCGATATGAATATCATCATGATCAGCAAACGTTACCTCATTTACCAGATAATTTTCAAGATGTTCTTACAGGAATTTATATGAAAACCAAGAATGTAGTTTTTGTTATTCAGAAGGTCCATTTTCCCATGTCATTCTTCTGCAGCTCCAAAGGAAGGTGGTAAGTTGTTGTTTGTTCATTGTCTTACTATCGTTTGTGTAAAGAAATAGTGTCACGATACCGAAAAAATATTTAAATAGAAGTAATTTATTAGGATATTCAACTCTAACATGAGTTTATCTGGTTTACGGTTCGACATGCATCTCTCTTTAAAATCACTGTGCTTTAATAAACCGATTTTTCGGTATTATGTAGCAGTTGGCACAGTCATTTTGAGGCAGTATCGTTCTTGGTCAGGTGGCAACAACTAAACCAAGACGAACGTCGACTTTTCAACCATAACATTGCGATTTTTATTTTAAACATAACAGTCAGTTTAAAAATGAGTTAAGGATAGAATTAGTGATTTCAAACGCAGGGTTTGCCGAGGCGGTTTTGGACAAATGTACAGCCAGATTTGGGTATGAGAAGGAAGAATTAAAATCTAATAAACAATTGAAATGCGATCAATTATATGCGTATTAACGCCATCGTTTACTGAATTTATTGATGAACTGCACAAGAAATCCTGTTAGCTTTTGAACCCTGAAGATGTTTAAGCGAAAGATTCAAAAAATATAAAGATCGTTTATCCGCTGTACAAAAAGAGACAGGCGAAAAAGACCTGTTTATCAGCAGGTACGCCAGCACGGAATGCCAGTAACAGCTTTAATCCTGAGTTTGCGGGCGGTCTCGCGCCCAGTGGTGCAACGGTGCGTCGCAGCACCAGCGCAGAACGCATCCCACGACCGGTTTCTCCGCATCGGCGGTGCCCGTGGCGCGCGCCCCTACCGCAAATGGCGAAAACCATGCACCTCCTGCCAAACAGCGGCGTGCCTGGCGATTTCATTAATTCATCCACCATGTATCAGCCAGCGATGTTAGTGATTTAAACATTGCTGAACCGAAAGCGTTAATTGGCTTTGTCAATCTCGCCGAGTTATTGAGTAAACTGTTCCAGAAAAATTGCTCACAGTTTCCAACGTGCAGTAAATTTCACTGAAACATGAAGTATCATATACGGAAAAGAGATGCGTGATACGCTGGCACGAATTTGTGCTAAAACCACATCAACCTACTCCGTTTAAAACACAGCGAATTGATTAATAGAAGAGTAGCAAATAGAAATGATATATAACCCTGTTTATGTGATTTTCTGGAAGAAATGAAACAACCCACAACACCAACCTGCAGATAATCCAAAACGTGGTTAGATTTATTTAGAAATACGGGCATTTTAAAGCGATTGATAGGCTTGGAAACGTATTAAATCGGTCGTCGAATTCAGATTTACTTCATCCTGCCCTGCGTCACGTAGGTATTGAACGGTAAAGGCTCAACTTACGTTTCTTGGGAAGTCAAAATGACGAAACTTGGCTTAAAAGTATGTGAGTCTTCCTCCGCATCTTCTTCGTTATAATGAAAAGGAATTAACGCAATTGTCAGTTGATCAAGCACATATTGATAGTTTTACAGAAATTTGTTCAGAACAAGACCGCTTTAACCTCTTATTTTTATTCAGCATTAATTCTCGGCGTTGGAAACTTTTGAAGATGCCAAGTTGAATGTCGCAATTTTGGAAGTAGGGCTAGGGGGCGATTAGATGCAATCATCGTAGATCCTCATCTTGCTGTGATTACTTGATTGATATTGATCACGGCATTTCAGGTAATAACCGCGAAGATATTGGTGGAGAAAAAGGGCATTTTCTCCGTGCGAAGGTCTGCATCGCTAGTGATTCGATCGTCCAATCAAGTGATCGTATCCTGAATGCTCAAAATTCCAACGTAATGTCATCGATTGGCAATATGAAGTGTGATGAAACGTTTTGGTCGGGCAATCACAAACAACGCTGCATTATTGCCAATGCCAATTTATTCCAAATGTGGGTACGGCAATGTTACATTACTAAGAAACACCATTTAATGGAGGAATGATTCGTAGACTTTGCAAGAAGCTCGAATGACAGGGCGTTTCCAAATAATCATTGCAGTGTCCCGGCAGATTTTGCTCATTTTTCAGGACAAAACCAAAAAGCACAAGTGATTATTGATAAGATAATCCTCACGCCGTGCACGCTATCTTGCCAACGCTTGCAAGCGGCTAAAAAGTGTACCCGCATTTTCAGCTGTCAGATAAGGAACTTTCGCATTGTTCAGCCAGAGTTACGACTAATTACATTGTTACGAAGAAGGAGGTCGTTTGTGTTTGATAAATTGCGTTCTGGCTACCAAATGCAACCGCTGAAGGAGAATGTAGATGGATTGTTCAATATTAGTCAGAACAAGCCAAATAGAACAGATATTTTAATCAATTATCCCATACCATGGATTTAAAAAGTTATTTTTAGAAAATAACGCTAGAGCGGGATAAACCTGCTTCCAAATATATATTAAGGGAAAAGAAAACGGATTTAATCCGCTTTAGTAAACTCGCCCCATACGGAAGATCATAGGTTCAACAGGCATTATTTACAATCACCAGCTTCATAGCTTTCACGCTCATCAAACCTAGTAATCAATTGCCACTGACCGTAGGCTATACCGGAACGGGTCATATTCCATTCACTTTCGCAAAGTTAGAACAGTGCACATAAAACCTGTTCATCACAAATACCGAACCACTACAGGTGCTTTTAACGCATACAGGGCAGGTATGTTCAACTACTTGCATTATGTAGTTGTTGAGTGAGTTGCACCCAATAAAGTGAAAGTGCCGCCCATAAAAATATCTTCGTTTTATCACCGTTCCATTTGCCTATACGCTCATTAAGCAAGTCTGCTGCTAATTTTTCTAGCCCAGAAGATGCCGCCTTTTCTAACCATCCAATGTTGTAAGGTAGTTTCGTTAGCGTAAGGTCGAATTTTTCTGGCTGCGGTAAAAAGTTTCGCCGCCATTCGTTTGAACGGAAATGCCATATCCGCGTACTATTACCTTGAGTTTGGCGGTCAATTTTTCTTGTTCACGGTAATAGGGGTATTTTCAAGTAGATCCACTGTGCCCCTCAACAAATTCCCAGCGAATCTCTAAATAATCTTTAAACGGATTATCTTCCGCTAATTGACGTAGATGCTTTAAATGCGTAAGTTTTTTCAAGAAAAATAAAAGCGTAGATGTCTTAACTGCCATTGATTTCAGTATCAGGTAAAATTCGATACCATTTTGTGTCCTTAAATGAGAAGAGAATGCGCGTACCTGCACTGCACTTTGGCTTGAAATTAGCCTTTACTTCTGCTTGTTCGGCAAGCTCTTTTCGGTTTAGTCACCGTTATACGCATTTCAAAGTAGTGCCTTTCGCCCAGCGGACAGAAGTTACCCAGCCTTCAACCATAATTTCTGATTGAGCCCTTAATCCAAACGCTACATATATGAACGAGAATCCCTGTAAATAAATGCAAAGGTACTGCTGAGGCCAAAATGGCAATTCAGGTTTGATTGAGAACATGTGAGAAATATTGCCATATAATAATCTATGATTAAAAGACGCCAACGAATAGTCCTAGTTAGTATTTCGATCAAAGTTATATTTACTACTGTAAGCCACTGCATGCTCTATTCCCTTTGTAATATCTATTCTCAAAATACCACGCCCATTTCAGGCTGTTTTTCAGCTGCTATCCCAGTAAATCAATTACATAAAGGAAATAAACATCAAGCAACTCTGTGAATGGGTGGAATTGCACGAGTTGGTGTGTACCGAGAATTCTAGCAACTACGCAAAATCGAAGAAGAACAACCCTGCAATATTTACGGCAAGAACAAATAACCAAGAACCAGGCTCACTCTGAGTAAATAGCCAGCAACAATACGGGTATCATTCGTGATCACTTTTTACCCTATTTTCGAGTTCACCTCTGTGTGTTCGTGGTGATCTTCCAGCATCTTCTTCTTCAACGTTTGGGTCCAATCATCGCCATAGTGAGCAACCTCAGCAAGTGTTAAGCCGCCCATTGTAACCGCTGCAAACTGGTCGTACACATCTTCCAAAGCCCAACTGTCGTTAATCAACTTTTTGATCTTTCGGTGCTTCAGAATAAAGTCGGTTTATCCTGCGGGTGTGCCATGTGTCTACCACACCTTCTGTAAAGCAGGAAATGCCTGCATTTGATAGCCATAGACGACCTCTACTCGTGTTTCTGCGTAGTACATCTCATCTTTCGAACCAAAAGGATTGCACCTGTTACAGGTTTTCACCGCAAGCTGGCTCTAATCGCATCTGATCGCCAACAAAGGGGCATTTTGCCATCTTCATCATTCAGCATTGTGGAATGGCTGAAATGGACAACCTGCAATACAGCAACTACAACCGATAAGAACACGATTGATTGAAACGATACCAGAGCTGCGGTATATTGAATGATTGCACCCGTGGCGGCACGCCGCACAGCCCACGGGCAGCACAAAACCATTTTACGATTAACCATTCCAAGCGGTCGTTTTCCACTTCATTGAATCCCCGCGACCGTCCACTGTTTTGCAGTATTTAGATCGGGCGAGGGTTACTGCGAACTCACAACCTTTCTGCGCACGACGTTCCTACTTGAGCAACCATGTTGCAGCCGATACAGGCTGGTATCAATCGTTTTATGACCCACCACGTGATCACGAGTTTGAGTGTGGTGGGTAAATAAAGGACGGTAGAAATTTTGTTTTAATGTTTTGATTCGCACCACAGTACTCGCCTCCGTTACTTTTCACCACATGTTTTTATTCTGTTTTGCGGTCGCATCACCTACACGTCCAGGAGCGTATTGGCTAAGAATGATTTTTTTGCCTACCGTTGCAAAGCCGCCATGGAGTGGAATAACGGCAGCGGTGTACAAGCCACGTCAGCATCAATTGAACGAACACGCTTGCCGCAACGGCTTTATTTGGTTATAACCACGCCTTGTGCCGCCACCGCCATCACCACGCGCCTTCGCCACCTTCACTAATTTCTACAAACGGTTCTGGGCTGATAACCATATTATTAGATTGTCATCTAGAAGTGGAAGTGCGTCAGTTAAGCGTGTTGTACCGGCTACAGGAACTGATTTCTGTATCACCGAAACGATTCGCTCCTGCAACATGAACTGCTGATTTGAAACGTTATTAGTGAAGTGGATTCGTGCCAATTGGCGTTTCAATCGGTTCAGTGTTCAGAACAATCTCTTGTCAGCTGGCTACCGCAAAGATACAACACCTTCACGTTATTCATAATAAACAAGCGTTACATTAATATCGCGGTGCACCGGAAGTCTGCCACATCAACAACAAATCAGCCATCATCCACCATAAGCTGGCGTTTCTGGGTTCCACGGTTTACCTGATAAGTCTGCTGAGGCTCGGTTGCGCGACGGTTAAGAGGCCGCGAGGATGTCACCAACTAATGTATTACATCAAACCAGATGGGTCGCGTTACCGCGCGGTCTATTCGTCACCTTTCGTTCGCATGACCGTAGATCCAAATCACATAAGCGAACCATCAATGCGAAGTTACGCTTGAAAGCACCGCCTTTTTTCGCAATTAATTTACCGCTTGCATCATAAAGAGACTTTCTAGAATGCGTAAACTTTCATTCTCTTCGCAGTCTATTCGCCTTCGGCTCTACCGGGCTGTTATAATCCTGCGGCTGTCATTACGCCTTCAATGGTTTCCGGGCGAAACAGGGTTTTACCTTGTGCTTCGATACATTTCCAAGCATCACTACGGATTTCGTAAGACATCCATCTGGTTTTACGGCTTTTGGCGGTTCAGTTGCTTTTCCGAAAAGGCCGGTAACCACCCGGCTGAGTTTGCAATTGAGCCCATCTTCTTCAAACAGATGGTTGGTAAACGAATAACCTCAGCTTGAATATCAGCAGGATTTTACATCAAGTTATATCTACTATGATGCTGCCAGAATTTGTGCTATCAGTCGCCAATGGGTCACAAACACTAAGAATTTAATTTACGTAACGCACTTGAGATTTTATTTTATCTGATAGAGGCTAATGGATTATGTCCTGCAGATATAACCATTATTTTGTTTTGATCATCAATTCGATAAATCTCATATGATCCATTTTTTTTCTTATATTGCTCTTTCGGTAAATTGTAACTGGAATCATTATCTTATAGCATCTTCTCCATAGAAGGCTTTAAGCATACTCACTCAAATTTCGGGGTGTTTTGCCAATAGTTTGTCTGACCATCTACCGCTGTTTTTGGTGTAATACGTTTAAGAAGGCATCTAAAGTGGTATCTGTTTCAATTGGTAATGGAATATAGTTTGCAATAGATGGAATAGTTTCATATCTGTACCTTGTACATTCGAGGACTACGCAATGCGTTTAAGCCACCGCCATACCGATATTACCCGTGCCAACTGACCATCGCTATTGAACGAATATTTTGTGCACCCACCGTATGTTTTTTCACGTCCAACCAATGCGCGTACAAGAATGTTGTCGCATTTTGATCAGCGGTTGAAGCCAACGTTTCCGCAAATTCTGAATGCTTTTGTTTTGTACCACAAACACGCTCAATCATTTCAGGCGTATAACGTTCAACATGTTTTTTCACAAGTTAATAACACAACGCGGATCCATAAATACCGTTTTAATGGCTTCAGTTTCATCTAATTGATAAGACCAATACCTTATCATAAGAACGAGTTTCTGCTATAGCCAGAATAAACCATCTTCAAAACCAAAATCTTCATGAATTAAGAAGTCATTGGTAATGTTTTATATATTCGTGTTGGATTTTATCGTTATCTAAAAGATACTTAATTACCCCTAATAAAGTAAAATATCTGTACCCGAACGAATTGAATAGAACCAGCCAACAGAAGCTGTACGGTTAAAGCGTAACCACCATTAATCCTGCACCATTTGTTTTTTCGCTTCACGGCTCTAACGAAACCAACTGCGGAGCTTCTGCAGCGTTACCGCCCATTACCACCATACAACGTCCGTATTTTTTAATATCAACTCATCGAGTTGTCACCGCACCATGACTGAAACTAGGAGCAAGACCACACGAGAAGTCCTCCAAAATGTACTGCTTGCTTATCTAAAACCAACATACCAAACGTACGACCACCCGATGTCTGCCCGACCGTCAAGAACCAGTCTTCCACAAGTCCAGATGTCGTGATGGCAGAGGTGCACTAGAATAGCACCGCCGTTTTGTTGAATTGGGTGTGAAAACGCTGTGCACAATGACAGGTAACAAAGGGTATTTGTGGTGTAGAACAATTAGAACAACAAATAGAGTTGTAATTTAGCTAAAATCTGACCGCCGTCAAAACATCAACCCGCTTATTATTTTTAATCACGCACTTGACAAATTAGAACAAGCAACAACTTTCCAAAGAAACAGGGTGCGTCATGGCTGCATTTTTAAAGCCCAGAAGGCGAATTATCGCACATTCGAGAAGATGTTGGCAGACATGTTGCTCAGATAAACTTTATTGGTTGGTATACGTTGCAAACAATGAACCTCTTAGTCAGTTTTGTGTAAATGTTTGTCATTTGAAATGGCAAAACAAAATGCAGAGGGATGAAGGTGTGCTATTTTGAAGGCTACTGAAAATGGCAGCCAAACGGCAAGAAATGGATTTAGCTATCAGTGATGGTTTGTTCGCATAATCGCCAAACTCAACCAAAACAACAAATCCATTCCAATAATCAATGCCTGCTAGGGTGACCGACACGCTGCCATATTCGGCTCGCCATTCATCCACGGTACAAAATAAGCAACACGCCAAAATCTCGGTTTTCCACGGAATGTTCACCAAGCGATACTGGCAAATGAGATACATTGTCCTATTGTTGCAGCAACAAGGGTAATCTGCGGTAAATAGCCCAAGAAGTTTGATTGCAATCACTCAAGGCAAATTTACCATCTGCTTTGGCAATACAATGATAAAACGCACATATAGCCTGAAAGTTGTGGCAATCGCAATGGCGTAATTGACGGTTTCACCCACTCTGTTCTGCAACACGATTGCCGCAAGCCCTCTACCAGTAAGAAGAATTGCCATTCACTGCTGATATTCACAAGTGACCATCGCCAAATTCTCCATAAATGGCGGATATGATTTGTTCCATCCAGACTGTACGGCATTTGCGTTAATTTTCTCCTAAATTGATTGTTCGCAAATTGAAAACATCTTCAATTTCCAACTGCTGGAAGTCGGTTCATGAACTGCAAAGATACCTCACTTTGAACGAAAGTTTAAACGATGCAGTAGTTTGCCCATTGTGCTCGCTTGTTCATCGCTCACCCCAACTACGGCCTCTTCGTATGGTCTGATTATCGTAATCTGTGCAAAATCGTTGATTTCTGCAAGAACTGTTCGTCCCCATAGGCTTTCTAGCCTAAACGCAGCTGTCAAAGCCACCAAAACTCGATCTGTCCATGAACAGCTGGGATTGTGGTTAAATACGCACTTGTATAATCGCTGCGTTTTCTTGCCTCTGGCAACCAAAAACGTCTCCTCGGCACTTTTCTGCAAAGCGTTTGTAACGTGCAATTTAATCCTTTCTCTGTAAAATAGGTTTCTGTAAAGCTACTACTGGTTTCTAGTACCTGTTAAACCGATGTTGCCATTTGCTAAGCAAATAGTGAATACTATTCCAACCTTTTGCAAATTGAGCTGGCAAAATCAAGTTCAGCTGCGACTCCAGCACGGGTTAAAGGCAACATAAAGCAAGCGTGGATCTTTCCAGGCGCTGTCTCGTGAGGTCTTTGAGCTGTTGGATGGTTTCTCTCTTCCGCCAAAATCCCATTGCTTTTGAGCATTCTCATCGCGGTAAATAGAGAGAGCAGATGCTTTTACGCTGAGTGCTGTTTTTACCACTAAACGGCAGCCAAACGACAGGATGTTGCAACCCTTTTGAGCCGTGAATAGTCACGATTAATCAATGCTTCTTCGCTTTCCTAAACGTAAAGTGTGTATCGCCTACCATTCTCGGTATCATTTAGCGTTTACGCATACCAACGCACCAACGCATTCTCGTTTTCCACCTCTTGCATTGCCGATTGTAAAATTTCCGCAAAGGTGGAATAGGTCAGTTACTAAACGATCTGCATTCGCTCGAGCTTTTTAAACGTTCTATTGCCACCTTCTTGCAAGAAGAGTTGATGTAACATCGGCAACACGCCTTGTGATTGCCAAATCTGTTGATAATGAACAAATTTATCAACATAGTTTTCCCATTGCTGCTCATCATGCTGATAAATCTCTTGTGCGGTTAAACTCACAAACTTGAACCCAGCTACAGAGTAAGGTTTTCTGTTGATGCGGGATTTAAGCAGGCTTTTTAACACCCATACCAATTCTGACGCGACCTCACTCTCATGCAAACACGGCTACATGTTCCAGAGAGAAAACAGATTTCAAACCTCGCGTTTTAGCTCAGCACGTTTTCATCTAATTTGGCCTGATTATTGCTTTCTCGCACTGAAAATCGCAATATCTTTCGCTTCAAAGCCATCTCTTTCTCTCCACTCCTTTTGACATTTTGTAGATAAATTTCGCCCGCTTGCATTGCCATCAATTGTGAGGTGCGATCGGCACAATGCTCAGCCAGTCACTTTTTTAAAGTCAGACGCAAATAGCAAAAACCACATTTTCACCACCGATTAATTCTGCCTCTGGCGTTTTGGCTTTACAGCTTGAAATGGAATGCCTTGATATAAAAAACGGATGGTTTTCCGCTATTTTCTGGGAAGGTAAAAATCTGATTTACTGCTCAACAACCTTCGGCAAAAGAACGCCGTTTTATCTAAGGTACGTTTTCATCCGCTTGCCCCGAGGCCTTCAAATAGGGTAAAAATATCCGCTCCACGGAATTTATAGATCGACTGTTTGGGGTCGCTGATCATAATCAAAAGCCCTGATTTGAGCCTCTTCTGCCATATAAATTTGGCTAAATATTTCGTATTAGGGTTTGGTCGGTGTCTTGAAATTCGTCAATCATCGCAAACGGATATTGTTAGTGGATCTGGCATCTACTAACTGCTTGCCTCCTGCGTGTTTTTAAGGCGTGGTTGAGCAATCAGCCAGTCATCAAAAACTTTTTCAGGATGTAGCTTTATAATCAGACAATTTTTCCGCAAACGCGATTAGAATTGATAGCGACCGATTTCTGTTTTGCTTCAAACTGGCTTTGATATGGGTCAAAAATGCTTGATTAGTTGGGTGAAATGCGTCGATGTAAGAGGTTCTGCTCTTTCTTCAGCTTTTTCAATAAGGCTTGTTTGGCAAAAGCGTGAAAATGCGCTCTGTGGGAAATAAATAGCTTCACTTTCGCCTACACTATCCACTGATTTCAACCAATTTTCCACATAACGCATTTGATATGAACGGCGATTCAACGCCTTTTATACGCCTGTTTTATATATATTCAATTCATTGATGATCGGATCTACAATTTCTTCGCGGTTAGCTCGCCATTACTGGCGAACTTCTGCCAATAATTGTTGATAGGCTTAAATGCTCGGTAAAGGTTGGTTAATACCTTGCTGATCGTCGTTCAATCAGGCAAGGTTTCGCGTAGCGTACGTACTGCATCCAACGCATCTTGGTGGCGTTTTAAGCTCATCGGCAACGATGCTTGTTTCCACTTTAAATTCATCGGGTAGAACTGCTCACGCCACACTTCTTGGGCAAGGCGTTTGAGCAACTGCTGTTCGTCTTGTTGCAGTTCAAACTCCAAAAACTGATGCCCCGAATCGAATGCAAATTGATAAAGCATCTTTTGGCAGAAAGCGTGAATGGTAAACACGCTCGCCAAATCAACTCTCCTGCCGGCGATACGTAAGCGAAGCAAGGCTTCCTCTTTCTTTTCGACTTTCTCGTAAAGTTCTGCAAAAATCATCATTTTCACCGCTTGCTCGGTGAGTTTCGCCGAAAATACAGGCGTAGCAATCTTGAATATTTTGCGACGATCTTTAAGTTCTTCAGCTGCCGCTTTGGTGAAAGTTACTACTAAAAGATTTGCTCAACTGTTAATGGTTCTAGCGGTTCTCCATCGTACTGATGCCCAGCAATAAGCGAAGATGAGTATGATCGTGTGTGTCTACCCAGTGCCAGCCGAGGCTTCCAATGAGGCTGACAGTTAGAGAGGAAGTGTGAGCGTGTTGAGCGTTTGCATAGATAAGTTACCTAAAATAACTATTTAATCCGTTCCAATCTTTTGAATTAGCACTTCGTGCACTTTCTGAATCATGAACGTATGCAAATTAATAGACCGCTTGCAAAGCTCAAGCTAATGCAGAAAAGTTAGCAGAAACCTTAGACGCATTGGTCTCAACGAGAAGCTCCTGTCTGCCCAAAATATAACCGAGAGCATTCCGACAATCCAATAGCAAAAATCGTCACATATAAAATTGGTTTTGTGTGTTTGTAACCACGTAATACGCCATTAGCCACTGCTTGGGGCGTCAGGGATTTGGTACCCGCAAACAAAAAGCAAGTTCGGCAATAGAGATTGAAAGTGGATCACGCGTGAATGCAAGCGGGATGTATTTATCTAATAGCACAATCACAACCGCCGCAAGTGCAGGCAAACATAAAACCTGTTAGCAGGGCGTGATAGGCTAATACTTTCACCATCAAGGTGTTTTGCCCTAACGTTTGCCCAATCACAATGGTGCTGTGATGCTAAATGACATTGGAATCATAAAAAGAGCTGGCTGTAATGCGGCTGATGACCTGCACGGACCTGTGCACCTAATGGTGAAAAGGAAGAGTGCTGAGGTGGAGAATAGCATCACTCGGTGAAAGTCAAAACCGATGGGTGAAAGCCGAGTTTGCAAATTTTCAGCAGTTTGACCGCTTGGCATTTCTATCCATTTTACTAACAGGTTTAAGCCACGATCGTTGCAGGATTTGTTGGTGTAGCGAGTAATAGAACATCATCAAGCAACATCACCCAGTTTCGCACTGGCGGTCGCACTACCACAGCCAACGGAACCCATTTCGAGGTAGCTTTCGAATTCTACCAAAATAAAGATGTAATTAGCTGAATATTCAGCACCATTGCCAAAAGTTAGCGTAATAATCATCGCAGGTTTTTGGGCTCTGACAAGCCGTCATCTCATACAGCGAGATTGATGCGCAAGCAGCGAGGGACGAAATGCCGATTGCTTGCACAATCGTCAAATATTGCTGTGATTTGCTCGAAAACGATTTGGGCGTATGCATATAGTCCAAAAATCAGGTGGCTATTGCAGAAAATCCAAAGTAGCGGAATGGACATGAGTCAGCACAAGCCAAAAGCCTTGTCGTGCTTGGTAGAGCAATAAAGGTGGCGTTGATTTCGAGACCATTCAAATAAGAAACGAGTTTGGCGTAATCGCATTGGGTAAGCCGAGCACAAAAAGGAACAGATGGAAAGTAAATTGAGTTGCTGACTGCGATAGCGCAAACGTCGTCATCGCTGACTATTGCTGTTTGCCATTACATTGTCAACCAAGCCTCCCATACCTGAGGCGGAAAGGTCGAGATAAAAATAGGGATAGTGAGTTTTAAAAAGTTTTCTCGCATTATGCGGATATTTTTGCCACTGTAAATCTCAGTAAAACCTCGAAATTGAGATCGACCTATTATAGCGAGGCCTTACGCTTAAATACTGTCACCAGTTTTGTGCCTCAACTCGACTGACTATTGCATAATCGATGAGATCCGCCAGAATTCCGCCCGTTTTTGTCTTTAAAATGCAAAACGATTTAAACAAAACCTGCTTTGATGCAGCTTACATACAAACTAACTTAGAGAGGAATAATACTATTAAACCTGTAAAACGTGTTCAGTCAAATCGCGCTCGCCGTCTTAACGAAGAAATCCGTGGCGTGAGAGGAAGTTGCTTAACTGATGAAAAATGGCGAGCAAGTTGGTATCGTGTCAATTCAAGATGCTTGGCGAGAGCAGCAGAGCTGAGTTAGACTTAGTAGAAATCAGCCCAAATGCTGAACCGCTGAGTTTGTCTAGTATTATGAACTGCGGTAAGTTCATTTATGAGAAAAGAAAAAGCGGCAAAAGAGCAAAAGAAAACAGAAAGTCGTTCAAGGAAGGAAATTAAATTCCGTCCGGTACAGATGAGGGCGACTTTCACGAGTTAAATTACGTGGTATCGTACGTTTCTTTTAGAAGATGGCGATAAAGTTAAAATCACCGTGCGTTTCCGTGGTCTGAAATGGCTCACCTAGACATCGGTTTAGATGTATTAGAGCGTGTAAAAACAAGATACGGCTGAAATTGCAGCAGTAGAATCTGCACGCTGTGCAAAATTAGAAGGTCGTCAAGCAGTAATGGTTATTGCACCTAAGAAAAATAATTTCTAATTCCGATGAATTAAAATGAATGCAAGCTGACAGAGAATGTGAGCTTGCATTTTTATTTCAAAAATTACCGCTTGCCAAAAGCGAGCAATATTTCAGTAGAATCTGCCCGTTTTTACAGAAGACAAAGATGACAACAGGCACACTCATCGCAGCCTGAGTTGCTTTTTAAATAATGCAATATATTTATTGCTTGAGATGTAATTAGTGCTTAACAAGCAGTATTAGTAATAATGCTCGCCTAATTACTAATGATTAACAAAACAATGCGGAGTTTTTAAAACAATGCCTATAATTAAAACAGTACGTGGTGCTGCTAAGCGTCTCAAGAAAACAGCTTCAGGCGGTTTTCAAACGTAAACAATCTCACTTACGTCATATTTTCGACTCAAAGAAAACCACTAAACGTAAACGTCACTTACGCCACAAATCAATGGTAGCGAAAGCAGACCAAGTATTAGTAGTAGCGTGTTTACCATACGCATAAGCGTTTGCGTGAAGACGTACTTTAGTGAATTTTAGTTTTTAATATACATAAGGAGATTAAAATAAACGCTCGTGTAAAAACGTGGTGTTGTTCAGAGCACGCCATAAGAAAGTTCTTAAAGGCACGCTAAAGGTTATTATGGTGCGCGTTCACGTGTTTATCGTGTTGCGTCTCCAAGCGAGTAATTAAAGCTGGTCAATATGCGCATACCGTGACCGTCGTCAACGTAAACGTCAATTCCGTCAATTATGGATTGCACGTATCAACGCTGCAGCACGTCAAAACGGTTTGATCTTGCAGTTTCACCACATGGCTGAGCTCTGTTGAAATTGACCGTAGATCTTAGCTGACATTGCAGTCTTCGATAAAGTAGTATTCGCTGCATTAGTTGAAAAAGCAAAATCTGCACTTTAGTCGCAAGTTTAGATAAAAATTGAGGGCACCATAGGTGCCTCTTTTTATCTAATATTTATCGCAATTAAATCAGGATCATTTCGTTGCATTTTAATATCAATATAACTGCACAACTTGGCTTAATTTTAAGCCGATTTTGTTTAGCGAACTCAATACTGCGAATAGGTTCCCTGCAATTCCCTTGCTCTGAAAGGCTTCATCCACTTTTTGTAGTAGAAAACATCAATAACATCATCTTTAATATAACGATAGCGTAATTTGCCCATTTTTACTTCGCCTTCAAGATAACTAAATTCGCCCTGTTCTTTCGTTACTGAATAATTTGCATAGCCTACTCCTAAAATTTCACCTTGTAAAAATTGTAAAAATTCACCGTTTGCAATGAAGCAAACGTTTGCGTTATAATTTTACTTGACTCTTTATTTTAATCTATATTAAAGAGAAACTCAAAATGGCGATTCAACAAGCGTTATTAAGTGTGTCTGATAAAAAGGCATTGTGGAATTTGCACAAGGGCTAGTTGCTCGAGGCGTGAAATTGCTTTCAACGGGCGGCAGGCAGCAAAATTACTTGCTGAAGCAGGCTTGCCTGTGATGGAAGTATCAGACTACACTGGTTTCCCAGAAATGATGGACAGGCGCGTAAAAACCCTTCACCCAAAAAGTACACGGTGGGATTTTTAGGTCGTCGCGGTACAGATGATGAAGTGATGAACCAACACGGCATTGAACGCATTGATATGGTGGTGGTGAACCTTTACCCATTCGCGGCAACCGTGGCAAAACCTGATTGTACCTTAGAAGATGCGATAGAAAATATCGACATTGGAGGCCCAACAATGGTGCGATCTGCGGCGAAAAAAACTGTAAAGATAGTGGCGATTGTCGTGAATAATAGCGATTTTGATGCGATTTTTGGTAGAAATGATCAAAATGAAAAATAGCCTATACCTTAGCTACTCGTTTTCAACCTGCCATCAAAGCTTTTTGAACATACTGCACAATATGACAGTATGATTGCCAACTACTTCGGGCAAAAAGTGCCACCTTATCAAGGAGCGGAAGAGGAAGATTTAACCCGAGTTTGCGGTCAATTCCGCGTACGTTAAACCTCAATTTTGTACGTAAGCAAACGATGCGTTATGGTGAAAACGCTCACCAAAATGCAGCATTCTATGTGGAAAATGAAGTGAAAGAGGCATCGGTTTCTACTGCGAAACAATTACAAGGTAAAGCCCTTTCTTACAACAACATTGCTGACACAGATGCCGCCCTTGAATGCGTAAAAGAGTTTGAGCAACCAGCTTGTGTAATAGTGAAACACGCAAATCCGTGTGGGGTGGCATTAGGCGAAAATGATTTAGAAGCCTCCATGATCGCTGCTATCAAACCGATCCAACATCCGCATTCGGAGGCATATTGCCTTCAATCGTGAGTTAGATGGCATTACAGCACAAACCATTGCAGATCGTCAATTCGTGGAAGTGATCATCGCACCAACCGTTTCAGCAGAAGCAAAAGAAGCTCTAGTGAAAAAGAAAAACGTATGTGTATTAGAATGTGGCGAATCGAGTCAACCGCAAAAACGTTTAGATTTCAAACGTGTAAAATGGTGGTTTATTGCAAGAAGCAGATCAAAGGTTCTGTTTCTGTTGAAGATTTAAAAGTGGTTTCCAAAACGTCAGCCAACCCAAGCAGAACTTGAAGATTTACTCTTTCTGCTGGAAAGAGTAGCGAAATATGTGAAATCGAATGCGATTGCATGCGAAAAACGGAAACCATCGGTATTGGTGCAGGTCAAATGAGTCGTGTTTACTCTGCGAAAATCGCAGGCATTAAAGCCGAAGATGAAGGTTTGCAAATGGCAGGTTGTGTGTGATGGCTTCTATGCGTTCTTCCCATTCCGAGATGGCATTGATGCTGCCGCAAAAGTGGGCATTACTTGCGTAATCCATCCTGGTGGTTCAATGCGTTGATCACATGATTGATGCCGCTAATGAACACGGCATGGCGATGGTGTTAACGGGAATGAGACATTTCAGGTCATTAATCCCTCAAAATGCGAAACGTTTAACATTATGCATAAACCAAGCAGTCAAATTCTTAACTCATTTTACAAAATAAATTGGAAATTTGATTGCTTGGATTTTATGCGATGAATATAAAAATCCTTGTTATGTAATAAACAAGGCTGACAACAAAATTCAAAAATATAGGAGGATTACTATATGATTCTGGGTGAGGATAAATCCTGTCCCTTGCATATGTTAAAAATAGAGTAAATTAGCAACAAACTAAAACACGTTATTCACGGCTTGTCATAAAATAGTTCGATTAGCACCTTTCAAAGATATATTGATAAAGCCTTTTTGACAGGTGCCGCAATATTTTGAAAAATATTAGCAACGCTTTATATCCCATTATGCTTTAATTACGCCCCAAATTGTAATTTATGAAGCTGTTTATACACCATCATGCCATCAATTCACTATGTGAGCCACGTTCGACAATCTTACCTTTGACCACCAAAAGTTTCACTGCTTTTTCAATCGTTTCGATAAACGGTGCGAAATCACAAGCACGGTTTTGTCTTTTGTAACTCAGCCAAGGCGCATTGAATCGCACGCTCTGACTCGGTATCTGAGTGCCGAGTTGCTTCATCCAACACCAATACTGGCGAATTACGCAACAAAGCACGAGCAATTGCCAACGCTGGCGTTGTCCGCCTGATAAACTTGCCCCGTTTTTCGCCGATAACAGTATCTAAACCATCATCTAATTTCTCGATAAATTCCATTGCATGTGCTGCTTTTGCTGCTTTGAATAATCTCTTCACGCGAGAATTTATCTGTTGCCGCATAGGCAATGTTATTAGCAATCGTGTCATTAAACAGATGCACTTGTTGCGAGACAATTGAACATTGTTCACGTAAAATTCACTAGCGTGTAATCTTGAACATTTACCCCATCCACTAGCAAAATCTCCCCCGAATCAATGCTATAAAAACCGAGTTAAAAAGGTCAAATGGCTGATTTACCTGAGCCAGAACGTCCAACTAACGCTACAGTTTTACCTTTAGAATGCTAAATGAAACCCTGATTTAATGCTGGGTTCTCTTTGCCTTCATAAGTGAAAGAGACATTTTAAACTCAACATCGCCTTTTAGCACGCAACTTAATCTGGCCTTTTATCTTCTTCTGTCGGTAAACTCAAAATCCAAATAAGGTTTGACACGCAGCCATTCCGCGTTGGAACTGAGAATTGACATTAGTAAGTGATTTCAGCGGACGCAACATTGCCATCATTGAAGAGAATACCACCGTGAATGAACCTGCAGTTAAATCCTCAATATCCAAGCCTTTTTACCGTCGAAAGATAGAGCACCGCCGATAGAGCAAAAGAGGCAATAAAAGCGCACTTAGACCATCAGAAATCCCATCGGCAGAGATCACTTTCATTCCTTTCAAACGCATATCGTTACTTACACGTTCAAAACGTTCTTTTTCGACTTGTTGACCACCGAAAGAGATGACTTCTTTGTGCCCTTTGAGCATCTGTTCTGTTAGTTACGGTCAAATCACCCATCGAGCTTTGAATATTACGGCTAATTGACGGAAACGGCGAGAAACAATAGCACGTAACATACCAATAATTGGTGCAAGCACGAAAAGTACAACCGAAAGTTGCCAGCTAGTATAGATCCATCACCACAAAGAGTGAGATCAAATAAACGCCTTCACGCACAATCGTAACCAACACGTGAAACGACTGCACACCATTTCCGTATCATAAGTGACACGTGAAAGTGAGCGACCAGTAGATTTTGGTCAAAATAGCTCACAGGCATATCATCAAATGCTGGAAAATATTGCGGCGAAGCGTCATCACTACTTTGCCTGACACCCACGCCAAGCAATAACTCGCAATATAGTTTGTGATACCACGCACAAGGATGAACAGCACCACTAACACTGCCATCAATTTTAAAAAGCCGTGATCTGCGTGACCAAAGCCCCTCATCCAGTAACGGTTTTAAGCAGATAAATCAGCCCTGAGTCGACCAAAGCATTGAGCACCAATGCTACAGCTCCGACAATTAAGCCCCCATTTATATTGGCTAATCGTTGGGAACAAACGCTTAAACGTCTTAAATGTTGAAAGATCTTTTTCTTGCATAATTTCTATTTAGTAAGGAAAAATAGGGCGTATGTATTCTGAATTTACATTTTTCACCAAACAAGCTACCTATTTTGACAAATTTGCCTTTTTCTCTTACCTTTCCTCGCTTTTTACTGTTTGGGGTATAATTGCCCGAATTTTATTTTTCGATATATAGAGAAAAGAAAATGTCTGTAATTACTGAAAACCAAGCATGATTATCAGCATCGCTATCGCAGGGCTGCGGCTTCTGGCAAAAGTTTAATTGCTTCAACCATTTATAAAGAATTAAAAGAAGAGCTCGGCTCAGATGATATCGGCATTATTTCTGAAGATGCGCTATAAAGATCAAAGTCATCTCACTATGGATGAGCGCGTTAAAGGAACTACGATCATCTAATTCAATGGACCACCACTGATTAGTTGAACATCTACGCCTCTTAAAACAAGGCAAATCTATCCGATATTCCTGAATATGACTATGCGGAATAACCGCAAAACTGACCACTACTCGCTTTGATGCATCATCATTCTTGAAGCGTATTTTATACCTTTAGATGAAGAGATTCGTAACGAAATCAATGTGTCTATTTTTGTAGATGCCCCACTTGATATCTGTTTTATCCGCCGTTTACAACGTGATATATGGTAGAACGTGGTAGAACTATGGAACTCTGTAATCGCTCAATATCGCAAAACGAGTTCGACCAATGTTCTTACAATTTATTGAACCGTCTAAACAATATGCGGATATTATTGTGCCAAAAGGTGGGAAAAACCTATTGCAATTAATATCTTAAAGGTCAAATTCAGCAAAATTATTAGGGAAAAATAAGATGCGTCTGTGTGATATTGACATTGAGCGTTATTTAGATGAAGGCTTGATTGAAATCACGCCACGACCTGCAAATGATAAAATTTCGAGCGACTGCTGATGTTCGTTTAGGCAACTCATTCCGTATTTTCCGTGAACACTCAACCCCTTATATTGACTGTGGCGGTCTGCAAGCGGTAACCGCTCAACTTGAACGTGTAATGAGGAGGAAATTATTATCGGTGATGATGAAGCTTTTTCCTTCATCCAGGTGAGTTAGCATTATCAGTTACTCTTTGAATCAGTAAAATTGCCTTCTGAATATCGCTTTGGTTGGCTAGATGGCCGCTCTTCACTTGCCCGCCTAGTTTAATGAGTCACGACCGCTCACCGCATTGACTCGGTTGGGGGCGCATCGTACTTGAGTTTTCAACGCAGGAAAATTACCGCCCTAGCTCACGTCCCAATATGGCAATCGGTGCCTTAGCTTTGAAGTGCTAAAGCGGATATGCTACTAAACCGGCTACAATGCTCGTAAAAGATGCAAAATATAAAAATCAGCAGAGTGCAGTGTCAAGTCGGATTCATCAAGATTAATCTTTTAGATAAAAGAAAATGCGTAGGATTTAATACCCTACGCATTTTTATTTATTCTACAAACTGATTACTTAATTTAATCATTTTGCAAGAACAATGCAAGCGGTGGTTTTTCGCTTTTTATTTGCTTTGCCTTCTGCGTTAAAAGTTTTCAACTTGTCCACGACGATTCAGATGGAATTGTTCGCCATCTGGCATAATCGCAACATTCCATTGGTGGTTGGACGCCAGTACCCAAAAGGCGGTTATTCGGTTTAGATAAATCAATGCCTTGAGTGTAATCATTTGCAGGACTAAGTACGCCAAAGAACTGGCTAAAGAGCGTTGGCATAATATCTAAAATGGCTAGAGAGTTGGTTGTAGAGCCGTCCTCGCCCTTGCCAATAGAATAGTGGCACTTCTAATCAGTGCTGCAGAGAAACTGGGCAGCCATTTTCTCGGTATGGGCTAAAATCTGCGGTAAGAATGATTAAAGTTCTGCCCATTAAGCCTCGGTCTTCAAGCTAGTTGCCAGATGCGTTCAATTTGCTGATTAACTGGTTTTCCGAGGTCATATTTTGACTGTAAATAGCCAAAGAATGGCTTATTTGCTTCCTGTTTTGTCAGCCACGTTTGCGCGCGCATTCAATGCTTGTTCATCATCTTCCGCTTTGGCTAATGGCATTTTGGCAAATACCTCGGCAGTAAAGCGTGGTTCAGCAAAGTTGTTTGCAGAGAATAAGCCGAATTGATAGCCATATTTTTAAATGCGTCAGTAACGGCGAACTGTTTTTCGTTCAATACCGCATAATATATTTTCCGCTTAATCCGTAGAAAATCCCTAATGTGCTTGCCATTGGCGTATCACCACTGCATAGTGGTGCATAGCGGTAGGATTTTTCCGCTATTTTGCGAACAAATGGCATCTGCTCGCAATCAACGCTTGATTAGTTAAGCCTGAGACGTTAATCAACAACATTTTCACTTCATGAGCTTTTGGTCATTTGAAGTGTTTGTTTTGGGTAGTCTAAATAGAAAGTATCTAAACGCCCTGTTTGCTCAATGGTTTTGCTCCATCCATATCGACCTGCCGTGTTTTTCTAAGAAACTGCTGTCATCGGGTAGGAAAGCGGTAATTCGCCTTTGCGAAAAGTAATTGGCGGTTGATGCTCATATCTGCCCACGCATAAATAAGATGGGTTTGCCATAAAGCTAGTGGAGGAAAAACATTGCGACATATTTGCCCCACGTTTGGCGGGTTGGAAACTACGTATTTTTGCCAACACCACGGGAGTGAGAGCATTTCTGCAAGTAAAATCGAAAGTGCATTAGTATGAATCAGCAATTGCCATTGGCGTGAGAGTTCGCCATTGTCAGGATTGACTAATAACCCAAACAAGCGGTGATAAATGTAGATAAAAATTGCTAAGATTTCGGTATCAACCAAAAGCAACGTTTGCCCAATGGTAGCAAAATGACCGAAAAGCCACGGAAACCGCGTTCATTGCGGATTACTAAGTGGGAAAAGGCAGAGTAGATAAAAGGCAAAAACAACGAAGCTGAAAATGCCCGAAAAGGCTGATGAAAAATAGAGTTTACCGACCAACGTATTCGGCCAGTCGGCATTAAAAGCATAACGAGGGGCGAGTAAAATCCTACGACAATATTAAAAAGTGCAAACTAATGCCCCCACGTAATACGCTGTGAGGTTTGCTCTCGGTATTGTAACGTGTTAGTTGGAAATAATTGACGTAGCGATTAAGCATAGGTTATTTTGCTTTTAAAGAGTGTTTTAATCGAATTGGCAAAAGCCCCAGCAAGGCGTTCACGCTGTTGTTCATCTTGCACACGGTTTTGGATGATGTTGGTGATTCATATTGCCAAGCACCATCAGCGATAAATCAGCGGGTGCTTTGTGGTGTTCTAATACGATAAATAAGTCTTGTAATAAGGTATCGAATTGATTGTTTTGATGTTTAGATTTTGCAGCCATGTTGATTTTTCTTAAGTAAATAATTAGGCAAATACTAGCATATTTTAGCAAAATGAGAGAGAAATAAGCGGTCGAAAATGGATTTTTTCTTTGCAAAAGAGGTAGAAATCTATAGAATGAACAAATGTTCATTTTGGAAAATGGAGAGGAAATGCAGAAAACGGAAATACAAAAACATAGTGAAAGCTCATCAAAAGATGAAATGGCTCGCCAAAGGTCTTCCGTGACTGAAATACTCATCGCAGAGATTGGCATTCAAAACCTTTTCTATGCGAAAAATTGCAACCAGAGCGAACCTAGCCTTAGCGCTCTATTTTGTATTTTAAGACCAAAGACGATTTATTAAATAAGCTGGCTTTGATGATTTATGTGACCGTTTTACGCATTATGTGCAAGATGGCTATGATGAAAACTGCACACACTGTTTAATCGTTACCGCAAGATGTTTGAAAACAAGTTGGCATTTTGCGAGATAACCCAACGGTCGCAACGAATTTATCGCAATACCAAGCAGTATGCGGCTTTAACGAGATTATTGAGCGATTGATTCACGATGATGATTTTATCTGGAATAAGTTTCCAGTGAGATGGGCGGGAACAGGGCATCATCGCTCAAAATGCCTGCGGAATTATTACACGTTTTGGGCATTGGCATTGTGGGTGAAATGGCTTATTTACAGCAATTGACACAAAAAGAGTATTCGAAGGAGACAATAGAACAAATGCTGTGTGTGCTCTTGGAAAGCAATTACGGTGTATTTAAACATATTGAGAAAACATGACAACAGAAAACCAAAAAGCCTCTCGTGGCAGAAAGTTTCTTTGTAGTAACGCTATTGGTTGTGCTTGTTGCTTTTGCAGGCGTAGCAGGAATGCAACGTTTTATCGCAGGCAAGAAAGCGGAAGCTGCGTAAATATGCCTGAAACGGTGAGTGAAATCACCGCAATGCAGGTACAACCTCGTGAATGGACGCTCATCTTTCAGCGGTAGAGGTTGCATCCGCCCGAACCAGGGGCGATGTTATGCAGAGTCTTCGGTACGGTGAAAAGTGTGAACGTGAAATCAGGGCAGCGTGTCAATAAAGGTGATTTATTGGTGGAGTTTGATGATGCTGTTGAAGTGGCGACTTTGACGTCTCAAGAATATCACCAAATGCCAAAAGTTACCTTAGATCGTTATCGTAACTTAGTGGCATCTAACAGCGCTTCAAAAGCAGAATTAGACAATGCTCAAGCAACCTATAATCAATTAGTAGCAAAACATTGAGTCTTCTAAAAGCAACGATTGCACGCCGTAAAATTGGTGCGCCATTTAGTGGTTTTGCGGTATCGCGAATGTGAACGTAGGTCAATACATCGCAACAGGTACAGAAATCGTCGTGTAGAAGATCAAAGTTCAATGAAAGTGCTCACTTCCTCAAACAGATGTTGAGAATATTTTGTGGGTCAAAAAGTGACTGCAGAAGTGGATGCGCTGGAGGGGCAAACCTTCCCCGCCGAAATTGTGGGAAATTGATCCTGCGGTGGATCGTAACACAGGCTTAATCAATGTAGCGGTGATTACAGAGGGCGGCAACAAATTACTTTCTGGCATGTTTGTGCGTTTAAATGTCAGCATTGCCAACTGAAAAAGCACAAATCGTGGTGCCGCTAAATTGCGATTACTACGATGTATGGGTGAAACCGTTTATGTGCTTGAGCAACTTTCAGATGAAGTACAGCGCTGTAAGCAAAATGGCAGAGCAAAATCCGAAATTAGATGCAAATAAAATGTATCGTCAAAAGCAAGTGGAAGTAAGAACGAAAAGACCGTAACGGTATCTACGCACAATTGGCGAAAGGCGTGAAAGCGGGTGATGTTATCGTAACGGGTGGTTTCAAAGCGTTTAAAATAATCATTCGCTTATAATTGTTTCTGATCAAAGAAGCTGTTGGTAACCGTACCTGCGAAAAGTAGTAAACTTTAATTGAGGTAATCAATGAAATTTCACCGATCTATTTATTACGAAAACGCCCTGTACTTGCGGTGTGTATTAGCTTGCTGATTACGATTCTTGGCCTCAATCCATCAATAAGTTACAGGTGCGGGAATATCCTGAGATGACCATCTCAGCCGTAACCGTGAGTGTGAACTACTCAGGTGCGGATGCAAGTTTGATGCAGGCACTCGTAACTTCCCAAATTGAAGAAGCGGTTGCACAGGCGGATAATATCGACTCTGTGACTCTTCAAGTGGACCAAGTACTTCAACTACAACGATCAAATAGAAATTGAACACCAACCCCACAATTGGCGTTGGCGGATATTTCTTCGAAAGTGAGTGCACCTGGTTCTAATCTTCCGAGCGGGATTGATGATCCATCAATCAGCGTTTCATCAGGTTCAAACGATGCGTTGATGTATATCCGATTTGTCTCTGATGAGTTAAATACAGCCCAAATTACCGACTATATTAACCGAGTGGTTAAACCGCAATTTTTACTGTAAATAGGGTATCAAGTGTTGATATTTTCGGTGCGACGACTTTTGGTTTACGCATTTGGTTAGATCCTGACAAAAGATGGCGGGAATAATCTCTCTGGTACGCAAAGTGTTAGCTGTTTAACAGCAAAACAACTTAAAACACTGCTGCGGGTAATGCGAATGGCTACTACACAGTTTATAAAAACAGAAAGTAGATCAAGCACACCATCTGTTGCAGAACTGGAAAACGTAATGATTTTCACAACCACATCAGACGGTAAAACAATCAAGTTAAAAGATATTGCAACGGTTGAACTAGACAAAATATCAGATGCCTCTCGTGCTGTTGCAGACGGTAAAGAAGCGGTTGTTTGATATTTGCTGCTGCAAACTTCACAGCAAACTCCATCACCGTGGCTAAAGATATTTATCCCGTATTCGCACAACTACAGAGGTACAGAAACAATTAACGGTCAGATTTTATACGACAAAACGATTGCCATTAATAGCTCTATCAATGAAGTTTATAAAACGATTATTGAAGCAACGGTAATTGTATTAGTGGTTATTATCATTCTTAGATCACTGCGAGCGATGATTGTCCGATCATTACACCCAATCTCGCTTATTATGGGGTATTGTTCTTCCTACAAAATGTTTGGTTTCTCAATCAACCTCTTAACCTTATTAGCGTTAATTCTGCGATCGGCGGTGGTGGACGATGCGATCGTCGTACTTGAGAACGTAGAACGTCACGTAAAAGAAGGCAAGTCACCGTTTGATGCGGCGATTATTGGTACGCGTGAAATTGCAATTCCGTTATCTCAATGACTATCACCCTCAGGGCGGTATATTTCCCCAATGGCATTGATGGAAGGTAACAGGTTCACTTTTCAAAGAGTTTGCCTTAACGCTTGCGGGTGCGGTATTCATTTCAGGGATTGCAGCATTAACGCTTTCGCCAGATGATGTCGAGCCGTGTATTAAAAGAACACAACGAAGAACACGAAAGCCGTTTTGCGAAGTGCTATCAACGGTATGTTGGATAAAATGACCTCGTGCTACACCAATATGTTGCGTGGAGTTATGGCGGTGCGTTGGGCTATCGTGGTGTTTGCGGTGAAGTGATTTTCGGTACCTTACCAACCCTTTTGGGCCTCACTTTCAAGTGAAGTGGCTCCAACCGAAGACCGAGGCTTTATCGTAGGTATCGGTAGTGGCCCATCAAATACCAACTTAGATTACACCCAAGCAGCAACAGAGAAGTTCAACAAAGAAGTTGCTGAAATTCCAGAAGTCTCTGCAATGATGACGATTTCCAGGCTTTAATGGTTCGAACGGTGCTCTTTCTATCATCTCATTAAAGATTGGAGTGAGCGTGCTCGTGAACGAGCAGAAATTTCAAAAGATGTAGCCGCGATTGCAAAAATGTTGTTCCAATGGACATCAATGCTATCGCCTTCCTGAAATTTCCACAGGTGAAAGTGGTTTACCGTTCTATTGGTCATTACGACGCGGATCATGCAGCCAGCGGATATTACCGTTGCTGAGCGCGAATTTTTGAAAAAGCACAATCATCGGGTCAATTTCTTCTTTGCAAACTTAGACTTGAAATTTGATACCGCGACGATGAAAATGGAAGTTCGATCGTGAAAAATGGGGGCTTACGGCATTACGATGCAACAGGTGAGCAACACGCTTGGGGCTATCTCTCTGGTGCGATTATTACCCGTGTAGATATTGATTCCCCGTGTGTATCCGATCGCATCACAAGCGGTCAGAAAAGATCGTTTAAATCCAGAAGATTTAACGAAATATTACGTGACAGCTGCAAACGGCGAAGCTGCCATTAAGCTCAATCGTAAGCTTAGAGCTGACCACAGAACCATCTTCATTACCACGTATGAGCCAGCTAAACTCAGCAACGATTAGCGGTGTTGTGTCAGGTTCAATTGGTGACGCAGTAAACTGGGCGAAAGCGGAGTAGACCGCACGCTTCCACAAGGCTATCAATACGATTTTAAATCAGAAGCGCCAATATGTACAAGAAGGTAATGCAATGGTAATGACACTTTGGCTTTAGCGGTAATATATCTACCTTTGTACTTGCAGATTCAGTTCGAATCTGGCGTGATCCAATGGTAATCTTGGTATCTGTACCGTTAGCCGTGAGTGGTGCGTTATTAGTGCTTAATGTATTAGGTATCGCCAAAGTGGCAGGGGCAACCTTGAATATTTACTCTCAGGTGGGTTTGGAACTAGTCGGTTTAATCACCAAACACGGTATCTTAATGTGTGAAGTTGCGAAAGAAGAGCAGTTGAACAACGGTTTATCCGTTTTGAGGCAATTGTTCATGCAGCAACTATTCGTTTACGTCCGATTATGATGACAACAGCGCGATGGTGGCTGGTTTAATTCCGTTATTGTTAGCTTCTGGTCAGGTGCAATTGCGCTTCAGTATCGGTATCGTCATCGTTGCAGGCTTAAGCATTGTACGCTCTTTACCTTATTCGTGTTACCTGTGATCTATACTTTCTTAGGTCAAGAACACAAACCTTTACGCGAATTTGATGAAGAAAAATATGCAACACAAGCGGTCGAAAAATTGAGACCATTCTGCAAATTAAGCACAATAAGTTGATTGAATAATGAAATGCACTTATCTCAGGTATTAGCTTCGGTAGGTGCATTTTTATATATTTTATTGGGACAAAGAATAAATTTTATCAAAAGAGATCGAAAATTATTCCATTTTTGAATATAAAAGTAAGCAAAGTGTGAATTGACATAGCATTCTAGACGTCTAAAATAACCTAAAATATTTTAACAAGTGTGGGCTAGATTTATGATTGAGCTGAAAAACATCAGCAAAGCAGTTTGGAGGTGAAAGGGCAAAAATTACCGCCTTGACAATGTATAACTTATGAAGTTCCGCAGGCACGATTTACGGTGTGATTGGGGCTGTGGTGCAGGAAAAGAGTACGTTGATTCGTTGCGTGAATTTATTAGAACGTCCCAACGATTGGTGAAGTGATTGTAGGGTGGGCAGGATTTAACCGCAATGTCGGATAAAGATTGATTTTAGTCGCTCGCCGCAATATTGCAATGATTTTCCAGCATTTTTAATTTACTCTCTTCTACAAAACCGTATTTGAAAAACGTAGCGTTACCATTGCGTTTTAGAATCATACACCGAAAGATCAAATGAGAGTGTAAATGAATTACTTGAGTTAGTCGGTTTAACTGAGCGTAAAGATGTTTACCCAAGCACTTTATCTGGCGGTCAAAACAGCGTGTGGCACTGCTCGTGCGTTAGCTTCTAATCCGAAAGTGTTGCTTTGCGATGAAGCTACAAGCGCATTAGATCCCGCAACCACGCAATCGATCCTGCAGCTTTTAAAAGACATCAAACAAACGTTTAGGGCTTAACTATCTTGATTGATTACCCACGAAATGGAAGTGGTAAAACGTATTTGTGATCGTGTGGCGTGATTGATAAAGGGCAGCTGATTGAACGGGTTTCAGTAAGTGAGATTTTCTCTAATCCGAAAACCGCATTTGGTACAGAAAAATTTATTCAATCGACTTTCCATTTTGAGCTGCCAGCAGAATATATGGAGCTAGCTTTCAGCGCAACAAGCGCAGAAATATAAACCGATTATTAAAGTTTGAATTTACAGGCGTTCCGTTGATGCACCATTACTTCTGCACGCATCGAAAAACGTTTCGGCATTGATTTTAGCATTTTGATGTCTCAAATTGATTATGCAGGCGGTGTGAAATTTGGCTTTTGTGATTGCGAAGTTACAGGTGAAGAAGAGCGATTTCGCAAGCAAAGATTTTATTTAATTGATAATAAAGTAAAAGTTGAGGTGCTAGGCTATGTGGGATGATTTTCTCAATGAACTTACCCGCAGATGTGGCAGACTGGTGGTTCTACTCAACGGTAGAAACGAGTTTATATGGGCTTTGTTGCACATTGCTCTGCTTGTGATTGGCTTACCGATTGGTTTTGCTTTTTAACCGTAAAAGGCGAGATCTTAGAGAACCAACGTGCATCAGATTTTAGATATTATTATCAATATTGGGCGTTCTAGTGCCGTTTATTATTTTTGTTAATTGTGTTGTTGCCTTTTCACCCGTTTAATTGTTGGCACAACTATTAGGCACAACGGCAGCTATCGTGCCATTAAGTGTGTCGCTATTCCATTTTTCGCACGTTTAACCGCCAATGCGTTACTCGAAAGTCAGCGGGTTTAAACCAGCAGCGCAAAATCAATGAGCACAAATTGGCAGGTAGTCACCCGCTTCTATTTGCCAGAATCTTTACCCATTTTAATCAATGGCATTACCTTGACTTTGTAGCGTTACTGGTTATTCAGCAATGACAGTGCTGTTGGTGGTGGTGGTTTAGGTAACTGGCTATCAGCATGCGCGAACACCGTAATATGGTGTATGTGAAATGGATTGCAACGATCATTATTGTCGCGATTGTAATGATTTCACAAAACTAGGCTGATTATTTAGCAAAGAAATATGACCATCGCTAAGATCAATTTGCATTTAACACAACATTTCTATGAGGTATTTTTATGAACTTTAAAAAGTATTAAGTGTTGCATCTCGTTTCAGCATTAGCTTTAACTGCTTGTAACGAAGAGAAAAAGCAGAAACTGCTCAGCACCAGCAGCTCAACCTACCCAAAAAATCAAAGTAGGCGTAATGTCTGGCCCTGAACACACCGTGGCAGAAAAAGCGGCTCAAATCGCAAAAGAAAATATGGTCTAGATGTTGAGTTTGTTTTATTTATGACTACGCATTACCAAACACAGCGTGTAAGTAAAGGCGATTTAGATGCGACGCTTTCCAACACAAAACCGTATTTAGACAAAGATAGCTGCATCTAAAGGGCTTAGATAACCTTAGTGATCGTGGTAACACTTTCGTGTATCCATTGGCAGGTTACTCTAAAATTAAATCAGTGAGTGAGTTAGCAAGATGGTGCAGTAGATAGCAGTGCTGAACGACCCAAAGTAACCTTGTCTCGTGCGTTAATCTTGTTAGAAAAACAAGGCTTAATTAAATTAAAAGACAACCAACTTATTCTCAACAGACGATGGATATTATTGAAAATCCGAAAAACTCTAAAAAGTCCAAGAAGTAGATACTTCAGTGGCAGCAAAAGCGTTGGATGATGTAGATTAGCTGTAGTGAATAACACTTACGCAGGTCAAGTAGGTTTGAAAGTGCAAATGATGGCGTATTTTCGTGGAAGATAAAGATTCTCCTTACGTAAACATCATTGTTGCAGCGTAAAGATCAATAAAGATACAGCGACAATGTGCAAAAACTTTGTGAAAAGCATACCAAACTGAAGAAGTGTTCCAAGAAGCACAAAAACACTTCAAGATGGTGTGTAGTGAAAGGCTGGTAATTTACCGATTAATATCACTCAAGCGGTTGGATTTTGATTTATGTTTTGCAAAAATTTAACCGCTAATTTCTCCTCAAATAAGGATTTAACATGAAATTAACAAAATTATTAGGTGTGTACTGGTTTCTGCATTAGCATTAACTGCTTGTAAAGAAGAAAAAACAGCGGCACAAGAGCCATTAAAAAGTCGGCGTGATGACAGGTCCTGAAGCACAAATGACTGAAGCAGCCGTGAAAGTGGCTAAAGAAAAATATGGCTTAGATGTGCAGTTAGTGCAATTTACAGAATATACTCAACCAAATGCGCATTAGATGAAAAAGATTTAGATGCTAACGCATTCCAAACAGTGCCTTATTTAGAGCAAGAAAGTAAAGATCCGTGGCTATAAAATGGCAGTAATCGGCAAACACTTATTATGGCCAATTGCTGCTTATTCTAGAAAAATCAAAAACTTAGGTGAGCTAAAAGACGGTGCAGATTGTGGCATATTCCAAATAACCCGAGTAATACAGGTCGTGCATTATTATTACTTCAAGCTGCATGGTTTAATTAAATTAAAGATCCGAAAAATTTATTCTCCACTGAGAATGACATTATCGAAAAATCCGAAAAACATTCAGATCAAACAAGTAGATACGGTGTTATTAACCCGTTCATTAGATGATGTAGATTTAGCGGTTATCAACAACACCTATGCAGGTCAAGCAGGTTTAAGCCCAGAGAAAAGATGGTATTATTGTGGAATCAAAAAGATTCTCCATATGTAAACTTAGTGGTTAGTCGTGAAGACAATAAAGACGACCCACGTTTGCAAACCTTCGTAAAAGCCTTCCAAAACCGAAGAGGTATTTCCAAGAAGCGTTAAAAATTATTTAACGGCGGTGTAGTGAAAGGTTGGTAATTATTGGCGTTTTAGTGATGATGGATTTAAAACTATTTAATATAAAAAGAGTTGCTAATGACTTTGAAAAATAAACATTAGCTTAACTCTTTGGTCTTACTAAATTAAGTTCTAATTTTCTTCTTTAATATGTCCAATCTCCAAATGCACCATCAACTAAATCAGATGGGCTTACTTGGAACGCTTGTCGAAGCCCCTTTAACGAGATAGGCCTTGGCTTGGTGTAAAACCGAAGAGTTTTGAAAGTCAGCATTTTGTGCTAACTCCCATCAATTAAATCGCCGTGACGAGCTTTAAGTGCTTCTAAACAAGCTTGACCTTCTTCACTGAAAGTTTATCAATCACTTGCGAAATTGCATCAAAAACTTAACCGCTTACAGCAAAAATTTGACGGCCCAAGCTCTCATCTTCAATCAACATCAACGATACTTTTTCGGCACTTTGTTTGCAGATTGCGAGCATGGCGGGCAATTTCTGAAATTAACACACACATATTTGCCATTATGAATTACAAAACGGTGCATAGCTACGACATTTGGGTTGCCTTCTTCATCTAAAGTGGCTAAAGCATAATGAGTGCGGATTGTTCTTTTCAACTCTTGAATTTGTGGTCCCTAGGCGGTTCTGTAGTACTTCTTGACGAGCAGTCATTGTTTTCTCCTAATAAAAATTCCCTATTGAAGGCGTTGAATTTTCCACTTGTTCGAGGAAAAAGTTGGCGTTGCTCATCGCCCCAAATATACTTTTAAAAATGGTCTCTCCGTTGTGAGCAATAAAAGCGATGTTGTAGCTCTCTTTTACCACGGAAAGGCAGGTTAACAAAGGCAATTTGAGCAATGCCATCTAATTTCAAAATGCCCGTGCAACTGCACCTTGATCGCCTTTTCATATTCAGATTGTAGTAGCCACGCCTACAATACCCCTCGGGGAAACGATCTTTAATTTCAAAGATCGAACCGCATTTTTCAATAATGGTGGTAAACGTACATTGGGCAATTTGGGCAAAATCTCTTCGGCACGATTGCCTCAAACACACGACACAAATTGTTCTGGCAGTGCCACCAAAAATTTTACCTTTCAGGCAGCTCAAAATGAGCCGCCATATCAATGTGATCGCCTGTGGATTTTCCGCAATATAGTCGGTGATCTTTTTCTGTGAGATTTGTCATTTTCCAATAAAATCCTACCGCTCATTGAGCTGCATCTTGTTTGATTGCACCAAATACACCGCGTGATTTTATCGGCATCATTGGTAAATACTCCAGAAAGTTCTCAGCATTTTCACCGAAGAAACCTGCTTGAGTTTAACGCCATTTACTTCACCAGCGAAACTGGCCTGTGATTTTGCCACCGAAGTTCATTTCAGGTACTGCATTTCGGTCTTTGATCGATCTCAATTGCTACAGTGTTTTTTCTCAAAATCTACGGTTGCTGTCATTTTAGCACGTTCATTATATGCACCATCTTTTGAATAAACCGCACCACCTAAATATTCTGCTTTTCCTGCTTTTCAGAATTTCTTTTTACATCAGTTGGATTACCTTGAACATAAAGATATTGTTTACCAGCATTATCATCTACATGAACACCAAAAGCGGTTGATTTGAGATTGCTATTACTTTCGGATTGTTTGTCTATTTTTCTCAAGTTATAAGGATCTTCATATGCTTCAAAAGCCTCAGGATCAAGGTTCGCCTGCAGTTTTAATAATGCTTGGAATCTAATGATCTCTTTACCATTTACTACAGCAAGCTCCGAAATGTCGTGAGAAAGAGGACGCCCAATAGTGCTATTTTCTATTTACAGCCCCAGAAATAAGATCTGGTCATAACCCCTGTTCTTCCACCAAAATTTGATCGCTAACAGGAATTCGTGCTTTTCATCTGCACTTCCATTTTCTAATTCTTTCAAACGTTTTTCTGTTTCTTCACGTGCTTTTTGCTCTTCAGCTGTTTTATTTAGCTCAACCAATTTTAGTTAAGGTTGTTTCTGATTGGCGGATTTGTTCAGAGTTATCTGCTCCACCAGAACTTGAAGAACAAGCGGTTAGAAAAGTAGCACAAGATACAGTAAGTAAAGTAAATTTAAATTTATTCATAATAGTGGACCTATTTTATGTGATTAGAGTAGAAGAAAACTTTAAAATAGATTAAACTAACACAAAAATGATTTTCAATAGTCTTGTAAAACTTATTAAATTTTCGTAAACTGAATTTAGAGTATCTATATCTTTTACATTTTAGGTGAAAATATGGCTCGTCAATTTGCCCTTTCATTAGGGGTGCAATCTGTGTTGCGTGGCATTAAATAGTTATGCTGAAGAGGCGACATTAGGCACCGTCCACGTGGATGGAAACTCAAACTCAAGCAACACAAATCACGCGTAAAAAGCAATTCAAGAAGAATTAATCGCAAATAACTACTGATTTAGTACGTTATACAACCGATGGGGATTAGCGATAACGGGCGTCATACAAAAGGTTTCTCAATGCGAGGTGTTGAGGGCAACCGTGTTTGGGATTAGTGTCGATGGCGTAAATCTGCCTGATTCTGAAGAAAATTCACTTTATGCTCGTTACGGAAACTTCAACAGCTCACGTTTAGCTATCGATCCCGAATTAGGTGCAAGGGCATTGATATTGTGCGAGGCCTCGGATTCGTTTAATTCAGCAGTGGTTCATTAGGTGGTTCAGTTAACTATCGTACACTGGGGCGGATGATATTGCTTCCCTGAAAACAACTGGGGTGTATTGCTGAAAAAATAGTTATGCAAGCAAAAACAGTGAATGGACACATACGGCGGGGTAGGCTATAAAGATGAAAAATTTGATATGGCATTGCTCTATTCTTATCGTGATGGTCACGAGATGAAAAGCAATGGCACTGGTGAGGCTATTCGGGGCGTGAACGTGGTGTGCCTGATCCTGCCACACACACAAAACCGTAGTTATTTAGCAGAAAATTTGGCTATTTTTATTACGCCATCGCATAAAGTAAGCTCCTCGTTTAATGCTCAACGTGATAACAATTGGGTGGATGAAGAGTCTTACAGCTTGACACAAAGTTCATGGCGTGAAGTCAGAGATTTTGGGAAGCGTTATAGTCAATGTAACCTTGCACGAATATTTTTCCAGAAAATAACCGCTTGTTAAGCTACATTAAAGCAGATATCGATTTGCAACAAACGACATTGGTTCTGAAAATACGAAAGGGATCAGCAATATGATTTTCTGTACCTTATTGGCCAAAACCGTTGAAACCTGAAAGAAACGCAAATGAAATTCAAACCACGAATATGAAAGAAACAAGTTCAAACGGGCTTCGTTACGTGCTGATTCTATGCCTTGGGAAATTTTATGGGGCACACACCAATTCACAGTAAGAACCTCAGTTTCACAAAAAGATTTTGAAAATGAAAATAACAAAACTTTTATACTGGAGAACGAACTGAAGAAAGTATCCAGCACCCAGTAAGAACACGCTCTTTATGGCACAACTACAAGATAATGTCACTTGGAATGATATTTTATCTAGCCAGTTAGGTGTACGTTATGACTGGGAGCAACTTGTACCCAAGATTTAAAAAGCAACGTGCCGAGCTTGCTCTGCAAAACCCGCTTCTAACACATTCCAAAGTGTAAGCGGCTCATTGGACTTGATGCACAACTCAATGAAACTTGGAAAGTGGGCTACAATATTTCAACAGGTTTATCGAGTACCAACTGCTTCAAAATGTATTTTTCTTTAATCACCCAGCAGGAAATTGGTTCCCAAATCCAAAATTAAAAAGCGGAACAAGCACTCAATAATTCGATTCATATTCAGGCAGAGCATCGTTTGGGTTCATATAATTTTAAACCTGTACCATAGCCGTTATAAAGATTTCTTAACTGAACAAGAATCTGTGTTTGAAAAGATTAACCCTTACTATTTCGAAGATTCCAGAAGTGGGCTGCATTTTTATACAACGCTTGCTCAACAAGCTCATCAATATTGATCGGGCAACTGTATCGGGTGGGAATTAACGACCAAAACGAATCTAGATCAAGTTGTATCTTTTATTCCTAGGCTGGAAAATTCTAGCGAATTTAGGTTATTCGAAAGGTCGCTTAAAAAGGGACAGAAAGTAGTATAAGCTTTCAATTCAACCACTTAAAATAATTTTTAGTGTTTTGGTCATGAAGATCCTGAAGACCGTTGAGATTAAATGCAAGAGCAACCTATTTAGGTGCGAAAAAGGCTAAAGATGCACAAATTATCGATTATTCTTCATTAAGAAAAGAAGTGAAAACGTATCCATATCTCAATGGTTCAGCAACGTTATTTGACGTATATGGTTTCTATAAAGTGAACAAACACGTTATTTTACGTGCAGGTATTTACACATATTCTAAACCGTAAATACCACACTTGGGACGTATTACGTGGCATCAAACCAATTCAGCACAACCGATGCCGTTGACCCACAACGCAAAGGCTTAGAACGTTTCATGCCCCAGGTCGCAATTTTGCAGGAGCGGTTGAAATTCGTTTCTAGTTGTAAATCATCAGGTAAAAATCCCACGTTTTATGCGTGGGTTTTCGTTCTAATCTAAAAATTTCAATTACAGAGTGTTCGTTTAGACCCCTCACTTGAGTGCCTTTTTCTCGCTCGTTCCCGCGGTATTTCTCAATATCGGCAGGTTTTAGGGTGATTTTGCGTTTTGCCTGGAAACAAACACAGCTGATTGATTTTGGTTTAAGTAATAATAAATGAGCCAAATATTCTTCGCCAGCTTTTTGCTGCTTGAGGCTGAAATATTGATATATTTTGTTTCCTTTGCCTTTTGGAAAAGAGTCGGTAGTTCCGCTTAATGGAATACCAACATTCTACCCACATTACTGATCGCTGCAAAGAGCATTTTTCTTCCAGCGAGACAAGTTGTGGCGGTAGTGCTTTGCATTTTCTGTTAAAGAAATGACCGCTTTACCCGCCTTGTTACGAGAGATTAAATCTTCAAAAGTACAAATGAAACCACTAGCCTGGAGTTGGATGTCATCAAGACATTTTCGGTAGGTTGTCCATTAAGACTTGCTGAATTTCTGCACCTTCTGGCAAGGTAATCTTACTTGTAAGTGGCTCGCAGCAGTGCGAGCGTAGAGGGCAGTGAGGTTGGGTCAATCATGTACAAGCTCGTCCCGTGCTATCTAAGAACACTACAGGTTGATTGCTTCTACCTCTTGCGTGAGCCAGATGATTGGTCGCCTGCACGGTATGCTAAGCCTTTACATCAATGTCGTGCCCTTTTGCACAACTTGTGCCCAGCCTTTTTCCGATAAAATGACGGTAACATCTTCAGTTGGTGTGAGATCTCGCTTCGAAAATGGCTTTTGCTTCCGTACGCTCTACAAAATAGATCCCGTGGTGAAGCGAATGTTTTTGCATCAGTCTGAATTTCTTTTTAATAAGCGTGTTTAATCGGCGTTCCGAACCTAATAAAACTTGTAATTCATCTCGCTCTTTTTCTAGTGCATTTTGTTCTGCTTTAAGCGTGGTTTCTTCCAGTTTAGCTAAGTTACGTAGCGTAGGTTTAAAATCGCATCGGCTTGAATTTCAGCTAACCCAAAACGAGCCACAGCTACGGCTTGTAGGCTCATCTTCATTGCGGATAATTTCAATTACTTCGTTAATGCTTAAAAACGCACTGATTAACCCCTCAATGATATGCAAGCGGTCTAAAGAAATTTTATCTAATCGGTAATTTAGACGACGGGTGACCGTTGCACGGCGGAAGCTCAGCCATTCAGTCAGAATAGTGTGCAGATTTTTCACTGCAGGTTTTTCCATCTAAACCAATCATATTCATATTGATACGGAAGCTTTTTTCTAGCTCGTTGTTGCAAATAGATGATCCATCATGCATTAAAATCAATACGATTTGAGCGAGGGATAATCACGATCCGAATCGCTCTCGTGATTTGATTCATCGCGAACATCATCTACCATTGGCAGTTTTTGTTCTTCATTTGAGCAGCAATTTGCTCAATGATTTTTGATGGTGAGGTTTTGATATGGCAGTGCGTTAATTACAATTTTGACTATCTTCTTTTAGCAAACTGCACGAGCTTTGATTGAACCTCGTCCTTGTTCGTAGATTTTTACCATCTCAGATTTTGGTGTGATAATTTCTGCTAGCGTTGGGTAGTCAGGGCCTTGCACTACACTTAAAATATCTGTTAATGTTGCATTTGGATTATCCAACAACATCACACAGGCATCCGCCAATTCATTACTATTGCGAGGAGGAATGTCGGTTGCCATCTAACGGCAATCCCCTGTCGAGCCATTTAATAAAATACATGTGGCAAGCGAGAAGGAAGGTAACAGGCTCGATTTTTGAACCGTCAAAAATTCGGTCGAAATCTACCGATGCCTTGATCAATTTCAGAAAGAAACGGACGAAAATCTTGTTAAGCGTAAGCTTCAGCATAACGATACGCTGCGGCATCGTCTTCTAAGCTACCCCAGTTTCCTTGACCATCAATTAGCGGGTAGCGGAAGGTAAAATCTTGTGCCATTCCTACCATTGCACCATAACAAGCAGAGTCACCGTGTGGGTGGAATTTACCTAATACATCACCCACTGTGCGAGCTGCTTTGGCATATTTTTGCATTGGCATTTCGTCAGCTCAGACATAGCATAGATAATGCGACGTTTGCACAGGTTTTTAAGCCATCGCCAATAAAACGGCAATGCTCTGTCCATAATCACATACATTGAATAGTGAGGGTAAGCGTCTTCGGTAAAATGCTTAATTGGCATTTGTTCAATGCCTTCGTAATTGATAATGGTATTGCTCATAACTTTTAGGTTGATTACAAAAACGTTTTATTTTCTAAGATCCGTGGATATTTGTCCACACCTGAAATCAAAACGATCGTTTTTCATTCATTGTTGCAAAATGATGAGATTTTAGAGGAATGTAAAGGCAAAAATAGTAGGCGATTTTGTATAGCACTGTATAATAGTAACGTTTTTATTTCGATTTGTAGAGGCGGCTATCAAAAAGCGACTTTGTTTAGCGTTTATTTAAAATGACGAAATCGTTTTGCTAGTCGCACTATGGCATGAAAACTAAATTTCTAATTAAAATTCAAGGATTTAGTTGAGGATCCAATTGTTAGACACCCGTAAATATGGTCAGCATACAGTGACCTTAGAAACAGGTGCAATTACCGGCACGCCAAGCTACTGCAGCAGTAATGGCTAGTATGGATGATACAACTGTTTTTGTGACTGTTGTGGCAAAAGAGGTTAAAGAAGGTCAAGATTTCTTCCCTTTAACGGTTGATTACCAAGAGCGCTTACGCAGCAGGTCGTATCCTGGTGGTTTTTCAAACGAGAAGGTCGTCCATCTGAAGGCAAAGCAAAACATTGTAGCTCGTTTAATCGACCGCCCAGTTCGCCCACTTTTTCCTGAGGGTTTCTTCAACGAAATCCAAGTACTGTAAACCGTTGTTTCGTTAACCCCCAAACCGTCCAGACTTAGTGGCAATGATTGGTGCATCAGCAGCACTTTCACTTTCTGGTGTACCGTTTAATGGTCCAATCGGTGCAGCACGTTGGTTTTATCAACGATCAATTCGTATTAAACCCAACCACCTAGAACAAAAATTAAGCCGTTTAGACTTAGAGGCGGGTACAGACAAAGCGGTGTTAATGGTGGAATCTGGAAGCGGATATTTTAACAGAAGAACAAATGCTTTCCAGCGAGGTGGTATTCGGTCATCAACAACAAATGTCAAGTCGGTGATTGAGAAACATCAAAGAGTTCGTAAAAGAAGCAGGCAAACCACGTTGATTGGGCTGCATCTGAGCCGCAAACACGAGATTTAATCAACTAAAGTGCAGAAAGCGTTGGCAGAAAGTCGCATCGCGATGCTTATCGTATCACACTGAAAAACAAGCATCAAGCACGAACAAATCCGACACTATCAAAGCAGAAGTACCGCTACTTTAACGCAGAAGGCGAAACCACCGTTTCTGAGAGGTGCAATTATTGATATTATTACTGCATTGGAAAGTCAACCGTACGTAGCCGCATTGGCCGTGGTGGCGAACCTCGTATTGATGGTCGTACCGTTGATACCATGCGCGCATTGAATATTTGCACCGGGCGTATTACCACGCACACACGGTTTCCAGCAATCTTTACTCGTGGCGAAACTCAAGCATTAGCAGTGGCGACTTTGGGTACAGAGACGTGATGCACAAATCATTGATGAGAATTAACGGGCGAGAAACAGACCGCTTCTTATTCCACTACAACTTCCCTCCATAATCATGCAGTGGGTGAGAGCAGGTCGCATTAGTTCTCCAAAACGTCGTAAATCGGTCACGGTCGTTTAGCTAAGTCGTGTGGTGTGTTAGCAGTAATGCGCGCAGAAGGAATCATATGTTGTGCGTGTGAGTATCTAGAAATCACTGAGTCAAACGAGTTCTTCTTCACGGCTTCTGTGTGGTGGTGTGCTCTCTGCGTTAATGGATGCGGGTGTGCCAATTAAAGCAGCAGTTGCAGAGCATCGCAATGGGTCTGGTAAAGAAGAAGAGAAATTGTAGTGCTTTCAGATATTTTAGAGTGATGAGGATCATTTTAGGCGATATGGACTTTAAAGTGGCGGGTACACGTGAAGGTGTGACTGCACTTCAAATGGACATCAAAATTGAAGGTATTACCCTGAAATTATGCAAATTGCTTTTGAACCAAGCGAAAAGGTGCGTATGCATATCTTAAACGTGATGGAACAGGCAATTCCAGCTCCGCGTGCGGATAGTTTCGAGACTACGCACCGCGTATTCATACAATGAAAATTGATCCGAAGAAAATCAAAGATGCATTTGGTAAAGGTGCGTGCAACTATTCGTGCATTAACTGAAGAAACTGGCACATCAATCGACATTGACGACGATGGTACAAGTAAAAATTGCAGCAACGGACAACAATGCAGCGAAAACTGTTGTACGGCTCGTATCGAAGAAATCGTGGCGAAGTGGAAGTGAATGCAATTTATAAAGGGTAAAAGTGACTCAGTGGTTGATTTCGGTGCATTTGTTTCGATTCTAGGGTGGCAAAGAAGGTCTGGTCACATCACGATCACAGATGAACGTGTTGAACGTGTTGCAGATTACGCTTTCAGTAGGACAAGAAGTGATGGTAAAAGTGGTTGAAATTGACCGCCAAAACCGCATTCGTTTAACAATGAAAAGATGTAAACAACGCAGAAGCGGAAGTTGCAATTCAAGTTGAAGAACAAGCTGAATAACCCGCTTATCGATCAACCTCTTGGCAACAAGGGTTGATCATTTTTAGCTATTTTCTAGGGGCTGATTTTCTAGGGTAGTGACTTTAAGGCTGTTTATTACTTATGTTACAGCGACTAAAATTTTTCGTCACTCAGTTTATTTATTGTTTATTTCTGGCAGGTTGTGCTAACCGTTCATCAGAAATGATTTTCAACAGATAAATTGGCGTTAGCTGAGTTAAATCCACAACTTCGTTTTGATCAAAGCAGTGATGATCGTACGTTTAACCCAAGTGTTGCAGAAGCAAAATTAACGGATGATGACCGTGCAGATCCTATTTTGAGCGGGGTGTGATTTATGATAGCTTGGGATTGTGGTCGCTTGCACGTTACGACTTTTGCAAGCCATTTTCCAGCAATCAAAAATGACGGCAGCCTATAACTATATACGGGGCTTATATTTGTTGTTAGAAGATGATTATGACAGCTCGGTTGATGCCCTTTAATGCGGTAGTATAGATTTAGACCCTGATTATGCCTATACCTACCTCAATCGTGGTTTAGCATTTTATTATAGCGGTCGATATTCAGAAGCTCAGCGCGATTTATTGCATTTTTATAATGACCCCCATGATCCATACCGTGTTTTGTAACTCTATTTCAATGAGTTAGAATTGACTCCACAAGAGGCAAAAATAATTTTAATTGCTCGCGCTATCTCTGATGAGTTTTGGGGCAAAAATGTGGTGGATTATTTCGTAGTATATCTCATTGAAACAACTGCGTATATGAAAATGGGAAGCACAAGCTCAGTCAAATACGGCTGCTATGCGAAATGCTTACCGAAACTTACTTTTATTTAGCAAAAACAAAAACTCAAAATTGAATCAAAAAGATGAGGCAATCAGTCTCTTCCGTCTTGCTTTTAGCAAATCAAGTGTTTAACTTTGTTGAGTATCGTTTTGCCTTGTTTGAACTCTCACAGCTTCGTAACGGCGAAAAGAGCATCAATGATGTTCAAACACCCACCATTGTTGGGGATAATTAGGGACGCAGCGGTCGAATTTGCATTATGCAAATTTAACCGCTATACTCAAAATGACAAGTTATAAAAAGCATTGGTTTTGCTTTTCTATTTATTTTTCTTTGCCTAAAAGCTCAACAATATTATTTTTGACTCGTTTCTTCAAAATTGATTGAAGGAACTTCCTTTATTTGGAAATTTTATGACTGAAACAACAATGACTTTTGCCGATTTGAGGCTACCACAATCTATCCTTGATGCTGTAAACGATATGGGCTTTGTAACCCCATCGCCAATTCAACAAGAGTGTACTTCCTCACTTATTAAAATGGTCGTGATGTACTCGGTATGAGCACAAACGAGTGGTAAAACGGCTGCATTTTCTCTCACTTCTTGCACAAATTGATCCTGAAGCTCGCCATCCACAAATGTTAGTGATGGCACCAACTCGCGAACTTGCGATTCAAGTCGCGACAGCGTGTGAGCAATTTACTAAAAATATGCAAGGTGTTCGTGTTGTGACCGTTTATGGCGGACAACGTTACGACATTCAACTTCAGTGCGTTAAAACAAAGGCTCACAAAGTAGTGGTGGGCACACTTTTCAGGTCGTATTCTTGACCATATCAATCGCGGTACATTAAACCTTTCACACGCAAATTCATCGTATTAGATGAAGCGGATGAAATGTTGCGAGATGGGCTTTATTGACGATGTAGAAACGGTAATGGCAGATTGCGAGAACAGCACCAAACCGCACTTTTCTCTGCAACGATGCCAGAGCCAATTCGTCGTATCACTAAACGTTTGTATGAGCGATCCGCAAGAGGTTAAAAATCAAAGCAACGCAAAGTTCTGCACCTGATATTACCCCAAAGCTATTGGTGGATGGTAAACGGTTTCCGTAAAAATGATGCATTACTGCGTTTTCTTAGAAGTGGAAGAGTTTGATGCGGCGATCATCTTTACTCGCACCAAAACAGGTACTATCGATATTACGGAACTTTGCGAGACGTAATGGTTGCCGTACCGCTGCACTCAATGGCGATGTATTGACAAGTCCGTGAGCAAACGTTAGATAAACTTAAATCTGGGCGTTTAGATATTTGGTGGCAACAGATGTAGCTGCACGTGGTATCGACATCGAACGCATCAGCCTTGTGGTAAACTACGATATTCCGCTTGATGCAGAATCTTACGTACATCGTATCGGTCGTACTGGTCGTGCTGGTCGTTCTGGTCGTGCATTGTTATTTGTTGAACCACGTGAGCGCCGTTTATTACGCAACAGTGAGCATCTTATCAAGAAACCAATTGATGAAGTGGCGATTCCAAAACCATGAAATTCTAATGGCAAAGCGCCGTGAGAAATTCAAAGCCCGTATTGAAGCACAATTAGAACACCACGATTTAGAAAAATATCGTGCATTATTGGAAGATTTATTTACTGGAGATCAAGATCACGAAGAATTAGCTGCAGCAATGATGATGTTGTTGCAAGAAAAACAAAAACTGATTCTTCCTCAGATCCAGTAGATTAAACCAAGTCGCGAACGTGGTCGCCGTGACCGCAATGAACGTGGTGATCGCCGTGATGATCGCCGTAGCGGACGCGAACAACGCGAAGGCACAGGCGTGGCGATGGATTTTATATCGCATTGAATTAGGGCGTGAGGATGGCGTGGAAGATTGCGTCATGTGTAGGTGCGATTGCAAATGAGGGATATTAGCAGCCGTTTCATTGGGCACATTAAATTGCACGACACCTATTCAACCATTGAGTTACCGCAAGGTATGCAAACCATCTGGTGCAGCACACTTTTGCCCAAAAAGCACGCGTGTTGAACAAAACAAATGCAGATGTCTCTGTTAGGGTCCTGTTGATGGTGCAAATAGCCAGCCATTTTGAAGGACGTGGTCGTAGTGAACGTATCGATCGACGTCGTGATCGTGGCTTTTAACGACCGCAAAAAGGCGGTTTTAAAGAGAAAACGTTTTAACGATCGTGGTCGTCGTTAATTTATAGCTATAGTCTATACACATTGAAAACAGCCCCATTGGGGCTGCTTTTTATAACCAGATGACACAGATTTTAACTATGTTATTCAATCCATTCAAAATAGCTGTACGCTGAGATTATTCCGAACAAGACAAATTTTGGTTAGAATATGCCTGGACCTTGCTGATAAAGCCAGGCGATTAGGGCGAAAATTCCCGTTGGAGCGGTGTTAGTTGATAAAGAGCAATAAAATTGGCGAAGGCTGGAATCAATCTATTTTACAAAACGACTGACTACTCATAGCGATTTTAGCCATTCGCCAAGCAGTATCACAAAATTATCGTCTGTTGACAGGTGCACCTCTTTATATTTAGACTTGAGCCGTGTACGATGTGCAGGTGCGATTCTGCATAGCCGTATTGGGCGGTAGCTAGTGTTTGGGGGCAAATATTTCATGGAACAGGTGCTGTGGCTCCCGTTTTCATCTGTTTGAAGATTTCAAAATGAACCACTTGCTTGAAATTCGAGGTGACTTACTTCGAGAAAAATGTAGCCAGAAAATGAGTGCATCAAAAAGACGGTTAGAGCAGAAGCAAGCAGAAGAGAAGAAGGAAGAATAATATGGCAACTTATATCGTAGGTGATTTGCATGGCTGTTTCAAAGAGTTTCAAATGCTGTTAGAAAAGCCCAGTTTGATGTGAAAAACAAGATGAAATTTGGCTCACAGGCGATTTAGTAGCTCGTGGAGATGATTCGTTAGCTTGTTTACGTTTTGTAAAAATTTGGGCGAAAAAGCACAAACTGTGCTAGGTAACCATGATTTGCATCTTCTTTCTACCTTGTTAGGCATAAAACAGGTTAGCTTCTAGATAAAGTTGAGACTGATTTTTAAAAGCCCACGATCGTTGAGGAATTGCAAAAATTGACGAAATCAACCGCTTATGGTACAACATCCAAAGTATGGATTTCTGCTTGTGCATGCAGGCATTAGCCCAGAATGGGACTTTATCTACGGCAACTCAGTGTGCAAGAGAAGGGAAGCTTTGTTAAAGAGCGAAAATTATGCTAATTACATCGCTCAAAATGTACGAGAATCGTCCTGACCATTGGGATAGCAATTTGATGGGCATTGATCGCTGGCGTTATATCGTGAATGCATTTACACAGAATGCGTCTCACTACTTAGATAAGCGGTTAGATTTTGCTTGTATCCACGATTAAAGACGCCCAATGAATTCAGGCGTGGTTTAATTAGATTAACCTCTCTTTAATGAACAGAAATCATTTTTGGACACTGGGCAAGCCTAATGAGGAATGTGCTCATCAAATAGCTTTATGCCTTTAGATACAGAAGTGTGCATGGGAGAAATCATCTCACGATGGTGAGGTGGGAAGATAAAGCAGTTTTTAGCAAGTACGGGTTAGGTTCTTAGCATTGGGGTATTTCAGTCACATATGTGCTCGAGCCAGTTGCTGAGATGTTAAAGCTCGGTATCAGTTTGCTGAATAAGTAATCACAAAAGATGATATGAAATGACTTTAGTTTGTGTTTAAAATCCATTGATAATAAAATACCAGCATAACGATAAAAAGGTCATTATTTATAATGACAAGTGTCCAAGGGATGATTTTAGGTAGTTTTGAGGTAACAATTTTATCTACTATGTCAATTTTAATGCTATCTAAGCAGAAAACCCTCACAAATCATTTAGACTGCGAGGGTTTTTGTATTAAGCAAAACGTATTCTACCTAACCATTACAGATGTTGCTTTAATGATAGCATGAGCTGCTTTACCTACTTCTAAAGCTGAGTTCCCTGCAGAGATAGAAATAGTTGAAGAAAGTCATTACCGCCACCAGCATCCAATATGTATGATGGCATTTAGAACCTGTTTCAATTGAAACAACTTTACCTCTTTTAATTGGGTTTCTCTTGCTAAATTTTCTCATTAAATATCCTTATTATTAATGTTGTTTATTGATTTAAAAGGTTGTTTATATATATCTATAAAAATGTAAATAAAAACATCTTTCAAATCAATTATTTATTAGTATTTAAATTTAAAAATAAATTTGTAAATATAAAACAGCAATTTTTCATAGTTTTTCACTCTATTTTGACACTTTTGTTTGATATTTTTATACTTAGAATTTGCAAAAATGTGAGGAATTTTATACACTCTTTTCCAAACTGAATAGCTTCTATTGACCTATGAGATACTACATCAAACCTTCATTTTAAGCTTCATTTCTTCCAGCGCTAGCAACCACCGCTTTCGCTAATACGCTTGATACTCAATTAAGCGGCATAGATGCTGCTCAACAACAGCGCCAGCAACAGCACCAACAGGCAGCTAAGCCGAACAATTACAAAATTAGCCCGATATTCGTCTCGATACATCTTCCTCTGAATTACGTTTACTCTCTCATACTGAATCACCCCTGCTATCCATATCCATCAAATCCACTAACTGATTACGGTTCTTCTACCCCACAAAGTCAATTCCAGTGGGCTTTTTGATAACGCAGCTCAAACATTAAAGTTTACTCTACCGCACTGTTTTGGTGGCGAGGGGTTAGGTGTTTGATGAAACAAATTCAAAAATGAAATCATCAGTCAGTGGTTATGCATGACTACTCGTGTGGTGACTGAAGAACAAGATTTGAGAGGTGGAAAATTAGTTTTGACTGTTATTCCGGGTAAAAGTGCTAATACGATTGTAGCGATAGTAGCAATGTACCTCGTTTTACGCGCTTACATGCTCTTACGGCTTTAACCTTTGATTCAGGGTGACTTACTCAACATCCGAGATATTGGGCAATCCTTGAAAATTTAAAACGTATGCCAACCGTCGAGGCAAATATTGAAATTTTGCCGAGCGAAAGTGATAAAGCGAAGTGGGCGACAGTGATTTAAAAATCAGTTATAACCAAGCTTTTCCCAGTTTCGTCTAAACTAGGACTTGATGATGCGGGGACTCTACCTCAACAGGGAAAATGGCGAGCCAGCGGCACGCTTTCTATCGATAATATTTTCTCCGCAAACGATCTTTTCTATACCTCTTTCACACACTCACTTAAACAAAAAGGCGATGACCCTGGTCGCCGAGCCAGTAAAAATTTCACGCTCTATTATTCCGTGCCGTTCGGTTACTGAATTTAGCCTTTTTCCCATAATCAAAAGCCGATATCATCAAGAAGTCTTTGGGGCATTTGATAATAGTTATATCTACGCCGGTGAAAGTGATACGGACAAACTCACGCTTTCTTATCTACTCTATCGAGATGCGAAACGTAAAACGACTGTTTCAGGCTCTCTCTGGTCTCGCCAATCACAAAACTATATTGACGGTGCGGAAATTGAGGGTGCAAAAACGCCCGAATAGGCGCAGGTTGGGAAGCCGGATTTAATCATAAAGAATATTTCCCTACAGCCACACTGGAACTTTCGGCAAATTTCAAGCGGGAACCGCCGCGCGTGGTGCGTTATTTGCCCCCGAAGAGCTATTTGGCGAGGCACTTCCCGCCCCAAAATCATCACGGCAAGTGTGAGGTTTAACAAGCCTTTTTCAATGGGGAAGTCAATCTTGGCAATGCATAGTAGTGTGAGATACTCAATGGAATAAAAACGCCACTGATTGCCCAAGACCGTTTTTCGATTGGTGGGCGTTATACCGTGCGAGGTTTGACGGCGAGCTTTCCCTTTCAGGTGAACGAGGAGGCTGGAACTGGCAGAAACGAGCTAAGTTGGCAATTTAGCCCAAACCACGCTTTTTATTGGGCAGTGGACGGTGGCCGAGTATCCGGATGGTCTACGGAAAAATCAACTGCGCATCATCTAATGGAACGGCAATCAGGTTACGAGGTGGTGTAAAAGAGGTTTAGCTACGATGTATTTATGGGTGAACCGATGCGTAAACCAGAAGGATTTATAACCTCAGATGGTGTCGCCGGTTTCAATAGTAGCTACAGTTTTTAATTCATTTTTCGGGTAAGCCAATTTTGGCAAAATTGAGAGTTAAAATATGAACAAACAATGTTTCCGCGTTATTTTCAGTAAAAACTTTACAACGTTTAGTCGTTGTCTCTGAATTAGCAAAATCAGAAGGTAAATCAACTGAAAGAAATGATTTTAGTATTTCTCATGTAGTGGCACAATTAAAACCCTTAACCTTTCTAGCCTATTTTGTGCCTTTGGGTTTTGTTGCCTTTTCAGATAGTGCACTTGCTGAAACTTTAATTATTCAAGCGGATAATCTGCCCTGAAAAACCAGCAACCTATTGTACTCACAGACAGCGAGATGGATTGCCTCAGTCAATATTCAAACCCAACGATAAAGAGCTTTCTCACAACAAATACAGCCAATTTGATGTCGCCGAAAAAGGGCGATGAAATAACAGTCGTACCAATACATAAAACCCAACAAGCCGGACTTATTCAGGGTAATCCTTATTTGGCTCGAGGCGAAGCAAAAAGTGATTTTAAACGAGGTCCAATTCTAACAAGCTTTCAGTGATGAAAGGTTATGTGGAAGTGCTAGACAAAAAGCCAATGTGATTGTGCAGAACCCAAGCGGATTGTATTGCGAAGGTTGTGGGATTATTAATTCTGACCGAGCAACTTTTTACTACGGGTGAGCTGAAATCAAAAATGGTCAAGTGGATAACTCTAAAGTTGAAGTGGGTAAGGTAAAAGTCAGTGGCAAAGGTTTGAGACAACAGCCGTGTGGATTACACCAGAAATCATTGCCCGAGACCGAAGTGAATGCCGGAATTTGGTCGAAAAAAGAGACCAAAGGTTATTACGGGCAAAAACACCGATCAAGCGGTCGGAAAACGACAAAAATTTTGCAAAATTATCAACACAAAACAAACGCTTGCAGAGGAAGCTAAAGCCTCAATTCGCCATTGTATGTGGATGAGTTGGGCGGAATGTACTCGGGCAAAATTCATCTTATCGGCACGAAAATGGCGTGGGTATAGAATGCAAAGGTCTTTTTCTCTTGTGTGTTTTGATGTAACTATTTTGAATAAAAGGTAGTTTCTCTCATTCTTCCAATAAACCAACCTTACTTTTTATCTCTTTTTAGGGGAAAATAGCAAAAGGTAAAAGAGCAAAAAGAGTGCAAAATGGCTAGATTAGCTACCTTCTAACTAACACAAAAATTGCAACAGCCAAAGCGAAAGATAAGCCCTATCGCTATGGGATGGTGGCGGTTTATCTATCCTTATCTCCAACAGCTGGAACAAAACGTATGTACGGTTTAAGCGTCGCTATCTAGACGGTTGATATCCCTGTTGGAATATATCCCCGCTTTATCTTTACTGAAAGCTAGAAAAATAAGAATGCAGATACAGGAAGATTTAGCAATGGGGATTGATCCAATAGATAAACATGCAAGAAGAGAAGAACGGCACGTAAACGAGATGAATTAAATGTGTTTTCTGCATTGGTTGAATTATGAAAACCAATTAAAAAATCAAAAAGTACAAGAAAAATCATTTTAAATCAATAATGCGAATTTTTCAATAATCATATTTTGCCTACTTTTGGAAATGATCACAAGACATTACAATTCCTTTAGTAGTGGAAAAATAAAACATCTAGATAAAAAGGTTTATTTAGCACCCGTGATCGCGTAGTAATTTATATGCGTGAAGTAATGAGCTTTGCGACAATCTACGGGATTATGAAATATAATCCTTTGGCTGATTTAACAAAAAGCCTTTCCAGTCTATAGAGAAAATCATTTTTGCAACTTTTACCGTCAACAGAACTTATTTAATATCTTTGACCGAATGGATAAAAACTCACGTACAGCAGATGACAAAAGATGTTATTTAAATTTCAGGTACTTACAATGGTTTGACCTGGTGAAGCAGTAACAGCAGAATGGGCGGATATTGAGTTTGGAGTTGAGAGAGTGGAAGATACCCGCCGAGGAAAATGAAAGGCGGGCGTAAGATACACATTGTGCCATTATCCGATCAGGTGGTGCGACTTCTCAAGAAAATAGCATTTAACAGGTAATCAAAATATGTTTTTCAATAAAAAGGTATAAACACTTGCAGAAAGTACGTTGTTAATGCTAGCTTTATTGCGAGCAGGATTTAAAAGGTGATTTTAACTGCTCACGGATTGCGAAGTATTGCGAGTACGTGGCTAAATGATGAAGGTGTGAAAGATGTGATTTGATTGAGGCATGTTTATCTCAGCTGAGAATGATGTTCGGAATGCTTATAACCGTTCTACGTTCTTTTGAGAGAAGAAAGCCGGTAATGCAACTATGGGCGAGATTTTGTAGAAAAATCTGCAAATGGTTTACTATTTAACGATTAAAAGCCGTTTTCAGCTATTTATTTAATTTAATAAAAGAACATTGATTTAAATATAATTTATATTTATCAGTGTTCTTTTTATTTAGAGTGGTTATGTTGGTTCATAATAAAATCAGAATGGAGTTTTTAGAACTCTTAAAAAGAAAAATTAACTGGCATTGTTCGTTTTTCAAAATGGCAGATTATTTAATGCCGATCTAGAAGAGAATGCTCAGCAGTTGCGGTTTTATATTGATGAAATTGAATTTGAAGCCTATTACTGCCTGCAATCAATGCCTTTAATTCTATTTTTAAATGTTGAGTATATATTAAAACCTTCAGCGGAAGATGGAGCAGATGAGGATCGCCCAATCTATTTCAGATGCAATTTCTAACGCTAATTTTAATTCTATTGATGATATTAGCTAACAGCCTACGCTTATCTTCACGATGAAGATCAAGCTGCTTGGGTAGGTGCAAGATTGCGGTATTCAATTTCTTATAGTGATTAAAATGGTGAATATCTATGTTTTAAAAAATTACAACAACTTAAACAGAGCTCAGGTGGTGGCAGAAATGCGTTCTATTTTTAGAGCAGCAAGAAGGCGACAACCTGAATGAAGAAACGAGGCAAGTAAATTTGATGGTTTGCGTAATCTGGCAGAAAGAGTTAGACGAAGAAATCAGCCGTGTTGAAAGCGTGATCGAAGCTGAGAAAAAGGTGGGAAAATGAACCGCTAAACGTTCTAACCCGCAACAATATACCGCTGCAGAGTTGCGTCACTGGATTAAAACAGGTGGTGCGAGCATTATCTACCGATGGCGATGGTGGCAAAGATGGCGGTGTTCGGTAGTCCTCAACCTGATAAAAAGAGGTAATGAAACGCCTAACCGATGATAGTGTAATGCGTCAGATTGCTAATGTGGTACGTTTACCGTGGGGGCAAAAGAGTATACTCGTCTCTGCTGGTGGTGCAGTAATTGGACACGCAACAGAAGGCACGGCACAGGCGAAACCGCTACCCCGAAAATGAACGAAGTTAGCATTCAACCAATGCGATCTATGCTTACCCGAAAACAACGCAAGAGATTTTAGAATTTTGGCGGCGTGGATATTCTAGGCTGGTTAACAGAAGAAATTTCAGAATCTTTTGCAGAAACAGAAGAAACTGTTAACTTCTGGCGATGGTAACAAAAATCAAAAGGCTTTTTGGCATATCCTCGAACTACTGCAGACGATAAGGCCCGCCCGTTTGGTACGTTGCAGTGAAAATCGGCAAAATGAAATTAAATGCTGATGTGTTGATCGACTTGCTTTATTCGTTCACAGTAAATACCGTAAAATGCGGTTTGGGTAATGAACTCTCAAACGGCTGGCACGTTGCAAAAACTCAAAAACGGTAATGGCGATTATATCTGGCGTGATGAAGCACACGGGTGGGCAGCCCTTCAACGCTTTTTAGGTTTACCGTTTACTGCTTGGAAACAATGCCGAATGCGGAAGCAAAGTCAGCCGTTTTTGAGCGGTGGGCGATTTCAAACGAGGCTACACGATTGTTGATCACGAAAAGCGGCGTGCGAGGCTCGTCCCGATAATTTAACGGAAGCAGGCTTTACAGTGCATACTGATAAATATCTAGGTGGTGGCGTGGTAGATTCTAACGCTATCAAAGTGCTTGAAAAATGACAGCGTAATCCATTGCAAGCGGTAGAATTTTTGCAGATTTTACCGCTTGATTTTTAGGTAAACACAATGAAACAGAATTTTGAGATCCGTTCTTCGAAATCAACGCTGAAAGTGAGCCGTAAATTATCTGGCTACGTGGTGCGATGGGAAAAACCTAGCGAGATTATTATGGGGCGAATTGTAGAAACCTTTGAAAAAGGTGCATTTACTGAGAGCTTAAAAATAATGATGTACGGGCATTGTTTGAACACGATCACGCTAAACTGTTAGGGCGAACCAGTGGCGGTGCTTTATCGCTTTTTGAAGATGATGAAGGGCTTACGCTTTGTCGCAGTTGCCAGATACGCAGACCGCAAGCGATTTGCTTGAAAGTGTGAAACGTGGCGATATTAGCGGGATGAGTTTTGGATTTATCGCAACAGTGGACGAGGTGGAACGAGAAGCACACCGACACAAAGAACCGTGAAAAAGGCAGAGTTATTTGAAATTACAGTAGACCAGTATTCGCTTGTCCCGATTCAAGTTTAGAGCTGGCAAAACGTTCACGAATAGCCGCACAGAAACCAAAATTAAAGAGTTTACGCAGTAAATGGCTTGAGTTGTATGAGGTGGCTTGATGTTTGGACTATTTAAGAAAAAGAAACCCGTTCGCGCTCGAGCGATGATGTACTTTTCACTATGGGGCGACTAACACCAATTCAGGCGAATTTGTCAGCCCTAGTACAGCAGAGGGCACTACCCGCAGTGTTGAATGCGGTTACGGTAATTTCTCAAGCGGTGGCGAGTATGCGCTATTTGTTTTGAGGTTACACAAGACAGGCGTAAACGAGGTAAATAGACACGCCGTTGAATATCTACTCAATGAAATGCCGAGCCGAAATCAAACGCCTTACCAATTCAAAGAGACAATGATGCGGCACTTGCTTTTGAATGGTAATGCTTACGCTTTAATCAGGTGGAATGATAAAGGGCAGGCGGAAACCCTGACCCCGTTCCAGCCGCATTGCGTGAACGTATTGCGAACCAATAAAAACGTATGTGTATCAGATGACCGATATTGATGGCGTAACAAAAACCTATCTCGCAGGATGAAGTCTTACATTTACGCAACGCCTCTTATGATGGCTTTATGGGGCGTGGTCACGATCACAGTTTGCCGTGAATCTATCGGTTTGGGCATTGCTCAAACAAAGACACGGGGCGGCGATGATGAAAAACGGCTTACAGGTGGGCGGAATTCTTCAAAAGTGCAGAATGGTTTGATGCAAGCAAGGGGAGTCGCTGAGGCTTTGGAGCGTTATGCAGGGTGCGAAAAAATGCAGGTAAAACACCAATCTTAGAGGGTGGCATAGAATACAAACAGCTTGGAATGAGTAACGCCGATGCGGAATGGCTGAGCGAGTAGAAAATTCACGATCGAGGATATTGCACGAATTTTCAATATCAGCCCGATTTTTCTTGCAAGATTATTCACACAGTAGTTACAGCAATTTCACAGAGGCGAGTCGTTCATTTTTGGAGGCAAACGCTCAAGCCGCATTTAGTTAATTTTCGAACAGCAATTAAAAAGATGCGTTGATGATTGATCTCAATAGTGAAAGCCGTAAGCGCTACATTATTGAATTTGATACTAGCGAGCTATTGCGAACGAGATCAGAATGACCGTTTTGAAGGCTATGAAATTGCGATTAAATCAGGAATTTTAAACCCGAATGAGATGCCGCAAGCGTGAAGGCTTGCAACCGTATGATGGTGGTGATGAATTCAGTCAAGCGTGGAAGCAAACGGTAGAGGTGACGACCAATGAGCCGAATGATTAAAGCCGCAAAGTTTGATAAGCGGATCACAATTCAAAAGCGTGATTATTCACGAGGAGCAACGGAACGGCAATTACATAGCGGGCAAGAAATCTGCGGAATGTAGCAAACCTGTACGGGCAAGTATTGAACCGATACAGAGGGCGTGAATATTTTAGTGGACCCTTTCAAATGGGTGAAAAATATTATCCGTGTCTCGTATCCGTTACCGTGAAGGTATAACTAATAAAATGCGGTTGAAATATGGGAAACGGATATTTGATATTTATTCAGTAATCGACAGCAGAGAAGAGCATAAGGAACTGCAATTGATGTGTAAAGAGGGTGAAGCATATGCCGATTATTGAGCTAGAAGAAATTAAAAACCACTTAAACATTGATCACGATTTAGATGATGAGCTTTTGAGCTTACAGCCTTGCAGCAATTGAAGCGGCTCAAAATTATATCGGTAAGCAGTTTGGCGAAGCGAACACAGAAAGCACGGTAATCTTTACCGATGGCGTCCGAATAGGTTGCTTGATGTTCATTGCACACCTATACGCCAACCGTGAAGCGGTGAGCGATGTACAACAGTATGAAGTCCCGTTTGCTATTTCTCACTTGTGGGAAGCCTTATCGAGAACCGTGCTTTTATTGAGGTAATGAATGCCTACGCAACCCTTTAAGACGCTGCAGTTTTCCCCAATTGCCGTAACCGTGTAAAGGCTGGACGATGTGAAGAACATAAGCAGAAAGATGCCAGGGAAAGCAGTTCAAAACGTGGTTACGATCCACAAGTGGAGTAAATACCGAGGCACAATTTAAAGCATCACCCCTATTTGTGTGATGTGCTTAGAGAAAGGTATCTACACTCCCCGCAACCGTGATAGACCATATTAAACCTGTAGAGAACGGACAAGCCGATCCGCTATTCTGGGTAGAAGATAATCATCAGGCACTCTGTAGAGATTGTCATAGCTACAAGACAAGGGTAATTGATAAACGAGGATTTGGGGCGAAGAAGTGAACTCGTTTTGATATCGAAACAACTGAATTATGAGCATATGTACACAGTTGAGTTGTGTACATAAGTATGCGACTGAATTATGGTTATTATGACCACTAGTTGAAACAGTCGTGGTTATATGACCACAACTAATCAAAGAGACAAACAGAAAAAGAACGAGTATCTTCTGCAACAGTGGTTATATGGTAACAGTTGAGTTATGGAGCTAAAAACTAAAGGTACCCTCAAAATTGAGGAGAGGTCGTGATGACCACACCTGTTGCATATGGAAAGCGAAAACAACCGCTAGTGGGGTATCAGCCATTTCCTGATACCCTCTCACACACAAGGTGGGGGAGTTTTTAAAAAGTAGCAAGCCTCAAAGAACCCGCCCAGCCCAATCAATTTTTACGCACGACAATTTTTCAGAAAAATATAGGAACAATATCGAACCAACCGCAAGCACCAGAATATTTAGATGAAATTGCCCGTGAGCAATGGCGGCTTAAAATTGCCGTCTTATCTGAACGGGGTGATATTACAGCAGCAGACTACACCAACTTAGAGCTTTATTGTGTGAATTACAGCCTTTACCGCAAGGCAGTGCAGAACATTGCAGAACGAGGGCTTTTTCTATTACCAACTCACAAGGTACAGAAGCACGAAACCCCGCTTTATCTGCAAAGAGTGAAGCGGAAAAAATTATTGTCAAGATGTCTTCTCTCTTAGGCTTTGACCCCGTGAGCAGACAAAAAACACCAATTGAAACCGAAGAGAAAGATGAGTTAGATAATCTATGACAATCTGGCACAAATACGCCTTAGCGGTACAATCTGGGGAATTGTGGCGTAAACGCATTAAAGCGAGCAGTGAGCCGTTACTTTGCTGATTTAGAAAATGAGACTATTTCTTTGATGTGTAAACGGTAGAGAAATTCTTAAAATTCAGCCGTCTTTGTCCACACGTCAAAGGGCATTTAAGAGGTCAGCCGATTGAGCTTTCAGACTGGCAAGCCTTTCTCTTTGCGAATATCTTAGGCTTTAAGCATAAATCCAACGGCTTGAGAAAATATCGATCTCGCTTACATCTGCAAGTAGCTCGAAAAATGCGAAATCGACCGTGGCCGCAGTTTTGTCGAACTGGTTTCTTGTAATGGAAAAGGGCAACAGGATATTTACACCGCAGCCGTTAGCCGTGATCAGGCAAGAATCGTGTTTGATGATGCAAAACAAATGGCACTACTTTTCAAACCACTTAGAAAACGCCTTACTATTCAACAGCACAAAAATAATTTATCTGCAAAATAACAGCCTAATGCGACCGCTTGCAGCAAAATCTTCCACCATTGAAGTGTACTAACCCGAGCTTAGCAATCGTGGACGAATACCACTTACACCCCGACAACAGCGTTTACAGTGCCTTGAAGCTAGGACAAGGGGCTAGACCTGAAGGGCTTTTGTTTGCAATCACAACTGCAGGCAGTAACACCATTTCAGCGTGTAAAACAGCACTATGATTACTGATGCTCAGATTTTTGGATAGTACAGAAAAAGAATGACAGCCTTTTTGCCTTAATCTATGAGCTAGACGAAGAGAGCGATATGAGACAACCCCGAAAAACTGGATGAAAAGCAAACCCCAATATAGGAAAAATCTATTCCTTACGCTGATTTTGAAAACACCATAGCAAAAAAGCTCGAGGGTATTCCGTCCGAATGGGTGGAAATGCTTACAAAACGCTTTAATGTGTGGTGCAACGGTCAAACGCCGTGGCTATCTGAAGGCAGTTGGAAACTTTGCCAAAAGATTACAACGAAGTGTCCTTACACGGTAAAATTCTGCTATATGGGATTGAGATTCTATCTTCAACCAACGATATGACAAAGTGTTTTGCTATGTGTTCCCACTTGAAAACAAGGTGAGACTACTCACACGCCATTTACATCCCAGAGGCACAACTACAAAATGTGGCCAATAAAAATAGAGCAATTTATCAGAATTGGCAGCGGGCGGGCTGGTTGCGAGTAACGAAAAGGCGATTGCGTGACTACGACCGAATCCGAGACGATATTTTAAAAGACAGTGAACTGTTTGAAATTAAAATGATAGGCTTTGATGTGTGGAATGCAACACACCTTAGAACACAATTACAAAGTGCAGGCTTAGAGGCTGATCCGTTCCCCACAAACCTGCAACGATACAGCCCTCGATGGCGAAATCGGTAGAGGTGCAGATAAATCGCCAAAATATTGAACACAACGGCGACCCCGTTTTTATCGTGGGCATTGTCAAACGTGGTAATGGAAATGGATGCAAACGCCAACATTAAACCAAATAAGAAAAATCTGCAAAATAAAATCGACCCGTGATCGCCTTTCTAATGGCTTACGGAGACTTATCAGCTTGAATATGGTGAGCTCGATATGAAATGAGTGAAGAGCAGAAGGCAAAACTAGCCAACTTCACAGGCATAGACCTATAGCAAAAATTAAGCCCTCAATTTGAGGGCACTACATTTTCACTAGTAAGGAAGCATAACAAATTTAAGAACAATATTCAAGAACAACTGAACGCCCTAATGATAACACAAGGCGGAAAGAATGGATATTGATTCAGTTTTAAAAATGTGGGCAAGCTGGCGAGTAAATAACGAACATAAAAAGCTCGGACGTAAACGACAAGCAGCAGGATTTTACAGCCCCGTGGCAACAGGTTACAAACTCACAGATGAAAGTGCAATGCAAGTAGAAAACTTGATGCAATATCTTAAACAACGTATGCTAGAAGAATTTAACTGCTTACTGGCTTGTACTTGCCTATCCCTCAAAAATGAGGCAGCGGCAAAACTTGGTTTAAAGTTAAGTACATTCAAAAACAGAGTGCAACAAGCAAAAGCCTTTACCGCTGGCTTGTTTGCGGGTGCAGAGTTAAAAGTGGAGGTTTACCGATGAACAGCATAGATGCATACTAAAACAACTGAATGCGAATATCCGAAAAAGAGCGAGAAATGAAAAGGTGCAGCCAAAAAGGGATCAGAAAGGCCTCAACTGCTGCAGCGAAAGAAGTGAAAAACACCATTAAACCCAATGTGCCAACCTTGAAGAAGTCAACTGATTTCAGACAAAAAGGCACGGTAAGGATAACATCCGGACACCGCACGAAGGTGGCAAAAGATGGCTTAAGTGGTTCAAGTGTGATCCGAGTAAGACAGACAAAAAGGCAAGCGAATGGCACGGGTAAGTGATAATACTAAAGACCGTAGAGACCCGTTTTACTGGTTTATGGTGGAGCGTGGTACGAAGAAAATGAAAAGCACGCCCATTTCTGGCAAAAAGGTGAGCAAGCTATGCCAAAAGCTCGAAGAATGGCGGCGGAAATTTTAGAAACTGAATTAAAAGAAAGCAGTATAAAAATTAAACCCGCAAGGAGGTAAAAAGCAGGGTATATTTGTGAACTTGATTATAAACATTCTATTTCAAAACCAACCCTTACATCGTAGTAGTGCACAACTGCGCTATCGGTTAAAAATACTGTTTTACAGCGTTTAGAAGATTATAACAATATGCCAAAAGTTATAATCAAACTTATTATAACCCTAACTACATGAATTTTTAAACAGTATGAAAGATTGCACTACTTACCGAAATGAGCAAAAGAAGCACGCCGATTTTTAAAATCTGGAAAGCGTCCTATCTCGTTAAAAGAAAAAGAGGAAGGCGTAAACATTCAAAAAGTATTTTTAGATCTTGAAACCTTTGAAACGCTACTCAATGAAATGCTAGATACTACCGCTATGAACTAGCACGCCACAATCTCGTAAATATATGCGAGGATTGGCGGAGCTCATTTTAATGGGCGTGTTTGATTATCACCGCATTATTGAAGATTCGTCTAATATCACTGGCAAAAATTCACGGAATGCAACCAAAAAGCAAAGAAACCTCAACGAGAGCAAGCGGAGAAATTAGCGGTGCAAAATATGGGAAACACTACCCGCAATGAAGGTAGAGAATCTGGCGTATGAAGTGAAAAGTCAGCTCAAACTGAAAGAGCATCATAAAACGACGGTTGCCGATGGATCAAACCATACCGACCGAATTATCAGGCAAATAAAACCGCCTGCAACCAGTAAGCGGGAAGAATGCAAGCGGTTATTTTTCTATTCCAATTAAACCTAACAAAAAGGTTGCTACCGAAATTAGTAGCACAGGCATTATAAAACAACTTGCAAAATAAATTGTACAGTATTTTGAATTGTGATAAATTAGCTCACTATAAGAAAGAAAAACGTAATTAAAAATGCAAAATAACATTGATTTTGATGTAATCATTGCACAGGTAATAGACAATCTTCAAAGTTATCTTGATGATGAAGGTTATCACTTGAACATTCAGCAACTTACCGACCAGCAATTTTTCAGCTAGAAGATGCGGGTGTGTTAAATTGGAATTACATCATTGACAGAAAAATATAATCCCGATGATGCGTTTGATTTTGGTTTAACACTCAAACAACGAAAATCATTTACTAGGTGCGGTGATTTCAGCGTATAAAACTCGAAAAACAGCATTTAGAAATCTATGGTGTAGAACGTTTGAACATTCAGAACTTGATGGAAAAATGCTCACGATTGCACCAATCGCCGCGTTCTTACTCTTAACTTTAACGAATGGCAGCAGTAACTTTAATTGATGTGGAACAAAATGAGAGCTTAAAGGGCGTTCTATAAATCTTTTGGATTTAAAGAACAATCAGAAGAAAGATTTTATTTTTGTCTTACGAAGAACTAGCCGAATTTATCACACAGATAAGGGGTAACAATGGTAATCAAAACCAACTACCAAAAAGCGAATTAAAGAAAGCAAGTGAAGCCCTTGCAATGGTGCGCCGCTCAAATGTGTTAAAAGATGAGCGTTTTACATACAAAGGCAAAGTAGAAGCCTTTGGTGTGCGTAAAAAGCAACATAACCCCAAAAAGCTCTTTTGAAAGCTAACCCTTAAAGGCTTTTTATTACACCAAAATCTGCAAAAGGAGCAAAAACTTATGTACACCATGCAAAAAGGATAAAAATAAGTCAGTTGATGTAATTTTTAATGTATTTTTCTTTTTATAGTTGCTTTTCTTATTTTTAAGGGATATTCTTTCCAGGTCTTCGAGAAAAAGTGAAGATACAGGCCTGAGAACCTGTTATTTATGCTGGACGTGATACATACACGCCAAAAGCGTGTTTTTGTCATCTGTTACACCCCTAAATATAGATCACTTTATGGTGGAGCTAGTCAAATAGACACACCCAAAAAGGCGTGATCTCATCTTCAATGGTGGTACTTAATGGGAAAGGTTCGCCCTTGCCGTTTTCCAGCATGACGGTTTTCTCAGCCTGTTAAGTACCACACAAGCCCTGAGAAGTTTGCGGTAGATTCCCTAAAATCTAATACTGGAAGCTACTCAAATGAAAAGCTACATTTTCAACTTTTTAAGCCTCAATGCAGGCAAAAGCAATCCCACAGCATTATTGCACCTTCTGAACAAATCGCCCGTGCGAAACTTTTGCAAAACGACCGCTTGTTGCTCGTTCGCCGTGAGCGTAATTCATTCCCAACCTTACATCTAGCAACCACTTTCACCGCCCTTTCTGGCTTTTGGAGTGGTATGCGTAACTACTCAAAAGCCTTCATCGAAACCCGTGAAGAGGATTTACACCCTGAATCCTATGAGCGTAAATTCTACCTCGACAATCCGTGAACGTTTTCGGCCGAAAATTCAGAAACATTGAGCTGGATAACGACAGTTTGAACAGCCTCGTCGAGCTATTGCCAAGCCTTTTACGCTGCAGGCAAGGCGGACACCGTCAATTTCTATGACACGAAAATTGCGACAAGCTCAAACTATTTTCAGCTTACTACGCAGAAATCAACCGAAAACCGCTTTGTACAGTTTGCTTTCTGCAGTGATGGATCTGGTTCGTGTGGGTATGCAATTCTGGAAGAGGTGGCATAATGGCAGGTAAAGAATATGGCGATCTCGTTTTACAAGACGTATCGGAATACGCTTTTAGAAGGAATGCAGAAAATCCAAAATGCCCAATCTTTAGCCGAGTGTTTGAAGTGGTGCGACTTTGGCCAAGTGAGGTCAAACCGATGTAATGCTAGCACTTTTGAAGTGGTGGCATATCTTACCCAGCAAGGTTTAGAACAAGCGTGGGGAATGATTAAAAATCAACATTAGAAATTATCAATGGAAAAATTAAACCATGCAAAAAGTAGAAGTAGAACAACAATCTTTATTCACACCTGAAGAAATGGCGAAGTTACCGACTTTACAAAAAGCATTGGCAGCGGTGGGAAAGTTGTATGCTTATTGTGAGCAACAGCAAAACGACCTCAACGAAAGCCGAGATTTTATTTTTAAATCATCTCGTACAAGCAGGTTTAAAAATTCAGCAGGCATCACACGCTATTTCAGAATTTCAAACTATTATCAACGGAATCACAGAGGTGAACGTAAATGAAAACCCACTAACCCAATCACACAACTAAAAGCGTTAAAGGCTCAAATGCAAAGCTCAGAAAGCGACAGAGAAGCCTTTAAAGAAGAAATTAGGCAAACCCTAAGCCTAAAGCAAAAACGCTCAAAAATGCGAATAAGAGAGAATTTTATACTTTACCGCAAATGAACCGAGAAATGTTTAATGAAACTCTCTACTGCAAGCCGTTGTAAGTCAGAATTTTCCCGACAATTTCCATTTTAAGCAAACTTTTGCGAAAGAGTGTGAAGACTTGTGCCAAGCAGAAAGGTGGCTATCTGTTGCTGAGTGAAAACTGCACAAACAAGGGCTTAATTTCAAAAAGAAGACTTAAAGACCTTCACGAGATTTCAGAGAAGCAAGTGGCTATTTGAATTTTAATCTCAAGGAAATTGCACCATATCGAACAAGTGAGGCAAAGGCACGCCGCCGAGCAGTTAGTTATGAGCAGGCGAATGAAATTCCCAATTAAATTGGGAAAAATCAGAATTAAATAGGAGTTTAACCAGACCAATCTTTGGTCTCGTTGAATAGAGACAAAATACAAACCGCCTCGATATGAGGCGGTGAGAAATAAGGCTAGCGTCATGTCTGATTTAACTATCCAGAATAATATCGCAGACCATTTTTACCAGATGTTTTTCGTGTATCACGATGGCGTTTATACCGATTCTTTGAAAGTAGCAGAGTATTTTCATAAACGACACAAGAACATTATTCAAAGCATTGAAATTCTAGAATGTTCAGAGGAATTTAGAGAGCTGAATTTTCAGCCCTCCTTACAAGTCTCAAACAGAGATGCCGATGTATCGAATAACCCGAGACGGCTTTGTTTTTCTGGTGATGGGATTTACTGGTAAGAAAGCGGCCGCATTCAAAGAGGCTACATTAAAACGCTTTAACGAAATGGAAAAGTGGCTTACTGGCTCGTATTGAAAACAAGCAAACGCAAGATTTCTTTTGCCGATGCAGTGAAGCGTTACGAAGAGCGACAACTGCCAAAATATCGCAGACCACACGCCACAGTATTGAAAACAATCTCGTGTACATTGTGGCACTTTGGTGCAACCCGCAAACAATGGCTTGCTAATCACGGTTACCGAGAAGATGACGAAATCAGACCGCATTTAACCTTGACCAACTCAAACGGCTCGACCTCGTTTTTATCTGAAGCGATGCGATTGTTAAATGCTGGCGTGTTTTACAAAGAACGTCAAACAAAGTACAGCAATTTGTAACAGGTTTTACGGATTGAACAACTACGGACTGCAATTTTCTAACACTCAACCAACTACTTAAAAATCTGTATTTTAGGCTTTAATGATTTTCTTATGTGTGTTGGTAGATATCATATATGGGTAAAATTAAACCAACTATTTCAAAAATTGGTAAAAATTTTTACTCTAAGCCTAAAAATAAACAGAAAAAGTATATTTTTAGAGCAATGAGAGTATTTTACCAAGTTGGTAAAAATTTTACTAAGAAAAAATCGAAATTAGGGGGCGAATATGTGAAAGTCGAAATTCAGACTATAGCAAAAGTAAAAGGGCGAAAAGGTGAACGGAGATTTGTAGCAATGTATATCGATATGATTAGCAGTAAAGCATTTATGACACTCTCAGAGCAATATTAGCACAAAAAGTGTTCTGCACAGATTGCAAAGGCTATAACAGTGTAAAACAATGGGTGTGCTTACATTAAGTTATGAAGATGCCTTGAGTACAAATTAGGTTCTAGCAAAACCAACCTTTAGAAAAGCGTTGTTGGAGCTGGAGCAAAAAGGCTTTTATATCGGTGCAAGGTGGCAAAAACATTTTAAATCGATTTGCGGTGACTTGTTACCCCGTGAATGATTGCCGAAATAAAGACGGGATAAAATGCACAATTTACCCGTAAGCCCTAGCAGCAACAAACGACTGGCGAGAATACAACAAAACTTTAGCGAATAAGGAAACAGAGAAATGACAGCAGAAAAATTTCAATTTTTGAGGAAAACCAGAAGGCGAACCAGATAACCGTCCGATTTGGATTACAACTAAAAGATGCTCATTGAGCAGCTAAGCATTAGTAGAACCAAGCTAGGGAATTTAATGGCAGAAGATAAAACCTTTCCGAAGCCAATTTATTTAGGCTGGAACTGCTACCGCTGGAAGCGTGAAGAGATTGAAAACTGGATCAACTACAAAGAGGAAATCAGAAGTGAAGTGTGTTGATTATGGTGATATTGAGTACTTTTTAGGGATAGGGGCGGGCGAAGTTGCGCAGAATGATACAAGCAGGCGAATTTCCTCGATCCTATTCCGCGGACAAAAAGAGCAGGTTATTTCCTCTTAAATCTGTAACGATTGGATACAGTCAAAAGAAGCGGTTAGGTAAAAACAACGGAACGCGTAGCATTTAAGAAAAATTAGTATTTCAAATAGTTACATTTTCATTAAGATATACCGCGTGGGTACTTTTATGCAAATCGTCACCAATAAAACGTTATGGCTTGGGTGAACGTGTGGGCGAAATGGCGATTGATAAATGGGCGTTGTATCAAGTCGCTCAATATTGTGATCAACTTGTGCCTGATGGTTTTGGCGGTACTGAAACCACGTTTTACCTGTAATGCGTGGCTCACGGAACAGCGTGCAGCCTGTGATGTGATTAACGATATTTGCTCGATTTTTCCGTGCCCTGCCGCATGTGGAATGGGCGTGGGTTGACCGTCGTAATGGATAGACCAGCCGATCCGGTGGACCTACACCAATGCCAACGTGGAAAACGGCGAATTTAGCTTACACCTTCTCCGCGATCACGCCATAACGCTATTCAAGTGGAATATGCCGATAAAAACAACGCCTATGAGAAAACTATTGAGTATGTGTCTCGATGATGATTCAATCGCAAAAACGGCTTGAACGTGAGTGACTGCTTTTGGTTGTACTTCGCGGACAAGCACATCGCACGGGCTTGTGGTTGTTGCAAACGGAAAAGCTAGAAACTAAAACGGTTTCCTTTACCGTCGGTACAGAAGGCTTAATGCACACACACGGCGATATTATCAAAGTGGCTGACGTGGATTTGCATGCACCAATATTGGCGGGCGTGTTAAAAGTGGAAGGAAAGAAAGTCACGTTAGATCGTGATCAATCCCGAACACTACACCGCAGACAGTTTCTTCACCTACATCAACAAACAAGCGAAGCACCAAGATATTCGCATTGTCGCACTGAATGGTGCGGAAATTGCAGCTCGAACGCACGCCTGAAGACTTAACGGATTATAGCGTTTGGTCGCTGACGACGCAGAAAAATCAACACGCAGTTATTCCGAGGCCTTAAGCGTGAAAGAAGAAGCCAAAGGCAAATACAGCATTGTGGCATTACAGCACGAAACCGCAAAAGAAGCTATTGTGGATAACGTGCAGCAAATTCGAGCCAAAATCGACCGCTCTTTTTACCCCGTGTCAGCGATATTCATATCGATGATAGGCACAGATGGCAAAATCCGTGTGGATGCGACAGTTTCAGGTGGCGAAGGCACAGCGGTTTATGATATTCGCGCTGTGTAAAAACGGCAATCTGGTGGAGATTAAAACTGAGCCAAAAATCCACCCGAAATGCCTTTTGATGAATTGGAAGATGGCGACTATTCTGTTGTCATTCAGGCGAAAAACGAACATGGGCAACGGTTAAGCGAACAGACTAAAACCTTCACCAGTCGATCGACCGCCTGTACCCCGTGATGTACGTGTGTTGAGGCGGATTGGGGAATATTTCTATCTCGTGGGCGTGGGTAGATGAACTTTACTCAAACTGAAATCTGGGTCAGTGAGCAGGATAACCTGACTCACTGCACAACGTTTAACCAAGCTCATGCAAAAATGTACAGCCACGAAGTCGGTGCAAAAACAGGTGCGTTATTACTGGCTTAGACACGTGCGTGGGCAAAATGTCAGGGGCGTTTTATCAACAAGCGGGCGTGCGGGGCGAAAGTTCGGTGAATATTGATAAAGAGCTGAAACTGCTGAATGAAAAGCTTAGCAAAAACATCATCAACGAAGTGTTTGATACTGCAGCTCCAGCACGTAAGTTGGAGATGGTGAAAAACCGTAGCGAACCTTAATGTAAACCGAGTTCCAAGGAGTAAAAACAGGTTTACAATGAAAGAGACGGCAAGTTGTATCGCTGGGATGGCAGTCCGTACACATCAAAAATACAAGCCTCTGAAATAGCGGGTCAATTCGGTCAAAATCAACTTGATCATGCATTAATTAACCAACTCACCACAGCACAGATTCTGCGACACAAGCCGTAGCACAATCTCAAGAGGCTAAACGTAAAGTCGCAGAGCTGTCGTCTGAATTTAATAATGTAACTTTGATGTAGGTGCTCGTAACTATCTGCTTCATTCAGCGGAAAATAGAGACATCGTGGACAGTGTCACAATCTGCAAAAAGAAAGCTGGCAAGGTAAAAACTCACGCTTTCTTTTAGTCTTAACGCGAAAGGCATTATCAGGGGCGGGCGTAATCGTGTCGGTTTATCTATGTTTTGTACTACACCGATAATACGTATACGTGGATTGAGTGTTGGTTAAGCAACCATCAAAGGCGATTATAGTGGTAGATTAAAATCAACAATCCAGTTACTCGATAAGCCGATTTAAAAGTATTTCAAACTGCTCATTTAAGGTTGAAGTAGGGGAGGAACTTGTGTTGCCCACATCCCTAAATTAGAGATAGGGAGTATTGACCGACTGGAGCCCAGCCCCAGAAGATTTGACGACAACTATCCAGTTTGAAGACATTAAGCGATCGCTTACAAATGAATCGAATACGAGGATAGCGTGGGAAAACGAATCTAACTCTCGTATGGAAGAGTGCGGAGGCAACCATTCATCAACTAGCTACTTCCAAGCAAATGAGAATAAAGCTCAAGCAGGTAAGCTCACGGCGTTAACCACCCGTAGTTGATGGAGCAGAAGGAAAATTGCCCATGCTCGAGAGATCGATTAGTACGCTCAATAGCACGCCGCTACGACTAAGTTTAGCCAGTTGGAGCGAACTTAAATAGTGCGAAAGAGGATTTAAGGGCGAAGAGTACTGCAGAAACAAACTGCCCGAGCAAATGAGAATAAAGCTCAAGCGGATGAGCTGAAGAAAAATCACCGCTTCAGTGAATGGTGCAACGGCTCAACCTCTACAGTGAGCCAAGTTGTGGCGGATGTCAAAGGTCAATTGACCGCAACCCATACGATTAAAACTCAAACCATTTCAGGTAACCATGCAGCAATTGCAGGGATTTCTCTTGGTGCAAATAAAGAGCAAAGTTCAGTGATTGTGATGGCGGATAAGTTCCAAGTGGTCAAAAACGCACAAGATGGGTCGCCAAAATCCATGTTGTCGGTAGTCAACGATCAGATAGCGATTAACGGTGATTTAATTGCTAATGGGCAAATTGCGGCGAGAACTCGCTGCGGGGCAGATCCGAAGCAGATCATCTGCTGTAGGGGAGATTTCAGCCGATAAATTGGCGATTGGGCTTGGAATTTGCTCACTAATCCGATTTTTGCATGAATCCGACAAATGGAGTGCCTTATGGGTGGAAATTACTGAAGAGGTGCCAGAGTCTGCAAGAGGTGCCAGAGAGTGCTTTCAAGATCCTAATTTTGGCTTGTTACGAGATGGTTAGTTTGCCTAACGAAAATGTGATTAAATATCATAATCGCTAATACAGAGGTTCTCAACGTACTGTACACGTCAACGTGTCCTGCTCATCCCTAATAAATGGTACATTTTCAGTGCATATATGGGAAATCACCGTTCAAAGAATGTTGAAATCTATTTGGATATTCGCAAACATTCCTGCAGGCTTCATGACCCATCGAAAAAGCTGCAATCCATCTAATAGATTTGAGGGTATCGCAAATGCAGATCGGGTATTCATTAAATTCAAGGCACCTCCTGATGTTATTGATTTATATGCTTACTTTATCTTGCATGATAGAGTTGAGAACGCATCTGAAAATTCTGCATATATGTTTGTCGCCCGCCCTATGCTCGAAGAATGTACCGAATACGCCAAGCACCTAGCCCGTGGCAAAATGCAGGGTAACCGCTATTCACGGTGGGTCGATTGTCACCCATTCGATTACCGCTCAGCAAATTGCGGCGAATACGATTACAGGCAATGAGATTGTTGGTGAAACGATTGAGGGGACACATATTGCAGGAAAGACCATCACTGCAAATCATATTGTGAGTAAGTCTATTACGGCGAAAGAGTTGAATGTGGAAAGCTTGTCGGCGATTAGTTCTAATATTGGACACGTTACCGCAGGGACAATCACAGGGACACGTATTGAAGGGAATACCATTGAAGGTGGGAGAATTCAAGGTGCAACCATCGAAGGAATACAATCAAAGGGGAACAGTCAACGGAACGACAATTGAAGGAGGGACGATTAGAGCAGCAAAGGCTTGAAGGGGTAAGCGGAAAAATTCACAGGTGAATTGGAAGTGTCTCAATTAGTTGGCGGGAATCTGTGTGGAAATGCTAGAAAGCAAGGGTAGGCGTTCATGAATGGGACACAGGGAAGATGATTATACTCACCATCTATTCCGCTAAGCATTAACATTGCACCATCCCCTGTGCGGCGCATTGTGTTTGTCTTGAATTCCAACACATACCAGATCGTTGAAGCAAATAAAGCAAGCATATTAAATTACCGTTATGAAACAAATAATGGGTGGCCTCCTCCACGCAGTTTTTGGTGGTTATGGAGTCTATAAAATAATGGTAGCAGCTACGTATTATCAAATACTCAGAACGCTTTCATCAATAAAAACACCCACACAGGTGGGCTTTTTACTATTTCTTACCTGCAAAAGCTTCGTAAGGATTACCGCGATCATCGAGGACCACACCGTTTACCTCTTCGGCTTTTTGGTCCCATAAACGTACCCGCATAAGGTGTGTGACTTGCATTCCATCAATGGTTGCATGAGCTATACCACCAAAAACTTGCAATGCTATCTGCATTGTTCTAAGAGTGTAGATTGAAAATGACCCTGTTTCTACAACATCGCCACTTTTAATTCAGAACCGCAAGCCTGAGCATAGCGTTGCAATGTGAGAAAAGAAGCGCGGCTAGCATTTTTCTAATTTACTGACAGCAGGTTGAGTAACGCCCATTTTCAGCCACTTGAGAAAACCGTCAATCCTGCACGAGTCCGCATTTCTTTAAGTAGAGATTGCAAACTCATCGACACGTTTCTCGGTTAAATAAAGTTGCTTAGTCTCTTCATCTTGCAAAAGTGTCTCTTTGACTTGTTTATAACTAATGGGTTGTACTTTCATCGGTCATTTCTCCTAAACGTTTTAACGCAAGTTCAATTTCAGAAGCAGGCGTTTTTGTGTTTTTCTTTACAAAAGTTCGCAAAATATAAATTTTTCTGCCCAATGGCAAATGCAAAAGTGCGAAATATCTTTGATTCCCTGCTCTAACTCAAATAATCCCTCTCCCATCGCTCGGGTATGGGGGAAGCGCAGCTCATTGCCTAGCATTTCTAGCTTATCCAGTGCATTTAAGGCTTTCTGCTCTCATTGATGGAGAGTGCTTCGATTTCTGAAAAGGCATCAGGGTGGAAAAAGTAATTCAAACATCATCAAGTTCATAACTAATAAGTTATGTTTATCATATCACTTTTGAAATATAAATTAAAGGTAATATTTCATCAACAACAAGGAGTCCTTTATGGCAACATTCAACAAAATCTTAAACCCAGTCTATTCAACCATCTCTGGTTTCACCATGAATTCAGACGGCTCAATGAACGTAACTTACGCTATCGGCACAGGTACGGAAGAGGCGGAACAAATCACCGAATTTCGACCGCTTGTAACGGAATCACAAATACCTAGATAGCACACAAGCACACGCCATTATGTTCGCCCCGCTCACACAGGGTGATATTGGCAAATCGTTCCAAGATTTAATGCTCAACCGAATTTATAGCTATATGAAAGAGCAGGGAATGATTGAGGTGTAAAACTATCTTAAAACAAACCGCTTGTCGCTCTTGTTACAAGCAGTTTTCTTTTGGAGAAATCGGAAAACGTTAATTTAGAAATGATACGCGGCGATGATGATGGCTGGACGTTTGAAGTCCTCGAAGAATCACCAACGCTTGAGCTGACTACAATGTCGCTTTGACTTACACATCAACACCAGACAGCATTATCAAGCTCTCAAGCGAAACGAGCGAAAATCACGACCGAAGGCAACGATTCACGTAGTCATCGCACATAGCAAAACCGAAAAACGTGACTTGGGGAACAAGCACAATGGGATTTGCGATGTGTCGATCGCACAAAAGTCACCACCCTCGTGGGGGTGATTTCACGTTAATTCCTGATATTACACGGAGCGAATAATGGAAAAATCACGATTCGAATTAGAGACAAAACCCCAAATCCGAGTGAAATTGGCAGAACGTAGCCGATAAAAATTAACATCCATCGGCTAGCGACCACCTCGCCAAACCTTCCACCCTTAAGCGATTTAATCCTGGAATTACAAAAATAGGACGACTATGACAACACAAAACATTCAACAACTTTTAACCGAGTTTGCTCAATCTTAGGTGAGCAAGATAAAGCCCTTTATCAACAGCTCGAAGCGAAAATCAACCAACTCAAAGCGGATTTACTCGGTGGCGAAGTGTCGGCAGATTTAGACACCTTCCGCGAACTTGCCGAAGAGTTACGCAAATTAAAAGAGAAAAAGGCAGTGAAGCCCCTGGGGCATTCGCGAGCAAATGACCGCACTTAACAATGCGGATTTAGAAGCGACATATCAACGTGGCAGAGCATAATTTTTTACAGGAGAAAATGTATGACTAAACAAACAACCCAAATGCAAACCCCATACGAACTTTTTGCTTACCAAGTGGGACAAGATATGAACACATTGGAAAATCGTGTGATGGTGTTGGAAAGCAAATCTACTCAACGATGCTCGAAAGTAGATGTCCCTTAAAACTCAGCTGATGGCAGTATTTGCTGCAACGATTCAACCAGCCTTGCGTGCAGAAGATGAACACAAGGTCAATAGTGGCGAATATGAGCAAGATGAGAGCCATATTCTAGGGACGATTCAAAGTGTCGGCAAAATATGCGGGCTATCAGTTTTTGATATTAGACCAAAGCTAGTAGCAAACCGACCAATGGCTGGCGTAGTGGGTGAAAATGGTATGATGGGTTTCTGTTCACTGAAAACTACGCATGCTCGCAATGTGGTGGTGTTCTTGTATCAGCCAGAGCAAGCAGAAACTTCGGTGTACTTTGATGTGAAGGAAGTGCCGAAAAATTAAAGGTGTGATATTAGCCCATGTTAATGAGGTTTTTGTTGTTCAAGGTGCTGATGGAAGAATTTCGTATGTTAAATTAAAAAGGCACGAATGCCAGAAGGTCAGCCTGAAGAACGTTACCTTGAATATGGTCGAGATAAGTTGAAAGTCGACATTTCGAGGAAAATACCGACGGGCAGACCGAGTGAATTTGTAACGATTGATACCAACGCAGGTATTGGAAATGATGAAGCAACTGAGCTTATGGCGGAGGTAGATGAATATGATCCCAAACCGCATTGCAAATCTACCAAGAGGACGAGGTTTTGGCATAGATGAGAAGAAAATTCGCTTAGAAAATTACGACAAAAGAGGGCTTTGAGCTTTCAAAAAGAAGTCGAAAATTTCAAATGGGCTGAACAGCATCAGTAATAAGTTAGTGGGATATCGGGTTGAATATTCAGCCCGTTTGTCTGAATAAATATGAGTGGTTAAAAATGAGTTTCGGAAAAATGGGAGGGTTTCGGAAATGAGATAAATTTGAGGTGTGTAAGTGTTTGATTTCATGGGAAATTCTAGAGCCAATATAATTGTTTCTTTATTTTCCTTAAAAGTAGAGTTTTTACACTCTTGCTTGCTATGAATCATTTATTATCGGCCGAGCTTAAGTCCACAGGTGTACTAAGACCCAGATATGCGCACATTTTCTAGCTCTCTCCTCCGATAGTGTCTAGCACTAATCCCGTCTTCGATCTTTTCTGTTTTCTACATACTCACGAACACCATCCCCCTTATCATCGACACCCTACCACTTGGCATATCCTCGTATAATAATTTATAATAAATAGCAGGCAGTTTGAGTTGTTTTTAACTAACTTTGATTAAAGCCAATATATATATCGACATAAAATCACAATAATTATAATTCGGTACACGCCTCCATTTTTAAACTCATTAAGTATCATAAAAAGTACAAAACTATATAAGTCAATAATGATCCAACCTCAAAAAGTTAGCCTTTATTTAAAAAGGCTGCTTTCGATATGTATCGGACTCAGTCCTTTTAATTTTAATTGAGTCGTTCTTCATTATAGTACCGGACATAATCATTGATAACCTTTTCGAGACATACTTTGAGAAATCCTATTTTTCGCTAATAGGCGTTGATAGCTCGGCATTTGATAATGGATTCTTTTGGTCTGAATGTAATATTAAATCTCGCATTTCTCGGCAATTTTTCCACCGCTTGTAACAGCATCTCTTGCACTAACATGCCATTTGGGCAGTGACTTAATCCATAAGCAATCAGTTCATTATTAAAGCAATCTAAAATTAGGGAAAAAATAGCGCTTTTTCGTCTTTCACGCTACATTCGGTAATATCGGTCAACCACTTCTCATTCGGTTTACTCGCACCAAAAATCCCGTTGTAACAGGTTCGGTGCAATTTTGCCTTGTTCACCTTTATATGAACGATATTTACCCTGTTTCTTCGTGCGAACTTGTAAACCCATTTCTTGAATCGGCGTTGTACGCTCTATGGTTTAGCCCAACGAGCTCGCACTGACTCGCCGATAGCCATAATTAGGCTCTGCCTGCTAATATCACGAATTCGGGCTTTTTAGTGTGCTATCCTTTGAGTTTAGGGTAGAGTCCATTTATACCGTTTTTCCGAAAGGCTTTCAACCATTGACTAATGGTTCCACCTACTCGCAATACCAAAGTAAAGTGCCGCATTTTCCATCGAAAAATCTGCCAGAGAGAATGGTTTTGAACAATACTATGTTTAAATTCAGGAGAGTAAATTCTTTTGCGGTGTAATACCGCTAATCCATGAGTGCCTGAATATTTGTATTGTGCAATCCAATATCTAACGGTTTTGCGGTTAAGTTGAAATGCTTTAATGTGAAAGCAAGATTTTTCGTGGTGTTCGAAATAGAAATTCACGACTTGTTGTTTGAAAAGTTGATTGTATTTAGTCATATCTGCACCTTAGTGAGTTAGTTGTTTAGTCCAACTTTTGGGGTGCAGATTACTTGGAAAAGCAAGGCTTTTTCTATTTCAATTGATTTCAGGGTATTTCATTTTTATTACGGTAAAAATTGACGGAACCAAACTGGATATAGTAGCCTACTCTAATCCCCTGTGAAGAAAGAATCATCTGGCACTGATAAGGTGTGGCAGGTAATACTTTTGATTTTTGGTGTGCTTGATTTTGGTGCTGGTTCGAACCACGAATACAATCCCAGCCCCACAGCCATCACCTGCAGGTAAAGCGGCTTCGATTTTTCACAATTTTTGCATCTTGCGGGCAACTTAAACGCACGTGAATGTGTGAATCGTGTCCATACCAGGGGCGGATTTTTGTAACCAATCGCGATCTGCTTTCTCGCTGTTGCACGTTTCACTTTAATCGCAGGGTTCACAAAAATGCGATTCACACGGCTATCTTGTGCGGCTAATTTAATTAAGTTGAACTGGCCTGGCGTCCAAACTCGTTCATCGACAATCTTTCTATCTCGATCAACCATCAATGTTGCTAAACCAGCTGGGTCACGTGCTGTTTCATCGTCCATCGGTCCCAAAAACGTAACCAACATTCTACATCTAACCCTGTTTGGTGGCTAGCATGCCCCTGAAGAAAAACGCCCACCTGCTGGCATTCTATATCACCAATTAAAATTGGTGGAAGTCCCGAAGCTTTTGTTCGCTGTCCTAATTTAGTAAGGTAATCTAAAAGTTGTGGATGCCCGTAATAGCGATTTTTATCGAACGAATGACTTGATAGCCTTCGCCCTTTAATGCCAACGGTTGAGCACCAATAATACAGCCGTTGCTATAGCCACCGATAGAGTGCGGTTGCCCAGAAATAGGTTTGCGAATCCCATTGGGTTGCCATTGTACTGCCTGAAAGAGCAAGGCTTACGATAAATACATTTTTTGCTAGTTTCATTTTGTTTCCATATGCCTAGGGATTCCCCCTTAGACTACTGTATAAATAAGCCCCTTATGGGGCTCCAATTCTTATAACTTCCCAGATTCGTAGAGTGTGATTTATAAGTAAGCGTGTACCTTACAACAACTCCCAACTCAAATTGGAAATCAAACGACACGGCTTACATTGAAAATAGAACATCTCGTGTAACGGTTGGGCTAACTTCCAATCCCCGCCACAACAAGGGCAGGTGCGATGATGTTCGACTTGTTCATCATTGCCTAAACGGTAGAGATAATAATAGACAGGTACGCCCACTTCTTGTTCAATCTGGACGAACGAGTGCCACCCTTGCTGGCTCAGTTTGCTATGATACTCGCACTTTCAGCAAGAGCCGTTTGTTCTAATGCACCGCCGTTCATCTGCAACTGATCGCACGCTTGCCAATTCTCTTGCCATTTGATTACCGCTTCCGCAAGCGGTGGATTTTGTCGTAAAAGTTGGTAAAGTGGCACAGGTTTTAAGCTATTGCCCGATTTAATCGGCGAACAGCTATCCAAATAGGGTGGTATAAAGCATCGAAATTCTGGCTGTTCATCACGGCTGGTTTCGTCTGCCTGATAATCTTGCCCGATAATTTCAAAACCTGCAAATTCTACGCCAATTTCGCCTGCTTGTTGGAACGCCTCATTCACCCATTCATTGTTCCATTTCGGCAACAGGCTTTCTTGTTCAGGAATCGACACTCTCGCCTCGAAATGATCTTTGATGATAAGTTACGCCAAATTCACGCCCAATAATTTGCCCATTGTAGCGCCATTGGTTGATGATTTGCGAAATAGCAGTAACAGGATCGGCCTCAAAAATTTGCATAATTAAAATAAGCAACGGCTTGATACATTAGGCTTTTTCCTTTCTTGTTGCACCACTGAAGTCGGCTCTTGATGGATAATCACTTCCGACATCGGAAATGCTGCCAAAGATTTTCTGTTCAAGGCTATCAGCAATATCGTGCGCCTCTAACAGAGTAAGATGATCCGCCAATTCCAAATGCATCTGAATAAAACGTACCGCACCCTGAGCGACGAGTCAGAATATCATGTATACCAATAATGTTTGGATGTTTGGTTGCGATCATTACAATTTGGTTAATTTCTTCAGGTGGCAATGCAATATCTAACAGAATATTGACCGCTTCCCAAAAAGCATTTTTAAGGCATTAAAAAGCGATATAAAGGGACAATTAAAATGGCGAAAAATCGCATCAGCATAAATCAAGCCAAATAAGTTGAGCACCATGGCAATCAGAATAGCTACGTTCATCAACAAATCGGTTTGGTAATGCAGAGAATCCGCTTCAATGGCAGGGCTTTGTGTGAGCTTTACCACTTTTTCTGATAAATAACCAACGCTGCGGTCATAATAATAGAGACGATACTGACTAAAAATCCCCAGTTGAGAATCTTCAATCAGTTGCGGATTAGTCAATTTGTAGAAGCCTTGCAGTAAAAATAAAAATCGCTGAACCGCTAATAAACGCACTTTGTGCAATCGCCGCAAGCGATTCCGCCTTACCGTAGCTCGAAAGCGTGATTTTCATCGGCAGGTTGCAAAGGCAAATTTCAACACGAACATACTCACCAGTGAGGCAAATAAATCCAACACTGAGTCGGTCATCGCCGCCAACATCGTAATTGAACCTGTTTTCCACCAAACAAAGGCTTTTAATAAAATAAGAAAACACGCCACCGCAATCGCAAACATAGCAGCGCGTCTCACCAAGACTGCGTATTGTTTTTCCATCGTTAAAATAAAATAAATTAGAACAAAAAGTGCGTTAAACCCACTTTTCCTTCCTAAGATTTGATTAGAAATCCAACAATTCTTTCTCTTTATCGCCCAACACTTCATCTACTTTCTTTGATGAAACCATCTGTAATTTTTGAATTTCATCTTGTGCTTTTGCGCTCTTCATCTTCGCTGATTTCTTTATCTTTTAACAATGCTTTGATTTGATCGTTCGTATCGCGACGCACGTTACGGATCGCACTCTTTGCCGTTCGCCTTCACCTTCACGATTTTTCGACTAAATCGCGACGACGCTCTTCGTTAATGGAGGCAGTGGAACGCGGATTGTTGTGCCCGCTGAAGATGGGTTTAAACCTAAGTCAGAGGTTAAAATCGCTTTTTCTACTGCAGAGATTAAAGAGCGGTCGAATACGTTTACCGCCAAAGCACGAGCATCTCTCTGCAACCACGTTTGCTAATTGACGAAGAGGCGTTGCTGCACCGTAATATTCCACTTGGATGCCATCTAAGAGGCTTGGTTGTGCACGACCTGTGCGGATTTTAGAAATGTGGCTTTTTAACGCTTCTAAGCTTTTTTCCATACGCTGTTGCGTATCTTTTTTGATTTCGTTAATCATCTATTTTTCCTTTGATTGAATAAATTTAGAACAGCTAAAATTAAAATTAAGAAATAGTAGTACCTTCAGTCGTTCCCCGTAATTACTTCACGTAACGCACCTGTTTTACCCATATTAAACACGAATTTGCATGCCGTGGTCACGTGCAAGCGTAAATGCAGCTAAGTCCATAACTTGTAACTCTTTGTCGATCACTTCAGCATAAGTCAATTGATTATATAACACTGCATCAGCAAATTTTGCAGGATCTTTATCATATACGCCATCCACTTTTGTCGCTTTTAACACTACATCCGCTTCAATTTCGATACCACGTAAGCAAGCCGCTGAATCTGTTGTAAAAATGGGCTGCCTGTTCCCGCTGAGAAAATCACTACACGACCTTCACGCAACATTTTAATCGCTTCAGACCAGTTGTAGGTATCGCAAATCCTGTTTAATTGAATGCAGACATCAACTCGCATTGACATCCGCACGATGCAACGCATCACGCATCGCCAAGCTATCATTCATTACGGTTGCAAGCATCCCCATATGGTCGCTCACATACGCGATTCATCCCCCGCTTGCCAATTTTGCACCACGGAATAAATTACCGCCACCGATTACGACGCCAACTTCCACACCCATTTCGATTAGTTCTTTAATCTCAAGTGCCATACGATCCAAAATCGAAGGATCACTGACGCCCTCATCGCCTTGCAAAAGCCTCACCACTTAACTTTAATAAAATGCGTTTATAAATCGGTTTGCTCATTTTAATTGCCCCCTGTTTGAAGTGAAAACAAAAATCGCAGTATTATAAAATAAAATTATCTCATTTTATAGCAATATAAAATTTCTATTTTAAAATCAATTCATTACAATCTTTTCATTTCTTCCATTTCCAAACCCCACCTATTTTTTCCGAAACTCATAACCACTCATATTTATTCAGACAAACGGCTGAATATTCAACCCGTTTTTCAACGACGATTTAATGCTGTTCCGCCTATTTAAAATTTTTCAACTCTTTTGAAAGCTCAAAAACCCTTTTTAGTCGTTATCTATAAACGAATTTTCTTTCCTCATCTATACCAAAATGGTAACTGCTTGGTAAAATTGGATCCGCCCCAAAAAGTTAGACTTATTTAATTCAGGAACTGAGTTCTGTAATTCACAGGGCTCAGTCCTTTTTAATTTCCCCTGAATACGCTCATGGTTGTAATAGTGAATGTACTCGTGGATTGTTTTCCAGTTGTTCGAAAAAGAAAAATTGTATTTAGTCATAAAAATTCTGCACCTTAATCAGTTAGAAGTTTAGTCTCAACTTTTGGGATGCAGATCATCAATTAAGAGGGTTTTTGCATTTTATTTTTGCATAGGGTTTTGAGATTAGCTGTGCAAAATAATTTGCGAAACTATGCAAAATTTTTCGCGAGCTTACAAGAGATTTGAGTTTTGAATCTGTTAGCATACGTCATTTTTACTCGTTGTTGGTTTGACGGCTTTTCGATACTTTTAACAATATTAGCAATGCTATACCGTCAAAATGACCGTCAAAAAGTAAACTAATATGAAATGCTATGAAACGTTATGAGATGATAAAGCCCCTGTAAATACAGAGCTTAAGGCTAGTCTGAAATGTTATGAAACGCTATGAAAAAGCAGGTTTTTATTCCCCACTCGATTGTCGCCGGTGGTTTTCCACCGATGTCGTAAACAACGCGGGAAATGCCATTTACTTCGTTGATGATACGGTTAGAGATTTTGCCGAGTAAAGTCGTACGGTAGGTGCGCCCAATGTGCGGTCATAAAGTCGATGGTTTCTACGGCACGAAGAGATACCACCCAGTCATATTTACGTCCATCGCCCATCACGCCTACAGATTTCACCGGTAGAACACGCGTGAAGGCTTGGCTGACTTTGTAATACCAACCCGCATTGTGTAATTCTTCAATGAAGATAGCATCTGCACGACGCAATAAATCGCAGTATTCTTTTTACTTTCGCCCAATATACGCACGCCTAAACCTGGGCCTGGGAATGGGTGGCGATTGATCAGTTCCAGCGGGTAAGCCTAATGCTAAAACCGATTTTACGCACTTCGTCTTTAAATAACTCACGAGTGGTTCAACTAAGCCCAGTTTCATATAGTCTGGTAAGCCACCTACGTTGTGGTGTGATTTAATCACATGTGCTTTACCAGTTTTGCTTGCAGCAGATCTCGATGACATCAGGGTAGATTGTACCTTGGCAACCATTTCACATTAGTGAGTCGATTCATCATCGAATACATCAACGAATACTTTTGCCGATAATTTTACGTGCTCTGCTTCAGGATCAGATATGCCTGCAAGTTCGCCTAAGAAAACGGTTTTCCGCATCAACACGAGTGATGTTTAAACCAAATTTATCGCTGCAAACATTTCATTACTTGGTCGCCTTCGTGTAATCGGAGTAAGCCGTTATCCACGAATACGCAGGTAATTTTTTGCCGATAGCTATGGTAAAAGTAGTGCAACCACAGAAGAGTCCACACCACCAGATAAGCCTAAAATCACTTCATCATCGCCCACTTGCTCTTTAATGCGAGCAACGGCATCTTCGATAATATTTTCAGCTGTCCATTTGGTTTCGCAACCACAGATATTCACGACAAAAATTAGTTAATAATTCTAAACCTTTTGGTGTGCGTTACTTCAGGGGTGGAACTGCACACTCGTAGAAACGACGGCTTTCATCAGACATCGCCGCGATAGGGCAGGTTGGTGTTGTTCCCAGTCACTTTGAAGTTTTCTGGTAAACGGGTTACTTTATCGCCGTGGCTCATCCAAACGTCTAACTTCGGCTCCGAAGCGGTCGAATTATCGTTTAAATTTGCAAAAAGTGCGGTGGAATTTTCAAGAGAAACTGAAGCATAGCCGAACTCCTGTGCTCAGATGTTTCGGTTAAGCCGCCAAAGTTGCAGTGCCATAGTTTGCATACCGTAGCAAAAACTCCCAACACTGGCAACCCCTGAATTAAAAGACATATTCTGGTGCGCGGGGACTGTTTTTCTTCAGTAGTACTTTCTGGACCACCAGAAAGAATGATACCGTCTGGATTAAATTCGCGGATTTGTTGTTCGGTTACATCCCACGCCCAAAGTTCGCTAGTACACACCAATTTCACGTCGCGACGTGCAATCAGTTGAGTATATTGTGAACCGAAGTCGAGGATTAGGATTTTATGATTGTGGATGTTTGTCATTGGTTTTTCTTTTAATTATATTCTACGCCACGTTCTCTAAGAATATCTTTTTATTTCTCTCAGAGCTTTGCAGATGTTTTTCTCGTATTCGCTAAGAGTGCAATAGCTTTGAATAGATTGAAGGCTTTAAAATCGCTCCAGGTAGAGCATAAACCAGTTGATTATATTAGTAAAATTAGATCTTATAATATCCATAAAATAACCCAACGATTACACTAATAATGCAAACGATAACAGGTTTTCGCTTTCTTTTTGCGCTCCTTACCTCAATAGTTAATTGCTGATTTCTAAATTCTCTTTCTTTAATTAATCTTCATTATTACATTCAACTAGCTTTTTCACTATGTTGTTCGGACCTTCTTGAACAATAAGATATCACTCTTTTCCCGAGTGATTAATGTCTCTAATTTTCATTAATAATTTTTCTACAAACTAGTTACTATTTAAGACGTAATTATATATTGCAAAATAATTACCGCTTCAACCTTGAGGTAGGCAAGAATGCCCACCCTACAGTTACCCCACATACGATAGTTCGGTGCTTCTTTAGTATGCAAACTATCGTGAACGTGGCTTTCTTTTAATGCCTGCACCGCCGATGCGAACAAATTCCGCTTTTGGTGCGTAGTTCATCAATAGTTGCAGCAGCCCGTTAAAGCCTCATGCAAGAACGTAAGCCACCCATTTGTTGGTGGATGATTTCTTTTAAGTAACCTTTGTATGGAATACGGCCTTCGATACCTTCTGGTACAGAGTTTGTCTGCAGCGTTATCAGATTGGAAGTAACGGTCTGATGAGCCTTTCGCCATGGCACCTAATGAGCCCATACCACGGTAAGATTTAAAAGCACGACCTTGGTAAAGTTCGATTTCGCCTGGTGCTTCTTCAGTACCAGCAAACATAGAACCAACCATTACACAGCTTGCGCCTGCTGCGATGGCTTTTTTGCAATATCGCCAGAGAAAGCGGATACCACCGTCAGCAATAACTGGAATACCACGATCTTTTTAATCGCCGCTGCTGCATCTGCGATAGCGGTGATTTGTGGCACGCCTACGCCTGTTACGATACGTGTGGTGCAAATTGAACCAGGCCCCAATACCCACTTTTCACTGCACTTGCGCCTGCATCTGCTAAATGCATTGCGCCTTCAGCCGTTGCTACGTTTACCCGCAACGATAGTAGGCATTTGGATATTTTGCACGAGTTTCACGAACGCGTTGTAATACGCCTTCTGAGTGACCGTGAGAAGAATCAATTAATAGTACATCTACGCCTGCTTTTACTAATGCATCAATACGTTCTTCGTTGCCAGCACCTGCACCAACCGCAGCACCAACACGTAAACGACCAAATTCATCTTTACACGCATTTGGTTTTTGTTCTGCTTTTTGGAAGTCTTTAACGGTAATCATGCCTTTAAGTTTAAAGCTGTCATTGACCATTAATACTTTTTCAACACGATGTTGGTGCATTAATGCTAAGATTTCTTCGCGAGTTGCCCCTTCTTTTACCGTCACTAAGCGGTCTTTTTCGTCATTACCTGTGAAACGGTTTTGCTTAAATCTTTACGAAAGCGAGTGTCACGACCAGTGATGATACCGATTAAAGTTATTTTTCGCCATCTACAACAGGGTAGCCTGCGAAAGCCAGTCTTACTAATTCCGCTAATTCAGCAAGGGTTAAATCAGGGAGAAACAGTCACAGGTTCAGAAACAATACCACTTTCGAAATTTTTCACTTTGCGAACGCGATCTGCCTGGCGCTCGATAGTCATATTTTTGTGAATAAAGCCGATACACCTTCTTGTGCTAAAGAGATTGCCAATTTGGTTTCTGTTACTGTATCCATCGCTGCAGAAAGCATTGGGATATTTAAGCGAATTTCTTTTAGTGAGTTGAGTGGAAAGGTTGGCAGTGTTTGGAAGAACGGTAGAGTGTGCTAGGGACGAGTCAGAACATCGTCGAAAGGTAAGGGCTTCTTGTTTGATTCGTAAGACATTTGCAATAGTTCCTTAATGCAAAAATTGTGCCAGAAATTATTGCGAGCGAATTATACAGGGCTTTTTGATCCTGTAAATCATAAAAACTGCAAATTAAGCGATCGTTTGCTGGCTCTCAAATGTTTAGGTAAAATGTGAAAAATTGTTTAAAGAATGTAAAAACTATTAAAAGAAATCAACTTATTTACTTGAATCAGCGATAAATAGTCCTTTATTATGGTACACTATACAAATTAACAACAGCGTTTTATAGAGATAAGGCAGAATTTATGGGAAGAAAAACGGAGTGCCAGCTCGTCACGTTGGCTTGGCGGAGCACTTTTAAAGATCAATTCGTGCAGAAGGCACATAAAGCAGAAACTACGCTCGCGGGCGTATTTCAAATTAGATGAAATTCAAAAACAGACCGCTTGTTTAAACCAGGAATGACCGTGGTAGATTTAGGTGCAGCACCAGGCGGGTGGTCTCAATACGCTGTCACATAGATTGGCGAAAAAGGGCGTATTATTGCCTGTGATATTTTGGATATAGAATCCAATTGTGGGGGTAGATTTCTTACAAGGTGATTTCCGAGAAGAAAGCGTGCTCAACGCATTGCTAGAGCGTGTAGGTGATGATATGGTGAATGTGGTGATGTCGGATATGGCACTAATTTTAGTGGGAATGCCATCGGTGGATATTCCACGTGCAATGTATTTGGTGGAACTAGCTTTAGATATGTGTCGTCAAGTATTGGCACCCAAAAGGCGGTTTTGTGGTCAAAGGTATTCCAAGGAGAAGGCTTTTGACGAGTATTTGACGTGATATTCGAGCGATGTTTCAGCTACCGTAAAGTCCGTAAAACCAGAGGCTGCGTGATCGTTCACGAGAAGTTTATATTGTGGCAACAGGCTATAAAGGCTAATCTTCATTTTTTATTTTCTAGTTATTTCTAGTAGTGTAGGGGCTTAATCTTGAACGATTTTGTGAAAAATATACATCCTTTGGGTAGTAGTTGCATTGTGTTGATGACTGCCTTTGAAGGATTTTAATTCTAACTTTGGCAACAATGCCAATAATTCGGTGGCATATTCGACTTTCTTAAATGATATTCGTACGAATACGTTAAAAGATGTAGATATGACAAAGTAACAGTGAAAACGATTAACGTGACCAAAAAGATGGCACGAAATATCAAACTGTGATGCCAATGTATGACCGTGATTTGTTAGCGGATTTATCTAAAAACAGATGCAACAGTGACAGGTCAACCAGAAGAACGTCGCAGATTATTAACGCAAATCTTAATTTCGTGGTTCCCTGATGTTGCTTTCTAATTGGTTTCTATGCGTTCTATATGCGTCAAATGCAAGGTGGTGGCGGTAAAGGTGCATTTAGTTTTGGTAAAAGCAGCGAAAGATGTTGACTGCAGATCAAGTTAAAAACCACTTTTGCAGATGTTGCTGGTTGTGATGAAGCGAAAAGAAGAAGTGGGCGAAGTGGTTGATTTCTTGCGTGATCCAAGCAAATTCCAAAAATTGGGCGGGCGTATTCCAAAAGGGATCTTGATGGTTGGTCCACCCAGGAACAGGTAAAACCTTTATTAGCGAAAAAGCGATTGCGGGCGAAGCCAAAGTGCCATTTCTTTACAATGGCTGGTTCAGACTTTCGTGGAAATGTTTGTCGGTGTGAGGTGCTTCTCGTGTGCGTGATCTTTATTTCTGAGCAAGCGAAGAAAAATGCACCTTGTATCATCTTTTATTGATGAAATTGATGCGGTCGGTCGTAAGCGTGGTGGTGCAGGTTTCAGCGGTGGTCACGATGAGCGCGAACAAAACTTTAAATCAAAATGTTAGTAGAAATGGATGGCTTTGAAGGTTCAGAGGGTGTGATTATTATTGCAGCAACTAACCGTGCAGACGTATTGATGATGCATTAACGCGTCCAGGATCGTTTTTGATCGTCAGGTTACCGTTGATTTGCCAAACGTGAAAAGGCCGTGAGCAGATTTTGCAAGTTCACTTGAAAAGTACCGCTTGCAGAGGGCGTGGATGCAATGCAAATTGCGCGTGGTACACCAGGTTATTCAGGGTGCACAATTAGCGAACTTGGTAAACGAAGCTGCGTTATTTGCACGCACGTAAAAATCGCCGAGTAGTAACGATGGAAGATTTTCGAACAAGCTCGTGATAAAAATCAATATGGGACCCAGAGCGTCGTTCTAATACGATGACGGAAAAAGAGATCATCAATACAGCATACCACGAAGCAGGGGCACGTTATCGTAGGTTACTTAATGCCAGAGCACGATCCCACTGAATAAAGTGACTATCGTGCCACGTGGTCAAGCATTAGGTTTTGCTCAATTTTCTTGCCAGAAGGCGACCGTGTGAGTGAAACATTTCACCAAATTAGAAAGCCAACTTTCTACCTTTATTTGCTGGTCGTATTGCGGAAGGCTTGATTTTTCGGTGAAGATAAAATTACCACAGGGGCTTCATCAGATATTCATCGTGCAACTCAAATTGCCCGTGCGATGGTAACACAATGGGGCTTCTCAAAAAGAGCTTGGTCCAATTTTTCTATCAAAATGAAGATGGAATGGGCGCAATCAAGTGTGTTTCAGAAGAGTCGCAAAAATTGATTGATACGGAAATGCGTAAGATCATTGACCGCAACTACAACCGTGCGAAACAAACGTTTTGGAAGATAATATCGACATTTTACACGCAATGAAAGATGCGTGTTAGAAATATGAAACGCTTGATCGCAAACAGATTGATGACTTAATGGCATCGCCGTCCAGTGGGAGAGCCGTCTGGTTGGAATGATAAACCAACACAGGCCCATCACACAATAATAAAGAGGAAACGACAGAAAACCTGTTCGAACAGATTTAGAAAGCGACCCAAAAAGAAGGTGATATGGCGGATAATTCATAATTCTTCTTTACTTTTTCTTAAGCCAGAAATAGCGATATTTCTGGTTTTCTTTTGCCTATATGTTGGTCGCTTTTGGGGCAGTAATTGACAATCGCATTTTACCCGATAAAATAAACTACTCGAATTGTAAATTATTCGCAATTCCGTTCTTTTATTTAGGAAGCAGAATGAATTGGCAAACAGAATTAAATAACAGCTTTTCTTGGTTAATGGAGTGCGTTGGTTTTCCTTTTAGTGAGGATTATCCATCGCACTTTCTTTTGCGTAAAACGAAAATTTGGCAAGCAATTTTGGCGGAGTAGCACAGCCTAGCTTGGGCGGTAAGTCATAAAAGGGAAAACCTTAGGACTGATTATTTTACTCTTGCTTTTTTGTGCTGCTAGAAGTACGAATTAGCGTGCTCAACACCTATTTCTACAACGGTTTGTATAAATCTTTGCAAGATAAAAGCGGTCGATGCGTTCTGGTTTTTGCGGGCATTAATGCCTTACTTGTGTTGGTTAAAAATTACCCATTCCATAGTGAACTATCTCGATCACGCAAGCCTTTGAAATTAAATGGCTTGAAAAATTGAATGCAGAAATGCTTAATCGTTGGCTCGATCATAAAAAATTATTATCCGCTTCGTTACCAAAAAGATCTCACCTGACAACATAGATCAACGTATCGAACAAGATGCTCAGCCTTTATTTCTGGTACGGTTTCAGCGGTAAAAAGGTGTACTAAATGCGATTGTTGCGACCATTGAATTTTACCATTATTTTGTGGGGGTTGTCAGGGTTGCTAATGCTGTTTCTGGCTTTGGAAATTCCTAAAGGCGTGGTCTTTTTATCTATATTTTTATTCTTGTTGCAACTGCACTTTTCGGTTTGGATTGGTCGTCCGCTTATTCGTTTAAACTTTAATAAAGAGAGGTTACAAGGGATTATCGTTATTCGCTTATTCGTGTGCGTGAAAATGCGGAAGAGTATTGCGTTTTTATTCTGGCGAGAGAAAGAGAGAAACCACTTGCACGAGCGGTTTAATTTCATTATTCAAAATCGCTGGAGATTGTACGAAGAATGTTAGGGTTGGACGGCTTTAACACAGGGGTGACTCAAACAGCGATGATTTTACCGTTAATGTTACAAGCACCTCGATTTTTTGCAGGGCAGGCAACACTTGCAGTGATATGCATCAAACTGTGCAATCTTTTTAACCGTTTGATGCGTGCCTGTCGTTTTTTCCGTTTGTTTTAGTGAAGAATTTACGCTCTATCAGGGCAAAGACTAAACCGTCTGTACGGTTTCTTTACTACCTTGATCATTTGGATAGCCTTCCTGAGTCAGCCGACTTATCCTTGCACAAAAGGATTTTACTTACGTGACTTTGGAATCAAGGATGCAAGCGGTCAAAGTTCTTTGCTTTCACTATCAATATTGAGCTACAGGCGGGGGATGCGTTGTTAATCCAAGGGGCTGGGGCAGGAAAACAACCTTGTTAAAAGCCTTAGCGAATCTTATCCATTTGAGACTTTTTGGTGTGGCAGAGCAGGCTTGTTTAGATAAACCGCTGTTTTTACCGCAACGCCCTTATATGCCAGAGGGCGACATTGCGTGAGGCAAATTTGTTATCCAAATTTGAAGGTCACTGATTTTTGAAATTCGTCAGGCAATGGAAGTCTGTTCATTGGATAAATACACTAATGCATTAGATGTGGATATGGGATTGGCAGCTACGCTTCACCAGGGGAGGTTACAACGTGTTGCTTTTTGTCCGTATTGTGTTAGCCAAACCGCAACTGATTTTTAGATGAAACGACATCAGCATTAGATGAACCAACGGAGGCAATGTTATATCTCACAATTAAACATTGGTTGCCAGAGAGTATTATTATCAGCGTGGGGCATCGGTGCAGCACTTCAGCAGTTCCATAATAAGCAGATAACCTTAGGGCAAACCACGCTTTGAATGTACTTATAGCTAATTTATTTGCAAGCGGTTAAACTTTTTGACCGCTTGCAAACCAGTTAGATTCTCGCCATGTTTTTGACATAATACGCCCTGTTTTTGTCTATTTTTAGATGGAAAACGGATTTTATTTTTAACACTAAAAACACACATCTATCATCAAACTAGAAATTGGGGTGCTACTTTGTGGTCGGTTTTCTGAGGATAGATGGAGGCTAAACCCCGTCTTGTCTTTCATAAGTGGCAAGGCAAACAACTTTAAAGGAAAAATTCTTATGGCACAAGTTTCTATGCGTGATATGCTTAACGCATGGCGTTCACTACGGTCACCAAACTCGTTGAGCTGGAATCCAAAATGAAACCATTCATTTTTGGTGCTCGTAATGGTGTTCACATCGTAAACCTTGAAAAAACATTACCATTATTCAACGAAGCATTAGCAGAATTAACTCGCATTGCGAAGCAACAACGGTAAAGTATTATTTGTAGGTACAAAACGTCGCAGCGTCTGAAGCAGTTAAAAGCAGCAGCAGTAGATTGCCAACAATTCTACGTAAACCACCGTTGGTTAGGTGGTATGTTGACTAACTGGAAAAACAGTACGTCAATCAATCAAACGTTTAAAGATTTAGAAGCTCAAACTCAAGACGGTACTTTTGACAAAATCACTAAAAAGAAGCGTTAATGCGTACTCGTGAGTTAGAAAATTAGAGTTAAGCTTAGGTGGTATCAAAAACATGAACGGCTTACCAGATGCGATCTTCGTAATCGGTGCTGACCATGAACATATCGCTATCAAAGAAGCAAACAACTTAGGTATCCCTGTATTCGCTATCGTTGATACTAACTCACACCAGATGGCGTAAACCACATCATCCCAGGTAACGATGAGCGCAACTCGTGCGATCCAACTTTACTTCTAGATTCAGCAGTAGCTGCAATCAAAGAAGGTAAGAGTTCAAACGTTGAAGCTGAATTAGTAGTAGACGCAGAATAATCGTTATTTTGAAATAAGGCATAGCCCTTTAAATCATCTGAGAGAGCAGGGGCTGAAAAGTAATCCCTGCTTTCTCTTATCTAAAAATTCATTTCTGAGGAATAGTAAAATGGCTGAGATCACAGCATCATTAGTAAAAAGAACTTCGCGAACGTACTCGGCGCAGGTATGATGGAATGTACAAAAGCGTTAGTTGAAGCGAACGGTGATATCGAATGTAGCGATCGACAACATGCGTAAATCTGGTCAGAGCTGAAAAGCAGCTAAAAAGCAGGTAACACTGCAGCTGAAGGCGTTATCTTAGCACGCGTTGCTAACGGTTTCGGTGTTTTTAGTTGAAATGAACTGCCAAACCGACTTCGCAGCAAAAGATGCAGGTTTCGTAGGTTTAGCGAACGAAGTTGCAGACTACGCAGTAGCAAACAAAAGGTATCTCAATCGAAGAATTAGCAGCGAAATTCGAAGAACAACGTGTTGCATTAGTAGGCGAAAAATCGGTGAGAACATGACAATCCGTCGCGTTCAATTCTTAGATGGTCAAGTAATTGCTCAATACTTACACGGTGCGAAAAATTGGTGTATTAGTTGCTGGTGAAGGTTCTGAAGAAGAATTACGTAAAGTAGCAATGCACGTCGCAGCTTCGAACCTGGAATTCGTAAACCCAGAAGATAGTTTTCAGCAGATGTGGTTGAACACGAACGTCAAATCCAAATCGACATCGCAATCAACTCAGGTAAACCAAAAAGAAATTGCTGAGAAAATGGTTGAAGGTCGTATGAAGAAATTCACAGGTGAAGTTTCATTAACTGGTCAAGCATTCGTAATGGATCCTTCAGCAAACTGTAGGTGACTACTTAAAATCAGTGAATACTAAAGTAACTAACTTCATTCGTTTAGAAGTAGGTGAAGGTATCGAGAAGAAAAGAAGAAGATTTCGCAACAGAAGTAGCGAAAATCACTGGCGGTAACGCTTAATTCTTTCTCTTATGAGAACTAAAAAGCAGGCTTTATGCCTGCTTTTTCGCTTATTTGATGGCAACCATCGAGACCAAAATTAAAAGCATTGGAAACCAGAGTTCAATTTGGCTAAAAGCCTGCTTCTTTGTAAGCGTGTGAGTTTCAATACTATCGGTGAGCATTACATTTTCCAGTGCGGTGCTTTTTGGCTCACTTCTAACTCGCTATAGCCATTTGCACGCTTGAAAGTATGATGTAAATCAATCAGCAATTCATTCATCGTGTCATTTTCAAAGGTAAATTTCTCCGAAAGCACCAAAATTCCATTTGGATTTAAACCTTGGTGGATCTTTTTCAATAAAAGCTAAACGATCAGTACGAGTAAAAAATTGCAGAGTAAAAATTGAGTACAAACCATTGAAGCATTTTTAATTTCTACTTGACGAATATCATCACAAAAATTTCAACGGGTACATTAGAGTGATAGGCATTGATATGAGCTCGGCAACGTTCTACCATTGCAGGTGAGTTATCAATTCCAATGATTTGTGCTTGCTTGCCTTGAATATTTCGACGGATAGATAAAATCCCTAGCTCCGCGAGAAACAGCCCAATCATAAATATTAGAATGGTTGGTCACAAAACGTTGAGTCAACATTCCAATTGCGGTAATGATATTGGAATAGCCAGGTACGGAGCGTTGGATCATATCAGGAAAACTTCTGCCACTGCTGTCAACAGTAAAAATCGCCCAATTTTTCAATTGGTGCGGAAAAATCGTATCTTTCATATTGTTCCTATTTTCTATGAGTTTTTCTAAAAATTTCTGGATTGCACGCACAACAGTTTCAGGTTTTTCAGCGTGCACCCAATGATAGGCATTTGCAACAACAAAAAGAGGTTGCTTTCGGGAATTGAGGCTAAAATTGTTTCCGTATCTTGATTGGATATAATCGGAAGCCCCACCTTTAATAAAAGAGCGTTGGTTTGTCAAAATAGACCGCTTTGCCAATCCATAATGTTGAGATAATTCGCTTTAATACTTGTAAGATTAAAAGCGGAAATAGTCAGGCTTTTTGCGGGTCAAAGGCTTTCAGCATAAATTGTTGTTCGCCTTCATCTTTTACAAACTGACTGAGCACTTTTGCCCTCTTGTCGGTTGGCAGGTTTTGGCCTCTTTACTGCAAATAAAACCTGCAAAAATTAGTGTTGTGACGATGCGTTGGGTTTGTGGTTGGGGCAATATCAATTACCACCAATCTATCGACTAATTCAGGAGCGATATTGGCGAGCGTCATTGCTGTTTTGCCACCCATTGAATGTCCGATTACAATCACATTGGATAAATGTAATTCAATTAGTAGTTTTTGAGATCTTCAGCCATCAACGTGTAATTCATTTCATCTGCGTGAAATGATGCACCGTGATTACGAAGATCTCACGCGTAAAATATTAAATTGGTCAGCAAAATTGCGAGCAATAATACCAAGATTATTCATATCGTCAAACAAACCGTAAAAATACCATTGTTTGGGCATTTGGGGTTTCGGTGGCAGGTTGGAGTTGATAATTTAAAAGTAAATTTTTATTCATAAGTTATTCTTTTCACTAAATTTGAGCGATTTTTATCTACAAAAAGATCTTGAACTTGATTATAATGCAAAACGATATTCGCTCAGTAAAATTCAAGTAAATTAAGGGGATAAGATGAAAAACATCGAAATTGATGATGAATTATATCATTACATTGCGAGCAGAACACAATCAATTGGCGAAAGTGCTTCAGATATTTTTGCGTCGTCTATTGCGTTTACCTTCATCACCTCAACCATTTGCTCTAGTTCGGCAAAAATGTGATCGATGAATTAAAAAGCAACATCGAAGCCCAAAGCAAAACCTAATGAGGGAGTTGATACTAAAGAGCAACATTTTTCAAAAAGATTGAGAACGTATTGGTTTCAGAAATTTTTAATCAACCATCGAAAGGTGTGGTGCGTTTTTTAACATTGCTTGAGGCTTTATATCAACACAACCCTAATGCTTTTGCTAAAGCGACGGAAATGGTAACGGGAAATTCAAGAACCTATTTTTGCTAAAGATGAAGCATCATTATTAGCACACGGAAATAGCGTAAAAGCGAAACAAATTCCAAGCTCACCATTTTGGGTGGTGACTAATAACAACACTAATCGCAAAGGCTTAATTGTAACCAATGTGATGAGAGGAAATGGGGTTGCCTAAAAAAATTGATTAAACGCGTGCAAGGCTTATTTGTTTAAACTACTATGGTGAAATCTTCGTGTTTTTGACTGCTTGCTGGGGGAATAAAGCAGGCAGTAAAGCAAAATGATAAGGGAATGTGGAACAACGCACCGTTATTGTTTTGGGGAAAAAAAGGAAAGCCGCTTTTTCCCTTGCCTGAGCAAATTTAGTTGGCAGACTTTCACCATCTTATGGCTCAAGTGGCTAATTTTTCTCTCTTCTTTGCCTTCTTTTTCACAAGCTCAATTGATTGGCTATCAAAGGTTCATATCGTTTAATCGGTTTGCTCAGTTATTGTGCAGTGATGGCATTAAATAAAAGATCTTAATGCTTAATCCTTCATTTTCATCAGAAAAACAACACAACTTTGCGAGCAATATGGCGTTCAGTTTTTGATTACCGATCGCTTTTTACAAATTTTGATGAAAATCTTACCGCTTGTGAATTGCCTCACTTTAGATCATGCCTCTCCTGCTACTTTAACGCTCACTTCTGGCTCATCAGGTTCGCCAAAAGCCGTGGTGCATAGCATCAAAAACCATCTGGCGAATGCGGAAGGTGTGTGTGAATTACTCAATTTTAAACAAGATGATAGCTGGCTACTGAGTTTGCCATTGTTTCACGTTTCAGGGCAGGGGATTGTGTGGCGTTGGCTTTCTGCAAGGGCAACGCTCTATGAATGAAGATAAAGCAGATTTTTTTAGCTACTTTCTCAAGTTTCGCACGCCTCCCTTGTGCCCACCCAACTGCAACGTTAGTTTTGGCATCAGAGGAACTTCACAAGCGGTCGAAAAAGCAAACTGTTTTGCTTGGCGGAGCTGCTATTCCTGCGGAATTAGTTCAACAAGCAAAAGTGCAGGGCATTACTACTTTCTCAGGCTATGGAATGACTGAGATGGCGTCTACTATTTGTGCCGTGAAAGATGAGTTAGACAATGTTGGCAAACCATTAGCTGGACGGGAAATTCATTTGGTGGAAAAATGAAATTTGGGTGAAAGGTAATTGTTTAGCTCTTGGTTATTGGCATGGCGAAATTCGACCGCTTACGAATGAACAAGGTTGGTTGCAAACGAAAGATCTTGGTTGCTGGAATGAGAAAGGTCATTTGATTATTAGAGGCCGATTGGACAATATGTTTATTTCGGGTGGGGAGAATATTCAGCCCGAAGAGGTAGAAAAAGTGTTGTTCGCTTCAGGTTTACTCAGGCAGATTTTTATTGTACCGATTGCAGATGCTGAGTTTGGCGAACGCCCTGTGGCAGTGGTGGATTTGCTCGAACCATTCTCAACACAAGCGGTCGAAAAACTACAAAATTTTGCGACACAGCATTTAGAAAGATTTAAACATCCTATTTGCTATCTACCGTTAGATGAAAATTTACAACAAGGTGGAATTAAAATTTCCAGACAACAACTAAAAGCTGAGGTTGCCGTTAAACTAGGGCTCACCTGTAAGGATAATTTATGATAAAGAAATATTTTTCGTTTTTGCTACGATGATTTTTGGCATCTCACTCGCACAAGCCGATTTACCGAGTGAAAAAGCATTGCAGGCACAGATTGCAACGTTGCAAAAGCGGAGCAAAACTGATGTAACGAAAGCAACATTAAAAACCTTGTAAAGATACTCAATCGTTGTTGGCTCAAATTGCGAAGCAGAAAGCGGATAATGAAGCGTTAAATAGTGAGATTGAACATTCCAAAAGCAAGTCTAAAAAGAGCCAAGATAATCTTACCAAATTAAAAATAGTACGGTAACAGTGCCGTCATTTGAACATATTTCGCTAGATGATTTGCAGGGTTTGCTTTCAACTAAGCAAGAGGCATTGAATAATTTACAAAACAGAAATGGCATCGCTAAATGGAAAAATTAGTCACCCAAAATGCAGTGCCCTGATAAAGCACAAGCTGCTTTTAGGTAACAATGTCACGCATAAGCAAGCGATTAATTCTGCTTTGTTAGGAGCAAATATCAGTGATGAGCAAAAAGTGAATTTCACCACAGAATTGGCGTTGTTAGATTTACAAAATAGCTACAACCAAACATTATTGCGAGGCAACGAAGATCTTTCGGCACTCTATAATAGTCAGTTGGAAGAGAAAATTACAACAGCAACAATTGCAAAATGAACTTGCTGCTATTCAGCAAGCGATTAGTGAAAAATTGATGCAGGCTTCTAAAGTAAAAAAGTGGAGCAAGCAACGCAAACGCTTGAAAAATGTAAATGCGGAGAGCAATCCTGTGATTGTTCGTGCATTGGATTTTAATGCAAAAATGTCACAAGAATTGCTTGATCAAACCACCAAAATGAATGAGCTGCAAGAAAATTTGCGTATTAAAGGTGTGTTGGATAACTTAGAGCAAACACAACGTAATTTGGATGAGCAGATTAGTTCTTTGCAAGGCTCGCTTGTGCTTTCGCGTATTATCAATAGCAGCGTGCGGCTTTGCCACAAGATGAGATGATCAAAGGTTTGGCAGAACGTATTAATGAACTCCGTGTGAATATTTTTGATATGACTGGAGTTCAAAGATAAAATTGCGGATCCTAAAAAGTTATATTGCGAAGCTTGAAAAAAAGAGGAGAAAAACACTTTTACAGATGCTGAAAAAGAAACAGCTAACGGAGATTTTTATCAGCTCGTACGAAAACTTTTTGTGGAATTGATTAAATCGATGAATACTCAGTTGAATTTGGCAATCAACATTGAACTAACCCAGAAACAAGTGCAAACCATCAGCGATGAGTTGCAACAAAAATTGCAACAGCAAAGCTTTTTGGGTAAAAAGTAATAATGCGATTGATTTTTGCGTGGTTTGCGAAACTAGGGCTCAACACTTGATTTCAGTTAGAAGAGATTGGCAAACAGTTCGATTTTTTTCAAATTGGCGTGACAATGTGATTCCTGCCACACTCTTAATTGGTAGTTTATTGTTGCTAATTGGCTTGATTTTTGCGTCAAAAAGAGAACATTAAACGCCAATTAACCGAGATCAATAACAGAATGAAATCGGTAGAAACCGATAGCCAATGGAATACACCTAAAGCGATTCTTTTAACCACGATTTTATGTTTGCCAAAGCACCTTTATGTTTTTAACGGTGTTTATTTTTGGTGACTTACATCTGTTTCCAAGATCCACTTCGATTTGGCCGTGGGGCTTGAAAAATGGCGGGTTATTGGTTCTGCTTTGCCTTTATGATGGCAATTCTTCGTCCTCATGGCATTGGTTATCAGCATTTTGATATGCCACAAAAAGTAATGAGCTGTTCTATAACATTCTAAAACGCTCCGTTTGGGTTATTGGTTTATTGTTGAATACCTCTATTTTTTGCCAATGTGGAAACGGGCATTACGTATGATGTATTGGGCGAAATTATGACCATTACTGTTTTGGCAATGACAGTCTTTATTATCGCACCTGGGTTTAGAAAAGCAATTTCAACGTATCAAAACACAGCAGAGGATATTCACGCACCCAAAGGGGCATTAAGTTTTGTGCGTTTGGTCTTGTTGCTGGCACCGATTGCGTTGATCGTGTTGATTGTGATGGGGTATTACTACATCATTGGTCATCATTGAACATCTGATTTCAACTTATTTTGCGGTAACCACTTGGATTATCGTGCGAAATGTATGTTATCGTGGCTTTTACTGTTTCTTCCCGCCGTTTAGCACATCGCCGTTTGCTTGAGAAAAAGAGTCTTTAGCGAAAACAGGCAAGCAATGAACAAGCACATAACTTCGGCGAAGAGGATGTACCATTCGAAATCAAAAGCAGATGAAATGGTTGTGAGTGAGATCAAAAATCAGATGCTGAAAGTAACTGATTTTGTGCTCTGGGTTGGTTTATTTGCAGCACTTTATTGGGTTTGGTCTGATCTTATTACCGTTGCATATTACTTTAAAAGGCGTAACACTCTGGCAACAAAGTGTGACGACTGACGCAGGCGTGGTGATGGAATCTGATTACCTTGCTTAATATATTGGTTGCACTAGTGATTATTGTGGTGACCTATGTGTTGATTAAGAACTTAAGTGGTTTGTTGAAACTTTTGTTTTTCCCACATCTTTCGCTTTCTCAAGGTACGCCTTATACCATCAGTACCTTATTAACCCTATTTATTAGTGGTGTTAGGAGCGGCTTTTTGCCTTTTTCAACCTTTGGGAATGTCGTGGTCTAGCTACAATGGCTCTTTACGGCATTATCGGTTGGTTTGGGTTTCGGTATGCAAGAAATTTTTGGGAACTTTGTTTCAGGCATTATCATCTTATTTGAACGTCCTATTCGTGTTGGTGATATGATCACCATCGGTTCATTTAATGGAACAGTGTCGAAAATCCGTATTCGAGCAACTACTTTAATCGACAATGACAAAAAGAAGTGATTGTGCCAAATAAAGCTTTTTATTACTGAACGTGTGGTGAACTGGGCATTAACCAATTCAATGACTCGTTTAGTGATTAGTATCAGTGTGGCATATAGGCTCAGATTTAGAATTAGTGAAGAAATTATTGCTTCAAGCTGCTGAAGAAACTACTACAGTAGTTAAAGATCCTGCACCCATGGCATATTTCCTCTCATTTGGGGCAAAGCACATTAGATCACGAGTTGCGTGTTTATGTGGGGCAATTAAGCGAACGTATTCGCACCATTGATCAACTCAACCGCCGTGATTAACGAACTTTTCGAACAATACGGAATTGAAATTGCTAATCAGTTGGATATTTTTATCAAAAACTCAAAACACTAATGAAGAAGTGAAATGGGCAACGGAAGATTTAACTGCAAGAAATTAGGATAAGAATGTTTAAGAATACCGAAGTATACTCTTTTCCTGCTTATTCAGCCTCACGCTTCCCATGAGGTTTGGGCGGAAGTTTCTCAAAACCGAGCGGAAGAGAGTTTAAAGGCAGCAGATTAGTGCATTAAGATCGGGCTCATTAGAGTCAGCTGAAATGAATGCTCAAGATCAAAAACCTGGAATTAACCAAGCATTTTAATGAGCAAACTTTAAAGCAAAAAGCAGATTTTGCGGCATTAGAAAAGCAGCTGCAAGCCTTGCTGCAAGATCTTGCACAGGTGCAAAAACGTACTGCAGAGAATAGCAGGATGCGGTTTCAGAAAAATAGCTTTAATGCACCTCATTGGCAGATCTGATTAAGCAGCAAGAAAGAATTGAAGCAGATTTGCAGAGTGTGCAGTCTCAATTGTTAGGCATTAGGTGCTCAAATTTCGAACGATCGCACCTTTGCTTAAAAATAACCAACGTTTATTGAATGAAAAATAGCGTAAGGTTGCAAGAGATTAACCGTGTAAAAGCTTTGCCCGCCACAGAGCGAATCACCGAATGCGATGGAGTGCTGGGATGCTGAAATCCGTTTTTATTGAAGAGAGCAATCGTTATAACAATTTACTCAGCAATAATGCAGAGCGATTGATTGCTTTTGATGAAAGCAAAAACGAAGCGAGGCTGCAGCACGTCAAGCGTTAATGCAAAAGCAGTTATCGGTATTGCAAGAGGTGCTTAATACTAAGCGTTTAGAAGATTCGAGCAAAAGGCAAAAAGATGTCGCTAGTCAACGCATTGCAAGTAGTATTGAGAATTCTTAATTACAGATGAGCTAGATCATAATAAAGAATTAAGCCAATTTTTGGTGCAACAAACTAAGAAATTAAATACGCTTTCGCACGATGATTTACGGATGCGAAATGTGTTGGAAAGCCTTACTCAAACGCAACGCAATATCGATGAGCAAATTAGCGCATTACAAGGCACGCTTGTGCTTTCCAAGGTGATTAACAAGCAGAAGCAAACGCTGCCGACCGATTAATAATAATTTGAGCAGAAAATCAATTTCGAATGTCGAGTTAATCTGTTTGAATATTCACAACAACGCGATGAGCTTTATAATATTGATGATTATGTCCGCAATCTGACACATAACTCTGGAAGAACTCTTTAACGAATGAAGAGAATAGTGCGTTAAATAATATTCTCAAAGAGCGTCAAAATTGTTGGATGAGATTATTAAGTCGTTAAACAGCCAGCTTAATCTTTCGATTACGATTGAAAATAACCAACGCCAAGCCTTGGCGATTGGCGATGCTGCAAACGTAAACTCACAACAGCAAAGTTTCTGGGTAAACAGCAATAATCCGATTGATTTTGCGTGGCTTAAAGGCTTTTCCTGCGTTAGCATTTGCAGAAATAGGTGTTTTGACCGATTATGTTGGGATTGAAAACGCACAGCCAAATTTATTATCTACGGTATTGTTTACCTCTATTTTCTTGTTGATTGCATTACTCATCAATTGGATCGTCAATAAAAGACCGCTTGGCAAGCCTTGCTTTTACGAGGTAAACACGCTGACTAACGATAGTCATTGGTTGACGCCAGAAGCGATGTTTTTGGACAGTATTGTTGGCTTTACCAAGTACTCTGATGTTTTTCACCGCTTATAATGCGATAGGTTTTCTTTTTCTTTAAGATCCGATTGCAATTGGGCGTTGGGGTGTGCGAGTAACGCTTTATTGGTGGTTCTTTGCGACGGTGCTTTCATTACTTCGCCCGAATGGTTTAGCATTCCGCCATTTTGGTATGCCGCAGAAGAGTAACCGTATTTTCCAACGTATTATCAAGCAATCAATTTGGATTGTTGGTTTTATTATTGGTGTCGTCTATTCCATCGCAAATTGATGAAATTGGCTATCTCAACGATGCAATTGGGCAGGTAATGTCAATTATTGCGTTGGCACTTTGCCTTTTTGTGGTTCGCCCATTGCTTAACCGAGCGATTCGTGAATACCAGCTAAGAAAGAAGAGGGTGCAACGAACACAAGTATTAGCTTGTTCCGTTGTACGACTGATTTTAGTAATTGTGCCTATCTCATTGATTATCCTCATTATTTTAGGCTATTACTATACCGCAGTTTATCTCATTACCCACTTACTCAATAGCTATTTTGTGATTTTTGCTTTGGGTTTTGGGCGCTATTTTTGCATATCGTTTTGTGGCAATCTCTGCCCGTCGTTTGGCATATCGTCGTTTGCAAGATAAACGCTCGTAAATTGCGTGAACAAGTGTTAGAAAACGGCACAAAAGAAGATGAAACTCATCAAGCTCTCGGTGGTAAAACCAACAGATTTATCGTGTCACCGATTTGATTGGCTGGGTGGTGCTGTTTGTATCGCTTTATGTGATTTGGTCGGATCTGATTAGTGTCGCCTACTACCTTGATGGCGTGATTTTATGGGAGAGCAACGAAGGCAATCAGGTTGAGTCGGTTACGTTACTCAACTTAATGCGAGCCTCGCTTTATATGGTAATCACCTATGTGTTGATTAAAAATATTACGGGTATTTTGAAGTGACTGTTTTCTCGAAAATACCTCTCTCCAAAGGGACGCCACAGACGATTGTGACGATGTTGACTTACATTATCGTGACGTTCGGTAGCGTATCTGCGTTTTTCAGCACTGGGGATTTCGTGGACATCCAATGGATCTTTACCGCCCTTTCAGTCGGTTTTGGGTTTTGAGCGTGCAGAGAGTTTTTTGGCAGCTTCGTATCAGGCTCTATCTTGCTGTTTGAACGTCCAATTCGAGTGGGCGATAAAGTGACAGTAGGGCAGTACAGGGGATTATCACAAAGATTCGTTTACGTTCTACTACTTTGCTAGAATTCGGATCATATGGAGTGGTATTACTAGCCAAGCCTTCGTGACGGATCGTTTTATCAACTGGACGCTGAATAATACCATCACTGCTTACAAATTTTTCTCTTTAAAGTGAGCTATGATACCGACCTTGATTTGATGCAACGATTACTTCTACAGGCAGTCAATGAAGCACTGCAAAAGTGTTGAGTGAGCCAAAAGTGGAAATCAATATGCTTCATTTTGGCGATAATGCATTAGAACACAGAGTTGCTCGTGTTCGTGGGCAGAATTGGGTGATCGCATAGAGACACATGAACTTCTTGCAATATCGCATCAATCAGCTATTTAGAGAAAATGGTATCCGATTTGCACTCAATCAGCTTGATGTTCACTTGCATTCTGAGGATAATCTGGCGGCACAAGCGGGTAAAATCGCATAGAATTTTGCGAAACAACAAACCAAAAAGGAAAAAGCAATATGGCAGGTAACAGCATTGGACAATTATTTAAGGTCACCACTTTTGGCGAATCTCATGCGGTATCGCATTGGGCTGTATTGTGGACGGTGTACCGCCGAATATAGAATTGTGAGGCAGATCTCAACCCGATTTTAGACCGACGTAAACCTGGGACATCCCGTTATATCACCCCTCGTCGTGAAGATGATGAAGTACAGATTTTTATCGGGCGTATTTGAAGGAAAACCACTGGCACGAGTATCGGGCTAATCATCAAAAATGAGACCAGCGCTCCAAAGATTATGTGGTGATATATGGATAAAATTCCGTCCAGGTCACGCTGATTATACTTACCAACAAAAATATGGCATTCGGCGATTATCGTGGTGGAGGTCGTTCTTCCGCTCGTGAAACTGCAATGCGTGTGGCTGCAGGGGCGATTGCAAAAAAATATCTGCGTGAACACTTTGTATTGAAGTACGAGGCTATTTATCGCAAATTGGCTCGGTTAAAATTGATCCTGAAAAAGTGGCAGATATCAGCAAAAGTGTAATTGGGATGAAGTGAATAGCAATCCGTTTTTCTGCCCAGATCCTGTGGCGGTCGAGCAGTTTGATGAACTCATTCGTGAACTCAAAAAGAGGGCGATTCCATTGGTGCAAAATTAACGGTGGTGGCAGAAAATGTCCCTGTTGGTTTGGGCGAGCCTGTTTTTGACCGCTTGGATGCGGACTTAGCTCACGCGTTAATGTCCATCAATGCCGTGAAAGCGGTCGAGATTGGCGATGGTTTTGCGGTGGTAGAGCAAAACAGGTAGCCAGCACTGTGATGAAATGACGCCAGAAGGCTTTTTATCTAACCATGCAGGCGGTATTCTAGGCGGTATTAGCTCAGGGCGGCCGATTATTGCTAATATTGCGTTAAAACCAACTTCAAGCATTACTGTGCCAGGTCAAAGTGTAAATTTAAACACACGAACCTGTTGAAGTTGTGACCAGAGAGCAGACACGATCCTTGCGTAGGCATTCGAGCCGTGCCAATTGCAGAAGCGATGATGGCAATTGTGCACTGTGACCACCTACTTCGATTTAAAGCACAATGTAGATAAGTTTTAGCCTGTCTAAGCGTATGCTTAATAGGCTTTTCATGTACGATTTTAGCTCTTATTATTTAAGGCAAGTTAATTTGTTTTAAACAATCGCCATTTTATTTAGTGTGTTTATGTTGTAATTTGCTTGTAGCCTTGTTATTGTAAAAATAATAAGCGGAAAAGCATCTTTATTCTTTTACAATTAGGAAATAGCAATGGGTAAATCATTAGTTATTGTTGAGTCACCAGCCAAAGCGAAAACAATCAATAAATACTTAGGCAGTGACTATGTAGTGAAATCAAGCGTGGGGCATATTCGGATTTGCCAAAAGTGGCTCAGAAGAAAAACGGAACGAGCAAAACCGATTTCAACCAAAAGGCTTAACTGCGGAAGAAAAAGCCAAAATTAAAGCAGAAAAAAGAGCGTAATGCGTTGGTAAAACGTATAGGGGATCGACCCTTATCACACGTTGGAAAGTCGAATTACCAAATTATGCCTGATAAGCTGAAAGTGGTTTCAGAGCTTAAAACGATTAGCGAGCCGATCATATCTATCTCGCCACTGACTTGGATAGAGAAGGGGAAGCGATTGCTTGGCATTTACGTGAAGTGATTGGCGGTGATGAAAGCCGCTTTTAGTCGCGTGGTGTTTAACGAAATTACCAAAAATGCGATTAAAAAGCGTTTGAAAAAGCCAGAACATCTGAATATCGACCGTGTAAACGCACAGCAAACTCGTCGCGTTTTTAGACCGTGTGGTAGGCTTTATGGTTTCTCCACTACTTTTGGAGTGGCACGCGGTTTGTCAGCAGGGCGTGTACAATCTGTTGCAGTAAAATTATTAGTAGAACTGAACGTGAGATCAAAGCCTTCCAACCTGAAGAGTTTTGGGAAATTGTGCGGATACGCAAGCGAATGGCAAAAATTACCGCTTGATCGACAGAAATTATCTCGGCAAAATGGCAAGCGAAGAACGAAAAAGAGGCGATGCAAGCGGTTAAAAACTTGCAACAATCTGCGTTTTATCGTTACCGACATTGAGAAAAACCGACCAGCTCAGCAAGTCCGCCATTCGATCCCATCAACACTTCAACAAACAGCAAGCACCCGTTTTGGGCTTTGGCGTGAAGAAAACGATGATGTTGGCTCAACGCTTATATGAAGCGGGCTATATTACCTATATGCGTACTGACTCAACCAATTTGAGGCCAAGATGCGTTGAATATGGCTCGTAGTTATATCGATAAACAATTCGGTCGCAATATTTACCCGAAAAACCAAATTTCTACTCTAGCCGTGAGAATGCTCAAGAGGCTCACGAAGCAATTCGCCCATCAGATGTAAATGCATCACAATGGCGGATGTATCGGGTATGGAGAAAGATGCTGAACGTTTATACGACTTGATTTGGCGTCGTTTCAGCCTGCCAAATGTTGCCAGCACAATATGATTCAACCTGCTTAACCGTGACTGCTGGCGATTATGAGCTAAAAAGCAAAAGGTCGCGTATTGCGTTTTTGATGGTTGGACAAAAAGTGTTACCTGTACAAGGAAAAACAGCAGAAGATCAAGAGTTGCCAAATGTTGAGTTGAACGAGAAATTAGCATTACAAGCGGTTAATCCTAGCCAACATTTTACCAAACCGCCTGCACGTTATTCAGAAGCGGCATTAGTGCGTGAGTTGGAAAAGCGTGGTATTGGTCGCCCTTCAACTTATGCCTCAATTATTTTCGACTATTCAAGAGCGTGGCTATGTGCATGTTGAAACCGCCGTTTCTATGCAGAGAAAATGGGCGAAATTGTTACCGACCGTCTAAACGAATCATTTGGCGATTTAATGAATTGCTGATTTCACTGCGAATATGGAAGAAACGCTCGACAAAAATTGCAGAAGGTCGGAGAATTGGATTGATGCGTTAAATGCATTTTTCAAAGACTTTTCCGAGCAACCTCACTCAAGCAGAATTAGATGAGTTGCAAGGTGGTATGAAGTCAAAATAGCATTGTGCCAACCAATATGATTGTCCAACTTATGGACGCAAAAATGGCAATTGCACTGCCTCAACAGGGGTATTTTTAGGGTTGCACAGGTTATGCATTACCACCGAAAGAGCGTTAAAACCGACAATGAATTTAATTCCTGAAGAGGAGTTGATTAACCCTATTAGATGAAGATTCAGAAACTAGGCGTTAATGGCACGTAAACGCTGCCCGAAATGTGATTCTGCGATGGATAGTTACATTATCGATCCGCACCGTAAATTACACGTTTGTGGTAACAATCCAAATTGCGATGGGTATTTGGTCGAAGAAGGCACATTCAAAATTAAAGGCTATGCGATGGCCCTATCGTGGAATGTGATAAATGTGGTGCGGATATGCACTTAAAACTGGGGCGTTTTGGCAAATATATGGGCTGTACCAACTGTGATAACACCCGTAAACTTCTAAAAAACGGTGAAGTTGCTCCACCTCGTGAAGAGCCAATTCCGTTCCCAGAATTAAAATGCGAAAAAGCAGATGCCTATTTTGTATTACGTGATAGTGCAGTTGGGGTGTTTATGTCGGCTACTTCCCGAAAGTGCGTGAAAGCCGTCCCGCAAAAAGTGAGCGAATTAGCTCAATATCGCGACCGCTACCAGAAAAACTGCAATATTTGGCAGATGCACCGTTAACTGACCCTGAAGGTAATACAGCGATCATTGAGTTTCAGCCGTAAAGAGAAACGTCAATATGTAACGTCTGAAAAGAACGGCAAGAAAAACAAAATGGATTATGGATTATGTTGATGGGAAGTGGGTAACGCGTTAATTGCATGGTAAACTAAGGCAGACTGGATAAAGTCTGCCTTATTTTTCTTAGTAAGTATGATTGCCTTATGTACAAACTGCGTCAAATTTGTCACAATAGCGACTGCGTAAACGCAAAATAAATCAACTTAATAAGGAAACCAATATGACAAAAATCAGTATGCCCATCAACGAGGCAAAAATAAAAGATAATGCGGTTAAAGCATTAGTCACTGACCCACTTTTTCGCACGCGTGTGGAACGTAATAAAAAGGCAAAGTAGCTACCAACGCCACGAAAAACATAAAGGTGCAAACTGAGGTGAAAGCCCATTTAAAATAAATCGATTATTTTTAAATGGGCTTTTCTCTTTAGTTTGTTATTTCACCTCATAATTTTTCAGAACGAGTAGTTATATCCTTTCCTCGTTGATGTGATCGGAAAGTATAATTTGCTCGTTCAAACTCACCAGTTACATTTATCTAAAAAGAACTGGCGATACTCTTCCACCCATATCGCGGTTGCGCCACAAACGGCGACAGGCATTACCACAAAATTCACAAATGGAATCATGGTAAATAAAGCTACTAAAGGATTGCCAAATGTGTAATTCATCCATTTATTCTGACTGAGCGCATTACGCATACGCGGGAAGCTGATTTTAGGATTATCAAACGGGTAGTCGCAATATTGAATGGCAATCATCCAAGCCCCGAAAAATAAAAGCAAGAACAGGTACGGCTGTTTGCCCTAAAACAGGTACAAAAACCAAGGAAAAACAAAGCAATTAAACGTGGCACACTATACATCATTTTTGCCATTCACGTTTGAACATTCGTGGAATATCTTTGAGCATGCCAAATAATGATGTATCATCCAGCGGTTGGTGAGTAAGTTGTAATTCCACTTTTTCGGATAATAGTGCATTAAATGGGGCAGCAATGAAAATTTGCCAGTGTAGTAAAGGCAAAGTAAAGCCGACCAGCAATAATACGAAAACCAGTGGAATAAGGATAAACGGGATCCAATCTAACCAAGATGGAGTAAAGAGTTCGACCCAATGGTTCATGCTACTTAAGAAAAACCAAGAGTTTCCAATAACTGCAATACATTAATGATTAAGGGATGATGACGAATGATAAGAATTTTTTCTGTGCCAACAAGCTCCAGCCTTTGACGAAATAATGGAAACCAGCTGAAACTTGATTTTGTGGAGATGAAAATAACAATGACATAAAAACCTTAAATGCTCAAAATTTTGTTTGAAATATGGTAAGCTATGCCATCTTTTTCGCAAACAGTGAATCTTAAATTTTTAGATGATTTTCTGAGAGGATTTATGGAACTTCATATTATTTTCTTTATTCTGGCAGGATTGCTAATTGCAATTTTGATAGGGTCAAGTGTTTTGCCTAATCGTCGCGAAAAATCGCGTCTTTTTTCTAACTCTTTTGCACAGCGTCCACCTCAGCACCTATAAATAATGTACCGCCAGAAGTTCATTCTCATTTTTGATACATCGCACATTCATACAAGTAGAAATGTAGCAACCCCAGAGGTAGAAGGCACAATCTTCGGCAGAAATTCAACGTGATGTACAAAACTCACTTAGCGGAATTAAAAATCCGTTTACCAGGACAAGAAGAAAAATAATGTAGTAATGGGATTAGAGCGAGAAAACGCCACGCCAATAATATGGTCAATCTGCGTTCAAGTCCACCTATAGTAGCCAATTGGTGAGCAGAATGTTGCACAATATGTAGAACAAGTGGTAGAGCCAGCAGTGTCGGTAACGAGGAGGAGCCTATTTCAGTTGCTCAAGAATCTATTGAGTCCGAGCCAGAAATCCCTGCTGATATGATCACGTTTTCATGTGGTGTCGAGCAGAAGGGTATCAATTTGAAGGTGAACACGTGGTACAATGCTTAGAAGCATTAGGCTTTGAATATGGAGAATATAATATTTTTCATCGCCATAAACATTTGAGGGAATAGCAATTGCCTCGTGATTTTTAGTGTTGCAAATATGATGCAACCCGGCGCGTGTTTGATCTCTAGCAATTTAAAAGATTTTTCAACCATTGGTTTAGTGCTTTTATGCACTTACCAACCGACGGTAATCTGCAAACTAATTTAAGATTGATGTTACAATGTACTGAAAACGCTTAGCTAGTGCACTAAATGGCTTTGTTTTAAACGATCGCCACGAAATCTTTGATGAAAATGCTCGCATTGAATATTTAAAACGCGTGAGCTAACTCATCTGCACACTTTTTGGGAAAAACGGACCGCTTGCAAGCGGTCTTTTTATCGAGCCTTTTTACTAAATTTGAGTTTACTATGCCTTTATTTGCAAACACTTCAAATCAACAAGTAATTTCAACAGCAGAGTTGGAACCACTTCGCCAAACATTACGCAAATATGAATATCACTACCACGTGTTGGATAATCCGCTCGTGCCGGATACGGAATATGACCGCTTAATGAACGAACTCAAGCGATTGAAAAAGCTCATCCAGAACTGATTACCGCTGATTCGCCAACGCAACGAGGTAGAAACGAAACCGCCATCAGGCTTCTACGCAAATTACCCATGAATTGCCGATGCTTTCGCTTGATAATGCTTTTCAAATGAAAAGTTATTAAGTTTTGCGTCGTATTGAAGGGCAAACTCATCGTAACCTGAAACGATGGTATTTTTGTTGTGAACCCAAATTAGATGGTTTAGCCAGTCAGTATTTTGTACGTGAATGGTATTCTTACCCAAGCAGTCAACCCGTGGCGATGGTACAACGGGCGAAGATATTACTGCCAACGTCCGCACTATTCGCAATGTGCCACTACGTTTGAATACGGATAATCCGCCTGCTCGTCTTGAGGTGCGCGGTGAAGTGTTTATGCCTCAAAAAGGGTTTTAATACGTTAAAACGAAAGAGCGTTAGAGCACGGCGAGAAAAACCTTTGCGAACCCGCGTAATGCGGCGGCGAGTCGCTTCGACAGCTGAATCCTAAAACTACCGCACAACGCCCGCTTACACTGAATGCGTACGGTATGTATGATGTGCAGAGCAGCCTTTGCCAAACACGCATTTCGATCGTCTGCAATGGTTAAAAATCAATCGGTATTCCTGTTAATAATGAAATTCGCCTTGCCAAAGGGGTAGAAGGGTTAGCTGAATTTTATACGGATATTCAAACCAAACGTCCAAATTTGGGCTACGACATTGATGGCACTGTGTTGAAAGTCAATGAGTTGCTTTGCAAGAGCAGCTTGGTTTTATCTCTCGCTCGCCGCGCTGGGCGATTGCCTATAAATTCCCTGCACAAGAAGAGATGACCGTGCAATGATGTGGAATTTCGTGGGAACGAACAGGGGCGATTACGCCTGTAGCGAAGCTTGAACCCGTATTTGTGGCAGGCACAGTCAGCAATGCGACGTTACACAATGGTGATGAAATTGAGCGTCTTGGTATTGCGATTGGGGATACCGTGATTGTTCGTCGTGCAGGAGATGTGATTCCGCAAATTATTGGCGTAGTGGCAGAACGTCGTCCTACTAATACAAAAATCGTATTTCGACCTCTTGTCCTGTGTGTGAATCGGCGGTGGTTCAGCGTAGATGGCGAAGCGGTAGCTCGTTGTACAGGTGGGCTGTTCTGCGAAGCTCAACGCAAAGAGGCATTAAAACACTTTGTTTCCCGTAAAGCGATGGATATTGAAGGCGTGGGCGAGAAGTTGATCGAGCAATGTGGCAGTGAATTGATTAAAACGCCTGCAGATCTGTTTAAGCTCGATAAAACGATCTTGATGCGATTAGAGAGAATGGGCGAAAAATCGGCTCAAAATGTCCTAAATAGCAGAAAAAGCGAAACAAACCACCTTGCCTCGTTTCCTTTTGCATTGGGTATTCTGTGATGTAGGTGAATCAACTGCGTTGAATTTAGCTAACCATTTTGGTACGCTTGAGGCAATCCAAGTGGCAACCTTTGAGCAACTGCAAGAGAGGTGCAAGAGGTGGGCGAAGTGGTGGCAAATCGTATCGTTTCATTCTGGAAAGAGCCGCATAATGTCGCCGTCGTAGAAGATTTATGCTTCCAGGTATCCATTGGCGAGCGGTCGAGAAAGTGGAAATTGCGGACAATCCACTCAAAGATAAAAATGTGGTATTAACGGGTACATTAAGTCAATTAACCCGTGATCAAGCGAAAGCGTTATTGCAAGGCTTAGGTTGTAAGCGTTTCTGGGTTCAGTTTCAAGCGAAAACGGATTACCGATTTGACAGGTGAAAAGGGTTCGAAATTGACAAAAGCACAAGAGTTGGGGGTGAAAGTGTTATCTGAACAAGAGTTTATTGATTTAATGAATAATATGAAAAAGCTCATTTCGCTTTTGAAATGAGCTTTCTTCTTGCAGTTTGTTAGATATCTAATTCTGCATATAATGCATTCGCCTCAATGAAATCACGACGAGGCTCAACTTCATCACCCATTAGCGTGCTATAAAGAGTTTATCAGCTGCAATAGCATCGGTAATGGTCACTTGAAGCATTTTACGAGCAACAGGATCCATAGTAGTTTCCATAATTGCTCTGGATTCATCTCACCTAACCCTTTATAACGTTGGATAGTCAAGCCTTTGCGAGACTCTTTAATTAGCCAATCTAAAGCTTCTGCAAATGAGTTAACTGCTTGCTGACGTTCACCTCGTTTTACATAGGCTGTTGGTGTAAGTAAACCTTTTTAACACTTGCATTAATGCAACGATACGAGCATCTCGTTGCTGGTGATAAAGTTAAAGTCGAAGCGATAAGTTGTATCAATACCATGTGTGGTAACAATAATTTCTGCGTTCATAGAAATGACGTTCTGTGTTAAAGAATACGTTACCACGAGATGAAACTTCCATCTGTTTCTTTTCTCTGATAAATTGATTTACAAAGTTTTCCACCCAAGCGGTAATATTAGCTTCTTCTTTTGCAAATCCAGTAGAAAGAGCAGGAGAGTAAATTAACTCATTTAATAAAGCAGAAGGATAACGATGCGTTAAGCGTTCAATCAATTTTTTGTACTCTGACTGTATTGTGCAATTAAGTTTTCTAATGCCATTCCGTTTAATGCGGGTGCATCGCTGCTCACAAACAAGTTAGCATCTTTCAAGAGCGATAGAAATTTCATACTGTGCCATTTCATCGTTATCTTGGACATAACGCTCTTAGTTTTACCTTTTTCACTTTTATAAAGTGGTGGTTGTGCGATGTAAATGTAGCCGTTTTCGATAAGCTCTGGCATTTGACGGTAGAAGAACGTCAATAGGCGTACGAATATGAGCACCATCCACGTCCGCATCGGTCATAATAATGATTTTGTGGTAGCGTAATTTTCTCGATGTCAGAGTGGTCTCGACCAATTCCGGTTCTTAATGCAGAAATTAAATTAGTCACTTCTTTAGAAGAAAGCATTTTTGTCAAAGCGAGCTTTTTCTACGTTTAGATTTTACCTTTTGTAATGGCTAAAAATAGTCGTAGTCTGAAGTTACGACCAGATTTTTGCGGAACCACCCGCAGAATCCCCCTCCACAAGATAGATTTCTGAATGGGCAGGGATCTTTTTCGTGGCAATCAGCGAGTTTGTCTGGACGTTTGATGCTTGCGAAACCGCTTTTTGTTATAGCTGGCTTCACGTGCTTTTCGTGCTGCTTCACGCACGAGCCGCAGAAATAATCTTCTCTAACTCAATTTTTGCATCAGCAGGATTGAGCTCTAAATAGCTCCAATGCTTCATTCATTGAACTTTCTACTGCAGAACGTACTTCTGACTGAAACTAATTTATCTTTAGTTTGAGATGAAAATTTAGATCTGGCACTTTTTACTGAGATCACCGCAACTAAAACCCTCACGAGCATCTTCACCTGATGGATCCGTATTTTGCATCATCAGTAATTTGCTTGAATATTTATCAATGTAATTTTTCAATGCTCGAGTTAATGCACCGCGAAAGCCAGATAAGTGTGTACCGCCATCACGTTGAGGAATGTTATTGGTGAAACAGTAAACATTTTTCATTGTAAGAATCATTCCACTGCAGTGAAATTTCTACGCCAATCTCATCTTTTTCAGTAGAAAGATAGAATGGGGTGTTGTGAATCGTCGTTTTTACCTTCGTTTAAAAATTCAACGTAAAGCTTCTAATACCACCTTCGTAGTGGAAGTGTTCTTCTTTACCATCACGCTCATCAACTAAACGAATAGAAACGCCTGAATTTTAGGAATGAAAGCTCTCGTAAACGTTTAGAAAGAATGCTGTATTTGAACGTTGTTTCATGTTTGAAAATATCAAGGCTTGGCCAAAAACGCACAGTTGTACCTGTTTTTCTGTTTCGCCAATAATCGCAAGGGGAGCATCTGGCTCGCCTAGACTATAAAAATTAGCTCGTGTACATGTCCTTCACGACGGATGGTAAGTTGTAATTTGGTTGAAAGAGCGTTTACCACAGATACGCCTACGCCATGTAAACCACCTGAAACCTTATAAGAATTATCATCGAATTTACCCCCAGCGTGAAGTACGGTCATAATTACTTCTGCCGCAGAAACCCCTTCTTCTGGGTGAATACCAACAGGAATACCACGACCATCATCTTGACAGAAACGGAATTATCTGAGTGAATCGTCACGATAATATCTTTACAGTGGCCTGCTAATGCTTCATCGATAGCGTTATCTACCACTTCAAACACCATATGGTGTAAGCCAGAACCATCATCGGTATCCCCGATATACATCCCAGGTCGAGTACGTACAGCTTCCAAACCACGAAGTACTCAGAATGCTTGAAGAGTCATAAGTTTGTTGGTTTTGTTCAGACATTCTTTGTTCCTATGTTTAACAAATATGGATGGCTATTTTGTTAGCCAAAAAATTGAATGGATTATATCAGAAATTAAGGGAAATTGCGAAAAATAGGCAAAAAGACACCGCTTGTGAGCAGTTAAATTTGCTAGACAAACGGCAATTTCCCCGCTAGGATTGAGCCATTTTTAATGGCTACTGTTAATTTTATGTTACCCGAAACCGAATACCCTTTAGAGCATCATCCTTTCAATCCTATTTTACCGCCTCAAGCCAAAGTGGTGGTGATGGGCACATTTCCGCCACAGATGAAAACGCTGTATGGAATTTCACCATCCGAATTTTCAAAACGATATGTGGCGAATTATGGGCGAGGTGTTTTATGGCGATAAAGATCATTTTCGCGTAGGTGATGAAAAGCGGTTCGACCCTGTGCGAAAGTGTGAGGCATTTTTGCGAGAGAAGGGGATTGCACTTTGTTCTTCGGTGAAAACGGCAGTCGGTTGCGGGTAATGCGGCAGATAAGGATTTGAAAATTGTTGAGCCTGTTGATATGGACGAGCTTCTGCTTGATTTGCCAAAAGTGGAATGGATTTTTACCACAGGCGGATTAGCGACGGAAACCTTGCTCGGTTTATTGCCAGAAAAAGTAAAAACCACCGAAAAACGAATGAGTGGATTGATTACCCTTATTCTGCAAATCGTCCGCTTAAATTATACCGCTTGCCATCCACTTCTCGGGCTTATCCGCTTAAATTTGAGAAAAAGTGGATGCCTATCAAACCTTTTTCAAAATGGTGGGGCTGATTTAATGAAATACGATTTACACTCACACAGCACTGCTTCAGATGGTTTATTAACCCCAACCGAATTGGTCAATCGAGCTGTTGAGCAAGGCGTGGAAATGCTGGCTTTAACCAGACCATGATACTGTGGCAGGCATTGCTGATGCGAAGCTTGCGGCTCAAAATCAGCCAATCCGTTTTTATCAGCAGGGGTAGAGGTGTCAATTGTTTGGCAAGAAAAAGAACATTCATCTTGCCGCACTTAATGTGGATGAAACACATCCTGAATTAGTGGCGTTATTGGATAATCAGGCGGCATTGCGTGAACAACGAGCGGTCGAAATTGGCGAAAAACTTGCTAAAGGCGGGCATTCCAGATGCCTCACGAAGGGGCAAAAATTAGCCAGCGGTGAAGTGACGCGTGCACATTATGGGCGTTTTTGCTTGAGCAAGAATATGTGCGCAATATCGAACACGCCTTCAAAAATATTTGGGACAGGGTAAACTCGCTTTCGTGAAAGCCGAAGTGGTGCGAGATGCAAGAGGCAATTGATATCGTACATCAAGCAGGCGGTGTGATTTCGATTGCACATCCACTTCGCTATAAAATGACGGGACGTTGGGTACGTCGTTTGATTGAAGATTTCAAACAAGCAGGCGGCGATGGCATTGAGGTCGCAGGCTGTGGACAAACACCAGATCAACGCCAATTGATTACCCGCTGGGCAAAAGAGTTTGATTTGTATGCCTCAGGCGGCTCAGACTTTCATTATCCAACAGGTTGGGTTGAACTCGGCAGAGGTTTAACTCTCCCGCAAGAGTGCAAGCCTATTTGGGGAGTTGTTTAGATAAAAGGCAGGTCATCATCGTGATCTGCCTTTGTCTTTCGTGCATTAGCTCATCGCATTATTATTTGCAAATTACAGCCACTTTTTCAGCTGCTTGCTGATCGCTCTCACGCCCTTCAATCCAGCCGTTCGCCGTGTGTTGTGGTTTCTCTTTTCCAGAACGGAGCTTTGGCTTTTGAGGTAGTCCATAATAAATTCGTTGGCGGCGTAAGCGTTGCCGCAGTGAGCAGAACTTACACCAACTAGTACGATTTCATCGCCTGTGTAAAAGCTGCCCGATGCGATGAATAACTGCAATGCGTTGTAATTCCCAACGGCTACGGGCTTCTTCGACACTTTCGTGCAAGGCTTTTTCGGTCATAGCAGGGTAGTGTTCCAAATATAAGCCAGAAACATCATCGCCTAAATTCATTTCTCGTACTTTACCGACAAAAATGGTGGTTGCTCCCACTGAATGATGTTCGCTTAACCAATGGTAAACTTTCGTTTGATCGAAAGATTCAGTTTGTACTTTTACGAGTGTGCTGTTCATTTTAGTCCTCCAGTCACAGGCGGAAAGAATGCCACTTCATCATCATCTTTGATTTCAGTGGAAAGTGGTGCAATGCTTTGATTAATAGCGACTAATAATTTACCTGCTTTTTAAGGCTAATGCCCATTTGCCGCCTTGTTCAGCTAAGTGATGTCGTAATGCTTCTGCGGTCTCAAATCGTGCTTCGACTTCTAATTTATCTACGCCTACCAATTCACGAGTTTGGGCGAAAAAAAGTATGGTAATCATCTGTTTCTCCTATTTCGCGACAAAATTGCCCGATTTTTCCGCCACTTTTACTGAGTAAGCGAACTTGCTCAATTACCATATCTTTTTGCACCGCTTTGCACATATCGTAAATGGTCAGTGCCGCCACGCTTGCTGCAGTTAAGGCTTCCATTTCTACGCCTGTTTTGGCTTGTGAGCTTGCAAAGCGATTCAATGCGAACTTGGTTGGTTTCAGGTAAAAGCTTCAAGTGAAATTTCTACTTTCGAAAGCATTAGTGGATGGCAGAGCGGAATTAAATCCCAAGTGCGTTTTGCTGCTTGAATGCCTGCAATGCGAGCCGTGGCAAAAACATCGCCTTTATGGTGATTTCCAGAAATAATCATTTGTAACGTTTCATGGTTCATTCGGATAAAGGCTTCAGCACGAGCCACGCACGGTTTCTTGCTTCATTGAAACATCGACCATATTGGCTTCGCTGTTTTGATTGATATGAGTAAATTGTGTCATAGTAAATTTTATTTTTAAAAATAAGAAGAAAAATACGAAATTATCCTCCAATAGAGGCTAAATTATTACGAATGCCACTATCGCCAATGTGCAAATAGTGATGTTCGCTTGCCTTGCAAGGCAGATTTTAAACGCATTTCAAGCTGTAATTTTGCTCATCAGATTGCAATAAATCGCGAATATCCACGCCTTCCTCGCCAAATAAACAGAGGTGCAATTTGCCTGTCGCAGAAAACGCGTAGGCGGTTACAGCTGGCACAAAATGATTTTTCAGTAAGGCATAATCAAAACCGATTTCGCCCATATAATCGGGGTGCGATAATACTTTCGCTGGCCCATCAGAAAGCGATTTTGGTTGTAATGCCCAACCTTCTTGTAAAAGGCGTTGTAGTATAGATTGCCCAGAAAGATGCTGCGTTTTGAAAAATGATCCATCTCGCCCGTTTCCATCAGTTCGATAAATCGCATTTGAATGGGTTGATGCTTGATCCAAGCAAGGAATTTGTCCAACTCTGGCAGAGTATATTGCTTCATCAGCACCGCATTCACTTTGATTTTTGTAGCCTACGGTAAATGGCTTTATCGATCCCTTTTAAGATCGATTGCAACTTATTTTCGCCTGTAATCAGTCTGGAATTGGCGTGGGTCTAGAGCTATCTACGCTTACGTTAATGTCGGTGATGCCTCGCTTCTCGCCAAACAGAGACATCTTTTTCCATACGGTAGCCGTTAGTGGTCAGTGCCACTTTGCGGATGCCTTGTGTTTAAGCGATAGAGTGGGCAATTTCAAGGAAATCTTTGCGTAAGGTCGGTTCGCCGCCTGTAATGCGGATCTGTGCCAAGTGATGCAAACGCATTCGCAATCCGTTGAATTTCAGAGAGTGTTAAAAACGTTTGCTTATGAGCAGGGGGCTGGTAGCCATCAGGTAAACAGTAGGTACAACGAAAATGACAGACATCCGTAATTGAAAAGTCGCAGATAGGGTATATTGACGCTGGAAGCGATCAACTAAAGCCAGAAATCACATTTTTCGCCGTCATACCTACATTTTTAATAGGAATAATCGGACTTTGCATAAAAAGACACCTTTTCTAAAGCACGAGTGGCTCGTTCATTTCTTCGCAGAACCATTGAGCAATTTCTTGCTGCTGGCGAGTTTGCCATATCCAATATTAGGTATAGAACTTAGGCAAGCAAGCTCGGAGTCAATAAAAATAAAAAGTAAAAATTAGTCGTATTGTAATGGAGTTAAGAAATAATGCAATAACCAGAGGCTGGTAGGTTTTGAAAAAGTTTTTCTGCAAAAGGTAGATCCATAAAGAAAAAGCGTTTTATAATACGGACGTTTATTGGTTTAACAAAAACTTAACGAGAACCCGATGAAAAACAAATTTTAGCTTTTAGTGCCTTTTAGTGGCTTTTTCTGTGTCGCACTGGGTGCGTTTGCTGCTCATAGCTTACAAAATGTGCTTGAATCCAAAAGAACTTGCTTGGATTCAAACAGGCATTCAATATCAAGTTTTCCACACACTCGCCTTGCTTGCATTAGGCTTATTCCAAATTGCAAATCAAGTGCAAAATCCGCCCGCTTGTCGTGCCAAAGCTTTCAACATTATTGGCGGAAGTTGGATTTTAGGCATTTTGCTTTTCAGCGGTAGCCTTTACAGCCTTGCATTTACTGGCGTAAAAAGGTTTGGCGTGGTCAACCCGATTAGCGGTATTTTTCTTTATGATCGGTTGGGCGGCTCTTTTTTACATTAGCGTGAGAACTCGAAAATAATGAACAAACTTGCGTTATATTGCCGTGCTGGCTTTGAAAAAGAGATGGCGGGCGAAATTACCGAAAAAGCGGCGGAATTAGGCGTGTTTGGTTTCGCCAATTTTAAAAGAGAATAGCGGTTATGTGATCTTTGAATGCTATCAAGCAGGCGATGCTGACAGGTTAGCACGTGAACTAAAATTTAACCAACTCATTTTCGCCCGCCAAATGATTGCTGTGGGCGATTTGTTGCAGAACTTACCCGAAAAATGACCGCATTTCTCCCATTCTTGAGCAATATCAGGCGTTAAACCCTCGCAACAGTAGCGATATTTTGTGGAAACGCCAGACACAAACGAAGCGAAAGAGCTTTTTGACTTTCTGTCGAAAATTTACTGTGCCGTTGCGTAATCAGCTTAAAAACAGGGCTGGTTAGGAAATTGGAACAGGCAAAGGGTAGTGTGAGCTTGCATATTCTGTTTTATACGTTCGGGTTGTTGTTATGTGGGCTATGCCTATAATGATAACCGTTCACCGTTTTTATGGGTATTCCGCGTTTAAAATTCCCTGCTGATGCACCAAGCCGTTCCACCCTGAAATTAGAAGAAGCGATCTTAACTTTTGTGCCACAAGCAGAAGAGAAAAAACGCTTTACTGAAGAGATGACGGGCATCGATTTAGGTGCTTGCCCAGGTGGTTGGACGTATCAGCTTGTCAAGCGAGGCTTGTTTGTTTATGCCGTCGATCACTGGAAAATGGCGGCAAGCCTGCACGATACGGGGCGGATTGAGCATTGTGCCGAAGATGGCTTTAAATTCCAACCACCAAAACGCAAGCAAATTGATTGGCTGGTGTGCGATATGGTGGAACAGCCAATACGTATCAGCAAATTGATGGCGAAATGGCTAGTGAATGGTTGGTGTCGTGAGACGATTTTCAACCTTACATTGCCGATGAAAAAACGTTATCAAGAAGTGCAACTTTGCTTGAATTACTTGGAAGAAGAGCTCACCAAACAAGGGTTCTGGTTTAAGATTCAGGGCGAAGCATCTTTACCACGATCGTGAGGAAATTACGGTACACGTGGCGGTTTTAGGCAAAAATAGAGACAGTTTTTACAAAACAAGCGGGCGATTTTTCACAATGTTTTGCAAAATTTCTGTAAAATTCGACCGCTTACTCGCACTTTCAAAAACAATAAAAGGAAGCAAATATGACATTAAAAATCGGGATCGTCGGTGCTGGCGGTCGAATGGGTCGTAATTTAATTCAGGCGGTTCACCAATTTGAGGGGTTGAACGACTGCAGCTTTTGAGCGTGCAGGTTCATCACTCATCGGTGCAGATGCGGGCGAATTAGTTGGCTTGGGCAATTTAGGCGTGGCAATTAAAGCCACATTGGCAGAAAACCCAAATTTTGACTTACTCATTGATTTTACCCGTCCAGAAGGCACGTTGGAACATATCGCCTTTTGTGTGGCGAATCATAAGAAAATGGTAATCGGCACGACAGGTTTTGATGATGCTGGCAAGCAAGCTATCAAAGCCGCTGCAGAAAAATCAGTATCAGTACGTTTGCCTCTAACTACAGCGTTGGCGTGAACTTGGTATTCAAACTGTTAGAAAAAAAGCAGCAAAAGTGATGGGCGATTATTGCGATATTGAAGTGATTGAAGCACATCACCGCCATAAAGTTGACGCACCATCTGGCACAGCGTTATCTATGGGCGAACATATTGCGAAAACGTTAGGACGTGATTTAAAAACTCACGGCGTGTTTGAACGCAACGGCATTACAGGCGAACGTAAACGTGATGAAATCGGCTTTGCAACTATTCGTGCAGGCGATGTGGTGGGTGAGCATTCTGTCTGGTTGCTGATGAGGGTGAACGTGTGAAATTGCCCACAAAGCATCTAGCCGTATGACTTTTCGCCAACGGTGCCGTGCGTGCTGCAAAATGGCTTGAAAAGCAAACAAAATGGTCTGTTTGATATGACGGACGTGTTAGATTTAAATAATTTGTAAGAATTTATTGTAAACGCAATGATGTTGATACGTTAAAGAAAGTCCTCTCTTTTGTAAAGAGGGGTTAGAGGAGATTTAGGTGATATTAGAAGTTCCTCTGACCGAATTAACACATCAAATCTCCCCAGCCCCTCTTTTTCTAAAAGAGGGAGCTATATAGGAAATATAAAATGACCAAATTCAACAATATCGAAACCACTTTAGTGCAACTGGGCAATCGTACTGACCCTAGAACAGGTGCCGTGGCAACACCTATTATTTTATCGACCGCTTACGGACGTGATGGCTTGGGCAGAATCAACAGGCTTTGACTACACTCGAACCAAAAACCCAACTCGTGCCGTGTTAGAGCAGGGGATTGCTGATTTAGAAGGCGGTGATGCAGGGTTTTGCAACCGCTTCCAGGTATGGCGGCGATTCAGCTGATTATGTCGTTATTCAAATCGCCAGATGAATGGATTATTTCTAGCGATGTTTACGGTGGCACTTACCGCTTGTTAGATTTTTTTGCTATAAAAACAATCACACCGTAAAACCTGTGTATGTGAACACCGCAGACGTGGCGGCGATTGAAGCGAAGCGATCACACCAAACGCAAAGCAATCTTCATCGAAAACCCCATCAAATCCGTTAATGGAAGAGTGTGATGTGGACGAGGATCTCAAAAGTGGCGAAAAACATAACTTGATTTTTGATCGTCGATAACACCTTCTCTAACCCCTGTGTTAGTTTCGCCCAATTGAACACGGTGCAGAACATCGTGATTCACAGTGCGACCAAATACCTTTCAGGGCATAACGATGTGTTGGCAGGTTTAATTGTGCAAAAGATTCAGAAGCAACCAAAAACGAAGCAGGTCAGAACCCTGAGTGAACGTTTGTACTATATCAAAACAGGGCTGGTGCAGTGCTTTCGCCATTTGATTCTTATCTTGCTGTGCGTGGTTTGAAAACACTTGCGTTGCGTATGGAACGTCACCAATCTAACGCGACTGAATTGGCGAAATTTTTTTAGCAGATCAGCCAGAAATTGAGAGCGTGCTGTATTCAGGGCAAGAGCGGTATGCTTTCTTTCCGTCTGCAAAAAGAAGAGTGGGTGCCGAAATTCTTGAAAGCGATTCAGTTGATTACCTTTGCCGAAAGTTTAGGCGGCACGGAAAGTTTCATTACTTACCCTGCAACCCAAACGCATATGGATATTCCTGAACATGAGCGTATTGCACGCGGGATTACGAACACTCTTGTTGCGTTTCTCAGTAGGGCTTGAGCATATCGATGATTTAAAAAGCAGATCTTCGACAAGCTCTTCAATCAATTGAAATAATATGTAAAAAGCGTATTTCTTTTGAATATTAAAAAGAAGTACGCTTTTTCACATAATAAATTAAATTGATAAGATAAGAAATCATTTTGCATTTAAATATAATCGGATTAGAATACCCTCGCCAGTTAACCATATTTTTTTAAAAGGAGATTAAAATGAAAAATTATTGGCTGTGTTAAGTGCGGTGGCACTTTCAATGGGATCTGTGTATGCTAAGCCACTGAAAGTGGTGACAACATTCACTGTTATTCAAGATATTGCACAAAAACGTAGCAGGGAGTTCTGCTGTTGTTGAGTCAATTACCAAACCAGGTGCGGAAATTCACGAATATCAACCAACCCCTGCAAGATATTGTGAAAGCTCAATCTGCTGATTTGATTTTTATGGAACGGATGAACCTCGAAATGTGGTTTTGAACGTTTCTTTACTAATATCAAAGATAAGCCTGCCGTTGTGGTAACAGAAGGCATTGAGCCGATGTCTCATCTTTGAAGGTCCTTACAAAGATAAACCAAATCCGCACGCTTGGATGTCGCCAAAAATGCGTTGGTATATATCGAAAATATCCGCAAAGCGTTGGTGAAATACGATCCTGAAAAATGCAGAAAAATATAATGCAAATGCGAAAGCCTATGCGGATAAAATTATGGCATTAGACCAACCGCTACGCGAACGTTTAGCGAAAGTGCCTGAAGGTCAACGTTGGTTAGTAACCAGTGAAGGGGCATTTAGCTATTTAACTCGTGATTATGGCTTCAAGAGCTTTATCTCTGGGCAATTAACTCAGATGAACAAGGCACACCAAAACAAATTCGTAAAGTGATTGACGGTGTTCGTAAACATCATATTCCTGTTGTATTTAGTGAAAGTACTGTTTCTGACAAACCTGCAAAACAAGTAGCAGAAAGAAACAGGAGCAAAAATACTGCGGCGTGCTGTTATGTTGACTCACTTTCAACCAAAGATGGTCCTGTTCCAACTTATATTGACTCTATTAAAAAGTCACTGTTGGTACCGTCGCAGATGGATTTGACCGTAAATAGAAGGAATAAATAACCAAAATGAATACTCTCAGACTTCACTCATCGTAAAAGATGTTAGCGTGCGTTATAACAACGGGCACATAGCGTTACACAATGTCACCTTTTTCTCTTGAGAAAAGCACCATTTGATGCCTTATTAGGTGTGAATGGCAGTGGTAAATCAACGTTATTTAAGAGCATTATGGGGTTAATTAACCTGAAAGGCTCAATTGAATTATGTGGTTTATCTGTGAAACAAGCACTTAAGCAAAAATTTAGTGGCATACGTTCCGCAGAGCGAAGAAGTAGACTGGCAATTTCCCGTTTCTGTATATGACGTGGTAATGATGGGGCGTTATGGTTATATGAACTTTTGCGTATTCTTCTGCAAAAGACAAACAAAAAGTCCAAGAGGCGATGGAGCGAGTGAGTATTGCTCATCTGCTGATCGCCAAATTGGTGAACTTTCGGGCGGTCAGAAAAAGCGGGTTTTTCTGGCTCGCCTCTTGCTCAAGAGAGCAAAATTATTCTATTAGATGAGCCGTTCACAGGCGTGGATGTGAAAAACAGAAAAATGCGATTATTGAGCTACTTAAACAGCTTCGTGATAGTGGGCATCTCATTTTAGTTTTCTACTCATAATTTAAGCACTGTACCAAGTTTCTGCGATCAAGCAGTGATGATTAACCGTACCGTGCTGGCAACAGGTTCTATTGAACAAACCTTTACACCAGAAAATTTAGAACGAGTGTTTGGTGGTGTGTTGCGTTATCAATTCCAAACTTCATCTTTTAATCAAAATCAAAGTCAAAAAGCGGGTAGAGTATGTTGGAATTATTACTCGAACCCTTTAGTTACGACTATATGTTTAAGGCTATTGCGCTAAGCGTGTGATTGGGGCAGTGTGTGCGTTTTCTTTCTTCCTATTTAATGCTCAAAGGTTGGTCATTGATTGGTGATGCGTTATCGCACGCAGTTGTACCAGGTGTTGCTCTGCGTATGCTTTTTCTCTACCTTATGCGATGGGTGCTTTTTTTCTCTGGATTTTTGCTACGCTTGCGATTCTTGCTGTGAAATCAATAACTAAACTCAAAGAAGATGCGGTCATCGGCTTTATTTTTACCACCTTTTTGCCTTGGGCTTATTTATTATTTCCATTCATCCAACTTCGGTAGACGTGCAGTCGATCATTCTTGGTAATATTCTGGGCATTGCAGATGAAGATGTAAACCAAGTATTGATTATTCTAGGCGTCACTATCGTGCTTTTACTCTTTTTATTGGAAAAGATCTCTTGTTGGTTTTTGATGAAGTACAAGCCAAAGCAGTTGGGATTTCACCGCTTAAGTTAAAAATCATCTTTTTAGTTTGCTCAGTGCTTGTGTGGTGACTGCACTGCAAAGCGTAGGTGCGATTTTAGTGATCTCCATGGTGGTTACTCCAGGGGCGACAGCCTATCTTCTAACTGATCGCTTCGGTAAATTGTTGATTATCTCATCACTATTAGGCGGTATTACCAGCGTTGTTGGGGCTTATGTCAGCTATTACATTGATGGTGCAACAGGTGGTTGTATTGTCGCATTGCAGACGTTGATTTTCTTAATCGCATTTTTCTTCTCGCCAAAAATATGGCTTGATCTCCACGACGATTTGCAAAATCAATCCGCAAAAACCATCGCTTGTGAAGCAGGTCAGGGGCAGTCTATGATGAATGCGATTTATCAATGGTTTTGCTGAACCGCTTGCGTTTTCCTTTTATGCAACAGGCGTTGATTATCCGGGCTGGTTGTAGCGATTATCTGTGCGACGTTATCTTGCTATTTAGTGCTAAAAGGCTGGTCTTTGATGGGCGATGCGATTTCCCACGCGGTGTTACCAGGGATTGTACTTGCTTATATGCTCTCTATCCCGCTCGCAATTGGTGCTTTTTCTCTGGCGTTTTTCTGTACCATTGCCGTAGGCTATTTAAAAACAAATAGCCGAATTAAAGAAGATTCCGTGATGGGCATAGTGTTCTCAGGGATGTTTTGCTATCGGTTGGTCATGTTTACCAAAGTAGAAAGCAACCAGCATTTAATGCATATTTTATTTGGAGACTTGCTCGGCATCACAGCCCATGAATTCTACCAAAGCTTGATTATTTCCGCTTTTTGTGTTCTTTGTGATTGTCCTCAAACGTCGAGATTTCTTACTTTACTGCTTCGATACAATGCACGCCCGCACTGTGGGTTTAAATAATACACTCTTGCATTACAGCTTGCTGGTATTATTGGCGTTAGTCATCGTAGTGCTATGCAAGTAGTTGGCGTAATTTTGGTAGTCGCTATGCTTATTACCCCTGGTATTACAGGGCTATATTCTTACCAAACGCTTCGAACGAATGATGCTCATCGCAATTTTAACCTCAGTAAACAGCGTTTTTGGGGCATTTTTCCTCAGTTTCCATTTTTGATGCCGCAACAGGACCTTTCATTGTGCTCATTCAAGCGGTCGTTTTTAACGGCATTAGCAGTGGTGCAGTTGAAGTTGAGGAAGTAGGAATAATTATGTAATTTCTTCGTTTATCTACTCCCCCTCTTTGCTAAAGAGGGAGATTTAACAGAATTTATTAATTAATTGGAAAGATTGTTTTCCCCCTTTCACCAATGCCCATCTAATTAAGCTATCTAATCCCCAGCCGATTAAGCCAATAATGACCACAACTGCCATCAATTCGGAGTAGGCGAGGCGATCGCGGGTATCAAGCGATAAAATAGCCCTAGCCCTTCATTCACGCCAAGCATTTCACACGGTACGAGAATAACCCACGCAATTCCCATTGAAACACGTAAGCCAGTGAGAACGTATCCTGCAATGGCTGGGACGACAATTTTGCAGAGTGTCTCTTGTTTAGAGGCAGAGAGTGAGCGGGCAAGTAAAAGCCATTGCGGATCGATGCTTTTTCACACCTGCACTGGTGGAGATGATCAGCGACCAAACGGAAGCGAAGGCGAGTAGAAAATAGATTGGCAAGTCGCCTACACCGAGTAGCATCACGATAATTGGCATCCAAGAAAGTGGGAGATCATTCGTAGCAGTTGAAACGCGGGCGTGCACCACATTTCTAGTTTTTGGAGAAGCCTAGCAATAAACCGACAGGTACGCCGACAATAAAGGGAAAAGCTTAATCCGACGAAAATGCGTTGTAGGCTAGCAAACAGATGTGGGAAAAATTTCGCCCGAGCTAATAAGCCAGATAAAGCTATCGAAAGTGTAGGCAGAGGGGCAGAGTGTGCTGGCAAGCGAGATGCGTTGTGAAAGCCAATATGAACTAAGTTGCCAGATAATCAGCAGGGAGAGTAGTCCACCTGCACCAAGTAATGTTTTTGTTTCATTGTTGTTCCTTTTTATACATCAATTTCTTCAACACGCTCAAAACCATTTTGTAATCAAAAACGGTTAGATAATCACCTTGTTCTAAGGATTTTTCTCAAATTGAGGGCATTCAATTCACGTGCAACTTGCGTTGGATTGAGTTCAGCAAGAAAAACCGTTATTGCCCGCTAATTTCGTGGTTTGTAAAAAAATTCAACCAGCTTCTCCATATAAGAATCAAACGGATGAGGCTGGAAGCCAATGCGTTATTGATGCCCGTGCGTGTGCCACTCAGGGTGTTTTTACCGCACCGCGAGGCAGATATTCCGCCCATTGCTGTTCGCTAGGGGCGAGCACTTTTCAAAACCTCTTGGCTGTGCGGTGTGTAGCCATTACCACGTGCAAGAGTTTTTGCTACCTCAAGCGGTTGATTTACGCAGAAAACTTGCGATCGGTTAGGGGCATTCACGACTTTTGATGTCCATTCTGGGCGTTCTGTCACATCTTGTTCGTGCATCATCGTTAAAGCAGCAAGCGTGATCTCGCCAAACATCAGCACTAAATCGCAAAATTTTTCCAACGCCTTTGGCTTCTGCCAATGCGTTAAAAGGTTCAACAACAATAAATCCAGCAATCACGCCATTTGCTAAGGCAGTTACCATATCAGAAGGTGACATTACTACTAATTTCACTTCGTTTTCTTTCAGTTTTTAGTGGTTACACTCAGATTAGTTTGCTTGCAACAGCTGTTGCACCACAATATTATGGATAGAATACCAGAACGGAATAGCAACAGTTTTTCCACCAAGATCAGAAATTCGTTCAATCTGCGGTTGCTACGGTAAGAGCGGAACCTGCCAAGTGATTCCACATAACTGCTTTCACAGGTGCATTTTGCTGCATATTTTAGCCAGAGCGACATCGGTGAAAGTAGATGGACGAGATTCACTTCACCACTTAAAAGCTTCGACCAGTTGCGACCAACTGCGAAACATTATAGGTTTTTCGGCTTTGATGCCCTGTTTCTCAAACAATTTTTTTGAGCGTGAGCGACAAGCAGAGAGTAGCATCCGTAATCGGTAAATAGCCAATGCGGACAGGTTGTTCGGGCTGATTAGTTCGTTTTAGCTCTTGTGCCTGCAAAAGCGGTGCACTTCCGCAAAAGCTAAACAGACTGAGAAGTTTTTAGAAAAATCGCGACGACTGTTCATTTTTATTCCTTGTTTATTCTTTTTACTAAATCACAAATTCAACAGTTTGCTCTTGTTTTTGTTATTTTCGTTTCGTTGTAACGTTTTTAGAATATCAACACGAATTTCATTAAGTAGTAATAAATTCTCGCGTGGATAAGAGCGACAATATCAACGCCCAACAATATTGGCAGGGCGGTTACCCAAGCAGAATAACCTGATCAGCAATCGCTAGGGCTTCGTCAATATCGTGGGTAATCATCACCACGCTGGTATGATGGCGGTCGATAACTCTCGTGTCATCAGTTGCATTTGTTGGCGAATAATGGGATCGCGCTGAGAAAGGTTCATCCATCAAAATTAACTTGGGCTGACGAGCTATCGCACGGGCTAGAAATTTACCCGTTGTGCCATTCCGCCAGAAAGTTCGTGTGGCATCGCATTGATGGCATGCGTTAAAGCCAACTTCTGCAATGGCATTGTCTACCTTTTGCGAAATTTCAGCTTTTATTTGACCGCTTGCGGCAGGTGAAATCTAAACCAAAGGCAACGTTCTGCTGTACATTAAGCCAAGGCAAGAGATTGGCAGATTGAAATACAAAACTAACTTCGGGTTGCGGTTCGGTAATCGATTTATCGAAGAGCGTAATTTTCCAGCAAGTGGTTTATCTAACCCCTGCAATAACGCGGAGTAGAGACGATTTTCCCTATGCCACTTGGGCCAAGAATGCAAGTTAGCGATTTTTCAGGGCACATCAAAAAGACATCTTGTAAAAATTACATTAGTTTGATCATTTTTGCGGTAGCCTAAGGCGATATATATTAACAGTAAAGAGCCATATCATTTGTTAAAAAGTTGTTGTAGATGGCGTTACAATAAAAGAGGAGTGCTTGTGAGGGAAATATCCTTGCTTAATCCTTTATAATTTTTGTTCTAATGGTTTTTCAGAACAAAAAATGAATAATAAGTAGGTTTCTATTATTTCTCAATCGTTTTGCTTTTTGTCTAATATCGCTCAACTTCATTTTTAACGATTAAAGGGGCATTTTATGGCTAAATATCTATCAACTGAATTTATTGAATGGTTAAACCAACACGCAGCAGAGATTGATCAATCAAATCAATATGCTGATGAGTTATTTAAACGAGTGGCACAAGAAGGTATTTTTAAAATTGGTGTGCCTGAAGTATTAGGTGGTAAAGGTGGTTCATTCCAACAAGCGATTGAGGCGGTGCGTGAAATTTCAACTTACTCCTTAACGGCAGGTTTTATCTCTTGGGGGACATCGCACCTTAATTCAAAAATTTGATTAGCAGCAAAATAGCTTGCCGCGTGAACGTTGGCTGGATGGTTTATTAAATGGAGAATTATCAGGCGGCACGGGCTTATCGAATGCGGTGAAATTCCTTTCAGGCATTGAAGAATTACAGTAACAATTGTAGAAGAAGGCGGAAAACGCTATTTACAAGGTCGCTTGCCGTGGATTACCAATCTAAAAGAGAGCGGATTTATTACAATTTTGCTGCGGAATATGCAGATAGCAGCAAACCACCTGTATTATTGTGTTACCGCATAACGCAAATGGCGTGACCCGCACGAAAGAATTATCGCTTGTAGCACTACAAGGCAGTAATACAGTGGCGATAGAGTTAGGTTCATGTGGAGCTCGATCCCGATTGGATCATCGCAGAAAATGCGGGGGAATATTTAGCTCAAGTGCGCCCAACTTTCTTAGGTTTACAACAATAGCAATGGCATTTGGTTTGGCAGCACGTAGCCTTGCGGAAGTGAAAAATCACTGGATTACGTGGATAATCGTTCTGTGCTAAAACCAGAATATGATGAACAGGTACAAAAGAGTTTAGCTAATTTAGAGCACCGTTTAGCGGAAGGATTAAATCAATCCAATTTCTTTATCGACAATCCAAAAGCCTTATTTGATGTACGTATTGAAATTGTAGATGGTTGCCTCAAGTTTATTGCTTGAATTACAAGCTTCTGGTGGCCGTGGCTACTTGCAAAACGCAGGATCAGATTTTTATCCGCCGTTGGCGAGAAGGGGCATTTTTGCCTGTAGTAACACCGAGTGTTTACAGTTAAAAACCATTTTGCAGGCAGCTAAATAAAGTTATTGCAAATTCTAGTAAAAATCAACCGCTTGTAGCAGAGACGTTACAAGCGGTTTGTTTTGGAAATTTTGCGATTACATCAGTTTTTCTCATCTTTTGACCTAGATCATAACTTAAGTTCATTTTCTAATCATTGAAGCATTAGGATTATAATTCTGGCAGTTTGATTTTTGTGCGAGGTTCAATATGGAACAGGAACATCAACGGGCGGTAACAAGGGCGTGTGTTCAGTGGCGTTATTGTTGTTGCAACACGGGGCGGAGAGTACGGTGGTGGTACAAATGGCATCAGCGATTGGGTGTAGCGTTAGGTGTGGAGAGCGTGGAGTGTGCTTTTAACGGCGAATGCACATTGTGCTGACAACACTTTTCAGATGAACACTGCATTACGACCACGCGGAAAAACAGCGATAAAGGCATCAATATGCAGATGGTCACCGATGTGCAGCGGATTGTAATTGCGGTGGAGCATAAACTATATGATTTAGAGATGGCACAACAAAAAGTTGAATCGATTAAAACCGCTGAAATATCCACCAATGCTAGTGGTGGGAATGATCGGGCTTTCTTGTGCCTCTTTTGCTCATCTTTCGGGTGGAGATTGGGTGATTTGTGTGATTACTTTTTCGCTTCTGCTGTGGGAATGTTCGTGCGTCAAGTATTATCTAAACGGCATTATAATCCGCTGATTGTATTTGCGATGACCTCTTTTGTTGTATCCCCTGATTTCTGGCTTAAGCTTGAAATATCAGTGGGGAAACGATCCGCAAGTGGCGTTGGCTTCCAGTGTTTTATTGCTTGTACCCTGGTTTTCCGCTTATCAATTCGCTGGCGGATATTTTTGAAAGGCTATATCAATATGGGGATTGGGCGTTGGACAATTGCTACTATTCTCACTTTTTGGGGCGTGTTTAGGGATTGTGTTTGCGTTAAGCATGATGAATATTTCGAGTTGGGGCATTAAAATGGATTTTATATTCAGTTTGTTAGACGATATGTTCTTTGCAGCCATTCCTGCGGCAGGGGTTCGGCTTTGGTGTTTAATACACCCTATAAAAGCATTGAAATATTGTGCGATTTTTAGGTGCATTAGGGACGTTACCCGCACATTATTACGCAAATCCATACTCCTATTGTCTTTGCTACTGCTACTTGCGTGATTGGCTTTATTGGTGTGCATTTATCTCACCGTTATTTAGCACATCCAAAAAGCATTTACTGTTGCGGGCAATTATTCCGATGATTCCTGGAGTATATGCTCTATAAGGCAATGATTGGGATGGTGCAGCTTCATCATTTCAGCTTCTCTGAAATTAGGTTTGAAAATGCGATTAGTGCATTTTTGAATACCACCTTTATTCTGGGGGCAATTGTATTTGGATTGGCATTGCCAGGTTTGTTGTTTTATCGGGAGAAACCTGTGGTGTGATATTAGCGTAGGGACGGGTTATCTCCGTCCAACCTTTTTACTACACTAGCGATGATCGATGAGTCATAATTTTTCTCCTTAAAATAATCCCTATTTAAAAAGGGCTAATATGATTAGCCCCTATGTAATTTATCGTCTAATTAAAACTACACCTCTTTTAAACTTACAGTTAAGTTGAAGATTAAGTATTCTGGGTGGCTGTCTTTGCTATCTAAGCGTATGTAGCCTTCGCGTTCGAATTGGTAACCTTGTTCTGCTTTTTGCGTTTGCTAAACTTGGTTCAACAAAACCGTGTTTTACCACCAAAGAATTTGGGTTTAAGACGCTCGATCTCTTCTTCCGCACCTGGATTCGGTACAGTGAATAAGCGATCGTATAAACGGAATTCTGCAGGTTTGGCGTGTGTTGCAGAAACCCAGTGGATTACACCTTTCACTTTACGACCGTCTGCAGGGGTTTTTACCCAAGGTTTCAGGATCGTATGTGCAATAAATGGTAGTAATTTTACCGCTTTGCATCTTTTTCTACACGTTCTGCTTTGATCACATAAGCATTACGTAAACGCACTTCTTTACCTAATACTAAGCGTTTGTATTGTTTTGTTTTCGCTTCTTTCACGGAAGTCAGCTTCGTCAATGTAAAGCTCTTTCGTGAAGGCAATTCGCGAGAACCCTAATTCTTCGCGGTTTGGATGATTTGGTGCTTTTAACCACTCTTCGCCTTCAAAGTTTTCAATCACTACTTTAACAGGATTAATTACAGCCATTGCACGTGGTGCATTTTTCGTTTAAATCTTCACGAATGCAGGCTTCAAGGGCAGAGTATTCCACTACGTTATCTTGTTTGGTCACACCAATACGACGACAGAATTCACGAATAGATGCTGGCGTATAACCACGGCGACGTAAACCGGAAATGGTTGGCATACGTGGATCGTTCCAACCATCTACAATTCCGTCGTTTACTAATTTTCAATAATTTACGTTTAGAAGTTAAAGTACCTTCTAAGTTTTGAAACGTGAGAATTCGTACTGATGCGGTAATGGGCGTTCAATACTGATATTGTCTAACACCCAGTCTATAAACGACGGTTGTCTTGGAATTCTAATGTACATAATGAGTGAGTAATACGCTCAATTGCATCTGAAATACAGTGCGTGAAATCGTACATCGGATAAATGCACCATTTATCGCCTGTTTGATGGTGGCTGGCAAATTTAATGCGATATAACAGGGTCACGCATTACCATAAATGGCGAAGCCATATCACTTTTGCACGCAAGCTCGCTTTACCTTCTTCAAACTCACCGTTTTTCATTTTTCTCGAATAAGGTTAAGTTCTCTTCCACAGAGCGGTCGCGATATGGGCTGTTTTACCCGCTTCGGTTAATGTACCGCGATATTCACGCATCTCTTCTGGCGAAAAGCTCATCTACATACGCCAAGCCTTTTTGATAAGCTCAATGGCATAGCTGTAAAGTTGGTCAAAATAATCTGAAGCATAATGCGGCTCGCCTTCCCATTTAAAGCCTAACCATTCAACGTCAGCTTTAATAGAATCGACATATTCCACATCTTCTTTTACGGGGTTGGTGTCGTCAAAACGTAAGTTACATAAACCTTTGTAATCTTCGGCAATTCCGAAGTTTAAGCAGATTGATTGAGCGTGACCAATATGTAAATAGCCATTTGGCTCAGGTGGGAAACAGGTGTGAATCGCTAGTGTGTTTGCCCGATGCTAAATCTTCATCAATAATATGGGTAATAAAATTCGCACGAACATCATTTTCTTGCGTTAAAATTTCTTCGCTCATAGTTCTCTGTTTTTATCTATATAATAATTGCAACATTTTACACTTTATTTATAATGAATTAAAGATGACGGAATGGGAAAGCTGTGAGAACGTGAAATTTCATTTATTTTTTAAAAAGGATTTGACATCCTTCTATAAATATCTCATAATACGCCCCATCAGACGCGGGTGGAGCAGCTGGTAGCTCGTCGGGCTCATAACCCGAGGTCGTTGGTTCAAATCCAGCCCCCGCAACCAGTTTTATCGGCTCACATTCCTGATAGAGGTTTGGAGCTTTGTTTTATCTATATTTTACAATCTATTTGTTGCGAAATATTACATAAAACAAACCGCTGTATGTGTTTGCATTTTTAAAGAATATAGGTGGCGGATACAATTTATTCGTATCATAAGGGCTGGTTAAGCCCTTTTTTACATCTGGAGAAAACCTTTGGCTACTTTAGAGCAAAAATTAGAAGATCCAACTACGGATACCATCGAAGCTATGGGCTGTGAGTTAGTGGGCATTGAATGCCAACGTGCAGGACGTTATTTAACCGTCCGTTTATTTATTGATAAAGAAGGTGGCGTAACAATTGATGATTGTAGCGATGTTAGCACGCCAAGTGAGTGCGATTTTAGATGTTGAAGACCCTATTGCAGACAAATATAACCTTGAGGTATCTTCGCCTGGTTTAGATCGTCCATTATTCACATTAGCTCATTATGAGCGTTTTTGCTAGGCGTGAGGTAGTGATTCATTTACGTATCCCAATGTTTGACCATCGTAAATGGCAAGGCAAATTAGAAAGCGTTGAAGGTGATTTAATTACCTTAATCGTAGATAACGAGCCACGTCAGTTCGCATTTGGCAATATTCAAAAGCGCAAATTTAGTACCCGTATTTGATTTTTAACCTGACTATTGATAACTGAAAGAGAAATCCAATGAGTAAAGAGTTCTTTTTAGCCGCTGAAGCGGTATCAAACGAGAAACAATTACCAAAAGAAGCGATTTTCGAAGCTTTAGAAACCGCTTTAACCATTGCAACGAAAAAGGTAGCGATTTAGATATTGATGTGCGTGTTGTGGTTGATCGTAAAACAGGTGCATTCCAAACTTTCCGTCGTTGGTTAGTGGTGGAAGAAGTGCATAATATGACGTGAAATTAGCTTAGAAGCTGCACAATTCGACAATCCTGAAATCCAATTAGGGCGATGCGGTTGAAGATGAAGTGGAATCTATCGAATTCGGTCGCGTAGCAATTCAGACCTTCGGTCAAGTGGTAAAACGAAAATTCGTGAAGCAGAAAAGAGCAAAATTATTGATGAGTTTCGCCCAGATGAAGGCAAAATCATCAGTGCAACCGTGAAAAAGTGACTCGCGATAACATCTTCCTTGAGCTTCAAGGTAAAACTGAAGATATTAAAGGCGAAGCGGTAATCGTGCGTGAAGATATGCTTTCCTCGTGAAAAACTTCCGACCAGGTGACCGTGTTCGTGGCGTGTTATATGCAATTAAGCCTGAATCTAAAGGCCCACAAATCTTTATGACACGTTCAAAATCTGTGATGTTAGAAGAGTTATTCAAACTCGAAGTGCCAGAAATTGGTGAACAAGTCATCGAAATTAAAGGTGCTGCATCGTGATCCTGGTTCACGTGCGAAAAATTACCGTGAAATCACATGATAAACGTATCGACCCAGTTGGTGCTTGCGTAGGTATGCGCGGTTCACGCGTTCAAGCAATCAGCAATGAAGCTTGGCGGTGAGCGTGTGGATATTGTGCTTTGGGATGATAATCCAGCACACTCGTGATCAATGCAATGGCGCCAGCAGATGTGAGCTCAATCACAATCATGATGAAACTCACTCTATGGACATTGCGGTTGAAGCGAAGAACTTGGCACAGGCGATTGGTCGTAATGGTCAAACGTACGCTTAGCAAACCCAATTAACAGGTTGGACATTAAACGTAATGACGGTTGAAGAGCTTGATAAGAAAACACAAGAAGAAGATGGTAAAAGTAATTAACCTTTTAACTTCTGCATTAGAAATTGATGATGAATTGCACAAGTGTTAATCGATGAAGGCTGCTTTACTTTAGAAGCGATTGCCTATGTGCCAGTTGATGCCTTAACAGCAATAGATGGCTTGGAAGATGAAGACTTAGTCGAAGAGTTACAAGCTCGTGCGAAAAATGCAATCACTAAGAAAGCCCTTGAAGAAGAAGCTGCTTTAAAAACAAGCTCAAATCGATGAGAAATTATTAAACCCTTGATGGTATGGAACGCCATATTGCATTCAGATTAGCGAGAAAAGGCATTACCAACCTTGAAGAATTAGCTGAACAAGGCACGGACGAATTAGCAGATATTGAAGAATTATCTGAAGAGAAAGCAGGCGAATTGATTACTGGCTGCTCGTCAAATTTATTGGTTTAGCTAATCATCATTGCGAGAATTTATAATGACAGAAAAACTGAGAAAAACGCTCTCATTAGGCGGTGCTCGTAAAACGAGTAAAGCAAATGCGACGACCACAGGCGGTAAAACTAAAGCCGTTGAAGTAAAAGAGAAAAAGCACCTATTGATGCGAAAGCACTAAAAAGAGAAAGCAGAGCAAGAAGCTAAATTAGCTTTTAGAAAAAGCAGCAAAGAAAAGAAGCAGCAGAGAAAGCAGCTCGTGAGGCAGAGGAAAAAGCGAAAGCTGAAGCCGATGCAAAAGCAGCCGAAGAGGCGAAAAAGCCGAAGAAGCTAGAGCTGCGAAAAACCTTGCTGCACCTGTAATGCCAAATAAAGTGGCAAAACCAGCTCAACCAAAAAGTGGAAACACCAAAAACAAGAGAAAGCGGTTGATCCTGAAAAAGAAGCGAAGAAAAAGGAAGAAGCTGAGCTTCGTCGTAAGCAAGAAGAGTTAGCTCGTCGAAAGCAGAAATGGATGCAAAACGTGCGGCAGAAAACGCACGCCGTTTAGCAGAAATTGAACGTGAAGAAGCGGGCGATAACAATAACGACGACTTCGAAGATGAACGCTTTACTTCAAGCTATGCACGTGATGCAGAGCGTGATAACGACCGCCGTAGTGAAGGTGGTAATCGTCGTGGTGGTAAAAATGGCGTAGCGAAAGCGAAAAAGGTCGCGAAGATGACAAAAATGAACGCAGGCAGATCGCCGCAACCAACGTGATCAAAAGGTAAGGGCAAAGGCGTAAAAGGTGCCTCGTTGCAACAAGCCTTTACTAAACCCTGCTCAGTGGTGAAAGCGGATGTTGTGATTTCGGTGAAAACCATTACCGTTGCAGAACTCGCTAACAAAATGGCAGTGAAAGCAACAGAAATCATCAAAACCTTAATGAAAATGGGTGAGATGGTAACCATTAACCGCGATCGACCAAGAAACCGCACAATTAGTGGCGGAAGAAATGGGAGCACAAAGTGATTCTTCGTAAAGAAAAATGAATTAGAAGAAGCGGTAGTGAGCGACCGCGATACCGATGCAGAATTAGTCACACGTGCACCAGTGGTGACCATTATGGGACACGTAGACCACGGTAAAAACATCACTACTTGACTACATCCGTAAAGCGAGAAAGTGGCAGCAGGTGAGCGGTGTATTACTCCAGCACATCGGTGCATACCACGTCGAAACCAACGACGGTAAGATGATTACCTTCTTAGATACCCAGCACGCAGCGTTTACCTCAATGCGTGCACGTGGTGCAAAAGCAACAGACATCGTTGTTCTTGTAGTGGCTGCGGATGATGCAGTGATGCCACAAACTATCGAAGCGATCCAACACGCGAAAGCGGCGGGTGCACCTTTAGTGGTTGCGGTGAACAAAATCGATAAACCAGAAGCAAATCCAGACCGCGTAGAACAAGAATACCCAATATGAAGTAATTTCGAAAAATTCGGTGGCGATGTGCACCTGTACCAGTTTCTGCGAAAAAGGAACGGGTATTGATGAATTATTAGATGCTATCGTGTTGCAATCAGAAGTGCTTGAATTAACCGCCGTGAAAGACGGTATATGGCAAGCGGTGTGGTGATCGAATCTTACTTTAGACAAAGGTCGTGGCCCCTGTGGCAACTATCTTGGTTCAATCGGGTACCTGACACAAAGCGCGACATCGTACTGCTGCGGTTTTGAATATGGTCGGTGCGAGCGATGCGTGATGAAAAACGGTAAAGAAGTGGATGAAGCAGGTCCATCATTACCAGTTGAGGTGTTAGGTCTTTTCAGGCGTACCAGCTGCGGGGATGAAGCAACCGTTGTACGTGATGAGAAAAAAAGCACGTGAAGTAGCGTTATATCGTCAAGGTAAATTCCGTGAAGTGAAATTGGCTCGTCAGCAAAAAGCGAAACTTGAAAATATGTTTAGCAATATGACGGAAGGCGATAGTCAGAATTGAACGTCATCGTGAAAGCAGACGTACAAGGCTCGGTAGAAGCGATTGTTCAAGCATTAAATGAGCTTTCAACCGAAGAGGTTCGCGTGAAAGTGGTAGGTTCAGGTGTAGGTGGTATTACTGAAACCGATGCAACCCCAGCGGCAGCATCAAATGCAATTATCGTTGGCTTTTAACGTGCGTGCCGATGCAACAGCACGTCGTGTGATTGAAAACGAAAAACATCGATTTACGTTACTATTCAATCATTTATGAATTGCTCAACGAAATTAAAGCCGCGATGAGCGGTATGCTTCAACCTGAATTCAAGCAAGAAATTATTGGCTTGGCTGAAGTACGTGATGTCTTCCGTCATCCGAAATTTGGTGCAATCGCAGGTTGTATGGTAACCGAGGGTGTAGTGAAACGTAACAACCCAATCCGCGTATTGCGTGACAACGTGGTTATTTTTGAAGGTGAGTTAGAATCGCTCCGCCGTTTCAAAGACGATGTGTCTGAAGTTCGTAACGGTATGGAATGCGGTATCGGCGTGAAAAACTATAACGATGTAAAAGTCGGCGACCAAATCGAGGTATTCGAAGTGGTTGAGGTTAAACGTTCGATTTAATCGGTAGGGTGTGTGGAATAACATTCCACGCACGCAAGTTAAATAATTTCTGTGCGTGAATTCTTGGTTCACATACCCTACAAGCGGTTTAATTTTGCAAAATTTTTGCGAAATGAGACCGCTTTTTATGGATACATAAACCTATTGATTTCACAAGAAAACACCCTAATTTCATCAGAAATAACTTGACAGATAGATTTTTAAAAGGACAAAAATATGCCTCACCCTCACCTCACCCTCACCTCACCTTGCACAACTTATATCTAAACTCAAGGAAATTTTTCAAATCAATCAACCGGAATTAGATTTCGGATTCATCGCATCCTCAATTCTCGTGCAACGGAGATTGCCGCTTTTCTAGAAACCACACTTCCGCAAAAAAATTCAAACCGCACTTGACGATAAACCTGAGCAAGAAACTGCCGTTTACAACCACCTCTTTCACCTTCTTTTTCCCGCTATTACGACAACGGCGATTTTATCAGCCAACGCCGTTATAAAGGTGATACTTACGCCATTCCCTATGCCGGCGAGGAAGTGATGTTGCACTGGGCAAATAAAGACCAGTATTACACCAAATCAGGCGAAAGTTTCAGTAATTATGCATTTACATTAGAAAACGGCAAAAAGTACACCTGCCTAGTGGAAGCGGATACTGCAAAAAGATAACCGCAAGGATAATGAACAAGCTCGAGTATTTGCCTTTAATTGAACCTCAAATTAAAAACCGAAACGGATGAAAATGGAGATGAAATTCAAAACGGATATTTTTACCGTTTGATATCCAAAGGCGATTTACTTACGCTTCGTTTTTGAATACAAAGCGGTAAATAAAAAGAAAAACAATCAGATTACATCACGCAAGCGGTGGAAAAATCCAAAAACTTTGCAATTTCCCTGATGAAATTTCAAGGCATTTTTCAACGTAATGCCAACGGAGAAAAATAAAAATCGTACGCTGCTTGAAAAATATCTCACTGACTACACCGCTAAAAAATACCGCTGATTATTTTATTCACAAAAACCTCGGTAAATTTTTAAATCAAGAGTTGGATTTTTATATCAAAAATGAAGTGATGAACTTGGATAATATTCAAGAAAGCACTGGGTTTTCACATATTGAGCAAAAATTTCCAGACAATTAAAACGCTAAAAACAGTAGCAAAAGAAATTATTGCCTTTTCTTGCTCAATTAGAAGATTTCCAAAAAGAAATTGTGGTTGAAAAAGAAATTTGTCGCAGGTTGTCATTATTTGATTACGCTTGATCATTTAAATGAAGCTCAAGTGCAAGCTGCATTAGATAATCCAAAACAAACCACCCAATGGCAAGCCTTTGTTTAATGTGAATACAAGCGGTCTAAATGCGGCAGAACTTTGCAAAAACTATCCGCACTTAGTGGTGGATACGTCTTTATTTGAACCGAAAGTTCCAAGCTGATGTATTAAATAATCTGCACGATTTAGATGAGAAAACGAGTGGCTTGCTTTAATCCATTCTGATAATTTTCAAGCGCTGAATTTATTGCAGGAAAAGATATAAAGAAACAGGTGAAATGTATTTATATTGATCCGCCGTATAACATCAGATGGTGATGGGTTTATTTATAAAAGATGGATATAAACATTCTAGTTGGTTATCTTTAATAGAAAAGATCAGTATAACTTTGCAAAACAAAATCTGATGAGTAAAGATGGCACATTAGGAATCAGTATTGATGATAATGAAGTTCACTGAATTAGATTTGATGCGTCTCTAACATAATGAACAATCCAAAAAGTCTGGTGAGTTATCAGTTACTCCTGCAGAAGTGTGGTGGTTTAGCAAAAAGAATTGTAACAAGGACATGATGATTTGATGTTGTAAGCAAAATCCCAGATCATGAGATATTTGTCCGCCATCGTACTACGTTCAAGAAGGATGGTCTAGAGGGCATACGGAAAGACCATAATTTATGCAGTATTTTTTTTGGATTGAAACAGACTATCGGTTGAGAAGTCTGTAAATTCTAGAAATATAGCACTTTGATATAGAAGGGTGTTGAGAAAGTTAGATGGGGTATGAGAAAACAAGAAATATGATGGAAACTGCATCAGAAAATTATAGTTTTAAATCTAATAGAGATAGTTTAATCATATATGTTAGTCATCGTTCAGTTATAGATGCAAAGTAAGTTTTATGTGTATTAAACACTGAGTACAATGCTTTTTAAAAATTTATTTTTAAATGTGATTTAGCTATCCAAAAAAGTCTAAATATTTTCACTAGATTTGTTCATCAACGATATAAAAACGATTCGTTTCTCGACTACTTCGCAGGCTCTAGGCACAACCGCCCACGCTGTAATCAATCTTAACCGAGAAGACAACGGGCAACCGCAAATATATCTTTGGTGGAACAAGGCGAGTATTTTGACAGCGTACTAAAACCACGCGTGCAAAAAGTGATTTTCACTAAAGAATGGAAAGACGGCAAACCGCAAGCAGATAACGGGGCATTTGGTGGTATGTCACAAATTGTCAAAGTGCTAAAACTGGAAAGCTACGAAGACACGCTCAAACAATCTAGAATTAAAACAACCCGGCTAGCGATTTATTCGCCCAAAACGAGGCGTTACAGAACGACTATTTATTGCACTATATGTTAGATGTAGAAAGCCGGGATTCGCTACTTAACACGCAATCATTTTACTAAACCATTTGATTATCAACTCAACATCGCCACCACTTCTGCGGGGCGTATGAAGCGAAAACCATTGATTTGGTGGAAACCTTTAACTATTTGATTGGTTTACGAGTGAGCGAAATCAGATGATCAAGCGAGAAAAACGTGGTTGAGTTACAATGAAAGCGCAAAGATACAAACGGCGACAATACGTTTAGTGATTTGGCGTGATTGTGAGAAAGTATGAGTACGGAGAATTGACTGATTTTATCCGCTATGCTGATGGAGCTGAAGATAAAGCTGCAAGATAGTGAAGAAACCTTTTGAGGTTGTTTATATCAACGGCGACCATAATGTGCCAACCGTTTTTCACGGACAGTGATGATAGCGTGAAAAACGCTTAAAGTGCGGTCGATTGAAGCAGAGTTTTTGCAGCAGAATGTTTGAATGACAAATCTCACCCCTCTTACTAAAGAGGGAATCAGTTTGTAGAAAAATTGGAGATCGTCTATTCTTCATCAAGATCGCCCCCTTTTGTAAAGAGGGCTGGGAAGATTTAAAAACAATGTCAAAAGGACAAAAATGAAACGCACTTTTCACGATAACTTAATTCTAAATCGCTATTTGTTGTCGCTGTTTAATCAAGACAATTTAGAAAAATTCAAAGCAACGCTTGGGTGATGATCGCTTTGAAGGCATTGATAACGACGGGCAAACAAAATTTTTCCACGAACTCACTGGTGGGCAGCTATTTCAAAACCGATTTGATTTCGAAAACGATTTACGCCGTTATGATTTGAAATATCGTCAAACATTGGCAACAAATTACCGAACATCGCAATAACGCTGAAGGACATATTTTAAAAACTAAAAATACTTCCAATATCTTTCTTTTGTTGTTTACCGAAATTTATTTGGATTTTTTATTTTAACCGTCCAAATGAACTGTTAAATCAATTAAATGAACAGCTGGTTTTGCTCAAAGAGAACGATAATGCTTTTCCTGATTTTTGATTTATATGAATTAAGCGATTTAAACAAATTGGCGTTTTTGGAATGCCACTGGTAGCGGTAAAACGTTGTTGATGCACGTCAATATTCTGCAATATCTGCATTATCAAAAAAACAAAGATTTAACGGTATTTGTGATTACGCCTAATGAAGGACTTTCAGAGCAACATTTAGTGGAATTTACCGCTTCAAGCTTGCCAGCAAGTCTTTTTGATAAAAAAATAAACCCTTTCAAGGGACAGGCTTGTTTAACGATATTCAGATTATGGATATTAACAAACTGGCAGATAAAGATGGCGAACTGACAGTAGCGGTCGATCGCTTTTTGGATTTAAATAAATTAGTGCTGGTGGATGAAGGACATCGTGGCTCTTCGGGCGATCAATGGTTTTGCTCGCCGTCAAAAAATTGATTGGTGATGGTTTTGCGTTTGAATATTCGGCGACGTTTGGGCAAGCAGTGAAAGACGGCAAAACGGTGAAAAGACTGTTTGTTTGATGTTCAGAAAAAGATCGGTAAAGCAAATGGTATAAGCAAGAAAAACAGACGTACAAAAAATTCCGACTAGCTTTGTGGATAAACAAGAGGCCAAACAAAAGCGGTATTTGAAACTTATGCTAAATGTGTGCTGTTTGACTATTCTTACAAATATTTCTATGCCGATGGCTATGGCAAAGAGTTTTCTATTTTGAAATATGAAAGCGGACGATTACGGTGTTGCTGATAATGATCGTAAATATGGCAAGTTTGCTTTCGTTTTTATCAGCAACTTTATTTATTTGCAAAAATCAGGAAAAACTGACCGCTTACAATCTGCATAAACCGCTGTGGGTATTTGTAGGTAATACGGTGAATGCTGAAAATAGTGATATTTGGGCTGTCGTAGAACAGTTAGCCTATTTTTTAAATGTCAAAAATCGTTCGCAAATTTTTAGCATGGTTAAACGATTTGCTGTGTGATGAACCACTACTACTAGACAGCAAAAGGCAATGCGATATTCCGTCATCGCTTTTTGCCGTTAGTAAATTTTAAAGGCGATTTAAATGCCCCTTTATAGCGATATTCTGAAAAACCTATTTAACACGGAAAGTGCCTCGCATCTCTATTTGCATAATATTAAAAAGCCTCGGGCGAAGTGGCACTCAAAAAGTGGGCAATAACGATTATTTTGCGTTGATTAACGTAGGCGATAGCAGTGAATTGCTTAAAAAGTGCGGTGGAATTAGAGAATGTATCGGTTGAACAAGACGAATTTTCAGACGGCTTGTTTGGCACGATCAATCAAAACAGTTCAACGCTCAATTTACTGATTGGTTCTCGAAAATTTACTGAAGGTTGGTCTAGCTGGCGAGTTTTCAACGATGGGCTTGCTGAATATGGGCAGAGGGAAGGCTCGCAAATTATTCAACTTTTTGGACGTGGTGTACGTTTGAAAGGACGTAATTTTTCGCTACGAAGAACGCCTATAAACGAAATGCCCAAAGGTTTAGGGTTAGATAAATTAGAAACACTCAATATTTTTCGGTATCAAAGCCGATTATATGGCGAAATTCCGTGAATACTTGCAAGATGAGGGAATTCAATCGCTCGATGAAATATTGCAGTTAGATTTTCCTGTGCAGAAAAACTGCCTACTAATGTCGCATTGAAAAACCTTACGATTAAAAGATGGCTATAAAGACAACCAAAAATGGGCTTTTAAACGCCAAGAAATGGTGCAGCTTTATGAGCTGCCTAAATTTGCCCAAGGTAAAATCAAAAACGATTTTAGCCGTGTTGGATCTGTATCCAAGATTAGAAGCATTAAGTTCTAAAAACGATTCGTCAAAAGCGATAATGATGAGCGCCAAATCAATAAATTCAAGCGAGAAATTTTTGCTTTATTCGATTGGGACAAACTTTATTTAGCATTACAGCAATACAAGATGGAACGCACTTGGTCAAATTTGCGTGTTAGCCGTGATGGATTGCGTAAATTTGTCGAAAGTCGAGATGATTGGTATTTGCTTTATGTGCCAGATTCAGCAATGGAAATTGTTGTTTTTGCTGATGTTCAAACGCAACAGGATATTTTTGCTCCAGCTTTTGAAGGAATATACCGACCAATTTTTACCGTCGTTTAAAAGCCGCCTATGAGCAGCAATTTATGGAAACAACGATTGTTACTGAAGAAAATGGTTCGTTCTTTGATGAATACAAAATGTTGTTTTGGTGAGGAAGAAAATGTTCCTATGAGCGTGAACAAACAGTTAAAAATCGAAGAATTGGCTGATTTAATTCGAGATAAGAAAATTGAGCAGGCGATGAATTGGCAATCCCCACTGGCTGAATTTAAGGCGATTTGTTTTAATAGCCATTTGTTTTATCCTCTTATTTCCTTTGATAAATCAACAGGTTTGCTGATAAAGATTTCCCCGTTACCATTTGACGCAGAAAGTGAAGTGAAATTTATCCATGATTTAATGATTGCCGAAAAATCAGGTGAATTGGCGACATGGCTTGGCGGTAAATCGCTTTATTTAATGCGCAATGCCGCTCGTAAAGACAAAGGGTTTAGGTTTTGCCTCAGCAGGCAATTTCTATCCTGACTTTTTGCTGTGGGTGGTGGATCACGTAAATGGTAAGCAATGGCTGAAACTTTTGTTGATCCGAAAGGCATTCGCCAGATGGATTTACATGATCCAAAAATTAGGTCTCTATAAAGAAGTGAAAGAATTAGAAACCAAAATAGCGGATCCGAATTTGGTACTAAATAGTTTTTATTTTTGTCGATTACCAAATTGGAAAGATTGGGTCAATATGGAATTAACCGCAGAAGAGCTTGCTGAACGACACATTTTTGTTTATGGAAAAACAATTATTTACAGCAAATGTTTGAGAAGATGCAATGATGAATATCACACCTTATCACGCCCGTTATTTTCGCCAATGAAATTAGTTGCCGCCGCACCGATGAGAACCGTTTGTCGCAATCGTTATTTGATGCGAAAGTCGATCTGAATCCGCATCAAATTGATGCGGCATTGTTTGCACTTAAAAAAATCCGCTACAAGAAGGTGTTTTTACTTGCTGATGAAGTTGGCTTAGGAAAAACCATTGAAGCGGGCTTAGTAATTTGCCAAATGTGGGCAGAGCGGAAACGCAAACTGCTGATTGTTTGCCCTGCGATTTTACGGAAACAGTGGGCAAATGAACTTGCCGAGAAATTTAATTTGCCGACATTGGTCGTTGATAAAGCGGTGGTGATGGCAGAAATGCGGCAAAAGAGCGGTTCAAAATTAGCTTCATTTTTGCAAAAACCATCTAGAACAACAAGTGATGATCGTTTCGCAATCAATATGCTACCAAAGAGATGGCGACCTTTAAGCAATTTGATTGGGATTTGGTGGTGATTGATGAAGCACACAAAATGCGTAATGCTTTACAAAATCGATAACAAAATGGGTAAGGCAATGCGTCAAGCCTTTGGCGGCAAGCGGAAATTGTTGCTGACGGCAACGCCATTGCAAAATTCATTGATGGAGCTTTTATGACTTATCAACATTATTAGATGAGCATTTATTCGGCGATAAAAAATTCTTCCAAAAAGAGTTTGTGCGAAAAGGGAATTTAAGCGAGCTGAAAAAGCCGAATGGCAAAGTTTATTAAGCGGACGTTGCGGAAAAATGTGTTGGAATATGTGCGTTATACGGAGCGGAAAACCATCACCAGGAATTTATGCCGAGTGATGCGGGAACAACAACTTTATGAGGCGATTTCGATTTTCTACATAAAGAGACGATTTACGCTTTGCGAAACAGCACAAACATTTGACAGCATTGATTTTGCGTAAATTGTTGGCTTCCAGTCCACAGGCGGTGCTCGGCACTTTGTGTGCGATTTTAGACCGCTTGTTATCGTTGAAAAATACAGGCGAGCTTTCTTCGAACTTGCTGTCGTTGATGATTATTAGCTGGATGAAAGCGTAAACGATGAGGATTTAGATGCTGACGAAGAAACGCCAGAAACGGAAGCGACACGTTAAATCTCAATGCGTTAGATAAAGAGATTCGCGAAAATTGAAGGCTTTTATTCGCTTAGCAGAAAGTTTAGTCGGCGACAGTAAACTCAATGCGTTATTAAAAGCCTTGCAAACAGGCTTTGGCGAAAATGGCGAAACTGGGGGCAGCACAAAAAGGCGATTATTTTTACGGAATCAGTTCGCACGCAGCATTATTTGTATGATTTTGCTAAAAATGGCTATGCCGATCAGGTGGTCATGTTTAGTGGGACGAATAACGATGCACAATCTACCCAAATTTACCATGATTGGTTAGTCCGCAATGCGGGGACGGAAAAAGTAACAGGGTCTGTTGATGTAGATAAACGTTCCTCCTTAATTGCGTATTTCAGCGAAAAATGCACAGATTATGATTACTGCAGAGCTGCGAGCGAAGGGGTGAACTTGCAATTTTGTTCGCTACTGATTAACTACGATTTGCCTTGGAATCCGCAACGAGTAGAGCAACGGATTGGGCGTTGTCATCGTTATGGGCAGAAATTTGACGTAGTTGTGGTGAATTTTTCTTAATAAAAACGTAATCTTGCCGATCAACGCGTGTTGGAGCTACTCACGGAGAAATTTAAGCTTTTCCAGGTGTTTTAGGGGCTTCTGATGAAGTGCGTGGGGCAGATTGAATCGGGCGTGGATATTGAAAATCAAATCGCCAACATTTATGCCTACTTGTCGAACAGAAAAAGCAATTCAGCATGCCTTTGATGAACTGCAAAGCGAAATTTGCCGATAGAATCAGCGACCGTATGAAAGAAACGCAAGAAGTCTTGATGGAACGGTTTGATCAATCGGTGCTTGATCGCTTAAAAGTGATGGCACGGGAGCGGTTAAGTGCGATGGAGCAGTGGTTCTGGGGGTAACACAATTTGCGTTGGCGGATAAAGCCACTTTTAACCATTCCGATTGGTATTTCTTGCTGAATGATTCGCCTGTGGGTGGGGTTTCGCTCGGGCGTTATTTGTTGCCGAAGAAAACCGTTGCTCAACAGATTGCAGGGCAAGAATATGCCTTCATCAACCGTTGAGGGCAATATTGTGTTCAGACGGCACTCAATGCCCAAACTCCTGATGCGGCTTTGGTGTTCGATTATGCCCATTATCCCTGAAAAATCAGTTTGTTAGAATGTTATCAAGGGCAATCTGGCTGGCTGAAATTAGATAAAATTTGCGTCACATCGCCTGTGGAAAAACAAGATGCGTTGGTGTTTTAGTGTTTGTGATCAAAAATGGAAATGCGATTACCGATAGCGAATTTAGCCAACGTCTGTTTTTCTCTTTCTGCAAAAAGTGCAAAGTTTGACAGAAAAATCCACCGCTTGCTTTTTGCAGATTTAATCCATCAACAAATTGGACATGCAAGCAACAGATTCAGGTGGAAAATGATGCTTTTATTGAAAACGGAAATGTTGCGTATTCAGGCTTGAGCAAAGATCAAATGCAAGCAGTGGAAGATTTGATTTTAGAGATTAAAGAGGAAATGCGAGCAAAAAGAACGTGAGTTAGTGACGGAAAATGACTTAGCTCGCCAAATTAATTTGCAAGAATCCATTTCTAAATTACGCAAACAGCTTCGCAAAGCACGCAATGAAGCTTGATGATGTGCAAGATGAAATTCAAGATGAGGAAATGAGCCTGCTGAAAGCATTACGTGCTAAAAACGCAGCAAACGATGGAAGAAGAGAAAAGTCTTTTTGATTCAATGGCGGATTGTCTAACGTAGTGGTTGCTGTGATTTTTCGTGCTAATTTCGTAAACTCCAGTAAAATATCGCACTTTTACGATTTTTATAGGATAAAGATAATGAGCAGAGAATTTAAACGTAGTGACCGTGTAGCACAAGAGTTGAAAAAAAGAAGTAGCGGTGATTTTTACAACGCGAGGTGAAAGACCCCTCGTATTGGAATGGTAACGGTATCGGATGTGGAAGTGTCGCGTGATTTGGCGTATGCCAAAATTTTTGTAACTTTCCTATTTGATAACGATCAAGAAGCGATTAATCAAGGCATGAAAGGCTTGGAGAAAGCTAGCCCATATATCCGTTCTTTAGTGGGTAAGGCGATGCGTTTGCGTATTAGTGCCTGGATTGCGTTTTATTTACGATGAATCGTTGGTGGAAGGGATGCGGATGTCTAACCTCGTTTCTAACGTCATTCGTGAAGACGAAGCCAAGCATAAAGAGGACTAACTGTGTCTAGACCGCGTAAAAAGGGCGTGATGTACACGGTGTGTTTTTGCTCGATAAACCGCAGGGATGTCGAGCAATGATATCATGCAGAAGGTCAAGCGTCTGTTTCGTGCCAACAAAGCAGGGCATACAGGCGCATTAGATCCGCTTGCTACGGGGATGTTGCCGATCTGTTTGGGCGAGGCAACTAAGTTTTCGCAGTTCTTGCTAGATTCAGATAAACGTTATTTTGTAACCGCAAAGCTGGGCGAACGCACCGATACTTCCGATGCGGAAGGGCAGGTAGTGGAAACCCGTGAAGTGAATGTGCTTGAAGCGGATATTTTGGCTGCATTGCCACAATTCCGTGGCAATATTTTGCAAGTGCCGACGATGTTTTCGGCATTAAAACATAATGGCAAACCACTTTATGAATATGCACGCCAAGGCATTACGGTAGAGCGTGAGGCTCGCCCGATTACCATTTTTGAACTAACATTTATTGAGTACAACGCGCCTTATTTGTCGCTTGAAGTGCATTGCTCTAAAGGGACTTATATTCGAACATTGGTGGATGATTTAGGCGAAGTGCTTGGTTGTGGTGCACATGTATCCGTACTACGCCGTTTGGCGGTGGCAGATTATCCTGTTAAAGAAATGATGCCAATTGAAGAATTACAATTATTGGCGGAGAGTTTTCCACAACAAGAATTAGACCGCTTGTTATTACCAATGGATACTGCAGTGGCAAGTTTGGCAGTATTAAAATCTGACGGAATCGCAAACTAAAAGCGGTTAAATTTGGTCAAAGAGTGAAGTTTGAAAAATAGTGAGCAAATTTATGGACTTGTAGCGACTTTTCAAATACACAACAATTTTTGGGCGTGGCGAAATTACTGCGGATAATGTGATTCGTCCTAATCGTATGGTTAATATATAACTTGAGAAAAAGATGAGATTTAAGAAAGTTTGTGTGATGTCGCTAACACTTATTACGCTGGCATTAGTGAGTTGTTCAACGAACAAACAAAAATTACGTGCATTACGCACCATTAACGATGGATATAACATATTCAAAAGCACGTACGTTGAATAATTTTAATGACTATGTGCAGTTCCTTAAACAAAAAGCGGCGGGTGCAGGCGTTTCTGAGCAACTCTTAATCAGCAAGGATTGATCAACCACAATGCTCGTGCAGTGCAATTGGATCAGGAACAAGCCGCTCGCAAGCGTGATCCTAATATGTCACCGCCACCAGCTAATCCCAATGGCGTAACTAATTATCTCAACAAAGTGCTTACCAAAACCAAAGTAAATATGGCAGTAAAACGTTGGTATAAGTACAATTTGCCACTGACTAAAGCAAGTCAGAAATTTGGTGTACAGAAAGAGTACATTTTAGCATTATGGGGGATGGAGAGCAGTTTCGGAAATTATCAAGGTAATTTCGATGTGCTTTTCAGTGTTAGCGACATTAGCCTTTGATGGGCGTCGCGAGAAATTATTTACTCAAGAGTTTGTTAATGCGATGAAGATGTTGGATAATGGCACGCTTAAACGCTCGGAAATGAAAGGCTCTTGGGCGGGGAGCAATGGGGCAAACTCAGTTTATGCCAACTACTTATTTATCTTATGCAGCTGATGGCGATAACGATGGCAAAAAAGATATTTGGAACAATGAATATGATACTTTTGCTTCCATCGCTTCTTATCTTTCAACCGTTGGCTGGGATAATCAATTACCTTTGGGGCGTAGAGGTAAAATTCAATAATTCTATTGATCTCTCTCTCAGGGCTTGAGGAAAATAAAGCTAAAAATCTAGGAGAGTGGCAGGCTTTGGGGTGTTTATCTTGCTTACCCAACTGACCAAGAGATTGAAAAAGCTAGATAAGATGAAAAATGCTAATCTCTGGCTCATTCGCCCCTGATAAAAGAAGCGGGTAGAGCTTTTTAGTGACCAACAACTTTCGCACTCTGATGGATTGGAATCGTTCAAATAATTTCCGGTGTCAGCATCGGAAAATTTGCGGATCGGATTTTTGATGGGGTAGGACAGTAGCTAGCCAAAAATTCATAGATTTAAAAGATCGAGTATTAAAAATATTCGGTCTTTTGTTTTAAAGGATAATAGTAGTATAATTGAGAAAATGACTATTTTGTGGAGCTTTCTCTATGCTTTCTTCTTTTTGAACTTTTCCTTAAAAATATCTCTTCTGTCACAATTACTGATGCTATTGCGATGCTCGCAGTATTAGCAGTTAGATTTCTTGCATTTATTACCTCTCGCTCTAATAAAGCCAAAAAGGCGTAGTATTTTTCGCTGATTATGCTCCTACGTTATTAACTTCTCTTGGTATTTTGGGTACATTCACAGGGATTGTGTCAGGTTTACTAAATTTTGATATTGAACACATCGATACTAGCATTAGTACCTTATTAGGGTGGGATAGAAAACAGCCTTTCTAACGAGTGTTATAGGAGTCTGTTTTTCTATTGGTTTTAAAGATTATTTATACTTTAGGTGTTAAGAAAGAAAAATTGGAAGAAGAGCAAACAATTGATGCGGAGAGTGTTGTTAAAAAAACTTCTATACACAAACGGATTTGCTTAAAGTACAAAATGATCAAAATCAGATAGTAGCTCAACATTTGGAATCCTTTAGTCGCTCGTCTTGGAGATGAAAAATGAAGGTAGTATTTTAGGACAAGTTAAATTACTTAGAAGTGATTTATCCGATCCAACATAAAAATTTGACTACATCTGTTACTCAAATTGAGGCATATTTATCTACATTATCTCAGTTAAGCGAAAAACACAAAAGAACATTTTGAAGCATTTGAAACCCAACTATGGGAAAAATTACAAAACTTTGCAGATATGATGTCGAAATCAGCAACAGAAACGGTAATTGAAGCACTTAAACAGTTATTGTTGAGTTTAACAATAACCTTACTACTCAATTTGGTGAAAACTTTAAAGAGCTTTAATCGTGCTGTACATTCCTTAGTTGAGTGGCAAGAAAATTATAAAGCCCAACTTTCAGAGATGATTTCACTTTATCAAACAGGTGTCCAAACACTTGAAAAACAGAACAATCTGTAGCTACTATTGAGCAATCAACACAATCAATTCCAAACTCAATGGAAAAATTTAAATAGTGTGATTGCAGTAAATCAGCAACAAATTGATAATTTAGAAGCTCACCTATCTACATTCGCAGAATTAAGAGATAAAGCTGTTGATGCAATCCTACAAACTCAGCAACAGATTACTTTTAATGTTAGATAATACGGAAAAAGCGAATGAAAGTTTAATTCAAGGCTTAAAACAGAGTGGAGAAAAATTGGCTCAAGATATTATGGATGTTTCAACCTCGTTTGCAGAGCATAGTACTCAAGTTGCCGAAAATCTTGCTACCCATTTCGCAGAAACAGGTGAGACTTTTGCTTCCATGATGCTAGCTTCTTTCACAAGATCTTACTGAAAGCTTAAACCAAAATAACTAGCATTGGTTAATTCCTGCGTCTACGCTTGAATCTACCTCAAAAATATACTGGAATCTCAACAAGCATTAAATAAAAGCTCAACAAACGATTCACGAACAAATTACTGATTTTGTATCACAGTGGCAACAAAAATTTGAACAACAAGCGGAACAATTACAACGTCAATTTGTACAGCAAGCTCAAGAGTTAATGAAATCCCAAATGGATGATAGCCGTAAAGTGATGAACCGTTTAGAAGAGGAAAAGTCAAAAATGCGTTGAAGCGTACAGGTGAAAGTGTTAATAAACAAATTCAAGCCTTAGATAAAGCTTTTAGAAGAAGAATTACAACGCGTGACTGACAGATATGGGGCGTGCTTTTAGCTTCAATTAGTCATCAATTTACTAACGATTATACTAAGTTAGTAGAGGCTAGTGCAGAGAATTGCAAATGAAAGGTGCAGAATCTAATGAAACTGAATCTTGAAACGTTATTAAGAAAACAAAATAGCGATGATGATTCTCAGTGAGTTACCTGTTTCCGATTTAATGTCAGGATTAATGGTGCTGTTTCTCTTCATTGCAGTGAGTTTTGTTTTAAAATACCAAAAAGTTGCAGAACATTATCACGATACGCAAAACCTCAAATTTATCAAGCATTAAAAAGCAGAATTTGACCCCGCAACTCAGATAACTGGAAAGCAAAAATTGACAAAGATACGCTTACCTTTATTTTTACTCGATCCTGAAGTGCTATTTAAAAACAGGGAGATGCCACGCTTCAACAACGCTTTAAAAACGACACTAGATGAATTTTTTCCACGCTACATTAAAGTGATTGACGATTATAAAGATTCTATTAATGAGGCTCAGAATAGAAGGGCATACCAGTAGCGAATGGAATTGGAATAGCGATGAAGATACAGCTTATTTTTGAAAAATATGCGATTATCGCAAAGATAGAACTCGAGCAGTATTAACGTATGTTTATCAACTTCCTTCTGTGAAAAGTTTCGTCCGTGGATCAAATCACATATTTCAGCAGTAGGATTATCTTCTTCAAAAGCAGTAAGAAATGTAGAGGGCAAAGAAGATAAAGATGCTTCTAAGCGTGTAACATTCCGAATTATGACCAATGCAGAAGAGCAATTACAGAAATTATCGGAGTTAAAAATGAAACTAGCGGTTGATTTTTCATCAGCTTTTTGCAAATGTGAGGAAAAATGGGAGTAAAAAGAGTGGGTTGATTTTTCGGTAGATTTTCAATTCTAAGCTAATTGAAATTGAGGTCGGAGAATTAGAAACCACAAAGGGATTAGAAGTTCCCCTAGAAGATATTGAGATCGATCCTCAAAAGTGGAGTCTTTACCTATCAAGGTAAGCATATCGTCTTATTTATCCCTGATCATAGTTTTAAATATGACGAGGTTATTTTAAATCCGAAGGAATTAGGGAATAAATATCATTTGACTGATTGTTCAACCTTAGAAAAATATGTGCGTAGCATAGGGCGATTGAGCGTTACCACGCAACGAGGAATCGTACAGGTATTTTTCCGTATTTTTGGCAATTCTGCTCAAGAGAGCGAAGTCCCTCTTTCAGTATGTAAAAATTGTTTTAAAAGAAACTAAATTATCAAAAACTACCATTATAATCGTACTGAAGTATTTAATCAATTTACATTAGAAGAATTCTTTACCCATTATGAAACTTTTTCCGTAATGAGCCTGAAGATGTTGGGCAGAATGAAGTTGGTTATGCAGAGAAAATTGGGCTGAGATTTCTCATCGATACCGTTTATCAGTTGGTTATTGTTGTGAAAATTGTGGGGTAAATTTATCTCGTTATAAATATTTACTTGAAGTTCATCATAAAAATGGTGTTAAACGAGATAACTCGACCTGAGAATTTTAGGGCTTTATGTCGTTTATGCCATAGTATGGAAGATCACTCATAATCATAGGAAAATAGACGAGTATGATAGTAGGTTAATTGAACGATTACGTATAGAACAATTTGAAAATGATATTCTTTTTAGCAAAACAAGCGGTCAAATTCGGACCGCTTATTTGCAATTGAGAAGATTATTCCGCCCAATATTTTTCTTCGTGGTTTTACCAATACCAGGGTTGAAACTGTTAGTTGGATCTGCAAGGCTTTATAGAATCTTTTAAGCGTTGGTTTAGCTTCGTATAAATGCCCCTACGTTGTGTTCGGCAGGGTATTGTGCCCCTCGTTTGTCGAGCAATTTCAACATTTCGTGTTTCCCTAATTCTTCGCAATCAAAACCTTTTTCACGATGTAATCTTGGTGGAAAACGTGGCACATAAAGTGTCCGTAGTAAAGTTTATGGCTGATTTTGTTGTCAATTTCTGGCGGTAACACTTCAAACCAATCTTGATCGTTGCGACGTAACGCTATATCTAAAGCAACGATTTCTTCTACTTCTTTTTCGTGAATCGCATTGCTGAGATTGCCGCACTAGCTACCGCAAAACGGTGGAGCATCGCCGCTTGAGTTTCGATTGCATTACATTCAAAATATCCGCCTTTTGTATTATCCGCAAAGTAAGATTTTTAAGTATTCACGAGCTCTCTTGTACGCCTTTACCACCCATTTTTTACAATAAGATGATGTTCATATTTATCACGATAATCCCACAAACTTTTCGGTAAGTGTTCTGGAATAAATTTAGAGACGGTTTGCATAAATTTATCGCTTAAATGTTGAGGTAAAAAAGCGAATTTTTTACCGATACGATCTACGTTGGCTTTTAAGGCAAAAGAGTTTTTGGTAACCAATGCGTACCAAATTTTTGATAACCTAGAAAAGTATCTTTACCATATTTTTGCAGCGATATCAGAATGCCTCACGATGGATATATTCACCTGAAATTGGCAAAACTTCAAAAATTCGCTAACATATGGCGGCGAATATCGTTTAATACGGATGTTTGATTGGTGCCGATATAGAAAACGGCGGTCTCTTTTTCAAGCGGGAAAGTATCTAAGCGAACTGCAAAAATGGCAAGTCTACCCGCACTGCCTGAAGCTTCATAATGACGAGCAGGGTCGGCATTAAAGCGAGCAGGGGAGTCCTCATCGACTTGGCGAACGTGATTGCAGTAGTGATTGTCGTGTCCACGTCCACAATCTTGTTGGATATCTTTAACCCTGATAACGTTTTTCTTGTAAATTCGTCAAGATTTCTTCTGGTAGTTGTGCCTAAGTCAATGCCCTAGTGATTTTTAACTCTAATTCGCCTTTTTCCATTGTTAAAGTGCGAAAAGAGCCATTTCAGTATCAGCAGGACCCCTGTTGCACTAAGGCACCCCTGAGTTGTTGGCAAATCCCGCCGATAACAGAAGCACCGATGCAAGATGATCCGATAACGGAGTGTGGTTCGCGACCAAATGGTTTAAGTTGATTTTCTAATTCGTTTAGGGTAGAGCCCTGGCAAGCAGACAACTTGGGAAGCATTGTTGATGAGTTGAATACCATCAATTCGCATTGCATTGATGATGACAATATCTCGGTCGTAATTATTGCCGTCTGGTGTAGAGCCACCCTGTCAAGCCTGTATTTGCCGCTTGGTTGATAACAATCACTCGTGTTCAACACGGCTTTTACGATATTCCAAAAACTCGAAGTAGCGTAGCAGGGCGAACAAACAGCAATCGCATTTCCCGTACTCAAATCGGTAACCACTTCGATAAGCTTCTGTTTTCGTTGGGTCAGTAATAATATGATGAGCACCGACGATGTCGGTAAAGTTATGAAATGAGTTGTTGAACAGACATTTTGTTATCCTCTTGTGATAAGAATTAACAACATCATAACAGAATAATTCTTATTTGGATAAGGATATTTTTAGGCTGCAAGCGGTGGTTTTTAGAATGCATATAAAAAGCAGCCCCAAAGGGGCTGAATTACTCAACCTAGGGTAACTTAGTTACCTAGGAAAAACAATTAAGCTTGTGTCGCTTGAATTGCAGTTAATGCGATAGTGTAAAACAATGTCGTCTACCAATGCACCGCGAGATAAGTCATTCACTGGTTTACGCATACCTTGAAGCATAGGACCGATTGAAACGAGGATCTGCAGAGCGTTGTACCGCTTTATAAGTAGTGTTCCCTGTATTCAAGTCTGGGAATACAAACACGGTTGCTTTTACCCGCCACTGGTGAGTTAGGTGCTTTAGAGCGAGCCACATCTTCCATTACTGCTGCGTCATATTGTAATGGACCATCAATGATTAAGTCTGGACGTTTTTCTTTCGCAATGCGGGTTGCTTCTTTCACTTTCTCAACGTCGGCACCAGAACCTGATGTACCTGTTGAGTAAGAGATCATCGCAACACGCGGGTCGATACAAAAGGCTTTTGCAGAATCTGCTGATTGGATTGCGATTTCTGCTAATTGTTCTGCATTTGGATCTGGGTTTTACCGCACAGTCGCCATACACCAATACTTGGTCTGGTAATAACATAAAGAAGATAGAAGAAACAATTGAGCTACCTGGTGCAGTTTTGATGATCTGCATTGGTGGGCGAATAGTGTTCGCTGTGGTGTGAACTGCACCTGACACTAAGCCATCTACTTCATTTGCTTCTAACATCATAGTACCGATACTACGGTGTCTTCTAATTGCTCACGAGCAGACTCTTCAGTCATACCTTTTGCCTTACGTAACTCAACTAAACGAGCTACATAGTTTTCACGTACATCTGCTGGATTGATAATAGTAATGCCTTTACCTAAGGTTACGCAATGCTTCAGCCACACGTTGAACATCGGTTGGATTTGCAAGTAAGATACATTCTGCAATACCACGTTCTGCACATAATGCAGCAGCTTTTACTGTACGTGGTTCATCACCTTCTGGTAATACAATACGTTTTCGCTGAGCGTGCAAATTCAGTTAATTGATAACGGAATGCAGCTGGAGATAAACGACGTGCACAGGGTTGCACCTCTCGCTACTTCTTCGATAAAGCCAGCATTTGAATGAACCTGCTACGTATTCTTTAATTTCATTGATACGTTCTTTGTCATCAGCAGGCACTTCTAAGCTGAAGCTTTGAAGATTAAGAGCTGTTGCCAAGTGTTGCTTTCAACGCGGAATACTGGCACACACCCTGTTTCAAATGCTTGTTGGCAAAGTTTTGCGATGTTATTTTTCGATTTTGTAACCACCCAGTTAATAAGATTGCACCGATTTCTACACCATTCATTACCGCTAATGATGCTGCAACTAATACTTCAGGACGGTCTGCAGAAGTCACTAATAAATTGCCCGCTTTTGAAGTGATCTACCATATGTGGAAGGCTATGAGCACAGAAACTTACACCGCGAATACGACGAGTATTTAATTCGCCTTCGTTGATGATTGAAGCGTGTAAGTGTTTTGCAAGGTCGATAGCACGGGTTGCAGATTAAATCAGCTTTCCATTCAATACAGCCAAGTAGTTGGATTGGGCTTTTTCGAATAATGCTTCAACTTCAGCCCATTTTTGAGTGCTGTGTTGGAAAGAGTCGAAGATTTCAGTCAAATCAGGGCGAGTACGACCTGATTCATCCACAGGTGCGTTGAATTTGTTGATTACCACTCCTAAAAGATTAGGGCTGTGACGACCACCAAATTCTGATGCTGCCGCTTCAACACGTTCTTTTAATTGTGCTGGTTTGTCTGAGCCTGGAGCAGCTACTAATACGATTTCTGCATCTAATGCTTGAGCTACTTCGTAGTTTACGCTATTAGCATAAGCATTTTTACGTGTTGGAATTAAACCTTCACCACGATCACTTCATTATTTTTGATAATGCTTTGGTGACGTTCTACGATTTTTCTAATAATACATCCGTTTGATTTTTGACCAATTAGCGTTTTCTGCTTCGCTTAACATAAACGGTTCGCCAATTTCCAGCTTGTGCGGGTTGCTTTTGATAATTGAAGTAGAGCGGTCTAAGGTATCTTCGCCTGTAATTGGTTGTGCAATTGGTTTTAAGAAAACCCACTTTGGTGCCTTTTTGTTCAAGAGCATGAACAAGACCTAAGGTCACACTTGTTAAACCCTACACCAGTAGTAGTAGGGATTAAGATAATTGTTCTAGACATTTTATTTCTTCCAAGTTGATATAAAAATGAAAGGGCAGAGTAGTCTGCCCCTAGAGATTATCAGTGCTAATTCAGCAGTATCTTGTGCAATCACTAATTCTTCATTGGTTGGGATAACCATTGCTTTTGAATGCAGAATCGTCAGTTGTAATGCAACCTTCTTTACCGAAGCGTGCTGCAAGGTTGCGTCTCATTATCTAATTTTACACCGAATAATTTTAGGTGATTTAATGTTAATTCACGAACGTGTGCAGAGTTTTCACCGATACCACCTGTAAATGCGATAGCATCTAAGTGAGAATCACCCTAAAAATTGCCATATATGCACCGATGTATTTTTGCTAAACGGTAGCTATAAACATCTAACGCGCGTTTTGCTTCTGGTTTAGATGCATCGTCGTAGTTGTCTTCTGCGTAACGGCAGTCGCTAGTTACTTCAGTTAAACCTAAAAAGACCTGATTTTTCACTAAGGTCTCTTCGATTTGAGCCATTGACATACCCTAAGTTTTTTGTATAGGTAGAATACGATTGCAGGGTCGATATCGCCGCAACGTGTACCCATTACTAAACCTTCTAATGCGGGTTGCCATTGAAGTATCGATACATTTACCGTTACGAACCACAGATAGCTAGAACCACCGTTACCCTAAGTGACATACGATAACGTTTGTTTGGTCAACTGGTTTGCCAACACGCTCAGCCACTTCACGAGAGATGAATAAATGGCTTGTTCCATGTGCTCCATAGCGACGAACACCATGTTCTTTATATAAAGAGTATGGAAGTGCATATAGAGAATGCTTCTTCAGGCATGGTTTGGTGGAATGCCGTGTCAAATACAGCAACGTTTTTCTCTTTTAATTCAGGGAAGATACGTGAATGCTTCTTTGATACCGATTAGGTGAGCAGGGTTGTGAAGTGGTGCGAACTGGATTGCTTCTTCAATACCTTTAACAACATCATCATTGATCACTACAGATGAAGTGACTTTTTCACCACCGTGAACAATACGGTGACCGATAGCAACCAATGCTTGCTTTTAATTCTTTCTGATAATAACTCATTTGCGATGAAAGAAAGTGCTTCGCTGTGTGCAGCACCCGCACCCTAATTCTGCATTACCTTTTTCGCCATGTAATTTTCCATTTGATGCGTGCATCTGCTAAATGGAATGCTTTCTGCTAAACCAGATACTTTTTCATCACCTGTTTTAGGATCTAAGATAGCAAATTTTAAAGATGAGCTACCACAGTTAAGGATAAGAATTAAATTTTTAGACATGTCAAATACCTTAGTTTCGTTAGGGTTTCGTTTTAAGAAAGATAGATAAGACACGCAAAGCGTGAACTACGAGGCATAGAATATCACGTTTCATAATCTGAATTAAAGCGTAAATGCAAAAATTTGATTTAGATTAGCAAAATACAGTCAAAGAGTTATAAAAACAATTTTTGCAAAAACATCTGAAAAATTGACCGCACTTTGGAATGAGAAGGCTGTATAAAACTTAAATTTCAGACGGACTTTTATGTTTAAATCAGTCATTGACTTAAATACATTGGAATGTCAGCTGTAGTTTGTTAAGGTATTTGTTGGAACTCAGGCTACGACTGCTGAAATTCCTTACGAAATGCCAACGGTGTTTTTCTGCATTTCTTTCTTAAAAATTTTGCCGAAATGCGTGGACTCTTCAAAGCCGAGTTGCCACGCGATTTCTTTGACGGACGCTTTCGTATAGGGCTAACAATCGTTTGCTTTCTGAAAGTGGAGAATGGCAAACGGTTTACAAAGTGACTATCCAATCAGAGAAAGATTGTTGGCATGCTTTACCGAGCGATGCGAAACAAGTTGCGAATATTGATGGTTATAAGGATTATCAATTTGAGGATCTAATCGAGCTTATTTACATTCGGAAACGTTGCAGAAAATCTATGCAAATTATGATAAATTGTCGAATGGCAATTATTGTAACAAATTGACTAGACAAGAAATTAAAAGCTCCTATTGATATAGGGCATATGCATGGCTGGGAACATAGACGGTTATCGTTAGCAGCAAAAAGAATTAAACTGGAGTCAGAAACAATTTAATGATTATGTCAATGCGAGAGCGGAAAGATTTATGCTGGAAAATATGTCTGAGAATCAAGCCATATAAGAATGAGATGCCAGGATGGGATAATATTGAACCTATTATTCGTGATATGGAAAAATTTGAAAAAGGGAATAAGTAAATGGATAAATACACTACATTGAGGGTTAATATTCTGGACGCAATTGCTACAGATAATTTTTGAGTTATTAGAAGAACTATTTCGAACAGGAGAAAAGAAATTATTTAGAAATTTCACCTAAAGAAGGGTGGAACTGGTTACATAAATCGTTATTAGGATTTGAATCAGATGAGCCTTCCAGAAAAATGATTGAGCATTTAATTAGTAAGGGACTTGATGTCAATGCTCAGGATTGTTATGGAATGACTCCCTTTACATTACGCAATGAGGTCAAAAAAATGTTGATGCGGCAATTGCATTATTAAATGCGGGTGCAAAATCCCAATATTCCAAATCAAGATAATCTCATCCCTTTGTCAATGATAGGATATTTACCTGATAGGTTAGATGTCTTAGAGCTCATGCTAGAAAAAGGAGCTAATGTACATTTTTAGTAAATGAAAAATGAAAGTATATTGGAAAGTTATAAAACCAACATCATCAGAACCTCATTTGAACCCCAATATATAAATTAATGATGAAATATTCTTAGTACAGATATTTATGATTAAAAATTTTAGAAATTCTAGCGGTAAATTTACCGCTTATGGAATTAGTGGGCGTTATATAACCCCAAAGTATATTCTCCAAACAATCCAATTAATGTGAACGTTAAAGCAGTTGACTATTATCTAAATAGGAATGGAGCGTTGGCTACAAAAGGTGAGGTTTATTATACAACTTCAGAGGCAACAGAGGCAGCTAAGAAATTAGGATTTGAAAAACGAATCAAACAATAAAAAGGAGAAGCTATCTATAAAGATAATAAAGGAAGGTATATTACAGTAGATGTAGGTAATGGTCGGAATAAAGGCGGAGCCCATAATGGAGGAGTTTGGAAAATGGCTGATTCTATTAAAATCTAGGAAAACGAGAAACAAGAATGGGAACTTATGATGCTAATTTGAATAGAATAGGAGATTAGTATGAAATATACATTGCTTAAATCTAAAGTAGATAACTTTATTTTATTACTAGATGAAGGGTTATTTGATGTGAATAGTTATTCAGAGATAGAAAAAGAACTATTGGAAATTTCATTTTTGTACCATGTGAAGAGGATAAAAATAGATAGTGGAAATATTTTATTTTTCTCTACATCTATATCTTCTAGCTTCCAGTTTCATATAAATGAAAGTGATATTTTTGAAGTTGAAAATATAAGTACAGAAAAAGCTAAAACACTATAGTGATAGAGCTAGTATATTAATAGGCATACTTCTGGGATGTATTCTTATTTTGGATAAAAATATTATTTTTGAGTAGATACAGCTTAGGGGCGTTAATCGATGCGAGTTTAGGGGCGACAGCACAACACGGTAAACCAATCGGCACAGATGGCGTGGAGAACGGAGAAGTTTAATAGACAACTTCATCCAAACTCGAAAAACAACGAATTAAGGATTTAGCTAAGGAGTTAGCGAAAGAAAAAGGGAAAGATCCGAAATATTGGGAAGAACAACTGACATTAGTGGCTTCTGCAAATGAATGATGAAAAAGAAAAATCAGCTAATTTCAGCTAGATTAAGCGATGACTTTTTAATAATGAACAATCCGCCCCTTCTATTTCAAAAGAGAAAAACTTGAAGCGGAAATAAATAATTTAGGGATTGCTTATCAAGTTATGCAGAATGAGTCTCAAAAAGAACCAGTCCTATTGGATATAAATTATCGACAGGACAAGATATTAATGGCTATCTAGCACTTAGATTATTTTGTTTTCAGCATCATGCCCTAAAGGTTATGTTGAATTTGAGGGCTGTATACTTTTCAAACAGCCCGAAAGATTTACACATAACCTTTGTTATCGAAGTTCATCTGATAAGGTAGTGAAATGGAAGAAATAGAGAAGAGTTCTAATAATGTAGTTCTAAATCTTTCTACTCATGATCAAAAGTTAATTCTTGATTATTTAGAACATCCTAGAGAACCTAATCCAGCAATGTTAGAGGCTCTGAAAATGTATTCTTTATATGCTTCTAAAAAGCACCAAATAGGGTTTTTAAGTAAACTATGGCTGATATAACCTTATCTCATATCACACCACAACATTTTTTTGAGACAGTTAGGCTCTTAAAGATGTCCGAACACCGTATTTATTTAACCGTTAATTCTTTGGAAGTCCGATTTCAATATAACCAAGCAGAGAGTAGAGAAGAGACTAATGCGAGATTTGAGAAACTGGAGCATTTTATGCATTTTTGGAAGAGTTAGTAAATTCGGATGTGCCGATTGACTTGGAAGAATTTATTAAGATGTATAAAAAAACACCCAATCAGAGGTATTATAGGCGGTAATGCTGATGTATATTTGGGTTCGGTGGAGTAGTGGACTACTCTTTAATAGTCCACTCTTGTAACTAAATTGTTACAAATTTATGTGTTTTGTTTTATCTTGCTTTATCTTGGGCTTCTTGATTTAACTTGTTGATTAAATCGTGTTTGAGCGTCATTCAAATAATTGTTGATCATATAGTTTACAACATCAGTCCATTTTTGTAACTTTCCCTGTCTTAGCTGTAATCTCTACAGCGACTCTTTCAATTCTCATATGCGTTTCAGTTGGAACACCCTAGATTTTTCTTTTTAGTCATATTGTTACCTTCATCATTTTTTAAGTTTTTAGTTTTTCTAATTGTATATCACAAAGACAAAACATCACGAGTGATAAATATCACTTGCTCACAAACATACAAAATAATTTATATTTATTATCACTTGTGAGCAAGTGAGTTTTTGATTATGATTGATTTTTTTAAGACTGTTCTTGCCTTTCAAAAAGGGAAAACATAGTTATCTGTAAAGATGGGGAAACTAGGTTTTTGAAAGATACTTTAATAGAAATATCGAGGAGAACTAGGTATCAAACCCAAGTCGGCAAATGTGACCTTTGAGATTGATGGCGATCTTAATGCGCAGGATTTATCTCATCCTTATGAGTCAATACCTAGTCATTTTTCCTCAATCGCAATGAAAGTGTTCAAGGTAGCGATTTAATGAATAAGCCTCCTATGTCGAACTAAAAGCAAGCCCTGCAAAATTATTACAGGGTCATAATGTTTCTGGTCCGACAGATTTAGAAACGTGTTCTGTTGAAATGATAAATTCATTCATTAAAAGCAATGCCTGAGCTTTTATGAAATGTTAGATGTGGAAGAAACATCAGTAGATTGGATTGATGTCACTTATTCAGCTCACATTGATTCGGAGTCAGTTCAAAAACAGCTTATTTCTTTCTTCCAAAATATTCATTTGGGTCAAACTCGCCGCACAAAATATAACAAAGAGTTTGATACTACTGCTGAATGGAATTCAGGTTCAGAACACCGTATTTTGAAAGTATATTTGAAAGGTAGTGAAGTTCAAAAAAGATTGAAAGAAGCTCAAGGTGAATTCAGGAAATCTCCAGCTAAAAAACACTTACAAAATGTAATTCAAGTGTTAGGTGATCCTAAGTTGATAGAGTTCTCAAAGAGATGTGTTCGTTTTTGAAGCAAAGATTAAAAGCAGCGTTATTTAGATAAACACCATATTCCACGCAATCTATTTAGTTTAATTAAGTATCAGAAAGATTATGAAAAGCAGGGCAGAAGCCTGATTCAAGATTTATGGCAAGAAGCGTTTAAAGACATTATTAAGGCAGTAGGGGAAAGTAATATGAACATTTACAACAGAGACCAGATACAGAAATTATTACGCAAAAATTACTTTTTCAATTACAATCTAAAGGCAATATTAGCTATCTCGAAAGCTGATCGTATATTCAGTTTTTACAAGAATTTGTTGAATGATGGGTATAGTGAAACAATGGAGGGTATGAATAGGCAAACCTTTATGGCGATATGAAAAGATCTCATTGCAATTGGAATTACTAAAGCTCAGTTACAAAATCTGAAATCTTACGAACGTCATAACATCATTCCGCTCGATGAAACTTGTTGAAATTGATTTTGAGTTGTCAGCGTCCTGATTGGCACTGTTGAGCCAACTTTGGAGAAATGGGGCATTGCCGCATAGTTAAGAATAAAAGAGAAATTAAAATGAGTAATCAAAACATTAGCAATACTTACTAAAAAGTACAGGTATTTTGCAACATCACGTATTGATGAGCGTTCAGGTGTAAGCCAAAAAACTGGTAAAGATTGGTATATCCGCAATCAAGAAGCTTTACATTGATTTAGGGTGGCCAATTTCCTGTAATGGTAAAAATCCATTACAGAAAGATCAAATTCCATACGGTCCAGGTAATTACTACGTTCATCCAAGTTCATTTAGAGTTAGTGGTTATTCTGATTTACAGGTTTCTGATATTGTCCTAGTACCTTCTGACGAAAAATAAATCTTTATATATCAATCACTTAGGTTGTTTTTGCTTTCAGCATAATGTAATGTTTTTGTTAAATATAAAAGGAATAGAAAAATGGTTGAATTTTTAAAATTAACGGCATCATCTTTTGTTGGAAGTTCATTAGCATTATTTATTCTGATTTATATTTTTTGGTAGTTAGCATTATATAGAATGAAAATGAAGAAATTATAGATTTACAAACAAATATTTGCTCATCTAATAATTCTTTAGATAGAATTATAGTTGTAGTGAATCAGTTTTGAAAATTCCAAAGTCTGAAATATTAAAATTTCAATCAATGGAACTTTCAAAAGGTGAAGCAGTAGGAATTGAATATTATCCTGAATTCTTTTCTGTTTCGTTAACTATAACATTGCTCTTTTGGCTAATCGCTAAATTTGGTTGGTTAATTGTTGAAACAATAAAAAGAGCGTAAAGGAAATTAAATTATGTTTAAGAGTATTATGGCACTAAATTAGGGTTTAGCTGTTGTTGGTTTAGGTATGTCTAGTTTAGCTTTAGCAACTGATCAAGCTGTTGATTATTCTGTATTAACATCAAAAATTGATTTCAGTAGTGCAAATGACTGCAGTATTAGGTGTTATTGCTTTGATTAGTTTGGTGCATTGGTTACTTGGAAAAGGTGGGCAATGGATCATTAAAGCGGTACGTGGTGCATAGTAGTGTAAGGGGCGAACAAAAAGCCCCTTTTTATTAAGGTATAGATATGACTTAGCAAATGATCTTATGGGGCTTATTATGTGCGTGAGGCAGTAATTCGTGGTGTAGATGGTTAGTGTCTTAGTTGTTTTGTCATTAAGTAAATTTAGTTTTTGCATCGGCTTTACCTAAAAGAGATTGAGCCTGAAACAAATTCAACAGAGTAATGAGTCAAACAGTATCAAAATACATTCGATAGATTATCTCGTTCTGCAAATAATTCATTTTATGAGATAGAGCAAATCTATAAATGACGAATTATTTAATAAAAATAAACTATCAGTTATTAAAAATATAGCAAAAGCAAATACAGGTGTAATTAAGGGGTTAGGGGGATTATATCTTAAACATCCGCTTGTTGGTGTAGCTGTATCTTATGGATTTGGTACATTATTAGATTATGCATTAGATAATAATGAGACAGGATATGCTTTTAGCAGATAATGAGGGTCGTTATTATGTTGATATTGATGATAGGGGAACAATAAAACATATTTATCTTGAAGAAAGTAATTTGAGTGAAGCACCTTATGTTAAGAAGCCTATTGTTAAAAGATTTTTATATTTCTGAAGGAGGATGCAAAGGAGTAAGTGAAGATATTGTTTTATCTTGTTTAAAAGAAAAAGAAGTTCCTATAGAACTTAAAAACTTGGTTTTGGGGTTTGGAAAAATTAAAGATATAACTTTAAATAAGACGAGTAGAAAGGTATCTGAATCTGGAGATGTTATTACCTATAGTCTTAATTATAATTATGAAAAGTTGTTTACAAGATGATTCTTATTGTTCTAAAGAAAATCGTGATCTTAGATTTCAGATACAAAGAGAACATTGGATATAGAAAAAGGTAAAGGTAGAAATTAAGCCTGTTCCTATAGATGAAGCATTGCCTGATACTCAGGAAGTAATATCCACTAAAGAGGATATTGCTGACTTTATTCGTTCAGTGTTGTCGCCAGGTGCCGAAAGTTTAACACCTGAAGAAAGGCATTTAGTAGCTAATATTGCTCCAGAAGATGTTGCTTCAACTGCACCTGAAGAAAAATCCTAGTGTAACAGGTGCAGACCTTAAACGTTTTTCCTATTCAGAGGCAATGTTAAAACCACAGTTAAGAACAGCAAGTTTGGCTAAACCATCAGAAATACCTCAAGCTAAACCAAATGAAAAATACAAATAATAGTCGAGTTGATGATGCTGAACTTGATTATCCTGAATTAGATAATCCAACTGCTCGCCAGATTTTTAAAAACCATTACAACGGTTTTTTCCAAATTTGCAACGGCTACACATTCAAGAACGTGCGGCAACTTGCCCAGTTTGGTCTTTTTGAGGCTCTTTAACCGTACTTATACTATAAATAGCCATTGTGACTTAATTGAGAAATATAGAAGTACTTTATCTTCTTTATTTATTTTAGTTTTGAGTCGACTTATATCTCTTCGTAAATTATTAAGTGCATAGGATAAGAAAATGGCTTTTAGTTATAAAAATTATTAAGTGGTGTGCTAGGCTTTTTATTCAAAAGGCATTGTTGTTAAGTTTTTGTTTTCTTTTGGGTTGTTTTTATATTACAACGGAATTTACACCAGTAATTATTGATTTATTTATTCCTAGTGAATTCAATATAAATTTACAATCGTTATTAAAATCAACTGCCTAATGATATTTGGTATTTTTAGAATTGTTTAAAATTCCATTTGGGCTTTCATTATATGTTTCTGCGATGTTATCTCGCTTTATTATTCGTAGAATACCAGTAATAGGGAGTAGTGTTATGGCTATTTTAGCGTATATAGGGAATACCTGGAAGCGGGAAAACGTATGAAGTGGTTAGTTCTGTTATTCTTGAGCACTTTAAGAGAGGGCGTAGAATAGTTAGTAACATTGAAGGTGTTACAGAGCAAAAGTTGATTGATTACTGTATTGAAAAAGGTATAAGAAAGGAAACTTTAGGAAGTTATCTTAGTGTTACTGATGAAGAATGTCAGCAAGCGAACTTTTTCCCTTATAAGGGGCAACAGAAACAGTTTGTCAAGCTGGTGATTTGATTTGCCTTGATGAAGTTTGGCGAATATTTCCTAGTGATAAAATTCACGAAAATCATCGCTCTTTCTTGGCTGAACATCGCCATTTTACGAACGTTGAAACAGGCGAATGTTGCGATTTAGTTGTTATCAATCAGTCTATTTCACGGCTTCCTCGCTTTATTAAAAGATCGAATTGAAACAACGTATCAAATGTCAAAGTTAATTGCTTTAGGTATGGGAAATCGTTATAGAGTAGATATATTTACAGGAGCAAAAAACAACAAAGGCGAATAAAAATACTTCAGTTGCAACGGAAATATGACAAATCTATCTTTAGTCTTTATAAAAAGTTATGATGGAGAGAATGGAAAAGAAAATGTAGTTGATGGTAGAGGAATATTTTTAAGTCTTTCACATTTAAAGCAATGGTTGTTTTAGTCATTATTTTTATCAATTGTAGGATATAAGACTTTTAGTGGATTTTTTCAAAGAAAAAGAGGTAGAAGAGTCAAAAACAGTTACCCAATTAAAGACAGAAGAATCCTCTCAAACATCTACACCAACACCAGTAAAAACACAGACTTTACCGACTAAACTATCTCAAAAATGGAGAATTACAGGAGAGCTGAAGAAAAATGGTCAAGCTTTTGTAGTGTTAATTGATACGCAAGGTAGATTAAGGATTGAGCCCTCGTAGAGCATTCAATTTTTAGCGGTCGAATGTTAGAAGGAAAAATTGATAATGAAATTGTTAATTATTATTCTGGAGAAGTGAAATGAGAAAATTCAAATTTATATTAGCTTTGATGTTAATTTCTAATGCCTATGCTAAAAAAATGTAGATTTTAAGTTAGAAGCAGTTCCTTTACCTCATACAATATCAATGATTTATGATGATGTGCTACAGAAACCTTATATGTTAGATCCCAAACTGGCTGGAGATACTCGTTTAATTAGCTTTCATACTACTGAGCAACAGGATTTTTGAGCAGTTTATACAACGTTATTTTAGCAATATGAGTATCAGCGTATCGGAGAAGAAAGGCGTTGTATATATTGGGCATATAGAACCTAAACAGCCTAAAATTGTAAAACGTAGTTATGTATACACGCCTGTTTACAGAGATGTTGAGTATCTTGCAGGCTTTTTACAGGGAGAGGGGCAAGTATCAGCAAATGGCGATAAATTGGTTTATTATGGGTTATCTGAAGATATTGAGCGTATAAAAAGCGTATTAAAATCTGTAGATACGAAAAGCCGTGAAGTTGATGTTACAGGTTATGTTTTTGAGGTTCAAAAACATAGAAAAAGAGGGAGTGGTATCAACCTATTAGCTAAATTGTTATCGGGCAAACTGGGTATTAGCGTAGGTTATAAACAAAATTATGAGAATTTCATTACTGTGAATGCTGGGAATTTAGATGCTATGTTTGAGTTATTTAGAACAGATCAGCGTTTTAGGGTTGTCAGTAGCCCAACATTACGGGTAAAAATCAGGGGTCAAAGGGTAATTTTTCTGTCGGTTCGGATGTTCCTGTTTTGGCAAATGTAATATATCAGGACGGTAAACCGATTCAATCTATTGAGTACCGTTCTAGTGGTGTTATTTTTGATATTCAGCCAACTATAAAGAACCAAGCTATAGATTTAAAGATTCAGCAGCAATTATCGAATTTTATCAAAACAGATACAGGCGTGAATAATAGCCCGACATTGGTCAAAAAGGGATTTGGTGACAGATGTAACTGTAAAAAGTGGTGATGTTGTCGTTTTAGGTGGCTTAGCTGAGAATAAGTTATCTAGCGGTGAAACTGGATTTTTCTATATTACCCTAAAGGATGGTTAAGTGGAAAATCAAATGAGAATACAAAGACTGATATTATTGTTTTATTGCAAGTAAAGGAGATTTAATATGTACAGAAGCTGACATTGACGTTAAATTAACATTAGATGAGTTTTTGATTTAGCTAAAAATATTTCTAAATATGTAAAAGATGATTTTGTAAAGAATTTTTGATAATTTAGCATTTAAATGGTTAGTAGAATATCTCAGCAAAGGAAATAATAGCCTTCCAGATTTAGATGATAATCAATATGGAGGGGAGTATCCTGATTTTTGAGGGCTTTGATGACTATTATCCATCTGGTTATTATTCTGATGGGGATATTCTTCACGTATTCGAAGATAAATCAGGGAATATCTCTTTTTATGGGTAAAAAAATATTTACATTTATCTCATAATGCAGAAAATGTTGAGGATTATTTATTATTAGGTGTAAACTTTGATAAAGAGTTATTTATCTTTATGCCTAAAGAAAACATAAGAACAGTATGTAAAAACTAAAAACCCTGCCCCCGCAAGTAATGAGGGAGGCAGGTTTTTCTAGTTTTAAAATAAATTAAATTACAGAGGTCTTTATGAAAAAAAGTTATTATTGACATTATTATTTTAGCGTAAGTCTTCCATCGTTAGCTGATCCAACCGTTTTTAAAAATGGAACTGGGTAAAAACAACAGAGCAAGAAGCTAAAAGAAATGTATAACCTTGAACCTGATGGCGTTAATAAATACAGTAACGGTAACCAGTATTATATTGATCCAACACAATTGGATTTAGAAGACCTTAAATCAGCATCTATTGTTTTTGATGAGAAAGGTGTTTTGGTTTATGTTATTTCCAATTTAATTCTATACCTTCAATAGAAAATTCGAAAAGTCGTTATAAGAAATTTGATTATTTATATAAAAATACTGGCAAACAAATATAAACTTGTGAAAAAGAACGTCCATTTGTAGGTGATCAATATGCTAAATTTAGAGATGGAGGTCTGAAATTGAATTATCTGAACCACATATGGGAGGCTTTAAAATTAGTTTATCGTATGCAAGAAAAAGAACTTTTAGATGCTTTTGACAAAAAGCAGTCTGAAGATAAAAACAAAAACGAAAGATGAAGCATCATCTTTATAATCTTAAATTTTTGTGAAGGCTAAAAGCTAATATGATTAGTCAGGTGAATGTTTATATTCTTGGCTAATTAAATAGCCTGTCTTTTTAGCCTTTGGCAAAAAATTTTGAAATCAACCAAAGCGAAGCGAGGGGCGTTAGCGATGCTGTTATCGCTTAATTGAAGTCATTACAGGAAAGTATATGCATTTGATGGTATTTCATTTTACTTTTGATTTGTTGCAACAAGAACTAGGGAAAAAGTCATATTGAGTACGCTCAAGAACAAATTATGAAAAATACCTTATTCATTTACCCAATTAGACACTTTCTCTTATATTGGTGATGAAATGATAAATACTGTCCAATGTGTATTAGCAATTCAGTATCTAGAGAAAGAATTAGTTTGGTTTTCTAGAGATGCTTAACTGATGCAAGATTATTGAAAAATTGATTCAAATGAAGATTTAATAATAGCCATTTAATAATTACTAGTTTAAAATGGTTAAATTTTGATAAATTTACTCGCGATAATGCCCTAAAGGTTATGTTGAATTTGAGGGCTGTATACTTTCAAACAGCCTGAAAAATTTACACATAACCTTTTGTTATGCGAAGTTCATCTGATAAGGTAGTGAAATGGAAGAAATAGAGAAGAGTTCTAATAATGTAGTTCTAAATCTTTCTACTCATGATCAAAAGTTAATTCTTGATTATTTAGAACATCCTAGAGAACCTAATCCAGCAATGTTAGAGGCTCTGAAAAATGTATTCTTTATATGCTTCTAAAAGCACCAAATAGGGTTTTTAAGTAAACTATGGCTGATATAACCTTATCTCATATCACACCACAACATGAGACAGTTAGGGCTCTTTAAAGATGTCCGAACACCGTATTTATTTAACCGTTAATTCTTTGGAAGTCCGATTTCAATATAACCAAGCAGAGAGTAGAGAAGAGACTAATGCGAGATTTGAGAAACTGGAGCATTTTTATGCATTTTTGGAAGAGTTAGTAAATTCGGATGTGCTGATTGACTTGGAAGAATTTATTAAGATGTATAAAAACACCCAATCAGAGGTATTATAGGCGGTAATGCTGATGTATATTTGGGTTCAGTGCGAGTAGTGACTACTCTTTAATAGTCCACTCTGTAACAAATTGTTACAAATTTATGTGTTTTGTTTTATCTTGCTTTATCTTGGGCTTCTTGATTTAACTTGTTGATTAAATCGTGTTTGGCGTCATTCAAATAATTGTTGATCATATAGTTTACAACATCAGTCCATTTTGTAACTTTCCCTGTCTTAGCTGTAATCTCTACAGCGACTCTTTTCAATTCTCATATGCGTTTCAGTTGGAACACCTAGATTTTTCTTTTAGTCATATTGTTACCTTCATCATAAGTTTTTAGTTTTCTAATTGTATATCACAAAGACAAAACATCACGAGTGATAAATATCACTTGCTCACAAATACAAAATAATTTATATTTATTATCACTTGTGAGCAAGTGAGTTTTTGATTATGATTGATTTTTAAGACTGTCTTTGCCCTTTTCAAAAAGGGAAAACATAGTTATCTGTAAAGATGGGGAAACTAGGTTTTTGAAAGATACTTTAATAGAAATATCGAGGAGAACAGGTATCAAACTCAAGTCGGCAAATGTGACCTTTGAGATTGATGGTGATCTTAATGTACAGGATTTATCTCATCCTTGCGAGTCAATACCTAGTCATTTTTCCTCAATCGCAATGAAAAGTGTTCAATGGTAGCGATTTAATGAATAAGCCTCCATATGTCGAACTAAAAGCAAGCCCTGCAAAATTATTACAGGGTCATAATGTTTTTGGTTCGACAGATTTAGAAACGTGTTCTGTTGAAATGATAAATTCATTCATTAAAGCAATGCCTGAGCTTTATGAAATGTTAGATGTGGAAGAAACATCAGTAGATTGGATTGATGTCACTTATTCAGCTCACATTGATTCGGAGTCAGTTCAAAAACAGCTTATTTCTTTTCTTCCAAAATATTCATTTTGGGTCAAACTCGGCACAAAATATAACAAAAGAGTTTGATACTACTGTTGAATGGAATTCAGGTTCAGAACACCGTATTTTTGAAAGTATATTTGAAAAAGGTAGTGAAGTTCAAAAAGATTGAAAGAAGCTCAAGGTGAATCCAGGAAATCTCCAGCTACACGCACAAAAATGTAATCTCAGTGTTAGTGATCCTGAAGTTGATAGAGTTCTCAAAGAGATGTGTTCGTTTTGAAGCAAGATTAAAGCAAAGCGTTATTTAGATAAACACCATATTCCACGCAATCTATTTAGTTTAATTAAGTATCAGAAAGATTATGAAAAAGCAGGGCAGGCCTGATTCAAGATTTTATGCAAGAAGCGTTTAAAAGATCTATTAAGGCAGTAGGGGAAAGTAATATGAACACTTTACAACAGAGACCAGATACAGAAATTATTACGCAAAATTACTTTTTCAATTACACCTAAAAGGCAATATTAGCTATTCGAAAGCTGATCGTATATTCAGTTTTTACAAGAATTTGTTGAATGATGGGTACAGTGAAACAATGGAGGGTATGAATAGGCAAACCTTTTAGCGATATGAAAAAGATCTTATTGCAATTGGAATTACTAGAGCTCAGTTACAAAATCTGAAATCTACGAACGTCAGTAACATCATTCCGCTGATGAAAACTTGTTGAAATTGATAGTTGTCTAGCGTCCTGATTGGATGGAGTTAACTTTTGGAGAAATGAGGGCATTGCCGCATAGTTGAATAGAGGAAATTAAAATGAGTAATCAAAACATTGGGCCAATACTTACTAAAAGTACAGGTATTTGCAACATCACGTATTGATGAGCGTTCAGGTGTAAGCCACTGGTAAAGATTGGTATATCCGCAATCAAGAAGCTTACATTGATTTAGGTGGTTAATTTCCTGTAATGGTGAAAACCCATTACAGAAAGATCAAATCGTACGGATCCAGGTAATACTACGTTCATCCAAGTTCATTTAGAGTTAGTGGTTATTCTGATTTACAGGTTTCTGATATTGTCCTAGTACCTTCTGACGAAAAATAAATCTTTATATATCAATCACTTAGGTTGTTTTGCTTCTGCATAATGTATATTATGTTAAATATATTATAAAATAACTCATATCCTATACTGTTTTTATAACTTCTGCCTAAGATATTGATATTTATCAAACTTTACCGTTTTCTGTAATCATCTTAAGAAATTTTACAAATAGTGATAAAAATAACGAAAATTTCTCTCACAATAAATATTAGGAAAATAAAGATGACTACATTTATTGATCCGACAAACTGTCAGCGCAAAAACCAAGAAGGTTTACCAACGGTTGAGCAGTTTACCCACTGGGTGCAAACTACCCCTTGCTTTTCGAGGCTCAAACTGATGATTTTCCAGAAAACGAAATGACTATCCGCATCGTAGATGAAGAAGAAAGCCACCATTTGAACCTCACTTATCGTGGTAAAGATAAACCAACCAATGTCTCTCTTCCCATTTTGATGTACCTAATGAAGTAGAGCTTGCCTTATTAGGCGATTTAGTCATCTGCCGCCAAGTAGTTGAACGTGAAAGCCGAAGAGCAACAAATTAGCCTTTGAATCACATTGGGCTCACTTAGCAATACATGGTACGTTACATTTGGCTTAGCTATGATCACATCGTAGATAAAGAAGCTGAAGAAATGGAAGGATTAGAAACAGAGATTATGCAAAAACTTGGTTTTTGATGATCCTCATCTTTCTGAAAATGATTGAAGAAGTGATTAGCAAAGCTACAATGCGTAAAACTAATTATTCTTACTCAAACTCCTTCTTGGCTTTCCGAGCAATCAATAAAAGCGTTACAACGCATCGGAAAAACATCCTCAAGAAGATTTTTACCTCACGAGGTGAAACTCAATCCCATTGGCAGTTTATTCCCTTTTCAAATGCCAAAAAAGCCTGCTTGGTCAGAGTTTCTACATGTTCTATTTTATGGGAAGCTGTCCCATTCAATTTAATCTAGAGGCCTTTGCTATTCTTTGCAGGAACGATTCAACATCAAGGTTGTTTATATTTAATTTGCTCCAAATTGGGAAAAGTTGGAAACTATTTCCTGACCAAGATACGTTACGTTGGAACGAAAATTACTCTATTCCCTGTCCTACGTTTTACCAACATTTTAAAGATTTAGTCCACCAATTTGGTTTTTCTATCGATAACAGATTAGATACCCTCTCCATCACCAGCGGTCAAAATCAAGCAAATTTTTGCATAGAAATAGACCCAACCGAAGAACAGCAAAACATTTTCAAAAATCTGCCGCTTGCAAATGAAGATATTCATCTGATTACCGCACCACGTGGACGTAGGGAAATCTAGCTCCTGCTGGGAAATTGGCTACAAAAAATTGCTCAACAAAATAGTGTTGTAATTACCGCCCGTAGCCGTAAAGCATTAACCAATTTCTGGAAACTTTCAGATAACACGCAAATGCCATTTTTGCCCCAGATGCTTTATTACAACAAATTGAAGACATTTCACCAAATCAATGGCTGTCGATGAAGCGGCAAGCCTTCCCTCCCATTTTTACAGCAATTTTGCAGCTATTTCGATAAAGTCGTTTTAACGACAACAACGCATAATTACGAAGGGACTGGCAGAGGCTTTTCTCTCAAACTGCCCAAAACAAATTAACCGCCAAACAAAGCATTGGCAGCTTAGCCAACCGCTCCGTTGGCAAGCAAAATGACGCACTGGAAGCCTTTGTAAATGCCCTTTGCTACTTGATGAAGATCTTTCATACACTGAAAACAACGGAAGATCCACAAAACACGATTACACCTGCTGAAGAGATGAACTTAAGTGAGAAAAAGCCTTTACGCATTACTCTCTCAAGCCCATTACAAAACGACCCTACGGATCTTCGGCGTTTATTGGATGGAACAAACCAGCAATTTTTCCGTGTATTACATCAAGAACACACATTGCTTGGTGGTATTTGGGCAATCGATGAAGGCGGTTTAGATCCAGAACTTATCCAAGCAATTTGTGCAGGCTCGCCGTCCTCAAAGGTAATTTAGTGGCTCAATATCTATGCTTTCAAGCTAATTTGCCAGAGGCTTGCGAACTTCGTTCCAAGCGTATTTCTCATAGTGCAGTCGACCCAAATTATCAGAATCAAGGGCGTAGGCAAGTGGTTAATTTCTGAGTTTACTTTTGCAAATCCGCCAACAAAAACAATTGCTTGTCGATTTTGTTTCCGTCAGTTTTGGTATGACAGAAAATTTATTGCATTTTTGGAAGCAAGCAGGCTTTATATTAGTGCAAATCACACCGAATAAAGAAGCCAGCAGTGGCTACCCAAGTGCGATGATGCCTCACCCTATTACCGAACAAGGAAAAACGTTCTTATGAAAAAGCGTAAAACGAAATTTGAACATGATCTGCTGTGATTTTTAACCAAGAAAATGCAAATTTCAGTTTTCAAGCAGAAGATAGACAGAATCTTTTCGGCTTTGCAAATTATCACCGAACATTAACCGCTTGTTATGCGAGCCTACAGCGGTTGTATTTGTCTGATACTTTGCAATTCGCCGAGCTTGCTGAGATTTTTGAGCAGCCAATCAGCTATAAATATAGCAAATCGCAAGTAGCTAAATGGAAAGAAACGATTCATCACAAATTATTCAATGCAAACACTTGCAAAACGCCCTATTTAGTTTTTATAAATCTATTACTCTATTTTTAATCAAACACAACCTTGAGAGGTCAAAATGTCAATGTTTAATCATATCCAGCAGCGCCCGCTGACCCCATTTTAGGCTTAGGCGAAGCATTCAAAGCAGAAACCAGAGAAGGTAAAATCAACTTAGGATCGGCGTTTATATGAATGCGGAAGGCAAAACAACGATCGTTAAAGCGGTAAAGAAGCCGAACGCCAATTATTAGCTAATGAAACAACTAAAAATTACTAACCATTGACGGTAGTGCAAGCCTACAACGCCTCACACGCAAAAATTGCTTTTCGGTGAAAAATGCGAAGTATCATCCTCAGGTCGTGCAAAAACAGCACAAAGTTTAGGGGGTACAGGTGCATTACGCATTGCTGCTGAATTTTATCAAACGCCATACTTCTGCCAAAAACGTTTGGATTTCAAACCCAACTTGGCCAAACCACAAGGCGATTGTAAACGCCGCTTAACCGTATTACCGCTATTATAACTGAAGCAACAAAAACGTTTAGATCTGGGATAATTTAATCGCCGACTTAAAACCAAGCAGAAGCAGGCGATGTCGTGTTATTCCATCGGCTGCTGCCACAACCAACAGGGATTGACCCAACCAACGAACAATGGGAGCAACTTTGCGAAAAATGTCGCTGAAAAGGTTGAGTTACCTCTATTCGACTATGCGTATCAAGGCTTCGAAAAATGGTTTTAGAGGAAGACACCTACGGATTACGTGCTTTCGTGAAAAATCACCGCGAATTATTAGTCGCAAGTTCTTATTCGAAAAACTTTGGTTTATACAACGAACGTGTAGGTGCTTTCCACACTGATTGCAGACAATGCAGAAGTGGCAAACAAAGCCTTCACGCAAAATTAAAAGCAATTATCCGCACCCTCTACTCTAACCCAGCCTCACACGGAGCAAGTGTGGCAACTGTATTAAGCAATCCAGCATTAAAAGCAGAATGGGAAGCAGAATCAACCGAAAATGCGTAACCGCATTAAATCAATGCTAGCCGTTTGGTGGAATTATTAAAAGAGAAAGGCGCAACTCAAGACTTCTCATTTATCAACGAGCAAAAACGGAATGTTCTCTTTCAGCGGTTTAACGCCAGAGCAAGTTGATAAACCCGCGAAGATTTCGCCATTTACGCTGTTCGTTCAGGGACGTATTAACGTGGCAGGGTATTGTTGATGGCAACATCGAAAAACTAGCAGAAGGGATTGTGAAGGTGTGTAAGGTAAGTTTTAAAGGAATATGAAAAAGCCAGCAACTGCTGGCTTCTCTCTAGCATTTAATATTTCCGTTCAATCTCTGTGATTAAAACATCTTCGGCTTTTTCCACTTTTTGCAATAACTGATAGTAATAATCGTAAGTCACCACATTTTGCACATAGCCTCGAGTTTCAAAAATGGAATAGATGCGATAAACTCATCCATTGCCAATCGTCCGCCTGCACGTTCTAACCAACGAGCACACGGCTTGTACCTGAGTTATAGGCGGAAGCTAAATCAGAATACGGTTTTCGTGGATATTTCTCATTTAATTCCGCCAAATGTGCAGTGCCGAGCATAAATATTACGGAAAGGCTCGATTAAATCACGTTCTCCGTGTAAATTAATTCATTCCCTTTCGCTGTATTACTTGCTGTACTTGGTAACATCTTCATTAAACCGATCGCATCGGCGTGTGAGCGTGCTTGTGGGTTCCACGCACTTTCTTGACGTGCAATCGCCATTGCAAAAAGTTTGCAAAGTTATCGGTTTTCCTTGCAAATTCATCGCAAACCAATCGAGCATAAGCATCTCGGCAAACGAAGCGAATGTAATCCCACGCTTTGGCTTGAATGGTGCCTTCCACCGCTAAGTCATACCAATTTTGTGCTAAAAGCAAACTGGCTCAACGCTAATTTTTCCTCAAAATTGACCACTTGTAACAGCTCAATCCAAGCCGTTTTATGCCTCGTGCCATACGGTTCAATTCACGTAGTTCGGCAATGCGTTCAAGCGTTTGTTTCCATTGTAATTTTTGCAAATCTGCTGCAGTGGTGCAACCGTTGGCATTTCAACTTGGTAGGCTTGTCCCTAATTGCTCGGCGGATAACATGGATAGAAACCTCGCTCTTTAGCTAATGCAGCCAACACCTTTGTTGCTCTTTCTTTTTGGTAAGGTCTTTGCCTGCCAATAACGCCATTCCGCCTTATTTTTCCCTTCTTCGCTAAGTAATGCTAAGCTGAGTTTGAGATCGCTTTGTTGCCAAAATTCGCCATTCGTAAACGACGCTCAGTGAGATTATCCGCCTTAAGTTCCTTCAATTGTGTATCTCTGCCACAGTTGGAAACTCGGATCTCGAATGGTCAAACAGACGGCTAATAAAAACCGATTTTCCAATCCCCGAATTTCATCTGCTGACAGTTGCCATTTATCCGCCCATTGCTGATAAAGTAAAACTTGGGTTTGGCATTTGCTCACTTAAAGTGTTTATCCATTTGGGGAAAAACGGCTAGCTAACTGTTTGTTTTCAGCGGTAAGTGGTTGATTTTCGATAAAAATTCTGCAAGCTGCTTGGATTGTTCTGTAATGCTTGAACCGCGGTTAACCAAGTTTGTAATTCAGGATCTCGAGTTTGAGGAGTAAATTGGCTAAACCTGTTTTGCTTCTAAATGGAAAAAATTGACCGCTTTCGTTTGATTTTCCTCAGGCGTTCGTAAGTTTTTGATCCCGCCAATAAGCCTCAATCCCCGTGCATTCTGATGGCACTGTCCGTTGGTTTTCCAGTAATTCGGCTCAACGTTGCTTGGCATCAGCCAAAAATCGTTATTTTTCAGGGTTATTGCCTCTGCCAAAAGCGATCAAATTTTGTCGGCTAATTTACCCATCTCCTCTGAATTTAGCTCTGCGGTTTGCTGGCTTTGAACCGCTTCAGGATTGATCTGTAACTGCTCGGCTAACAATTGAAAGTGAGCAGAAAACAGGCGACATTGATTACATACGCTTGTTGCACTTACTCGTCTCGTCCATAAGCCAACAATTCTGCCCATTTTTGTTGTTGATACAGCGTTTCAAACGGACGTTGTGCAAGCTGATTACGTTTCTGCGATGTTCGGATATTGTGTAATAAACTGCTGCAATTCCTCATCAGTCAGTATGTTTGCCTTAATTTTGGCTCTTACCAATGCCCATTGAGCATCTTCATATAATGGATATCCAACTAAAGTCATCTGAAGTTGCTGAACCAATGCCAAAATATTTGGCGATAAATGCTTTTGTTGTTCACTGGCTTTAAGTAATCCTTCAAGTTGTAGAAAATTATTACGTTGCATCAGCCTTGTTCGTTGCTCGGATTGTTGAGCCTGCTTCCAACCTTTTTCCCAATCCGCAATATTGATGGTCGCGATATTTTGTATTTCAGTTGAAGAGTGAGGTTTGGGATTATTTGCCCAAACCAAGGGAGTTGCCAGCAAAGGGCAAGATAGCTCCACATTTTATCTCTTTCCTTAAAAATAATTCCTTTTCTTTGAATACAAAAAACGCTTGAAGTTGCAAGCCCCAAGCGTTTTCTTTGGCAGAACAGATTACTCTTCAATAACTACTTTACCAATATAATCTAAATTGCGGTAATGTTGTGCGTAATCGATGCCAAAGCCAGCCACAAATTCATCAGGGAATAGCTTGAATCCAACCCATTCCACACGGCACTTCTACTTCTCGGCGAGATGGTTTGTCTAAAAAGAGCAGGGGCAAATAGCAATTGAACGTGGCTCACGAAGTTTTTAAAATTTCACGCACTTTATTAAGCGTAAAGCCTGTATCAATAATATCTTCCACGATTAATACATCTTTACCTTGAATTTCGCTGTCTAAGTCTTTTAAGATTTTTGACATCACGACTTGATTCTGTGCTTAATCCATAGCTAGAAGCGGTTAAAAATCTACTTCAACAGGTAAGTCGAGATAACGAACTAAATCTGCTATAAACATAAAAGAACTGCGCAATAAACCGACAACCACCAAGTTTTGGCAATGCTCAAACTGTTGATAATGACGGTTAATTTCTGTGTCAACTCTTTTACGCGAGATTGAATATCTTCACGAGAGATTAGCGTTTCAATGTGATGATGTCATAAAATGCTCCTTTAATTTTTGCTACTCTAGCAAAAATTCAATTCATTTTACTAGCTGTTTGCAAACGTTTGTACTATTTAGGCTGCAGACATTATCTCTTCAATATCCTCAATCTCTTTCGGCAACCGCTGGTCAGGGTTTTTATTTCCGTACTCGGTCATCAACAAATTATCCTCAGATGCGAATACCAATGCCCTTTATATTGCTCTGGCACATCTGCATCACTGAGATATATAAACCAGGTTCAACAGTGCAATTACCATACCGATTTCTAATGGGCGACTACGTTCGTTACTGTAATCGCCGACATCGTGTACATCTAAACCAAGCCAATGGCCTAAAACTGCATATAAAATTGGCGGCACGCTTTTTGTTCAATCAATGTTTTTATCACCTTTAGAATACCGAGTTCTACCTTCAGTAAAGATTTCCATCACACGATCATTTACGATTTTGATGGAATTATTCGGCACTAACAGCTTAATCGCCTCTTTTTGGGCTTTTAGAACTAATTCATAAATCGCTGCGACTCGCTGAATTTACCGTTTACAGGGAATGCGGGTAATATCACCTGCGTAATAAGCAAACTCTGCCCCCTGCATCAATCAACAACAAATCCCCATCTTCATTACCGCACTATTCTCATCATAGTACACACGCATTTTCACCGCTTGCAACAATCGAATTATAAGAAGGAAAACGTGCTCCAAAGCGGTTAAATTCGTGCTGAATTTCGCCCTCAATTTCCATTTCATAGCGATTTGGACGCGTCTGTTTCATTGCACGAATATGAGCTAATGCTGAAATATGACAAGCCTGTTGAATAAGTGCACTTCGCAGGTTGACTTAATTAAACGCATCTCTGAAAGCATTGGTCGCCAGTCAATCACTTCTAAACTGAGCAGAAACAACCTTATCGCCCCATGCTTGATACCCTTGGGCATAGTAGCAAGCGGTCAAATTTTGTATTTTTCTGCAAAAGTTTTGTCAAGATGTTCAATTCTCAGCACGCATCAACTTTTAAGATTTCTGGTGCAGCTTCCACACCTAAGCGACGACCTGTCCAAATCTCTTTTTCGCGATCTTTTTGCATAAGAAAATGATACTTTCATATTCTCCATTTCAGCGAAATTAACAACAACGCTGACTCTGGCTCCGCAAAACCTGTGAGATACCAGAAATAGCTATCTGGACGAAGTGGTAGTGCAGTCGTTATTACGGCGTTTTTCAGTTTCTGTAAAAATAATAAAGGCGGAATGTGTCTTGCATTTGAGCAAAAACTTTTACGGCGGGTAATGAGATTCTTCTCGTGGAGTTCGGCAAGATAGGCGAGATCCATAGTTCCTTCCTTAGCCCTATTAGGGCTAACTGTTCAATTTCTTTAATACATTCGTCAACATCTTCAAAACTGAGATAGACAGGAAGCAAAGCGGATATAAGCCACTTTATCCAACTCTTTTAATACGTTCATTGCTAAAATACCAACTAATTTTACTCGGCACTTCACGTTCACCAGTGGCTCGCAGTTGCATAATAATCTGGTTAGCTAGCACGCTCTGGATCATCAGTAGTCACTGGACGCTTTTCCAATGCTCTTGACTAAGCTAATACGTAATTTATTGACATCAAAAGGTTCGCGGTTACCATTATACAATATAAGGAATAAAAACTCAGCCGACTCGAAAAGTGGTAAAGCGCTCTTTACAACTGTACATTTTACGACGACGGCGAATTTGATAACCATCTTCCGCCAAGCGTGAATCAATCACTTTAGTCTCTTCTTTACTACAAAATGGACAACGCATAATTTCTCTAGTGTTCTAAATTGTGTTTTTATTTAGTATAAAAACATTCAAATAAATAAAAAGCCCCTTGAAGGGGCTACTGAAAAGCAAATTTATGAAAATCGGTTGTTGAACACAACTCTAGTTTTCGTTGCTTGCAAAGATACTCGAAAATTTTTGCTTTTTCAAACGCATTTACAAAAACAGAAAACCAATGTTTAATTTGTGATCGAGTTCAAATTTTTACTCTAACTCGATCATTTTTAATCACATTAAACTCTATAAACGGCGTAGCTTGCCAATAAAGCTTTTGCCCAAAATGGCGTATTCATACTGGAATAAATAACCCCACCTTTGGTTGAAGCACTGTAAGAATTGCCTGTTTTTCACATAAACTCAACGTGCTTACCATTTGGTCTCGTTCGTCGTATTGAAGAAAACCAAATCGCCCGTTCTGATTTCTGTGTTTCTCGATTTTTCTGCCCACCTTAGCTTGATCAACCGTCGTCATTCTTGGCAAATCAATGCCAAACAAGTCTCTAAACGATGGTTGCATAAAACCAGAACAATCAACCCCACTACGAGAATTTCCACCTAGCTTATAACGCTGCCTTCCAAGCTTGTTGATGCTCGCTTAGAAATTTCCATGACCATAATGGGATCGCCTAAGCTGGTTTTATGTGTGCGATAAATTTTGTTTGCTTGCGATTGAGATGATGGACCTGAAGAACAAGCAGTCAAATGGCTGCTAAACTTAGCATCATCGCTTTCGATAAATGTTTTTAAAAATGTTTTCATAGCTTCGCCCAATGAAATGCCCAAAAACATTTGAGCACCTTTTTGAGCTTTTTGGCTCTCATTTCACTCTTTTTGCTGAACTTACACGATCACGCATGTCCTGCTTTGAAAACTACCACTACGACGAGCGAAATCGTCACACTTTTCACCCGTTTTCGGATTGCGACCTGGACGTGCTTTTTCTCGCGTAAGGTAAAATTACCAAAACCAGATAGTTTTTACCTCTTCACCTGAGGCCAATGTTTTTCTAATTTCGTCAAAAATTGATCAATAAAACAATTTTGCGGCTTTGTTTGTCAAATCCTTTTGCCATCAATGCTTCCGCAAGTTCAACTTTAGTGAGAGCCATAGAATATCCTTTTACGAATTAGTCACGAAGTACTCGCATTAAAGCGTTTTTGCAAGTGTGCTAACACAGCTTGCATTACCGCGTTAATTTCGTCTCTTCTAAGTTTTTCGGTATCTTGAATCGTTAAGCTAATCGCTAAACTTTTCTTACCTTCTGCAAGATTTTGCCTTGGTAAACGTCAAATAAATTCACGCCAACCAATTTTTCCCCACCTGCTTTTGACGGCAAGTTTCAGCACTTCACCCGCTGCAACAGTTTCATCAACTCACTACCGCAATGTCTCGATTATTCGCAGGGAATTTAGAAATCTCTTTGCTACTGGCACAGGGACGTTCCGAAATTGCTGAAGCTAATAATTCAAACACTACAGGTTTGCCTTTTAATGCCCAGTTTTTGCACGATTGAAGGATGAATCAGTACCAATAAAAGCCGATTTCTTTACCATCAAAGCATAATTGCAGCCGATTGACCTGGGTGTAAGGCTGGGAATGGTTTTGCTACAAATTGCAGATTCTTGACGTGCCGCTGTTAAAGAAAGCACACGTTCTAAATCGCCTTTTAAGTCGAAGAAATCTACCGCTTCGGCTTTGTTTTCCCCAGTGAACCGCCTCGTTTATCACCCACGATTGCTGCCGCAAATACAGGCTCTTGACGCACGCCTCAATTCTGCATTTGCATCAGGAATAAAACGTAGTCCAGCTTCAAAAATACGCACGCGGTTTTGTTGGCGATTTTTGGTTATACACGATGGTTTCCAACAAGCCCGTTAAAAGCGATACTCGCATTGCCGACATTTCAGCTTGAAATTGGGTTCGGCAGAATTAACGCCTCTTGGTCTGGGTGTAAAAAGCTGTTGGATTTTCGGATCAACTGAAGCTATAAGTAATCACCTCTTGGTAATCGCTATCTACTAACGCCGTACGCACACGAGATGGCTTCCAATAATTTCTCTGGCGTGCCTTTCATTTTAAGGTGTGCTAATGGCGAATTATTTGGAATGTTGTTGTAGCCATAAATACGTGCCACTTCTTCGATCAAATCTTCTTCAATTTCAATATCAAAACGCCAGCTTGGTGCAACTGCTGTCCAAGTGTCATTTTCAAAGGTAACATTTAAGCCTAAACGAGTGAGAATATCAGTCACGATTTCATCTTCGATATGGTGTCCGATCACTGAATCTAATTTGCTACGGCGTAAGCTCACAGTTTGGCGAGTTGGCAAATGTTCTTTTGCAACCGCTTCTACAATTTCGCCCGCTTCACCGCCACAAATTTCTAATAATAATGCGGTAGCACGTTCCATTGCTTGGCGAGTTAATTCAGGATCGACACCACGCTCAAAACGGTGTGAAGCATCGGTGTGTAAGCCGTATTGACGTGCACGTCCCGTAATCGCAAGTGGCGCAAAGAATGCGGCTTCTAATACCACATCTTTGGTTTCTTCATTCACGCCACTGGCTTTACCACCAAAAATCCCTGCCATTGCTACGCACTTTGCTATCCGCAATTGCAAGCGTATTCGGCTGTAATTTTTGCCGTTGTGCCGTCTAACAACACTAATTCTTCGTCTGCTTTCGCCATACGTACTTGAATTGCACCATCAATTTTAGCTGCATCAAAAGCGTGCATTGGCTGACCTAACTCAAGCAAGCTCAAATTGGTAATATCTACGATTGGATCGATAGAACGAATACCACAACGGCGTAATTTTTCCTGTAAACCATAATGGCGATGTCGCCTTCACGTTCACATTTTTACCACACGAGCTAAATAACGTGGGCAAGCCTCTGGGGCTTGTAATTCCACCGACACTTTATCAGCAATGCTTGCGGGAACTGGGGAAACTGCTGGTGCTTTTTACTGCTACACGGTTAATCACGCCCACTTCACGTGCAATACCTGCAATGCTTAACCAGTCTGCTCGGTTTGAGGGTTAAGCTAATTTCAATTGCCACATCGTTTTAAGTTTAAGCTATTCACGGAAATCTGTGCCGATTGGTGCATCAGCAGAAGCTCAATAATACCACTATGATCTTCTTTAATACCTAATTCAGAGAATGAGCAAAGCATACCTTCAGACGGTTGACCGCGTAATTTGGTTTTTTAATTTTGAAATCACCAGGTAGCACCGCACCTTCTGTCGCACACGCCACTTTTTAAGCCCTAAACGGCAATTTGGTGCACCACACGATATCTAATAGGCGATCGCCACCCACATTCACTTTTAGTAACACGCAATTTGTCTGCATCAGGGTGTTGTGCACATTCACTACTTCACCAATCACACCTGTGAACGCACCCGCCACAGGCTCCACCCATCTGCTTCTAAACCCTAACATCGTAATTTGGTCGCACAGCTGTTCCGTTGAAATCGCAGGATTTACCCACCACGCAACCAAGATTCATTGAATTTCATTTTATATCCTTTCCAATTTTGTAAAATCTTTGCGGAATTTTTACCGCTTGTATATGATAAACATCGTTATCAAACCTCCCCGCCCCCTCTTTTTCTAAAGAGGAATCGGATAATCTGAAACTGTCAGATCCCTCTTTGAAAAAGAGGGACTGGGAGAAGATTTTAGTGAAGCGTTATTTAAACTGTTTCAAGAAACGCAGATCGTTCTCAAAGAATGAACGTAAATCAGTCACGTTATAACGTAACATAGTTAAACGTTCCACGCCCATACCGACGGCAAAACCGCTGTATTCTTCAGGGTCGATACCCACGTTGCGTAACACGCTTGGATGAACCATACCGCAACCCTAACACCTCTAACCATTTTACCATTTTGACGCATCACATCCACTTCTGCTGAAGGCTCTGTGAATGGGAAGAATGACGGACGGAAACGCACTTGTAAATCTTCTTCAAAAACGCTTTTTAAGAAATCATGGATTAAACCTTTTAACTCGGTAAAGTTCGCTTTTTTATCTACATAAAGCAATTCGATTTGGTGAAACATTGGCGTATGAGTTTGGTCGTAGTCGTTACGATAAACACGACCAGGTGCCACAATGCGAAGTGGTGGTTGGACTTTTTTTCCATCGTACGGATTTGCACGCCAGAAGTTTGGGTGCGTAATAGACGGTTTGCATCAAACCAGAAAGTATCGTGATCAGCACGTGCTGGGTGGTGTGCAGGAATGTTTAACGCATCAAAATTATAGTAATCGCTTTCTACTTCAGGACCGTTCGCCACGGTAAAAACCTAATTCAGAGAAGAACTTGACCACACGCTCAATCGTAATCGAAACAGGGTGTAAACCGCCTCAACTCGGTTTTTACGACCAGGTAAAGAAACATCAATGCTTTCGTTCGCTAATTTTGCGTTTAACTCTGCCGTTTCTAACGCTGCTTTTTCGCATTTTAACGCATTTTGTGCAATTTGTTTTGCATCATTGATTTTTTGCCCCTACCGCAGGACGCTCTTCTGCAGGCACATCACGCAAGCCTTGCATTAACGATGTGAAATGTCCTTTTTGCCAAAATATTCTACTTTTTAATGCTTCAAGTGCAGCCACATCTGAAGCTGTATTCACCGCTTCAACTGCTTGTGCTACCAAACTTTCTAAGTTTTTGCATTCTATCCTCTAAAATTGCTGATGAAAAATTGTAGAGATAATAATACTTTGCAGGCAGAATGTAAACGTGAAGATAAGTTCAGGCAAAAATTTTCCTTTTTAAATCAAGGGTTCTTTTGCGTTTAAGCGAACCTTCAAGCGGCCAGCTTTTTAACAAAATTTGTAAATGCTAAAAGAAAAAAAGTCGATAGAGTTAAATACTCTACCGACTCTATTGTTATTGTTGAACATAAGGATAATACGGCTTACCCCAAGTAGGCTCATCATCATTACGCAGCATAATTTTTCACCATCGCAGGCACAAAATAAGGAAAGCAATGCACAGGCATCTTCCAATTGCTTGCGGTTCGCACTGCTATCATAAGTTGAACCTCCATGGATAAGCTGATTTCTGAGCGTATATAAATGCCCAAAGACAACTTCTAACACCTCTGCTGTTTCTTGCTCTTCAAATGCAAAAATTCGCTCTTTGCAGCCGCAAAACATTGTTTTTCCACTCTTGCCTGCTAGCAAGCCATTATGTGCATCCCAAAATGGCTGAAATGTGTAAGGCGTATCCAACAATGTTCTTACTGCACCGGGAAATTCATCCCAAATAATCCCATAAAGCAAACGTTCGGTATCCAATTCGCAAAGGCGTGTAATAAACTGGTGAAACACCTTACGCTCAACCTCTTCTTTGTTTAACTCATCAGCATACGCTGCATTAAAAAGCAATCCAAAGGGCAATAAATTTGAAATCAAATTTTTCTTCTTCATTGGCTTTTTTTCAGCCAACTTAACGTACGGTGCATTTTTAAGCGAAAGTTATCATTAAAATCAGCACGATTTTTCTTTATAATAAGCGGTCAGATTTTCGAGTTGTTCTGCAAGTAACATAATAGGCTCCGATATAGTCAAAATTGGGCTATTATGGTACAGATTGGCAAGTTTGTAAATTTTAAAAGAAACCGACCGCTTGGATCGGTTTGGAGAAGCATAGTAAATTAAAGTTATTTAGCCGAAAGAGTAATGAAATTAAAAATTCTTCCAGATCAGATTTAATTTCTTTCACTATACCACCATTTGGAGAAGCCCAAATTAATATAGTTTTAGCGTGATTATCATAAAGATAAAATGTCCATCTCCAATATCTGAAAGAGGAACTGATGACGCTGGAAAAATTAGCTTCATCTCTCATTTCAGGTAGTATTTTATAAAGACTTAAATAAGATGTATTTTTTTACACCTAAACCATAAATTTCTGTTGATTCCCAAGAAATAACGCCGCAAGTAGAAAGATAGGATTTATATTCATTAGAAAATGAGATATTAAGAGCTTTTTCCGCTTGATTAATTGTTTCTTCTGTTACTGGACGAATTAATGCGTCAGTGTTTTTTTAATTTTTCAATAAGTTTATTCATCATAGTTCCTTATGCATTCATTTCAGATTTGATTTGTTCAGCTCTTGCTTTCCAATGTTCAGCACGTTCTTTAGCAAAATCTTCCCGATTAATTTCTGATTCTTTTTTGTTTATTGTGTAACACGGTATCATTACCTTTTTCCACGATGCTCATCACGTGTTAATTCAGCTAAAAGCGAATCCATTTTTGCCCTACGTGGTGCAATTCTATTAGATTCCGTCTTTATCTAGTGGTGCAAGCCCTGTTCCATTCGCCCAATATTTGTTCTTCCGAAGTCATCTTCTTGTTTCAAATCAATATCATTTTTGTCAACGCATCACGTTCATTTACTTCTTTTTGGCGTTAAATCTGCATTTTTCGTAAATTTCTTTTTCTTCCTCACTGCCGATATTCTCAACAACTGAATCAGGATACCCTTGCTCTTTAGCTCTTTTCTTAGATTCTTCTGAAAGTGGCGTTAATTCATTTTTCACCTCACTTTTACTCACTGGAGGTGAGATCTTCCACTTTTGGTAAAGGTTTAATCGTTTTTAATGGATTTTCCTCACCTCCAAGTGGCGGTAAATCTTTAACCTCTGGCATTTTTTAAAGAATTATCTTTAGTGCTTTCTACAGATAGCTGAATATCCGAAGGCTTAAAATTTTCTAACATAATAGCCTCCTAGCTAATGTTAGCTAAATGCTGTTGTAACTCAACAGATAAATCTTTTTGAACCAATTCTATTTGTTGCTGAATGATCCGTTGATAAAGATCAACCAAATAAGTATCATCTTTTTCCAAAAATTGGCGGAATTGTATTTTGAGCAAGACGATTAACGACCTCTAAAAAGTAATTTTTATATTCTACTCTAGTTTTGACTGCTCAATACTTTTAGAAATTTCCACCAAATCTAGCTGTTTTTCGTCTTTTTGGCTAAATAACAAATCTGCAATATGTTGATGAAATGCTTTTTTCTCATCACTTAGCTGCTTTTGCGGCTCATATTGATACGGCTTTTCTTCCTCTCCAAAGTGATGAATTTTACAAAGTACTGGTTCTAACCAATCGTTTTTGATATACCACTGCTACACCTTTTGGCAATTTTTGCGATTTCTTCTAACTGCTCATCCGTGACTCCAGCCGCTTTTACCCGCTAAAACGACGATCTGTTTCATCAGGTAAACGCATAATAATTTTTGTGTTGGTATTACGAATAGCTGAAATATCTACCGCACTTGGTGACTGATCTGCAATAATAAAACCTTCGCCATAAGTCCGCATTTGGGCAATCGCATTCGATAACATTTCTACTGCCTTACCTGCTACGTTTGAACTTTCTGAGCTTTGTTCTGTAGAAGTACGTTTTCAAAATATTATGCGCTTCTTCTAGTACAGTAACGTGTTTGAGTGGTTGGTTCATCCCAGTAGCATCCGACATACGATGTTCGCTCAAACGCATTACTAAAAATGCCCATAATGAGCGATTTGGTTTCTTGTGAGCCTATACGGCTTAAATCTACAATCACATTGCTATCAAATAACTGTGCATTATCAATTTCATTTGAAGCAAAAATTTGACCATTCAAACCATTAGTGAGTGATTTCACACGGGTCACTAATGAACCAATATAGTTACTTTTTCACTTCCTCTGAGAATGCTGATTGCTGAATCACTTTTTCTAATTGAGTGAGTAAATCTGTAAAGGTCGGAAATAATGCTTTGCCAAACAGATTACAAGATGTATCCAAATCCCAACCGCTTGTTTTATAGGCCTCTAACATCGCATCTTTCAATCTGCAGGCATTGCTGCATACATCGGCCAGCAAACATTGAAGATCTCCACTAAGCGATCAATATGTTCTAAAACGTGTATCCCTCTGGGAATTTAAACGGATTGATTTTAAGCATTTGAGCTTGGAGCGGATTTGTGCCTAATACCAACACATCTTCATGGTGCCCCAAAAACATTTTTGTATTCGCCTTTTGCAGGTTCAATTACCATAAAGTTCACATCATTTTGATGTAACTGATCTAATAATTGGTAAAACAGTATTACTTTTCCCTGAACCTGTCGAGACCTGTTACAAAAATATGAGCTTGATAATTTCTTAATATCTAGTTCTACTTTTTGCAGTGAGATCTGTCCATAAGTGGCGAACCACGCCAAGGTTAACTGATTTTTTCTGCTTTTTTTGAGTTAAACCATCAACATTTTGGATTTTTGCGCCCAAAAGGTGTTGCTTCAACAACAGAGACTGTTGAGTTGAACGGCGTGGCAAACTTAATTGCATTGCCATTTCTTTTCCTGACACCAAAGTCGCAGGTGTTAAATAAGAAATATTTAGGTTTCTTGATAAATCAGACATCAATCGCGGGTGTGTTAAATTACATAACCAAGGCAATAACATTCTGCTTTTATCGCTATTCCAAGTCGTTAAGGCAAAATTCTCACTATTAGAATTTTCTCCACGCATTAAACCTAAAAATACACTCGCCAAGGAGCGAGAAGATGCAGTACTATCGCCGATAAAATAAGCCGCAGTATGCCAAGCTCCATAGCGTCTTGCTTCTCTGACACGTTCTACATGATGATCCACTTGTTTTAATAATTGCTCAATACCTTTATCAACCGTTTCTAAGGTAATTTGACGACTAGATCCTTGCGTATTATTTACGGATTTATTTGTCGTGCTACCGTAAGTATTTGTTGTCGTCGTTCTGTCGTTGAGCCAGAACTAAGTGATGAACCGTATGTTTTTCCTGTGCTATTAGACTCAGAAGTTCCCGTAGTATGAGAAGAACTTGTACTTGAAGTTTCACTCTTACCGAATGCTGTTGAAAGAACATCGTTCCTAACCCATGGCAGCTGCCGCCAGTGATCCGCCTATAAAACCAGCTGCTGCCCCTAAAATAGTCCCGCCAATAGCTATACCTTTACTTAATGCAGATTGAGAAGTTTCACTAAATGACTGCCCTTGTGTTGAGCTTTCATTTTTACCTGTTGTGAAAGTGTTAGATATACTTTCATTTGTGCTTTTTGTTTCAGTCAAACTTAAACTTTGCCCAAATGATTGACTAATACTTTCTCCAATGCTCAATCCAATACTTTCACTTTCATTCTCACCAAAAGAAAGGGATTGTTTTAATAATGGGGAAAGTTGTGTTGCAACGCTTTCATAACCATGTTGAATAGAATTTAACTGAGTTGTGTCAATCGGCTCAGCTAAAAATTAATGCTTGATAACAACGTCCTTCTGCAGCATCAATAAATTTTTCTAGCCCTTGCATAAAAATTCACGTTCAATCACTGCATTTGAGGGCACGCCACTTACCGCTGTTACGGAAGGCTGTAAATTTTGTTTTTGTTTGATTTAATCCAAACAATAACTTTTCTGTTTCTTGGCTATTAATAGAAGTTAATTGACTACCCGAAAAATGACCTTTAAATACCTGCTCAACTAAAGCCCCAGCTTCTGCCCCCATCATTTTTTAGGAATACCTCGTACGCCTAAATAAACATCTGTTGTAGCCCCATCACTTTTTAATAATAAAAAGACAGAATAGCCTGCAGAACCTAGTGCAGTATAAGCTGCGGTAAGGCTTTTCTAACGTAGATTGTTTGTTTTCTAAAACAATACGCTCAACTTTATACAATCGAGCATCTAATCCATAAGAAAGTTGGCTATTTGTTGCTAACAACATTGGTGCATAATGTTCAAGCTCTGCCAAATAGTTTTTATTTAGCAATGCTTGACCATTTTGTAATGAAGCAAGGGCTGTTGTTCTAATATTTTCAGGATTTTTAATCATTAATTGGGTAGTCATGCTAAGTCCCTATTTAAAAATAGCAAATAATGCAACTGCTAAAAGCCAACACAGCACCACCGATCATTGCAACCGTTTTAATGAAACCATTATCATGCTCTGGCTCATTGTTTTTGAAGAGTATCTTTGCTAGGTTGCTCATAACATGGTTGTTCTTGTTTCTGTGGTTCTTGTCTAGTTGTATATGAACGATAAGATGATGAACTTGAAGTTGTACTAGCCTGTTGGCGAGGCTCAACACGAACTTGTTCTTGTGCTTTTTCCACAACAATTTGTTGGAAATTGCTATCACCTTTTCATCAGGGTTTCACGAACATTGGCTAAATGCAACAGCCGAGCTAATGAAAAGTTCTTATTCAAATAAACTTGTTGCTGATTAAAATAATCTACATTCCAATTCGCTTCATTCTTATCCATATTTTTGGACAAAAAGCACTTTCTTCAGCTTGTTCAAAAACAGATGGCTTTGTATTGATGAACATACCAAATTGATTTAAATACTTCTCTAAATCCATTCGGCGATTATTTAACATTGACATTAAATAGTTCTGATTTTGCTTAAATTCCTTCTGATAAGAAATTAGTTAATTTTTCATTGGGTTTTGAAATTAAGTAAGTCGGGTTTGCTATATTCTCTTCTTTTTTTCACTGCTTGAGATTTATGTGCCACTGAATAAGTCGGTGTAACTCTTTCCACTTCTTTGGGTTGCTCAAATGTAGCAGGTTGACTGACTGCTTGAACAAGCGGTTTTTAAAATACCTTGTTCTTGCAAATATTTTTACCTTAATCAAGTGCTGAACTAATTCTTTAGAAAAGTTAAAGTCTAAGTCCATTGCTTTTTGATTAAAATAATCTTCCGACCAACGAGTGTTGATGTTGTTCTAGCGATACTAGAATCTCATTGTATGGTTCAAACAAATCATCTGCTAAAGCTGAAAATGCCTTTTCATTTTCTAAAAACAGGACTTGCCGTTTTTAAAGATGTAATAAATTGCTGTTTCATAGTTTTTCCTATAACGCTAAAACTTCATTTAATTTATGTTTAAAGTTTTGAATACGTTCTAACTTCTCTTTAGCTTGAGCTGCTAATACTTTAATTTTTCTCTTTATCTGCTGTATTGACTTGTAAATCAGAAATAATTTCTTTGAATTTCACTTCAAATTCTTTTTCCATAAATTCTTTAAATGAATTAGCATAGGCCTCAGTATCTGTTTCTACTTTAGCTGCTGCGGCTTTTAGTTAATTCATTAAAGTAATAGCTAATTTCAAACTCACGGTTTTCCCAAAGTGCATCGGCATCAACGTATTCAATTCGTTTCTCACGATCTTCATAAACATCTCGCTCACGATAATCATAAACGTCTTCATAAGTAGAACTACCCCAAGAAAAATGGGTTATACCATTTTTGAAGTACTTACTTTTTCTTTCTCCAACTTTAACTCGTTCAGTTTTTTGTTTCCTACTTTTACTCTTTCTTTTTCAATACGCTCTTCAATTTCATCACTATCTAAACCTAATCCAGTCATGGTTGCGATATTGCTTACTTGGGCCTTTAATCCATCTAATACAGGAAGCGGAATACCATCTAATCCTTTAAATAGATTTTTACATAGCTATTGAAGATATTACCTAGTGTTTCTTGAGTAATACCTCGAGCTTCTAAAATGACATTTTCAAGATTATTAATTAAGCGTGAAGATTCAAAATTAATGCTTTCCGTTAGTAAACGGATTTTTCTTTTCTGCTTGTTTAGGTGTGATTTCACAATCTTTGCCTATAAAATCATCTTGGAAACGATAAATTTTTGACGAATAGCTGCTTCTTCTTCATCAATTTTTGAAATCGCCTTACTTGGATAAAGTAATTTTTATCTTTAATCTCTTTTCCATATTCACTTTAACTTTCGCAAAAATGATCTTTATCAGAAGTCAATGATCTCATTGGGCTTCAATACTTTCCATTTTATCTAAATGTTTATTTAACTCAACAATAGTTTCATTTTCATTACTACTTACTGCAATTGCTGCATTTAATGCTTGATAAGCACGGTTTACCTCGATTTGGTAGGTTATATTTATCAATATATTCATCAATCATTGACTCAATTGCTGGTAAAACCACTTCGTTCTAGCACTAATGGAAGATTTTTCTCTTTTAAATTACGACGAACAGATGAAGTTAATGGCATATATTTTACTAAGTCCATTGTTGGCTCTTCAGTAAATAAATCTTCCATTACGGTTAAATCACCACGTTCTTTACGCGTTAAATGATCTGGCATTTCAGTCCGTTTACGATACAAACGAGTCAAATTTGCTGAAACCGGATAAATTAATGGATTTTTCAATGCCGTTATCTTCTAAATATTTTTGTGACGCGACCTAATGCTGCTTCCACATTTTCGCCAGCTTCAGGATCAAAGGCATCCATTTTATTTTACAACGAAGATAAAGCGCTCTTTTTGATTGTTTACCACCTTGTTGCATAATTTTGCAATTTCACTAAGTACTTTTTGTCATCTTCAGTACCAAGTTGAGTTGCATTTTAAGATATATAGAATTAATGGATTGCGTGCGGAATCCTGAATATGTTGCATTGTAGTACGAGCATGTTCAGGATCTTGGCTATTATTTGGTCCTGGAGTATCGGTAATGACTAAACGTACATTTTCACGCTCATTAATACCGATAATATTACCCTCTAATTTGATTAGTTTTTGTATCAGATTTTTGCATTCCATTCTTTTAACATTTCAAGGGTGACTCGTTGTAAGGCATCAACTTCAATACCGTCTTTGTTAAAAACGAGAACCAACAAATTCGCCAACTGGTTTTTGAATCATTATCTGTAATTTGCGCAATGGTTGCGGTTGTGGCTTCATTCGCTGCTGGCAACAAATCTGTACCAAGCATTGCATTGATCAATGTTGATTTGCCTGAAGACATTGTTGCAGCCACATAAACATCAAAAATCTTTATTCATAGCTTCATTAAACATCTCTCTGATTTTTAGGACTTTTTTGAGATTGTCGCCAAAATCAGGATGCTTTTCAGCTTCTTTCATTAAATCTTGAATCTTTGTAATGCGAGAAACAGGATCTTCTGATTCAATCCATCTAAGTTGGATAGCCATTCCTTTTTCATTTGCTATTTTTGCAGCTTCCTGAATATCTAGCCAATCCGCTTCTACGCCTTGAAATTCAAGATTAAAATGTGTATTACCCCCTGTAAAGTTATACAATTCATCGAATAAATATTCGATCCATAATTGTAAACGACGAGTACGATTTTGCTCTACAAATGCACTTTGTACTGGAGTACCATTAATTTTCAAATACAGTTTCTACTGTGAATGGATTGTGGGAAATGAAAACATTGTTCATATTAAGTACCTTTTATATGGATAAAAATTTATTTAAGATTTGCAAGACGATTTTTGTAATAAATAATTAACTACACCAAAACCTGATTTCATTAAAAGCTCTTTCTAAACGTTGTCTAGTAATTGTATTGCCATTTGCTGTTTTTACTTTTTCCCTCTGTTTTTTTGTTTTTATATTGTTTAAGATTTTTTTAACTTTTTGTTCTGTTTCGATCGTTGAGGTAACAATTAAATTTGTATTTAAGCTATCTAGCGCAATACGCAATTCAGCTCTTTCAGAGCGAGTGAGTAGCGCCCTTGTTTAACATTTTTGTAATACAAGCGCATAGTTTGCTGCGGTTGGGATAATTGTTGGATTATTAAATCCGACTTCAGTTAAATATTTTTTTGGTTCTTATTACAACTTGATCCAGACGTTCTCCTTTTTCTTCATCAAGACAGTCTGCTTTTATTTAATAGGAAAAGAATTTCTTTATTTGGATCTTTCCCTAATGCTTCTTTGATTTTTTTCTAACAAGTTTCTATCGTCATTTACACCTAGTTGAGTAGCGTTTAAAACATATAAAATTAATCCATAACCACCATCGTTGATCACTTCCATAGTTAATGCTTCGTGATTATCATCTTGGCTGTTATTAGGACCCGGTGTGTCATAAATAACTAATTCAGCTTCATCGTTATATAACGCCTCAATATCTCCCATCAAATCAATCATCTTAATTTTTAGGGTTTGCATTCCATTCTCTTAATGTTTGTGCATCAATATTATGGGCTTCTGCAATAAGTTCTGACTTATAGCCATATGCATTACCTGAAAAGAAAGGTAAATCATCCTTATCATGAATACGAGTAATGGTTGCTGTTGTAGCCTCATTGGCAGAATGTAGTAATTCTTTTCCAATAAGTGCATTAATTACGGTGGATTTACCCGCACTCATTGTGGCAACAACAATTACCTCAAATAAATTTTTTGCATAATATAAGTAACCTCAATATATAACCTAATTTTTTTAGATTGATTAAAAAGATAATTTTTTTCAAATTATCTTCCACTTTTATTTGAATTTCTGCCGGACTAATCACCGTCAAATACGGGATCCAATACTGCACTAACGGCACAATTTCCTGCTCATTCACATTTTTCACAAGAAAGTAATAAGCCGCCGTCATCTAATTTATGCACCAGTTTTTGATTAGGCAGTAAATTTCGACGTAAGAAATAATGGCTGACGGTGCTTTCTACTTTAATAATAATTTCTGCAAGTTGGTTTCCGTGGTAGAGGCTATCGCTTTGGCGGATTTCGTTTTGTAAATTTTCATTCGGAGCGAACCGCTCTTTTAATACAAGAAGATCGTGAATTTGGGTAAAACAGAAAGTTTTTTGTTTTATTATTTTTCTGTGCCGATTAAATACCAAATACCGTTTTTATTTAATAAACTATAAGGCGAGATTTGATAATATTTGGTTTCTTGTGTACTGTTTTTAGTGTATTTAAAAACTAATGTTTAAATTTTTCTTTAATAGCATTATTTAGTGCGTCAAATTCTTTTTCTTTGCCACTAATATCTTCATATTGAAAGCCTTTAACTTGCACGCTTTTGGGTGAGTTTTTCTTGGTAAACTCGCGATCTCATTTTGGGGAATAAATCGGCAATGCTTGCGAATAAGGCGAAGCGATTAATATCTTCTTCCGTCAGGAAACCGGATTTTTGTTGATTTATTTTTGTAAAAACGACCTCCCTTTTCTTCCCATTCAAGGAAATTGAGGCGTTCGTTAATATCGCGTTGGAGGGTGCGGATCGATAAGCCAAATTCATCGGCAAGCAGTTATATCAAGGCGTTCACCTTGATTTAAGCGGGCTAAAAATTTGACTTAGGCGTTGTGCCAGTTGTTGACTTCTTTTCATTTGGGTTCGTTGTTGGTTGTCAATGGCGATAAATTAACACATCTTTTTCAAAAAGTACGTCAGGTTTTTGTCGTTGGTAATTTTTATTTTTTAATAATTGTTTAAGTTCGATAATTTCTTGCTCAAGTGATTGCATTTTGTTTAATAATACTGCTTCTCCATCTTTCTCTCTTTAACGCGAATTTCCCTACGCAGTCCACACATAACACCAATAGCAATATTTAAGATAATGTAACTAGCAATCAATAGGAAGCTCACAAAATAATCCAAGCGTGAGGGTGAACCTCCATTACAGGGCGAACAATGCCCATTGACCAGCTTTCAAACGTCATTATTTGAAAGAGTGTGTAGAAACTATCGCCAATGGAGCCGAACCAATGTGGGAAGTCTTTTGCCATAAAGATAGGTGACAATAATGGCATATACGTAATACAGGTTGAGCAATAAAAATGCAAATTCCTAGCATGGAAGGTAGAGTTTTTAAATAAGGCTTTGAGACACCATTCTGCATTTTTGGGAATGATGGAAATAAGGCGAAGTACTTCCACAATGCGAAAAGCACGAAAAACGAAAAAGATTTCACTTTCTAAAAATAAGAGAGCTGGAAACAATGATGATAAGGTCAGAAAATATTCCACCCGCTTTTAAAGAAAGCGAGGCGATAGGGTATATATTCGCAGTACAAGCTCGAATAAAAAGAGATAGGAAAAATTTTATCATAGAAGATTAAGCTGGAGTGATAATGACTTTCCGTCGGAAGCGAGAGATCGATGCCAATAATAATAGAATTTAGCACAATGCTGGTTAACACAAATTTATAGAAATAATGGCTTTTAACGATTTTCTCGATCATTTTCCTCATCATACGCACTCTTTCCATCTATTTAATCAGAAAACGTTTGCATTATACTTTTAAAAGTATAGTGCAAGTATAGTCAGCCCTTTATGATAAAAACTGAATTTTTATAATTTCTCCATTATGATTTTTGGAGGAATCCTTGTGTCAGAGAAACGACAACAATTAATTTTATACCATTGGGCAATCCATTGCGAAATATCGCTAAGCTGCAGGGTTAACACAAGCGCAGCTGGCCGAAATTTTTAGGCATTGGTACTGATGCAGTTTCTCGTATGGAGCGAGGCACAACAACTCCGACCATCACTCGCTTGTTAGAACTCGCGGATATTTTTCATTGTGAAATTGCTGATCTCGTTACTGATGCCAGCCATCGCCCAACTGATCAAGCTCGCCAATTAGAACGAATGCTTGCAAACCTTGATGATAATGAACGTTTTGAGCTGTTGAACCTTATTGAACGTATGCTGAAGTGGAAACATATGCACCATTTATAACGTGCCTCTCCCATCATGGAAGTAATCTCGGCTTCTACATTCCTATTGATAACACTATTCCCAATTTTTCCCACTATTTTTGGCAAATCAATCATATGCGTGTATGATACAGCTACTCTTTTGGTAATAAAGGAATTGATACAATGAACAAAACAACAAGTTTTAGACGCTTTTTCATTTTCGTGCAGCGTGCCGTGCTTACGATCCTACTCGCAAAATTAGCCGTGAGGATATGGATTATATTTTAGAACTCGGTCGCCTTTCGCCAAGTTCGGTGGGGTCTGAGCCGTGGAAATTTTTAGTGCTACAAAATGTGACAATTCGAGAGAAAATTGCACCTGTTTCATGGGGTATTAAACACCCGATGAATGAAAATGAGCCATTTAGTGGTAATTTTAGCGAAGAAAAATGCCCGTTTTGATAGCGAGTTTTTCCGCACTTCGCTAGAAAAAAACGTGGCTTAACGTCTGAACAAATGGTGGCAAACCATTGCCCGTTATAAAACCTTCCAAACCGATGATATTCAAATCTTAGAAAGTGAGCGTACTTTATTTGATTGGTGTAGTAAACAGACCTATATTGCATTGAGTAATATGATGACAGGCGCAGCACTGATTGGCATTGATTCCTCGTCCAATTGAAGGCTTTAGTTACCCAGAAGTGAATCGTATTCTAGCCGAAGAGGACTTATTCGATCCGAATGAATGGGGTGTTTCTTGTATGGTTACTTTTTGGTTATCGTGCCAAAGAGATTAAGAAGAAATATCGCAAGCCTACTGAAGAAGTGATTGAGTGGGTTGAGTAAGGAAATTGTAGAAAAAGCGGTCAAAAATGACCGCTTTTTTACTTATTTATTTTACCAACTTCAAATGTGTTGGTTTTTCTTCACGATTTTTCGGTTTCTCTTCTTCCGATTTTTAGCAGTACGAGCAAGATAACTTTCTTCGCTGTAATATTCTTCCTCTTGGAACATTGTGCCGTCGCCTGTTTCTTGAGCATAAAGTGCTTCAGCTGCACCAAATGGAACGTACAAATCGCGAATCATTCCTTGAAATCTCGCACTAAATGAAATGCCTTCATCATCTACCACATAATTACCAATGGAACGTGGCGAAATGTTTAAGATGATTTTTTCCATCGCGGATAAACTCAATCGGTACATCCACATCAGGATAATCGCAATTAACCAACAAATAAGGAGTGTTGTTGTTATCGCAAATCCAACTGTAATAAGCGTAATAAATATAAGAGCGTAATGGTTTCATTAATCTTTATCATCCATTAAATGTTTAGGGGGCTGCACCGCCCACAGATTGCATAAAACTATCGCGTTTAAATACGCGGTTCATATAGTTTTTCACAGGTTTTGCTGCAGGACCAGTAAATTCTACGCCTAAGTTAACCATACGCCAGAGTAATGGGGCAATATAACAATCAGCTAAAACCAAACTCTTCGCTCATAAAATAAGGCATCGCATCAAAAACAGGGGCTAATGCTAAAATCTCTTCACGAAGTTGAGCTAATGCTTTTTTTACCTTGGGCTGAAGCGGATCTTTATTTACGATATCAATTAAAGAATACCAATCTTGTTCAATACGGAACATGGTTAAACGGCATTTTGCACGTAAAACGGGATAAACAGGTAAAAAGTGGCGGATGAGGAAAAACGCTCATCAAGATATTCCATAATGATGCGAGAATTGAATAATACTAAATCGCGATCAACCAATGTCGGCACGCTACCGTATGGGTTTACTTCCATTAAATCTTCCGAAATAGCATCTGGCGTGATATTTTTCAATTTCATAAGGTACGGCTTTTTCTGCTAATACGATGCGAACTTGGTGGCTATAAATATCACTTTTCTGAAAATAAGGTGGTTACCGAACGTTTATTTGCACTACTCGTCATTTATCTTTTCTCCAATAATTCAAGCTCATTAAATCTGCTAAAAAAATAGTGGCGTATTGTAGCATAATGGCTTTGATAAAATCACTGAGGTTTTTATTTTTGTACTTTTTGGGGAAAGGGCGATAAAAATCTCACCGCTTGAAAAAAAGCAAAGCAACTGTTTGCTTTTTATGGTATCCTACGAAACCTTTTAATTCAAATAGAGAAAAATATGACTAATAAAGCTGAAATTGCCATCGTTATGGGCTCTAAAAGTGATTGGGCAACAATGAGTGAAGCAACCCAAATTTTAGACCAATTTTCGTTACCTTATCACGTTGAAGTGGTTTCCGCACATCGCACACCAGATAAACTTTTTACTTTTGCGGAAAAATGCAGAAAAAAATGGCTATAAAGTGATTATTGCAGGTGCAGGCGGTGCGGCTCATTTACCAGGGATGATTGCAGCGAAAACGATTGTACCTGTGCTTGGTGTGCCAGTAAAAAGCTCTACACTAAGTGGGGTTGATAGCCTCTACTCTATCGTACAAATGCCAAAAGGCATTCCCTGTTGGTACACTCAGCAATTGGTCCTGCAGGTGCCGCTAATGCGGGTTTATTAGCCGTTCAAATTCTTGCTGCGTTTAATCCCTGAACTTGCTCAAAAACCCACGCTTTTCGCCAAGCCCAAACTGAGCTCGTGCTAAATAATCCTGATCCACGAGTGGAATAAATATGGCAAAAACGATTACTGATTTTACACACTGGTGGTACTGATTTCAATGAAAGAAGGCGAAAAATGGTAAAGTATCGCCTTCAGCTCGTAATCCATTATTGGATGCGTTAGAACGCCTTAATCATCCCTGCTGAATTACATCAGGAATCTGTTTTTAACGTGCCTTCTCCACACATCACGCTCGATCACTGGCTTGTACTAAAATATCGTATTGAAAAAAAGCAGCCAATGAAGAACATTTCTGATGGCATCGTGATTACTCACGGTACAGACACGCTTGAAGAAACTGCCTCATTTCCTTGATTTAGCCCTCAATATCAACGTACCTATTGCTATTACTGGAGCAATGCGCTCAAGCAATGAACTCGGTTCAGACGGGTTAATTAACTTGCAAAGTGCTATTTTGGTGGCATTAAGTGAAGATTCGAAAGGCAAAGGCGTATTGGTGGTCATGAATGATGAAGTCCATCATGCAAAATTTGTGACCAAAACGCACACCACTAATGTAGCAACGTTCCAAACACCTACTTTTGGACCTTGCGGATTGATTACTAAAAACAACGTAATCTATTTCCAAAAAAATTAACCGCTTACGAAAGTTTCCCAGTGCAAAAAATTACCAAAAATAATATTCAATTAGTTAAAGCCTATGCGGGAATGGATAGCTTTTTACTTGAGCAGCTTGCCCATCATGGCTGCGATGGTGTGGTTATTGAAGCACTTGGAGCGGGTAATCTTCCACCAACTTCACTTAAAGGCGTGCACGCATTACTTGAGGCGAATATCCCCGTTGTACTCGTATCACGAGCTTTCCACGGTGTAACTCAAGATGTATACGACTATCTTGGTGGAGGTAAAGAACTCAAGCAACAAGGGGTGATCTTTACTACAGGTTTAAGCGGACAAAAAGCACGCATTAAATTGTTGGTTTTACTCAACCAACAACGCGAAAAACCACTTTCTCACTATTTTTTAACTCTGATTTAGGGTTCACTATTATGAAAAACGATGCAAACTCAAAGTGCAATCTACCCTCCTATTTATGTGCTTGGCAACGGACAATTAGGGCAGAATGCTACGTTATGCGGGAGCACCACTGGATATTGATGTTATCCCTCTCGCCTTTGATGCACCTATCTTTGAACTGGCAGAAAACGGCATTATTACCGTAGAAATCGAGACGTTGGACAGATACACCGCTCACGCAGCTGCTTAGCAATCACAAAAACTTCGTGAACCTCAATGTGTTTGGGCGATTAGCCGATCGTTTCACGCAAAAAAATCATTACTTGATCAGCTTCATCTTTCTACTTCGCCTTGGCAATTACTAGAAAGCCCCTAATCAATGGAAGCAAAGTTTTTCAAAAATATTGGTGAAAAAGTCGTGGTTAAACGCCGTACTGGTGGCTACGACGGACGAGGGCAATGGATTGTCACCAAAGAAAATATCGAACAAATCACACCAGATCTGTTTGGTGAAGTGATTGCGGAGAAATTTATTCCGTTCGATGGCGAAATTTCGATTGTTGGAGCAAGATTTAGAGATGGTTCAACCCGTTTCTACCCTATTACTCATAACCTACAACAAAATGGTATTTTTGCGTTACAGCGTGTCAGATGTTACGCTGCCTAAACAAGTCATTTTCCAACAACAAGCCGAACAAATGCTAGGGCAGCATTATGCAAGAACTAGAATATGTCGGCGTAATGGCAATGGAATGTTTTGTAGTAGGTGATAAATTGCTCATCAACGAACTGGCTCCACGCGTTCATAATAGTGGACATTGGACGCAACTAGGCTGTTCAATTTCTCAATTCGAATTACATTTAAGGGCATTATTAAATCTCCCAACGCCAGAACTCAAAACCACCGCTCCAAGTGTGATGGTAAATCTTATCGGTATTGAGCATAATAATGAATGGCTAAATCTACCATTCTCACAATTACATTGGTATGGCAAAAGAAGTACGTGTAGGACGTAAAGTCGGACATATTAATCTTACCCATCCTGATAAAGCAGAGCTGACAAAATTACTCGAACAACTCCGCCCTGCTCTTACCGAAGATTTTAATTCTGGATTGGATTGGGTTATTGAAAAATTGAGGGTATAAAAAAGAGCAGGCAAATGCCTGCTTTCTTATTACTGCTTATGCGGCAACTTCTTCCAAGTTACTTCATTACGTAAATAAACAGGTTCGATTTCATCAACCGATTTTTACATTCCCTTTCTCAATTTCTTGTTCGGCTAAAGCAAGCATATATTTTTGCTGAAGGCAAAGTAATTTCACTGATTACAAGCGGTGGAGATTCTGCTCGGCAAATTGCGGATAAAGCAACCCAACCCTGTGCCCACCACGGTAATCTTTTCGTCATCTAATTGAAACTGCTCTAACGCACATTCTGGCGAGCAAACTTGCTCTTTTACTTTCTCCATCCAACCGTTTTCGGTACGAATTAATTGCGAAAAAAATAGACCTCATTCATTCTGGCATCAATCAAGGCAATCACTTCTGTTGCACCTAGCTCTTGATAAGCCCTGCTCTGCCATAGTGGTTAGGTTTTGAAATTGGTACAACTTTCAACTCAGCCCCGAATGCCAACCCCTGAGCTACCCCTACGCCTACGCGTACGCCTGTAAAACTGCCAGGACCTCGACCGAAGACTAAATAATCCAACTCTTTGATAGAAAGATGAGCATTTTTTTAATAAACCATCTATCATCGGTAAAATTAGTTGCGTGTGTGTTCTTGGGCTAAGTTCATCTTCAAAAGTGATGTTGCCTTGATGCAACAAAGCCACCGAACAAGCTTCAGTGGCAGTATCTAAGGCGAGAATGGTATGATTCATTCTAAACTCTCAATTTGTACGTAGAAGCAAGGTTTATCCCTGCCCTTATAAAATGAAAATAGGACGGGGATAAACTCCGTCCCTGATTTGATACTTTAAAGATTATTTTTTTGATGTTTACGACGACGCTCTTCAACTGCTTCTGCTAGAGCAAATAACGCTTTTTCGCTATCTTCCCAGCCGATGCAACCGTCGGTGATGCTTTGTCCGTAAACTAAATCTTCAAGCGTTTGTCCTGATTTCGAGATCTTGGCGACCTTCGACTAAAATGACTTTCGATCATCACGCCTGAAATTAACTCTGAACCGCCAGCAATTTGTTTGCAAACATCTTCACACACATCCATTTGACGCTTGAACTGCTTACTGCTGTTCGCGTGGCTGAAAATCCACCATGACATGTGGGCGATGGCCTGATTTTTTCGATCTCTGCACACTGCCGCAACTGATTCTGCATCATAATTTGTACCTTTATCGCCACCACGTAAAATGATATGGCAATCCTGGTTGCCTTCAGTCGAGACGATTGCTGAATGGCCAAATTTGGTTACCGACAAGAAATGGTGCGGTGATTCTGCTGAAGCAATTGCATCTAATGCAATTTTTACGCTGCCATTGGTACCATTTTTTGAAACCTACTGCACAAGATAAACCAGAGGCCAATTCACGGTGTACTTGTGATTCTGTCGTACGAGCACCAATTGCCCCCAACTCATAAAGTCTCGCCATATATTGTGGCGTGATCATATCCAAAAATTCACCCGCTGCTGGCACGCCTAAATCATTAATATCTGAAAGTACTTTTACGACCTAAACGCAAACCATCGTTTAATGCGTAAGTTTCGTTCAAATATGGATCATTGATTAAGCCTTTCCAGCTCACAGTAGTGCGTGGTTTTTCGAAATACACACGCATCACCACTTCAAGATTTTGATTAATTTTTGGATTTTGCACGCATTGTTTTAATTCGATCAGCATATTCAAGTGCAGCTTTTTGGGTCGTGGATCGAGCAAGGCCCAATCACCACTAATAAACGATCATCTGTACCATGAATAATTTTATGAATCGCTTGGCGCCTTTTTCCACCGTTTCTGCTGCAAAATCGCTTGCAGGAAAACGCTCTAATAAAAAGCAATCGGTGGTAAAAGTTGTTCAATATTTTTTAATACGAAGGTCATCATTTTTGTAAGACATTGTGTTCTCTCTTGTTGTGTTATAAGTAAGTGGCTATAAAGGTAGTGTAATCAAATTAAAAATGTCAAACACTTTGTACTATTATAATAGTACAAAAATTACTTTTGATCAATAAAAATTTATGCAAGTAATGGATAGATATTCATTGAAATCAATAAACAATCGGTGATTTTAACAAGATCCTTTTGCAAAATACTCAGCAAAAAATCGCCGCTTATTTCTACTAACGTTAAACTAATTTCACGCTTACCGCGTTTATCTGGTGAAGACAAAATCCCCTCGCGTTCCATCTGGTCTAAAAATACGTGCTGCACGGTTAAAACCCTAAACGAAGATGACGTTGCAAACCACTAGCCGAAGTAATGCCTGTTTCTTGTACAAAAGCAACTACCTCATCAAAACGCTCATCTAAATCGCCACTACCGCCCGTATCTCCTACCTCTTCATCAGCAGACGACTCCAAAATACTCTCAATATATTCTGGCTTGCCCTCGTGCTTTTCCAATTATCCGCCACATTCACGACATCATCATCGCTCATATAAGCCCCATGAACACGAACCAACTCCGGGTTACCTGCTTTGGAATAAAGCATATCGCCTCGACCTAGCAAATTTTCTGCACCAATGCTATCTAAAATAATTGCGAGAATCATGAGGGCTTGCCACCGTAAATGCAATACGGCTTGGAATATTCGCTTTAATCACGCCTGTAATGACATCGGTTGATGGGCGTTGCGTTGCCAAAATCAGATGGATACCAATTGCACGTGCTTTTTGTGAAATACGCATAATGTATTCTTCCACCTCTTTGCCTGCGGTCATCATCAGATCAGCAAACTCATCCACCACCAAAACAATGTAACTGAGTTTGCCCAACACAGGCGGCATTTTATCCATTGAATCGCCCTCTTTCCAATTTGGATCCGCAATTGGCATTCCCATTGCTTCAGCTTCATCAATTTTTATTATTGTAGCCTGTAATATTACGCACATTTAAATGAGTCAGTAAGGTGTAGCGACGCTCCATTTCATCTACTGCCCAACGCAAGGCATTTGCCGCCTTTTTCATATCGGTTACCACTGGCGTTAGCAAGTGCGGAATATCGTTATACACCGAAAGTTCAACCTGTTTCGGATCAATCATAATCAAGCGAACTTGTTCAGGTGTGAGCTTATAAAGCAAGCTCAAAAATCATCGTATTAATCCCAACCGATTTACCACCGCCCGTTTGCCCTGCTACAAGTAAATGTGGGTGTCCACCATATCCATAATCACAGGTTTATTCGCCAAATCTTTACCCAAAATCATCGGCAATTTGGCTTGGGTATATCGGAATTCATCGCTTGCGATTAAATCGCGTAACCACACAATTTCACGATGCGGATTCGGCACTTCAATACCCATATGAGGCTTACCTGGCACCACATCAGTAATCCGAATAGTAGACATCATTTCGCGGGCTAAAATCACTCGCCAGCGAGGTAATTTTCGCTGCCTTTTACGCCCACTGCGGGTTTAATTTCGTAACGGGTTACCACAGGCCCCACTAATACATCTTCAACCGTTGCTTTTTACGCCATAGTTTGCCAATGCAGTTTCAATGCGGCGAGATGTCGCAATAATTTCTCCTTCTGTCATCTGCTGACCACTTGGTTGATGCTCTTCCAATAAATCTAATGTGGGTAATGGGGTTGTTGGTTTTTCCAATTTTTACTGCCTTGCAATAATGGATGAATTAAGGTTTCGCCATAGCCACCTCGGGGATAGTCGGGGGGGTTATTCCCTTCCACTCCCACCGTTGCTTTTAATGGCGTTGTAAATTTTGATGGCGTAGGTTCTGTGCGAATTTGCACATTAGTTGGTAAAGTCGTTTCAAAATGGCTTGAACCTTCCGTAATCTTATTAAAAGTATGCTCTAAGCCTACCGCTTTTGCTCGAGCCTCAAGTTCTGCTAAACGCTGGCGTTCCATTTCCGCAAACTCACGTTCACGAATCGCATCAAAATCTTCATCTTGCTCTTCGCTTTCTTCCGTCTCTGCCATCACTTTAATCACAGGTGACGATTGCATAAAATGCGGCATTTCAGGCTCAAATGCCACTTGCTCAGCCATATCAAGTTCAGGATCTTCATTTACTAAACGCACACTAATTTGGGGTTGCACAGTCGAATTTGCGAGATTTTTCTGCAAAATCCACCGCTTGTTCTACTCTCTCCGCTTGTGGTTCAATCAGATTTAAACGCACTTTGGGTAGTTCAACATTCAACCCAATCTTATTTTTCGGTTTGGGCTGGCAACACTTCCGTTTCAATCTCAGGTAAAATTAATTTTTCGGCAGTGGAAGCTCTGTATGAATATCGGCAGGATTAAACAAATGCATCTCCGCTGTTTCCACAACCATCGTTGGCTTCATTTCAGAAGAAGGCTCTGCGGAAGCTTTTTCAATAGAAGATTGATGTAGCCCGCTGATATTGGGGCGTTTTAAAGATCGTAAGATCTGTTGGCTGTTCATCTATCGAAATGACAGTGTCTACACGCTCGTCTGTTGGTTCTTCAGCTGCAAGCTGTGAGTTTTCACTACCTAATTGCAAAATCATCTTCGGTTGGCTTAACTTCGGCTACGGATTTAACTTGCAAAGTTTTTCTTCCGCTGTAGCATCTTTCACATTTACCCAATCATAGAAATGAATTAATAATGGAATAAGGGGTTTGACCTGAGCAGAAATAGAATCCAGTTACAGTCAACAACATTGCCACAAACAAACCACCGAATTGTCCGATATGCTCACTCATCAAGCCTTGACTCATCGCCCCTACAAAACGCGCCCGCCAGATAATTCGGCGTGTTCGATAAAATCGTATTCGCTAAGCCTGCCAAACCAATCATCAGCATAAAAAGCTCAAACTACGGAGCAAAAGGCCTTTCAAGGTTGCATTTGCTGCCCCTTGTGTGAGTAACATATAAGCAGAAAATCCCGTTAAACTAAACGGCAAGAGAAATGCCACTTTGCCAAAAAGCATAAAAGCAAAATCGATCATCCATGCCCCAAACACCCTGTTTTATTTAACGGCCCACTCGTAGCGGTACTCGCCACCGACCATGCATTATCTAACGGGCTATAACTTGCCCAAGCGAGAATAAGATAAATCCCAAACAAGCCACAAAAAGGCAAAAAGAAAAATTAAAGGCGGTTTCTTTTCCTTTAAGTCGTCTAATCACAATGTTTCCTTTTTATTTAAGCAACAAATAATTTGTCTGTTTCACTTCTTCCATTACCACATAAGTGCGAGTATCGTTCACACCAGGTAGACGCAAAAGTGTCGTACCAAGCAACTTTACGATAAGCCGCCATATCGGCAACCTCGTTTTGAGTAAATAGTCGAAATCGCCCTGAAACTAAATGGCACTCTTGGATTTCATCTAACTGCTGCACCGCTTGGTTAAATTCCTCAAATACATCAGGCTTACCACGCACCAGCGTAATTTCCACAATAACTAAAAGCGGTGCTTCCAGCAGTTCAGGATTGAGCAAGGCACGATAGCCCATAATCACGTTCTGTTTTTCTAAACGTTTAACCCGTTCAAGACAAGGCGTTGGCGAAAGCCCTACTCTTTTTAGAAAGTTCGATGTTAGAAAATTTTTGCCGTTGCGTTGGAGTTCATTCAGAATTTTTAAATCAATCGCATCTAATGCTCAGGGTAATTTGTTTTCATAGTGTTTATCTCATTTTTAATTAAATACATTCACCAATTGCTTGCCATATTCTTTTTCGCCAACCACATAATAACTCTGGCAAACGATCAGAAGATCGCCCTTTAATATGCCAATTAAACAGCTGATTTAACTGACGCTTGCTGCCACCAGTTCAGCAGGCAGATCAAGCGGTCGAATTTCGGCAAGTTTTTTGCTGCAAGGCTTTTAAGCTATATTTGTAATTAGGCTCATCCACTAAACGTACAATTTTGGCAGGATAAAGTTCCATAGGGGTATTCAAGCCTTGCTCTACTAAATGTAAGATTTTGCCGTGTCTGCGAACTTCATTCGGGTGCATAAAAATCTAACAATTGCGAAGGATTTTTCGGTAATGTACGAGCAATTTCATATAAATTGATTCTTTTTACCACAAAATTCAAAGCTAAATTGCGGCTTTGTGCCTCTTCCGCCCGCCATTTTGCCAGTAATTTTAACACAGCTAGCTGCTGCGGTTCTAACCGCCACGCATTTGAAATTTTTGATGTAAGCTTTGTCTAAATCTTCCATGCGTTTCACGCTTCGTTAAAAAGCGGAACACTCTTCATTCACGGCATTTTGCCAGTTTGTTTGAGCCAATTCTGCCTGCATTTTCTGATAAATCGGCAATAAATACCATACATCCGCTGCGGCATATTGCAGAAATTGGGTTTCACTTAATGGACGGGCAAGCCAATCTGTGCGTGAAGCTCCTTTGTCGAGCTTAACATCTAAATAATGCAACACTAATTTAGTCAAAAGCCAACGGATGTGCCTAAATTTAAGAAAGTTGCCATTACTTGCGTATCTACCAACGGTGTAGGCAATTGGTTAAAAGCACATTCAAAACACTTCCAAATCTTCACTGCAAGCGTGTAACACTTTGATGACTTTTTGATCCGCAAGCAATGCAACAAAAGGACTGAAATCGTTAATCACCGTTGGATCAATCAAACTGACTTGCTTGCCATCAAATAGCTGAATTAACCCCAATTTCAGGGTAAAACGTTCGCTCGCGGATAAATTCCGTATCCAATGCTACTGCAGATACTTGGCGGGCATTTTGACAAACTTCAGCTAATTGCTGCTCATTTTCCACCCAAAGGTAGTGAATTGATGAATTCATTTCGGCTTTTCTCGTGATTTTTCTTTAAATTTAAAAATAAATATGTGAACTAGATCACATTATGCGGATAAATTGGTTGTACTTCTACAAAAATTCCCGCAAAATATAAAAACAAATGGAGCAAATAAAAAATAAATTATGGAGAACGTCAATTAATGATTACTAGCAATAAAATTCAAAAATATAGGTAATATTTACCGTCTAACCGAACAGTTTGAGCTCATCTCTCGTACTGATCTTGCTAAACTCTCAGGGCTTGCCCCCGCTTCATTACCAACATTACAAAACAGTTGATTGATAAACAATTTATTCTAGAACGTAGCGTGCAAGATTGTAACTCTCGCGGCAGACCAGCAGTCGGGCTTTCTGTTTCTACTTTTTCTGGAAACAGCTCTGCCTCACAATTTTTGCAGACCATCTTACTATTTCGCTTTGTAAATTAGATGGCTCCAGTCATTCACCGCCAAGATTATACCTTTTCTTTAAGCGATTATCCTAACTTAGATGAGATTATTGCCGAAAAACTTGCAAAATTTCCGTCAAAAATCAACCGCTTAACGATGCCCAAACCTTGCGCTTTCCATTGCGGTTGTTGGACATATTAACGCTGAGAAAAACGCCATCGTTCAACTTGGGCAACATTTTTCTGAAATGTCGCATTGTTGAGAAATTACAAGCGATTCTATTCTCAACCGATTTTGCTCAATGAGCATTTCCATCTCTGGCTATTGGCGGAATCTACGCTAGGTAGTTTAATTGGCGATGATAATGTGATCTTCTTTACAAGTCGATGATGCGATTCGTCTCAGCATTCTGTTGCGTGGTGCGTTATTACACGGGCAGAATATGAATGTAGAATCATATGCTTATGCCCCGTTTTAGTACATTAAGTGATGAGATTTTACCCTGAATTAGACAGCATCGAACGCTATCAACTCAACAATCAAGCGAGCTTACAAGCGTTAATTCAATTGATCGACAAACATCTACCCAAAAACTTTGAGATGGATGACGAGCATTTTGAAAGAGGCAAAAATTAGCCATTTCTGCGAACAAGTGGAAGCAAAAATCCAACAGCACTGGCTATTTTAGAGCATATTAGTAGCAATTTAGCCTATATGTTAATGAATTTAGTCAATATTTTCTCTACCGAAAATTTTGTTTGATTCTCCACTGCTACGCATTAAAGCCCCTCTCTTTGAGCAAATTACACAAAATTGAATGAAAAATGCTCAATCGCGATCTCAATATGCAATTAGTGACAAGCCATTTTGATAAAAACAGCACGTTGATCCGTGTGCAATGATAAAACAGGGAATTTATGGAGGAAGTTTGATCAAGAACATAATCCCTGATTAAAAATTCGATAGACTAAAGGGTATTCATCAGGTGGGTCTTAAGCCCACCATTTTTCTATTTTATTTCTTGGTGAATTAAAAACCAGCTAACCAAAGGATACCCTATGCCCTCTTTATTTATTACAGGCACAGACACCGACGTGGGCAAAACGATTGTAACCCGCGCATTATTGCAAGTTTTGACCGCAAATAATATCGTGGCTGTACCTTATAAACCAATCGCTTGTGGGGAGCGAAGAATTACCCACAGAGCCAAATTTAGATGACTATGCCAGCGAAGATAATAGCGATGTTGTCACGCTTTTAAACAGCACTGCAGTGCCTGTTGGCTATCGTGAAATCAACAGCTACACCTTTATTCATTCTAGCACCCCTGTTTTTGCCGCCCTTGATGCAGTTCGAAATATTCACGTGGAAAAATTGGATGTTGATCTCGCACGCTTACAAAATAAGCTACTCACAATATTTTGAGTGGAAGGCACTTTACGGGCTGGCTTACTCCGATTAACAAAGATTTGAGTTTTGCTGATTGGGTACAAAAAATAATATGCCTGTGATTTTAGTCGTCGGCATCAAGGAAGGCTGTGCCAACCACGCCTTATTAACCGCTCAAGCGATAAAGATAGCGGCGTTCCGCTTTTAGGTTGGGTCGCAAAACCGCATCAACCCTGGATTGCGGCACTACATGGAATTGATTGAAATGCTTAGCAAAAATCCACGCTCCTCTTCTCGGACAAATTCCATATATCGGACACCCTGAGCAAAAAGATCTGGTGCAATACATTCAACATCCAGAACCGTTGTTGGAGTTTTTCAAAGCATAAAAAGAAAAAGAGCGTTTTAAAATGAACTACACCCCAAAGTAAGGCTAAATTTCTCACTGATTAAAGATTAGATCAAGCTAAACGCTCTTTTTACTTTCCTTAATGATAGGTCTTCATAAATTTGTGATACGCTTTCAAAAAGGCTTAAAATCATCTAGCCCGCAAAAGGCAATGCTTTCTTCGTTATAGAAATTAAAAGCCCTCTTCCATCAGAGATTCATCAAAATCATCTTCTAAATTATTCTGCCTTCACCATCACTTCATCGTTAGTGAAATAGAGGCTATATTCCTTACCTTCAAACACAAATTCATACTGGTTTGGATAAACCGCTCTGCAACGTTCAATTTCAGTTAAAATAGCATCTAAAAGCTTTATGATCGCCTGCGATTTCATTGTTTAGCCAACGGGCAAATGCGTTTCGTGATCCATTGAGCAACGGGCAATCACACCGTGCATCGTATGGGTAAATTGATATTCCATCTTCCTCCGTTTAAAAATTGGCTTATTATACGCTGCTTTATCTACTTCAAGCGGTTGTTTTTACTGAAAAATTTGCGACCACATTTTCCCTACAAAAATCCCGCTCTGCTTCAAATTCACTCATCGGTACGCAACTTGGTTGGCGTAATAAATTCAAGTGATGAATACGGTTTCGCATTGCCGATATAACAATATTTGAGCTGTTCACCCTGCTGGTTCAGTTAAAATGCCGTACGCCATTGCCGTGTCGAAAAATGCGGATATTATCCGACCAAACCGCCATTTTCTGGCGAGGTTTCTGCATTCTAATGCAAATATTGGGCGATAAATTCAATATCAGTAATGCCACCTTTGTCGGTTTTTAAGTTAAATTCGACCGCTTGCGGTTGGGTTAAATGCTGATACATTTTGGCTCTCATTCCTGTAATTTCTGCTTTTAGCATCACCACATCACGTTTTTAGCTAAAGTTGATTGACGAATTTGATCAAATTCGGCTTTTGACTCTTTTGTACCATACACGCATCTTGCTCGGTACAAAGTGCTTGGCTTTCCCAAGTCCACGCCTCGTTTTTCTGGTAGAACTCGTAGGCATTGAAAGTGCTGACTAAAAGCCCTGCCTCGCCTGATGGTCGCAACCGCATATCCACTTCATATAACACGCCTGCACTGGTATTGAGGGTTAAAAATAGAGTTAATTTTTTTGAGCTAATTTTCAAGTAAAACCGATGGCTAGAGACCGATTTCCGTCCGCCAACTGTTTCAGCTATTTTCAGGGGCATTGTGTAGGAAAACTAAGTCTAAATCGGAATTATAACCCTAACTCAATGCCGCCCAATTTTCCGTAGCCAATCACCGCAAAAACCTTTTTCATTTTCGCCCAAATGCTCTGGTACACCAAACCGTTGGCTTACTGCTTTCCACGCCATATTTACTACCGCTCCGATAATCGCTTCGGCAAGGTAAGTGAGATGATCGCTAATTTTCATCACAGGCAACACGCCCATAATATCAGCTGAGGCGATGCGTAAAATCTGGCTCTGTTTGAATTGTCGCAACGCATCAATCAATGCCTCTTCGTCCTCTTCAGGAATACGAACCAAATAGTCGTTCAATGCAGGTTCGTAATCGCGGAAATCAATCACTTGCGTGAGCCCTTTATTGCTCATCAATTCATCCAATAACATTGGATAACGGGCAATCTGATCGGCAATCATAATCGATTGACCACAAAGTGTAATCAGCTGTGGCAAGATCTGCTCTTTTTCCGTAAGGAGTTCCAAATAGGTGGTTCTGGGTCGTGATTTTTATCCAAAAATATTGAGCAATCTAGGCAGTAAAATTAGATAATTCGGTTGGCTGAAAATCTTATCAAGCATTTTCGGCAACAAGGTTCTCAGCACTTCACGCCCACGCACGCCAATCGGTTTACGACTCCAATCTTGTAGCGTTGTGGTAAGCCAGCGGAAAATCTCCGCATAATCCGCATCTTGCACAGCATACTCTTTCAGCACGCTTGCCAAATCTTCTTCGTTCATTTCAGATGTAAAAATATCTCGCCACAAGGCAATTTGCTCGTTTACAAGCGGTGGATTTTCTTCTATCATCTTTCCCAATCAGTGCATTAAACACCGCCCGCACTTTTCTGATATTGCCCCAACACCTGCAAGAAATCCGCCCAATTTTTGGATCGCGTGCTCTAGCCATGTTTCTCCTTGTTCAGTTGCAATCAAATATTTCTGCGTAGCTAATATATCAGGCATTGCTGAGCTTGTTCATCCGTTGGCAAGGTTTGGGTTTGCTTATCATCAAGTGCCTGTAACACATTCTCTACTTGGCGGAAGAATAGGTATGCGGTGCGTAAATCTGTTACTTGTTCTATAGTCAGTAAATTTAGCTCTGCCAAGCGAGGTAACATAGTCAAATAGACTGCGTTCTTGCAAGATTTTTATCTGCGACCACCTCGCATCATTTGGAAAGTTTGCACAATAAATTGACTTCACGAATGCCACCTGCACCCAGCTTGATGTTATCTATCAGATTACGACGTACCACCTCGCTGGCTGATTTTCTCTCATTTCTCGTAGCGATTGGATAGCACTCAAAAATCCAAGTAGCGGCGATAAACGAACTGGGCGTAACATTTGCTTTAAATAGCGATGGTTGAGATTGCTCAAATCTTCGCCCAAGATTTTCGCTTTAATCATCGCATAACGTTCCCAATCTCGCCCCTGCTCTTGGTAATAGTCTTCCATTGAGGCAAAACTAAGCACTAATGCTCCGCTATCGCCAAACGGGCGCAACCTCATATCGGTGCGATATGCAAAGCCCTCGGCAGTTACTTCATCTAATGCCCGAATTAAACGCTGCCCAAGTCTGGTAAAAATTTGCTATTCTCAACCGCTTTCCGCCCGCCCACGGTTTCGCCTACATCTGGGTAGACCAAAAATCAGGTCAATATCTGACGAGAAGTTTAGCTCCCACCCCCAATTTTCCCATTCCTAAAAATCAGCAACTCTTGCGGTTCATTCAGACTATTCATTGGAATGCCATATTCCACACAGCAACGCTGATAGAGCCAATCACGAGCCTGTAAAATAATCGCCTCCGCCAAATCAGAAAGGGCTTGAAAAACAAACTCAACACTGGCTAATTTGTTCGATTGAATAAAGCTAAGTGTTGCCATTTCACGATGGCGAAACAAACGAAGTTCTTTTGCCTAATTGCTCTCTTCATCTTGCACATTTTGCAACGCTTGAGCTAAACGCTCAGTATAATGTTTGCAATCTTGTGGACTAGGTCGAATGTTCAAACCATTGATTTTAATAATTCCAGGCTGAGATAAAAGCGTGCGTTTTACAAAACTAGACATTGAAATCGCATTCATAAGCGGTAGATTTTCTGCGATTTTTGCGAAAGTGCTGGAGGGAATAGGGATAGTGGCATAAAAAGCTCCGAGATTTGGTCAAATTCGGTGCTTAATTTACTGCTTGTAAAACAAAATCGCAACGTTTACTTTCTTACTCTTCTAGTTAATTTAGACTTGCATTGTTGGGCATTTCACATTAGAATGTGTGCCTCTTATCATAGCTGAGTTAGAGATCGGCTATTGATGTATATTCAACCCTTAACAAAAAGGAAAATTAAGATGTCTCTAAGCGTAGAAGCAAAAGCACAAATCGTTGCTGAATTTGGTCGTGATGCAAAGATACTGGTTCTTCAGAAGTTCAAATTGCATTATTAACTGCTCAAATCAACCATTTACAAGCTCACTTTGCTACACACACAAAAGATCACCACGGTCGTCGCGGTTTATTACGTATGGTTTCACGTCGTCGTAAATTATTAGACTACTTAAAAACGTACTGATCTTGCTAAATATTCAGAAATCATTGCACGTTTAGGTTTACGTCACTAATTTCCGAAATTTGGAATTTGAAGACCGAGCAATTTTGCTCGTTTTTATAAATTTATTTAAGGAATACTATGGCTTTTTAGCTCTCTCTTTACCTTATTAGATGATATTGCTGCTGTATTGGACGATGTTTCTATTATGACTAAAAATAGCAGCAAAGAAAACTACTGGCGTGATTGGCGATGATTTAGCCTTAAATGCAAATCGTCAGCGGGAAAAATATCTTACCTGAACAAGAATTACCGATTGTTTGGGCGGTTGCAAAAGGTTCGATTCTTAACAAGGCGATTTTAATTCCACTTGCTCTTCTGCTATCTATCTATTTACCGCAAGCCATCACAGTATTATTGATAATTGGCGGTGTTTATCTTCTGTTTCGAAGGCGTGGAAAAATTATTGCATAAATTCTTACAAGCAGAAAGTGCCGAAGACGAAAATAGCGTTTCAAAAGAGAAGATCAAAATCAAAGGGGCAATCCGTACTGATTTTTTATTCTTTCAGCTGAAATTATTATCATCGCCCTCGGAGTATTACAAGAAAGTAATACAATAACCAAAATCCTTTCACTTTCTGCGGTTGGAATCAGTATTACTGTATTTGTTTATGGCTTTGTGGGTTTTAATTGTGAAACTGGATGACATCGGTTTTATGGTTGATGAAAAAGAAAGGCTCGTTATCGCAATTCATAGGACGCAGCTTACTCTTTATTATGCCGTGGTTTATGAAATCATTATCTATGATTGGCACCATTGCTATGTTTTTAGTCGGTGGAGGTATTTTTCTCGCATAACGTACCCTGCAATTCATCACTGGATAGAACATTTTATGGTTCCACTATCATTCTCTTCTGTAATTGATTTTTGTGATTGAATTATCGTTGGCACTATCGCTTGTGCGGTAATTTCTACCTACGATGAAGTTGTTCAGTAAGAAATAGAAAATTAGATAGACTTCAGAGCATGTAAAACAAATTGAAGATTCTTAAAATAATTTTTTGATCAGCTTGGAGGATAGTCATTCTCAAAACCCTAAGCATGTTAAATCAAAACTGTGCTATTTTTAACCTTACAATAAGATTCTTCATACATACCCCTAACTAATCCCATAATAGTAAATGGTTAAGCCTCAAAAACCGTTTGTAGCCTTCACTACAAGCGGTTAAATTTCGACTAAATTTTACATTTAGCTTTTTAATATTCTCAGGCTAACATCAACCCCCAGCTAATTTTACCTTAAAAACCTTTTCTGCTCTAAAAACTTTCTTGAGTAACTCTCCGGTTATCGCCTTGAATTTCGATTGTACCCGTTTTTGACTGAAACCACCCACGCCGCTACGTTTTTAATTCTGCAGCAAGGAGTTTTTAATTCGGTATCTTCTAAATCCAAACCTGTAATAATGCAAACGCCTTTGCCTTTTCGACCGCTTGTTTGGCGTTGAATACGAACGATGCCATCACCCTTTGGGCTTTCTTCTTTGGTCTTTTCTGGCTTAATTCTACCTGTCTCTGTTGAATAAACTAATGTCATAATAATTCCTATAAATAGTTCAGATAAAAATCCCTCAAACGAGGGATAAATAAGTTTTTGATTATGCGGAAATTACGCAATACTTGCATTAATACTTTTAAGTACAGCAAGCGGATCTTCTGCTTGTGTGATTGGACGACCGATTACAAGGAAATCTGAGCCTGTTTCAATTGCTTGTTTTGGAGTCATTACACGGCGTTGGTCACCAAAAATCACTTCCTTCAGGACGAATACCTGGAGTCACAAGTTTGAAATCTTTACCACTGTGAGTACAGTACTTCTACTTCTTGTGGCGAACACACTACGCCATCACAACCCGCACGTTGAGCCAGGTGAGCAAGACGGAATTACTTGCTCCATCGGTGAAGCATTGATGCCGATTTGTAACAAATCTAAATCTTCCATACTAGTTAATACAGTTACTGCAATCAATAATGGTGCATCTTTACCGTACGGTTCAAGAATTTTACGAGCTTGTTCCATCATCGCTAAACCACCTGATGCGTGAAGATCAACCATCCATACACCTAAATCTGCTGCCGAACGTACAGCACGAGCTACAGTGTTTGGAATATCATGATATTTTTAAATCTAAGAACACATCAAACTTACGTTCGTGGAGTTGTTTTACAAAATTTGTGCCAAGCGTAGTAAACATTTCTTTGCCCACTTTTAAGGCGACAAAGAGAAGGATCAACCTGCTCCACGAAATTCAGTGCTTCACGCTCTGTTTCATAGTCAAGTGCAACAATAACTTTATTATTCATAAAACTCCAATTAGTGGGATTGTGGTTCAATACTGTGTATAGCTTTAATCGTTTCCCAGTGACGACAAGATGGGCAATACCAGCTTAAACGGTAACTCTGGTAGCCACAATTTGAACAACGATACTTAAAACTTTTTCTAATCTGCTCGCCTACCATATTATATAGCAAAATCAGACTCTCTTTTACCGCTCCCCTCTTCTGCATCGTTAATTTGGTAATAGATAAAACGATGGAAAGTAGCTATATTCGGGAACTGACGTAATTGCTGATATAGCTTGGATTGTGCAGCAATTTTACCATCTTTTTCATCAATCAACTGCGTTAATGCTAAATCAACGTTTGGGTTCTGTTTTACCTGATTTGCTTTTAATTAAAAAAGAGCTCATAGCCAGAGAGATCATTTAATGTTAAATAACAATGTTTAATCTTATCTAGTACTTCGCCAATATAATCTACATTTTGACTAAGCACTGCTTCATAATAATCTGCGGCTAAACGAAATTGCTTATTTTCTAGGGTGAAATTCTCCTAACAACATAGAAGCTCTAGAACAACTTGCAAAATGAAATAATGCTTTTATTTAAGGCATCCAAGAAAGCTTTTTGATCATCATTTTTACTGCTTGAGCATATTCACAATAATAATGGGCTAGAGGTTTTTTATCTGTTTCAGGAGAAATTTGCAGTAATTTTTCCGAAACATTTATTGCTTTTTCCACTCTTTGGTTTTTTGATAGATGAGTCATTAATTGTGTAAGAGAATTTTACCGCAAAATCAGGCTCATCAAGCAATAAAATATAGTAATTTTCTGCACGATCATAAAAACCAGCTGCTAAGAAATCTTTAGCTAGTTGCTGCTTTGCTAATAATTTCTGCTCAATAGAATAATCTGGACTGGAATCTATGGCTTGATGGATTCGTAAAGCACGATCAACTTCGCCACGTGAACGGAATAAATTACCTAATGTTAATTCTAGCTTCGAATTGTGATTCTTGAGAAATTTGATTTTCAGACTCTTGCTTTTTGCAACATTGAAAGAAAAAGATCAACCGCTTTTTCTTGTTGATTAGATAATAAGAAGTTTAATCCCGTTACATAATCACGGGAAAATTGATTTTGAACAGTCTCTTGATCCTTTTTAGCACTTCTCCGCCCCATATACCAACCATAGAGAGCCGCAACTGGAAGTAAAAGGAACAATAATTCAAGCATTATTCAGCCTTAGGCGAGGTCAGTTCTGTAATTTGCTGAGATTGACGTTTCACACGGCGGTTTAATGCAATATTTTGCAATTTGATTTTAAGTAGAAAAATACCTGTGATTAACCAACCTAAAATTAATCCAAATCCAAACAAGATGGCAACAAGAGTAGATAAGCGTAATTCGCTTTTGTGCAATAACATAGTTGAATGTGATGAGCTGATCGTTATTCGCTCCAATAGTAATGCCAACTAAAATTACAGCTACTGCAATCACAAAACCTAAAATATACTTAATCATCTCTACCCTCATTAAAAATTAGACTAAATCCACCACACTCTTTAAGTTTTTCCTGCTTTGAAAATATGCCACTGTTTTTGGCTGCAAGTGTAACACTCTCCCATTTTTAGGATTACGAGCGACACGTTCTTCCTCTATCAGAATGGAAAAAAACTACCAAATCCTCGAATTTCAATACGCTTCCCCATTGCTAATGCAGAAACAATTTTTTCTAAAATTTCATTAGCCCCCTCTTCAATTAAATTAGAAGGAATTAATGGATTAAGTGTTGTTAAAGTTAGCCACTCAATTCCTGACTTAGTCATATTTTCTACCCTATGAACTAATTATATTTAAATATCCTTATTTACTTAAATATAATCAGTCACAATATAACATCATAATAAGCGGATATGTTTAAACACATATCCGCCTTAATTACACTATAAGCGTGAATTATTCACCTTTAGCTTGAGCAAACGCTGCTGCCATTGCACTTGGTACTTCAACTTCTTGTTTGTTCACTTGAGCAATTGCTGCTGATTCTTCAGCTTCAGCTTTTGCACGAACAGATAAGTTAATTACACGCGCTTTACGATCAACGCCTGTGAATTTCGCTTCAATTACATCACCCTACAGAGATTACTGAAGTGATATCTTCTACGCGATCAAGTGTTGCTTCGTTTGCACGGATGAAACCTTCAACGCCACCTTCTAATTCAACAGAAACACCTTTAGCATCTACTGCTGTTACTTTACCTGCAACGATTGAACCCTTTTTGGTTGAATCGATGAAGTTAGTGAATGGATCTGAGTTTCTAATTGTTTGATACCTAAAGAGATACGCTCTTTTACTGCATCAACTTGTAAAACGACCGCTTCTACTTCGTCACCTTTTTTGTAGTTACGAACTGCTTCTTCACCTTGAACATCCCAAGAGATGTCAGATAAGTGTACTAAACCGTCAATACCACCTTCTAAACCGATGAAGATACTGAAGTCTGTGATTGATTTGATTTTACCTGAAACTTTATCACCTTTGTTGTGAGTTTCAGCGAAGTGTTCCCATGGGTTAGCTTTGCATTGTTTTAAACCTAATGAGATACGACGACGCTCTTCATCTACTTCAAGTACCATTACTTCAACCACATCACCTAACGCTTACTACTTTAGATGGATGGATGTTTTTTTGTTTGTCCAATCCATTTCTGAAACATGAACTAAACCTTCAACACCGTCTAAAATTTCAACGAAACAACCGTAGTCTGTTAAATTAGTTACTTTACCAGTTAATTTGCTGTTTACTGGGTGGTTTTGTGCGATTGCACCCCATGGATCTTGACCTAATTGTTTTAAGCCTAATGATACACGAGTTTTCTCTTTGTCGAATTTAAGAACTTTAACAGTTACTTCTTGACCTACTGTAACTACTTCACTTGGGTGTTTAACACGTTTCCATGCCATATCAGTGATATGTAATAAACCATCAACGCCACCTAAATCTACGAATGCACCGTAGTCAGTTAAGTTCTTAACGATACCTTTAACTTCTGAACCTTCAACTAAGTTCGCTAATACTTCTTCACGATCAGCTGAGTTAGTTGTTTCGATTACTGCACGACGTGATACAACCACATTGTTACGTTTTTGGTCTAACTTGATTACTTTAAGTTCTAAAGTTTGACCTTCAAGATTTAAAGAATCACGAACTGGGCGAACATCTACTAATGAACCTGGTAAGAATGCACGAACACCGTTTAATTCAACAGTGAAACCGCCTTTCACTTTACCATTTACGTAACCTGTAACGGTTGCTTGTTCTTCGAAATGCTTTTTTTCTAATGCAATCCAAGCTTCGTTACGTTTTGCATCACCACGAGAAACAACTGTTTCACCGAAACCGTCGTCTGTTGCTTTTAATACAACATCAACTTGATCGCCAACTTGAACTTCTAATTCACCTTGTGCGTTTGTGAATTCTGATGCTTCGATACGTGATTCAGATTTGAAACCAGTATCAACGATTACATAACCTTTTTCGATAGCGACTACGGTACCATTAACTACAGAGCCTAAACGAGCTTCGTTTGAAAAAGAATTCTTCAAGTAGTTGAGCAAAATTTTCTGACATAATTTTTCTTCTTAAATAAAAATGAACTTCCACTTAACATCATGTTAAATGGGGTTAGTAATAAAAGTAAAACAATCCGTGTTTTACTCAGGAAAAATTAAAAACCTTTGGAAGAAATATATTCCAGGCTGATTAATAACTTCACTAATCGACAAATGCGTTGAGTCCAATACTAACGCATCTTTTCGCTGGAACGAGAGGTGCAACCGCTCGATTTCTGTCACGATAATCACGCTCTCTAATTTCATCTAAAATCTCATCAAAAGTTAGCATTAAATCCTTTTAAATTGCAACTGTTTTACACGTCTTTTTGCACGTTCTTCTGCATAGCATCTAAAAAAGCTTAATTTGAGCTTCTGGAAAAACTATTGTACCCATATCTCGTCCGTCCGCTACCAAACCTTTTAAGCTTGCAAAATCACGTTGGCGTTGTAACAACGCTTCACGCACTTTTGGGAAAGCTGCTACTTTGAAACATTCTGACCCGCTTCAGCAGTACGAATTTGGTCACCCTACATTTTTCGCCATCTAAAATTACATTTCACCTCTCCATTATTAGGCACAAATTGCACATTCAAATTTCGCCCAATTTCCGCTACCGCATTTTTCATCTTCTAAATTCACTTGTTTTAGTGCATCTAATGCCGTAATACGATAAATCGCCCCAGAATCTAAAAATCAAAGCCCTAATTTTTCGGCTAAAAGCGCTAGCAAAGTGTTCCTTTGCCCGCCCCACTCGGACCATCCACAGTAATAATTACATTTTTCATCATCATTGCCTTTTTTTAACTCTTTAAATTATTCATCAACAGGTTGATACTCTGAAACTCACCCACTACTACATTAAATTCTAGCTCTTTACCTTGTCGAAGCAATAATACTTTCACTTTCGTATTTGAGCTAATATTTCCCAAAGCTTTCCATCATTTGCAGAAGCTGAAACAGCCTCAATATTATCAATTTTTAAAATGATATCACCCACGTGGATGCCAGCTTTTTCAGCAGGACCATTCGGATTCACGCCTGTAATCAAAACGCCCCTTTTCTACTCCCATTTGTTGAGCACTAAAGAAAATATCGCTTCGCACGCCAAAGTAGCCACGAATAACGCGCCCATCTTTGATGATTTTTTATTCATAATTTCGACCGCTTGACTGATTGGGATAGCAAAAATTCAAGCCTTCTGCAATTGAATCTGAGCCTGTCACACTAAGTTCACGAATTTCTCCACTATTTTTCAGGCTAATCGTATTGATTCCAATCAACTCACCTACAGTGTTGATCAACGCCCCACCTGAATTTCCTTTACTAATCGGTGCATCAGTTTGAATAAAGTTCTGTCTTGTGCGATCAGAAATCATGTTCCGCCCTTTAGCACTAATACCTTGAGTAACGCTCTGCCCCTAAATTATAAGGATTACCAATTGCTAGCTTTTCACGTCCCCTACTTTGGATTCTCGTTGAGGATTTTTGAGGAATAGTAGGTAATTTTCCACCATCGATTTTCAGCACAGCCAAATCAGTTAACACATCAAATCCAACCAAAGGTTTGCCGAATAACCTTTACCCGATTGCTAAATAAACATCAATTTGATAGCCATCTTTAATGACATGGTTGTTGGTTAATACATAACCGTTTTCTGTCATAATCACGCCCGAACCTAAATTCAATCGAGGCCGTTGCTGCTAGATTGATCTCAAAATCTGCGTATAAATATTTACACACGGCAGAAGCTTTTTGTACGGCTTCGAATAGCTAAAAACATCAGGCTGAAATACACTCAATTGTTTTTACTTGTTTTTCCAAACCCAAAGGAAAAAGCAAAATCAGCCCTGCAAAACAGAGCCCAAATATCACCGCTTGTATGAATTTCTTTAGCATTTATTCTTCTCATCTAATTTCACTTGTTTTTCTTTAGTATCATTTTCTTTCCTAAAAAGAATCCATTTTTATTTCCGCATTTAAAGTTGATATATTTTTCTGTTTTAGGCACATTATACTAAAATTGATAAAAATCATCCAAATATATTATGGTTTGTACTTTGATGAAAAATAGAAAATTATCAACAGCCAACTATGTTTCAATTTTTTAAACCTCGTAGCTCAACTCGCAATCCTAAAGGAGGCTGCCCTGGGATCTTGCCCAAAACTTCAATACGATGCTTCCGCATTTATTAGAAGAAACCATGAAGTTGCAGAAGCAATTCATACGCAAGATCGCACCGCTTTTACGTGAAGAATTAGGCGATTTGCTCCTTCAAGTTGTTTTCCTCAGTCAACTAGCTAAAGAAGAGGATCTTTTGATTTTAATGATGTGCTGACTGATATTCATAAGCTGATTTATCGCCATCCACACGTTTTTGGCGATAAAAAAGCGGCAAACAGCGAAGAAGCATTAAAAACGTGGGAAGAACAAAAAGCGAATGATGAGAAGCATCAAGCTCATAATTCAATTTTAGATGATTTACCTTTCGCCTTACCTGCACTGACACGAGCATATAAATTACAAAAACGTTGTGCTAAAGTAGGATTTGACTGGGATAACCCGCAATCAGTCTTTCATAAAGTTGAAGAAGAATTACAAGAAGTCTGGAACGAAATGGTACAATCGCCCGTTCAAGCCGAGAAATTAGAAGAAGAACTAGGTGATTTATTATTTGTCAGCACTAACCTTTGTCGCCATTATGGCATTGATGCCGAGCTGTTTTACGCAAAGCCAATGCTAAATTTGAACGCCGTTTTCGTGGCGTGGAACAATTAGTTAAATCTCAACAAAAACAAGTTTCAGATTGTAGCAAATGAATTAGATGCATTGTGGGATGAAATCAAATCTCGCGAATAATTTGACAATTTAATATAAAGTTATACATTATTCGCCGAATTTAAAATGGATAAACGCTGAAATATACAAAAGGTGATAATTATGCCTGAAATTTTTGCTTGTCGATGATGATTTAGAACTGACAGAACTCTTAGCAGAATTACTTTTACTAGAAGGATTCAACGTAACCGTTGTCCATAACGGTCAGGAAGCTCTTTCGCTTTTTAAAAAAGCCCAATCTTTTGATCTGATGTTGTTAGATATTATGATGCCAGTATTAAATGGTACGAAACACTCAAACAACTGCGTAAGACTTCAAATATGCCCGTACTAATGCTGAGTGCTCGAGATGATGATATTGATCGTGTCCTTGGGTTAGAATTAGGTGCTGATGATTATTTACCTAAAACCATTTAATGATCGTGAATTGGTCGCACGTATTAAAAGCGATTTTACGCCGTTCTACATCTTCGCTTACTCCACAACCAATTACACAGCCAATTAAAACAAACAATAGTCCAGAAGAACATAAAGGAAAAACCACTTTCCCTTTAATGGGATAGAATTACATTCAGGGTCGTCAACAAGCTATTTATAACGGCCAGGATTTAGAACTAACTGGAACAGAGTTTTTCATTACTCCAAATTCTTATTCAGAACCCAGGTGTCATTCTGTCTCGTGAACTATTAAATCTTGAAATTCTAGGAAAAACATTAACCCCTTATGATCGTGCTATTGATATGCATATATCTAATTTACGTAAGAAATTACCTGAGCGTGAAGATAATTTACCGTGGTTTAAGACTTTACGTGGGCGTGGCTACTTACTAGTAACAGGAAATAATTATTTTCCCTCGCTAAATCATTATTAGCGAGGGTTCTTATTCGAGAGACTATATGCATCCGTTTCCTTATTTCCATTAGTTAATAATTACCTATTTTTTCAACTTTTTCTACTTCAGTGGCATTTTTTTATTTTTCATTCTATTTCTAACTTTTTCTTTCTAATCTTGATGACCGAAAATTAATTCCTCTCGTTGAAAATGATATTACTTTTCTTAATAACGAAATTACTAAACTTAAACATCGCTATGACTTTGATGAGGTTTTTGAAAAAGATCTTTCCATTCACACGCCCTAATGGTTTAGAGCTGGTTTTAGTTGACCAACAAACAAATATTGTAAGCGGAATGGAACAATCTAACATTCGTCCTCTGCTTTTCATTCTTATATCAAACTGAAGATAATGGTATACCAATGGCTCGTAGCTTTGATGATTTACGTATTAATGGGCCATTTTTATTAGGCACAGAACACCGTACATATAAAGCCTACTTTCTATACCCAATTCAAGCACAAAAGAGTGGTTAAACAACCTATATGACAACCCCATTCAAATAATTATTTTTCTTAATTATTTTGGTTCTTCCAACAATTTTTATCTTATCTTGGATCATTACTCGACCATTAAAAATCTCCGAATCACTGCGAATGCTGTTGCTCGTGGTTCACTGATAATCGATCCTAAGATTGAATCTCGAGAATTAAAGAATTTTTAGAGAAGTTGGTCGTAGTTTAAATTATATGATTCGTTCATTGCAAACTTCAAATAACCATCAACAACAATTACTTTCAGATATTTCACATGAACTTAAAAACACCATTAGCACGCTTACAACTTGCTACTGCTATTTTAAAAAGAAAAATGGCGAGACAAAAGAAACGGAGCGAATTGAAATGAAATTCAGAAAATGAATAGTATGGTGCTTGATTTACTCTCACTTTTCTCGCTTGGAGTTAAATCAACATATTTCCCGCAAACTCTTTCAAGCCGAAGATATATGGAAAAACATATTAGAAGATACTCGCTTTGAAATCGAACAATATGGTTTTGAAATTATTTATCGAAGATCAGATTAAAGATAAAGAACTTTATACATTAAATAGCAATGTCAACTTATTATCAAATTGCACTAGAAAATATTATTCGTAATGCACAAAAATATGCAAAAAGTATCATAAAAGTCCAGATATCCATTATTCAAGAGCAGGATCTTCTATTTATTGTAGTAGATGATGATGGCGAAGGCGTACCAGATCACGAATTAGAACATATTTTTCCGACCGTTCTATCGTGTTGATGAAGCTACAGAGCAAGACAAACAGGGGGAACAGGATTAGGCTTAACAATCGTAGTAGATGCTGTTCAACAACACCAAGGTAAAGTCAAGGCAATAAAAAGTGAGTTAGGTGGTTTACGTGTCGAAATTCGCCTACCACTCTGGATGGAAAGCTGAACTTATTGCTTTTTGTTAGTCGAATAAGCAAGTTTTTTCTCTTTTTGACCGCTTGTGACAACTCACGAGCGGTTAATTTTCCTAAATTTTTACAAACACTTATGAACGTAATCGAAATTGAACAGCTCAACAAATACTTTGGCGAAGGTGAAAACCGAGCACACATTTTAAAAGATGTGAATGTTAGTATTCAGCAAGGCGATTTTGTGGCGATTATCGGAGCCTCGGGTTCAGGTAAATCAACGCTAATGAATATTATTGGCTGCCTTGATACTGCAAGTTCTGGTATTTGTCGCATTGCAGGCAAAGAAACCAAATTAATGACTACGGATGAACTTTCAGAACTCCGCCAACGTAAATTCGGCTTTATCTTCCAACGCTACAATCTCTTGAGCTCCTTAAATGCGAGATGAAAAATGTTGCTCTGCCAGCGATTTATGCAGGAATGGAAAGTACTGCCCGTAAAGCACGAGCAAATCAGCTGTTGAACAAACTTGGGCTTGCAGATAAAACTGAAAATCGACCGAACCAACTTTCGGGCGGACAACAACAGCAGGGTCAGTATTGCCCGTGCATTGATGAATGGTGGAGAAATTATTCTTGCTGATGAACCTACGGGGCACTGGATTCTCATAGCGGTCAAGTTGTACTTGGTATTTTTGCAAAAATCTACATAAAGAAGGGCATACCATTATTATGGTAACCCACGACCCGAAAATTGCCGCAACCGCAAACCGTGTGATTGAAATCAAAGATGGGCAAATTATTCGAGATGAACGCCAACAACCTTATGCCGTAGAACTGCAATCAACTCCTCCACCGCATAAAAAAACCTCGCTTTTTGATCAACTTGCTGAATCGTTCAAAATGGCAATTAATGCTATTTTCGCTCATAAATTACGTGCACTATTAACGATGTTGGGGATTGTCATTGGTATTACTTCTGTTATTTCCGTAGTGGCATTAGGGCGTGGGTCACAAGAGCAGATTTTTATCCAACATCAATAACCTTGGTACTAATACAATGACGATCATGAATGGTACAGGCTTTGGTGACCGACGAGCCAATCTGACTAAAAACCTTACGATTAGCGATGCAGTGATGCTAGGTAAACAGAATTTCGTGGATAGTACGACTCTTCTAGTTCATTTAGCACAACATTGATTTATGGCAATACGAATGTAACAGGCTCCGTAATGGCGTAGGCGAGCAATATGCCGATGTGCGAGGCATTAAAAATGCACTCAGGGCGTTTTTTTCAGTGAAGATGAAGTGAACGAAGCGGCTCAAGTGGTAGTGATTGATGCCAACACACAGAAAGATCTTGGATTAACTTCACCTGTTGAAGGTAAAAATTATTCTGGTTGGTAAAAAGCCGCTTCGCATTATCGGCTTGGCGGAAGAGTCTAACAATATGAACCAAACCAGCCTGAAACTCTGGACACCTTACACAACGCTAATGCAACGTATTTCTGGCGAGAGGTCTATTGACTCGCTCACTGTCAAAATTAAAGATAATGTGGAAAGTCAGACGGCTGAAAAAGCATTACCGAGTTGCTTTACAGCTAAACACGGCAAAAAGATTTCTTTATTATGAATTCAGATACTATCAAACAAACCATCACAAGCACCACCAACACAATGACATTGCTAATCTCTTCGATTGCATTAATTTCACTTGTTGTGGGGGCATTGCGTGATGAATATAATGTTAGTTTCAGTAACCGAACGTACGAAAGAAATTGGCGTGCGGATGGCGATTGGGGCGAAAACAGAGTAACATTCTGCAACAATTCTTGATTGAAGCGATACTAATCTGCTTACTTGGTGGCGTAATTGGTATTCTTTTTGCCGTTGCCATTATTACGGCATTTAACACACTTGGCAGCGATTTCAAAATGGTACTCTCGCCTGAATCCGTTGTGCTTGCGGTATTCTGTTCTACTCTGATCGGCGTAGTATTTGGTTATATGCCCGCCAAAAATGCCTCGAAGTTAAAATCCGATTACGGCGCTGGCTCAAGAATAACCTGTAAAAAGCGGTCAAATTTGACCGCTGTTGATCTGCCCCTAAAAAGTTAGACGTTTAGTCTAACTTTTTGAGAACGAATCATATTTACGATTATGAACAACTACTCCCCAGAAATCTTCATTTTTCAATCAAAATCGAGCCAGTTTTGGATATTGGAGCGATGCTCACATCATCAGCTACTGCAACAATATTGTTAAACATCTCTTGCAACTGACCTGCGACAGTAATTTCTGCTACAGGGTATTGAATTTTACCCTTTTCTACCCAAAAAACCTGCAGCCCTCACGCGAATATTCGCCTGTAACTGGGTTAATTGCCGAACCTAAGAATTCAGTTAAAAGCAAGCCTGTATCCATCTCTTTTAAAAGAGTATCCAAGCCACCTTCACGGTTTGGTTTAACAAGCCAGTTGTGAATGCCGCCTGCGTGCCCTGTGCTTTTTAAACCCATTTTACGAGGCTGAATAGCTGGTCATTAAATAGGTTTAGTAACACGCCATCAGTAATGATTTCACGGTCTTGCGTTATCACACCTTCGCTGTCAAATGCAGTTGAAGCAAGCTGACGTAAAAGATGTGGACGTTCGAAATTTCAGACCAATCAGGTAGCACTTGTTTTCCCTAAATGGTCAAGTAAAAAGCTTGATTTGCGATACAAAAGCACCACCACTAATCGCCCCTGCTAAATGCCCAATTAATCCTGTTGCCCACATCGTTGTAGTAAATTACAGGCACTTCACACGTTTTGATCTTTTGCGGATTAAGGCGATCAACCGCTTTAAATGCCGCTTGCTGCCCCTACCCATTGTGGAGCTTGTAACTTATCAAACTCACGTGAAATGGTGTATTCATAATCACGTTCTAGCTGTTCGCCATGAGCAGCAATCACGCTACACGAAAGCGAATAACGGCTGGAAAGGTTACTTTGCAACATTCCATGCGTATTGCCATACACGCGAACGCCACTGTGTGAATTGAAAGTTGCTCCTTCGCTATTGACGATTTGTTCATCGGCATTAAGTGCTGCATTTTCGGTTTCAATCGCTAAGGCTAATGGCTTGGTCTACTGATAAATCTGCTTGATGATAAAGCTCAAATCAGGCGCATCAAATGCCATTAATTCTTTATCTGCCAAGCCTGCACAATCATCTTCTGAGGTATGTTTTGCAATGGCTAAAGCAGATTCGACCGCTTGTTGAATTGATTTTGATTGTAAGTCTGATGTGGAAGCATTGCCCTTTCACGTTTACCTAAATAGACAGAGATACCGAGTGAGCCATCGTTGTTAAATTCAATATTTTCCACCTGCTCCAAACGGCTAGAAACCGAAAGCCCTGCTACTTTGGTTACGCCAACTCGGCTTCTGCCCCTGCTTTTTCGCAAAAATTTAAGGCAAATTCGACCGCTTGACGAAGTTCTTGCTCTTGAGTTTGTAATTCTTGTTTAGTAATAAAGGACATAGTTTTACCTTATTATGAATGGAATAAAGGTATATTCTACCCTGAAAATTTTGATAAAATAACGCTATTTTAACTGCTCGAACGAGCGATAATGGAGAGGTAATGGCTAAAAACGTCATAATGAAATCGACTGGACAGATGAGAAGAGAAATCATCTGGGTCAGTAAAAGTGAAATCAAACAGGGATTCGGAACAATTGAAGAAATTAGGTGCAGAGTTAATTGAACTTAGTCCACAGAATTTAGCGAAAATTCCTCTTGATGAGAGATTTAAAAGAGGCAGTTCGTCAAGCACAAAGCTTCAAATTGGAAGCTCGTCGCCGTCAAATCCAATTTATCGGCAAACTACTCCGCAACCGTGATCCTGAGCCAATTCAAGATGCATTAAATAAAGTAAAAATCGGCTACAACCAACAACAGGCATTATTACATAAACTGGAACTTGTGCGTGATCAGCTTATTGCAATGGGTGATAATGCGTTAAATCATTTAATGAACGAATATTCACATTTGAGATCGTCAACATTTACGTAACTTGATACGTATTGCTCAAAAAGAAAAAAACGAATAAAACCGCCTAAAAGCGTATCGTGATATTTACCAATGCTTAAAAACTGAAATTGCGGAGGCATAATGCTTGATATTTTAGCAAAACTTATTCACAGCCACGCAGGCACGCTTATTTAAGCCTGATTTTTACTTTTTAACACGAGGGGCGTTAAGTGCAAGAAAAGTCGACTAGCGACAATATAAAATATTAAAAATCTCCCACATATTATCGACACCTTGTTGTTATTAAGCGGTGCAACGGTGGTTTATACTTATACTTCTGAAGGCGTTTTACACTTTTCTGAATTAAGTTGGTTACTTGAAAATTCTTATTTATTGTGCTTTATGTGGTTTTTCCACAAAAGCCTTTAAGAAAAACCAACCTTATTCCATCAAATTCTATCTACTTTCGGTTGTGAGTTTTATGCTCGCTATGTTTATTGCAGTACATCATTAAAAGAATGGCGTGAAAGAAAATTCACGCCTTCATCTTACAAATAAGTTTCTAAAATCTCTCTTAAAATTGCATACCCTTTCTCGTTATAATGCAATCCATCTACAGTCAAACAGTGATCCAAAATTTCCTCATTATCCAAGAATTTTTCATAAGTTGGAATAAAGATTAAAGGTGCGGGACAATGAGCTTTGAAATAAGTATTCATTGCCTGAATGTCTGTATTAGCTACGGTTTCGATATGGTTTACTGGGGTTGCTTCTAACAAGAAATACCGTGTATTAGGCACTGCAAACGGTTCTGTTTCTTCGATAATTTGTGAAATCCAATCCAAAACTTGCTGTGGTGAATAATTGGGTTCTTTCACAATGTCGTTTACGCTCAAAAAGATAAACACTGTTTTACCTAGATGCTGAATATGTTTCGGCTTGACAATCACATCTAAATATTGTCGTGTACTCGATCAGAAATTCCCAAATTCTCCACACTCAGCCCTTTTTAATGTTAGAGTTTTCTCAAAAACCTTCCCATATCAAACAAAGAATGTCAATTAACGTGACATTAGCTCGTTTTTAAACTCAACTTGTTTGGTTTTATAACGATTGAAAAATATCTTGATCGTTCAGCATAACTCTCTCCTGAGAATAGGAATATACACCAAATTATTATAATGCATCTAGCGTATTGCTCTAGAGCGAAATTCCAATTTTGTGATCAGGGGTCACAGTTTAGCAAATTACTTACTAAATTTTACCGCTTGTAAAAATAAAACCCAGTCAAAACTGGGTTTTTAATTAAAAACGAGAGATCTACCAAGTAAAGCCTACTTTTCACAGCCCCAAATTTCTGCGGAGCAACATGAGAGCCTTTTTAACATACCGATATGGGTGCTGATATTCCATCTATGGAATTGGGCATCAAGCCAACTTCATGAGTAAAATATCGTCCGAATTGTTGCTTCATTACTACATTATTTACGCTTAATGCACCATCAATCGCTAATTTACGTTGCGTTGCATCATAGTAGTTTGTTGTGAAACTTGGCGTTACTTTCACACCGTTAATATCGAAGGTTTTATCCAACAACACGCCTACACGATAAGTGGTTAAACGCAAAAAGCTTTGCTGGCGATTTTCGCTTCGAGAGATTATAAGTTACTCCAGATAAACGGTAATAACGTACACCAATAGAGGGTTGCACGTTTAACCAACCACTGAGGATCCCTAATTTGCTCCTAAGTTTCCACCTACATTAAAAATATTGCGGTGAAATACGTTATCCTTACCGTCAAATGTTACTGTATTGCGACTACGACCATAACCTAAGTCAACACTTGCAAAAATACCGTTCTCCCAGTTACCTTTCGTAAATGCATTTTACTGATGTAAAACGATGTTTACCAGAAACACTCTCACTAAACTCATTATTTGCACGAGAATGAGAAAGTACTGCACCAATTTTTTACATTATCTGACATATCTTGAGCAACACCAATTTGAGTGAGCGTCATTGTCTGTTTATAAGGACGATAATAATCAGAACGATAAGTCTGTTTAGTTGATTCTGTATTCATCCACACATTTGATGGATCTCCACTCGATAAATGGCGATCTAAATTACGCCCCTATTTGCAATGCACCATTTACATTAGCTGAAAGTTCAGATAATGCCGTGTTTGAATAACGGCTGATCAACTGCGATTGAACTGGTATGGATACTGTTCCTGATTGCGTGCTTAAAAATTGTTGAATTTCTTGCTCAGTTTGGTAAGCCTTATTAAGGCTATCTAATAATGCTAATACCGACTCATTTAAGGAAGATTGTGCAATATCCGTCTCACCTTGAGTTACCTTGTGCATTAGCTAATGCTTGTTGAGCTAACTCTAGACGTTCAATACTTGCATCAATTTCCTCTTCAAATAAAGTAATATTACCTTCATTCGCTACTTTAGCCACTTTCCGACATATATCAGAAGATAAATTCTGAGACTTCGCAAAGCTGTTGAGCTCGAGCTATACTACTAGACAAACTAGCCTGTAAACGATTCATTTCCTCCAATACATTATCTTGGCGAGATTCAAGTGAATGTAAAATCTGTTTTGTTTGATTGACTAGATTCAATAACTTTTGAACTTCCTGTTGGCTACGTTTCTCTTGCTCACTCAAGCTACGATATTCATTGATGTTGTTTTTCTAATAAAACTTTTAATTGAGTAAATTGTTTATATAGTTTACCACGTTTAATAAAACGGATACGGGCTGTTCGATTATACTCTGAGGTAGCTTGGTTGTAGCTATTAGTTGTATTGTGAGATCTCCTCTAATAGACGATCTCGCACGATTCTGATCTATTTTATTCACTCTTCCCGCTTCTGTATATGATCTTTGTAAACGTGTTAATTCATGCTCATATCTACTAAAAGCTTGATGTACAACATGAAACTCTCGCTGGCTATTTGCTACTAACTCGAATTACTGCCAAAAATGTAATTCAGCATCACGTAATGGATTATATAAACGGTAGTCATTATTAAAGTTAGCTAAAATATAGCTGATACGCACCTAAATCCACGAAACCATTTTCCAAAGCAAAATGTGCATTTTTGACGATGTTGGTTAGGATGATTCAGTTTTACCAAACTTAATGGAGCACATTTTCGGCTCTTCCCCTGTATTCTTCAGTGATAGTAAATAATTCCCAGAGGCTAATCCATTGACAACCACATTATCACCACGGCTTTCCGCCACATTCGCTAAGAAACGAAAAATGTCCATTACCTGTTAATTGCCCATCCACCACCAACTGGTTGAATTTCACCCATCCTTTGTAAGTAGAACTCATCTCATCACTATAAACTATTGAGCGTTATCTGGCTATTGGGTGCAAGAAACAAATTTCCAACCACACTATTATTTAACGTCCATTCACTATGTGGTAACAAATTAACTTGTGTTTCTGCACCTACTGAGATTAATACGCCCCATTAAATGAGCCTTTGCCTAAACTAAACTGGCTCTGATGTTCTAACGAAACATCACCATATACACTTGTTACAGGTACGCTATTAAATGCAGCTTGAGAAATAACAGCCTTTTCTGAACATTTTATGTTGTACCACTATAACTTTCTCGGATACATTCATCAGATTTACCTTGTGCAAATCCAAGTTGAATTTGAGCTTGATGGCGTGCATTAAAGTTACCTTCTAATACACTAACATTACGACTGCTCTCAAGAGTCGCATTGCCTGCCACATCAAAATTCATTTGCTTTTGAACTGTCGGTTAATCCAATTTTCTTCTTCAATGACCTCTTTTTATTAAGATGGTCATAGGCGTGTGGAACAGGAACACCTGATAATAGCAATTTCCCGTTTTCTACATAAATATTACCATTAAGATTCGCTCCTCCCGTTAAAGCCCAAATACTATTTTGCAACTTTGAGGACGATAAGCAATTGATAATCTTCCATTGTGATATCGCTGATCAGTTTCACCAAAAATCCGCTATACGTATCTAGATGTTTTTGGGCGTTAGCTTCTGCTAATACTCTGAATAACCTCAGATTTATTATTTCCTAAAATTCCCAGTCATTTGTAGTTTCCATATCCCAAGGGAAATAGGCTCTAGGGTTTTCCTTCTTTTAAACGAAAATAATCTAATCGGTTATTCCCTATGGTTATTTTTTGTATTCATAAATCGCTAATAGATGTCGTTGGCTGTTGCCCCCAATTTACCCATTCAATATCTTGTTGAGCAAAATTATCACGCCCAATAACGTTAATTTTCGGCTGCTTGGGTACGGCTATTATCAACAATTTTTGCACCATCATCCGAATTTTGAATTCTATGAAAAGTAAGATTATGACCATTTAGCATCTAAACGTCCACCACGAAAAACCGAAGTAGATATTATCAGGGTTTACTTGTTTATCGTTTGCTAAAACTACCGTGCCACGTCCACTAGTAATCCCCACTTGGTTAAAGGCTTGTTGCTGACCATTTAAAGATTTTTGGTTAAGAACAACTGTGCCCTCACCTACACTAATATCCCCTAAGTTCTTGCCTTGACCATCAACATAAAGCGTACCTGTTCCAAGTTTTGACAAGCGGTCATTTTGGGGATTTTTACACGCCAATTAACCGTTTTAGTGCCATTAACCACAACTCCCAGCCCCCAAGCCAAGTCACATCATTACTATCAGTTCTAACTATCGCATTTTTGATTAAAATGCAAGGCACCTGCACCTTGGTTACTACTCTTTTAACACAAAGAGATATTATCAGGGTTTACTTGTTTTATCGTTTGCTAAAACTACCGATGCCACGTCCACTAGTAATCCCCACTTAGTTAAAGGCGTTGCTGACCATCGAAAGATTTTTGGTTAGAGAACAACTGTGCCCTCACCTACACTAATATCTAAGTTCTTGCCTTGACCATCAACATAAAGCGTACCTGTTCCAAGTTTTGACAAGCGGTCATTTTGGGGATTTTTACACGCTAATTAACCGTTTTATTGCCATTAACTACAACCCCAGCCCCGCCAAGTCACATCATTACTATCAGTTCAACTATCGCATTTTGATTAAAATGCAAAGGCACCTGCACCTTGGTTAATACTCTCTTTTAACACAAGAGTTGAACTATCACGTCCAGTAAAATGCACCGTTTTTCCATTATCTAACGACGGACGTTGGTGATTTTTCATCTTTAGACGCCACATTTACATTTGTAACAGGAATTTCGACCGCTTGATTGCCACTTTGTAGTACGCTCTTACCCACCTCGATTTTGCCATGAGTAAGTTGAGCCGTTTGAGCTTACTGTCATTTCATCATTTTCAAAATGCACGATGAATAGAATCAGGCTGTATAATTGTATAAATATTATTTTCCCATCACTAGCCATTGAAAGTAGAAAGTACGCCCGCTATTACCCCAACGCTGCTCTTTAGCATCATAGCAAGTAAAGCCGAACCACTATCACCCTGGTAAATGCCATAAGTACCCAACGTTTCATAAAGATCACCACTAAATAATACCCAATTATCCATTGAACTATTTGGTTTAAGTGGGGTACCTCCCGAAGATAATTATAAGCGGAAGTAAGAGATGTCTTTTCTTTACCATCTTTACTACGTAAATATTGTCGACCAGATCCTACTCGTACAAAATATGGATAACGCTCTTTATCTAAAAACGCACCATTTTTCGGTCTGTTTTTCTATTGTTATCAAAAAGCAATATTATTCAATGGAATTGGGGTAACTTCAGTAACCAACTTATGCAAACGAGGGAATGAAGTCGTATTTGATCGTGATTATTGCGATCAGTAATCAAATAATCAAAGTGATGGCTATCTGATTATTACTATTTTCACCAAATTGCACAGAGCCATAGCCACTATTGTGTTTAACACTAGCGACATATTGAGGATTAAACAAGGTTGCTACACCTTACTCGGCTAGCTACGTGTAAATCAGGCATTGGTAAATTTGGCAACATCGTACCAACTTGTTTGCCTTGTTTATCAAAAGATAGGAGATATTTTTTTGCTCCGACAAAGGGTGCCCTTTATTCTCAGCAAAATCGTGGAAATATTGATAGTCCACATCATTGCGAACCATTGAGGCTTGCATCCCTGCACACATCACAGCAACATTTAACGCAATAAAAGTTGGACGAAAAATGTTTGATTTAGATCATAAAAACCCTCAGAATATGGTTATTACTGAGGGTAATTGTAAAGATTATTGTAAAGATTTGTCAACTTTTCTCAAACAAATCACGGGCTAGAGTTATCTCAAACCTTTTAAACGCTCCAACCCTCGTTTCATTAAGGTTTGACGCTGCCTCATCATAACGAGAAAGCTTAATTAATGGTTCAATTAAACGTGATGCAACTTGTGGATTGCTATCATTAAGTTTAATCAACATATCCACCAAGAAACGATAACCTGAGCCATCAATGTTGTGGAAGGCTTTAGGATTCTGGCTAGCAAATGCTCCCACTACTGCCCTCACACGGTTTGGATTGTTAAATTGAAACTTCTATGATTTAATAAGCCTTGAACGACATTCAATACATCTTCATCAGGACGAGTCGCTTGCAGAGCAAACCATTTATCCATCACTAAGCCATCTTGATACCATTGTGCTTCAAAGTCAGCTAACAATTCATCTCGGCATTCTAATTCTGCTTTGGTTGCAGCGGAAAGTGCCGCAAGCGTATCAGTCATATTATTTGCTTGATCATAGTGAGTTTTAACCAATTTCTCACCTAAATCGGTAAAGGCAAGGTAAGACACAGACATTACGCAATGCACGTTTTGCGATCATCTTCGCCAGTTATGCACGATATTCTCTACATTTATTTGCTTTATAAAGGGCAAATAGAGGCTCTTCAAAATAAGCTGCAATTGACTCAATGAGGAACTCACGTACTTTCATAATACCACAGGGTCAATCGTATCGAATAACTCGGCGAAATCAGTTTCTTTCGGCATCGTCAACATTAGTGCGGTAAGTTGAGGATCCTCCACATTATCAAGCAATATCTCAATCGCAGAGCCAAACTCGTGCGAGAATTGCATCATTCCTCCTTGTTGCAAGCGGGTTAAATTCTCTTTTTAATTCGCCATTAAAGAGTAATTGAATCACATCCCAACGTACAAAATCGTTTTTCGCAAAATTTCAGTAAACTAATCAATTGAGATTTGCTATAGCTGAAATCTAACCTCACTGGGGCAGAAAAATTGCAGTCAACGGAAGCACTGGCTGCGTTCTCACGCAAAAACTCAAACGTTTGTTGGCTTTCAGTCCATCTACACATCCGACATTTCCGCAGCTTCGCTTTAGCGGTAAATTTTTGACCGCTTGTCGGATCAATCAATGCCACTTTAAGCGGAATATGCAAGCTGAGTTTTTCAACTTGGTCTGCTGTTGCTGGCGTATGTTGGCTTACGTTTGAGCGATAAACTTGACGAGCTTCGTCATATTCATCAGTTACCGTTAAAATTGGCGTACCTGATTGGCTATACCAACGGCGGAATTGGGCTAAATCCACGCCAGAAGCACGTTCCATTGCGGAAACAAAATCTTCACAAGTCGCTGCTGTGCCATCGTTTTCTGCCACATAAAGCTGCATCCCTTTTTGGAATTTCTCTTCACCTAAAAGCGTATGAATCATCCGAATCACTTCTGCCCCTTTTTCATATACCGTCACCGTATAAAAATTGTTCATTTCAATTACTTTTCAGGGCGAATTGGGTGTGCCATCGGGCTCGCATCTTCAGCAAATTGTACGGTACGTAACAAACGCACATCTTCAATACGTTTTGCAGGGCGAGACCACAAGTCAGAGGTAAATTCCTGATCACGGAATACGGTTAAGCCTCTTTTAAACTTAACTGGAACCAATCTCGACAAGTAATGCGGTTACCGTCCAATTATGGAAATATTCGTGTGCGATCACACTTTCGATATTAATGTAATCTTCATCAGTTGCGGTTTCTGGTTTTGCTAATACGAACTTAGGTTAAAGACATTCAAGCCTTATTCTCCATCGCTCCCATATTAAAAGAAATCAACAGCCACAATCATATAGATATCTAAATCGTATTCTAAACCGAAACGATCTTTCATCCCATTTCATCGCACGTTTTAAACTTTCCATCGCCCAGCCTACGCGGTCTAAGTTACCCTTATCAACATAGATCTCAAGTGCCACTTCACGCCCGCTTTTTGGTAACAAATTTATCTTGCAATAAATCAAAATCACCTGCCACCAACGCAAACAGATAGCTTGGTTTGAAGAACGGATCTTCCCTCAACCCAATGGCGACCATCCGCCAATTCGCCTTGTGCAATGCGGTTACCGTTCGACCAGTAAGAACGGATATTTTTCCTTACTCGCGGTGATTTTTGTGCGATATTTTGCAAGTACGTCTGGTCTGTCTAGCATATAAGTAATTTGACGGAAACCTTCTGCTTCGCACTGCGTACAAATTCCATCGCCCGACTGATACAAACCCTGCAATGAGGTGTTTTGAGCTGGATTTAAGGCGGTTTCAATTTGCAATTGGAATTTATCCGCTTGCTCTGCTACATTCACCGTCAATGATTCCTCATCTCGTTCAAACTCAACGTGTTCTTGTCCATTCCAGTTTTAACGAGGAAAATCAAAACTGTGCCCATCTAATTTCAGATGAGTCGCCCCTTCAGTTTTACGCTCAACATTGAGTACGAAGTCACAAATGTTCTGTCTGCATCAGTTGAATGTCTAAATAAATCTCCGTGATCGTGAAATCAGGGCATCGATAGTCCTTACGGAATTTTTGCTTTTGGTTGCATATATTGTCCTTTCATTTATTAAATCAACCACTTACGCTTCATATGAGATTGAGATCACTCTCATTCAGTCGAGTTTTTAAACCGACGATGCAACCACATATATTGTTCGATCGCATTGAGAATTTCACCTTCAACTACTTTATTCATTTTTAGTTGCAGTTTGAACATCATCTTCACAATCTGAAAAATCAACCGCTGGGCTGATTTTTACATTATAACCGAAAAATCCTCATTTCGTATTGGCGAGAAATGGCGCAACCTTTGTTTGTGGAGCAGATTTTTAAAAGCATTCTTGTTCCTGCTGTCGTGCAAGCTTCTTTTACCGTAAAAAGGGAACAAATACGCTGTTTTTTCGACCGTAATCGTGATCTGGGGCATACCAAATGGTTTCTCCAGCTTTTAATGCTTTAATCATTCCACGTAAATCACTACGATTGAGCATTGCTTTATTTGAGCGAATTCTACCGCGAAATTAAGAATCCAATCGAGTAATGGATTATCATTAGGGCGATAAACGCCTATCCCTTGATGATGTAATCCTACAATTCCTTGCACCTAGTTCAAGTGTTAAAAATGCACTCCGACGAAAAAGAATCCCTGTATTTTTAGGGTACATTTTTAAATGCTCAATGCCTTCCACTTTTCGACCATTTTAAAATACGTTTATCTGACCAGAACCACGCCATTCCTGTTTCAATAATAGCCATTCCGACAGATTCAATGTTTTTCGCTAAAATTTGTTCAATTTGCTCTGAGAATAATCAGGAAAACACAATTCAAGATTACGTTTAGCGATACAAATACGACGTTTTTCCAAAACCAAAGCTTAGCAAATAGTTTGCCTAATCCTTTACCTAAAAATACCAATACGGGGTAAGGCAGCGCTAAAATAAGCTTAAAAATACCAAATGCCCAAACCATAAGCCCCAATATCGAGGTTTTAAGAAAGCAGACTGAAAAGGAGGAAGTTGTTTGTTTTCTATCATAGATTATGTATGTTGATTTCTGTAGTGCTAAATTATAGCCAAAAGACAATAAAAATGTTAAGTTGATCACAAATTTGAAATTTAATGAAAATTATTCTTGAAAGGTTGGAGCAAAAAGGCATATTTTAAAACCATCAAGAACAACTAAACTAACGAAGAGGAAAACGTTATGTCACTCAATATCTCTAGCAAACAAATGGACATTACCCCTGCAATCCGTACTCATATTGAGGAGCGTTTAGCGAAATTCGATAAATTTCAACTCCAATTGATTAACCCACATTTCATTATCATTAAAACAGCCTAATAGCTATGAAGTGGATGCAACCATTGGTTCGCCTCTAGGTGATTTAGTTGCTAAAGCAGAAAATGAAGATCTGTATAATGCAATCAATGATCTTGCGAAAAATTAGAAGCTCAGCTCATTAAATTAAAAAGAGAAAAAGAACACTAATCTTTAATCGATAAAATAAAATACAAAAGCCAAGTGGCAAAAACAAAATGCCATTTGGCTTATATCTTACTCTGGTAAAAATAACGGCCCTAGTGCAGTTTTAGGAATACCAAAATGCTCAGGATAATGCACATCGACCAAATATAAACCTTCTGCTTTTGCCGTTGGTGCAGCTAACTTGCGATCTTTTTGTTCAAGCAACCACTTAATCCATTCGACAGGCTGAGCCCCTTTACCTACCCTCAATCAAACTGCCCACAATATTACGCACCATATGATGCACAAAAGCATTCGCTTGAATATCCACGATAATATAATTTCCCATTCGAGATACATTGAGATGATGAATATTTCGCCAAGGCGTATGTGACTGACATTTGGCTGCACGGAAAGACGAAAAATCATTTTCACCCAATAAAAATTGCCCAGCTTCGTGCATTTTTCGTGATCAAGGTCACAGTGATAATAGGAAACACCGTGCGATAAAAATCGCAGAACGTAGTTTGCGGTTTAAGATAATATAACGATAACGACGAGCAGTTGCACTAAAACGTGCGTGAAAATCTTCAGGCACATCCACCGCCCACTTCACCGAAATATCATCAGGCAGAGTGCATTTGTACCGAGAACACCAACTTTTCTAAAGGACGTTGCACCTCTGTTTCGAAATGCACGACTTGCCCTACCATGCAGCCAGAATCTGTCCTTCCCGCACAAAACACTTCGATCTGAGAAATTAGCAATAACGGATAATGCCTCTTCTAGTTTTTGTTGTACGCTCAATACATCTCTTGACGCTGCCAACCAAAAATATTGGCAGCCATCATACTCAATCCCTAACGCGATTTTCATTTGAATTTATTTTTAATTAATGTTAAAAATTCTTTACGAACATCACGATCATCTAAGAAAACGCCGCTAAAAGCCGATGTTACTGTATAACTATTCGTATCTTTCACACCACGACATTTCACGCAGAAATGGGTTGCTTTTACTACACCGCAACATCTTCGGTTTCCAAAATCGTCTGAAAAAGCAGTTAAAATCTGTTCAGTAAAACGCTCTTGTACTTTGCGGACGTTGTGCAAAATTGCACTCACACGATTGATTTTTGATAACTCGATCACCCATTTTTCGGATAATATGCCACACGCCACTTTACCATCAATGGTCACAAAATGGTGTTCACAGGTAGAAGTCAAAGTAATGTCATCCACCAACACCATTTCGCTTACCTTCATACGGTTCTCAATGTTAGTAATTTTCGGGAAAGTCGCATAATCAAACCACTGAAAAATTTCATCAACATACATTTTCGCTAAACGATTTGGCGTTTCTTCAAGGCTATCATCTTGCAAATCCAAACCAAGCAATTCCAATACTGAACGCATATGTGCTTGAATTTCAGCACGACGGCTGTCTTTATCTTTGGTGTGTGGCACAGTGGGGGTTTCAATACCTTTGGCAAGCAACGCATTACGCACTTTCTGTGCTGTCTGAAAGACCTAAAATAGGTGAGGATCGTTGTCATTTGGTTCTCTCAATTTAAGATGGGAATTTTAACAAATTGACATCTGAAAAATAGCTCTAAAATCTAAGGAATTGATTTAATAGCCTTATTCTTCCTATGTTTTTACTACCGTTTTAACGCAAACTGGTTCTAAAGAATCAACAAAAATTTGATCAAGCAACTATTCACTTGCAAAAATTTTGAAAAATCAGACCGCTTGCTCGGTTTTTCAAAAGGGCGAGGTATTGCATAGTTTTTAAATACTCAAGCAATTAGGAGTAAACTGCGTTCTGCGTCATTATCGAAGAGGCGGATTATTTGGCAAAATCATCAAAGACCACTACTTTTTTCAACGGTATTGAACACACGCGAGCTTTTTCAAGAATTTTAACTTGCTAGAAAAATGCACTTTGGGGCTTCCTGTCTCGCTCCTTAATTGCTATTCAAATTGAGAAAAAGTATTACTGTTACCGTGCCGATATTATGATCGAAAAGTTTGAAAATACACGTGATTTAAGTCAGATTTTGAGAAATAGAACACTGACTGATGAGCAATATCAGCAAATCAGGAAAACTTATCCGACAACTGCACAATCATCAAGTCACCATACAGATCTTAATATTCACAATATTTTACAAGATACAAGCGGTCAATTTTGGCTTATCGATTTTGACAAGTGCTATATTCAACAAAGGCGATAGCTGGACATAATTTCTAGACCGCTTGTATAAGATCGTTTCACAAAGAGCAAAACCGACTAAATATTCACTTTAGTGAACAGAATTGCGAGCTTTTGATGAATGGGTATCAAAAAGCATAAAAGATAGATACCCCATCTTTACTCTCTACTAATAGAAAATCCATATAGCTAATTTATACATTATTGGAGCAAAATAGAAGAAAGTACACCGCAAGCCACTAGTGCAATTGAGCTATAACTCCCTGTTTTTACACTGTATTCCATACAACGCCCTGTACCTAATGCATGGGAAACTGATCCCATCGTTAAACCGATTGCACGTACATTTCGTACGCCCAACCAATGTAAAATAGAGAAACCAAAAACAGAACCCAATAAACCGCAATCATTACACCCATAGCAGTAATCGCAGAGCTTCCGCCGATTTGTCCGGCAATCGCAATCGCAATCGGTGTTGAAACGGATTTAGGAATAATAGTCGCTAAAATATCTTGATGTGCCCCCAGAATCACAGCAAAGAATACCCCTGTGAACATTGCGACAAAGGTACTAAAAAGTAATACTGCCACAATAGGCTTCCATTTTTTACGAATTTGTGGGAGCTGTTCATAAAGGTAAAGCTAAAGCAACAACCGAGACACCAAGTAAATTATTTAGCGGGAAATTACCTTGATAGTAAGAATGATAGGGAATATCAAAAATAGAGCAATGCCACCACAATCACCAACGCAATCAGGAATGGATTTAGCACGCTGGAACGCAGTTTTCTGCTGATTTGTTGCCCTGCAAGAAAAAGCAAAAATGGTTAGAAGAGAAAAGAGATAAATCATAGCTGCCTCTATTTATATCGATGGAACATGTGCTGAATAAACCGATTAACACTAACGATAAAGTGGTGCTAAAGGGATATTAGTGAGCAGGAATGAGACTGCGTGCGAATATAACACATCCACGTGTTCAATAATTTCTGCACAGACAGGAATGAAAAATACGGTCATATAACGTGTTAATGGACGAGCACTCTGACGTAACCCACTCCCACTTTAACCACACCAATCACAAGGCAAACGAAGAGTAATAACATTCCTCAGATGCTATCTGAAATACCTATTGGAATTAAGTAGGCAATCAGCTTTCCTAGATAAAGCATTCCAAAGAGCAAGCAAGTGAGAGTAAAAAGGCGAATGACTTTTCAAAAATCACAGTCCCTCCTAAAAACAAGCGGTATCATTTCACTTACTTTTTGCAAATCACAATCGAATTTTTTATGATTTGTAAAAATAAGCCAAATTATACCGCTTTAGAAGTAAGAAAATTTGATTTAGCTTAAGGTTCTTTCCAAAAATCTACCACTTTCCCTAAATCCCTTGTGCGTTTTGAGGGCGGTAAACTCTGAGGAAGGTTGCACCATAGTTGCGCATTACCAAAACGGTTATCGCAAATAATCACCACACCGCGGTCGGTAACGTCGCGAATCAATCGTCCAACCCCCTGTTTTAAGGTAATAACTGCTTCGGGAATTTGAATATCGTTAAACGGATCACCTCCTTGCAAGCGGCAATCTTCCATTCTAGCTTTAAATAACGGTTCATCAGGCGAGGTAAACGGCAGTTTATCGATGATCACCAAAGACAAATCATCGCCTCGCACATCAATGCCTTCCCAGAAACTTTGGGTAGCCACCAGCACAGAGTGCTCTTCTTTGACAAATTTCTCAAGTAGTTTTTGCTTTGCTGGTTTCACCTTTGCAGTAATACATTCAGGTTGGTATGCTCACGTAAATAATCGGCAAACCTCGCATCATATAATAAGAGGTGCAAAAGTAAAAACAACGTCCTTTGTTGGCTTTCAATCACAGGCTTAAGCATTTCACAAGCGTTGTCAGCGTGTGTGATTTATTGCTATCAGGCAGATAACGAGGCACGCAAAGCAGAGATTGTTTTTCATAATCAAACGGGCTTTGCAACACCAGTTGTTCTGCATTTGAAATACCTGGCGATAGCAGCAAAATGATCGAAACTTCGCCAACTTCAAGCGTTGCAGAAGTAAAAAGCCAGCCCTGATTGCAATGTTTTTCATCTGTTCGCTGAATTTATCCGCCACTGTTAATGGAGTAATATGTAAGCCAAATGAACGCCCATTAGCTTCATACCAGTAGCAATAGCCTCGTTACTGTGGTATCGCCAAATTTTTGAGCAAATTTTCACTTTCGGCAAGGCGCTCAAAAATTTTATCAAGCATTTCTGAACGCCCAAAGCGATTTTTGATGACTTCACTCAAGAAATCGATATTTTCACTGATTTTGGTTAAAGCCATTTACCACTTTTTGATCGGTAAAGAGTTCACGTAAATTGCCACGAACTTGCCCATCTGTTCCCATTAAGAGACGAAAATCTTGTATCGTTTTCTGCAAATGATCGGCTGCTTTACCAAGCTGTGCTAAATCTTTTAATTCCGAGCGATAAACGATGTTGCAATCTTTGCAAAGATCAAACAGCAAACGGGACGTTAGCGATTGCCCAAAATATTGGCTGGCAATATCAGGCAGCTGATGAGCTTCATCAAAAATCACCAACTCAGCTTCAGGAATCAACTCACCAAAGCCCGTTTCTTTCACTGCCATATCCGCACAAAAAAGGTGATGATTGACAACTACAATATCCGCATCCATCGCTTTTTACGTGCTTGTACCACGTGGCAATCTTTATAATTCGGGCAGTCTGAACCCTAAACAGCTTTCTGTTGTGCTGACCAATTGCGGTAAAATCGGGCTATCTTCGGCAATCGCCGTACATTCCATAAATCGCCCGTTTTTGGTGGATTGATGCCATTTTTCGCACTTTGAAAGATCATTAAGCACCGAACGATCACCTGCCACTCCCATCGCAATCAGCTGATTCAAACGTTCTAAACAGAGTGTAATTCGCACGCCCTTTCAGTAAGGCGACCTTGCCTTTATATTTCAAGGCTTTTTGAATGGTAGGTAAATCGCGATTAAACAACTGATCTCGTAAGTTTTTGAGCCCGTGAAACAATCGTTTTCGCGCGAAAGCAAGGCAGGGCACTAAATAGGCAAAGGTTTTTCCTGTGCCTGTCCCAGCTCTCTACCACCGCAGGGGTGGCAAATTTACTGCTCTTCCAACCGCTTGTGCCATTTCAAGCTGGGCAGCTCGTGGACGAAAGCCTGAATATTAGTGCTTAACCAGCCATCTTTACTGAAGGCATGGTCAATTTTGTCTGTGTATTTCATCGTGTTATCTGAGATCATAAAGGGCGTGTTCAACACGCCCCTACGCTAAAAGCAACACAAGTTGCTACAATTTCTTAATCAATAAATTAAACCCGCAACAGCAATCCATCATCAGCCAATTGTTCATGGCGGTTTTGTTGGAAAAGTTGCAATGAATCGGGCACATCCATTTGTTTACGCTTTTCGCCAGACACATCAAACGCAACTTGTCCTTGATGCAACATCACTGCGATCCCATATTCTAGTGCTTTGTTTCATTGAATGAGTCACCATCAAGGGTGGTTAGTTTCTGTTCTCGAATAATTTTATCGGTCAGTTGCATCGTAAAAATCAGTTGTTTTTGGATCGAGTGCTGCGGTGTGTTCGTCCAGCAAGAGAATGCTTGAAGGTTGGCGAAGCCATCAGCAGGCTCACAGCTTGACGCTGACCGCCCGATAAACGCCCCATTCGGTCGGTTAAGCGGTTTTCTAAGCCTAAACCAAGCAAAGCCAATTTTTCACGGAAAAATTCACGTTGTTAGCGTTTAATAGCAAATGAAAACTACGTTTTTGCCCGCGCTGATAGGCAAGCGCCATATTCTCTCTTCAATGGTAAGATCTTCAGCACGTACCCGCCATTGGGTCTTGAAACACGCGAGCAACACGGTTTTGCACGTTGCCAGCTGCTGCTTTTGATTCACATTCTGACCTTGAATTAAAATATCACCGCTATCCACCGAACAATCGCCACTAATCGCATTCAGCATAGTAGACTTCCCAGCTCCGTTGCTACCAATAACGGAAACAAATTCGCCTTTGCCCAACTGTTAATGATAAGCCTTTTTAATACTGAGTTTTCAATTGCCGTGCCTTTATTGAAGGTAATGAATACATTTTTTAGCTCAATCATCATTAACCCCGTTTTGCCAAAAAGCGTTGTTTTAATTTTGGTAATACTAACACAAAAACGACCAAAAGCGCTGTAATTAAATTCAGATCTTGCGGCCCGAAACCAATCGAATTTAACACCTCATTATTCAAAGGCTAATGCAGTAAACCACGATACAACACCGAACCAATTAACACTGCAGTGGTTAGCCAGATATTACGTTTTGCTGAGAATAATGCTTCGCCGATAATAACCGCCGCCAAGCCAATTACAATTGTGCCCACGCCGATAGAAATATCCACTCCACCATTGCTTTTGTACATACAATGCTCCAGCTAAAGCAATCAAGCCGTTAGAAATTGCCATCCCTAAAATGGTCATTTTATTGATGTTAATCCCTTGTGCTTTTTGCCATTCGGGTATTGGTGCCTGTCGCTCTTACAGCCAAGCCAATTTGAGTTGAGAAGAAAAGGTCAAATAAAAATTTTGGCAATAATCACCACAAAAACGCCATCAACAAACGCACTAATGCAAGTTGCACATCATCTTCAATGGGCATCACATCATAAATTGTCGCTTCGCCAAGCAAGGCAAGATTTGGCATTCCCATAATGCGTAGATTGATGGAATAAAAGGGCAATCATCATTAAAATACTGGAAAGCAATTTTTCGATTTTTAAAAGCCAATGTAAAGGCTTGCCGTAATCACACCTGCCAATGCACCTGCGAATGTGCCCTAAAAAGTATCGCAATCCAAGGATTTAGACCTTGCAAGATACAAACCACACAAACTGATCCGCCTAAAAGGAAAGGAGCCATCCGCCGTTAAATCAGAAATCTAAAATTTTATAAGAAATCAACACGCCCAGAGCAACAAGAGCATAAATCAAACCAAGCTCCAACGCTCCAATCCAAACGATATTAGCTTTAAAAACTGCTGAAGAAAGTGAACGAAAATATCCATTGTAAAATTATTTTGCAAATTACACTACTAAACTAGTACTGTGATTTTAAAGGATTTCACGAAATTTGCAATTTTTCTCGCAAATTTAGCCTCTTTTAGCCCTAAAAAGTATAATACAATCAGTATGATTGTTACTAATGAAACGATTAGATTGATTCTCGTAAAGGCAGAAGTTATTCCTTACCAAAACCATTAAAAACAATCATTTTCAAATAAAATAAAACCTGCACAGTAAAGGCAGGTTTTATACAATTTAGAACTTCATTTCTAACGTCATCGTATAGTTACGACCAGGAGCAGCATAACGAGTATAGTTGCCTACATTTTGGTGTTGATTAACAGCACCTTGTGCAGTTTGTCTTATCGCCTCCCCAGTTACATAACGATAATTGAATACATTATATACGCCCAAACGTAATAGTGCATATATTTATTCAGAGAAACATAACCTGAAGATCTAAAGTGTAACCAAGCACGGGTACGTTTATTTGTTGCTTTAATCTCTTTGTATTTTCGCTAATAATTTATTTCCGACTAATTCTTGAGAAGATTTTGCTGGAATTGCGTAAACCCATTACGTTTTGTTCCCCAACTATTTGTAGGGTGATCTAACTCTATCAATCACCATATCGACTAGGCTGAATCGCATCAAAGAGAGATTATTCACGGATGCAAAGGCAGGGATTGACTTGTTTATCTTTTACTTTTTAAACGATTATAAGCAAAGGTAGAATAAAATCCATAAGAGTTTTCGTCGAATCCCATCCAATCTAGTTGTGCGGTAATGTTTACGCAACAAGTTTTACATTCTGTGCATTATGGTAGCCATGGTTCCCCTGCCTTTACCATCAGTACCCAGCTCTTCTGCGATGCAATTAAGTTTTTATACGCATTATTAAAATAAGCTTGCTGAATATTCCCAAAGTTACCTTTTAAACGAGATACCAAATTCTTGATTACGAGGGTCTGGTTAAATTTACCAACATCAGCATCGCTTCCACCATAGCATGCCAAACCATACATCTCTGAAAAACTTGGATTTCTGAATCCTGTCGAAATACGATATAGAAATCTACCCAATCTGTTGGTTGACACAATACACTATTCAAGAGAAATTTTTAAATTGTCCTGTACTAATTTGGGATTCATTGACTTTGGTTCGATACCCTAACGAACGCTATACTAAATCAATATATTTCCCTAATGAGCATATTGTCTCGAGCTGCAACATAATAGTTTTGCAGTATTTTTCTAATATTGCATGCCCGATAGTTGAGATGCACCACTATAATCTCACAAAAATCCTGTCTGCAGAAGGATAGCTACGGACTCGGATAAAAATATAGGAAACGTCTTTATGCCCCGACTTTCTACCTTTTTCATAAATACTGCGACTGAAGCAATGACACGCTGGGTCAAATAATCTTTATGTTGAAGTGTTGAATTAAAATTATCAAAACCAAGATTAAACGCAATTTGGTAGGTAATCTGATCGCCGTTACTTTCTACTGAATCAAAGCTAGATCAAATTATGTTTTTCTTTATAAACATGTCGGTCTGAATGATGAGAACGAGAATGGTTTTTATCAGTTCAGGTCTACGTTTTACTAGGATTTGGATAAGTACTACAATGAGTATGCTGTAGATAACTATCAAGATCAATAGACTGTTGGTTAACATAACTTCGCTTTATCTGCAAACCTGCTTTAGTTGGATGCGTGATAAATATACTCAATACCATTGTTTTTGATGATGTTCGTCAAAGACCGCTGCATAATTTAGCCTCGCCCATCTCCGAGTATGTTGATACTCTCCGTAGTTATTACCATGATAAAATGGTGCATTATCATCAGAACCCATAGCCACATTTGTGCTTAAATAAGCAGAGCATTGTCATATCTCGTATATCAAATTTTTGTTTAGTGTGTTCAAAATACCACCAAGATAATGACTTTCAGAAAAATGATATCCTCTCTTAAAAACCAAGAGTCACTTTGATATTTGCATCGGATTAGGGTTTAATTCGATTCGCACCTGTAATCAGATGCATTCGCAGTTCTTGTTGCGAGCTAATAATAGCTGGCATTTTGGCATTATACATTGTTCGTAATCAGAACACTCATCTTGTAAAACAAAATAAGAATACTGTTCGAAGGTTTTGCAACAAGGCGATGATAGTGATGCACACCTTTTTAAGGCATCTTTATGCACTTGTGTTTCTGATCCATTACGATAAGTATAAATCGCCACACCTTCTACTTTCTCATTTTTTCCTGCCATAGCCAAAAAGAGATGTGAACCCTTTATTCTTACTTGAATAAGCATTTTTAAGTACACACACCCCAGTTATCTCCCTCTTCAAGCACATCCTGCAGATTTACTTTGGAAAGTCATGGACCCGCTAACGCACCATTTCCATATTCTGAAGAACTTGACCCTTACTGATTTCAATATCTTTAATATTTTTCATACTCAATTTCATTTATAGCACCTGTTCCAGCATATCCAGAACTTGCTACAAGAGGGCTTTCTGTGCTACATAAGATTGTGTTTGAGGTAAAACCATCTACAAGTAAAAGCGACCCGGTTTCTATCCATTCCTCAGATTGAATAGCCAGAACTTGCTCCTCTTCCTTGTTCTACTGAAATACCAGGATCATAACGAGTAAGATCGCGAATGTTGAAAGCACCTGTTCCCAATTCATTGTTTCGTGGTCTTAACAATTTTTACCTAGCCCCCGTTACTTCATTATCTTTATGCGTTTTTATTTTCTTTGAGATAACATTTACAGTATCTAATGTTATGGATCCTGTTTCTTCTAGCTAAAGCATAACTAGAGAATAAAAAGGCAAGTCATTACATTTAAACAAAAATTTTGGTATGTTCATTTTCTTTATTCCTTAAAACTTATTGAGCTGTCACTCAACTTGACGTTTGGCTCCAAATACAACAGCAGCTTTGGCTTTTATTTACTATCATCTAGGTGTGTTAGCACTAAATGCCCCCTAATTCAGACCCTTTTGCTCCATAAAATGCCCTTTTACCTCAGTATTAATACGAACTTTTGTAGAATCTGAAGCGTATTTTTAGTATCGAGTGCAAAGCCATCACCCTTGTTGAAGCCGTACCTACTAAAACTATTTCCATCTAATTACCGTTACATATCAAAAACAGTATTAAAACACCTGCTTTTCAATTCCTTGATCAGGGTTTTATGATCAAAATTCACCGTAAACTCAGCTATATCTCCGGTACTCTTATTTGTTGCAGAAGCTGTGTAAGAGGTTTCCCATTAGTGATATAACCATCCCAAGTACCACGATAAAATGTTGGTCCTTTAAAGCCTCAATTTCTTTAGTCGAACTTCTCTGCCCTATAAGGAATTGATGATACTGCTACGCCCTTTATTATCTTTATCATAGTAGAGACCAAATTTTACGCTATTCAGATTTTGGCAGCAAAACAACTGTCTCTATCGTTTTCTCAGCTGTGTTCTCTTTTTACGTGGTGTTCTGATGTTGTTGTAAAAAGGCAGAATTTGAATCCTGGCTAAAGAGGAAGACGTTGGTTACCAACCACTAGATAATTTACCTCACCAAATGTAGTGGTATCTTTTATGTTAAAATCGTCTCAACATCCCCATTTCCTACTGCAGAAAAGGAAATTTGTTTTGCATCAAACTGTGTTTCGGCTGTTAATGATTCATCATTTCGTTTTTGCACTAAATACCGTAAAGACTCGCTTGTCATCTGTCAAAAATTTTCCACCTAACTCCTCACCATGAGGGCCATAAAATCCTCCTTCTAACGCATCTTTTGCATCAGAAGTAAATGGATAATCTTGACTTGTTTTATCGGTAGCGACAGCATTTCCAAAAACGATTACCCGTGAAGCGTTGCGTTTTAAATCATAAACTTTTTCTAGCTGACGAATTTTGCAAAAGCGTTTGACGTTTATTTCGATATAACTGCCCAGTTAATGTCTGATTGCCAAAGTTAACGTCAAACTCACTGCTTAAACCAAAACTCAGTTGAATTAGGATCAACCGCATCATTTTTATTCGTTAGCCAAATCAGTCAATATCATTTTCGGCACAGCACTTCTCTTATTGCCTGCCTGACTTCCAAGTAATGGATAAAGTTTCTACCATTTTTAACATTCGTAATAAAGTCCCAAGTCCCTTTATAATGAGCATTACCCTCTACTGGTAACGCTCTTGATGGGTTTCACCAAAAATAAAATGCATAGCCATAAAACCAGATAAAAACGTTTATTAGGTATCTCTCTTTCTCCAGCTATCATTGCTAATAAACTCCTGAACGAACATATTTCAAAAGCCGAGTAAAATAAGGACTGGATCCATCATTACTATCTACAATAGAGCCATCAGCTGTTGATTCAAGCGACTCTTGCTTTTATCGTATTGAAGTCTAACGTTTCATATTCTTCTTCTGAAAAAGATTCTCCTTTCCATCATGCGATCAAATAAATTGATGTAGCTTTTAATTTTCATTGCAATATTGAACGTTGGGCTTTGCAATGTAGAAAGATTCTTACTTGCGTTACAGGCATCAATTGAGACTCTTCATCTTTAAATTGTTTTTACTTGGTGTAGGGAATCTTTTTGACACCGTATCGACATCAAAGATCCTCCGCCACTTGAACACGCATTTAATAAGAAGGGAAGTAATAAAAACCATTTTTGTTAAAACACATCATCTACGATACCTCGCTTTATAAAAAGATAATGATAATCATTATAGTTCAATTTTTAATTATTATGGAATATTAATTTACCTCACTTTTTCTAGAGTAATTAAATTTAAAAAGATATTATCTAGAATCTTCTAGATTTAAAATTGGCTTTTCTATAGGGATAATTGAAGAGATTTTGATCATTCATTCCATATTTGAGTGGAGACTATTTTTGCCAAAACGAGTGTAGAGCCTGTAGTTTTAAAAGAATAACGAGGGAATATTTCCTTTTTCTAAGATAAAATATTCTCCTCATCGCACAACAATTCAATATCTCACACTTTCTTGGCGAAGAAGAGTATAACGTGACAAGGTCTCTACATAAGTCCTGCTCTAAAAGAACAATCAGTGGCATTGGACAAAGATATTCTGTTAAATCTAATTGGTAGTTTCGCATACATTCTGGCAAAAATAACCGCTTCATCTGGAGCGATCAAGCTGGCCGGGTTCTATTCTTTTTCAGTTAATGTTGTTTTATCACTAAATGCAATCAATCTTGCTACTTATATACTTCAATTTTTTCTTGGGTATTTAAAAAGCAGGACGATATTTTTCTTCAATTTTCGCAAAAGAATCTTAAATTGAGAGACAATGACTGTTTTAGGCTGTAAGGTATTTTCAGATCTAACTGCATATCTTGACTATAAAACGACTTAGCGATTATGAACATAAACACTGATCCACTGGACGTTAGCCATAGGTTTATCCGTATTATTCGTAATCTTATATTTAAATTGAGATAATGCCTGCTCATTTTGATCAATAATCATCTCTCGTTCTTGTGTTGTAATCTGTCAAAGCATTTCGCATAGAATACGAGGCTTGATTCTCTTTTACTTCACTGTTTTTAGGTGCTGCAATAGCAAAAAGAAACATTAAAAATAAATGTTGATAAGGCTAACTCAGTTAATAATTTCATTTAATTACCCTTTTATTTTTCTGCGTTCTGCCATTACTTGCCCCTATTTCGCTTAATTTTTCTTGAGAGATATTCCTTTCCTAATTCAAATAATGGCTCCTCAAGTGGAATATGCAAATCATAGCCCGAAAAGTGAAAACCGCTTGATTAACGCCTCATCCACAGAATTTCGTTTTATCCTCTAATAATTCTCTCAATTGAATCGCCAGTGCATCCCAACTCTGATGCAAATGAATATGCTGACTTTCAAATGCATCAATCTGTTCTTGTGCTAGGGTAAACAGCCAGCAATGCGGGAAGAAATCCCGTTCTTCGTCATGATGCAACGGTGCAGAAACGTTAAAGTAGGTCAAAATCTGTTGATACATCATACGCCTGATTCCACCCATGCTCAGCCATGATAAGCAGGTAAAATTTGTAACTGCTTGCAAAAAGCGTTTTCACCTTACTGCAAGACATAAAGCATATCAACTGGCTCTGCCCAAAGTTGTGAGATTGTTGTGGTTCAAATTGTTGCATATTATGCCTCTTTTTAAATAAACTTAACAAAAACAATGCCCCTGCACACACTACTACTGATGGTCCTGCAGGGTATCTTTAATCCCTGAAAATAGCAGTCCGAGAGAGACCGCAATAATGCTAAAAACAGTGGCATAAATAACCATTACTTCTGGTGCGAGTGAAACGTCTTGCCGTGGCAGATGGAATAATTAAAAAGTGAGTAATAATTAACGCCCCAACAAATTTCATACTAGGGCTATCGTTAATGCAGTGAGGGCATCAGTAATAATCGCACACGAGCAACATTCAATCCTTCAACTTGCGCCAATTCTGGGCTAATCGTAATAGAAAGTAGTTTAGACCAGAAGAAGGCTAAAAATTCCACCAATCACAATGACACCAATGCCGATAAAAATAACATCGTTTAAGTTGATCGCCAAAAGATCACCAAAGAGGTAAGACATTAAATCTACTCGGACATTATCAAACAAACTAATCGTAATCACCCCAAGTGAAAGGCTACAATGGGCGATAATGCCGAGTGCGGTATCAACTGAATAGTTGGTTTTGTGCTCAAGCCAGACTAAAGCCATTGCGAGAATAACTGTCATCACGATCACGGCAATATAAGGATCAACCTCAAGAAAGATGCCTAGTGCACGCCAAGCAGTAGCCAGTGAAAGCGTATCACCAAAAATACGCCATTTTCCGCCAACAACAAAAAGCGCAAGCGGTGCGGTAATCAGTGAGAGTAATAAGCCTGCAAGCTGGGCAGGAAGTAAAATATCAAGCATAATGTTACAGGAGGTCGAATTTGCAAATATTTCTGCAAATCCCACCGCTTTTTCTATTTATATTGGACTATCTATATCGTTCTGTGGACTTTGAGCATCTTGAGCTTTCAGCCACGCCATTTTTTTCTTTGATCTGTTTTTCCATTCCACGCTCAGTTGGGAAGTAGAATGCTGTATCCTTCAACTCAGGTGGAAATAATTTTTCACCTGCGGCATAAGCGTTCAGTTCATTGTGAGCATAACGATATTCATCACCATAGCCCAGTGACTTCATCAACTGTGTTGGTGCGTTACGTAATGCTCTGGCATCATAATCTTTCGCCTCTTTTGCCAAACGTTTTTGCCTCATTGAATGCCAGTATAAACTGCATTGCTTTTGCAGCAATAGCCAAACTAAATAACCGCTTGTGCAATGGCTCGCTCCCTTCATAAGCTCCTACTCTGGTATAACAATCCCAAGCGTTAATCGCGAATTTGCATCGCACGTGGATCAGCATTCCCAATATCTTCAGAGGCAATGGCTAATAATCGACGTGCAACATAAAGTGGTCACCGCCTGCAATTAAAATGCGGGCATACCAATATAATGCACCATCAGGCGAAGAGCCTCGAATAGGTTATGCAGGGACTGAAATCGGATCGTAATAGCGATCACCGCCTTTATCAAAACGGGCTTGGCGTTCGCCTAGAATTTCTGTTAACAAGGATTTATTGAGTAACTTGCCTTTTGCGGTCGTTTCCGCCATATCCGACATTAACTCTAAGCAATTTAATGCATAACGAGCATCACCATTCACATAATCGGCAAGTAAATCAAGTACTTCATCTTCAAACACAAAAGTCTCGCTACCCAAGCCCCGCTCTTTATCGGTCAAAGCTTGCTCTAGTACGCTTAGAATATCTTGCTTTTGAAGTGGTTTAAGAATGTAAATTCAGAGCCCGAGAAAGCAAAGCATTATTTAATTCAAAGGATGGATTTTCGGTTGTTGCACCAATAAAAATAATTGTGCCATCTTCAATATGGGGCAAAAACGCATCGTTGTTGGCTTTTGTTAAAACGATGCACTTCGTCCACAAACAGTACCGTTCTTCTACCTGTTTGCTGATTCAATTTTGCTTTATCAATGGCTTCGCGAATCTCTTTAATGCCAGACGTTACTGCTGAAAGACGCTCTACTTCTGCATTCAAATGATGAGCAATAATCTCTGCTAATGTGGTTTTTACCCGTGCCAGGAGAGACTGAAGATCATTGAATGTGCCCGTTGCATTGAAATCGCTTTTTGCAAAGGCTTACCTTCAGCAATTAAGTGCGTTTGCCCATGATACTCTGCCAGTGTACGAGGTCGCATTCGGGCAGAAAGTGGTCGAAAATCTTCAGCAAAATCTAAAGAGAGAGTGCTCATTTTTCCCTCCTCTAACGTAAACGTAATTGACGACGAATTTGTCTCATGAGCAAGAAGACCCAAGGCCAGAGAATACCGCTAATTACTGCTCCAATAATTTCTTGACTATTGAAAGTAGCAGAGATGCAACAGTGTTCAATTAAATAGATAAAAATGCGAATGGCAATAATATAAGCAATTACAATCACACCTTGTAACCAAAAAGAGAGATTTCGCAAAATAAGATGGTGTTTTGCAACAAAATAGATCGCTATAGAAAGCACAAGTGCGTGAACACCAAGCACTGAGCCTAAAAATCAAATCCCCAAATGATGCCAGCTACAAAAGCCGTACCCACACTGACTTTATCAGGCAGTGCCAATGTAATAAATCAACACAAGAATAAGCCAAGAAGGGCGAAAGCCTTGCAAACCAACAGGCCAAGGCATAATTTCTAAAATCAAGGCGACCACAAAAATAAACGCCAACACAGTAATTTGGAAAAAGTAGATGCTGTCGCATTATTCTGCTCCTATTCAGTATGATGTTCTTGGTCTTGCACAGGTTCTGGTTGGGCTGCAGGGTTATCGAAGCTTCATCTGTTTGATCAAGAACTCTGGTTTCTCTTCTGACTTATCCTCAACCTGCTCTTTCTTATTTGTTCATAGCAAACGATCAATTGGGCTAACGCTACGACGACGCTCTTCAACCACCTCTCGCACTTCTTGAGGAGAAAGGGCTTGGGCTTTACGCATTTCGTCGTTAATTGGCCACAATAAAAGCAAATAACGCAAGCGATCTAATGAGGCAAGCGGTTTGGCAATAATGCGAGCAGGGTGGCTTTTTAGTATCGTTGGTAACGCTTTCCACAATGGCTGCAGGATGGCCTTCTGGAAAGCGACCACCTAAGCCCGAAGTAACAAGTACATCGCCTTTCACAATATCAGTCGAACGAGGCAGATTATCGATAACAAGCTCGTCATTATGCCCCGTGCCATTTGCGATACCTCGCACATCATTACGTAATACCTGCACGGGCACGGCATGAGTAATATCGGTAATCAACAACACTCGACTCATATTTTCACCTACCGAGATCACCTGTCCTGCAACCCCACGCTCATCAATCACAGCCTGCCCAACGCAAGCACCTGTTTTTGCCCGCTTGATTGATAACTGCGCGCTGGCGATAAGCATCCATCTCTGAGTTAAAACTTTCGTGATTTTCTTATATTCATCTTGACGCAATGGTGAGCCTAACAGCAAACGCAGACGCTGGTTTTCAACTTTTAGCTGATCGGTAACAACAAATCGGCATTTTTCTCGCGAAGTTGCTCTTTTTAACACTCGGTTCTCAAGCTGCAATTTTGTTAGTATCAATAAAATTATCACTGATGCCATCTAACACAGAGCGAGGTGTATTGGCAAAATAATATGACCACTGACTGCGGTTTCGAGCATATTACAATTTGGATCATCGCCTGCTTCAGTCATCTAATGTAATCAGCGTGAGTTGAAATACAAATTTCATAGCAAAGAGGCGAACCCTAAAGAGGGCTTTCACAAAATTAAACTCATAGAGTTGCTAATAAAATGAAAGGTTGGGGTCAAAATAGAAAATGGACATAAGCTGATGTCCATTTCTGCTTTGAATAATTAACCGTATTATTTCATCATGGCTGAAAACATCGCCACCGTGCATATCGATCATATCTAACGCTTTACCGCCACCACAGGCCACACCAGTTAAAAGGCTCTTCCGCTGTAACTACCATTACACCCGTGCTATCTGATAACAAAGCGGTCTAAATTTCTTAATAAAGGCACCACCGCCAGTTAATACCATACCACGTTCGAAAAATATCGGCTGCTAATTCTGGTGGGCATTGTTCTAACACCCGCTTTTACCATCTACAATTCCAGTTAATGGCTGTTCGATTGCTTCTAACACGTGTTTTGAATTTTAAAGTGAACGTACGAGGGGCTCCTTCTGCAGGAGTTATGACCGTGTACTCCATCTCTAAAATATCATCATCATTTTCAATTTTTGCTGTTGCGATCTTTTTTGATACGTTCTGCGGTAGCTTCACCAATCGCTGAACCAAATGACGGCGCACGCAAGCAATCGCTTCATCTAATTTGTCGCCACCGATCGCTGAGCTTGAGTACACAATACCATTTAATGAAAAGCACAGCCACTTCGTTTGTACCACCACCAATATCAATAACCATAGAACCTGTTGCTTCATGGACTGGCAATCCAGCACCAATAGCTGCAGCCATTGGCTCTTCAATTAAATAAACTTCGCGAGCACCCGCACCAATTGCAGACTCTTTGTACGGCGTTCAACCTGCGTTGCACCTGCTGCACACACACTAACACACGAGGGGCTTGGACGCATAAAGTTGCTACTATGCACCTGTTTAATAAAATGCTGCAACATTTTTCTATTGTTACAAAATCGCAATTACGCCATCTTCATCGGACAAGAATCGCTATAATACTTTTTGGCGTGACGATAACATCAATTTGCATCTATGGACCAACGGCAGCAATGCACAACGATCATTCTATCCTGACGCACTGCCACTGCAGAGGGCTCATCGCACAATACACTGTCTTTTACGCCACCGCGTCTTTGCTGTACCAAGATCGATTGATAAATCGTAGAAAATAATCCGAAATGTAAACGCATAAAGAAATCCGTTATTTGTGTTATTCACGCACTACCGACCGCTCCAAAGCGATCAAAATTGCCGTATAATACTGAGCATAGGCATTTTATTTTCGGCAGGTCATTTGGACGTTTTGAGATAAACTTTACTTAAAGTTGCATTATTAAACGCCGAAGCATACATGACAAGACTTGCTGCAATCACAAACATTATCACACCGTAATATTAAAGTCTGGCATCTGCCAGATTACGGCGTTTAGCAAGGTGAGGGCGAAAATCCCGCTCACGCAACCTATCACCAAATGAATGAGCAACTTAATGCTCCAAATAGCAATTTTCTCGCTGAAAGCAAGTTTTCCTCAATCACCTAGATCGCTACCATATCAATATTATAAAGACGATGCGGATTTAAAAACTGTAACCATAAAAGTAACCATCCGAATGCGTTTTAAACTTGTTATATTTCACTCCTCTGCGTTAAAGCTCCATCACGCTTTAAATATGTTTAGAAAGAATCGACTTCCTTACGTAAAAAGAAAAACAGCTCCAAGAATGGCTAGAAGCAAGCTCACAACAGGTAATCGACTAATCAATTCTCCCGAAGCCCTATTACCAACCGTCATCAAAAACACATCGCCTGAGAAACCAGTGATGCAAGCAGCAAAACGTGCTGTTTTAAAAGTGCTTGCTTAAGTAAAAAGCATTTAGCCTGTTAATGAAACAATCAACCCCAAAAGCAAACAATTGAGACCTTGAATACTCCATTATACTCTCATAAGCGATTCATTTTCGTAAGAAGCTCACAAAAATCAACGACGTATGTCTAAATCAACTTATTACTCCAACCTAACGCCCACACAATTGAGCGGGTATCCAAACGCACTTCCGTAAGTTTTGACTTTCTACCCTTCTGCCCGAGTTTGGTGGGTTTTCGCCTTTGAGTGTAAAATCGCGCTTAACTCTTCTGTGGGCGGAAATCCCATTTCAGCTTTCTCATCGTGAAGGCTTGAGGAGCAGGACAAAAATAGAGGCGCCATTTTCCAATCACTCTTGCACGCAAACCACCACGGAAACATCAGCAGATTCACTCAAATTCAACCGCTTGTTCCACCCATTGGATGCAAGTAGCGGGCGTAAAGCCAATCTGCAATATCGCGTTCTACCATTTCGGTTTTGCTTGCGATGCTTACTTACCAGCGGTCTAAATACTACTACTGCTACTACCATGTACCTCTTGTCTCTGTACCCTTTAATTAAACGGTGATTTACCATCGTCCTTATATTTACGGATTAGGTGAGGTCCAAAGTCGCATTAATGGCTAATACGAGCCAAAAGTGCGGGCAACTACTACTGCTAAATTCAGCAAACGTGAGATAACGACGCAAACGTAGTTCCAAAGAAAGTTTTTCAGGAACTGGGATGCATCCGTGCACGTGCACAATAGCCTTCTAATGTTGCGAATTTTCTGCAGAATAACGATCATTAAGCTCAGAAAGTTGTTGATCTTCTGCTGTGGTTTCATCGTCAAAGTATTATTTAACAAGAAGGTTTCTAACGGCTTCCCATATTTTTCGGGTCCAGAGGCCTGCGTGCGTGTTAAAATACGCCCGTTTTGCGTAATTTGCCAAAATTTGTGCCGCGCAAAGTATTGGCTATAATCTTCACACACTCTTCGATGATTTGGTTAGCTAATGCGGCGGAATTCTAAGTGATTTCACGCACAGAACCATCTTCATTTAACTCAAACTGATCGTCGCCTTGCTCATTGAACATGGAGGCGTTTTCTTCCACGATTGATGCGAGCTTGGGTGAATTGATGTAGCCATGATCAATCTGCTGTTTCACTTGTTCATTTTCAGGCTGCCCGCATTTCCCACGCTCTCAAATAATCTGAAACGCGTCGTAAACCATTTTGCTTTGCTGCTCTACTTCGCACGCGAAACAAACTCCACCTCTTTGCTGATATTACCCGCTAAATCCGGTTTCGATATAACCCACTAATGCAGGGCGTTTCGCATTAGGCACAAAGTGAGCAAGATCATCCGATAGTTGCGCGGTAACGTTGGAATGTTAAAAAGCCAGGTAGTAGTTAGTGTGGTAAAACAACGTTGGCGAGCCGCTTTTTCAATTGCTGAATTTTCAGGAATATGGGCTGTCGGATCGGCAATAGCTACCAGCAAACGCCTTAGCCCGTTTGTGCGTACATTCTCCCCAATTGGCTGAATAAACGGGCATCATCCATATCTTGCGTACTTTCGCTGTCAATGGTGGTGAAATAGAGATCCATAAAATCTTGGCGTATTAATTCATCATTTTAAACTATAACGCTTTTCTCCGGTTGCCACAGGCTCTCACGGTTGTTCGTGGCGAGCCAATGTTACCCACCACGGGGCGAAATTATCGCTTTCGTGGCAAATAAGTGCGTCCGAGCAAAGAAAAACCCGATCATCACGCAATGGGTGGGTTTTAAGTTACGCCACAACCCAATCGCCATTTTCCCAATTTTTCTTTTTACACTTTTTGTGCGTATTGGCTGAAATATGTTTTAATGCTTGGATGATCACCACAAGCTGTAGTTACCCTCGCGATTGCTGCGAACTTGAGCGATAAGCGCTCTAATATCGAGTTCGAATTAAGCTATCAATTTCTACTGACACTTATCGCCTCACGTTTTACCACCGTTTTACGGTATCACCGTGCATCACTTTTTCATTTCCGTAGGCGGAATAAAAGCTCTCTTTTCGCATTCTAAAAAGCCGTAAAGATTTATCGGTCGCTTTTGACGCGTCCTCCACCTATTCTTTAGTAGCTTCCATTTGTTGTTTTTAATTGAGTCAAAAGAGTTGTTTGAAAACATAATTTCTCTAATAAAAAGCCCACCCTGTACAAGGGCGGGCAAAAATGGTGATTTAGTTCAACAGGCAATTATTCACGCTAATATCACCGATTGCCCACGATGCTAAAACCTGCATCTACATGAACGCCACCTGTGAGTACCACCAGCTAAGTCTGGACATAAGAATGCAGCTGGGTCACCCATACTTCAATCGTTACAGGTACGGCGTAAAGGGCTGTTTTCTCAAAATCAGATAACATTTTGAAGTCTTTAATACCGAAGCTGCTAAAGTACAGAGTGGACCTGCAAGAAATCGCATTTACACGGATACTTTCTTTTTACCTAAATCTGCTGCCATTACGCGTGTACTTTGCTTCTAATGACGCTTTTACTAAACACATTTACGTTGTAGTTAGGGTGCACGCTGCAGCACTAAGTATGAAAGGGTTAATAACGCTGAGTTAGGGTTTTAAAATGGGCGAGACGCTTGTGCCATTGCTACAGCATGTGCACTAATGTCGTGCGCAATGCAGAGCAACCACGCGTTGCCGCTGCCACATAGTCGCCATCTGTGGTCTGCTGGTGCCGGGAGGTAATTGGAGTGAACAAAACCGTCAAATCCCAACGTTGGCTTAATTGTGCGGAAACAATCTTGTGATGTTTGATCTTCTGCTACATCCATTGGAAGTACGATGTCTGAACCGATTCTTTCGCAAACTCTTCTGCGACCTTTTGATTTATCGTTTAAATAAGTGAACGCAGTTCTGCCCCTTCACGGTGCATCGACTTGTGCAATACCGTATGCGATTGAACGATTGCTAACGCTAAACCTGTGATTAAAATGCGTTTACCAGTTACCCATAATTTTTCCTCTTTAAAATGTTTGCATAGTATATAGAAATTTCATTTGACCGCTTGAGAAGTTATTTCTGCTTGGTCGGACGTTTCCAGCCTTGAATATGTTTTTGTGCCTCACGCGGGTGATGACTAATTCGCCTTCGCCTACGTGGTGATGGTTGCACCTGCACCAATGGTTTGCACGCGCGCGAATTTCCACAGGGAGCAACTAATTGGCTGTCTGAACCGACGAAATACATCATCGCAATAACGGTTTTTGAGTTGTTTGCTCCATCGTGATACGGTAATCACGCCGCACCTACATTCACGTACTACCAATTTCTGCATCGCCAGTGTGGGTTAAGTGATTCCGCTTGCGGGCCTTTGCCACGGTCGACTTTTTGATTTCCACGAAGTTGCCCACGTGTGCTTCTTCCGGCTGATCTGCCCCTGGGCGTAAGCGTGAGAGCGCAATCGCTGATCTGGCTCAACTACCGCATCTTCTGTAACACAGAATGAGGTTTAATTTCAGCGTTATCGCTGATCGCACATTTTCAATACGCAACCTGCACCGATTTTACATTGTTTGCCAAGTTTTAATGTCGCCTTCTAAAATCACAGTGACACATCAATGGTCACATCTTTACCGTGTTCAATCATTCCTGCAATTTCATCAGAGCGATTTGGATGCAAAGTAAAGTCCACACCTGCAAAGCATCAATTTTTCAGCTTGTGGTGACTTGCTCAAGAGGTAGCTTGTTGCTGGCGGATTATTTACACCCTCAACTTCCTAAAATTCCCGTTGCTTGCGCTTGCGCGAGTTGCCTTCTGCATTCCACATATCATAATCTCACACTCAGTGATATAATACTCACCTTGGGCATTGTTATTATTTCGATTGCCCAACCATTTTTAAAACACCACGCACGCAGCCATTGCGCGATGTCCCGAGTTTCTTGGAGTTTTGAGCTGTTCTGCATTCGCATCTTTTTGCTCAACAATCGCCACCACAGAGACCATTTTCACGAATAATACGACCGTAACCCATGGGTTGTCTAATTCTGCAGTCAATAGTGCGATCATTTCGGGTTTCTCTGCAATGGGGCGTTCTAATGTTTCTTTTTGAATTAATGGACCATCGCCATACAAAGCATTAAAACGTTTTCATCATCTGCAAAGAAAGGCTGAGCCTGCTGCATCGCATGCCCTATGTCAAGTTGTTCTGCTTGACGCCAATTCACAGGCTCGGCGGCTAAACGATCTTTTAATAAATCTGCACCGTGACCGTAGATTAAGTTGGTTTTGACGTGCATCAAGTTGTTTTACCGTATCAATGCACGTGTTTTACCATCGGTTTGCCCGCAATTGGGTGTAATACTGGTAAGTCAGAATACAGCACGCGTGCTGCCCGCGGCTAGAAATCCACCACGCTTAATGGTTTGTGTCATAAAATGTCCTTTTAAAAGAAAAATTAGGCATATTCTATCAGAAAATAGAGCCCTACAACGGTAGCCAAAATTACCTTATAAATCCTATAATTGCATATATGAATTTCATTTGCCGAAACTTTTTCTTCCCTGCTTAATGGGTGAAGCACCAAAATTCAAATGCGTGTCAAAACTTCTTTCCCTTTACAAAGATTAAACTGGGGGCTGTGCTAGATAACGACTAAAATCCATTTAGATTAAAATAAACTCATTGAACTAGTTTGTGTCTGGGTGTCACAGCAAGAACAGGTCAGTGTGGTTGATATGAAACAAAATGCAGCCGCTTATTAATTTCATCAATGACGCTTGCCATCTATATCAAACTGCAAGCCCACATTTGGAAATATTATTTGAGAGGCAGGGTTTGAAACCGATGAGCTATTTCGACGGTACTTGAAAGAGGCAAACGTGGTCACAGTGCCGTGGGGAAAAGATCACGGTATTCAGGCTTCTCAAACGAAATGGCGAGTTTATGCGTGGTTGTCCCTAATGTTACGATCAGCGACATTGTGCCAATTATCCGAGGAGAAAGTTAAAGCCGACAGCATGTATTATGTACACGGATACCTTTCGTGAGTGATGATGTGCTTGATGTCTGAGTGAATTTAGCCATTTTCGCACCTCAATTACAGCACGCATTTTGACTGAAAATCGCCTTACCATAAAATGGAATTGAGAATTTTGGGAATCAAGCAAACGCGCCATTTACGGAGGTTTAATGACATTCCCAAAAGTATAAGAAAGGGTGTTTGATCTAGTTATCCTAGTACTTATAGCCCCAAAAATGATTTCATTAAAAGTAAAGAGAGTGTGGGGGCGGAGACAACGCATATGTCCACTAATAGTCAAGGAGATAATTTTGCATGTTGGAAAGTCGTCAGTCATTTTATATCATTTTTACTAATTAGGTTACCTAAGAAATATCTAAGATCAGTTAAATTTTTCAAGTTCGTATAGTTTATTAAGTGATGCCTAATTCCTCTGAGGATAGAAATAATTTTCCGGGTTATTATTTAAATTTGTTTTATCAATTTTCATCATTGACTTAGCTGGATATATCAGTAATATCGTTATCACGAGAGTATAACTCTTTTAATTTTGACTAAAGCAGCCGTATCGAGATAATCTGTTCTGATGAGGTTTGACAATTTAAATATTCTAACTTGCCAGGTGCAGCCAATGATGATGGATCAATGGTTGCAGGAACCCTCTATATGGGTTGATTGTGAAGCACGAATAAGAAAGATGGCGGAGAAATATCTTTCTCTTTAAGTTTAGAATCTGGAATATCCATAAGGATAGTGTTCAGGAATCTCTGTTATAATATTTATGTGACTCAAATAATTAATATAATTAATTTGGTTGTCTCTAATATTATCTAAAATTTATCCGAGAAACATAATTCTTTAGAATTATCTCTGATCCATCCCAGCGTTTAGCACACGTTCCTTTTCTTAATTCCTCCTATAGATGAGAGTCATAATAATGATCATGCAACTCTCTATCAATGTATCTTCTAAACAATTTATAAATAATTCTTTCCATTTTATCGAGGATCATTCCACCAAGCAGGTTTAGCTTTCTTTGTTTCTAGGCGTAGTTTGTAAGTTTTGTCGCATAAGGAATCGTATCTAGGATATATCTGGCATAGTATAGCAGTGTTTTTGTCAAACTGCTATACGACAGGATTTGTCGTTGTACCATTTTTCTTTTTATTACGTGGTTGGTTTTAAAGTGGTGGCAAATTCCTCTTAGAATGGGCAGAAGTTATATTGATGCAGAATAGGCAACTGTTGATTTACCGACAGGCAGCCAATAGCACGAGAAAAGTGCTGATGAAGACTGGAGAAATGCTGTGGGTGTGAGGGCGGTGGCTATGAGATACCACGTCCAGTTCATTTCCCAGAAGCGGTACAAAAGGCATTGAGGCTTTGCAAGCATCACCGAAGCCAAATCCACCAATGCTTGCAGAAGAAGATGAATTAGAAATGATCACGTATGTATGCAAATTTATGCTTCCGCGAACTGCGCTCGTTTAACATGACCTATCAGCCCGACGATTATGTGCCGTCGTAAAATCGTAAGCAGACAGCGAGTTTTTCGCATCAACCACCTCAGATTCTTTCGAAGCAGAAGGATTCAATGTGTCAACGATTAGCGATGGCAACGATGCGTTGATTGATTGATTTAAGCTTGAGACACTAAAGAGATGGCGAGAATTTTATATTTTCAGACATGGCAACCAGACGTCGTAAAACCCGGTGCGAAAGGATTAGAAACGGCCTCCGCCTGACCTAGCAATAACAAAGCATTCTACGATCAGTGGACTTGCCACTTTGACGAATCGTTGAGTTTTAGAAATTATTGGCAGAGTGGTACCTATATCAGGTATTCATTAGTTTAAACCCATTTTAAAACCATTTTGAAACCTGCTCAAACCCTATGTAAAAGATCACTACCCCACGGTATCAAGCAACCCACGCCCTTGGTGCTTTTTATTCGGAGAGAGATGGAACAAATAGAAAACAAGAGACTTGTTGAGCAACCAATCGGCAACAGCCAGCTTTTTGCCAAACTTTGTGAGGTTGACTGCTCATTACGCCAAAAAGTAGAAAAAGAGCATGGACAATTCAAGATATTGCCGATTATATGTTTCTTATGGCTACGTATTCAAAACATTATCTCTGCTCCACGTTTCCCTGTTCCGCGTAGATATTAAAAGCCAAACGAGTAGAGACCCGAAAAAGCTCTTTGTGTGTGAGAGTGAGAGCTGCCCGCCACAAACGCAAAAGGCACCTAATCGCAATTCTACTCATCCCTCCATATCTGCCGTAATATAGATATTAAAGCACGAATCTTATTATCTCTGTGCCACGATGTAAAGCAAATCGTCATCATCAAGCTGCCTTCAAACGAGATAATGCCTCTCTTCTCGTATCGTGAAAATGCAAATCCTCATCAGCTACTAGCCCCTGCCAGCTCTTTCATCTTGCAGGAAAATTACATCGTGCGAGACCTGATTTAATCTGCCAAATACGGTGGGATTTCCTCGTTTTCTTACTCTCCAAATGTTTTTAAAATTTTCACAGCCATTGACGAAAGCCGGAATAGTCCTAACGAGCGTTCTTTGTGTTTTCGGTAAAAGGCGGTGGATTTCTCAAAATTCACATCCTCACTTCGATTACAGATTTTACGCCTGCTCGCGTGCCGTTTCCAATCGCAAACAGAACAGAAGCTCCCTGCACGACTAATGTTTTGTTTCTGGCGAATTTCTCAAAGATCGACCCACGAGAACGAATAACGGGGTGGCTAATTTCCTCTTGCGAGATAACGTCTTGTTGCGTGGTGGTGGTTGCTGGGCTTATCAGCTAAAAGATAATAGATTACTTTTTCAGTATTCCTGTTTAATCGCCTGTGATCACACACAGCGGATAATCTCCCCTTTCCCGCACCAACACACTCAAAACCGACACACTTCCGTTAAACGTTTTTCTTGCCATCGTTTCAAAATCAATACCTTGCTTAAATCTTCTAATGCCACAGCCCCTAATGGCGTTTCGCTGTTCAGATTTAATCGTAGAGATTCCGATCTCGCCCACTACGCAGTAACGTGTTACCCTCTTCGGCAATACGTATCAATCAATTCTGCAAAACGCCATCTTAGGGCTCGGCTGTATTCAGCATCAGTCACAGCGACTCAATGAAAACAATACACATTTGTCGCTTCTGTTTTAGATGAGAAAGTAGCAGATTTACGAATACCTTTTCTTCGCAATTCTCACCCTCCATACTTTTCTCACGCTTTTCTAATCGTAGCCATTACAAACCTCCTCTTGGCATGTGATGGCGTAAATTTGGCGTAATGAAAAGTCTCAAAACAAGAACAAAATGGAAATGAAATAGAACAAATAAAGTACAAAAGTAATAAATATAAAAACAGTGGTTGTGAATCATAAATGAAGTAGCAAAGTTATTGATTTCTAATAGATTTTAGATAAGAGAAAGAGCTGGATTGTTAAACTAGGCGCTGACCGAATAATTGCTCTGGAAGGGCGAGGACTCGAACTCGCGCATCCTCTGAGACACTACTGAGATAGCGTGTCTACCAGAAATTCCACCACCAGGCCCGAATTTATCTTTTGTGCGGAATAATCAGTATTTTGTGTTTTAACTTCCGCTGGCTGTGACATGATGTTTTGTTTTTACATCCCTTAAGTCATCAAATTGACTTGTTGGTTTGAGCTTGATGGTGTTGATATTGCCGATAGTCAAGCTAATATAAGCAAAAAGTGTGTTGCTAAATACGGCTGTTGTTCTTGATAAGAAATTTGCTGAGACGAGCCGGACCGAGATACTGTTCCTGCTGCACCAGCGCAAAGTGATGCTCCTGCGTCTGCCACCCACCTTGTTGCGTAAGGATAAAACCAGCTAAATGCAAGTCGCGACAACCAGTATAAATAACTGTGAGAATATTTAACATTGATGCTTCTCTAAATCCCTGACGGCTAATGAATTGCGATGGCGTGAATATGTGCTGATTATTCCGAATGCTTTGCAATAAGAAATTTCACGATGCGATCGTCATTTGTTCTGACCACTCAACACTTTTGCATGTGTAAAATTGGAGCCGCTTGTTGCTATTGGTGCGTATTGTTAACGCATAGGCGGTGTAATTTTGATAAACTTCTGCAACTTATCTCGACATCTGTATGCAATAGCCAGTGGCAACTGTGTCACTACTCGTGCATAAATTGCTGGTGGCTTTGCCTGTGCTAATATCTGTCAGTTGCATTTCCCAATGAGCGGTCATGTCAGGAAGTGTTGCTAGAACTTTCGGGCAACGCAAAGATCAAAAATTCGCCCAGCTTCCGTGCTATGAATATTTCGCCCACGTTTAATCAAAAACCGCGTTTAAACAGCAATTCGATAATGCTGGCACGTGTTGCTTCAGTGCCCAAGCCATCCGTTTCACGCAGCACTTTTTAAGCCGCTTATCTTGTACAAAACGGGCAATTCCCGTCATTGCAGAAAGCAAAGTCGCATCTGTAAAATAGCGAAGTGGTTGCGTTTTTACTCACAATCTCACCGCTATCACTAATACAAAACTGCCCTGCTACAGGCAGTAGTGGCAACAGTACTTCATCGCTATCTTCTCTGCTACCAAACTTTTCCAGCCAGCAGTGAGTAACGCGTGATGAAGCACCTGAATTTCCACCTGCAATTCTCAAGCTGAATCTGCCCTTTGCGATATTCTTATCAGGGCAAAAGTGCATCAAATACTGGCGTGCAATCAGTTGGTAAATCCGTTTTTTCATTTTCGGTCAATTGCACATTACCTTGTTTCGCCGTTGATAATTGCGTGGTGAGCCTCAACCTTTTGGTCATTCCAACAACGATTCCTAATATTAGGATCAACCGCTGCAGGGTTTCTCTGCATATTCCAACAAGTGATGTGCAATCGCACCTGCATGACTTTAAAGCGATCGTTGTAGTGCTCATTCGGTAAGTAGCGATTGTCGGAACGCGGGTAAGTAATCAACTTATGCGTTTCGTATAATTTCTGACAAATATCCAAAACAGCTTGAGCTGATAAACCAAAAACGACGTGCAGCATCAATCTGTAAGACGGGAAAGCGAATAAGGCGGAGCGGTTTCCGTTCTCGATTTTATCTTGATAATCGGTAACGGTCGCAGGCTGGTCTGTAATACGTTTAGCCACATTTTTCCGCTAATCCACGTGAAAGCACTCGTCCGTCTTCGTCTTGATAATCTTCACAGGCTTTACTTGGTTGCCATTGCGCTTGGAAGGTTTCAGTCGTTTCAGGTAGACGAATATTCGCCATCACCTCGAAAGCAATCTTTTGGCTCCGAAAATTCTCGATCTCCAGATCGCGACGTACAATCAGCCCCAACACTGGGTGTTTGTACTCGCCCGACTGAAAGCACGCTTTTATAGCCCGCCCACCTGCCTTGCAGAGTGTAGGCGCGTCATATTGATGCCATAGCCAATCGGCGCGTGCACGGGCAAGCGCCGAAGTAGCAAGCGGTATAAAATCTCGATTATTTTGCAATTTCTCAATGGCTCTTTTTACTGCCGTTGGATTGAGATCACTAACCAAACAGCGTTGGATCCGTTGCGTTTTTCAGGAGGGACATTGAGGTGAGCTAAACACCTCGTCTACCAACAACTGCCCTTCTCGATCGGGATCTCCTGCATTGACGAGTATATCTGCTTTTTAACTAATTTTTCAACCGCTTGCAATTGCTTGAAAGTTTCTTTCTTCGGCACAAGTTTCCATTGCGTAGGCACAATTGGCAAATGCTCCATCCGCCACATTTTTGAACCGTTCATCATACGCATCAGGTTCAGCCTGTTCCAACAAATGACCGATACACCAAGTCACAACATCATTGTCGCCACATTGAATGTGAAGATCGCCCCGCTGATGTGGTTTAGGCAACACATCAGCAATGGCTCGGGCAAGGCTGGGTTTTTCTGCAAGGAATAATCTCAAAACTAGTTTTCCGTGTTTTTATATTCGTGTATTAACGGTAAGTCTGGGTTCTTTCCGTCAAAAACGCTTTTTAATAAATTCTCTGGCGGTGGTGGCATTTGTAAATAAAAAAACCTTGTTGTTCAATGGCTTGCAAAACATCTTCGTTTTTCGCCCGCTTGAGAGGCTTTTCGCCCTGCAAGGTTAAAGAACATCACAAACTGTGGCTTACCAAATTGTTGCGCATTAAGGCTTCAGGCACTGCATCAAATTGGTCACGTTTTGCAACATAGAGGAACATTCCCTCTTTACGAGAGCTGCGATAAATCGCACATAAATTCGCTTGGCTCATTTTATCCTCGATCATCTTAATCCTCTCCATTCAAATCGGCACCGCCCGTGTAATTATCGAAGCGGGAGAATTGCCCTTGAAAGGTTAAACGCACTTTACCAATCGGCCCATTACGCTGTTTACCGATGATAATTTCAGCGATACCTTTAAGCTCAGAATTGTCGTTATACACCTCATCACGATAAATAAACATAATTAAGTCTGCGTCTTGTTCGATCGAGCCTGATTCACGTAAATCCGAATTCACAGGACGTTTATCAGTACGTTGTTCTAAACTACGGTTAAGCTGAGAAAGTGCCACCACAGGCACTTGCAACTCTTTTGCTAATGCCTTAAGTGAGCTGAAATTTCCGCAATTTCAAGGGTTCGGTTATCTGAAAATGCGGGCGCACGCATTAGTTGCAAGTAGTCCACCATAATCAAGCTCAAACCGCCATTCTCTTTATAGACGCGTCTTGCACGCGAGCGAACTTCAGTTGAGGTTAAACCTGAACTGTCATCAATAAAGATATTTTTGCGATCTTGTAAAATCGAAAATGGTGGTCGAAAGTTTCGCCCAATCTTCGTCATCGTGCAGCTGACCTGTTCTAATTTTGGTCTGATCGACACGAGAAAGCGAGGCAAGCATACGCATCATAATTTGATCGCGAGGCATCTCAAGGCTGAAAATCACGCACTGGTTTAGCAGGCTTTTTCTTCGGATTTCCATACTCATCTAAATCGTTAAGATCCTCAACATCTGATAACGCCACATTTTTCACACGAAATTCATCGCAAAGGTGGTTTTACCCATTGATGGGCGGGCAGCGATAATAATTAAGTCTGATGGCTGAAGACCTGCAGTTTTTGTTGAGATCGATAAACCCTGTGGTCACGCCTGTTAAACCACCGTTGTGGCGATTTTTCGAGAGCAATTCAATTTTTGAAAGTGTCATCATCAACACATCATCAATGTTTTGCGGGCCTTCATTGGCACTATTGCGTTTTTCGGCAATTTCAAACACGATGCGTTCCGCTTCATCCAGCACCTCTTTTTGAATCGCGCCCTTTGGTATGATATGCCATTTCTGCAATTTGATTACTCGCGCTAATTACACTACGTAAATCAGAACGATCGCGAACGATATCCGCATATGCCAGTATGTTCGCTGCACTGGCGTATTTTTTGAGAGCTCGGCTAATAAGCAAAACCGCCCACATCTTGAGCTACGCCTTTATCTTTGAGAGCTTGTTCGAGGGTGATAATATCAATCGGGCTATTAGCTCGCACCAAGGCTTCCATCTGCTCAAAAATAACACGATGGGCGTGGGTATAAAAATCGCTTGCTTGAATACGCTCAACCACATTATCCCATTGATCGTTACTGAGCATAATCCCGCCCAGCACTGCTTGTTCAGCCTCAATTGAATGAGGGCGATGTTGATCTGTTCGACTTGTTTATCTTGCTTTTTCTCGTTTTGATCGTGGATTGTAATCAGCCATATTATCTTCCCATTAATGTCTTATTCGGCTCAGTGCGATTTCTCGCTACCAATTTCGGTACTAAATACCCTGAACTGATTTTTGCAATGCTCGGTAAATTTCAAAGGCTTGCTCATCTGGCAGCCAGAAATGACTTGCACCTTCAACCTTATCTAATAAATGCAAATAATAAAGGTAAAACACCAACAGAAAAAGTTTGTCGCTCAAGGCTTTTTAAAATTTGTGCGTTATCATTGATGCCTTTAGTAACACCGATTGATTCAGCAAAGTAACACCAACCTCGTTTTAAATCTGCCAGTTTTTCAGCCAAAATATCATCAATCTCATTAGCGTGGTTGATGTGGAAACTAGTACAATATTTAAGCGAGATGCTTGTAATCGTTGGCAAAATGTGTCAATGATTCGGTTTTGGAATAACCACATGAAAAACGGCTGTGAATACGCAAGGTTTTTAATATGCGGAATTGCCTCTAATCGAGTCAGCAACCAATCAAGTTCTTCATCTTTTTGCCATCAGCGGATCACCGCCCGACAAAATAATCTCTTCCAGTTCAGTATGCTGTTCAATATACGCCAAACCTCATGCCAAACTTGCTTACTACTTTTGACTTCGTGGTAAGGAAAATGGCGGCGAAGCAGTAGTGGCAATTCACTGCACAGCTATTTTTAGCATAAATAACAAGCGATTATGATATTTTATGCAAAATATTCGGGGCGGGCTGTGCTGCTCTTCAAGCGGATCCAGGTCAAATTCCGCTACTTGCAGAAACTCTTGTTCAGTCGACATTACTTGCAAAAACAGTGGATCTTGCGGGTTGCCTTTTCTCCATCTCGTTCGGCAAAAACTTCTTGGCACGCGTAATGGAAACAGCTTGCAGGCTAGAATCGCTTGTTCAAAAATCCGCGGGGTTGAGCTCAAGAAAAGTGAGCAATTTAACAGGATCATTAAAAGCCTCAGCCAAATCTGTGAGCCATTGCGGTTTGGTTTTGAACGGTATGACTTGAAATTGATTGCATAGCAATAACAGTAAAAAGGGCGTGTTTAACACGCCCTATATTGGAATTTTTGTTGAATATTATGGCAATAAACGGCACTCAAGCGGGCTGCCGTTTGGTTTTACCATCACCACTGGCACTGCTTGCACAGTTTGCCCTGCCAATGCAGGGATTAAATATTACACCTTCAATGCAGTAACGACGATAACCATCTGTTTTTCGATTAAGAATGGATCGATTTGACCGCCAATGCTCTTAAATTGGGCCACTTGCACATTTGCAACTTCCGCTGTTTTTCTACCGCTTGTGCAGCACTCTGCAGTTGGTTGAGCAGCTTGTTGAGTAGTTTGATCTCGCTTGTGCCGCTGATGGTGTGAGCATTTCACTTAACACATAACCTGCTGCAGCCCCTGTTGCAAAAGCTTACAAACGGCTGCCACCAGCTTGCTGTGCTAGAGCCTGTGGTGAGCACTTTGAGCAGAACGTGTTATCAAAAAGTTGCATCGTGTTGTGTTTGTTGCTGCGTATTTGTTTTTGTTGTGAATTCACTTTTCATTGGCTGAGCAGGTGCACTAATGGTGCGACCAGAAACAGAACGAGAAGAACGCATCCCTTTTGCTTCTACAACAGATGCCACAGATAATGCTAAAATCGTTGAAAGAGTGATAAGTTTTCTATTTTCCATCCTTTTGAAAGAGTTTCGAATTATACCCGTAGATTTAGAGATCTTTGAATATTTGCAGTATTATATGGGTCTTTTGAGAAACCCAATAGTGGGCGACTTAATTTTGTTAATTGTAAACATTGAGGAAAACCATGGCTAACTATAGCACTACTGATTTCAAACCAGGTTTAAAAATTTATCCAGGATGGCGAACCTTGCGTAATCGTTGAAAAATGAATTCGTAAAAACCAGGTAAAGGTCAAGCATTTACTCGTACTAAAATTCGTAAATTGATCTCTGGCAAAGTTTTAGAAATCAACTTTAAATCTGGCTCAACCGTTGAAGCGGCTGACGTTGTTGATTATAACTACACCTACCTCATACAAAGACGAAGATTTCTCGGTACTTTATGCACCCAGAAACATTCGAACAAATTTCTGTTGATGCAAAAAGCATTGAGGCGACAACGACAAATGGTTAGTAGACCAAGCAGAATGTATCATCACTTTATGGAATGGCTCTGCAATCTCTGTGACGCCACCAAACTCGTAGAATTAGAAGTAACTGACACAGATCCAGGCTAAAAGGGGATACAGCAGGTACCGGCGGTAAACCAGCAACATTAGCACTGGTGCTGTCGTTCGTGTTCCATTATTCGTTCAAATCGGTGAAGTAATCCGCGTTGACACTCGTTCAGGCGAATATGTTTCACGTGTGAAAATAATCTCATATAAGATGAGAAACGGCTAGATGATAAAATCTAGCCTTTTTATATCATTTTTATGGATTCAAAGAAAAGATTTATCAGTGGTACTCATAACGAAGACCAGAATGTGAGCCTTCAGCACCATTTAAATAAATATTTTTGATTGAGAACAAGCAGCAATAGAGAAAAATGCCTCATCAATAAAAAGATGGTTTTTCATAGTGTTACCCTTTAACGTTAAAAATAGGGTTGTCATTATAAAGACTTCTATCTTCTTTGTAAAAATAGGATTCAAAGAAAAAGTGGTCAAACAAGTAATATTTATATTGGGAAGAATATTGACAACCCATCCCTTATACTATGATAAAGTCCAAATTGCTTTTTAACACAACATCAAGGAGATAAAAATGCAACAAAAACTACTCGCCTACTCACTAGGTCTAGCCACAACAGCATTACTTGCTTCTCATAATGCACAAGCAGAAGGACGCTTAACCATTTATTGCACAGTGCAAAATGCATTGTGTGAAGATGTAGCAAAACGTTTCTCAGAAAAATATGATGTACAAACCCCATTTACGCAAATGAGTACTGGTACAATTTTAGGCAAATTAAAGCAGAAAAATCGAATCCGCAAGCCGATGTTTGGTATGGCGGCACAGGTGAACCCCCATTTCCAAGCGGCTGAATTTGAGGCTTATTAGAAGCGTATCGCCCGAAAAATCAGGCAAACATTTTGCCACAATTCCAAAAATTAATGGCATCAGACAAAGGAAAACTATACTTCGGCTACCTATATGCTAGTACTTGGCTTAGGGATAAATAGCGAAAAACTGAAAGCATTAGGTTAGAAATGCCGAAAAATGGGAAGATTTACTCAATCCTAAACTCGCGGCGAAGTGCAAATTCCAGATCCTCGCTCATCTGGCACAACCTATACGATTATGGCTACCCTTATCTCACTTTTGGGGAAGAAAAACCTTGATTATCTCAAAAATTAGATGCCAACATTTCACAATATCCGAAAGTGCTAAACTCTAGTCACTTTCTAATCTTGTAGTGTGAAGCAGCAGAGCATCGGATTTACTCACGCCTACATTACAGAAAAAGAAAAAAGGCAATCCAATTGAATATGTAATTCCAGAAGGTAAAGTAGGCTACGCATTAGGCGGAACAAGTATCGTGATGCACGCAATCTCAGATAATGCTAAAACCTTTGCAGACTTTGTACTTACCAAAGAGATCCAAGAATTACCTTGGCGCGAGCATCATCTTACCAATTACCATCCGTTGTAGGTGCTGAGATTTCACCATTGATGCCAAATGTGAAGCAATTAGATTTTGTGGAATACGATTTCGATAAATTTGGCTCAAGCGAAGAAGGAAAAACATCTAATCAACAAATGGGTAGAAGATGTAAAAATTAGGGCGATAAACTCGTAAAATAATCACAGAGACCAAATACAAAGGCATTAGATACTTCTAATGCTTTGTATTCCTAAGACTCTCCTTACTAAAAACATCCCTTCCTCTGAAAAATCAAGCCATATTGTTTAATATTTTCATCATACTGTGCAACATCTGCATAAACGATAAGCGGTTGATTTTGCTCAGAGAATTTGCAACTCAATAGCCTCCCCATGTAAACTGCATTGTGTACTCGCCGATATGTTCCGCATTTGTAAGATCTGCGATAATTTTCACCGCTTCTGAGCGGATACCAAGTGTATAGTCCATCCACTTGCGGAAATTGATCTTCATCAACAACTCAAAAAGATGTTCGCCGATTTTAGCTGATTTCCCTGTTTTTCAGCGGGCAATAAATTTATTGCCTATAAATTTTGCCATAAACGCATTTTTTGAGGTTGGCGATAAAGCACATTTGTGGTGAGCCTTGTTGCATCGATTTCGCCTTTATTCATCACAATCACTTCATCCGAAACCGCAAAGCGCTTCCGTTTGATCGTGCGTGACATAAAGAGCGGTGATGTTAAGTTTTTGCTGAAGATGGCGAATATTTTCCCGCATCACTCGGCGAAGATTAGCATCCAGATTACTCAAAGGTTCATCAAAGAGTAGCACTTCGGTTTTAAAAATCAATGAGCGTGCTAATGCCACACGTTGCTGTTGACCGCCTGAAAGTTGGTCGATCATTCGTGCTTCTAAGCCTGATAACCTACTAAGGCGAGAGCTTCTGCAACTCTCACCTCCCTTTCTTCTTTCCAAAACCCCGCATTTTTCAGGCTATAACTCACATTTTCAGCGACGGTTAAATGAGGAAATAAGGCGTAAGATTGGAACACTATACCGATATCGCGATCTTTGTGGCGCAGCTTGAGTAATGTCATGATCTTCCAAGAAAATTTGACCGCTTGTCTGGCAGATTCAAAACCCGCAAATTAGGGCGAAGAATGGTGGTTTTGCCACAACCTGATGGGCCAAGCAAAGTCGTTATTGAGCCTTGTTTTAAATGTAAATTAAAGCTTTTGATGACTTCGGTATTGCCGAACGATTTATGGATATTTTCTAATCTCAAATAACCTTGCATTTCACGAACCTTTACGATCTATTAATTTATTAAAGCCCAAAATCACGAGCATCATTACTACTATGAGTGTTGCGCCATATGCAACCGCCATTCCATAATCACCATCTTCTACACGGTTTTAAAAATATAGGCAGTCGCCACTTGTGTATTCGGCGTAACCAAGAAAATGATTGCACTCATTGTAGTCATTGAACGAACAAAACTCGTCACCAATGCTGAAAGCAACGCTGGGCGAAGCAGTGGCAAAATAATAAACAGAAACGTTTTAAACGAGCTGACTTTAAGCGATTGTGATGCCTGTTCCAGATTTACATCAATTTGTGCTAGCCCTGCTATGGCGGGAACGCATCCCAATTGGCATATTTCGCGTCACCATGAGATACAGATAATCACCGCTGATCCTGTGAGGTAAATCGGTGCATCATTGAATGCCATTACATAAGAAACGCCTGCTACCGTGCCTGGAATCGCAAAGCAAAGCAAAGCGATAAATTCAAAAAAGGATTTGCCTTTGAACTGTACGCGTATAGTTAAATAAGCAATCAGCACGCCAAGCAGTGCTGTAATAGGCGCAGCACAAAGTGCAAAAATCAGCGTATGAATCAGCGATGGAAAAACCCCCAAAATCCAAGCCTTGCCCAAATAAACGGAGATAATGTCTCGAGTGTAAAGCTGTGATTCACGCCCCAATTGACTAAAACTGCCGAAGAAAAATCGAACCGTACAAAATCGCATTAGTAGGTAATCCAAACGAGCAAAATGCAAGAAACTCAACCATTTTAGACCGCTTGAGAGCGGTACACATGGCTGACCTGATTGCCTTTGCCCGCTAAGGTTGTATAAGAGCGTTTACCAAGCCATTGATATTGAATGAAAAACTCGCTGCAATGAGGCAAGCAAAATCACGCCCATCATGCTTGCGGTGGTGTAATTAGGTCGTGAGCCCACGATATAGAAGTAGATTTGACTTGCTAATACATCATAATTTCACTAAAAACAAATGGCGTGCTGGAAATCGGAAAGTGATTGGATGAAAGTAATCAAAAAGGCATTCGCCAAAGCAGGCTCTCAACAGCGGAAACAAAATATAGCGGAAAGTTTGGCTTGCTGAGCTTTTCGAGGCTATAACTTGCCTCTTCCAAAATTGGCAGGAATAAATCGCAACGCGCCTTCAATAATCATAAACGCCATTGGTGTAAGAGCAAGTGTGCGACAGTAAAATGCCGTTAAAGAGCCTACAAAGCCAGTTTTTACTGATACTGAAATGTTCAACTAAAAATGGGTGATCAGCCATTTTCTCCATCAATAGCACCACACCGCCCAACAACAAAAAGGCGGGGTCACAATCGGCAAGATGGAGAATAGCTTACTGATAAATTTCGTCGCAATGCGAGTGGTGTAAAGAGCAAAGCAAAGCCCAAAGAAGGTGGAGTAAAACCAACGCTTGCAGAAACAGCTAATAGATTGCCAAAACCACCTTGAGTAAATGCGGTTGTTGTGTTCTAAGTGTTTCATCAAGCGAAAAATGTGCCGTCTATATAGATAATTGCACTAAAAATCGAAAACATCGGAAGAGAACGAAGGCACAAAGTACAACTCAAGCTAGCAAGTAATGCACCGATAATAAAACGATCGTCGTAAAATACCAAGCTTTTGCGATGTTTTCTCAATTAACAAAATAAAATGGAAAGAAATAGTGTTGTATAGCCAAAACTGGTTGCAGTGAGTTTGGCTGAGAAAAATCATCCCCTAGGCGACTCAAAAAGCCGATTTTTTGCTTGGAACTTTATAAAATTGACAATAGAGGCAAAAACCAGAGCCACGTGATATTGACGCTACGCCAGCCTACTGCAGCCAAAATTTCTTTGAAGTGGAATCTAAAAAGCCCATAGTGCAATGCCGTGATGGAAACACAAGAAAGGCAAGGGCAAAATCAACCAAAATCGGATTGGGTAGAAAACACTCGACATTAACGTTATATTTGCACAAAGAGAAACGGTTAAATTTCTTTAAAATTTTGCAAATTCTAACAGAATGAACCGATTGAGTAAGTTAGTTAGATGAGTATTATGCCTAAATCTACTTAAACTATATTAAACCCTAAATTTTAATCCCTAACAAGAATATTTAAAAATAATCTCCAAAATAAATTAATCATCCATACGTGAAACATCATGTAGCGATTCTACTCGGCGGACGGTGTGAGAACGACCACGGATTAACAGCGTTTCAGAAAATAGCATACTGCCTTTTGCGGTGAACACCTTTAAGCAAATCGCCTGTGGTAACGCCTGTTGCAGCAAAAAGCACATTATCATCTTTCACGATCTCTTCCATCTTCAACACTTGATTAACGAGCACTTTCCATTTCCGCACAGCGTGCAATCTCTTTTTCCGCTGCAAGCATATTTTCTGGCGAGTTGCCTTTGACTTGATTGCGAGGAATCAGTCTGCCTTGAATATCACTCGCCCAATGCTTGAACTGCTGCCCCTGTTACTACACCCTTCTGGTGCGCCTCCAATGCGCGTGCACAAGGTCGATTTCGCTCTGGTCAAAACAACATTGCACTGATGCAGCCACATCTCCATCAGGAATGGCAATCACACGCACGCCCAGCTCTTGTACTTTTTGATGATTTCATCGTGGCGAGGTTTAGCAAGAATCGCTACCGTCATTTGTGAAAGTAATTTGCCTTTTTGAGGCTACACGACGAATGTTTTGTTCAAGCGGTAGATTTAGGTCAATCATCCCCTTCGCTTCCGCTGTCTACCACTAATTTTTCCATATACATACTGAGGTGCTCGTCAAGAAAGTGTTTTTCCGCCTGCAGCAAGAACCGCAATCGCCCCCGCCTGCCCCATTGCCGTCATCTCGAGTACCATCAATTGGATCGACTGCAATAGCGACCTCTTCATCTTGTGGTTCAGAATGCCCTACTTTTTCACCAATATAGAGCATCGGTGCCTCATCAATTTCGCCTTCACCAATGACAATCTCACCGCGAATTTCCATTTTTATTAAGCAGTGCACGCATTGCTTTTTACTGCCGCATCGTCCGCCGCATTTTTTATTACCCCTGCCCAATCCAGTTAAATGCAGCCAGGGCTGGCTGCTTCAGTCACACGAGAGAATTCAAAAGCAATTGAACGTTTCATATTAATTTTCCTCGTTCAAACACCAAAAATCAACCGCTATTCTACCAATCTCGCAAACGATTTCTGTTATAAAAATTTAGGAAATTTGACTCAAACAAACAAATTTCCAAAAAGTCGCGAACTTTTCAATGAAATCAATATCTTAATGATGTATACTATTTCAAAATTATCATTTAATTTCGAGAGGTAATCTTATGTCATTAATAATTTTTGATGAATTAGAAGCAAAAATTAAAACAAGCTGTTGAAACTATCCAATTACTTCAATTAGAAATTGAAGAATTAAAAGAGAAAAATGAAACAGCGAAGAAAGAAAATGAAACGTTACGCCAAGAACACGAACAATTAAAAAGCTGAACAGCAAAAATTTCCAAAGATCGTTTACGTTCACTTTTTAGGTCAAATCGAAAACGTTTAATCTTCAATCCCAACGGCTACTATTCAATTAGCCGCTTTCTTTTTCGTGCTAGCATTTCCAATTCTTATGGCAAAAACTATTTCTACTACTCTTCAATGAATGCGGAAAAATCCACCACGCTACTTCAACTCATCTTATAACTATCAAGAACGCGGAATGAATACACTTATATACACCGCTGCCATTGACGACCGTTATGTGAGTTGGTAAAGTAACTTCTCGTATCGGTATTTCTCAAGATGCTAATTTATTTAATCAAAATACACAACTTTTTGATGAAATCAAGCCTCACCAATCAAAATCCTCACATTGTATTTTGCTGATGAAGCTCTGCTTTCTCACTAAAGCCCAAGTTTATCAACTTACCGATGTAGTAGATAAACTCAACATTCCTGCGCTTTGTTATGGTTTACGTACAGATTTTCAAGCCGAACTTTTTGAAGGCAGCCATATTTCTACTTGCTTGGGCAGACGAATTAGAAGAACTAAAACCATCTGCGATTGCGGTCGAAAAGCCTACTTTGTGATTAGAATGAATGAGAAAAGGTGAAGTGGTAAAAGATGGCGTTCAAACTCAAAATTGGTGGCAACGATACTTTATCTTTCTGTTTGCCGTAAGCATTATAAAGAAAGACTAGGTTTGCTGTAACTTAAAAAAGCATAGAAAAACAAGAAATAATTTTAGTTCTCTATGCCTATTTTATTTTATCCCTTCAGCTAAAATCTCTTTAAAAATCTTACATGTATGAGATTTTTATCTTTAGCTACTTGCTCTGGCGTGCCTGTAACAATAATTTGCCCACCACCAGCCCCCTTCCAGGGCCTAAATCTACAATCCAGTCTGCAGTTTTGATCACATCTAAATTATGCTTCAATCACCACAATGGTATTACCTTGATCACGCAGTTTATGTAGAACAGAAAGAAGCTGTTTAATATCGGCAAAAATGCAAGCCTGTTGTGGGTTCATCTAAAATATAAAGTCGTTTTGCCCTGTATCGCGTTTGGAAAGCTCAGTTGCTAATTTTCACACGCTGAGCTTCATCGCCTGAAAGCGTGGTTGAAGATTGCCCTAAGCGGATATAAGAGAGCCCCATATCCATTGAGGTTTGCAAATTTACGTGCAATGGCTGGAATTGCATCAAGAACTACGGGCTTCTTCTACCGTCATATCCAACACTTGATGGATCGTTTGCCTTTTATAACGAATTTCTAGCGTTTCACGGTTATAGCGCTTCCCTTTACAATGGTCGCAAGGCACATATACATCAGGCAAAAAGTGCATTTCCACTTTGATCACGCCATCGCCTTGGCACGCCTCACAGCGCCCGCCACGCACGTTAAAGCTAAAACGCCCTACGTTATAACCACGTGCACGTGCCTCTTGCGTGCCCGCAAAAAGCTCACGAATTGGGGTAAATAAGCCCGTGTAAGTCGCAGGGTTTGAACGCGGAGTTCGCCCAATCGGGCTTTGGTCAATGTCGATGACTTTATCGAAATGTGCTAAGCCATCAATGCTGTCGTAAGGTGCAACATCAGTACGTTCCGCTCGGCTTTAACGCATTTTGAGCTAACGGGAATAGGGTGTCGTTAATCAAGGTTGATTTGCCTGAACCTGAAACGCCTGTAATACAAGTAAACAAGCCTACAGGCACATCCAACTGCACTCCTTTAAGGTTATTACCCCTTGCCCCTTTTAAAGCTCGCACCTTTTGCTTGCATCATAAGACACACGTTTTGCAGGAATTTCAATTTTCTGTTTGCCTGATAAGAATTGCCTGTAAAGCGACTCTTCTACCTGCATAATTCTTCTGCTGTTCCTCGTGCGATCACATTACCACCGTGTACGCCCGCACTCGTCCAATATCCACGATATGATCAGCAGCACGAAATTGCATCTTCATCGTGTTCAACCACAATCACCGTATTGCCTAAATTACGCAGATGAATCAATGTGTTTAACAAAACGTTCGTTGTCACGTTGGTGCAAAACCGATGGAAGGTTCATCCAATACATACATCACGCCCACTAATCCTGCACCAATTTGGCTTGCTAAGCGGATACGCTGTGCCTCACCACCCGAAAGCGTTTCTGCCGAACGAGAAAGGGAGAGATAATTCAAGCCTACATTGACAAGGAAGGATAAACGCTCACGAATTTCTTTCAGAATTTTCTCCGCAATTTTGGCTCGCTGACCTGAAAGCTCAAGCGCTTCAAAAATTCCAATGCCTACCAATTGATCTCTGCCACCATTGGCAAATTAGTTTTATCTAAGAAAACGTAGCGAGCCTCGCGGCGTAAGCGTGAACCACTACAGTCTAAACACGGGCGATTGTTGATATATTTCGCCAACTCTTCCCGTACCGCATTCGATTCGGTCTCTTTATAACGGCGAGCCATATTGTTTAACACACCCTCAAATGCGTGCTTGCGTTTAATCTTATCGCCTCGATCGTTCACATAAACAAACCCAATTTCCTCTTCGAGCCATTCTAAAAATGATGTTTTGGAATTTCTTGCTTAACTGGCTAAACGGAGCTTCTATATCAAAACCGTAATGATCCGATACCGATTTCATAAACCAAAAATAGTAGAAACTTCGTGATCCCAGCCCTTAATTGACCGCTTGCAAGCGATACATCAGGATTTTGCACCACTTTATTGGAGTCAAAAACTGCTCTACGCCCAAACCATCACAAGTTGGACATGCCCCTGCTGGGTTGTTGAAAGAGAACAAGCGAGGCTCTAGCTCGTGTAACGAATAACCACAATGCGGACAAGCAAAGGAAGAGGAGAACATCAACTCTTCCGCATTAGATCGTCTATATCCGCAATCACCGCGGTTGAGCCAGATAAATCTAATGCCGTTTCAAATGATTCCGCCAAACGCGTTTTAATATCTTCACGCACTTTAAAACGATCTACCACCACTTCAATAGTGTGCTTTTTCTGTAATTCTAACTTCGGTGGATCAGACAAATCGCAAATTTCGCCATCAATACGGGCTCGAATGTAAACTATCTCGCGGTCAAATTTTCTAAAAGTTTTACATGTTCGCCTTTGCGATCTTTCACCACTGGTGCAAGCAACATCAAGCGTTTACCTTTGGGCTCTTCCAAGCACGATCGACCATTTTGTGAAAATGGTTTGAGCTATAGCGGAATATCGTGATCAGGCAACGCGGGTTCGCCCACACGAGCAAATACATAAAACGCAGATAATCGTGAATTTCAGTGACCGTACCCACTGTTGAACGAGGGTTGTGAGAAGTCGATTTCTGCTCAATGGAAATCGCAGGCGAAAGCCCTTCAATATGATCCACATCGGGCTTTTCCATCAAAGAGAGAAATTGGCGGGCATAGGCAGAAAGGCTCTCTACATAGCGACGTTGCCCTTCGGCATAGAGCGTATCAATGCCAAAGAAGACTTGCCTGAACCAGACAAGCCAGTAATAATGATAAATTTATCTCGCGGTAAAATCAGGTTGATATTTTTAGGTTATGGGTTCTCGCCCCCACGAATGTCGATTTGCTTCACATGATCCCTCTAAAAGTATGCGGTGGAATGTTTCACATTATATACTAAAAATAACGCTGTACAAAAATATCAGTTTATTCTAGCTTTTTCTTTAAAAGCGGTTAAAATGCTACCAGACTTTTACTAATATGAAAAGCTTAGAGGATTTGTATGGCTGGAGTAAATGCAGTAATTATCGTGGGCAATTTAGCAACGATCCTGAAATGCGCACCATGCCAAATGGTGAAGCAGTGGCAAACATTAGCGTCGCAACCAGTGAAAGCTGGACAGATAAAACACAGGCGAACGCCGTGAAGTGACTGAATGGCACCCGTATTGTGCCTCTATCGTCGCCAAGCAGAAGTAGCAGGTCAATACCTTCGCAAAGGTTCGGAAAGTGTATGTAGAAGGTCGTTTACGTACCTGTAAATGGCAAGACCAAAATGGTCAAGATCGCTACACAACTGAAAATCCAAGGTGATGTACTACAATGTTAGACAGTCGCAACCAAGGTGGCGAAATGGGCGGTCAAAGGCGGTTGAGCCAATCTAATCAAACCAAGGTGGCAACTGGAACCAAGTACCAGCATCAAATAACTACAACCAAGGTAATAGTTACAATAACAACTATTCACAAACATCACCAAGACCTGTAGCGAAACCGGTACAAGCTGAACCACCAATGGATAATTTTGATGATGATATTCCGTTTTGAATTACATATAATCTTGAATTTGTCAAAATAAGCGAGCAAATAATAGGAAAAGAGTCTTTTAAAAACAAGGCTCTTTCTACACTTATTTTGACAACAAACGCCATGCTTGATAGTATTTATATATAATTTTTACGTAAATTTAGATGCCATGTACAAATTAGAAACCGTTATTTCTCACAAATGGAGAACGCTTTCCTTATTGATTAATAAAGAAACAGGACTGCCTGATTTTTATTCCACTTTTATGGGTTACTCTTGAATTACGATATTCTGCCGTAAAACACAATTAGAAACAAATTTAGTGACCTTACAATGGTTAATGGATGGGAAAATAATAACAACTTGATAATCAGTGATTTAATTAAAAACGAAAAATGCTGACTGAAAGTGAATTAGAATCTCTTTTTAGGCATATACAAACAAATGCAGCCAAACAGAAAAACTAATTATATAAAGAAGCGTTTACAAAAAGGACGTATCCAGTTTATTGATAGTTATCCATCTGTATCGCTTAGTCATAAGTATAATAGACTAACTACGTTTCTCAGAATATATTTTATTCCTATCCAAAACTACAAAAATTTCCTGTGAATACAGGAAAAATTTAATGGAAAATTATCTCATTAATTAAAGCTCGTAGACCCAAAATCATAAGCATCCATAAAATTAGAGAGTGACTGTCTGATGGACTTTCTTTGGATGAGTTTATGTCTCACTGCAAATTTTTCAAATCCGAATAATCCATTTCGAGATATTCGCATTAGAAAACGAAATCACTTAATGTTTATTTTACTAAAAAGATCTTGGTATTAGAAGAAGTGAGTTACTATCAATCAAAAATAGATTGTATTGATATAGCAACAGCTAGACCTTCAATTCTTATTAAAAGAACTACATGATGACAAATATGATACAAGGAGGAATCAGGCTAGCAGACAGACAAAAAGAGCGTAGATTACCTCATTTTCCCAAATCATATAGCTCAGCTTATAGATGATTATATTATGAATTATCGCTCTAAAACTCTTTTATGCCAATAAGCATCCTTATCTATTTGTAACTCATCGTAAAGGAAAAACATTAGGCCACCTCTATTAGTACAAGTTCTTTTGACAATGTTATTGTACCGACAATGAAAAAGTAAATCAAAAATTTTCTATTATTCATCCTCATATTTCGCCATGAATGGAATCTAGAATTTTCAAGAAAAATAGATAAAAATAATGCTGAATTAAAACATAATATTTCTCATAAAGACTTTATTTCCTGAAAAAGAAATCAAAATGAGGCAACACCTGATGGGACATACATCAGAAAGATCTGGCACATGTTTATAACCAACGTTATAGATTCATGAAAAAGCTGATAAAAATCTTATTAGAGATAGCAGACAGATTTTTCAAAAATGAGGTTGATACTTATGAGTAAGGAAAAATTTTACTAGAAAGTCAAAAAGATGGATACGAATTTCATAGGAGGAGGAAAATAGTTGGTGTATAAGTAAAGATAGAACAATTAATTTTCTAAAAGAAGTATTGAATATAGATAATAAACCCTCAAAAAGGTTTAGAAAGGTATTGCTATATATGCTGAGAAATATTCTGGCTATCATGTTTCTCATATGTATCAGCAATTTCCTAGGGTTGGTTAAATCTACTAACTTGAAAGTGATTGACGCCAACAATATTAAATTGGAAAGCTATCTTAGGAAAAAGAATGAATGGTATTTAGGCGCATTAAAAGCGATTTTACCTCTTGGTATGAATATGGATATGATGGGATTGATAAACTCATGTAGTCTCCTTACTTGAAAAGTTTTTACTTAAGTGGAAATGATAGAGGAATATCAGTATTAACAAGGTGCCCTTACACTGTGCATTTACTCAAAATGAAATTTTAGCTTTAATGTTTGAGCTGTCTCAGGCTCTGGAAAGAAGATCTTATTTCACTCTTGAAACATATGCCTATATTCATTTATTACAAGCTACCAAAAGACGACCAATACAAGATACGTCATTTGAAATTTGAAGATCTCAAGAAAGGAAATATCAGAAGGTACTTGAATTATTATCTATATATACCTAGTGCTAAAAAGATGTGCTCTATTTAGAGAGAGTTTTAAAAACTGGCTATAACAGAGGATTTATACCTAATTTTGTTGAATTTATAGAGCAACAAATAATAAATTACTAAAAATTATAGATGAGAAATTTATTGTTAATCACAAAATGAAAAATCCACTCGCCAGCTCCGGCCGCTACCTGAATGAGTTCCGATACAGTCCGTTTCTCCGTTTCTGTCAAATTCTCTGACTCTTTGCCTAAGAGGTTTTTAGAGATGATGTTTGCCCCCACCTCGCCCGTTACTGCTGCAACTGCTCCTGTGCCAGCCTTACACCTTATGTGTAAGCCTCTACTGCTCTCAAACGGCATGAGCAATCAGGTTCGCGACTTTTATTGCCTTCGGTGGCTTTTTGATTTCTGTGTTGATATAAGGCGGAAATCGCACCTGCTGCCAACCTGCAGCTCGGGGCTGCCACCTGAGGCTAAACCAACCGCATCTGTTATCGTATCTACCCTCTGTCGATAGCTGCCTCCCGCTTCTCATTTCTCCAGCTTCGTTTTCCAGTTCTTGGGCTTTGATTAGTGTTTGCCTTCAGCATTTACCTACTCTTGCTTCTGCTCGTTTATTCTCTGCGAGAACGACAACTTTCATTGATGGTTTGAAACTCTTGCGTCACTTTAACCTGATAATCCAGTTCTTTTTGTAATCATGCTGTCAGCTTAATTTTTGATAAAATAATCATCAATACTATTCTAACTCACAAATTACATACTCCTTATCCCATTTAGGGTTTTGGTAACCACATTCTGTCTGCATATTTTATACCCTTTTTTATCCATACAACTCCAGAATTTTTCATAATTATCTCTATGAAGTTTCTTTAAATTATTATCTCCATATTCTGCGCCAGCTAACAGCATCTTTCCATCTCGCTTAGAGTCCGTTTTCTTCCAATAGTCTAATTTCTAGTAGTAGTGTGCTATGGCAGAAACTCCTCCTTATTCTTATAACAATTATCAGAAACAACCTGAATGATAGGTCTAATACATTCATCTTCAAAAGAATATAAACAACCATTTAACTATAAAAGCAGAAAACAATTAATAACATCTTTTCATATTAATTACCCCAGTTTAAACAATACTTTCATCATATCTAGACTGACTAAACTCGGATATAGTGACTACTGCAACAGGAATGACAAATACTTCTGTTATCATAAATTACGTACTCCTTTATTCCATTTAGATCCTGATAACCGCACTGGTTGTTTTTATGTATATATACCCTTTGTTTAGCATACATTCATCAATCTTCTGAGTAAAATTTTTTCAATATCCTGATGTTCAGGATAATAAGTCAAATTGTAGTTCCATATTTTCCACCGCAAGAAAACAAGGTCTTTCCATCTCTGCTCAGTGTTTGTTCGACCTAGAGTTACTTTCTTTTGGTAGCCCGCCACTAATGGAAATTCTTTTCCTTTATTCTTATGGCAGCTATTAGAAACCACTTGAATAATAGGTTTAATGCATTCATCTTCAAAAAGAATATAAATAACCATTTAACATAAAAGCAGAAACAATTAATAATATCTTTTTCATATTAATTACCCTAGTTTAAATAGTACTTCCATCATATCTGGACTGATTAAATCAGATACAGCAAATGGTGCAGAAACAGGAATTGCAATCTTCAGTTGTCCGATCGGCTCCTTGCTCATTGCTTAGGGCTGATGATGGGAATTTCCTCCACTTGACGATAATCCACTCGCCAACCCAGCCGCTACCTGAATGAGTTCCGATACAGTCCGTTTTCTCCGTTTCTGTCAAATTCTCTGACTCTTTGCCGAAGAGGTTTTTAGAGATGATGTTTGCCCCCACCCGCCCGTTACTGCCACAACTGCTCCTGTGCCAGCCTTACCACCTTGTGTGTATAGCCTCTACTGCTCCTCAAAACGGCATGAGCAATCAGGTTCGCGACTTTTATTGCCTTCGGTGGCTGATTTCTGTGTTGATATAGGCAAATCGCACCTGCTGCCACACCTCCAGTTGGGCTGCCACCTAAGGCTAAACCAACCGCATCTCGTTATCGCATCTACCCCTTTGTCGGTAAGCACCTCCAGTTTCCCATTTCTCTGCTCGTTTTCTAATATTTTGGCTTTAGCAAAGTTGCCTGCGGCTCTTGGGGTCCCTCTCTGCCTCTGCACGTTTATTCTCTGCGTGCATGGCAACTTTTCATTGATGGCTGCCATTGTGATAGTTTGAAACCTAGCGTCACTTTAACCTGATAATCCAGCTCTTTTGTAGCTTATCTTTGTCAAAAACGGTTTTCAAGCTTACCTGAGCGACTTTCTGTCGTTTCTATCGTAACATCCGTTTTTCACCGCCGCTTTAATGATTCGGTATTAACTGCTGTAGCAGTAGTATACATGTTATCGGAAATATATCTTGATATAAGCTATAGTAATCATTCAAGTAACTTTAAAATATCTTTTGACTTTTCATAACAAACTAATCTCACATGCTGCTTCAAGTCCCAACCTCAGAAAAATAAAACGCCCCTCCAATATCTAACATATAAATTAATCCAGTCATCATGACTTTCTATTTTAGGATATATAGTCTGCCTACATTCTGTAGAAAAATAAATCACACTTGTAAAAATCTAATATTCTTTTTAAAATCAAATCATCTTCAATATTTACCTCGCCCTCTAGAATAAAAATTCAATCCTTTATATTAAAAACTCTCTGCTATTTTATCAATATCAATAGACTGAGATCTTAATATACTCCACCCCTTTATATTTTAATAAATTTAGTATCTGGTTGTTGATATAAGCATATTATGATTTTTATCTTTTTATTTGATGATCTCATTCTATGGCAAACATAATTTAGTAGTTTATACCTATCTTCAGGCAATACTGATATTTTTTGTATTTTCAATACTAATGGCAGAAATATTCTCACTCTATTGAAAAATACATAGGATGAAATATAGCTATTTCATTTTTAAATAAAATATTATCGGCTTTTTCTTAGTAATAAATTCATCAGTAATCATAATGTCCTCCTTTATAATCATTAAAATGAGGTCCTCTATTTTGAGGATTATCTTTCCCAAAAAGTGACCTTTTTGCGCCATCTCTAATAATCACTTTTTACGCCTCCACCTTCCTGTGGAAGATCAAATTCGAATATTTGACCCGGTTGTGGATTACCTCTTCTATCTACATTAGGTAAGTCTCTGCTAGGTTGTTGACTTGTTGGGATTCCAGATTGTCAGTTTTGTTTCATTAAAAAGCCCCTTGTCTTCTAGCACCATCAGGAGACAGATTTTTAGGTCTTTCTATCTAAAAATAGATTTATTCTTTTTCGCAAAAAGAAGCAATCTTAGGTGAAATCTTTTATCCCTTTGTTTCTCTATCTTCAATAAAATTATTTACTAAAAACAACTGTTTTTCTAATTTGAGTTCTTGCTTCATCTATAAGCTCTATTTCTTTTTGCATTTTCTGCACAACAAATTCAATAAATTTCTCTTGGTAGAGTTTGATAATGTCGAGAACAGAGAATTAAAGAAGCCGACTAATTCCAATGCCTTTTTGATTAGCTTCCTCATTATTTTTTCCCGCTCCATATCGACACCATGCAGATTGACAATTTTCTTTGAATATCTTGTAGCTGCTTATCACTTAGCTCCTTATATTTAAGGAAGACCTCTTCAAGAGAACCTCCCTTCTTTTTCTGCTTTCTAAGTCTTTGAAAAGATCTGACACTTGAGAATCTAAAAAGCATTATTCTCCACCGCATTCTTCCCTATCCCTGTCCACTACTTGTAGCTTGAGCAATTGATAGTGAATTTCCTCCACTTGACGATAATCCACTCGCCAGCCCAGCCGCTACTTGGCCCAGTTCGATACCGTCCGTTTTCTGCTTCCGTCAGGTTTTCTGAGGCTTTTGCCAAAAAGGTTTTGAGAGATGATGCTTGCTCCAACTCGCCTGTGACAGCTGCTACCGCACCTGCACCAGCCTTTACCGCCTTGTGTATAAGCCTCCTACTGCTCCTCAAATAGCGTGAGCAATCAGATTCGCTTGTTCATTGCCCTCGTTGCCTCGTTTGATTTGCGGCATTTACATAAGGCGAAATCGCCCCCGCTACCACCCCTGCTGTTGGCTGCCGCCTAAGGCTAAACCAACCGATTCTGTTATCGCATCTACCCTTTGTCGATAGCTGCCTCCCGCTCCTACTTTCTCCGCTCTCGTTTTCCAGTTCTTGGGGCTTTAATTGTGTTGCCTTCAGCTTTTGCCTGCTCTGCTTCCGCTCGTTTCAGCTTTTCAGCGTGGCTCGCTACTTTTTTCATTGATGGTTGCCATGGTAATGGCTTGGAAATCAGTGATTGCCTTCACCTGATAGTCCAACCTTGCAACTTATCTTTGTCAAAGCGGTTTTCTAACTACCCGAACGGCTTTCGGCATTATCCGTTGTTGTGTTGGTTTTACTTCTTCTCTGATTTGCTCTGCCGTTTTACCTGTTTTTCTCCAACTGGGCTTGTTCATTCCGGAATAATCAGATTTTTGTGAGTTAATACCAGATATGGCCTGGCCTCGATTGGGTTGTCTTTATCCGAACCGCAGCCCATCACATTACTTTAGACTATGAGCCGGATTACCTTCTTTATCCACTCTTTGTCCATTCCAACCACCTTTAGTAATCACTCTGCTAGCATTAGCACTCATCGTCACTACCTTTATAGTCTGCATGATTGTCTAAATTGGCTGTATTCAGCGTACCTGTCGCAAAGCTGTTTTTCCCTCCATTCCAGCTTTCTTTTCAGTTGAGGTCACTAAACCACCTGTTAGCCTCGGTATGCTGTTTTACATCAACATCATACCCATCATCCCCAGCAAATATCCCCGCCTGCTGATTGACTGTCGCCATATCTGCCTTCATCTTCGATTTTGCTGTAACCGGTACTACCTGATGCACCATAGCTCTACCGTGACTTGGGCTGAAGCACTTTCTTGTTTGCCCCTCATACTTCATCATGTCTTGCAAACTCTGGATATTCAGGTTTTCCGCATCTCACTTTGACTGATTTACCTTTGGTTTGTGAACCGATAATATTGGCATCACCTCCACTTTCAATTGTGGTAGACGGCTATTCAGGCTGCTCTACTTGGCTTCCCACCCAAGCACGGCTTTCACCATTGCCATAGCCTTTTGCCACATTGCCACCTGCAGTTACTTCCAAACGCAAAACCACTTGAGCCATGGCCAATCGCACACCGGCATTAAAGCCGCTGGATTTATTTTTTGCTTCGTTCAAGGTGGTTTTCATCCACTGCCAAAATGTTGACATCGCCTTCTGCTTTGAGTATGTACCGCCTTTGCCTGATACATCAGAACCACAAATGGTTAAAGTTGAGTCTTTACCACCGCCTTTAGTTTTGATATTTAACTTGCCTCCGGCGTTGATTTGGCTTTTTCGGACCTATTCCCTTCACTATGTTGGGTCTCAAGCACTTTTTGTTCGCCACAGGTTATTGACACACTTACATCTTGGCTTAGCGCTTGGGTTGGGTTTTGCCCCATTGCTTCGGCTAATTTGCCTACTTGCTCCGCTGTTCGCCATGCCTGAAAACCAGCATCTCGCTGCCCCTAATGCATTGATTCTGTCGTTTTTACTGCCGCCCACCGATTTTGCAGATTTCACCGCAGAATCGACCGCTTGTATCGCTTGCACCACAGGAATACTAACTCGCAATCGTCACGCCTTTCTGCTCATAAGTCCGTTTATAATTACTCTCATAATCCGAACGAGCTGCTGTATTGTTAGCTGATTTGGCGGCAATATCCACATCACCGTCTCGAGAAGTCATGATACTGCCGGTTTGTTGATAATGCCCGTCTGTACGAATTATCGTATCACCTGACAAGCTGCCTACTTGGCTACGAGCGTCGCACTTTGTTGGGTCTGGTCTTGTTCAATCTGTTCTTTCTTCTTACCTCACACTAAAGCCAATACCGGCCCGTCCCCACTAAACCGCTTTTCGTTTTAATGTGTTCATTTTTCGGCATAGTGCGTATTAGTCGCAGAGGTAATATTCACACTCAGCTTTGCCGTCAATCAGTAGTTGCTTTATCGGCAACCACCGCAGAGCCGTGAATATCCACTTTGCCGGTTTCGAGTAGAGTGTGACCTTTATTGCCGTCTCATCCACTAATGATATTTCTCGGTGGTATCGTGCAGTGACGGCGGGTTTCAGTGGTTTTACTAAACCAACCTTTAGTACTGCCTTCGAACTGCTTGCTAATTGTTCGGATTGCTCGCCCGATTCAATACGCGCACGTCGCCTTTTGAGCCAACAAAGGTTTCTACCGTTTTTCGCTGCTCACTGTGGCTTGACGAAGCGTAGCATTTTCCATGCCGACTAAGCGAACACCGTCTTTGCCCCTTAGTATTGAGCCAATTTCAGCTTGCTGGTCTCAAGCGGTAGTAGTTATCCGCATTGCCGTTGTAGTGTTCTTTGTTGCTCACACTAAGTGTAGTAACACTCAACGCCTTATCTGCTTTCGCTTTTAGGCTGCCTTGACTTTCAATATTGGCTGCTTTTAATCGTGAGGTTATCATCACTAGCAATTTAAACGTCCGCCTTCACCGGTAACTTTGACCGAAGCGAGTTGGTTCTAACACAGTGCGGGCATGCCGTCAGCACTTTGAGTGGATGAAAGGGTGAGCTGATTTCAAGGTTTTTCCCTGCATAAAGCGGATAAATCTTTCACCGCTTTCAACTCTACCGCCTAAGTTAATCAGGTTTTTGCTAGCCGATAAATCCACCGTGTCACGCAAAAATCGTGCCTCGATTTTCCAGTTGATTACTGTGTAAGCGGGTTAAATCACGTCCTGCAATCACGCCACTATTTTGAGATTATCAACATTACCGATAATTTGATTGGTTGAAATCATCTGCCCGCGGGAAGTAATGTCGCTATTACGAGCAAACCAAATAAACTTGTGGCACAAGGGCTGTCACTTTTGCCCATCTGTAAGTGTGATTTCTTTATTCACCAACCAAACCATATCCGTCTGTGAGTTCTGACATCTGTTTCATGGTTAAGCCTCACACTCTACCGTGCAGGTTAAACTGTTTTGGCGTATTTCACTCCGCTATTCATTAAGGCTTGGTATTGCTCTAAATCGTTAGAGTAACCTTCAATATAGCGTCTGCCAGTCAGTTGGTTAATTTGTTCGTTAATTAAACGCTGTTCATAGAAACCATCGCCCAAACGTTTGTGTACGTTATCGTGGTTATGACGAAGTTGTTCAAACATATAGTCAGAACTAAGCCATTGTTTGCGGTCTGTAAATTTAGGATCTGGTTTTCGACCAGATACCCATTTGGTGAATCTGGATTGATTTTATAAAGACTTGCTTGTGGTAAACGAACATCTGGAAGATGAGTTTGTACCATCGGCATAGTCATGTTAGATACATTCTCAGCATCAAATTTTTCAACAGTTGTTTGTAATTTAGCTATGACTTGTCCGGAACTGATAATATTATGATTATCAATACATTGGGACAAGCGTAATTTCTGTATTGGTACCAATAGAAGAGTCTAATAGGATCTTACTAATAGAAATCTCACTCGGTTTATCTACATTATTCTGATACGACTGATACGGTATCTCAGCTGAATATCTTTTTACTTTTGTTTTACCATCAACAGCTGCAGTAGATGTAATTGGAGTACCAATAGTATTAAGTACGCGATTAAATGAAAATGTTCAGTTGGATGATCATAAGGTCCATATTTCAATCCATTATGATGGTAGTGGTAATCGACCTTTCTTCCTCTTACGAATACGGTATTCAGCACGATAAGTACCCATTATCCTGACGATTAATTTCACCTATAATATCTTCATTGTTAAGTTTTACTCTCACCGCCATCTAATGAACTATTTTTGAGTATTTTTATTAAAAACAGCATCTCCTAGCCAAAGTTGTTTACCTACTAATAAATGACTATATTTATTATGTAAATCTTCCCCATCTAACCTCAATGAACCACCTATAGATATTTTAGCTGGATCTGTATATTCTAGTGTCGTTGTGTCTCGTTGTTTGATTATAAAACCAAGAATACCAACCAAATCCTCAATTCTCGTACCATTATTTAGTTGAAAAATAAGAATATGGATTTCTAGGAACCATTATTGACATTATAATAACCGTCTCTCCTTCCGATAACGGTCGGAATTGTTACCTAATGCATGCTCAACGATTTTTCCAACTTTAGTATCAATCCCTGTTTTTACATAGAGAGATCTTGATTTAATAAATGAGCGGTATTGATTTTACTGTCTCCAAGAGCCTCAATAGTTGCACTCCCATTATCTACAAAAATCGGCTTTTACCTGTTGCATGATAGTTTTTCATCCAATTGTCCACCAATTGAAAGTTTATCTAAACTAAGAATCAGTGAGTGATCACGGTTAATCAGTTTTTCCACACCAAAATCTAATCTTTCTCTTGCAGCAATCGTACCAGCTTTAGTTTTCTCCATCTACCGTTTCTGCAAATTTTCGACCGTAGAAGAATTAAATGCCACATGATCGCCATAGATCCCTGTGCCAATATTTGTTACAGTAGTACTATTGATTAAGGTTTTTACTCCATCAATTAAACCACGGTTCGTTAAGATATTTGAATTAAGCTGCTGTCTCATTTTGATGAAAGTTCTGAATTGGCGTTATTCACAATGTTATTTTGCTGAAATTGTCATTTTATTCGCAATTGTTTGTTCAGCATTATTAGTGAAGTCCCCTCTGTTTTAAGAGTGAGATTGCTGGCTTCAAAAGCATTATCAAAAATAAAGCTATCTTTTAAGGTGATATTTAAGTCACCTTTAGTTCTAATATTCCCTTCAGATTCCAAACTTTTTGCATTTAAATTAATGGTTTTTATTACCTTGAATTAGCCCATTATCATTATTTACTGTTAAATTACCACGATTTAATACATTTAGTGTATTAACAGCTAATAATTCCTTCCTGATTATCCAAACGATTATTTCGAAGTTATAGAGACATTATTCGAACTATAAACGCCCCCTGTTGGTTATTGAATAATGAGGCTTTTTAAAGAAATGTCTTTCCCTTGAATACCTTGTGTCGGAGTATTACCTTTTGCTTTTGTGCCTTGGTTATCAAGTTGCTCTGTATTAAGTGTTAATTTTATCTGCATAAATGAGTGAACCATTATGAGATGTCGCACTTTGTTGTTGATTGTCTGTGCATTAATATTTGCACTAGAAGAAGAGAGTTTACCTTCTTGGTTATCAAGTACTTTGGGTTGATAAGGCTAAATTACCATTACTTTGAATAATGCCCTGCTGATTTTTGTGTACTGTCTACAGTAGTATATTAAGCTCTCTTCCACCATAGAGCTTACCTTGTTGATTAAGTAGAGAGGATACTCCTTGTAAAACCACACTCACCCAATCCAACAATACCTTTTTCTGAGATCTTGAGTATTTCGGTTATTAATCACATTTTGTTAGTATTAATTAAGAGTGCATTATCTGCACGAATAAGACCGTTCTGATTATTCATTTCGCCTGAACTACATACTAGCCTGATTTTTAGAGAAAATTAAACCATCTTGGTTATTAATCTGTTGTTGAGCAGCATTAATGATTAACTGATTTGATGAGGTATATTACCTTGTTGGTTATCCAAGCCTTTTGGTCGTTAATGTAAGCTGATTTTTCTGCACCGATTATTCCTTGTTGATTATTTAGTACTGTTTGTGCAGCAATAGTTAAATTAGTAGACGTAGAAACAATTTTTACCTGCTTGGTTATTAATTTTATTTGCATTCAATAAACCATTATTAACTACTAGGATTTCACCCTGACTGATTTTGGATATCAGAGACTTGGAGTGTAGCATGATTCAAGACCGCAACCTGCCCGTTTTTGGTTATCAAGTTGTTTAGCATTCAAGGTTAAATCCGTTACTACAATACCTTGATATTTATCTGAAAGCGTATTGCGATTATCTAAGATTTGTAATGTTGTAACCCCTGCTGTTGTTGCACGAATAGATCCATGTTGATTATTGAGAGTATTAGCATCTAGGTTCAGCGTACCATTTTGTGCTGAAATAAGACCTTTTACATTATTGAGATCTGATTGGTGACTATTAATAGTCAGTCTTTCCCCAAGGCTAGCAAGTACACCATTTTTGGTTCTGAATCCCCTGTTTTACACCAACGTGTGCTGAGTGCGTGCAATCAATTTACTCCCTTGATTGTTAAGGGCTTGTGTAGTTACATTCACTTGATTACCACTGATTTCACTCTGTTTGTTTGATTTAATGGAGTCAGCAACTAAATTGAGAATATTCGCAGTAATTAAACCTGCATTCTGAGAGAGTGTATTGGTATTTAAATTAAGTTGCGATTGAGTACGTATTTTACCCTGATTATTAACGAGTGACGTAGTATTTACTGTGCTATCGTGAAAGGATATTTCCATTATTGTTATTCAGGGAGCCTGTATTTAGAGCTAATAAATTCTGTGCAATAATCCCTCTATCACTCTGATTTTCCAATAATGTATCTTGATTGTTAATTGACTGGTTATTACTATTAATAGTAATTTTCACTTTGCTAAAAATTAGACCTTGGTTATTTTCAATCATTCCACTATTGAGATTAATATGTTGAGCTGCAACAATATTTTCCTTTTCAGTTTCTAGAGTGTGATTATTAGTATCAACTTTTAAAGAGCCTTGCTGGCTACCAATAGTGCCACTTGTATTATCTAACTCACCCCCTGTTGTAATATTACCATCAAACTTCGAAATAATTTGACTATCTTTATTACTTAGCTCTGCTGACGTTGTGTGATATTCAGATATTCAGTAAAAACTACACTGTGATTAATTGAACTCAATGAATTTGCAGTTAAATTTAATCCCTGTGCTTGGAGAGAGCCATTTTGCTGATTGAAAATTATCTGATAATGTCATATCTGCTCGCTTTAGCAGAACGAATGCTCCCTTTGAGCATTAGTGAGGTTTTAGCATTTAAAGCCAAATTTTCTTGAGAGTAAATCAAGCCTCGTTGATTATCGATATTTGTACATTAAGAGTTTGATTCCTACACTGACAATACGCCCTTGTTGGTTGGTAATATTTGCGAGACTGAATATTCATCTTACCAAGGGCTACAACCTTTATCTTGAGTGTCTGTTGAAAAGTCTGCTTATTAGATAGAGTTTGTTTCTGAGTATTAATAACAACATTTTTGATTAGATTGAATTAAACCATTATCATTAATGAGCTCACCTGAGTTAATCAAAAGATTCTGATTAGATAGCATTGCGCCATTTGTCGTATTAATATAACTTGTTCCAGCATTAACTATTAATTTACCATTTTGCCAATAATCGACCTTGTCGATTATCTATTCCCTGGAATGAATACTTAAATTACCTTGTGTTTTAAAGGTACCGCCTTGATTTTTTTGAGTTGATCATTGACCGAAATTTTCAGTTCATCAGTGCCGGTTTGTTCCCAAACTGCATTGTGTGTAGTGAGTGAACGTTGCTTAGCGGTGATTTTGTCTGCTTTAAGGTAGCTTTGTTGTGTTTGGAATTCGGTAGGTGTGCTTAATGATAATGTTTTATCTGTAATCAACGTTGCACTATTCGCTTGAATGTGACCTTGATGGGCTGTTACATCTCACATCGTAAGCTGAGGTATGGCTATTATCAAGATCGATTTCTGAACCTTGAACATTGATCTTACCCGAAGCAAGATTTTTTCCCTGTAAGGTCGCTTTTGTCGTGGACAAAACCGTAATGTCTTTTCCTTGAGCAGAATTGGTTTCAAGAGAACGTACTTCACCTTGTGCGGTATCTTTGACTTCTACACCAGCTGCAATGAGTGATTGGGTTGAAGCTCTCACTTTAGGTGCTTGATAGGTAATGCTACCTTTAGCGACAGATTCTCCATTCTGGGTAATTTTGAGAGGATGCTGTTTTTATGGATATTACCATGACGAGCAACAATCGAGCCATCTTGCTTAATATCAGCGGTACTGTTCAGTTTGATATCGCCTTGTTTATTTTTCAATCTTGCCTTTGTTTTCAATCCCGTTACTTGCAGTTAAAGTCACTGATTTAGCTGCATTAAGTGTACTGGTATTGACACTCGCCCTTGGCTATCAATTTGCAGGGCGTCGGCACTCGCACCAATATGCCCCGCATTACGTACACCCAGCGGGATTGTCCGACCACGCGATTTTAAACGTACCGTCCCATAGCCCCTTTATATTCGCGGGTTTCAGGGTTGTAGTTACTCGGGACTTTGAGCTTAATACCTTTGATGTCGGTAGGTCCGTGTAGGTAAGTTGGGAAAATATTCGAATCAAATTTTACACCTCACATAAGCCGTGTTTGGGTAGGTAAATTCGGTATCGATAATTTCCGTGTAACTTGACCAAACGGTATTGTTTTGTAGGCGTTGCGATTTGCTGTCTTCGGTTTCACGCTCAATACGCACGGTAAAAGGCGTTTTAGGCAAATCCGTGAAAGTATGTTGCTGTAAATATTGTGAGCTATACTTGCCAGAAATCGCAATAGGATAACGTTTATTCCCAATAAATATGGTTAAATTGACCGTAGCACCATTGGTATCGCCATTATCTTCTTGTCTCAAAAAGAGATTGCACCCCAAGAGTTAAACGCACCTTGATACTTTTTCATCCGTAATTGTGCGTGTAATGGGTGTCACTTTTTCTGATTTGAGCACCAACGGAAACCTCTTTTCAGAGGTATTAAAACCTGAAATAATTCTCTTGCGATTGAGAACCAACTCGTCCTTCGAGCAGTACATTTTGGAAAATTAGCTTTCATCTTCATTTTGAACAGGGGTATTGTCAAAATAGACGGATTTCATCCCTCCGCTAATCCTTCCACTTCGCCTTCAGAAATCACTTCAACGATTTTTGACTCGCTGTTTGCTACGTCCGCTTTCTTTGTGCTTTCAACAGGCGTATGTCCACTACCACTACCGCCACCGCCGCCACCAAAAACCTTTTTAAAAACCCATTAGTCACCTCTTATTTTAATTTCGCTGTTTCTGCATCGAAAGTTTCCACACCTGCGAAATAATCATTGACCCGTGCGAATCCGTCCATAGGCCAACGGTCATCGGTTTTCCTTTGCGATGCCATATTCGATAAGTTCGAAAAATCGGTCGAATTTTTCTTCTCTTTTTCAGACATATTCGGCATATTAGGGCTGTTTCGTCAGCATTTGAGGCACACCACCTAATAATAACGAAGCACCCACCGCACCGATAGTCCAAGCGGTTGAAGCCGCAACAGCACCTAATACCAATGGGCTTAATACTAACGCAGTTGCAATCATTGCAACGCCTGCAATCACACCAAACACCCCACCACGTTTTGCCCCTTTTAATACGGGTGTAATGTGGATCACATCATTTTCTTTCAGCGTGTAATACAACCCCTTTTTCTAAATAGCGATTATCGATATATTGTTGAGCAATGCGAACGGTGAACAAATGCCTTGCTGAATAAATTGGCGTAAATGGGGAATTTGACTGGTTAAGGCACGTAAGGCTTCTGCCGTATTCTGTACCTCTAATTTGAATGTAGTGCCAAACTGTTTTAAGGGTACCGTAAAAATCTAACTGTGACCATTGTTTAAATCTCCAAATACTATGTGTGTGTTTTGAGCCAATATCCATCATACAAATCGCGTTTTGAAAAGGCGTCTGGGGAATGGTGCAATACCATCTGTTCGCCAATATAAATTGCTGCGTGATTGGGCATTTCTGAGCTAATCTGCACTAAAATGACATCGCCAATCAGTAAATCGTGTAAATCCGTGACTTTTTCAAAACCTTCCTTCTCAATATTATCAAGATAAAGATTGAGCCATCTTCCCACCAATGATCATCACGCTCGTAGTTTTTCATTTTCATAGCCCTGCTAGGCGGTAAAAATCACGATAGAGGGTGTAGCAACCATTTTGCCGTGTTCAAATTCCTGCCCAACAAGCGGTGAGATTTTTCGGGAAAATATGCAATTTCTCGTTACACACCAACCAGAAATCGAGTTGGCAACACATTTGTGTTTGTAAATCGGCTACGAGAGCACGGGTTTGCCATTGGGGTGCGAATGCACCAGTGCGATCACCTCACCTTGCTGTTCCGCATTGAGATAATCTTCAGGGGAAATCTCAAAGTGATTTTTCTTTATCTACTGCGATGTTTTCACAAGGCAGAAAAATGAGATTCGCCACCCTTTAATACGACAAAAACCGCAACATTCGTGCGGTTCTTGAGATTTAGCGTAGGTAATGATGGTTTGTTCTAATTCTAGCATTTTACGTACCTCATCAAATATAATAAAAGCCCCAAGTGTTACAGCACTCGGGGCTTATTTTTTAACCTAACTTATTCACACTCACAAACCCTCCATAGTTGTGGGTGTTGTTTCGTAACTTGCAACCGCTGAGCAAACCACTGCATTTGTCTTTTTCGGATCGGGGGTCGGTTGGTCTTTCTCGTCTGCCACTGCTTTGCCTGTGTAGCCACATTCTACGCCACGATAGAGCCAGCAGCAGGTTTCCGTAATCAATCGAGCACCAATTAAGGCATTGTCGGTTTCGCTAGGTAAAGCAAGTGTGAATTGAGCCACATCGCGTTTGAGTGAAGAAAGCTGCTCAATGACAAAATAACTAACCGCTTCTTGCGTGGGGTCGGCTTGTTTGTTACCGCTCGTAAAAATTCACTGCATCAAGATAGTGCATATACACAAGCGACTGGCGTACAATACCGCCTAAACATTGGTCAAAGCGGTTTGCAAAAGCACTGGTTAATGCACCATTAAGATTAGCCAGCGTGAGCGTAGGGCGATTACTCGGCCTTGCCCCGACATTTCAAAACCTGAGGCATCTGCCCCAAAAGGTTGATAAGTTTTTCTTGCCAGACAATCGACTGTGAAAGTTCGTTCTTGCCTCGCATAAAAAGCGGTACACTTCACCATTGATTCCATCGGCATCTTTTTAACCCTCGCAAATCTACCTCAAAGAGTTCAATCAAGGCATTTTGTTCGAGTTTAGCAAGGTCAAGTTTGAATTGGTTGCTGATAAGCGTTGCCATTAAGGTTCCTCTTTAAAATCGCAGCTAAATCGGTGTGAAACCAAGCCCACTTTTGCCGGCCATTTTTTACAAATCACTTTACGCTGTTTGGTTAAAGGATCGATAAAGATAAACGGCTGAATGCCTTTGTGTCTTGCAAAAATTCGGTAATTTTCACCGCTTGGCTGTTACGAGCTTTTGATCGTAACCGAGTAAGTATTCAGCATTGAGTTAATACCATTCGGTCTGCGTTGGGTGTAGTACATCGCCAAAACTAACTTCGGTAATATCAGGCCTCGTTTGCGATGCTGTAATCTCGGGCGAATGCACCAGTTGAATGTTTCATTTTACCACCAGCGGATTGCTTTAATAATACTTGGTAATTTCCAAGTAAAAAGCAAAGATAAAAATTAAAAAGCAACGGCGAACGTTGCTTCCTATAATCCATATTGCATAATCAACTCCTTGAAAAAGGAATAACACTGTTTATAATTTGCTCCATATATTTACCTTAATAAATACTTCCACAACCTATTTATAGGGTAATAAAAACCCCGAGTAATTTGCCGTTACTCGGGGTTTGTTTTTGAGATTATCGTGCGAACATTCCGCCTGCTCTAAAATTGCTTTGCAGCACGTTGTTGGTTTCGTTTCGGGCGATTTGTCGCATAAGCTCGATGGTAATTTCCATCTGTCCGTTGCGTTCTTTTTGCGAGACATTCGCTTCCATCGGTTCGCCGTTGTTGATCACGTTTACCGAAATTCGCCCCTGTATTTGCTTGGCTTGGCTGATAGTACATTGTCGGTAAGGTTGGTACGGCAACACCGCCACCGTTGGCAAAACCACGTTTACCGTAGTTCAGATAATCCAAGTAACCTTTTGCCCAATCGTGCGGTGGCTTCTTTCGTGATCACATATTCGCCTTTGTGGACGATACCTGCTGGCGTGTAGTTTGCCGCCATCGCCCTGTGTAACCACCACCCTGAAAAAGCCGATACTGGTTATTTGCGAAACAAGATTTGCACCTGCAGAAGCGATTGCTGCCATATTGGCAAATTTTTGCACGGGTGTGAGGGCGGTTGGATCAGCCATTGCTTGGCTAATTGCTTGCGAAAGTTTAATAGAGGCTTCCGCAATCGCAAATGCCTTCGATACCGCAAACATTGCTTTATAAGCTGCCGATTGTTGCCCAGCCGCATTTTTCCATTACACCTGCCATCGTATCAAAGGCGGAACTCATCATTTGGGTGGATTGAATGTAGTAATCGGCTTCTTTTTCTGACGCTCAAGATCGTATTTATCAATAATTTGATGACGTTTTTGCTGGTAATCTTCTCCGCCAATAATTTCTTTGCCGTTGCTATCCTGCATTGCATCAAGCAACGCTAAATCACAGGTGCGTTGGTTTTCAATTTCTTGGTAAGGATCGAATTGGGCGTTAAATTGTGCCAGTGGGTTGACGGCATTTTTGTGCCACATTTTGGGCGTAGTCGTATTGAGCTTTTTCACGGGCTTTTGATGGCTTGAATGGCTGTTAATGCCTCATTTTCCCGTAACTGCGTAACATCTTGTAGCTGTTGCTTTAACTGCTCTTGAGCGGCAATTTCTGGGGCGTATTGCCCTGCCAGTTCTCTGCGTTGTTTGCTATATTGTTCAGTAATCAAAGCACGGGCTTTTTCCGCTTCGGCTTGGCTAACGACACCGTGTGAAAGATGCTTATCTAACTCACGTGCCGCCACTTCTTGCTCATAGCGGATTTTTCCCACGCGGTAGCATTGGCATTGACTAAAATCATCATAGTATTTATCCCAATCGTTGCGGTAATCTTTCGCCCGATTTGGTTTTAGAGCCTGATCTTCCTTTTTACTGCCTTTTTGAAAAATCCCTCTTGGGCTTGGCGTTGGTATTTTTCAAAAAGTCTGAGGCTTTTTACCGCTTCTAAATCTTTCCCTTGTAAGTCTTTTATAACGACCGCTTAATTCCGCTCGTTCTACTTCAAGTTCGGCAATACGTTTTTATTTTTTACCTTTTTAGCTCGGATAACTCACCTTCAATTTGATTAAGGCAGATCATTTTCTGGGCAGTTTCGCCGAGTTGTCCACCACTGACGTTGTTTAGATTAGCTACTGCTACCGCTGCTTGAATTGCACCTGTTGCAATAGAGCCGATAGCACGTGCAAATTTCAACGCCTCAATGGTTGCTTGCGGTAAAGTGACGGTTGAGTTACCAACGGACACATTCAAGCCATCAACCTTGATTTGTGATTGATCCACTTGTGGAAAGAGCTATTTAATTCACCCACCCATTTTTCTGTTGCGGTAGATAAATTCTGCATTGCACCGCTAATCGTCTGTCGTGGTTTTACCGTACAGTCTCATCAACTGATGGAACGCTCTAAACCCTGAATGATTTTTATCGGTAGTCAATTTTGCCGTCATCAGACATCGCTTTTAACTCAGCCATTGTTACACCTAAGCCGCGTGCAATAGCTTGCATTACTGCTGGGGTTTGAGTCATTACCGAATTATATTCTTGTGCCCTGAATTTTCCCATCAATAGCACTCTGCCCGAATTGGAGAAGGGAGTTTGTGTGCTTCTGTCGCACTTGCCCTGAGAAACCGAGACTGCTTTTGAAATGGTTTCAGTGACTTCTGCCACTTGGCGCTGGTTAATGCCAAGTTCTTTGCATTCTGAGCAAAAAGTCTGATAAACGAAGAAACCGCGCTTGCGTAGATTGTGCGGTTTTCATCGAGATATCACACAGCAGACATTGCTTGAGCGTGTTGCAATTCATTTTCGCTCACCAGTTTTGATTTTTATTGCTTAATTCTGTATTAGCATCAGCGAAAGCAATAAATTGTCTTGCAGCAGCTTTTACTCGGTCAAAAATTGTCAAATCTGAAATCCCATTTAGCAGCATTGTTGATGTTATTCGCCGCCTTTTCGATATTACCAAGATATTGCGTGGTTCTATCCGCAAACTGGCGAGCAGATTGTCTTGCCTTATCCATATCCACAACAAAGGTTTTTCGCAAACTGTTGTGTTTGTGCTGTTGATTTTGATAAAGCCTGCTGAAACTGTGCTGTTTCTAATGAAAGCTGAATGTTTAATGAACCTAGTGAACTCATTTTAATTTTCCTTCGCCAACACATAGCCTGCACTTAAAATGCAGGCTTTTATTCAAATATAAATTTATTTTGTAGATATTTAGGGTGCTGTTTGTATGCGATATAAAAAGCACCAAGCACTAAATGCAAAAGCCTATGCCACTAATAGAATAAACAATGACATTCTGTAACCCGCTCTTTCTTTTGCCCAAATCATAAGATAAACAAAACCAAAAGAAAGCACCGCCAATTAACAATAACGCTAGAGCTTATGGTATTAGGAAATCAACCAACCAATTAACTCGAATTCTTCTTTCATTTTTCCCCTCATTTATTTTTCTTTATTCATTAGTTCTTGATATTTTTTTGTGTTCCTCCACCAATACTTATCTAGTAAGTGAGCAATGATAAATAAGATGGGCATAAAACAAATTAAAACACCTTTGGCATTACCAGTTTTAATGTTTTTCAATAAAATAAGCAATCCCTAACACAACCCCAACAATTAAAGTTAGTGCTAAGATAAATTTAAAAGTTGAAGTAATCAACCAATATCTTTAAAAAGTCTGTTTCATATTTTCTCCCTCATTATTTTCTTTATAAGGAAAGAAAACCAAAAATTCAATACTTTTTATTGCCTTCTCGCTAAAAATCCACTACTCCATCGTCCTCTTCGGTTTCTTCCTCTTTTCAGCGAAAAACGGCATAAATTCAGTGAGTTTTAGTGGCGATTTTTCGGATCGCTATTTTGTGAAATGTTGTGTTTGTGCTGTTGATTTTGATAATCCTTGTTGGAATTGTGCGGTTTCTATATGACAAGTAAATGTTTAAAAGAACCTAAAGAACTCATTTTAATATCCTGTCGCTTGATTTTGGGGCTAAAAACCTTATAAATTCACTAGACACAGAGGAGATAACACTATGCCTATTCTAATGATGCCAGTTTTTGCTATTGGATTTTCATCTTTTTGATAGCCTTTCAAAAATCTTTGGTCTTTGTTTTGGGCTGATGTTATCTTAGTCTTGTATTCTGTAATACCGTTACTTGATGGAGAAAAGATTGCTAATGTCTTTCCTTCTCGCAGTTCCTATCTCTGCCATAGCTTTTTTATGGAGTAATAAAATTATTAGATTTCATTATTAAAAATTTGTGACTATATCCTAAAAACCTCCTAATGGAGGTTTTCCTATTTTATCTTTTTCGCCAAATAATCCGCTACGCCATCATCTTCTTCCACATCTTCCTCTTCTTGAGCAAAAACGGCATAAATTCGGTGAGTTTTGGTGGCGATTTTTCGGATCGCTATTCACGGCTGCCAATAAATAGGCAATTTGTGCTGTACGATAATCTTCACGCCAAAGCCCGAAAGGTTGTTCTTGATAAAATAGTTGATATTCCGTCAAGTGTTCTTTCGGCATTTGTTCAATTTCTGCCAGCGTTTTTTCCTAGTGCGAGCGAAAAGGGGTTAGTTGGAATTTTCTTCGCTCACTAAGGCTTTTTGGGAGTTCTGCCGCCATTGCTTGATTAAAAATCTGAAATCAATTTTTGCATCGAGTTCAGATAATAGCTTTCAAGTCATCTAAATTATCCGCATCAAATAACAACACACCTTTTTCATCGCATAAGCGTGAAGCCATTGCACGAGGAGTTGATATTGTTGAGCGAATTTTTCTAACACTTCATCAAAGGTTTTATCTTCAGGAGAGGGAAGTGCAACACCCGCTTTTCGGCAAGTTTAATCAGGTCTTGGCGTTGTTCAAAAATCTGACGGTTCATTTCGCCCACGGTAAGCGGTTTGATGTAGTACTGATCGCCCATGAGAGTGATGGGGGTAATTTGGGGTTTACGGGATAATAGTTGGGTACGTAGGGTCATTTTAATGCTCCATAGTTGGAATCGAAAGAAACCCCAAGTAATCTCGCTGTTACTTGGGGTTTCGCATTTTAGCGGAAAAATCCGACCGCCTAGGCTGGCAAATGATAATCGCGTTTCGATTTTTTTAATCGTGACGCCTGATTCAAACTTACCTTTCACTTCACCACTCCAGTTTGGTGAAGTTTGGATAAAAGCCTGTGCCGTAAAGCGAGCCTTGTTCTTTTTCAACACCATTTTCCAAGGGAAAGTTTCTTTGGCGAAGAATTTTTGCGTAGATCTTGCTGCATTGCTGTTGCCGGTGCGTAGAAGAACGTGAGTTTGATTGAGCCGTATTCAATTTCGCCCGCCTCTGTTTCCGTGCCTTCCGAGCACATGGTTGTCACATCTTCTTCACCTAATGTGTCGCCATCACCTTCAATGTTTTTAATCGCACAGAGTTAGACGACCATTGCACCACAGATGCTTTTTGCGGTGGCAAAATTGGTCGGCTTATCTTGAGCTGTCCAATCAACTTCATCGGCAAAAGTGACAACATCCGTTGCAACGGATTTCACAGGATAGTAGCCATCTAATGAGCCAAGCTCGGTAATTTTGACAAAGTCGCCCGCTTTCGCACACCTAAACCTGTTGCGGTAATGGCAGGTGCTGGGGAAACGAGTTCAAGCAGTAATGGCTTTTTCGGTGCTTAAGTCTGTACCAAGATAAAATTTAGTCCCTTGAAAGGGAGTTGTTTGAGTTGCCATAATTAGTCCTCGATAGTTAATTTGATAACGCACGGTGGCGATAAAACCAAGTCGCGGTTGGTTTGATCTTGCTCAATGTCGTAGCCCATTAAGCTGCAGGCATCAATCAAATTCAGGCGTTTCCCCATCAAGCTCGTTTTTTGATTTGCTCAGCAAAGGGCATCAAGTTCATCTCGCCTTGATTAGTTTTTCAGATAAACCGCGACATTTAGTGTTGCATTCCATTGTCGATTGCAGATCAGTAATGTCTTCATTCTGCATCTTCAATAAACACGGCAATCGCCACTTTTTGCTGATCGATATCCACAAAAAGCGGTCTGCCTGAATAAAAATGCTCAACGTTTTTGATGCTGTTTTTCAGTTGTGCCATCACTTGTTGGCGAATTTTGGTAGTGGATTTGCATGGTTACCTCCGTAAAGTTGCTCCCAGCGTTTGAGTGAGTTCCACTTTTGATTTGTGCTTCGTAATCTTTCAGTTCTCGATGAAAGGCGTTAGTAAGCTGGCGTAGCTAAAGGGACTTTCACCACATCAGTCGGATAACGCTCCCGCCCTTTGCGTTGCATTACTTGCGTGTCCATTTTTGAGTTTTTGAATAAAACCTCGTTGAATGCGATGTTGCCCAAATGCGGATTTGCCCTTGCTCACACGAATTTTACGCTTGCCATCTTCCAACAATCGAAAAACAGGCGAGTTGCCACGGTTTACGCTAATTTTTGCCATCAATTTACGCACCGAGGCTTTTTGGCGTAACCTTGCACGGCTTCGCACTAATTTTGTCGGCACTTTCACTTCTTTTGGCAACAGAACGGGTACTTTTTCGCATCGCTTGTTTCGCAATACGGTTAATTGCCGTTGCGGTGGCTCGTGGTAGCTGTTTCTGGGCTATTCTGATTCTGCATTGAGCGTAATCCGATTCTAATCCGCTGATTGTTGCACTCATTGATTACTCCAGTTGTAAGATTATCAGTTCATCGTTAAAGTTAAACCCTCGCACGATGTACTCTGCTCGACCTTGTTTAATCAGATCGCCCATTTTGGGTCTGATAACCTGAAGATTTAAACAACGTGAGCGTGGGAGCAGTGCCGTTGATACGGTTATCTTCATACTGCATCAAGTTGGGCGATTCATCGAGCACGGCTGATAACGTTTGCCGTTAATGGTAAAAGGCGGACATCATTACCCGTTTGATGGTGTTGTCCGCCTCCGCCAAGACTTTGTCAAACAAGCTGAGGCATTGATTTTTACATCCACTTCTGCCGACATCAGTGCCGCTGTTACGCACGCAATACCTAAGCGTTTGTTACTGCCTGCGGTTTTGTTGCCCTTCTGACTCTGACCAGTAAAGCACATCGCCTTGTTTGATATCGTCCGCTTGTTTCGCTTTTGACAGTAAATACGCCTACTGTTAAGCCCACGCTGTCATCGCCTGTGGCAACATCGGTATTACCACTGCGGCAAGTTCGTTTACCATCACCACATCACCGCTTTTAATGTTTTGATTTGCACTAAAACGAATAGTATTGCCGTCTTGAATATAGTGTTTTTGCCATTGTTAGCCCTTGTTTGCTCTACCACCACTTAATTGCCGCGTAATTAACTGGCAATGGCGAAAATAAAGCCGATACAATAACATTGCCCAAAACGAGCACTTTTAATTTGCGTATGTTCTAAATACATTTTCAGCATTTTACGCATCTCTCATTAGGATATAATCCACTTGTTATTCCTTCTGTGTTGGAAGTGAGGAATCGAAAGAAGCCCCGTGTAATCTCCGTTACACGGGGCTTCGCCTTTCTGTTGTTAAAATCCGACCGCTTACGCGTTCGTCACTTTCACAATCCCACTGATAATCAATCACGTTCACGCTCGCATCAATGCGCACTTTGTCGTCACGCCATCAATGTCGCAGCCTTGTTGTTGCTCGATGCTGGCGATTCCACACCATCGAGGTAAGAGACTTCTCATCGCCTGTTTGTTGATGAGGTACCACGATTTCGGATCAGCAAGCTGTAAGCGTGGTGATTTAACTCGCTGGCACGATGCTCGCGAATTGGGTTGATAATGCCGCTGTTGATGTCCGCTCCTTCGACTGGCAAGCTGAACCCAACACCCGTTTAGCACGGGTGTGCAATGCGGTTGGTACTAGCATAAATTCTGGCTCAATAGAGAGCGGTTCACCGCGTACGTTCACAGAGCCGTTCATCATTTGAATGGCTTTGTCGATGTTCGCAACATCTAATGCTGCACCTGTGAGGCTGTTTTTGTGAGAAGCACCAAACAATTTCTTGCCATCTGTGCGGTAGCATTGCCAGTGAGTAAGCTAAACACCAGCTTCGCATAATGGTTGCACGTGCCGCTTGCCCCATTTTTGACGGGATCGTGGTTAATAGGTGCATATCGTCATCGATGATTGCCTGACGGGTAATGCTGAACATTTGCCCGTAGGTGGCAAGTGCTACTTGCGCACCTTCATCGCCAATCGTGCCGTAGGTGTATTCTTCACCCTCACCCACGGTTGGTAGGTAACCGAACTCACCCAAGCCTACACGTTTTGCCGGACGGAAGTCGGTTAAAATGCCACGACTGGTAAATTGGTCGTAATTTTCGTTCGCCGTTTCCCAGCCTTTGATGAGTGATTTATGTGCCACATCAATCAAGATTTGCCCGAAATCGCTAGTCGAGTGTGTAAATGCCATCCCCACTCATTCCCATCACGTTTTGACCTGCAACACTCAGCACCGCGATCTGTTAACGACGCATCGTGCTAATCTCACGCAAGCTCACTGCAGTGTAGGCGTTATCTTTCATATTTGCCGCGTCTTTTATCGATGCCTGCACGGGCAAGTAAGGTTTGCTTTTACGCTGTCGCCCACTGTTACCGTTATCGGCATACACATTGGCAGCAGGTACACTTGGCGTGGTGTTTGCACCGAGTTTTGCCAGTAACTTGTCTTTCGCCATTTCTGCGGTCACGGATAAATCGCCCAAACATTCCACCAGTAAATCGTTGTACTTGCTCACCAAATTGGGCGAACACGGCTTCTGATAGCGCTGTTGCGTTTTTCCATTTCCGCTTTCACTCTGAGCGGTGTTATCTACCGTGACCACTTGTGGAGCGGTTGCTTGTGGTGTTGCAGTCGGTTCTGCGGCTGCTTGTGGTGCGGGGGTTGTGGTTGCTGCATTGCCTTGAGGCTTCATCAGCATATCTTTGATTGCTTTTGGCATATTGGTATAGTCTCCTAAACGTTTAGATTGAAGTTGAGCCACTGCCTTCACCGGCTCGGCGAGTTTGTCGGCAAAGCCATGTTCAACACACTCTTTGCCATTCAGCCACGTTTCCGCAGCCAGCATTTCCGCCAGTTCTTCGGCAGATTTACCTGTTTTCGCCGCATAAGCGGGAATGAGGTATCTTCCACCTTTATCCAGTCAAATCGGCGTATTTACGCATATCCTCAGCATCACCGCCTTGAATACCCCAAGGCTTGTGGATCATCATCATTGCATTTTCAGGCATAATGATTTCGTTGCCCGCCATTGCGATAACCGATGCCATAGAAGCAGCAAGACCGTCAATGGTGACGGTCTTGCTGGCAGGGTGATTTTTCAGCAAGTTGTAGATAGCAATGCCATCAAACACATCGCCCCCAGGCGAATGGATATGCAGGTTAATTTGTTTGAGATTACTCGCCCAAGGCTTTAAAAATCCTTAGAGAATGTTGTAGTTGAAACGCTCCCACCCGCCGATTTCATCGCAAATTGAAATTTCTGCGGTATCGGTAGATTTAGTACTTAATGTTGTACCATTTCATTGCGATGCCACTCATTTAACTGCACTAATAAAAATGGCACTGGCAATTAAAAACCCCAGTAACCATAACCCCAGAATCTGAGTGATGAGAGTTGTGCGTTCATTTTCCAAACTCCTTGATGAAATAGGAAATAAAAAGCCCCTGGAGTGTTCGCGCACTTGGGGCTTTATTCATCTAAATTACCTCGTCTTTCTGTGAAGAAAAATCCACCGCTTGTTGCCACTTGCGTGTGGTTAAATCCGTATCGAACTTCGGGCCGTATTTTTGTGTTTCTTCCACTCCACCCGTCGGCGACGTTTGACTTCAGCAGGATTACTTCCACTTGCTCGCTACCGCTTGGCTTTCCGTTGCTAATCCGCCTTTAATCCGTTCTTTCCAGGCATTCGCCTCTTTTAATTGGATCAATCCACGCGCATCACTGACCTGAAGACATACCGCATTGAATAAGGCGGTTTGATCTATTTGAGCTGGTACGTCAATTTCTCCGCTTAAAATCGCCATTTTAGCCATTCTCGGTAAATAAGTGGAGACGGGAAAGGACAAAAGCATCTTGTAACACCGCATAGCCTTCGAAACTTTCCACTAATTCTTGGCGTTGAGCGGAATAAGTACCGTTATAATCACGAGCGATACTGGAATAGCTGGAGCGTGTACCTGCTGCGGTTGCACGTATCGTCCATTGCGGAAACCCTTCCAGATTGGTGTTCGGACGATTGGAATTGATTAAACCAATATCTTACCCGGTTTTAAATCATCAATCACCGCACCGGAGCGATGTCGAAAATAGCGTTCTGCTTGTGCACCTGTATCGTCCTCGCGCATAGAGTGCTGCATCCTTTTGATATACATCGTCATGCGCCGCAGCAATGCGAGCGGCAACTACGTTCGCCTCTCTCGTAATCTTTCAAATCTGCGAGGCGAACAATCACACCGTGCAACATTGAAACGCCACGCAACCGGTGCAGGCGTTTTTAAAGGAAAGGTGCAACATATTTTCTGCAGAAAACCTGTTTCACTTTTGGTCTAAAGTGCGGAAGTTTTCTTGCGGATTTTTCCGAGATAGACGAGATAGTTGATTTGGTTTTCGCCACGCATTGATAAAAATACCTTGCAGTAAGTTGCTGTTCGTCCGTTTGCATTGGCACAAAATCGGGCTCCTAGGGCTTCTAGAAGCGAAAAGGCAATCTGAGTGGCGGTGTTTAAGAAACCTGCCGCGTCGTCTTTCACTGGCTGAACAAAGACTTCTGCCATCACGTAACCAAGCGCGCAGTAACATATCTGTTCTAATCTCGGGCGGGTAAATTGCCCTGTTACTTCAGGGGTAATTGACCACTCTGCCCATTTTTGCCGGATAGTTTCCGCTAATTCTTCATTCACTTCACCCGTCCATATTCAGCGGTTGCGGTTCAGGCGCTGAATGCCTTTTGAGCCAATCACGCGCTCTTCCATTTTGTCTCAAAATGCCGATCACGATGTCGTGATTTTGATCTCAACGCACGGGCTTGTTCACGAAGCGAAACTGCACTTTGTCGAACGGCACTTTCTGTTCGCCCCTTTGGCTTTCGCTGGTGAAGGCTTTGCTGGGTTCGATTCGGCACCGCCGCTTCATGGGCATTGAGCACGTAACGCTGCTTTTGCCCTCATTTGCCGCCCGCGTCCAGGGGCAAGCGTGGCGATAGTCAAGTAGGTTCATTGTTACCACCAACGGATTGCGGGTAATAAATTCTGGAAATTTCCAAATCAGTGCAAACAAGAAAAGAATAATTGCTGCTGTCCACATTGTTTTGCGGGCCTAACTTTAGGTGTGATGATTGATTGCTTCCATAAGAACTCCTAGAAATTTAAACGTAAATCGTTTATCATTCATTCAAAATTGCTCCTTTAGTGTATGTAAGCAGTACCTCGAACATTGCGAGTGTTCGTTTCCGTTATCTAAATTTTAACCACATTGTGCCCAAAGCCGCTTGCGATGGTTCACAAAGCGGTCTGCTGTGGTTTACGAGATACTCAGCCGAGCAGTTTTGCGAGTTGGTTGAGTACGCTGTAGCCTTGTACCTGTATTCGATAGTTGTACCTGTTTTTGTGGGTTGTGCCAGTACCGATCGATTTGTAGGCGGAGTTGTTTTTCAGTCATGGTGCATTCCTTAAATTTGAGGAGGGGAAACCGCCCCACGTTGTTTCAGGTGAGGTCGGTTGAGGCTTCAAGGTTTATTTAAACACTGCGACCGAGGTTGCGGATTCGTTGCAGTGTCCGATTGCAAGCGTCGGCGTATGCGCGGTTGATGCGGTCGTTAATTTTTCTGACAGCGGCTGGGTTGGTGGCGCAGATATATCGCTTGCCGAACCACGTCCAAGTTAAATTCTACGCTGTGCTGATGACTCACGGAATGGGCGTAATGCGTGCATTAGGGTTTCACGCTTGTCAGTAAAACTCTTGTGTAACGGCATAGTAGAAGTTTTGCCAGTCGAGCCATACTTTGTTCGGAAGTTGGGCTCCAGATTATCCATCTCGCTCGACAGCGTAGCTGTTGCCGAGTGTGGCGAAAGCTGATGGCATTTCTTCAAAGTGTGAGGGTTTGAGTTGGTCGCATGTTGCCCACTTTAAACAGAGACTCTTTAAGTTGAAGCGAGCAGATTTCTGCGTAATTCATTCCTCGTGCGGTAATGAGCTTTCGACCGCCTCTTTGGATCGCTTTGCTGTTGTTCTGGGTTAATCGTGCGTTCGGCTCCAAAGTGCCAGTAGCCGGTAGAGTGCTTCAGACATTCTTCTGATATTGGATTACTCTCGCAAGTCTGCTCTTACTTTTTCAGGGTTAATGCTAACAGCCAGCCGTTGTGTAAAGGCATACAGAGCATTTCGTATGTTTTGCCGTCATTTCCAGTTGTTTTCTCATATGAGTACAACTGAACTTTTCCTTTGAATTTTCAAGTTTTCTCTTGTTGTGAACAAGAAAGCCCTAACGCTTCAGAACGATTGGGCGAACCGCTGTATAGATTACGTCATCGACTTTTAATGTGATAAGTTCTGGAACCGCGAAAAGAGATTACTTGAGTAGAGATTTGATTAGGTCATAATTGACTCCTTTTGTTTATTTCTGCAGTTTTTCCCTATTTTATAGGGAGTCGAGAGGTTCTGTAGCCGACAAAAGAACGACCGGGACTCTCGAAGGGTGCTGTATTCTCCGGCCCTCTCGCACATTGAGTTTTTCAAACTCGTTTTAATGTAATGGTAAAAGACGATCTGCAAAATTTAGATATACACCGCTTGTCTGACGGGTGCGGAATGCCGCTTTTGTTAGGTTTCTGACGCCTATGAGTTGGATATTACTACTCAATTAGTGGGCTGTCAAATTAAAATGCTGCAAAATAAATCCAAGTTGAACAACGTTCGCACGCAACATTTCAATTTCTTTAATTTCTTTTACGTTGTAACATTAAATGGCTGCATTTGTGCACCATTTTGCTTTTGATAATTTCTCAAACTCATCAATTTCTGCCAGTTTTTCTTTTTGACCGTTTCTCGTGTTTACGCAATACCGTTGTCGAGTATTGCCGCCAACACTTCATCGCATTCTTCTTTAAAAGCAATAATTTTTCGCCTCGTTTTATCGGATCAGAAATTTCTCTTGCGTTGTAACGAATATAGCAAGTGACGGGAAATTTTACGCAAATTCTTACAAATCATTTGCTGAACACCACCATTTGTAGCGGTATCAGGAGTTTCCTTTGATACGCTGCTAAAATGCTCAAGTAACTTCCTCGTGCTGACCCTTGCCAAGAGAGGTCCGATACTTTCTGTGATCGTTTTCGGTACAACACAGGCCGTTCATTATGCTCAACTAACAATAATTCAGCACCAAAGAATGGTACTTTTAATAAGTTGATTTCTTGTTTCACTGATATCTCCTAGTTCTCCGCTACAAAAGAGAGCCTGTAAGAAACGGTGAGTGGAGAATGGAAACTTACCGCTTTCGAGTGTACTTTTCTATCTTGCAGGTATTAAAAACCCCAACTGTTGTCGGGGTTAAAATCTTGGATTTAAGTTTGAATACCCCATCCGATGCCTTTACCGTTGGCTTGCTTGATTAGCATTGCCCGCTTCTTCTTGCAGGGCTTTTCGCATTAGGCAGATTTCGGAGAGGGATTCATGCGGTAACACTTCTGCCGTTAAAAAGTAACTGCTTCGCCTGCTAGCACATCTAAGATCGACGTGTCGCAGGCCAAATCATTTCATCTAATTTTTCAAGCTGGCTCTGAGCCAACCTCCTTTTACGTCCGCCACCGTTGAGCCAGCTTATCATTTTTAGCGGGCATTGAGCGGTCGATTTTGCTGAAAAGGTTTTGCTATTTCTTCGACATTTTTCAACCGCTTGCGTTGAGTAGGTGCCGGATAATATCGGTTTTACCTCGAGGCACCTTTGCCCAGCGGCATCACTGTTTTCACCGCCCCAGCCGGATTCGTTCATACCCTCGCAAGATCGCAATGGCATGGAGCATAACGACAGAATAAGTCGAAGGCTTCCGTTACGTTGCCTCTACCTGGTTTGCGCCATTTGCACATCTTGTCCTCGTTCTTCGTAAGTGAGTTCGTTTGGAGAGAGACCATTCACCTAACCATTCGGGAAGAGTGAGCGTGGATTCTGCACCGCTGCTTTCCCGCACAAGAAGGCGTTGTTAATACGATCTCTGAGATAATCGGTCTGTAAGAGGTAAATTGGCACATCACCCCGAGCGGAAGGTGTCGATCACTCGTGCGGTGTTGTCTGGGTAAGTTTTGGTAATCAGTTTTTGCCGTTTGGTACTGTCGCCTTCAACAAGATACACACGTTTAGCGTAGCTCATCACGACGACAACGCCGCCAGAATTTTGTAGGCATTATCGGTCACGCCCTCTTCCCCTCCGCTATCCACTGCCATCGCAAGAATCGGCATAAAATGCTGCCCATTTTGGGCAAGGGGGTAGGTTTTCTTCAATACGTCTGACAGCAGAATATCCCAGTTTTCGGGAATGCGTGGGTCGATGCGTTCAACCACGCCATCTTCATCAGGTAAAGTGTGCGAGATGTTGTAAGCGATCAATCCAGCCAACGTTCACCATTTTCGCCGCATAACCGACTATTTGCACGACAAAACGGCGATTACGTCCGCCTTGCACGTCCACCGCAGCAATGAGAAAACGGCATTGTGCTGGCACGGTTTTATGGTCTTTGTCAGCTTCTTCACGACGTTCCATTAGCTCCTCTACCCCACGCTGATCTAGTGCGGAACGAGGGAGATAAGGCAAGCCGCAGTCTGTATTTGTTACTGCCTTTAGCGTTTCTTCACTGCCTGTCATTTTCCATATTCTTGCTCGGCATTGAGGAGCTTGTAAGTCAGTTGTGCCCACGTTTGGTAAAGCGCCGCTGGACCTGAAGCCAGAAAGAAGCAATACAGGATTTGCGTCCTTCTCGAAATTTGACCGCTTGCATCAATGCGCTTTGCCCTACTTTGAGCCATACACCGTTGATATTGAGTTCAGCTTGCGTTCAGGGGCGATCAAATGTTGGCAGTGCGGGCATTGTAGCGTGCATTTTCTGGCTTCGACAAGTGCGGTTTTCGCGAAAACCAGTCATGTTGCCATAGAGGTTCAAAGTATTCTGAACATTCGGGGCATTGCCAGTAAAAACGGCGTCCGGTCGCCACGGTTATGAGGCTTAGAATGCCTGTGGTCGGCGGTGCTTCGTGGGTGGTTTTCGGCTTGTGTTTGATGTCGGCAATATCTTTACCTGGCGAACTTTCCACGAGCATCATTCCTGCCGACATAAAAAGTAGTGGTTCGCGGACGCCGGTGAGAAGCCGTCCCTTCACCGTCAATATCTTCTGGCGACGGTCGTAGTCGGTCAATGCAACGTATTTGTAATCGGATGATGAAAGCACGTTGATGGAAGGCCAGCCGATTTTTCAAAAGTAAGTTGCCCGCTCGGAGTATTTGTCGTGAACGTTATTGTCGTTTTTGCGTGGGCTTAAGCGTTCTGCAATGGCAGGCGAACAGCGGAATGTGCGATCTCAGGCGTTTGCGGCTGTGTTCGCTGGCTTTTTCTTGGGTGAGTTGCACCAGTAGAAGTCGGACGGATCGCAAACTAATGGAATAAGTAATCCAGCCGTCAATTAAGCCGATTGTTTTTGCCTGTTCGTGCAGGGGCCGACAAAAATCACGGCATCATATTCACGAAAGTGAGGCAATCCATCGGTTCGAGCATATAAGCTGCGGTGTGTTTTGTCCCATTTGACGGAATTGCCACCGCCAACAGGAACACGCATATATTCTGCAACCGCTTCTGATACTTTCATTCGGCGTGGAGCTTTGATGAGATTTGCCACATCGCGGCGAATGTCTTTAGCAGATGCGAACATTATTCCTCCGTTTTTGAATATGCTGTGCCATTTGGTCACGGATGTCGTCGATCACTTGCTGCACGCGAATAAGGGCGTTAGGTTGTAAGCCGCAATCACGCTCTAAAATATCGGGTAACGTTTCCAGCGATTGAACTATCGCTTTGGCAGAAAAGCTCATCTCTTGTGCCACTTCAAACGCGGGGATTAGCTCGCCTGTTTCGCGTTCATGCTTCAAGCGTTCATTCTCTGCTTGCCAGAATGCACGGCGGTCGCTGGGGAAAGGCTATCGACATCTGCCGACATCTTTTTCAGCTAATCCCAAACGGATTAAATCCGACAAGGTATAGAGCTTTTAATTTGGCATTACTACCAATAGAAGGCGTAAGCCCAGATACACGCTGAGAGACTGTCTGACGGTGCATTCCAGTGAGTTTCAGCGATCTGATTTATATTTAATTTGAGATCAAATAAATTTTTCCATAATCACTAAAAACCTAAAAACACGCATGAAAAACGCCCTAATAGCGAAAGAAGATGATGATGCCTAGAAACCCAAAAACTGCCAAAAACCGGGACGCCCACAACCCCGTGGATGAGTATCCCGTCAGGAGTACCTTTTTCATTTTAGAAACTCACGTCTTTTGTTGCATATACATTACCTTGATTAAGTATTTTTCTCGGGAAAGTATCCAACAAATAGAAAACAAAAAGAAATAACGTAGCATTTACTTTTCTTTTTGTTTTGTTGCCCATATCACGAATCTGCTCAACCTGCTTCGCACACAAATCCCGCTCGCTCATTACTACAACTAGGTAATCTATTGCATCTCCATAAGTCTCGCCTGTAAACGCTGTTTGCGTGCAAGGCGTTAAATAAACTTGTGGTGGTGCTGCAAGTACTCAGATCTTTATTGTTACTCTTTGACTGCAGCTGCTCAATAGCAGCACGAGGCATAAACACACGAGCACACGGCTCTTTAACCAAAAATCGTTTTAATGCTTTTCACGTTTTACCTCTGCTTGTTTTGCGTAACTCAATTACAATCTCTTGCTGATTTCTCGACCGCTTCAATCTCTTGTTCCAGTTGAACTCGTCAACGCTTGGTTGACAGTTGCTTGTTCTTCAATCAATAATTTCTGTTCAACATTCTCTTGTGCTAATTTCTTCAGCATATTATTTTGATGGAAGAATGATCCTGCTCCACCAAGTACAATTACCATTCCGCCAACTATTAACGCATTACGCAAGCCCATTGAACATATCCTTTTCACGCTTACGGCGATTTAACAAACCTTTGAGCGGGCGACCACCTGCATTCTTCCATACTAAAAATTGCTCTGCTGCACTTTTTAAAAATCATTGGCATTGAGATTTTTTCAATAAAGTCGAACGGGCAAAGTTCGTTTCACCAATGTTAAACACTAAACTGACTAATGCGTCGAATTGGTGCTGTTTAAGTGGGACTTTCACAAGACGATTGATAGCTGCCTCAAACTTTGCAACATCAGCAATCAATAATACACGGGATTTTTCTGCAGTAATGGTCATTCCTTTTTGTAATAGGAATGCCGTCTACCAGCTACCCATGTGCCCAACACCGATTGTCCACACACCAATCGCACATCGGCATAAGTCCATTAAACGCTCACCTTCTTCACGGCGAATAAAACTCAAACCGTTCTCACTGATCTTCATTTTCTACCACTCCAGTTTTTACTTTTTAAGAAACGCAAAATTAACTGACGAATTGCACTCGTCCCAATAAGCCTAAAGCTGCACCGATCGGTGTGATTAAATCAATATCCAACCCGAAATGCGTAAGAACAGGGCGGATTGAACCTGCAATCAAGCTGCATAAAAAGGCTTCTACAATAACTCTTCTGGCTGTGTCTTTTTTACCGTAAAGAAATGATTTCGATAGGGATGCAAAAAAAGCCACTAACACTCCGCACACAAAGCTACTATGCTGAACGAAGTAGGCGACTACAACAGTCCAGAGGTCTGGATTTTTTCTCTGGCATTTTTCATACTCCACCCCGTTTTCGAGGCAATAAAAAAGCCCACCTGTTATGGTGGGCGTGGTTTCTGCTAAAATTTACATTCCACAACAAAATTAGCAGAGGAAATGATAATGGAATACATTATTCGGGTTGCCAATATTTTCCCAAATATTATTTACAATGTAGAGCGATCAATATGAGGATCTAACAGAGAATTAACCTGAATTCTTCCACCAAAAATCAGAGCCATTTGTAATAAGATGAGCATACTTCTCTTTGAGGTTTTTCTCATAAAGTGCCTTGAGCAAATATTCTGGCACTTCCTCACCATCAATCTTAATTGTATCGCCTAATGTAATGTTCATATTCCACCAATAGCCCCGACTGGAAAAACCAATCAGGGCTGTAAAATTCATTCGTGCGTTTCAGATATGCTTACCGCACTATGCCTAATAGTATACATATATTCTTTTCTAGAAATTCAAGTACTTTTTATAATTCGGTAGATTTGATCTCCATCTTACGGATACATTTACCTAACACTTGAATTTTATCCAAATGATCAGCTTCAATATCGAAGCTATACCCATTTTCTCCTGCAATTGCCTTTAATCCCCCTTCAGACGTACGTAAAAGCTGCCTGACAAATAATTCGCTGTTAAATATAAATAAATATATCCCTATTCCAGAATAACGGTTATAGGTTGTATCAATCAGTATCCACATCTCTTAAATTTATTTGAGGAGTCATTGAATGATCAAACATTGAAAGCATAGCGATATTCTTTTGCTGAGCGTAATTTTAATAACTCAATGAGTCCGTCATCAGATAGGTGCATTGATTCAAAATAAACGAGGAAGACGGTTATTGATCACATCAACGTGACTTAATTTAGTGATGTTAAGCCTAAAATCCAATCTTCTGCCTCTTCCTCCGAATGAGGGTTCCGAATTTACCTGCTGGCTACCATTGTCAAAAATTATTATTAACGGTCTGACCCTGATTGTGTATGGATCTGCGAATGTCCCATATTAACCCGACCATTTCCAGAACTAGAAATAGTGACATCTCCACCATTCTGAAGACCAGTTGGGATTAACGCCTAAGACATTTGCCATTTCTACAATCTTTTCTGGGATTTTTGGTTGCTCCTGAGAGAATTTTTATTCATTGATGGTTGTGCTATACCTACCATAGATGCAAATTCTGTTTGACTCATTCCTTTTCAAGTAATAACGCCTGAAGTCTTTTTGCTAAAGTCATTTTCACTTCCTCCATTTTAATTTTTCCTATTTTTATAGCCTTTACTATAAATTTAGAAATAGTTTTATCTATTTACTATTTATTCATTTAACTATAAAAATAGTTGGAATCTTAAAATGAAAACATATAGAATTATGAGATAAAAACCATTAAAAAGTAGTTAAAGAGTGTAAGGGGCAGGTAAACCTCGCTAAACAATGTGGGGTATCTCAACCAACCATTTGGGCTTGGCTTCACGGCAGTGGCATTAAAGCAAAAATACATCCCTCTGATCGTAAAGCCTCAAACGGAAGGTATCGGAGATGGATATTTTTGAATTCTTTTAACTCAAGACGGGCAATAAAAACCGTACGACAATCCTATGAAGAAAATCTGGACTTATCTTAAGAAATTTTTATTTAAGCGATCAATGTATTTATGTGCATCTATTGGTAGTAGCGTTAATAGGTTGGTGGGTTTTAGGTTAGAAAATAAAAACCCGTGCAGCAACACGGGTTCTATACAGGAATAAATCTTTAATGAAAACGACAGAATTATTACCGATTACAGATGCAAGCTTAACGATGAGTAGCGTTGAGATTGCTCAGTTATGTGAAAAACGTCACGACCACGTTATGCGTGATGTGCGTTTAATGTTAGAAGAGCTTAAAATTCAATCTCCCCATTTTGTGGGAGTTACACCGACTAGCAAGGGACGCACTTATCCGTGCTTTTACCTACCAAAAGACCTAACACTCACTTTGATTGCTGGCTACAACGTGAAATTGCGTAAACGCATTATCGACCGCTGGCAAGAGTTAGAAGCAAAACAAGCGGTGCAATTACCGCAGACTTTTGCGGAAGCATTGCGTTTGGCAGCAGATTTGGAAGAGCAAAAACAGGCGTTGTTGATCGAGAACCAGCAGCAATCAACCCAGATTACCTCAATGGAAAGTTATTTCCGCAATGGCATCACTGCACCGCAATTTGCGAAAGGCTTGAATGGCGTGAATTCTCAGAAAATTAACGATCATTTACAGCAGGTGAAATGGCTTTACAAAGATGGCAATAACGATTGGCGGGTGACTTCTTACGCCCGTGATCGCTATATGACGGAAGAGCCTGTGCCTATTTCGCCACACGGCAAAGAGCCGTTTTTCATTTATCGCCCTGTGTTGCTACAAAAAGGGGCAGCCAAAATTTATAAGTGGTACACGCAACAGAAATTAACAATGAAATCCAATTGGAACGGTGAATTTACACAAGATAAGGCGGTGGGATTATGAGTATGTTATTAACCGCTCAGGCAATGAAATTAAAAGTGGGCAATCCTACTCGTAAATTGGTGTTGCTGAAATTAGCGGACAATGCGAATGATAAAGGCGAATGCTTTCCAAGTTATCAGCATATTGCAGATCATTGCGAGGTAAGTCGTCGTTCTGTGATTTCACACATCGATGCACTTATCAAAATGGGATTGGTAGAGAAAAAATCACGCAAAAATCAGGACGGTTCAAGTTCAAATTTGTACATTTTGCACCTTGAAAAGGGTAGTGAAAATATTTCACCCCCTAGTGAACGAATTTCACCCCCTAGTGAAAATGGTTCACTACCCCCTAGTGAAAATATTTCACCCATAACCAATCACTCTATTAACCAGTCAATTAGCAAAAATAATATTGTGCGAACGGTGCAAAATTCGAGGTGCATTTCGAACAATTCTGGCAAGCTAGGGATGACGAAGGTGAACAAGCAAAAATCCCTGAAGAGTTTTAAATCTGCCTACGAGAGCTATCACGCTGAATATCCGACCACGTTGGAGGACTTTACGCAGATGCTGGTGGACGATATTCGCAAGCGGTTAGCATTGCATCAGTTTGGCTTTGACAAGCTGCATCCGACCACGTATCTGAACAACTGGCGTTGGTTGGATGAATACCCATCGATTGCAACATCGCCACAACATTCGACCGCTCATTCTGCAGGTCAGCCGTTGCGAATGAATGACCCTGGCTGTATGGCTGGACAAATCGTGAACATTGAGGGCGAGGTATGGGAGCTGTAACCAATCCTTCACTCGTTGTGCCAAAAACGTTCTGAGGCATTGTCGCAAAATGCTGATGCGTTTATCAACTGGCTTTTGAGGAACTGGCAGGCACGTTTCCTGCGTGGAAATCAGCATTTGATTCCGCAACAGTCGATTACTACTGCAAAACGTATTTGGTTTGAAGAACGTTGTCGGAGAACAAAATTAAGCGGTCAGAAATTTCGCAAGGTTTGCGAATGGCTCGGAAATCTACGAATCCGTTTTTGCCCTAGCGTAGGGCAATTTATCGCGTGGTGCAAGGTGATTGATTACGAAACCTTAGAGCTTGCCTTCCTTGGAGCAGTTGCTCAAGGCGGTTAAATCACTTTGCTGGACTTGAGGGAAGCCGACAAGTTCTCGTTCAAAAAAACGATGCGGAATACTGGCTGATTACCGATTTGTATCGTCGAGAACGGCGGTATTTGTGAGAAAGCACGTTGCGGAGTCAAAGCAGAACAGGCGTTGCTCAAGATCGGCAAAACGCGTACAAGAGGGCGAAAACATCCCAGAGCGTGCAAAGGCGATTGAGAAGCCGAAAGAATATATTCCCGCACATCCGTTAGTGGAAGCGAGATTGAGAGAATTAAGAGAACAGGGAGAGCAAAATGCTATTTGATTCAGTAAAAAAATATTTAACCCTTAATAGTCGTATGGCATTAGGTGGTGCAAGTTTAACGATAACTTACAAAAATCCGCGTGGCAAATACAAAGTGAAGCCCTTGCATAAGGAGTTACATCATATCCGACAAACTAAAGGTGTTCGTCTTGCTTATGTGAAATTTCGCAAAAATGAAATTTTGCTAAAAGTGATTTTCGCTAAGGACGCAAAATGACCGAACAACAATTTGACCGCAATACTTGGCAAACACCGAAGTATTTATTCGACTGGTTAAATCAGCGTTTTTGCTGGTTTGATTTAGACGGTTGTGCAACAGCTAAGAACGCATTGACTAGTCGTTATATTGGCGAACCTGGCTCAGACGCTGACGATAATGTCTCGATTGCCCCCGATTTTTTGGCAGACGATATTTTTGATGTGTTGTTAGATGAAATTGTCGGCAGTTATCCGTTGTGAATCTTCGTCAATCCCCCTTACCCGATGTTACACCATTTTTGCAGCAGGCAAAACGCTTGCTGATGCAGGGCATTTAGTGGTGATGTTACTTAACAACGATAAATCTACGCAGTGGTATCAGCAATGCGTTCACGGTGTGGCAAATGAGGTGATTGATCTTGTCGGTGGTCGCATAGCGTTTTATTAACCCTGTTACGGGCAAGGAAATCAAAGGCAACAGTAAAGGACAGATGATTGTGGTGTTTGACCTCAACAATGGAAGATTTTGTGCAACGGTCGGTAAGTTTGGATTTTGTGAAGAAGGTAGGTGGGTATGAGTAATAACAGCAACATTGATCTAGTTAAAGCAATTATTACAGAAAGCGGGCGTGGTCATTCACCCAAAATCAGAAGGATTTATGGTCTATGCCTACCGAAATGGCAAGCAGTATGAAACTTTTTGTTTGCAGTTGGCTGGGTTCTAATTTAACGGTATCTGTTTCCATTGATGGTAAGGCGAATTTGAAGAAAAGTACCAAAATTGTAGAAGGGTATTTTCGGGAAGCAATTTGCGGTGCGTCATTGTAGTGGTTGTCCACTTGATGGCAAGCAAGCAAATTATTTTAGCTGTGAGTTTTTGAATTAAGGCAAGAGTTTATGCAACTTGAAATGCTCAAAATGGCAGGTGGAATGCTTGCTCCGCTGGATGATACTGCCGAAGCCTTGATGAAGTTCAAGACAGGGGAGCAGTATCAAGTGGAGATTAAACAGGTTCGCAATCCTACTTTTCATCGCAAAAGTATTCGCTTTCTTCAAATTCTGTTTTGACCATTGGGCAGCGGATAAAAACCGAGTGGCGATATTTTTGATGAACGTACTCAGTTTGATACGTTCCGCAAAAATCTGACGGTGCTAGCGGGCTACAAGGTAGCGAGATTATACGATTGATGGGCAAATGCGGGTAGAAAGCTCAATCACTCTCTTACGGCAATATGGAGCAAGACGAATTTGAGCGGTGTTATTCCGCGTTAATCAATGCAGCATGCAAAATATTTTCAAAGGTTGCAATGATGAGCGGATTTTTAGACCGCTTGTATGCGTTTTTATTGAGATGATGAATATGTGAACAAAAACAAAAAAGCCTGTCTGAGACGGATAAAAACGACATTAAACAGGCTATTTTTAAAAAGCGGTTGAGAATGGAAATACCGATCCTAGAAATTTAGTTTGTCGCTTAATCAATGCGATAGAGCGTGTGAACAAACACAATTCTTGTGTTGTTAGCGGTATTTGTGGTGTAGATAGTCAAGGGGCGCTATAGTTCCAGCAGTTAAAAATATGTTCTTGAACTTCTTGCTTGAGTGATTTTTGTCCACGCACAGCTATTCATTTCTGCTACGAAAAGAACATCATCGACATCTATGGTTTGTTCAAGAATGTTTTTGAGTTCAACTGTTGTCAGAGACGATTTCACAAACCAAGCAGATTCATTGACTTTTGACCAGTAAGGTGCAGTTTGGATTTTTCAATAAGGGAGAGTAGTTTCTATTTGGGAATGCAGATCGTAGCTGATGAGATAGTTTTTCATAATGTTTTCCTCTTTTGTTTTGGTTGTGGCGAAAAACATTTATATTCCTCGAGGTTGTATGCAAACAAAGAGGGCTTGAGCCTTGCAAGCATAAAGAAAGGCAAAGTTGAGGGAGTAAGTAATGGATTTTTCTGGATTGGTTTAGGTATGTGTTTGATTTTTATTGGTGCTGGTGTGAGTACGCTTATTTTTTTGCTTATGCGTTGGAGGTATTAAGTGGTAAGAAATAAACCTCCAAAACAGCACAAGTGCAAAGAGTGTGGCGGTTACTATGTGAAATCGCAATCTACTCAGCAGGTTTGTTCGATGAAGTGTGCGATTGCGTTTAGCAAGCGAAAAGCCGAAGAGAAACGCAAAAACTTGAAAAAGCTGACCGCTTGGAAGCAGGGGCGAAGAATGCGAGCGAGAAAAGAGGCGTTGAAAAAGTCGCTCTGATTGGCTGAAGGAAGCTCAAAAGGCGTTTAATGAGTTTATCCGTTTGCGTGATGCGGATTTGCCGTGCATTTCGTGCGGTCGCTATCATCAAGGGCAATATCACGCAGGGCATTACAGAAGCGTGGGAGCTTGTCCTGAATTGCGGTTTATGAGGATAACACCCACAAACAATGCTCTGCTTGCAACAATCATTTAAGCGGTAACATTTTAGAGTATCGTTTGGGGTTGATTGAGAAAATCAGGGCTAGAACAGTGTGGAATTTTTAGAACGCAAAGACCATCCCCCATTGAAGTTATCGGTGGAGGAAATCAAAGAACTGATTAAGGTGTATCGGGCAAAAGGTGAGGAGTTGAAGAAGAATGAATTTTAACCAACTAAAAACAACGTTTTGGAAGTGAGCGATTACAAAAAGATGATGGCAGAATTTGAAAATGAGTTAAAACAGTGGGGAAAATTGGCATCGGGAAGAATTGGAACAGAATATCCTGCACTTTCTCCTAGCGTGCCAACACCTATATATAGAAGAAGCGACATTCCTATGAGTGATGCCCGATTTATGCAATTTGAGCCTCATATTGTAAAAGCTGATCAAGCTAAAGACACCGATTTATATAGTGTACTGTTGGCAAAATATGTCTATAAAATGCCATTGCAGAAATGAACATGATCGGAAAAGTTACCTTGCAAGAATAGGTGTCTTGGATCTGTTAGAAATCAACAAAGATAAGTATTTCACAAAGCTGGAATGCGTGAAAACAGTATTATTTTTTTCGCAATGAGTAAATAATTAGACCGCCTTAGGGCGGTTTTTAATTTTCGATTGCCTCGCATATTGCCAAGATGATGAAAAACTTTAGAATGAAAAAGTAACTTCTTAACTCTTTTTCTCAGCCCGCTTAATGCGGGCTTTTTATCTCTATGACTATAGTTAATAGAATAAAACTCAAAAATTTTAATTATTTATAGTTTTTACTATTTACAAGCAATAGAAAAAGCTGATAATATACACCCATCAAAACAAATCACCTTAATAAGGAATAATCAAATGAACATCAATAGCCAATCAAATGAAAACAAAATGACTACCTTAGCAGATGCAATCATCGCAGGAATGACCCAATACCAACACGCACAACCAGTGCCAGAAGCCGAATTAAACGCTTTAGATGTAAAGAGTGCACAACAAGAAACAGGCTTTAGCAAATGACCTATTCAGTGCTTACAACATGAGCAACATCACTACATGAACATCGGCAAAGACTTTAATAAATTTGCTGCTTACCTTGCAGAAGCAGAAAAAGAAGGCATTAGCCTACTACGCAGAAGAATTTGTAGAGATGATTCACTAACCAATGCCTCTACGGAGGCGTTATTTAAAAACAGCTTTAACAGAGAGTGAGGAAAAAGGTTCATCAATGAGGCAAAGCCTACAACGACCAACCCGCCCCGAAACGAGATGGAAGCTAAAGCTGTTTTAAATAACTTGCTCTTTTAACAATTTAAACACGCATATCGCCAAACCAACGATGAAAGTAACGCTCGTGTAGACTGATTGAGTTAGCGTAAGGTCAATTCGCACAATCAGCCAACGGGTTCTAAGTAGCAACGGCAAGACCGCCTACTGCCTTAGCCAGCGAGAAACGGAGAACGTGCAACGATATGCAGCGTAGGATTACAACTTACAGCAGCCGTCTTGGACGAGTGAAGCACAATAAGACCTACGCATTCTATCGAAGATTTTCTGCTGAAATGCGAAAAAGGGGGCAATGATTTGGCCACAAAGCCCACGCTCTCTTCGAAGAGCTTACCTAATCGGGGTGGCACCCAACCGTTTGAAGACTACTCCGCCCCTAAGCCGCAGGGGCGCGAAATAACGCGGCACCTTTAGGCTCTAGGTTTTTGATTCATTTTGCAGAAAAATGAAAGTTTATTCACATGAATGTCAAGTAAAGACTGGGTGCAACTCCCACTAGAGCCACCATTTAAAACAGCATACGTAAGACGTGTGTTTTTTTTAATGTTTGGCACGCAGTGTGCTGTTTTAAATGGTAAACATTGACAGCTGGAAAGACAGCGTTTGATTAACTTAATAAATGCCAGAAGGAGTAATTTATGGCTTTAGTATTAACCAAAAGGTGAAACCTTAGATTTAACCAAAACAGACAACTCTTTAACCAAATTACGCGTTGGTTTAGGGTTGGGATACTGCAGACACAGGTGCAGCGTTTGATTTAGATGCTCACGCATTTTTATTAAATGCCGACGGTAAAAACACGTTCAGATAAAGATGTGGTTTATTTTCGGTCAAAAATCTGCAGAAAAACGGTGCAGTGAAAAACCTTAGGCGATAACCGCACGGGTGAAAGCGAGGGCGATGATGAAACCATTTTAATCGACTTAACTGCACTACCTGCAGAAATTCAAAAGTAGCGATTGCAGTTGATATTTACGAAGGTAAACAACGTAATCAAAACTTCTCAAAAGTACAAAACGAATTTCGTTCGCTTAGTCAATGATGTAACAGGTGAAGAAATTGCACGCTTTGAACCGCAAGACGAAGGTAACGGCAACCACACCGTCATCATCTTCGGCGAAGTATATCGCAACGAAAATGGCTGGTCGTTCAAAGCGATTGGCGAGACATTGGAAGGCAATTTAAGCACTCTAATCGCTAAATTCGGTGCATAACCTTATGCCCTTTGCCCTTAGTGAGTAAGGGCATTTAAAAAGCATTCTTTGTAGTAAGAGTGCTTTTTAAATGGTAAAACAAGGAGCAACTTATGATAGGTTACGAAGATTACAACGCATTAGGCTTACCGCCTGAATATGAATATCAAGACCGCATTGAGCGAATGGAAAATAAAGTGCTTGAAAAGCTGAAATCATCAGGTTTAGGCATTTTAGCTGACAAGCTGATAGATACAGAAGTATGGCATAACACCATTGATGCGATGATTGAGTTGGAGAATTAAATTCGCTGATTGTGAATAAAATCACTTGAATAACCCTATTATTTAGCTTTATAATTTCGCTCGTTGTGAAATTATAGCAATAAACCTCGCTTTAGTTTGAGTTAGCAATAACTCGGAGGAAACTCCAATCTATTTACAGCTCACCGCCCTAAACTAGGCAATGAGTTGTAGAGCCCACCCTGCGTCGAGGAGCCTGCAGGGTGGGGTTAGAATAGGGTCAAGTGGTGTGTGCTATTTGGGATGCTGCGAGGAAGTTACAGTAATTCCGCTGTAACGGGCAACCAAAATGAGGTACATTATATGCCAATATTAAATCACAATACGCACCAAACGCCGAATAATCCCAATGAAAAACGTAAAAACAACGTAAGGCCATTTTAAAGTGGGCTTTTTGGCTTTTTCTGATTTATTCTTCGATGGGTACTTTTTGAGGATGTTGATATGCCTTCAGATTCAGAATAAATTCAGCGTTACCCTAATTTCTAAAAATAAGGAAAAATTTATGCTAAACCACGCATTAAAAACACTAAGACAGTTTGAGGGAATAACTCAATCTGAATTAGCACAAAAACTCAATATTTCCGTTTCCCACCTTTCAGAAATTGAAACAGGAAAAAAATACGATTACATTAGAAATGCTGAATAAATACGCCAATTATTTTGAAGTACCTATTTCGCATTTAATGTTATTTTCAGAACAAATTGAAAATGAAAGTTTACGTTCTGAAAAAGTGAGAAAATTTATTGCCAAAAATTTATTAAAAAGCAATGGATTGGGTAATCACAAAAGATGCAAAAAGAAAAATCATCACGCATAATAAATCATATTCTTTGGAGCAAAGTCCTCTTTGTAACCTTTCATATATAAAAACAGTTAACGGATATATTAAACGTAAAACCAAGATATTCTCTTATCCATCATTAAAAATAAAAGTTGAGTATTATTACTGCTTCTTACAAGGCAAAAGAGAAATACAAACGCCGATCAAACTGCTCTACGATATTCACAACCGCATCGCATCATTATTAGCAAGAATAACGCTTCCAGATTATCTTTATTCGGGCATTAAAAATCGCTCATATATTGATAATGCTAAAGCACATTTAAACAATAACGTTGTTTTTACCACAGATATTGCGGCATTTTTCCGTCCACTACAAGAACAATGCTATTTTTGGTTTTTAAGGAAAAATTAAATGGCTCATATGAACTCGCAAATATACTAGCTGATTTATGTTCTATTGATGACCATCTGCCTACAGGTAGCCAAATTAGTATGCCACTTGCCTATTGGGTAAATGCAGCAATGTTCGATGAATTATATGATTTAGCACAGCAACATCATTTAACAATGACCGTATATGTTGATGATATTACCTTTTCAGGCAAACAAATCCCTAAAGGATTTAAATATCAAATCAAACAGATTATTAAAAACATAAACACCAGATTAAAACAGAAAAACAAAAGTTATATTGCAGTCAATCTGTAAAAGAAATTACAGGCTTAATATTAAATGATGATAAATTATTACCACCTAATCGGAAGTTTAAAAATTACATCAATACTTAACTGATTGGGAAGAAATAATTAAAACACCGAATAACAAAATACAAGTTGAAACGTTATATTCTAAAGTGCTTGGTTTATTAAATTACCTTTGTCGGCTTTCGTCCTGAATATAGAAATGTGATTTTTGCCATTCAGAAAGAATACTGTTTATACAGATAACCCTTGACAACACCGCTCACATCAGATTAAGATACCCCCACTTTCAACAGAAAGTCGGGATTGGCGTCCCGAATATGTACAGGGCGGTTAGAAAAAGATAGTCGCTCAAGGCGGCTTTTTATAGCCGAAAATCAGTAAATCAAACCTTTCAAAGGTATAGTCGAATTGACTACCCCTTTCAAAAAGTTGTCAATGATGGGCTGATTGAGAGATCGAAAGATCGCCGTTTTTCTCTGTACAACGGTACGCCAATCTTAATCAGTTCATCACCAGTAATTGGCGTTACTTGTGATGAGTTTTTAAAACTTGTACAGAGGACAGTCAAAATGACAACTTTAACCTTTCAAAACAAAACTCTTTCGGTTATCAATCAACACAACCAAACTTACATCACAGCAAGCGATCTTGGAAACGCATTAGAATACTCACACCCAATTCAAAAACGTTACCAAAATTTACGACCGCAACGCAGACGAATTTACCGCAGAAATGACCGCACTTATCGAAAATGCCTACCGCAGGCGGAATACAAAAGTGCGTATCTTCTCGCTTCGTGGAGCACACCTGATTGCCATGTTCGCTCGCACCAAAGTCGCCAAAGACTTCCGCAAATGGGTACTCGATATTTTAGAATCGTGAAGTTTTGCAAAACGCAAATCAAATCCAACCGCTTGTCGAACGCAAATACACCTTCGAATTCACTCGAATACGAACTCGAACAGCTTGTCTGGTTATGGTGCTCCCACAGCCAAAATGAACACCCTACTCGGTCAACTCGAAAAAAACCGCTTGAGGCAATTGGCTCACGTTTCAGTGCAATGGTTTACGGACACCACCACGAATACAAACGACACTACCTCGAGACCAAAGACACCATCGCACGCCTCGTCGAACCGTTCCAACAATCCGAACGCCCTAAACTGGACACGTGCTATCAGCCCTCATTAACCGAGCAGTAACCAAGTAATCCTTACTCCCACCGCCTCACACCCCACTCAAGACCTTAAAAGGCGTGGGGCGGTTTTTGCACCCAAAATTCAGTAAATCGTACAAAAAGGAAACAATATGAAACCGATTCAACTAGGTCCTATTCGAGCCGACGGCATCGCAACACCACGGCGTTCGTGCAGAACAAATCGCTTGCGGTGGTTCAACATCTGACATTTTTTCTACCACTAAAGAGCGTGATATTTCCCATTCACATAACGAACATCGGGCAGCATCTCAGCGACCATCAATTTCATAATATGCTCGTCTTTCACGTTCATTAGAACGTGAGTCAGCTCTTCCAACACGCACGCACGTTGAAGAGCATCAGGTAAGCCAATCATATGATTTAAATCAAGAAATGCAAAGTTCTCAATCGCCATATGTAAAGTCGGTGGAGATAGTCGTACCGATAACGTTGCGTGTTGCAATTGAAGTTCAAACGGTTGCGTCCCCACAACCACATTCACCGTCTTATTCAAGAGAACAAACGGAATAATCGCACTGAATAGCTTGAGCAATGTTATCAGTAAGTTCGCATACTGACTCGGAATATCCGCCATCTCAATTTTAAAAACGGACGGATTTCCACAGGGATTTGTTGATAAAGATAAGCCGAATTTAACATCTTAAACTCCTATATTGATTGTGTCGCAACATCAATATACCACGATCGCCGTGAGTGGTTAAATAATCGGCTCTAAAAAGGAAATGTTATGACCACACTCATCACTCGCGAACAAAATGCAACGAAACTTAAAAACTTTCAAATCACCTATGTACTTGCTAAATGCAACTACGACCATGCCAAAGACCCTGCTCAACGAGAAAAAAATGGAGATGTGAGATGCATGAGTGTGAAGAGTTTATTAGAGCACACAAACGAATTCTGGCATCAAATTTACTTAATTGAGGAAAAACCACATGCAAACCTTGCTTAAAGTCCTGACAGGCATTTTCTTCGCCCTGCTTTTTGTGCAGTATTAAGTCTTGGAGGTTGCCTCGACAGCCAACCTGAGCCCGTGATTCCCAAAAACATTCCCACTTGCCACCTGTGTGGAATTTAGGAGCCCCGCATGATTGACGCCACCTGTGAAATCACCCATCGACACGGAGGGTTTTGGTACGCACGAGTTCGATACAACCGCATCATTGTGTACAGTTCCAAGTTCAGAAGTAAAGAAGCCGCAATGGCACATCTTGCCCGTGAAATCGAAAAACGAAACGCCCTCGACGGCTTTCGTTTCAAAGCAACTCCACTTGCAATGCCGCAATCCAGAAAAACGCCCGAAACAGGCGTGATAGCCAAACGACGACCACCACTCCCAAAATGGGATAACACTTGTTATTCGGTCAATCCGATAACGGGCGAACGCAAACCATTGTAAGAATTTAACCGCTTGCTTTCCCTTAAACTTAATCAGCTTGATAGTATTAGTAAAATTGCAACGAGCAAGCGGTTAATCTAATTAAAAGGAAATCAAAATGACAAACCAAGTTCAACAAACCAAACCGCAACAAGACAAATTCCCGATTAAAACCTTGTTTGAAAGCCCTGCGGTAAAACAAAAACTACAAGACTTGCTCAATAAGAATGCAGCAAGTTTCACAACTAGCGTACTTCAAATTGTGAATAGCAACTCAATGCTGCGTAATGCCGATCCGATGAGCGTATTTAACGCCGCTTGTATGGCAACCACTTTGCAGTTACCGATTCAAAATGGTTTAGGCTTTGCCCTACATCGTGCCTTATAAAGGGCAAGCTCAATTCCAACTAGGTTATAAAAGGTTTAATCCAACTGGCCCAGCGTTCTGGGCAGTTTAAGCGATTGGTTGCTGTGCCTGTGTATGAAAAGCAACTTATCGAAGAAGACCCGATCAACGGCTATGTGTTCGACTGGAAACAAAAGTCTGAACCGACTGAAAAACCGATTGGCTACTATGCTTATTTCCAACTGGTTAATAGCTTTACCGCTGAATTGTATATGACCGCTCAAGAAGTGAGATCAGCACGCACAACGCTATTCGCAAACTTACCGCACCTACCTTGAAAAACAAAAAAACAAGGTAAATGGGCGACGAGTGTATGGGCAGACAACTTCGAAGCGATGGCATTGAAAACGGTGATGAAGCTCCTGCTTTCAAACAAGCACCCGCTCTCTGTTGAAATGCAACAAGCCGTGTTAGCCGATCAAGCGGTCGTAAAAATGTGGATAATGCAGAATTCGACTACCCTGATAATCAAGTGGAAGAAGCGGATTTTGTAGCGTTGAATGTATCGGATGAGCAATTTGAAAACTTCAAACAAACCATTCAAAACAAAAGAAACCACGCTCCAAGAGCTTTGTGATAACGGCTACAGATTCAGCAAAGAACAGTTCCAAATTTTAGAGGCAATTGAAAATGCAGCACCTGTATCAAATGAAAGCTAGATGCTCAATGCTACATCGCTTAATCGGTGATCCGAAAAACGAAAGCCGAGCGTGAGGCGGGAAAAATTACCGACACAGCAAAATCAGCGGTGCGAGAAATCGCCAAGTTCGACCTCTTCGGCTGGCAACAATTTGAAGGTAATAAGTTCACCGAAAAAGGCTTAATGCTGAAAAATGAAGCGATCAAACTTAGCGGCTTAAAACGGGGCTTACCGCTGAAAAAGAACAGCGAAAGACGGGAAAACGATTGGATTACGGGCGAGTGCGATATTTATGTACCTACCCGTAAACTGATTATCGATACCAAATGTTCTTTTTGATATTGGCACACACCCGTTCTTTGCTGATGAAGCGGAAGACAAAGCCAAAAAAAGCGGGCTACGACATTCAAATGCAAGGTTATATGTGGCTCTGGGATTGCGAAGAAGCACAAATTGATTTCGTGCTTTTCCCTACGCCAGAAGAGCTATTAGGGTTATGGACAATCAGCAGAGCGTTATATCGATTTAGTCGAACAAATCCCCCAACACCAACGCATCACCACCGTTACCATCAAGCGAGATGAACAAATCATCGAAAAATCCAAGAGCGAGTCAAGGTGGCGAAAGCGTATTATGATGAATTGATTAAACAGATGGTGAGTTACATGAATTTGACAGCAAGCGAACAAAAAAAGCCTTAAACCGAATCGGTATAGCAGGCTTTAGAGGTGTAAAACAAGTGGGCAAGCAAAAAAAGCCTTGGCTTGCAGAGTTCACTCATAAAGGGAAAACCTATTATGGGGATGTTATGAATCTGCAAGAGAAGCCGCAATAGCTTACGATAATCTAGTAATAAAAGTTGTGGGAGATAAAGCCATTACGAATAAAAAAATTAGGTTTATTCGAAGAAAATGAAATAGAAAAAGACTGATTTAAGTGATTATTTATTAGAAATCGCGGGAGAATTTATTTTATATTTAGATAAAAGAAAGTCTAAAAACAGGTAAATTTCTTGAGTTTTTCTAAAAGCTAAATTAAGATATCACTTAAAGAAGTATGGCAAATCCTTTTATATCTGGAAGAGAAAGGATTAGCCCTGTTAAGCAATAAGCAACAACAACCTAACCTCATTGTAGTTCGCTTTATCAGTAAACCATTAAAACAATATATCGAACAGCAGAAACAAAAGGAAACGACTATGGAAAAAGTAACCGATTTAACTCAATTGCCGATTGAATCTTTTAAAAAAATGTTAGCAAAACAAGCGGAAGAATTAGCTTAAGAACAAAAAGAGCAAGAAGGAGTTGAAAAAGATGCTTTGCGTAAAACGCTTAACCCTCTTATCTTAAATGCAGTGCAAGCAAAAGGAAAATATGAACGCAAGCTAAATGAATTGCTAGATATTTTCAACTGAACTCGATAATGCCTTAAATGCATTAAAAAGATGCGTTAAAATAACAATAATTAACAAAAGAGCCCTCACGCGAGGGCTTTTTGTACCTAAAGGAAAACCAAAAATGACACAGAAAAATACGAATTGCTCAAAAAAACGATACTATTACCGCACCAAACGGAAAAACACTCTACCGCATTAAAGCCCTTATTGATTTTTGGTGTAGTTGTAGCTGGCTCTCTCGGTGGCTATATCGAAAAAGAAGATAATCTAGCTCATAGTGGCAATGCTTGGGTGTCTGGCAATGCTTGGGTGTCTGGCAATGCTCAGGTGTCTGGTGATGCTCAGGTGTCTGGTGATGCTCTGGTGTCTGGTAATGACGATCTAGTTTGGTTCTCAAATGTTGGAACGGAGCAAGGCACGCTTACCGTTTATAAATCCAAAGATGATTCATTACTTGCTACTCGTGGTTGTTTTAATGGAACGGTCGATGAGTTTTTAGCGAAATCAGCAAAAAGTTCACGATGAACGAGATCAAACGAGAATATCGACTACTCATTGAAGTCGCAAAATCTCGCCTTCTTGGAGAAAGCTATGTACCTACTTTTTAACCCCTTACCTTGCAATTACTTAACCCCTAAGCCATCGTTTTTTACTGTGGCTTTTTATTGCCCTAAAGGAAATGAAAATGGCTAAATCCGCAAAACCACGCAAACGAACGCCCTAGCACACAAGCGAAATCCAAGCCAAGCAAGCTTGATGCAGCGGTTAGAGGTTCGTTTTTCACTCAATATTTTAAGACTGGCTGAATACTCCACGATGAACGTGTTAAATGGCAATATCATCAAAGATAAAAGTTCACGCCAGACGTTATTTCAAAACTCTTGAAATCCCGCAAAAATGGGGTATCACTTATGGTGTGCTTTTACCGCATCAATGGCGAATGGGGCATCACGCACAACTTTGTACGATTTAAAGACAAATGTCGTTTTTGAACATCTCGACCAAGAATTGGATTACTATTTAGGCGAAGCGGTGGATCAAATCAACTATAAAGACATCCTATCACCTTACTACATTGCCTCACCCGAAGGACGTGATTTCAGTATGCAACAGCTCTACGATATCATCGATATTAAAAACCCTTTCAAGCGGTTGTTTTTCCATCCATGAATTGAAATCGCACGCCAAAAAGGCTGCGAAGAGCTGAAAACGCAAAGCATCTTGCCGTACTTAACCCAAACCGATAAATCTTTTCCCTGCTCTGCTCAAATCTTACGGCTTAACCTCGTTTTTATGATATCCGAATGAAAGACCGAGATGAGCGCTTTGCCCTCAAAGGCATTAGCCAAAAACGGTTCGACCATATCAAAAACGCCTTTTGCGAAAGCCGTGTTAGAAAAAGCCAGATGAATTCGCTCACTTCATCAAGTTTATTCAAATGAAAGCCGACTTCGACCGGGCCAACCAATTTTATGGAGAAATACTGTGTTACTTAACCCCTTTTGCCTGCGTAAAGCACTTCACGACTACATCAGCAAAATACGCCAAACAGGCACGTGTGATCGTGCATCTTAAAGGCAACCTTGCCAAATTACACCACGAAAACGACCGCTTGTTACGAGAAAATCATCAGCTAAGCGAATGATAAAAGAGAAAGATGAGCGGATTACCCAAATGCAATCCACCCTCAAAAACAACATAGAATCTTGCCCTGCACGATTGAATTTTAACAGTCTACCGCGGAAGATGAAAAGAGAGGTAGAAAGACAAATCAAAAAGAGGGAAAAATGAAACCATTTGATTTAGAAGAAGCCTTGCAGGGCAAGCCAGTGCAGTTAAGAAATGGTAATAAAGCATTTATTCAAACAGATTTACGTAAATTAGGTTTGTTAGAATCCATTACTCCTTATGTAATAAAAAGGTATATCCGTAGCTTCTGATGGTGCAGATTGGCATGAATATTCTTGGACGGCTAATGGTCAATCATTGGAAGGTTATATTAATAGAGATTCAGACATCATCGGCATGTATGAAGAACCAACGCCAACCATTACAGTAACTTTGCCAATACCATTTAAGCCGAAAGTGGAGAACAATATTTTTTATATTGGTGGATTAAATTCAATGGTAAGTGAAGGAATTTCAATAATGGAATTTTTGAAAAACTTGCTGTAAGTGCAGGGTTTTTGCTTCCGCACCGAAGAAGATGCTCAAGCGTGGTTAGATACAATGAAGGAGGCTTTAAATGAGTAACTGGATTAAATGTTCAGAGCGATTGCCTGAAGTAATAGGCAGAATTCAACATGAGTCACTCGATTTTGCTCTATGGGCAAGAAGATGTTTTTGAGCCCTTCTGCATTTTTCATCGGTTATATGATTGAAGGAAACCGTTTCTATTCCAACAACGGTGAATGCGAGAATATCACCCACTGGCAACCACTCCCAGAATCGCCAAAGGATTAGTCTATGCTTGAAGAACCGTTCACGCCAATACTTGATGCTTGTTGTGGTGGCCGTATGTTTTTGGTTTGATAAAAATAACCCAGAATGTTACTTTTTGCAGATATTCGCCGAGAGAATGTTTTATTTAAAGATGGTAATAAAATTCGCTCATTATCTATTGAACCACAGGTCATTCATGATTTTTACTCAGATGAGCTACCCAGATAATACCTTTAAGCTTGTGATATTTGATCCACCGCATTTAATAAAAAGGCGGAGATAACAGTTAGTTGGTTAAAAATATGGCCGACTAAATCCTGATTGGTCAATTCAGCTTAGACAAGGATTTGATGAATGTATGCGGGTGCTAGATAACTTTGGTACGCTCATTTTTAAGTGGAACGAAACGCAAATACCTGTAAGCAAAATCATTGAGATGCTTGGTCAGCAACCACTGCTTGGACATAAATCAGGGCGAGCTGCACAAACTCATTGGCTTTTATTTATGAAATTACCTAATCATAAGTAGTCTCTGACATCAATGTTGGTCATATCATCTCGACGAAATCAATTTCATCGACATATCACCGTTAAATATGCATTTTTATCAATATCTATGCATATCTATTGCAATCTATAAGGAAACTCAATGCCCAAATACCGACTCACTCTTACCGAAAAACAAGCTCAAATCGTGCAAGACGCATGCGAGCTTTATGAACGCTTCCACGCTGGGCAATGGTTCGCCCTTGAGCCTTGCTTGAAATTCAGAAAGGATTGCTATTTCTGGATGGTAGAAGACAACTTTAAACGCTTTGTCGAACCCTACTTAGACCTCAGAGAAATGCGGTTCGAACGCAACGCGGGCGATATTTACCACGTTATCCGCCACCGTATTTCGTGGGATAGATGCCCTGAAGGTGGCTTTACCGTTGATTTCTATAAACCGATGAAATTTGGTGATGAGCCTTTTGCCGGAGATTAAGCGGGTTGAAGAGGAAATGGAAAATGAAAATTGAAGCAACATTATTTTGTGAATACTTAAAGTCCGCTATTTCGTTAGCCGAAAAATCGGATACAACAGAGACGAACTGATTTACGCTGGTATTGCGGAAGATGGAGCAAGATTAGAAATTAGAGTAGTCGCTCAAAGCTCTGACACATTATTACGCTTTACTTTCCCCTGCCCTGTATCAAACTAACCCAACGCCCTTAATTTTTAAGGGCGTTACAAGGAAAATAATATGAAATACTTACGAACAAAAGAAGTTGCACAACAGATGAGCATTGGAGTGTCCACGTTATTTGATTGGACCAATCCCAAATCTTCACGGTTTAAAGCTAGATTTCCCAAAGCCAATCAAAGTTGGACGCAGTACCTTCTATGTACAGAGCGAAATCAGCGATTATATGCAACAACGCCAACCGCAAGCAGAAACATAGTCTGCCCACATTTGCATCACAGGAATGCGCTCCTCAAAAATAATCCGAGCGATTGTAGGTGCGTTCCAATCTATCCTTAATTTTATGACTTAGCACCGCTTCGGCGGTGTTTCGTTCTACATTCTGTTTTGCTAAGTAAGTTCTTACGATTGAGCGTAAACCGTGAGCGGTAAGAATATCTTTATAGCCATTTCGATTTAACACACGATTGACCGTTTCGCTGCTCATTGGATTTTTAGGGTTGGCGTAACTGTTAAAAATAAATGTTCGACCACCAATTTCCCTCATATTTTTGTAAAATTTCCAAAGCCTGTCTAGAAAGTGGCACGCTATGTGGCATTTTCTTATTCATTCGCCCTTTCATTTTTCTCTGCAGGAATATGCCAGGGTCGCATTTTCCCAATCAATCTCACACCATTCAACACTGACCGCTTCTGCAGGTCTCACGCCAGTTAACAAACTCCAACCCTAATAAATAATACGTTTTCGCTTGAATTTTACCTTCCTCTAACCATTGTTTCATATCCGCTACAAGACGAGGTAGTTCCTCTGGTGGAATAGTGGGATTGTTCTGAGCTTCTTCGATATGAAATGATTTTTCTTGCTTTTATGGCAGTTATGAATTTCGATCAAGCCTGAATTCTCGGCATAATCCATAATACTTACCACTGTGCGCAAGGTTTTCTCAATAACTGAGGAATGTCCGCGTTTTCGCAACAGGTTGCAATACCTCCACGAGCAATCTAGAATTGATAGAAGATAACGGAGCATCTGCTAATTTAGGAAAAATATGGTTTTCTAGCCGCCGCCAATCTTCAAACATCGTGTTATCTTCTACCTGTTTGGCTTTAAAATTATCTCGCCAACGTTCCGCCACCTTGCCAAAAGTATTTAATGTTTCACTTAGCTTTTCAAATTCAAGGCGTTTTTAAATGCTCACGCGGATCGATATTCTGAGCCAATAACGCCTTAAATTCATCACGTTTAGCACGAGCCTCAACCAGCGATACTGCTGGATAAGTTCCAATACGAATATCTGTACGTTTTACCTGAAAAAGGTTTACGATAGTCAAATCGCCAACGCTTAGAAGCAGGCGAAATTTCCAAGATTAAGCCACCGCCATCACGAAGCGGGCTATCTTCAGGGCGAGCGTTTTTCACTTCTGTTGCAGTTAAAGGTTTAATTATTTTTGCCATCTCCAAGCACCTCCAAAACACCTGCTATAAATTTTAGATTTCTTTTAAATCTCTTTAGAGTTCTTTAGAGCATAATTTTATCAAGAAACGTTGAATTTACTAGCTTTTTTAGTACTTTTTAGAGTTCTTTGAAGTTCTTTAGAAGAGTTGGTGGAGGCGTGTACCGGAGTCGAACCGATCTACATGGATTTGCAATCCAGTGCATAACCGCTTTGCTAACACGCCATAAGATTTGAAAATGGAGCGGGAAACGAGGGCTCGAACTCGCGACCCCGACCTTGGCAAGGTCGTGCTCTACCAACTGAGCTATTCCCGCATTTGAGGTGTTGTGCTTAACAACGAGGTGCATTTTACGGATTATGAACCTCTTGTCAACGATAAAAAATATAAATATTTCACTAACCGCACAAAAAGACCTTTCTGTGCATTTTTATGACTTTTTGAAATGATTTCGGCTTCAAGTCACCGCCTTTTAAAAAAATTATTAAATTATATTTAATAAAATGATTGCTCTCTAAATTAACTTCCTGTAAGCTTAAAAACATAAGTATAGCTTTATACTTATTAGATAAATACATTTTAAGTAAATATCGATAAAGAGAGGTGCAACACTCAGGCAGATTAATTCTGAGGCAACTAGGGCCGTTTGACGATTAATTGATGGGAGTGCTTGCCGAGGTGTGAATTCACTAGACTGGAATGAACATCAGCTGAGGTCAGGTTGAATCCTACTAGCTGTCATTTAAATCTCGTTTAAAGCGATTTTTAAATGGAGTGCTCTGAGGAATGGCTCGCCCACAAATCTACTCAATTTCCTTTCGAATCACTAAAATCACAACATCATCCCTTAATAATAGGAAATTTTTATTATGTCTAAACTTTCTGTAGCTAAATTTGGTGGTACAAGTGTCGCTAATTTCGAAGCGATGTCATTATGTGCAAATATTGTAACCCAAGATCCAAACACTCGCGTGGTGGTATTATCTGCCTCTGCAGGTGTAACCAACTATTTAGTTGAGCTCGCAAACGGTTGCGATAAGGGAACGTCGCGATGAAATCATCGCAGCTGTTCGCACAATTCAATATAACATTATCGAAAAATTACAACATCAATCAGAAATTTCAGCTCAAATTGATAAATTATTAGCTCGCATTGAAGCACTTGCCGAATCAGCAAGCCTTGCCACTTCAACCGCACTTGCGGATGAACTCATCTCTCACGGTGAGATAATGTCTACTAAAATCTTCACCCAATTATGTGCAGAACGTAACTATCCTGCTGTTTGGGTCGATGTGCGTGAAATCGTGGCGACGAACAGCCACTATGGTAAAGCGACACCAAACGATGAAAAAACCAAATTACAATCTGATGCAATTTTAAAAACCGCTTATTGCAGAAGGTAAAAGTAGCAATTACACAAGGCTTTATCGGTCGTGATGCCGAAGGTAAAACTACCACATTAGGTCGTGGTGGCTCAGACTACTCTGCGGCACTTTTTAGCCGAGGTGTTAAACGCAGATGATGTGTTAATCTGGACTGACGTACCAGGCATCTACACTACAGATCCACGCGTTGAACCAAATGCAAAACGTATCGATACAATGGCATTTAACGAAGCGGCTGAAATGGCAACCTTTGGGGCAAAAGTACTTCACCCTGCAACCTTATTACCTGCTGTGCGTAGTAATATCCCGGTATTCGTTGGTTCAAGCAAAGCACCAGAACAGGGCGGTACTTGGGTAACGCGTGATCCACAACCACGCCCAACTTTCCGTGCAATTGCTTTACGCCGCAATCAAACCTTACTCACGCTTTCAAGCCTTTCAATGCTTCACGCTAAAGGTTTCTTAGCGAATGTGTTCGCCATTTTAGCGAAACACAACATTTCTGTAGATGTGATTACCACCTCAGAAGTAAGCATCGCATTAACGCTAGATAAAACAGGTTCAGCTTCAACAGGCGCAGAAATGCTTTCTCAAGATTTATTAGACGAATTAAAGAGAACTCTGCCACGTTCAAGTAGAAAACGACCTAGCTTTTAGTCGCGATTATTGGTAATAACACACACCCAAGCAGGCGTGGCAAAACAGTTATTCCACCAATTAGAAAGCTTTTAACATCCGCTTAATCAACTATGGTGCAAGCACAAATAACGTTTGCACTCTAGTGAAAAATGATGAAGCTGATGATGTTGTACGTGCATTACACGCTGGATTGTTCTAATCCTTTTTAATCGTTAAGAAAATGAGATAGTCTAAATATTAGACTATCTCATTTATTTTACCTCACTTCTTTTTCTTTTTCTAAAGTTTCAGGCTGCCTGTCCAATAAATAATCCAACACCATTCCCGCTCGTGCAAAAACTCTCTTATTCGCACTTTAAAATGTCCTTCTGGATATTTTGCGACAAAACAAACCGCATCAATATTTCTTGTTTTTCGCTATAAACATTGCTCGTTCACAATGAAAAACGCTGGCTAACCACTACAAAATGGCGGTAATCGAAATACTTTATCAGCCCGAATGACCGAATCTAAAGTGCGATAACCTGCAAAATCTTGCTGAATTTGCACCGCTTGAACGCCCTGTCTTCGGAGATCATTCGCCATTACCCGTGGTTCATTATAGTAAGGCGTTTTTGTTATCGCCACTAACCCAAAGTTGTTGTACTTTTTCCTTGTTTAATCAAGTCTCGTGCAGTTTCAATCCGATATTTATAATAGAGATTGGGGGCACCTGTAGTGTAATATTTCGCAGTGCCAAGCACCACTGCTGTCCGATAATTAGGTAGTTTATTGATGTCAGTATAAATACGATCTCGCACCCAATAGCTTGTTGTAATATCAATTACGATCAGCCAAAAAAACTCAGAGCAATAAGCATCCAAAATCCATATTTTTAAGGTAACCCAAAATGCTTTTTGAACAAGATCTAAACGGGCTCTAATGGTATTATTTTTGGAATAGGTTAAACATAATCAATCACAATTTATAATGGCTTAAACCGATTTTATTGAACTCACTTTAAAATAACAAGTTATAGATTAGCTTTCTAGACGTTTAGATGGCTAAAATTTCTTGACAAACTACCCTGCTATCGCTACCTTACGCATATTTCATCTCGCAAGCGGTAAAATTCTGCTTTATTTTTGCAAATCAAGGTTATATGGCACAAAGTATCACATTATTTGAGGATAAACCTCTCTCATTGGCACTCGGGGCGAGCTTTCGCCTGTTCAGGTGGCATACCAAACCTATGGCACATTAAACGCAGAAAAAACAATGCAATACTACTCTGCCACGCACTCACAGGCGATGCAGAGCCTGCACTTTCTGGTATGGATAAAGGCTGGTGGCAAGATTTTTATCGGTCCAAATCTTGCATTTGATACCAACAAATACTTTTTATTTGCTCAAATGTTCTCGGCGGCTGTAAAGGCACAACGGGACCCTCTTCATTCAATCCCAGCACTGGGAAACCTTACGGCAGCCAATTTCCTCTCATTTTGGTGCAAGATATTGTAAAAGTTCAAAAAGCCTTGATTGATGCATTAGGCATTTCCCACTTGCACGCAGTTATCGGTGGCTCTTTCGGTGGTATGCAAGCCACCCAATGGGCGATTGATTACCCTGATTTTTATTGATAATGTTATCAATCTTTGCTCCTCGCTTTCAATGAGTGCCGAAGCAATTGGTTTTTAACCACGTGATGCGTCAAGCAATCATTCACGATCCGCATTATAATAACGGTGATTATTACGATGGTATAGCCCCCGACAATGGCTTAAAAAATTGCTCGAATGTTAGGAATGCTAACCTATCGAACCGATATACAGCTCGCTAAAGCATTTGGACGTGAAACCAAGCAAAATGGGCAATTCTGGGGCGATCATTTTCAAGTAGAATCCTATTTAAGCTATCAAGGTGTGAAATTCTTAGATCGTTTTGATGCCAACAGTTATCTACGCTTATTACGCGCATTGAGATCTTTATGATCACTGCATTTAACTATCCAAATTTAAATACCGCTTTGGCTAAAAATTAAAAGCAAATTATACCCTAATTGCGATTACTAACGATCAGCTATTCAAATTACGCGATGTACAAAAAAGTCGTCAGCAATTGCAAGATGCGGGCGTAAATTTAACCTATCACGAGCTCAACTCTAATTTTGGGCACGACTCGTTTTTAGTCGATTATGCCTTTTTTTGAGCCGTTGATTAAGCAAGCGCTGAATAGATAAACAACACGTCAATTATGTAAAGAAATCGTTTTTCCTATCACTAATTACGCGATGTACAAAAAGTCGTCAGCAATTGCAAGATGCGGGCGTAAATTTAACCTATCACGAGCTCAACTCTAATTTTTGGGCACGACTCGTTTTTAGTCGATTATGCCTTTTTGAGCCGTTGATTAAGCAAGCGCTGAATAGATAAACAACACGTCAATTATGTAAAGAAATCGTTTTTCCTATCACTAAAATCGGAAATTTTTCGCTATAATAGAGCGTTAATTTTTATTTTTAGAGACAAATATTATGGCAACAATTAAAGATGTAGCGAAATATGCAGGGGTTTCAACAACTACCGTTTCACACGTCATCAACAAAACCCGTTTTTGTGGCAGAAGATACCACCAAAGCAGTATGGGATGCAGTGCAAGCCCTCAACTACTCCCCAAGTGCTGTGGCACGTAGTTTAAAAGTGAATACGACCAAATCTATCGGAATGATTATTACCACAAGCGAAGCCCCATTCTTTGCAGAAATTGTGCTCGCAGTGGAAGAGCATTGTTACCGTCAAGGCTACTCGCTTTTTGTGCAACACGCAAAATAACCCAGAAAAATCCAAAACCACTTGGATATGTTGATCAAAAACGCGTAGATGGCATTTTAGTTATGTGTTCCGAATATACCGAAAAAAATCGCTTGCACTATTTAATGGCACAAACGTACCAATGGTAGTCATGGATTGGGGCACGCACGATGGAAAAAAGCGACCGAATCTTAGATAACAGCTTCGAAGGCGGTTATTTGGCGACTCAGCATTTAATTGAAAACGGCCATAAAAAAAATTGGTGTGATTGCAGGAAATCTAGAAAAAAACGACCGCTAGAACCCGCTTTGAAGGTTTTTTTAAAAGCGATGAATGATGCGGGTTTACCTATTGAAGACAAATGGGTTGTCGAAGGCGATTTTTGAACCAGAAGATGGCTACGAATGTATGAATAATCTGTTCCGCTTGGAAGAATTGCCCACTGCGATTTTCTGTTTTAATGATGTGATGGCGTTGGGGGCAATCTCAGCGATTACCGAACGGGGACTTTCTGTACCGAGATGATATTTCCATTATCGGCTACGATAACATTCACAATTCGCGTTTTTATGCCCCCCATTAACGACCGTACATCAATCGAAATCGCGATTAGGCACTAAGGCGTTGGATCTGTTATTAGAGCGAATTAAGAAAGAAGAAACGGCAGCTTTACCACAAACACTTGAGTTTCACCCTGAGTTAGTGAAACGCCATTCTGTCAAAAAAACATAAATAAATAAGGAAAGGTAATGGAATTTTTTAATTAGCTTTTTAGTAGTTACGGTTATTGGGCAGTTTTCCTCGTGTTAATCGCCTGCGGATTTGGTGTGCCAATTCCTGAAGATATTACCCTTGTTTCAGGCGGGGTTATTTCTGGTTTAGGCTACACCAACGTACATTGGATGTTAGTCGTCAGTATGCTTGGTGTATTGATTGGCGATAGCACAATGTATTGGCTTGGTCGTATTTATGGCAAAAATCCGTCATTTTCCACTTATTCGTAACATTATTACCGAAGATCGCTACAAAATGGTGCAAGAACGCTTTGAAAAACAGGGCAACCGCCTCTTATTCTTAGCTCGTTTTTACCAGGTTTACGTGCGGTAGTTTATTTAGTTTCAGGCATTACTCGCCGCATTAGCTTTACCCGCTTTGTGTTAGTGGATTTCTGTGCAGCAATTATTTCCGTACCCGTTTGGGTGTATTTGGGCGATTACGGTGCTCAACAATTAGACTGGTTAAAAGAACAAGTAGAACACGGTCAACACACCATTTTTTGCTGTGCTTGGTTTAGTGGCTATTTATTTTGCCTTTAAGTGGTTTAAAGGACAGAAGAAAAATAAAATCCCTCTACTTAGAAAAGAAAGACTTTTTATTATTTAACTTACGAACAATATTGTTATCTATACAACAGAATGAAACGACTTTTTCCATTTCTTTTTACTTTATAGCAATCACTCCAGACGTTTGTTGCTAGGCACTATCCTAGCTATTACAAAGCCTTTCCGCCAGTATTGGACTGCTCAGCCTTTCAGGCTGGTTTTTAACTGCCTCATTTTTAGTCGGTTCAACGATTTTTATTTAACTTCTTCTACCCCTCTTCAGGGGTGCGTGATAACGATCGGACGGACAATCTCGCGCTATTTCGAACGCTTAGTCACGCACGATGCAACTATTCCGAGTGCTTGCGGAACTGCGTATTTCTGTCTTTAAAAACTTATCCCTTTGAGTCCAAGCGGTCTAAATCACTTTTAGAAATAGCGAATTGCTAAACCGTTTAGTTGCAGATGTAGATACGCTCGACACTCTTTATCTCAACTTACTCTCGCCATTTATCAGTGCAATTATGGTGATTACCTTTATGGCGATCGGCTTGTCGTTTGTCTCTGCCTTATTAGCAGTAATAATCTGCAGCACATTACTTGCTCTACTTTTCATTTTTCCTGCCATTTTTCTATCGTTTAGGGCAGAAATCAGGCAAAAAATCATTCAAGCACGAGCAGAATATCGCAGTCAATTTATTGAGTGGATTCAGCTCAATGCTGAATTTTTGCTCTTTGGCTTAGTTCCACAAATGACCCAAAAGCTAGAAAAACCGAACAAACTTGGCTACATTCACAAAGTAAAGAGAGCCAGTTAACGGGCTTTTCAAATGCACTACTGACCTTTATAAACGGCATCTTAGTGTGTGTGTAGTGTTTTTATTGGTTACTACTGCGATTGACGCTTCAAGTGCAGATAACCCTGAAGCCCTTGTGGCACTGGTTATTTTCTGCGTGATGGCATCAGCTGAAATCTTAATGCCCATTGGCATTGCATTCTTAGCATTTAGGTCAGCTCATTACGGCAGCCGAACGCTTAAATGATCTGATTGAACAACGCCCACTTGTAGAGTTTAATGGCTCAACCAGATGGCAAAAGATTGCTGAAAATCAACCACTTGTACGTTTTGAAAAAGTCACTTTCAACTACCCTTCAAAACCATCAAGCTACATTAAATGGCCTTTCATTTGAAGTAAACAAAGGGCAGAAAGTGGCTATTTTAGGCAAAACTGGCAGCGGAAAATCAACCATTTTCCAGTTGCTTAATCGTCATTACGATCCAACAAGCGGTCAAATTCTGCTGGCAAATTGCAATGTGGCTGATTACCCTGAAGCAACATTAAGATCACATTTAGTGACACTTAGTCAACGTGTACACATTTTCAGCCAGACATTACGTGATAACCTCTTGATGGGAAATCCTCAAGCAACCGATGAGCAACTTAAATTGGTTTTTAGAACAGGTGGAACTTGCTTATCTCTTACAAGAACAAGACCTAGATTTATGGCTTGGAGAAGGTGGAAGACCGCTTTCTGGGGAGAACAACGCAGACTAGGATTAGCTCGCGTGCTCTTGAGCAATGCAGAATTAGTCTTGCTTGATGAACCGACCGAAGGGTTGAATCGCGAAACCGAGCAGCAGATCTTAATGCTTATTTTTCGCACACTGCCAAGCGCGCACGTTGCTGATGATTACCCATCGTTTGCAAGGATTAGAACGCTTTGACCGTGTTTATCAGATAGATAATGGGCAATTATTGGCTTAATTTTTATTTAATGAGATCAGAATTTTTTATGACAAAAACTACAAGATATTGCAGTTGCATTTGCTGCAACCTGTCAAGCAGCGACATTAGTACAACAATTTGCACACAACGGTTTTGCGAAAGACCGCGAAGATATGGCAATATTGATGAAAAAGCTTGCTTGTGACTCAACCTGATTCTACGCTTTCTATCTATGGCGATGATTTGACACGCCTTAAAACAGGTATAGAAACCGCACTGGCTCAACTTGGCGGAGGCAATGGCAAACTCGATACAGAAATCGGACGATATTGGGTAAGCCTGTTATCACTTAGCCAAAAACTAAATAAATCGCCAGAATCTAAAACTCAACTTGTACAACGTTTGCAACAAATTGAGCGACAACTTTTTGCTTTACGAGGGCGATATTACGGCAGACCAAATGGTGGCTAATCTTTGCCGCCATTTATAGCGACGTGATTAGCCCACTTGGCACAAAAATCCACGTATTAGGTATGCAAGATTACCTCGTTCGTCCAGATATTCAGCAAAAATCCGAGCCACTCTACTTGCGGGCATCCGTGCAGGTATTCTCTGGCAACAAGTTGGGGGAACCCGATGGCAATTTTTTTGTTTTCACGTAAGAAATTATTAAATCAAATGAAATCGCTTTATCAAATACTTTAACCCTATTAAAAAAATTCCCGTTTTTGAATCATCAAATTAGTTAAGGGGAATTTAACTTAGTTATCTAGGACAGCCCCTTATACAAACTTTACCGTAATAAACCCAAGCCAACATAATGCCAATATCCCCGAGTCCACCACCTATTAGCCCGATGTATTCCAAACCCTAACTGATGAATAACGATACTGCCGAACAGTGCACCTGCTCCAATGCCAACATTATAAATTCCTGAGTAAATGGCAGAGGCAACATCCGTCGCATCGGGGGCAAGTTGGAGTACGCATTTGTGAGTGCGATACTCAAACTGGTAATGCCAATTCCCCCATAAGAATACGAGCAAGAAAATAGCAATTTCAAAATGCTTAAGCGGGAAAAGAAGAAGTTGCGGGAGCATCACTAACATCATCGCACTAGCGATAAAATTTTCGTGGATTTTTGCATATAAACGCCCAAATAAAAAAACTGCCCATCACTCCAGCTAAACCAAAAAAATAAACAACATCATTGTTGCAATTTCAGGAGCGAACTGGCTGACTTTAATAGCAAAAAGAGGTTCGATATAGCTGTAAGTGGTAAAAGTGTCCTGAGATAATCATCATCACAAGCAGATAAATCCCAACTAAAAAGCGGGCGTTTCATTAACACAGGAATGCTTGCAATGAGCCTGCGTTTTTACTTGGCAAATGAGGGAGCAATTTCCACATTAACAGCATGACCAACGTTGCAATAATACCAATTACAGCGAAAGTGGAACGCCAATCCAATGACTGCCCAATTAGTCGCCCTAGCGGTAAACCTAAAATCATCGCCAGTGAGCTACCTAATGCCAACAGCCCCAATGCCTGTTGTTTTTATCTTTCGGTGCAACCTGAATCACGAGTGAGGCGGTAATCGACCAGAAAATGGCGTGTGCCAAAGCAATACCGATCCGAGAGATGAGCAATACCAGAAATTCCACGCTACCACGGAAAGAATATGGCTGACAATAAAGAGAGAGAAAATCGAAAGCAGTAATTTCTTGCGTTCTACCTTTGCGGTAAGCAACATCAACGGCAACGAGCCGAGAAACACCACCCACGCATATACAGTAATCATCAGCCCAACGGTTTGCGGTCTCCAGCTCAAAACTTAGGGCAATATCTGAAAGCAAAGCCACAGGCACAAACTCTGTCGTGTTAAAAATAAATGCGGAAAGCGAAAATGCAAAAACCCGCATTAACGCGAGGTTTTTCGGTAAGATTCTTTGGTCATCATCATTTACGTCCTAAAACAAAGCGGTTAAATTCTTCTTGAAATTTGCAATGCAAAGAGTAAGAAAAATTTAACCGCTTGTAAACTCAAATTAAGATTAGAATTCTACTTTGGTATTAAAGATAAATTCACGCTCATAACCATAAGCCAGTGGAATGACGTTGTTGTTTAAACCTTGAGTAGAAACATAGTAGCGTTTATTGCCCTAAGTTTTTACCGTTTAGCTGTAAATGCACATTTTTGCCTGCAAGCTGAGTTTGGTAAGAGATAAACGCATCGCTTACAATGGCGTGAGGTACTTTATAAGTTTCACGGTAATCAACTGGTTGCCCGTTGCATTACGTGTGTTATATACGTTCCAAGAACCTAAATAACGTGCCCCTGCACCAATTCGCCATTGACCGTTCGCAAAATTACCTAAATCATAAGTTGCAAATACGCTTGCTTGGTGTGTTGGCACGCCCTCAAGTGATTTGCCTGCTAAATAAGGTAAATTGCGGTTTTCTTTCGTTTCGGTATCGGTATAAGCATAAGTTGCCGTTACACCTAAACGATCAGTTAATTTACCGCTAATATCCCATTCCACACCACGTGAATGAACTTTACCAATTAAATAGGTATAGTTTGTTCCATTACGGCTTTCTGTCGCAGACATATTTTTTTCTTCTCAATATTAAAGAGGAGCTAAGTTAGTACTAAAATAACCGTTCTCAAATTTAGTACCCACTTCGTAAGATTCGCCCTCTTCTGGTTTTTAAACCTTCTGTGACTGCCGCACGGCTTAATTGCGGACGGAATGATTGGGCATAGTTACCATACACAGACCAATCTGGCGTAAATTTATACACTAAACCGCCCTGATAAAGCATTCTTCCGCCACGATCATCGGTGTATAAACGCTCTGGTGTTGTACGACCGCCACGACCAGCTTCTTGGTCGTAATACTCATAACGTAAACCGCCAGATAAAAATCAATTTATCTGTCAAATAAAGCAGAGTCTTGAAGATAAACACCAATGGTTTTTAATTTCCGCAAAATTGGTGACCATTTGCAGCTGCTAACGGCATATTATCCGTGCTTACTTGTCCATAAACAGGGTTGATAATAGAAATTGCACTATTACTCGCTGCTTGATAGCGACCAATATCTAAATTGGTATAGCCCATATCCACGCCTGTTACAATACGATGTGCAATATCGCCCGTTACCACTTCACCTACAGCATTAAAGCTTGCACTATGGTTGCGTTGTGTTGAGCCTTGAATTCCCTCAATTTGGCGCGTTGCACGGTTGTTAGCCAAGTTAATTGCCGTTACACGTGCTTGCCAATAATTGTAACTATCTTTTGGTGTAAGCGTAGCTTGTATTTAATTTCAAGCATCATTTAATTTGTGGCTAGCTTGTAACGTTACAATATCAATTTTGCCTACCACGCTATTAAATGGTTCATCTAAACGACGCTCTACTGGAATATTGACTAATCTGCCCACGCCCATTTGCTGGGGTATTGTTGGCAATAATGTAAGTACCGCGATCAAATGGGTCGGTATAATCTTGATGTTCGTAGCCTACTACGATTTCTGTTTTATCATTTGACCAAGAAAAACGATGGGGCATATAAACCACGTTTGATTTTTGCCAAAATTACGCCAATAATCCTTGTCGTTTTGCTCATAAATAAAGCGATATGCAAAGCCATTACCTAAACCGCCCGTTGAGTCAAAATTCACACCCCAAGCATTATTTGACCCCACAGAACCACCCTAATACGTGTTTCGCTTCTTGCTGTGGTTTTTGGTTACGATATTGATAACACCACCTGGATCTTGGATGCCGTATAACACAGAAGCAGGACCTTTTAGCACTTCAACGCGCTCTGTTGTAGCTGAAAAGTTATGTGAAGGACCTGCTACTACACCATTACGTAAAATTGAGTTATCACGGTTTGCCCCAAAACCACGTTTTAACACCGCATCCATTAAACCACCTAAAGTATTTGCTTGAGTTGTGCCACTGACAGTCGCTAACGCTTCATCAATACTTGTTGGTTTACGATCTTCTAAAAGCTGGTTGTTTTACCACATTCACGGTTTGTGGTGAGTCAATTAAAGGCGTTGCCCCTTTATTCGCAATGTTACTCACACGAGATTGGTAACTGCCGTTGTTGATGTCTTGAGCATTGGAAGCAGATTCAGAAACAGTCACTTGTGAAAGTGATGTGTTTTTCCGCCATTGCCACTACGGGCAACATAAATAACAGAAGTGTAAACTAAAGAATGTTTAAATTTCATTCAGAGATTCCTGTAATAAAGACTAAAGGGAAATAAAAAAACGCGGATATTATACATATAACCTAAATAAAAATCGCTCTCAAATGTAAAAATATTTTTATTTAATGAAAATAAACACAAAAAGAGGCTTACGCCCCTTTTAATTTACTTGGTAGGATAGATTGAAATAGCTCACGGCTTTTTAGCGGTTGCGAGCCAAGATAAGGTTTCAATGCAATACGGGTGAAGCGTTTTTGCAGCTTGTTGAGTAGATTTATCAGAGAAATCAAGTACCTCAAAAGGCAAGCAAATCTTTGCCGAGAAAGCTCAAGTTATTCTGTAAAAGCGAAGCGATAAAGCCCTCATTTTCACAGAATTGATACCACATATTTGGGTCAACTTCTTCGCCTGTTGCCATACAATGGCAGAAATCAACACCATAACCTAATGCCCGTAACATTTGAAATTCAAAGGTTCGTAAAAATGGGCTCAAGTTGTTCTGCATTGCTGGCTAATCGCGTAACGCACTGCAAATAATGATTAAAAAAAGCTCTTGGTAAGCGGTCTGATTTTTCCAACACTCTTACCAACATTTCATTTACATAAAATCCGCTATATAGTGCCATTGGCTCCATTGGTAAAAAGTAAGTGATGCGGCTTCTGCTTGGGTTAAGGTTTTTAAATCGCCCTTACCTGTCCAACGCAGCAACAACGGCGTGAAAGGTTGCAACAAGGCTTTTAGTGAAGAGCGAGGGCGTCTCGCTCCTTTTTGCTAATAGCGTCATCCGCCCGTTGTGTTCCGTGAAGAAATCAACTAACAGGCTACTTTCGCTATATTCTCGCCGATGTAAGACAAACGCCCGTTGTAAGGGCTGAGCTTCAAAGTTTTTGCTCATTTAATCACTAAGATAAAAATGGTGGGCTAAAAGCTCACCCTACAAGACTATTCGTCAATATACCCCCAAACTACGCAATGCACGTTCGTCATCCGCCCAACCAGCTTTCACTTTTTACCCACAACTCTAAGTGAACTTGTGCATCAAAACAAACGCTCCATATCTTTACGGGCTTCAATCCCGATAGTTTTAATTTTTCTCGCCTTTCGCTCCAATGACCATTTTTTCTGGCCCTTCACGCTCAACTAAAATCAAGCCATTAATAATGAAAATACCTTTCTCATTCACTTTGAATTGTTCAATTTCTACCGTCACCGAATAAGGTAACTCTTCGCCCGTGAAGCGCATCAATTTTTCGCGGATAATTTCTGATGCCATAAAGCGCTGGCTGCGGTCGGTTACATATTCTTCAGGGAAATGGTGTACGCCTTCACGCAAAAGATTGACGTACAATCTTCTCAAGCAGATGGACATTTTTTACCACGTTGGGCTGAAATCGGTAGGATTTCGGCAAAATCGAATTACTGTGAAAGCTCGGTAATATGCGGCAACAATTCATCTTTTTCTTTAATGTTATCCACTTTATTGATTGCCAACACTACAGGAGCTTTTGCCGCACGCAATTTGTTTAAGACCATCTCATCATCTTCTGTCCATTTTGTACCTTCGACCACAAAGATAATCAGATCCACATCACCAATTGCCGAGCTTGCCGCACGATTCATCAAACGGTTGATGGCACGTTTTTTTCTTCAATATGTAATCCTGGTGTGTCCACATAAATGGCTTGATATGCTCCTTCGGTTTGAATCCCGACAATACGGTGGCGAGTGGTTTGGGCTTTACGCGAAGTAATAGAGATTTTTTGTCCTAAAATTTTGTTGAGTAAGGTCGATTTACCCACATTCGGACGACCCACTATAGCAATAAAAGCCACAATATGTTTTTTTGATTTTTCTGTCATTTTTGTTCCTTTTTGTAGGGTATGTGAAACTGGTTTCACGTACGCTTTTTGCAAAAAGCTTTTTCACATTTTCAACCGCTTGCGTGCGTGTATTTTTAATCCACACCCCCTACTTGATTAATACGTTTAATACTTTCTCCGCTGCATTCTGTTCTGCTTTGCGGCGGCTTGTACTAATGCCTGTAAACACCTCATCCACATTTTTCACTTTACAGGTCACTTTAAAGGTTTGGTTATGGGCTTCGCCGTTAATATCAATCACGTCATATTCAGGCAGTGGTAATTTGCGACCTTGTAAGAATTCTTGTAGGCGAGTTTTGGGATCTTTCTGTGCATCGCCTGGGCTGATCTCAGCTAAAAAAATGTGACATACCAGTCATTAACTTTCTGCATTGCCTGATCCATTCCTTTATCCAAATAGATTGCGGCAATAATCGCTTCCACACAGTCGGCTAAGATAGACTCGCGACGATAACCACCGCTTTTGAGTTCACCTGCGCCAAGTTTCATATAATCCCCTAGATCAAATTGACGGGCAATAATGGCTAAGGTTTGCTCTCGCACAAGTGTTGCACGCATACGGCTTAATTCGCCTTCATTCGCTTTTTGGGAATTTATCAAATAAAGCTTTGCCGATAGTAAAGTTAAGAATAGAGTCGCCTAGAAATTCAAGGCGTTCATTGTTTTTGATGCCGCACTGCGGTGTGTTAAAGGCTTGGGTAAGATAATCAAGAGTTTCGAATTGATAACCCAATTTTTTTCTGTAATCGTTCTAGTTGCATAATTTTTGGGGTTTTCCCCATTAAAATAGAATGAAAGCGGTTAGATTTACAAAACATTTTGCAAATTCAACCGCTTGAAATTATTGAATGGAAGTAAACATTCGGTCGAAACGTAAGCCTTTTCAGGGAATTCATTTGGTTTTTTTATCTAAAACTTAGCCAGAGAAATGTTGCTTTACCTACAATATTTTGTTCAGGCACAAAACCCCAGAAGCGGCTGTCTTCGCTGTTATCACGGTTATCACCCATCACAAAAATAATGCCCCTCTGGCACCACCCATTCGCCGTCAATTTGCCCCTCTTGCTTGAAGAAATAAGGAGAATAGTTAAATGGCGATGGATTATTCAAAAATCTGATGCGTTACGCTACCGATTTCTGTTTTTTCTACCTGCATTTCGCCGTGATAGAAGAAATCAACATTTGGTTTTCGCATTTTCATATTTAAACACATTTACAGTACCATCTTTGCTGGTTACGGTAAGCGATTGGGTTGCCATATCATATTTTTACCGTATCGCCACCGATACCAATCACACGTTTAATGTAATCAACGTGCGGTTGTTTTGGAGCTTTGAACACAATAATATCACCACGCTCTGGGTGTCCGTTCTCAATAAGCGTTTTCTGCCAAATCGGATCTTTTAATGCCGTAATTAAATTTATTCACAACAAGGAAGTCGCCGACACGTAAAGTTGGCTCCATTGAGCCACTTGGAATTTGGAAAGGTTCAAACACAAATGAACGTAAAATAGTCACTAATGCCAACACGCCAAAAAGTGAACCAAAAGAAATCAGTAAAGCCATTTTTTCTTGCTTGGATTAAATTTATTGTAGAACCAAAAAGCCGCCACAAACGACTACTAAGCCGACCAACAAAATAGAAATAGTATTCGGCAACTGCATTGAATCTAACCATTTCCAAATGCCGTATAAAATCCGATAAAAATAATAGGGGCAATCTGTGCCATAACTTCTCCTTTTAGTTTAACAAGCGGTTAAATTTACAAATTCATCTGCAAATTCGACCGCTTGATTAACGCAAAATTCCCTTTTTGGGGATTAATCTTTACCCACGTGCAGAATCGCCAAGAACGCTTCTTGTGGCACTTCTACGTTACCAAGGGATTTCATTCGTTTCTTACCCTCTTTTTGTTTTTTTGTAGAAGTTTTTTCTTACGGCTTACGTCACCACCGTAACATTTTTGCCAATACGTTTTTACGCAACTGTTTTACGGTCGAACGTGCAATAATGTGGTTGCCGATAGCTGCTTGAATCGCAATATCGAATTGTTGACGTGGAATAAGATCTTTCATTTTTCTACCAACTCACGACCACGATATTGTGCATTATCTTTGTGGACGATTAACGCTAATGCATCCACGCGGTCACCGTTGATCATAATATCCACACGCACCATATCCGCTGCTTGGAAGCGTTTGAAACCGTAATCCAATGAAGCATAACCACGTGAAGTTGATTTCAAACGATCGAAGAAATCTAACACCACTTCGCCCATTGGGATTTTCATAGGTTAAAGCGATTTGGTTGCCGTGGTAAACCATATTGGTTTGCACGCCGCGTTTTTCCACACACAAGGTAATCACGTTGCCCAAATACTCTTGCGGCACAAAGCATATTACACTCTGCAATCGGCTCCCGAATTTCGCTAATGTTACTAATCGGTGGTAATTTCGATGGGCTATCCACATAGACAGTTTCACCATTCGTTTGTACTACTTCATAGATTACCGTTGGTGCAGTAGTAATGAGATCTAAATCATATTCACGTTCTAAACGCTCTTGAATGATCTCCATATGCAACAAGCCCAAGAAACCACAACGGAAACCAAAGCCCTAATGCGGTTGAATTTTCTGGCTCATAGAATAAAAGAAGCATCGTTTAAGCTCAATTTACCTAATGCATCACGGAAGGCTTCGTAATCGTCTGAACTAATAGGGAACAAGCCTGCGTAAACCTGCGGTTTCACTTTTTTTAAAAACCAGGTAACACTTCCGTTGCCGAATTATGGTGATGAGTTAAAGTATCACCCACCGGTGCACCCAAAATGTCTTTTAATCGCACACACTACCCAGCCTACTTCACCCGTATTAAGCTCAGTCGTATCCACTTGTTTTGGCGTAAAAATACCGAGGCGATCCACATTGTAAGACTGCCCCGTGCTCATCACTTTAATTTTATCGCCTTTTTTAAGCGTACCATTTTTTACACGCACAAGCGATACAACGCCTAAGTAGTTATCAAACCAAGAATCAATAATCAAAGCTTGTAAAGGTGCTTCAGGATCACCCTCTGGTGCTGGGATTTTATGCACGATTTCTTCTAACACATCCTCAATCCCCACACCTGTTTTCGCAGAACAACGCACTGCTTCCATCGCATCAATCCCAACGATGTCTTCGATCTCTTCTGCCACGCGTTCAGGATCTGCTGCAGGTAAGTCAATTTTGTTTAGAATTGGCACAACTTCCAAATCCATTTCAATCGCTGTGTAACAGTTTGCAAGGGTTTGTGCTTCCACACCTTGACCCGCATCAACTACTAACAATGCACCTTCACAGGCTGCGAGTGAACGCGAAACCTCATAAGAGAAGTCAACGTGTCCTGGTGTATCGATAAAGTTTAATTGATAGGTTTCGCCGTCTTTCGCTTTATAATTTAAGGTTACACTTTGTGCTTTTAATAGTAATCCCACGTTCACGCTCAAGATCCATTGAGTCTAGCACCTGTGCTTCCATCTCACGATCAGACAAACCGCCACAAGTTTGAATCAAGCGATCAGAAAGCGTGGATTTTTCCGTGGTCAATGTGGGCAATAATCGAAAAGTTACGAATGTTCTTCATATTCATCGGGCAATAAATGTCCTGTTTTTAAAAGTTTAGGGGAAAAATAACCGTGTAATTCTACTTGAATTTCACGGTTATTTCAAAAGAAATGCTTTATTTTGCTATTGACAATTCACCTGCCAAGCCAATCGACTAAACTCAAGTGCAAGTTCGCTTAATGCCTGTTGGTAAGCGGTTAAATTTTTGCGATTTATTTGCAAAAAGCAGACCGCTTGTCAGAAAAACTGCATCTGTGCATAACCGCATTGCAAATCTCGCCCACGAGAAACTTCTAACTGCACATCATTAAAACGCTCCGTTGGCGGATAAAAGCACTTCGCTACGCAACTCATTTTGTGCTGCTTCAACTTTGGCTTGTGTATCTACCTGCTGAGCAAACGCATTTTGACGTAACGATGCACGATCAGCTAAACTCATTCCTTTGCTGTTTTTATCTACAAAAATCAAAATACCTTTCTGCCAATTCTCGGGATTTTTGCACCCTCAGCAGGCAAATAGAGTAGTTGTTGCATCTCATCGATTTGATTTTGAGTGACTTTCTCAAAGCGCTGTTTCTGGAAAGTTACTGCATCAGGCAGATCAAAACTGCCCGTTTTTAAACTGGCAAGCGGTCAAAAATAAGGAAAAAGTGCAAAAGCTACCCCAACGAAAAATATTCATTACTGCTCCTCACGTTTTAAAAAAACTCAGCTCCGTTGCCGTTGAGCTCTCTTCATCAAACCAATAACCGCCATAGTTAAAAAGGTTTTAAGTTGTTCAATTTCAGTTGGTTGCTCAGTCAAGATAAAACGCACCATCATTCCACGAGTTTTTGGCATAGAATGAAATCTGTTTGAACTTGCCATTTTTCTCATCCAAGAAAAACTGGTTTTACAATAGTTGCATTCAGATTTTTGGCTTCACCGCATTATAATACTCATCTGATGCAAGATTGACCAACACTCTATCGCCTTGCTCATCAAGAGCCTGTTGCAAATACTCAGTAATAATATTACCCCAAAAAGCATAAAGATCTTTTGCCTTTGGGATTCGCCAATTTTCGTACCCATTTCCAAGCGATAAGGCTGCATCAAATCAAGCGGTTTTTAGCAAGCCATATAATCCCTGAAAAAGCATACGCAAATGTTTTTGTGCATATTCCACTTGTTCACGACTCAACATTTCCGCTTCAAGCCCTGTGTAAACATCGCCCTTAAATGCAAAAAGTGCCGCTTTAGCGTTTGTTTCGTTATGTTCAAGCTGCCATTCGGCAAAACTGCTACATTTAAAGCTCGCCAATTTATCGCTAATCGACATCAATGAACCTAATTCCGCAGGAGTAAATTGCTGACAAATTTTTGATCAGCTCTTGGCTGTAAGCGGTTAAATTTGGTTGAGAAAATGCAAATTGAGGGCTGCTGTTTCAAAAATCAAGGGTTTTCGTCAGGAGAAATAATGGCAAGCATAGAAGTTCCTTTTTAAAATAAAACAGCCGTGAAAGTACGGCTGTTGCATCAAATAGTTCAAGTATTTTAAAAGGTTATGGCTTTATTTCAACCATTTTTCTTTCACTTCTTCAGAAATCAAGGTTTCTTTTTCCGCAAAAGCCTTTCCCCATTTGTAATGAGCCTAAGTTATTCAGATGATCTTGATCAACATAAAGCGGTTTACCCTCCATAAAAATATCCTTCTGGCAAATATTTAGTCGGATCAACAAAAGTAACATTTGGAATATCTTGCACCAATTTTTCTTAGATGCTCATTCGAGGTTTTAGTATCGCCCTAATTCCCCGATTGGCTCTAAAAATTTATCTAATCCATATTTGGCTAAATAAACCGAGCGTAATGGTGAACGATCTGCCACTTTAACATCTGCAAACACATAAACTTTTTTTGGTTTTCGCAAAATACTCAATCATTGCTTTTTAATCTTTGGTCAAAATCGTCTACCTTAAATTCCCACGCGGTAATTCTTGGTAACGGATCAGTGCCTCGTTTCAAATTGTAGAACATGGAAATAAATACCACAGGATTATTTTTCTAACTCTTGATATTTTCGCACAATAGGCTTTTTGTTCCTCATTTAATGTTTCAAGCGGTTCTTGGACCATTCAAGCCATAACACTTCAAGACATCACCCCAGCCTTCAACATTCCAGCCTTCTTTATTACCCACTAATTTAAGAATTGGGTTAAATGCCCGCGTGAGAATCTCCCAATACAGCGATTTTCTTTTGGTGAAACTCGACAGGCTCAAGATTAACATGGCTAATCACATCATATTCGTGCGTGCGTTTCACTACCACTTTTTTTCATCACTAAGTTATAGCCAATAACCACAACAGATGGAATTAAATAGAGAAAAATAACCGCTTGTTTAAAACTTAGTGTTGATTTACGAATAGGTCGTTCTAATAAATAATAACTTAAAATCGCACAGATAAAGGTCGCTAAAATAATAAAACGCAACAGTATTCATTGAAAATTCTTTTGCACCTGTCACATAATGCGTTAATGCAATAAATAGCCAGTGGAATAAATAGATAGAATAAGAAAGCTTACCTACCCAAACTACAGGTTTTTAATGAGAAAAATCGTCCAACTAATGTGGTTGAAGTGGCTGAATAAATCAATATTGCAGCCAACACACAAGGCAGCAAAATTGTCATCCCAACTAAGTAAGGTGTATTTTTCTGATAGAAAAGAGGCAAAAACAAGCCCAATAATACTTAACACACTTAGAATTTGATTTCTTACTGAATGAGTAGAAGCAGGAAGCAACGCTAAAAACGACCCTACTAATAATTCTGGGAAACGTAAATTAGACGTGTAGTAAAGATTATAAATCCCTACCTTCTCATAAGCGGATTGCGGCAAAAAAATTGGTAAGTAAAAAAAGAATACCAAAAGTGCCAAAACTACTTTTCATAAAAATAGCGGTCTGTTTTTGCACGCTTAAAAGCGAAAAATAAAATAATCGGGAAGAATAAATAATATTGTTCTTCCACTGCAAGCGACCATAAATGCAAAAATAGGATTCTCATTCGCACTCATATCCCAATATCCTTGACGATATGCAAGATAGAAATTGGTTGCAAAAATAGGCACCAATTCTATTGTTTTGCGGAGTAATTCACCTTCCGCTCGAATAAAAAGAGCGAAGAAAAATAGAAGCTAATGCAATGGTAAGAATAAAGACAGGATAAATCCGTTTGATACGGCGTTGATAGAAAGTTTTAAACGAAAAATGACCGCTTGCCATTTCTGTTGTAATAATTCTAGTGATTAAATATCCTGAAATAACAAAGAAAATATCTACGCCAAGAAAACCACCTGTGAGCCAATTTTCATTCAGGTGATAAATAAAGACAGAAAGTACGGCTAATGCACGTAAGCCATCTACTTCAGGACGGTAAGTTAGCCGTTTGTTTGTTTGTTTGTTTGTTTGTTTGTTTTTCCATTGTCAAACCTAAAACGGGTAAAAGCGAGCAAAAGGCAAAAAGGCAGGAAAAACCTGCCTTTTGCGATAATACTTTCGTATAGATACTCGAAATTAACGTTTTTGAGTATTGTGGACGACGACGTGCTTTGTGTAAACCCACTTTTTACGTTCAACGCGACGAGCGTCACGAGTAACGAAGCCAGCTGCACGAAGTGCTGGGCGTAAAGTTTCGTCGTATTCGATCAATGCACGTGTAATACCGTGACGAATTGCACCCTGCTTGACCAGAAATACCACCACCTTTAACAGTGATGTATAAATCTAATTTTATCTAATAATTCAACTAATTCTAATGGTTGACGCACGATCATACGTGAAGTTTCACGACCGAAGTATACGTCTAAAGAACGTTGGTTAATAGTGATGTTACCGCTGCCCGGTTTTGATAAATACACGAGCTGAAGAGCTTTTGCGGCGACCTGTGCCGTAGTTTTTGATTTGCTGCTGTCATTTTTGATGCTCCGTGATTAGATGTCTAAAACTTGTGGTTGTTGTGCAGCGTGGTTGTGTTCGTTACCTGCGTAAACTTTTAATTTACGGAACATTTCACGGCCTAAAGGACCTTTTGGTAACATACCTTTTAACTGCGATCTCGATCACTGCTTCTGGACGACGTGCAATCATTTTCTTTGAAGGTTGCATCTTTGATGCCACCTACATAGCCAGTGTGCCAGTAGTAGATTTTGTCAGTTTCTTTTTTTACCTGTTACAGCTACTTTCTCTGCATTGATAACGATGATGTAATCACCTGTGTCAACGTGTGGAGTATATTCAGCCTTGTGTTTACCACGTAAGACGAGCGTGCTAATTCAGTAGCTAAACGACCTAAAGTTTTACCTGTCGCATCTACTACATACCAGTCACGTTTTACTGTTTCTGGTTTTGCTACAAAAGTTTTCATTAATTAAAATACCAAAATTTAAAGTTTAAACCCAATATCCTTACGGATATTACCTATTAATTTTTCGGCTAAATCCGACCCCTTCGAGTCTTATTTAGACCAACTTGTTTAGCGGGAAAAGTCCAAACAAAAAAACAGGGTGTGCGTATTATACAGATTTTTGTATTAAAAATCTAATACTTTTACTCATTTTTAGAATAAATTGAAAAAGCTAAACTCGAATCCTCTAAGTTTAGCTCTTAAATAAAAATTTCTAACTACGCAAAACCCTTTCAATCCAACCACTTCAACCAGCTCTTGGTTATTAGTAATTTTACGCACCAACTTATAGGTTGTTCCACGTTCTGGGCTGATATTTTCTGGTGCCGCAATCAATAGTTGCATATCTAAACGTTCACAAAGTTCAAAGAGCGTGTTGATCGACATCGCATCAAGTCGAGCTGCCTCATCCAAGAAGAGCAAACGACAAGGGAGAATATCTTTCGCACGTAGACGACGAGACTCTTCTTCCCAGCTTTGTACTACCATTAGCAAAATAGACATCCCCGTACCGATCGCCTCACCCGTTGAAAGTGCACTACTTTCCGCACGTTGCCAGCCATCTGCACCACGGTCGGTTTCGACTTCAAGATCAAGATAATTGCGGTAATCTAACAACTCTTCGCCAATGGTTTTGCGGTGTACGTTGTCCCATATCAATATGTGGGTTCACACGTTTATGCAACATCGCAAGTGCTTCTGAGAAACTCAGTTTTTTTCGCTCTCAAACAGATCTTTGTGCTGTTCACGATCTCCACTCAACGCATTCAACAGCATTGCGTGTGTCTCGCGAATTTTTACATCTAAACGTACGCCTTTTTACTTGACCGAAAGCGATATTTTGTAAGCCTTGGTTCAATTCGAAGAATGCGATTTTGTTCACGCTGAATGGTTTTTCGTAAAAATATTTGCCACACTTTCTGCACTGATCGCCAATTTTTCTCACGACGAGTAAGCTCGTTCGTTAAGCGAAAAGTTCAATTTCCATCTGCTCAATCGCATCAATTGGGTCATCAGTTTCGGATAATATCTTGGCGAATACGCTCACGTAAATGGCGATACACTTCAATAAAGAATGCTACTTTCATTTCTGGTTTACGGCTATCTTCAGACGCTCGCAAACTATCACGCAAGTATTCGTTATTCGCCACAGCGGTACGTAATGCACCCAACGCTTTATCCGAAATCGAACGCAATTCATCCGATGAGTGATACGCCAATTCACGGCGGTTCAAACGTTTTTCCACATCGCTGTTGCGAGAAAGTTGTAACACCAAGCACCAGCTAGTTTTCGCCGCTACCACAGCGGCACGTTGATTTTTATAATCACGTTCGACTTTACGCACTCGCGACTAAGGTTCTCAATTTCTGCTTCAATGCTGCCCAACTGTTTATCAAGGAACGTTTTTGCGTGCACGTTGTTGACTTAAGCGTTGATGTAACTCTTCACGACGCTCACCAGCACGCTCTTCCGCCTGTGCATCACCACGTACGCCCTAGCATATCCATCTCGCGGATAAGCTCTGCTAATATCTGATTTTTCACCCTCATAGGCACTACGCAACCCCTGTTAAGGGTTTGATGGTATTGGCTGTATTGCGATTGTGCTTGGCGCAATTGATGACGAGCCCTGCTCTCGCGTTTGTTGAGCCTGCTCCAACTCCGCTCGTAGCTGTTTGGTTAAACAGGGAGCCTTCCACGCCCACTCGCATCTTCATAACTGAAATGCATGCGACGTTGCATTACATCTGATAAAGCAAACACTTTTTGTTGCAATGCTTTTTGGGTTTGTTTTCGCCTGTTTGTATTCTGTTTCCAGTTCTTCAAAACGGCTTGGATCATTACGAGCGAGCTGGCAATTGGCTCAAGCTGAACAATATAGTTGCCATATTGACGCACAAATTGCTCATCTTCTTCCGCTTCCGCCAATTGTTCACGGCAAATTTCTGCACGCTCAATTAACTCTTCGTCATCAAGTAAATCTGCAAGCGGTAACATTTTGCTTAACAATTGCAATTGTATTTTGACCGCATCTAATTGATTGCGAAGTTGCTGTTCGTTTCCGACCGCTTGATTAAGCTCTCGTTCAATTTCGCTACGCTCTGCTACAACTGCTTGCATCGCCTCTTCTGGATTGTCTTGGAAAGCGAGGTTTTAAATGCGTGCCCACGAATTGGCTTAAATGTTGATGCAAACGTTGGCATTTTTGCACATCAAACGAAAGTTCTGCGTGTTTTTCCGCCACTTCATCGCGTTCGGCTTTCAATGCTTCAACACGTTTTTCACGAGCGGCACGACCAAACAACGGCACAGCAGGGAATTTCGAATAACGCCATTGACGCTCTGACACTTTGACTACCACACCCTCATTCAACTCATCAGCACTAAAGACTGCATCATCAAAGGCTGTAGGATCTCCTTCGATTAAATAGAGATCATCTGGGCAATCATCTAAGGTTTCGAGCTGTGCTTTTACTACCTCTAAATCACGCACCACAATTGCGTGACGAGCCTCGCCATATAATGCGGAAAAAAATAAGGGGCATCTTCAAGTGATACATCATCATAAAGCTCAGAAAGCAACACGCCACCAAAGCGTTCTGCCAGCTGATTTAAACGCGGATCTTCCGAACCATCTGGTTGACTCAGTTGTGAAATCTCATCGCTTAATTGCTGTTCTTTACGAGCCAACGCATCACGAGTAAGTGTTGCTTCACGCTCTTTTGCCAGCATACTTTGCATAAATTGCATCACCGCTTGGCTTGCTTCAAATGTTTCACCACACTGCTCTTCCAAACGGATTAATGCCGATTGAGCAGCGTGCCACGCAGGGGCATTTTTTGCCAATTGGTTGTATTGAGTTTGGAGCTGTTGTAGCTGTTGGCGTTGGCTGGAGCGTACTTCAACAAGCTCGGCTAATTCTGCTTCTAAATCTTCGCGTTTTTGCTTGTTGCTCTTCAAAGTAATTTTCAAGCTCGTCTGCGTGGCTAAACTCACTTTGCGTTCTTTTGATTAAGCTCTGCCAACAAGCGTTTTTGTTTGCTGTTGTTGTTGCAAGCGTTGTTCAAGCTCGTGTAATTTCTGGCGTAATCCGACTGCTTGTGTCGCACGCATTTTTGTTCTGGGAAAAGCACTAAGCAGTGATTTAGCTTCCTCAAACGCTTGCAAGCGGTCTGTTTCGCCCACAATTTTGCAAACTAATTCATACGCTTTTTCAAATTGCTCTTTCGCCATATCTGAAACAGATAAGCACTGTTCTAAGTCGAACACTTGGTCGAGTCATTTCATCGGCTTGGGCTAAAAAAATTCTGCGTGGTAATCTTTCAATATTGTGTAAAGTCTAAATTCGCCAAACCTGAAAGCTGTTTTTGCTTTTTCAAGGAGCAGCAACCGCTTGTTGATAGTGCAAAGCACGGGTTTGTTGAGCATCTAATGCCTGCTGATAATCCGCAAGCTGAGCACGCAAATCTTTCCACGTGTGCTTCCGCATCATCGGCCTGGTGTTGAGCCATTTCCACTGCTTCAGAAACGTCTTCAATCGCCATTTGTTGCTCTTCAAGTTTCTCGTTGAGCTCTTCAACTTCATCTTGATAACGTTCTACTTTCTCTTGATGGCGTAATGCATTTTTGCACCAAGTTTAAATGATCATTCGCGGAATTAAATTCCGCTTCAAGCCCTTGTTCGGTGGCTTCAATTTCTGCTGATTCACGGCTAAATTCCACTAAACGATGTTGCTCAAGCTCACGCTTCGATTTTAAATTCGCCCACGCCTGACGAAAGCTTAACGCTTGTTGAATATTTCCCAAACGCTCGTTTGCGTGACGCATATAGTCCGCAGATACGTAATCGGTTGAATGGGTAATCAACTGCTTGAACATATCACGATCCGATTGCGTAACCTTGATCGCTTCAAGCGTCATACGGTTTTCACGCAATGCCGATTCCATATCTTGGAATGCTTGGCGAACACCAGTATTTTTCAGGCAATAAGTAATCGCGTAATGATTTGGTAATCACGCTGGAAATACCACCATAAAGTGACGCTTCGATCAATTTGTAGAACTTACTACGATCACTCGCTGAGCGTAAAACGTTTCAGCAATACTCCCACATCAAAACATAAAGCTGTGGTAATCGGTAATGGATTGATATTGCTTGAATTGAACGTCCGATTGCTCAAATTTTTCTTTTTACTTCATTCAATGCCAGCACGCGTGCTTTTTGCGCCCATTTGTTCGGTCAAAATATAGATAATCTGTTGTTCAAACGGAACGTTCTGCAATGAGAATGGACGAATATCCACTTTTTTGTCTCTGCCCAGAAATTTGTTGTAAACGGACTCCCGTGATAACACGCTGACCGCGAGAGTTCACGCTTTCCAACACTGCATAACAAACACCCGCTTTCAATTTACCGTATAACCTTTATCGCGGAGCTCGAAGTTGAACCTGCTTCAGTGGTGTGTTACGAAAGTTTAAAAGTGTTAAATCAGGAATTAAGGCAGTCACAAAACCTGCCATCGTAGTGGATTTACCTGCACCATTACCGCCCGAAAGCGTGGTGACTAATTCATCTAAATCAAAAGTGCGAGCAAAAAAACCGTTCCAGTTAATTAAAGTTAAAGAACGGAATTTACCACGCGAATTTTCGTGTGGCGAAAACCGCAAGCAGTGCATTTTTCTGCATTTTGCAAATCGGTTACTTGTTCTTCAAATAATTCATTTATTTCTGTCATGTTCTACTCTCTTTATTCGTCTGCACCATCTACAAAATCATCTTCATTTTCGACCGCTTGCTCTGTTATTCCAGATTCAGCACTCGGTACAGTTGCTTCACCGTCGCGAATTAGGCGAAGTTGTGCTTCGCGGTAATCATCTCCTGTGCGAACATCCGCACCAAAAACGGAAAACAGAAACGGAAAATTACAAATTTCTTGCTGTTTTGATCGCCAATACGGGTAATTATTCAATACGAGCCAAGCGACGCAATGCTCCGCTAACTTTTTCGACCAATTTAGCCTTATCTAAATCTGAACCTATCGAACGTGGATTTACCGCTTTTAACAATTTTTGTTCATCAGCAAGATTCAACAACTCTTCATAAACATCATCATAGCTAAACACACCTTGTTGTGCCAAGCGTTCTGGACTCAAATAGAGGTAGCACAATACTTTACCCACCAACATCTCCATTTCAGACATAGCAGCACGGTTAATCAAGGTTGAAGCACGTGGGCGAGGTAGAAAAATCCTTCTGGTGCACGGATGAGATCCACGTGATAGCGGTTGTAAAACTGCTCAAGTTCTGCTTGGAAATCCATCAAAAATGCGTGTTCATCAAAGCAAATCAATCACTAATGTGACGACCTGCACGCAATTGGCTATCAAGGCTTGGAAAAATTGGATTTGCAATCGCCACCGCTAATTTAGTTGAAATCACATCTTGAATATTTTTCTGTCATAATTTTTCTCTTTTTGCTTGATTACTGATATTGATCAATCACGTGGGACTTGCACTTCCGCCCCTGTCTCGTTAATCGCTTGCCATTCTGGATAAAACCGCTTGGCTATCTAAACTTGCCATACCCAAATTTACTTGCTTGATCTACGATAATACGTGCCACATCAAAATGGCGAGAATGTGGATAGCGAGCCAATTGTTCACGTAAAAACCACACCTAAGTCGATTGGCTTACCTTCCGCTATAAATTGTGCAAGATAAGCCTGCATCATTGCCACGATTTTGCTCTTGTACATCGCCGATGGATTGATATTCCAACTCGGTTGGTAATTCACCAACCGCTATCTGCTTCGTTAAATTCAGTTTCATCATCACGCAAATCCAGGAGCGATTCTGCTTTCGCGGTGTAAAGCATCCAAGGTGCATCAAAATAATCTTGAATAGATTGACGCAAACGCTGACCAAATACACGATTTTTATCCATATCAATCGCGGTACGAATAAATTTATGCACGTGACGATCGTAAACCAATCCAGATCGATTGCCTGCTGCCCCAGCTCATAATACGGTCTAATTTATTTTTGCAGATTAACCACTAGCTGATCGATGAAATCTAAATCATAACGACCAATTAAACAGCTTTTGAACACGCAATAGCTGTGCTTGCAATTGTCACCTGTTGCATTCAACGTATCTTGCAACTCTCGCAGATTGCCCGATGTTTCGTCTAATAATTGTTCACAACTAATAATTGCCTCGTGCCAGTTTTTGACTTAAAAGATTCGCAATTCGCTCACGAATTTGATGCTGGTTTTCATCCATAACACGTTGGGAAAGATCGATGCTATCAAAAATTTCTGCCACCGAATATTTTAAGCGGTGCAAACACATTATTTCGCCAATGGCGTTCATCGCCGCCCTCTTCGGCAGCAAGAGATGCTTTTTTTGGATTTCACTTGCAACAATCGAAAGCTGAATAGAAAGACGCAAACTAGAAAACTCACGCTGACGGATATAGTAGTTCGACCAATTCCACCGCAAGCGGCGTAACACGATAAATCGCTAAACCTTCAGTAAATTCGCTAGAAAAAGCGGTTTAAAAGGCGTTGTTTTACTGAGATCATTGATCGCATTATTTGCACGCTGATTGATTGTATTGTCAGCTTGTTTAAAGGCTTGAGAAACGTAGCGGAAAAAGATCAACTAAATCACTTTCAAGTAATTCACCATCGTTCTGTTCTTGGTTAAAATAGAAATCGCTAATAAAAAGGCAAGGCGTTCAGGAAGAAGCGAAAGCGAAAATTCACTCTCTTTCGTCCAATGGATAAGTTCTGGAATAGTGTGTGCCAATTCGTTCTGTGCAGTCAGCATAAGGCTTATATTCGTATATTCAAAAATGGGATTTATTGTACCCGTAAAGCTCAACAAATAGAAATTAGAAATCATAAGCAAAAATAAACCTAGCCAGAGCTAGGTTTATTTTATCTTCTACTCTTTATTCTACATTTTTGCTTTAAACAGCATAATCAACACTAACATTGTTATACCCTGCCGTAATAAAAACCGAGTAACCCTGATTCAGTGAAACCTACAACTAAGTAACCGATCACCGATGCTGCGGCAACTAACAACGCATAAGGCAATTGTGAAAGCACGTGATCCATATGGTTACATTGAGCACCCGTTGAAGATAGAATTGTTGTGTCTGACACTGGAGAACAGTGGTCACCACATACAGCACCTGCCATTACAGCTGATAAACAAGGGATAATTAAGCTTGGATCAGAATGCATCGCCATTGCTGCACCAATCGGTAGCATAATACCGAACGTCCCCCAACTTGTGCCTGTTGAGAATGCCATTGCAGAAGCAAGTACGAATAAAATCGCTGGTAAGAACGCTGGTGAAATGTTACCTGCCACTAAACTTGAGAGATATTTGCCCGTTTGCATATCACTTACAACACCGTTGATTGTCCACGCGAAGAAAAGAATTAAAATCGCACCAGACATCATTTTTACACCCGATCCATAAGCTTTCATGTAATCGCCTACAGAAATATGACGACGCATTAATAGACAAAGTGTGAGTACGATAATACTTGCTACGCCACCTGTTACTAATGAAATACCAACAGTAGTATTTTCAAATGCACCTCAAAAATAGTAAATGGATTGCCCGATTCAACAAGTGCATCGCCACCTGTTTTACGCATCATTGTTACCGTACCAGATAATTAATGCTAAGATTGGAAGAACTAAATCGCGTACGCCCGCTTCTGAAGAACCTCGCTGCTCAGATGATTTTTCTTCTTGGCTCATTGCATTATGTTCAAAAACGTGTCATAGAACCAATATCAAACGAGGAAAGAGCTACGAAAAACACTCATAGAATTGAGACAGGTGCATAGAAGTTCATTGCACTCATCGTTACAAACGCACCCTAATGGTGTGTAGCCTGTAATAGAGTGTTGTAGCTAATAACCAGCGATAGTGTGATGATGTAAGCTCCCCAACTTGAAATTGGCATTAATCACACACATCGGTGCAGCAGTTGAGTCTAAAATATAAGCGAGTTTTTGCAGTGATACTAAATTTTATCAGTCACTGGGCGAGCAATTGCCCCTACGGCAAGACTGTGGAAATAATCATCAATAAAGTAACAAATACTAGAGCAAGCTGCCATTAATTTTGCACCACGTCTGCCTTTTACTTTCGCTGAGCCCAGTTTGCAAAGGCTTGGTTTGCACCAGAAACGCTTAGTAAAGACGTTAAAATGCCTAATAATATTAAAAATAAAATAATATTGATATTGTTACTATTAAAGCCCTCTTCGCCACCTTTATAAAAGCAAAAGAAACTACACTATTTTTAAATATAAAACAGCATCAAGCACATTACCGTCAGATAACATTAATGCACCGACAATACTACCTAAACTTAATGAAATTAAAACACGTCTAGTTGCAATCGCAAGTAGAAGTGCAATCTAACGCTGGTACAACAGACAAAAGCGATGATGAATAATCAACAAGATTCATAAAACCTCTAATTTATTAAAAGATATTTTTATAACGTCATTGAATCTACTGAATGTATGTTACTCAGGAAGGCAAATAAAGGGAAGGATAAAGGGAAATATCCTCACCTAACTTACAGCTAGCACTCCGCAGTGATACAAAAGAATATCAAAACTGCAGACAGTGTCGTCCCTTTCGGCAACGACCCCAACCAACCAAGATGACGCCTGATTGATTTCGGCAAAGATACACCTTTCATTTTTTCCTCCTCGTTTTCCACTCAGAAAAAGTACTTATCGTGTTGCACCTCTACAATTGTAGGATTTAATAAAAGATTACCTGAAAGAGAAACATTAAACAAGCGAAAATTTTTCAGCATTTTGGCGTTATTTTTGAATATTTTAAATTTAAATGATTTACCTTAGATAAAATATATTACGGTAATATATTCGCACCTTCAGTCTCATAATTTATATATTTATAGGAGATCATATGTCTGAAACATTAAAACATTATCTAATATTCGTAGTTTACGTGTACCAGCTCATGAAAGCATCTCTTGAACAACTAGAAACACTATTAGAAAAATTAACTATTGTTATTGAAGAAAAACGTGAAGGACGTAAAAAGCAGGGAATTAGAACAAAGCAAAATTTTTAGAAAAGCTTAAATAAATATAAAGAGATGTTAGCTCAAGATGGCATTTCAGCTGATGAATTAACATCATTACTGAGTAATGCTCCTGTTGAAAAGAAAATCACGTAAACCAATCGCTCTCGCCCCCACTTGCTAAATATAAATTCGTTGATGTTAATGGCAATGACTTGGACAGGTCAAGGTCGCACCCCCGTGAACTAGTTGGTAAAAATTTATCTGAGTTTGAAATTTGATGACTATCTAAAAGCATGAATATCTATTCATGCTTTTTATTCCTAAAACCATCCATTAGAAATTAGATAAATTAAGTTTTCTGAACAAAAACTCATAATATATCAACAAGACTCCTGTGAATATTATTATCTGAATAGACACTTCCAGACAATATCACCTCTTAATCATTCTTCTTACTGAGATCTATAAATATATTCGTGAATACACTTATTTTTGTCCTCTATAGCCATTTTGATGATTCAAGATAAAATAAAGGACTCTGCTCGTAATTACAGAAGCCGAGGCCCTTAATCTTCTTTCAGTTCATTTCTGAATCGTAACGAGAGCTACTTATAAACTACTCTTTTTGATTTCCAAAACCAACGGATCAACACCACGATGAATAAGCTCCTGATGCTCTTCGATACAGAAAACAGGTTCTTGTTTTGCTTTTAGCTGACGAACATAATCTTTTAAAATTCGCCACACGATAGGAGAGGAGGATTAAGATAGCAATTAAATTGATGATTGCCATGGTCGCCATTACTGTATCAGCGAATGCCCAAACAATACCGCCATCACGCACTGCCCAAAAGTAACGAAGAATAATACAATTACTCGAAACTCCATACAAACCACGCTTTATTCTTGATGTGGCGGATATTCATTTTCTGCGTCAGCGTAGTTACCGATAATTGAGGTGTAACGAGAATAATAACAAGATGCAAATGCTGGAAATGCACGCCAAAATTCATAAAGTGATATTGTAATGCAGTTTTGGGTAGTCTCTACTCCTTTTAGGTTTCATTGCCATAGTTGTCTGACATTAAGATGATAACAGCTGTACAAGTACAAACTACAATAGTATCCACAACATACACCAAAACATTTGGATTAAGCCTTGGCTCGCTGGGTGTTTTTGCATCAGATGTTGCCGCTGAGTTTTGGTGCAGAACCCATACCAGCTTCGTTTGAGAATAAGCCACGTTTAATCCCCATTAACATTGTTTTAGAAACAATACTTCAAACATACCTGCAACTGCTGAGAAAATCAAAGGCACTTGAGTTATCATCGATAAAATTTCAGGAACCTTACTGATATTCATTCCAAGAATATAACTGCAATAATCCAAATAAAATAACGCCATTATTGATTTGCTAACTTTTGCGGAAACTTGTCCGATACGTTTAACTCCCCCAGCGATAATAATAACTGCTGTTAAGATTACAAGCACAATACCCACTGATTCAGCATCCCAAGACCATGCCTTACTCGTTGCTGCGACAATAGAGTTAGATTGAACAGCGTTAAACGCAAAACCAAATGTAAGATTAGTAATCCCGCAAATGCAATCGCAAGACGGTTTATCAAACCTCGAGTAATGTAATACGCAGGACCACCACGGAACATTCACATTTGAATCACGGGTTTTGTAAGCTGTGCAAGTAAGATTCCGCAAAATGCAGAACTCATACCCGGTAACGCAGTGATCCACATCAAAATACTGCTCCTGGCCCTCTAATGCGATTGCAGTTGCAACCTCAATGTTACCTCACACCACGTAAGACTAGCTAAACCTGTAGTAAAAGGCTTGAAAGTAAAGTTAAAGAATCGCCATCAGCCGCACGCCCACCCCACATTTCACGTAAACTTTGTGGAAGTAATCGCAGTTACTAAACCCGTTGTGATAGTAGCATGCCTGTGCCTAAAGCAGGAGAAACTCGTAATATCCCAAATTGGTCCATCTAATGTATTGGCGATCCAGTTTAAAAATGGCTCAAAGCCTGAAATAATAAAATCCATAAGACCTCTCAGTAGCGATTTGCATTGTAACCCTTTAGATTTTGAAAACTAATGCTTTTTATAAAAGAAAGTATCTAAAAGCAAATTGCTTATAAAAGAAACTGATCTAGATAAAACAAAGCCCCCAATAAAAGGGGCTATAAAACTCAACGTAAATTAACGTTTTTCGCTTTTTGCATTTTGGAAGGTCTGTAATTGAGCCTTCAAACACTTCTGCTGCTAAACCAACAGATTCATGAAGCGTTGGGATGGGCGTGGATAGTTAATGCGATATCTTCAGCATCACAAGCCCATTTCGATTGCTAAACCGATTTCGCCCTAATAATTCACCACCATTACTACCTACGATCGCACCACCCTAATACACGGTGAGTATCTTTATCGAAATTAAGTTTAGTCATACCTTCTAGAACATTCTGGAAGCAATCGCACGACCTGATGCGGCCCATGGAATTTCAGCCACTTCATGTAGTTTAAGCCTTCTTGCTTTACACTCTTTCTGTTTTACCTACCCAAGCCACTTCTGGCCTCAGTATAGGCGATTGATGGGAATCACTTTCGGATCGAAGTAGTGTTTTTGTCCTGCAATCACTTCTGCATCAGCATGACCTTCGTGCACACCTTTATGTGCTAACATTGGTTTGTACCCTACGATATCACCGATTGCGGCGAAGATGTGTCACGTTGGTACGCATTTGTTTATCGACACGGATGAAACCCGCTCATCCACTTCAACACCCTGCTTTACCTGCATCAATCAATTTACCGTTTGGTGTACGACCGATAGCAACAAGTACAGCATCATAACGTTTAGTATCGTTACATGCTTTACCTTCCATTGAAACATAGATACCGTCATCTTTTGCTTCAACTGCAGTTACTTTCGTTTCAAGCATTAACTTGAATTTTTTCTCGATTTGTTTGGTGTAGATTGCTACCACATCTTTATCTGCTGCGGGATAACTTGGTCGAACATTTCAACCACTTCAATCTCTGAACCTGAGAGTGATACACTGTACCCATCTCTAAACCGATGATACCACCACCCATGATAAGAAGTTTTTTCGGTACTTCTTTTAATTTAAGTGCATCTGTTGAATCCCAAATACGTGGATCTTCGTGTGGGATAAATGGTAATTGAATTGGACGAGAACCCGCTGCGATAATGGCATTATCAAATTTAACAGTAGTTGGGTTACCATCACGGTCACGTGCAACTAATGATGTTGGGATCAGTAAATGCTGCTAAGCCTTCAACTACAGTCACTTTACGTGCTTTTTGCCATACACTGCTAAGCCACCAGTTAATTTAGCGACTACAGCTCTTTTTACCTGCGAACTTCATCTAAATTGATGGTTGGTTCACCAAAGTAAATACCGTTTTGGTTGCGTGTTTTGGCTTCTTCAGTTACTTTTAGAAACGTGTACTAACGCTTTTGATGGAATACAACCTACGTTTAAACATACCCCACCTAAAGTTGAATAACGTCTCAACAGAACGGTTTCTAAACCTAAGTCTGCTGCAACGGAACGCTGCTGAATAACCTGCAGGGCCCTGCACCAAGTACAACCACTTGTGTTTTAATTTCTTTACTCATATCTTTTTCCTTTTGCAAGACGGTAAACGATCATGTCAATGTATCTTGACACATGCGGTCGCTTACTGCAGATACTTTGCGTAAATTACACGACCTCAAATTTTGACATTACTAAGCGACGAATATCTGCTAATACAGCCCGTTGATGTAGCTTAGAAGCGAGCACCATCAGCACCATCGATCACGCGGTGATCGAATGATAGTGATAATGGGAAGCATTAAGCGTGGGCTCGAAATTCTTTACCGTTCCCAAACTGGTGCCATTTCGGATTTAGATACACCTAAAATTGCCACTTCTGGTGCATTCACGATTGGAATGAAGTGGGTTGTGCAATACCGTCCCTAGGCTTGAAATGGTGAAACATCTCCTTGCATATCTGAGACCGTGAAATTTGCCATCACGTGCTTTTTCGAGACTTCCATCAATCTCACGAGATAGTCTGATAATGCCTTTTCTTGTTCATGTTTTGAATACAGTGCATTTCGACTAAACCATTAGGCGTATCTACCGCCACACCAATGTTGATGTATTTCTTAATTGTTAAGTTTTTGACCATCTTCAGAAATTGAGCTGTTGAAACGAGGAACGCTTCTAACGCTTTCGCAAACCGCTTTCATAATGAACACAACTGGCGTAATTTTTCACATCCAGTTTTTGTTTTTCAACAATCTTGTTCTGTTCTTTACGAAATGCTTCAAGTTCTGTGATGTCTGTACGATCGAAGTATGACATGATGGAATCATTACCCAGTTACGGTGTAAGTTCGCACCTGAAATTTTGTTGATACGGCAATTCAACTTCTTCACTTCACCGAATTTGCTGAAGTCAACTTTTCGGCCATGGTAATAAGCCTAAATCAGCACCATTCGCTACACCGTTACCCAGCTGCTGCAGCAGTTGAAACAGTACTCTGTTTCAAAGCGCTTAACTGCAGTTTTCACGTAGCTTCGATGTCTTCTTTTTAACGATACGACCTTTTTACGACACTGTACCTTTTCACTTTGTCTAAAGTTTACGCCGAATTCACGTAGCTAGACGGCGAATCACTGGTGTTGCTGTGCGTAACGCTGCACTTGCTACTACTTGCTCTTGGCAATACCTGCAACGTTACCGCTTTGTGCTGGCTGGCGCTGCTGGAGCGAGAAGTGGTTGCTGAGCTGCTGGCTTGGGTAACAGGAGCTGCTGCAGGTGCTGCCGCTAACTTAAAGCGCATAATTAATGAGACCAGTTGATACTTTATCGCCTGATTTCACTAAAATTTCTTTTTACTACACCTGCGAATGGTGCGGGTACTTCCATTGATGCTATCACCTTCAACGGTAATTAAAGATTGCTCTTCTGAAACCGTATCGCCCACTGCAACCATAATTTTCTAGTTACGTTTACTTCATCGCCACCGATATCTGGTACATTTACATACTTTAATTTGCTGCTGCTGAGTGCTGCTAGGCGCTAGCCGCTCGAGCTGGTAGCAACTTCGGCTGCTGGCGCTGCAGATGCGTTTCAAATTTCACCAGTAAGTTTACCAGTAGAAACTTTATCACTACCGTTGATTAAAAATTTCTTTTAACTACGCCTGCGATTGGGTGCTGGGTACTTCCATTGAAGCTTTGTCGCCTCAACGTTGATGATAGATTGGTCAACTTCCACTGAATCACCTACTTTTTACCATGATTTCAGTCACGTTACTTCATCAGCCACCGATATCTGGTACATTAACTTCAACAACTGCTGATGCTGTTGCAACTGATGCTGGAGCTGCTGCTACAGGAGCTTCAGCAGCTGGTGCTGCACCTGCCGCTTCAATACTAACATTGGTGAACCTGTGGTTTGCTTTATCGCCCACTTTTACTAAAACTTCTTTAACCACGCCCTGCTTCTGGTGCTGGTACTTCCATTGAAGCTTTATCGCCTTCAACATTGATGATTGATTGATCTAGCAGAGATGGTATCGCCCACGTTTACCATCACTTCTGTTACGGTAACTTCATCGCTACCGATATCTGGCACATTAATTTGTTTTTGACATTTTGGTAATCCTTGTTGATGGGTAGAAATCTCTCTCCCATTTTACGGAGAGAGCTTTATTTGACGATCATTATGCGTATAACGGGTTAATGCGATCTCACGTTCATCCGAATTTCGCGATAGCATCTAGCAACCACTTGAGCGTTGATGCGCTGCTTCTTTCGCTAATTGAGAAAGTGCAGCATACTACCACATAGCGTGCATCTAGCTTCGAAAGTGTTCACGTAAGTTTGCACGACTGTCTGAACGACCGAAACCAGTCCGGTACCTAACACGTGATGAGTGACGAAGCGGTACGAATGCACGGATTTGATCCGCGTCACGCTTTCACGCTAGTCTGTTGATGCTACTGTTGGTAAGATCTGCTAATAGCTTGAGCAACATATGGTACGCGTTGTTCCGCTGTTGGATGTAATAGGTTCCAACGTGCTGCATCGTGACCTTCACGTGCTAATCTCATTGAATGATGGTGCTGAGAAATACATCTGATGTTACACCAAAGTCATTTGCAGGATTTGTGCTGCTTCACGAACATGACGCATAATCGCCTGAACCTAATAATTGAACATGGCCTTTGCTTTACCTTTCAGCCGTTTCAAATTTGTATAAACCTTTACGGATGCCTTCTTCTACGCCTTCTGGCATTGCTGGCTGATCCATCACTTCGTTTAATGTGGTCATGTAGTAGAACACGTCTTCTTGTTTTCACTCGCACATACGGTTGATACCGTCTTGCATAGATTACTGCAACTTCAAACTGAAATGATGGGTCACAAGTATCTACAGTTAAGGGATGATACCAGCTTGGATATGGCTGTGACCATCTTCGTGTTGTAAACCTTCACCGTTTAAGGTTGTACGACCAAGTACCACCCACCATGAAACCACGTGCTAATTGGTCACCTGCTGCCCACATCATCACCAACACGTTGGAAACCAAACATTGAGTAATAGATGAAGAATGGAATCATCGGTTGGTTATTAACAGAGTATGAGTTCGCTGCTGCTAGCAAGATGCTGTCGCACCTAATTCATTGATACCTTCTTGTAGCACTTGACCATCTTTTTGCTTCGCGATGAGTAAGTCACTAAGTCACGATCTGAAGGAACATAGTTTTTGACCATGTAGGTTATAAATACCGATTTGACGGAACAAACTCCTTCCATACCAAAAGTACGTGCTTCATCAGCAATCATTGGAACAATAGTTTTACCAATGATTTTTATCTTTTAATAAGATATTTAATGCACGAGTAAACGCTCATTGTGGTTGAAATACCACGAGTTGTTCTTCTTAATGCTTTAAATTCTTCTAATGCGGTACTTTTATATTCTACATCAAATTTAGGGACGACGAGCAGGGAACATAACCGTTTAATGCTTTACGGTGACCATGTAAATATTCATACTCGTGGAGTGCCTTCAGCAAATTTAATGTATTCTAAGTTTTTCTACTTGCTCATCAGTCAATGGTAAATTAGAAGTAGTCACGGAAACCTTTAAGGCTTTTCGTAAGACATTTTTAGATTGGTGAGCGGTGTTTTTACTTTCCGCTTCAGGGATTTTATAACCTTTAACTTGTGTGCTAAAATCACAACTGGCTTGGTCGCTTTTTGTGCTTTTGCATAAGCTGCGTATAGTTTTTCGCTATCGTGTGCACCACGGCGTAATGCCCAGATTTCATCATCTGTCATATCGCTACTAATGCTGCAGTTTCTGGGATAACGGCCAAAGAAGTGTTCACGCACGTAAGCACCATCTTTGATTTGAAGGTTAAAGTAGTCACCATCAACCACTTCCATCATTAATTGAGTTAATTTACCTGAAGTGTCTTTAGCGAATAATTTATCCCAGCTGCTGCCCCCTAATACTTTTGATTACTTCCCAGCCAGCACCCAGTGAAATAAACCTTCTAATTCTTGAACGATTTTACCGTTACATTAACTGGACCGTCTAAACGTTGTAAGTTACAGCTGATAGTAGAAAGATTAGGTTATCTAAGTGTTCACGTGCTGCGAAAGTTAATGCACCTTTAGACTCGATTTCATCCATCCTCGCCATCGCCTAGGAATGCTATACTTTTTGATCTTTCGTATCTTTTAAGCCACGGTTATCTAAGTATTTTAAGAAACGTGCTTGGTAGATTGCGTTTACTGGACCTAAAACCCATTGAAACGGTTGAGAATTGCCAGAAATTCAGGCATTAATTTAGGATGTGGGTATGAAGATAAACCGTCTGCAAAAGCTTCTTGACGGAAGTTATCCATTTGCTCTTCAGTTAAACGACCTTCTAGAGAATGCACGTGCATACATACCTGGTGCGTGACGCGGAAGAAAATTAAGTCGCCACCGTTTTTCTCCGTTGCGCTTTGAAAAGTGGTCATAACACACTTCACTACATGGTTGCTGCTGCCTGATAAGTCGAGATATGACCACCCTAAGTCAAGATCTTTCTTCTGACTACGTAAAACCATTGCGATCGCATTCCAACGTACCGCAGAACGGATACGACGCTCGATTGCGTGATCACCTGGGTAAGCAGGCTGCTCAGATGCTGGGATGGTGTTTCACGTAATCAGTTGTATACACCTGTTGGTAATGAAAACGCCATTTGTACGAGCTGACCAATAACTTGCTCAATGATGTATTGAGCACGCTCAACGCCTTCTTCACGGATTAATGAATCTAATGATTGCCAACCAATCTTGAGTTTCGATTGGATCTACGTCATTTGCTAAAATCTCTGCCATAGGTTTTTCCCTCTAATGTTATTAACTATGAATGGATAATAGAGCAAAAATGGGCCTCTATCGTTTGCTGAAATGTTATGCACAAGCCTTAGCAACAGCTGCATACTCAACTAAATTGCTTTGCAAAAGTTATTAAGAGCTATCACATAGCGAATATCTATTTGATTTACAAAGGTTTTCTCTAAAAAGTGAAAATGTTGTAAAAAATGTAGATAAATTTTTAAATTAAAGATAACAAAACAGCTGTTTTGTCTATGACCTGTGCAATAGGGAAGATAAACTGAGCATTTAATCAAGCTTTAATCTCTCTTGCTAAATCTTGAATTAATTTTGGTCCCACGTAAATCATCCCTGAATAGATTTGCAACAGTTTTGCTCACATCAATCTTTTTCTTGACCTGATGCAACGGAATGAATACCACCACTACCAATGATAGGGACACATCCCATTTAGCTTTCTTTTGGCAAGCGTGCGAATTAAGCAGAGTACTTAACGCACTCCAATGGTTTGCCACTTACTCCACCTTTGCTGTTCGGCATTTTTCATTCCAGCCACAGGCTCGCGAGAAAGCGTAGTATTTCCTGCAATCACGCCATCAATGCGATGACGAATCAGACTATCTGCCACCAGAAGCAATTTCTTCCTCGTTTTAAATCAGGTGCAAATTTTTCAAAACAAGCGGTTTGTATTGCCCAGAATTTTTAGCGAAAGTGCAGCTTGTTCTGCTTTCAATGATTTTAATAAATCGTCTAATGCCTCACCATACTGCAAACTGCGTAGATTCTTAGGTGTTAGCGAAGAAATATTCACGGTAACATAATCAGCGTGTTCATACAGACTTTACGCAAACAGATTTGATAATCGTCTAATGCTCGCTCAATCGGAGCTAATCGCATTCTTACCAATGTTAATGCCTAAAAATACCGTCGTTTTTGATTTTTAACATTTTCTACTAACACATCAACGCCTAAGTTATTAAAAGCCATTACGGTTAATAATTCCTTCTCGCTTCCACTATACGAAACTGGCGCGGCTTCGGATTGCCATCCTGTGCTAAAGGCGTTACTGTGCCTACCTCTAATAAAAGCCAAAAACCTACTGCCAAAACCATCAATGGCTTCTCCATTTTTGTCTGCCCCTGCGGCTAAACCAATCGGATTTTTGAATTTTAAACCCATTACTTCGGTTGGATTTTGTGGCATAGGTAAAATAGGAAAAGGCAGATTTCCTGCTAATTTAAGCAATTGAACGGTGAAATGATGTGCCGTTTCAGGCTGCATAGAAAATATACAATTTGAACAAGAGTACATAAACCCGAAAATCATAGAAAAAACCCAATCTTTCGACTGGGTTTAAAAATTAAACATCAAACATTGCTGAAATCGATTCTTCATTGCTGATATCGGCGAATCGCTTCTGCAAGCATACCTGATAATGTTAACGCACGGACTTTGTTGAGTGCTTTAATTTCATCGAAAGAGGGATTGTATCCGTTACTACCACTTCATCTAATGCAGGATTTGCCAAGTTTTTCGCAGCTGTGCCTGATAATACTGCGTGTGGTGGCATAAGCAAAACACTTTCGTTGTACCACGTTCTTTAACGCTTCTGCCGCTTTTCACTAAAGTACCGCCTGTATCGATCATATCATCCACGAGAATACAATCACGACCAGCCCACATCATCACCAATGATATGCATGACTTGAGAAACATTTTGCTTTTTGGACGACGTTTGTCGATGATTGCCATATCCGCATCGTTTAATAATTTTGCAATTGCGACGCGCACCACACCACCGATATCTGGTGACACAACAATTGGATTATTTAGGTTAGTTTTGAAGAATATCATTGATAAGCACAGGAGAACCAAATACGTTATCCACTGGCACATCAAAGAAACCTTGTATTTGTTCTGCATGAAGGTCGCCAGTTAAAACACGATCTACACCACACTCTGAAAGAGAAATCAGCAACCACTTTTGCCGTAATTGGTACGCGTGCTGAGCGGAACACGGCGGTCTTGACGAGCATAACCAAAATAAGGAATAACTGCGGTAATACGACCTGCTGAAGCACGGCGTAATGCGTCTACCATGACAGATCAATTCGCATTAAGTTATCATTCGTAGGTGCACAAGTTGATTGCACGATAAATACATCTGAACCACGTACATTTTCGTTAATTTGCACTGAATTTCACCATCGCTGAAAACGACCAACTGTCGCATCACCAAGAGATATAAAGAGTGTTCTGCAATACGTTTGGCAAGTTCTGGCGTTGCATTACCTGCAAACAATTTAATATCTGGCATTGGAATAGATCCTTTGGGATGAGTGGGTTAAAAAGACATTGGTGTAACGGTGAGATGTTCGCCCTTTTGCCACAAAAGCCAAACACATTCGCTGGTCTTTGAGCAAAAACGGCATGAGCTTCCTCAATACTGTCAAATTCAGAAAAGATGCAAGCCCCCGTTCCCGTTAAACGGAACTGAGCATATTTTACCAATTTTTGACATCAATTCTTCAACCTCGAAGCCATAATGATCTCGCACAACTTTTTCGCAATCGTTTTCCCATTTTGTATTTAATAACACATCCATCGTCCGTTTGAGGTGTATTACGGGGCAAATTCGGATCGCGAAAAACAGCAGGGGTTGAATCGAAACATCGGGCTTCTGACACCATACACCATTTTTCCACAGGTTCACGGTGTTAAAAAACCTCCCCTACTCCTTCCGCAAAGGCAGCGAAACCTCGCACAAAAATCGGCACATCTGCCCCAAGGAAAAAGCCCTATTTCTGCCAACGCTCAGGGATAAACCCGTTTGCCATAAATGGTTTAATCAACTAACACACGTTGCAGCATTTGAAGAACCACCGCCAACACCACCGCCCATCGGCAGAATTTTTAGTTAGACGAATTCTCGCTCCCCTGTACAGCGGTCTTTTCTTTGCAATAATTTTGCAGCACGATAAATCGAGTTCTGCTCTTTCGGTACATCCGAACGATTTCATCTAATAATTGAATTTCTCACCATCGTTTGTCACTTCAAAAATCTAATTCATCGCCAAAATCCAAAAATTGGAAAAGCGTTTGTAATTCGTATAGCCATCAGGACGTTTGTCTGTAACATATAAAAGAGATTTAATTTTGCAGGGCTAGGTAATTTCATTAGTGCGTCCAATTATCAACACGAATTTTTACAGGTTTTGAGAGCATTTTCCGAAGTACAATCAATTTCGAGTAAATTAGGCATGCGAGTTTCATCATACGAAAACGTAAGTCACTTTCCAAACTCCCCATTCAACAGATAACTCAATTGGGCTAATTGGCGTTTTCATTTTACCACATAATTTCCTTCTTTTTCAGGCAAGCCTTTCAGCCAATAAGCGAACTGATCAATAGGAAATGAAACACCAATAATTTCTTGCATTAACGCATCAATATCACGATCAGAGCGGCTATTCCCTTCACTATCTGACACGGTCAAGCCACGTGCATTACGATGTAATTTCAATGATTTACTCGAGAGATTAGACAAGCTCCAAACCAAAATTGCTCGCATTTTTGTATTGCCAATCAAAATGTGAGGAAAAAGCGTTCTTCTGGTGAAATATAACCAAACTGCCTCTTTCGCTTGGTAACCACTGATTTTTCAAGCTGAGCAGATGAGCTTGCCACCGCGGATCATTATGCGGAATTTGAACGGTAGGATGCTCAATTTGAGTCGGTGCATCCAAACACCGATTGACAACCGACAAAGAAAAAGCGAAAGACTCAACGAGCCAAGAAAAAGTTTTTTCATACTTATCATATAAATAAAGCGGTTTGATTTGAGTAAAATTTTGTAAATTCTACTCTACAAATCTCACCGCTTATTAATTTTCATTAAGTGAATGACTAAACGTGCGATTGATTATCTGGCAATGTGCCTTCAATCTCTTCTACTAATTCTCCATTTTGAAAAAGACATAACCGCCGTTTTTCATCTTGATCCAATTTTTCATTTTTAGTAAGTGGCTGAGTAGCAATAATAGTCACTTTATCATTTCAGTGGTGTATTTGCTAAAATCGATTTCTACATCATCATCACGTAATGCCTTGCGAAATGGTGCCTTACGTGTCACATAATAAAGTCTAGTTGAGCAACGAGCAATCATCCAATGCCCGTTCGACATAATGAAATTAAACACGCCGTGAGTAGCAATATCAGAAGTAATCTCGACTACCGCATCAAATGTCTTTCTCGCTCGGCTTTTTATCAAACCGTTCACGCAAACGAGGAGACAATGCAACAGAATGCCGCTTCCGAGTCTGTCGTACCAATCGGTTGATAATGGCAATCAGCACAAGGTCGAACGCCTTCCACCGTGCCATTATGAGCAAAAACCCAGTTTTCACCCCACAGTTCGCGAATAAAGAGTGGGTGTTTTCCAAATTCACATCACCACGTGTTGCCTTACGAATATGCGAAATCACGTTCAAATGATTTAATTTTATATTGGCTGATTAAATCCGCCATTGGTGAAGAAGCTCTGGACGGTTATCACGAAAGATACGTACGCCCTTACCTTCAAAAAGCGATACCAAAACCGTCAGTATGCTGATCAGTTAACCCTGCCCGTCGCCGAAAACCTTCAAAAGAGAAAGTAATATCGGTCGGTGTATTACAATTCATTCCTAATAATTGACACATAATTCCACTTCTTAAAATATTTCTGAAAAATGACACTCTATTTTGGTGAATTATTCAAATGATTTCAATAGGAATTGATCAAAAATTAGAGCTAAAACTTATTTCTTGCTACTTTTTGGAATAAATCCAAGTAATCAATACTTTTTACCATATCTCTGCATTTTCTATCAAGAAGTTATAAAATGGTCAGCTCTTAGCTTCACTCCGTAATTAGTGCAAGAAACCAATTAAAAAGGTGAAATTGTTTAAATTGAAGCTAGATCTTGAAGTAGGTAAAGAAGCTATTCTATCATCAAAGCAATGTCTGTAATAGTGAGCGTAGAATAATGTAGAAGAAATACAAAAATGGCTGAGATTCTTAAAATCTAGCCATTTTCATTTTCAGTTAATACTGTAAGACTCTGTATAAAGGAATCAATCCTCGTTTTAACATTCTGCTTACGCCACTACCATAATTGGTACCAAAGCGAAGTTCGAAATTAACCCCAAATTTATTGTCGTAAAAATAAGTCGTTAATCGTATCGCTTTTTGCGTTTGAAGGTGTTGCAACTAATTTACGAGCAACATAAACATTCGCCGTCCAACAACAGGTGTTATAGTTCATTGAGAACTGGGTTTCTACTGGTTTTTCAACGCAATATCTTGGTAATGGCTAAACATTGCGGCAACGTTATCCGTTAATTCCACGCCACGATACCACCAAGCTGTTTAATATCTTGACCGTAACGGTTGTACCTAAGTTTTGGTTAATATAATCACGGCTTGCAAAAGCGATAATTTAATTGGAACAATTTTGCTATCGCTTGTTTATATTGTAATGACACTATTCGCCAATGAGGTTTGATTCAAACGTGTATCATATTGATACTTCCGTGCCAATTCCATTTACGATGGAATTTCCAGTTTGATTTCTAACGCCCACGATGAAGAACGATTCGCCGTACTATTGCTTGAATTATCATCAATCTTGATGGACTTAAATAGTAAGTTTGCCCTGCACTAAAATTGAATACCTCGTCCCTGTCTTATCGCTGGGAAGAATCGTGTTCCCACCTGCTGTCACAAGGTTTGCAGAAGAAATTCGGTCTAAACCACTATAACGACGATCGTTAAACAGGGAGAAATAATCCACGTTTGCAATAAAAGTCAGAATCATCAACCTAGTCCTACGCTTTTATGACGTTTTAGAACCGATCTCTGCTGGTTTTTATATGGGCGATAAATATGTTTGCACCACGAGGCTCAAAGGTTTGGTTATAACCTTTAAAGAACTGCTTATCACCTCAAGTACCGTTTGGAAATCTAGCTTAATTTGAGGAATAACTGTTATATTTTTCTTCATTTCTTCCGCATTGATATCACTACCTTTTTGTTGAATATAGTGTGTTGCGTAAAGTTTAGTTTCAGATTTTAAACTGCCATAGCGATTAGTAAGTGGTGCGTTTAATGTTGGTTCTACGTGGAATCGCCACGCTTTTGGCGATAGGGTTGCTATCATTATCAAAACGAGCAGCTTGCGAGAATAAATGAAAATCAGCAATACCTTTTAACGCATCATTTTATAATAATTGAAATCAATTTTAGGTAATACGGTATGGTCCAACTGAATTTGTAGAAAGATCAAAAGTTTGAAATTTTTACCTGAAACTGACAAATTAGTAGTTTGGTTGATAGTAACTAATCTGGTGCTGTGTAGCATAACCATCTGTACTGCTGCCGTAATCTGAATCAAAAATCAGAAAAATAACGACGATCGCTCACTTTAGTGTAATTCACATTCAAACGCCAATCGCGCAAAAGCTCAGCATTATGACGCCAATGTAATAAATAACGCTTACGGCTGCCATCACCTGATTGATATTCATCTACGGTCTTTTCCGCCATATATTCGGTCGCAACTAAGCCTTCACCCAACTTCGTTAAATAACGAAATTCTGGGCTAATTTGCCACCCACGACGAGAATAATGGGTTGGCGTAAAAAGTTGCATCCATATTCGGTGCAATGTTCCAATAAAATGGCTGTGAATAGGTAAAAACCATTTTGCTTGAACGTTCAAAACTTGGAATCAATAAGCCTGAGCGACGACGATCACCAATAGGAATTGTAAATAAGGAGAATAAAAACAGGTACGCCCATCACTTTAAAACGAGCATGCCACATTTCAGCATACTCATCTTGTACGTGCTGAATCATCTCGTTCGCTTCAATTGACCAAAGATTTATCATTCACCAAACACGAAGTAAATGTTGCATTTTTAATGTACGAGGTCTTTGGTCTGTAAAATGACCGCTTTCCGCCGAGCCTCGCCCCTTGCCTGCCCACTAATTGATAACTTGTATTGGAAAGATCTGCCTCTTTACTCGTTAAATCTACCGCCGCATCACGACCTTCTGCTTGAATGAGGTTATCTCGATATTGGTAAAGAGCCTTTTAAAAACGCTTTACGAGCTTGCTCACCCTTACTGTTCCACACGCACTTCATTGGCAAAAAGCGAACGATTTCCTTGCTTAATATTGACATCACCCGTATAGGTTGCATCCGTCGGCTGATTAATTAATGCAGTATCAGCCTCAATGTAAACTCGTGCTTGGTTCGGATCACCTTTAACTTCTTCACCTTGAAAATGCGGGACACCTAATAAACATTGCTCTCTTAAATCCCGTCTGATGCAATTTGGCTATAACAAGCCGTAACTACCGCCAGTGAGAGAAGATGTAACGTTGTTTCACTCTCGTTTCTCTTAAATAATTCTGGAAAACTGTTGTCTGCAGCTGTCTTGAATACACATCAAAGCATAAACAGATATTACGAATCAACAAACGGCCTCTTGGTGAAAACCGAGATGCTTTTCATTAACTCAGGCAGACCATCTTTAGCCAATGGCTGTGAATAAGTTAAATCTTCAACAAAATAAGTGCTGAAATCAATGCCGTATGCTTTCTCCAAGCGGTCAAATTCAAGTTTAAAATTGCAAATTAATGCTTTGATCACATCACGGCGGATGCAGTCGTCTTGAGTAAGAGCAAGACTCTTTGCTTAATGCGATGCCCGTTTCTTCCACATCGGCATAATATTGTTTTAGCTCTTTTTGGTTTTGAGCATAAGTATCGCCAAGCAAGCTAATTGCAGAAACCCCCATACCTAATAAATCACACTCTTCTTGTGTCGTATAACCCTGGAAATTACGGTGTAGTATGCCATTAGCTTGGGCGATTGCTAACTCATCATCAGGTTTAGCAAAGTGATCCATTCGATAAATTTGAGCCATTCTCGCCTAGAATTGAATAGAATTTTGCAAAATCGTCAGCTTGGTTTCTGGCGGTGGTAACATATCATCTTTAATTTTGATCTGTGCGGCAAAACGGCTTGGCCAGTGAGCATAGTTAAATACGCTCATACGATCTGGGTTGAGCTCCACCACGTTTAACGTGTACATATAAACCTCCACGTTCTGTTTTGGTAAACCGTAAATCAAATCTACGTTAGTTGAAACAGAAACCTAGCTCTTTTGCACGTTTCATCAAAGGGGCAAAAATAAACTTCGTCTTGCTCACGATTTACGAGTTCTTGCACTTCTTTATCAAATCTTGAATCCCCATACTGATACGGTTAAAACCAATATGACGAAGATGATCAAGCCATATTCAGCTCAATTTCACGAGGTCCATTTCAATACTGATTTTCTGCATCAGCCTGCACATCAAAAGTGTGTTTTGAGTAAATTCATCCCAAAACGAGCTGATTGTTCTTCGTCTAAATACGTTGGTGTACACGCCCCAGTGAATTTGGGGTCCTTTACGATTTTTGAAAAGCGGTGCGAGTTTTAATCTCTTTTTCAAGGTAATCTAAACTAGAGATCGACTTTGCATGACGATGACGGGTAGTACTTTCTATTACACACTGGGGAAATAGCAAAGTTTGTGGCAAAACGGAATATGCATAAAGCGAAAAGCGGACGCTCAGGATAACGTTCTGCCGCCGCTTTAAAATCTTCATTGAGTGTAATTTTCGCTAAATTCAATGCGATCGAGGATATGACGTATAACGCGGACCAGATTGGTTATATTTTTGAATAAGGTTTAAATCCCAAAATAATTTCTGACATTATTGTGCCTTTTTAAAGTTTTAATTACTTCGATCAATTGACCACATTCTGTTGGATTTCGCTCAAAAAGCTCGGCTTCTTTTTGTGCTTCACGTGCGAGGTCCTGACGCATACGCTCATTACGTTTCAACGCTTTGCGTTCCTCCAAAAGTGCCATATCCTGCACTAGCTCATAAAGCTCCCACATGGCAGGATAATTCGACAATTATGCTAACACATCCAACAGCGGTTTTGTAAACGTAACACACCTTCAGAAGGATTGCATTGCTCCGTTCTTACCGCATGGGCAATCACTTCCACGCTTTCAAAAATACGTTCAAAACGTGCTTTTTGCTCTTCTTTGGCTTGCTTTCTTAACTCTTGCTCTAAAGCTTGCTGATTTTTCACTTTCGCCCACAAATAGACTGCATAGCCCACCATTGAAAAGTAAAATCAACACTGCCAAAATAATGAGAAAAATCTAATCATATCAATGCTCAATTTACTGATTATCTACTTAAATTGATTAAGATTGATGGTTTCAAATTGGTGCAATAAGGCATCACCTTCATCCAGTCTCTTCATCTTGAATGCCTAAAATTTCCATCAATTCATCAATGCGATCTAAGCATTCATCTACAATTTTGATCTTCTGCAGAAAGTGCTTTTAGCTGCATCTAACTCATCCAGTAATTGGTGTAAACATTCATTATTTTTCGAGTTGCTCTAACTCCAATTCTGGCGATAAAAACTGGTTTAACCTCTTCTGGCAATACAGGTTTAATGAACTGACCTTTTTCGAGTTTTGTTTTACAAACTCCACCATCAACGAATTTTCTTTTGCTACCAATACGCGGATCTTTAACTTCTTTCACCACTGCTTTTTCTGCTCAGTAGGATCAACATTACGTGAACCTGTTGGCAAGCCTTTATGCTTACGTTTTTCTTCTCCTCACGTGCTTTTTGCATCTAATTCATAGCGGAGTAGGCTTACGATTTTTACCACTGGTTAATTTCGGTTGTTCTGGTCTCTTATCTGCCTTACGGGTTGGCATAATGTCGGTAATACGACGTGTTTTTGGTACATGACTCATATTCTCTTCTTTATTGATCTAATAAATATTAAACGACCTATTCTACTAGGAAAGCGAGCGAGTGAACAGAAAAGATTTAATTTCACACTTTCAAAAGTTTACATTTAACAGCTTATTAACATAAGATTTAATAATCTTAGAAATAAAAATTTCTTATAACCTATGTTGACAAACGAATTTTAATGCGATAACTTCAAAAACTCATTTTTAAAACTGCCTGCTGAAAAGTAGGTCCAATCAAGAGGAACTTTATCGTGGAACCAATCATATTAAATGGCTATTACACGCTAATTGCAGCAACTCTCGTATTACTTTTTAGGACGTTTTGCTCGTAAAATCCAATTCTTACAATTTTAATATCCAGCAAGCAGTTGCAGGTGGTTTAATCTAGCAGCTATCATTTTTGCACTTTATCAGTGGTTCAGTTTTATCTTTCAAATTTGAGAAAAGTTTACAAGATGCCTTTATGCTTGTTTTCTTCTCTTCTGTTGGCTTATCAGCAGACTCTCTCTCGCTTAAAAACAAGGCGGTTTCCACTTGTGATTTTCCTTGCTGTAGTAGGGCGTACTCATCCTGGTACAAAATGGTGTAGGGATAGGTTTAGCCTCATTACTTGGCTTAGATCCGAAAAATTGGCTTAATCACAGGTTCTATTACCCTAACAATTGGTCACGGAACAGGGGCAGCTTTGGGCAAAAGTATTTACAGAAATATGGATTACAAGGTGCAACGGAAATGGCTATGGCATCTGCTACTTTCGGTTTAGTAGCTGGTGGCTTAATTGAGTGAGCCTGTCGCTCGTCGTTTAGTAAACAACTTGAAACGTGGCAGCGGCATCAGTGAAAGCAGATACATCTGATTCACAATACGATGGTGAAACCTTTGAAGAAAAAGATCATATGCGTTTTCATTACTGCAAGTTCGACGATCGAAACCATGGCTCTCTTTGCAGCATGTTTTGCTTTCTCTTCAATTATGAATGCACAATTCTCGGTTTAGGCTTGCCACAATTCGTATGGGCTTTAGGTTTCGGTGTTATCTTGCGTAACGTATTAACCAAAGTATTCAAATTCGATATGTTCGACCGTGCGATTGACGTATTTGGTAACGCATCATTAAGCTTATTCTTAGCAATGGCATTAATGAGCATCAAATTATGGGAATTAGCAGGTCTAGCAGGTCAATGCTTATCATCCTAGTTGTTCCAAACTATCGTCATGATTTTATACGGCTACTTCGTAACTTTTCCGCATTATGGGTAAAGATTATGATGCTGCAATATTAACAGCTGGTCATTGTGGTTTCGGTCTAGGTGCAACACCAACAGCTGTTGCAAATATGCAATCTGTAACACAAACCTTTGGACCTTCGCATAAAGCTTTCTTAATCGTACCGCTTGTAGGGGCTTTCTTTGTTGATATTATCAACTGATGTTGTGATTACTTGGTTTTATTAATATGCTAAGTTAGTCTTAAAATTATTATTCTTAAAAGCTGGGTTAAATCCTAGCTTTTTATTACTCATAAGAAGTGGTTATTTCCGTTACCATAGGGTAGCAACGAAATTTATGTTACAATCACTTCATATAACAATTACATAAATCTGCCTCATTCTAATTTACAATCCAAATGACAATAAATCTGCACCTTAACCTGTTGGTAGTTTAGTCCAACTGTTGAAATGCAGATCATTTCTTTTATTTAAAAACAGAACGATATTGAGGCTTACTTCTCTTTAGTTGGCTAATTAATACTAAAAATAAAGAAAAAGCTCTAGTACGCCAAAACGCAAAATTTAACCATTGAGGCATAACCCATCCTAACATTTCCACTGATTTTTCACTACAATTGACCGGACCTGGAGCAAAAATCTGCGGAAGCCACTGGTCAAAAAGCTAATGTTTGAGGAAAATCGGGTTTAAATTCACATTGATTCCATGGAGAAGTGATTTAGCTGATAATCTGTATGACGAATTGCAAGAAATAATCTTTAATCGCACTATATCCCCCAAAGAAGAATAGCTAAATAACGAACAATTCTAACCCTTGGAGCAATAAGACCCATTATGCCTGCATAGTCGAGAAATAGCTAAACGTTCATACACACACACATCACACAAGGCTGTAATCCCATACCATCTGGAAGTAAAGCCCTGTCGATTCGAATATAAACGCCAGAAATGCATTAATAGCCAAGCAGATCGCTTAAAGAAAGTTCTTTGAAGAATGTCAGCATAATTGCTCCCCTAACAAATAGATTTTTATCCATTGTAACAATTCTTACTTTAAAGAACAAAATAAAGCAGCAACTCTAATTTAATAATATTCATCATTTAATTCATCAAATGCTGAACCATCATTAAATAAATTTTCTAAAAACTCAGAAAACATCCTGTTTTCCACTTTTACCTAATCCAAAAACGGAAACATCACTCATTGTTGATGATCTCACTCTAACAATAGCCTGAGGAAATTCACCTTGCACTTCTTCTTGCACAATTTCAATAAACGATTGAATTTATGCTCTTTCATTTTTGCAGAATTAAATAGACGAATATCAATGGTAGCTTGCATAGAACCCTCATTATCTGAATATAAAACAAGTAAATATATGTACAGTATATATTAACTATTTTAACTATCAATATATTCAGTGGTAGAAATAACGTTTCCCATCTTATTCCATTTAGCTATAAAAAGAACAAAATATTTCTATTTTCCTCGTATGAGAAAAAAGCGTTTAATCACGCCAAATTTTCTGAGAATTGAAATGTTATTTCTTATTTTAGGGCTAATCCAGATTTTCCATTTTATTTCAATAACTTATCTACTAAACGACTCACCGCAGCCAAAAGTGGCAGTAACCATAGTAACGGCACCAAAGCCATTGGCACAATTCATCGTAGCAGAAACTTCACAACCTTTCGCCCATTTTAGGGAAAATTAGCGGCTGAGTAGAAAAACACAATCTATGCCAAATTTACGTTTCGGATTTTGGCTAAAGTTATATTCTTTTCTAAGCAAGGATCTTACTCTCGCTACCAATGGATCTTGAATGGTTTTTACTTAAATCTGCAATCTGAATTTGGCTTGGATCCGTTTGCCCACCCAGCTCCGCCTGTCAGTAATCAACTTGATTTTATTGCGTTTACAATAGGCAATCAGTGCAGCTTTTAGTTCTCACGCTATCAATCGCATCAAGCACATAATCGTAGCCTCGATTAAGATATTCAAGAAATATTTTCAGGCGTAATAAAATCGTCAATAATCTCAACTACACACTCAGGATTGATTTTTCCACACGCTCTTTCATCACTTCTGTTTTAAGCTGAGTTACCGTGCCCGTCATCGCATGAATTTGGCGATTGATGTTGGTTACGCAAATATCATCCATATCAATCATCGTTATTTTGCCAATCCTGTGCGAGCCAATGCCTCAACCGCCCAAGAACCGACCCCTCAATGCCAATCACTGCAAACGTGGGATTGACGCAATTGCAAACCTTCTGGTGTATAAAGGCGACCAATACCGCCAAAACGTTGCTCGTAATTATCAACTCTACTCATTTTTATCCTTTTTCTTCGCCATTCGTGATAGAAATCATTATATAATGCATTCAATAATCACAAAGGTTACTTATGTGTTAAAATCAATGTACGCTCGGGGCATTATCGCTGAACCTTAATATTGATATCCCTGCTAAAGGCGTTACCGCTATTTTCGGACGTTCGGAGCAGGAAAATCAAAGCCTTATTAATCTAGTCGCAGGCTCAGTCACGCCACAATCGGGCAGCGTACCCTTAATGATAATGTGCTGTTTGATAGCAAACAAAAATCAATCTTCCGCCAGAAAAACGTCACATTGGTTACGTATTCCGAAGAGCACCGACTTTTCCCGCATTATGCCGTGGAAAAGAACCTCAGAAATATGGTTGCAAGCGGTTTTAATTCAAGCTATTTTTGCAAATTGTGGAATTACTCGGCATTCAGCACTTGCCCGAGCGTTTTCCGCTCAGTTTGTCTGGCGGAGAAAAGCAACAGTGGCAATTGGACGAGCCTTATTAAGTAATCCAGAAATATTGTTGATGGATGAACCACTCTCTGCCCTTGATTTACCCAAAAAGCAAGAGTTATTGAACTATCTTGATCAACTTTCTAGCCAGCTTGAGATCCCGATTTTATACGTGACTCATAGTCTAGATGAGATTATCCGTCTTGCCAATCAGGTCATTTGATTGAACAGGGCACATTATGGCATTCGATCAAGGTTAAAAGTATTTGGCAGCATTCCGCGTTTCAACAATGGTTACCTGAACAATACCATTTTAAGTTTTGACTGGAATTACCGATTAGAATTGCACCAAATCGATTACCAAATGGTAGAGCTTTCACTAGGTACGCAATCTTTATGGGTAATGAATTACCACGCTATCAACTAAACAATAGAGTGCGAATTACCATTAACAGTAGGGATGTATCAATTACATTGGAAAAACCACAAAACACCTCAATTCGCAATGTTTTGCAAGGTGAAATTTGCCAATTCAACAGCTAATCGCAGCAAGTAAATGTGAGAGTAAATGTCGAAAGACATTTGGCGCAAGCATCAGCCTTTGGGCGTTTAATGATTTACAATTAAGAGTAGGACAGAATGTTTATCTCGCAAATTAAGAGTGTTTCGTTGTAGCGACTGCCTTTATCATTTTGCAAAGTTCACGTAAAATATGACCGCTTGTTTATGAGGTTAATATGTCAGATTGTTGTAGAAGTAGTTTATGCTTATCCTGAGCGTTATTTTTGACTCACGCTAGAAAATCCAATTACTATCAAAAATACGATTGTGCAATCCGGGTGTTTTGGAAAAATATACAGAGATTGATTTTGCGCCAAAATAAAGTTGGCATTTTTCAGCCGTTCGGCAAAATTGACGGATATGGTGAAAATGGTGATAGAATTGAAATTTACCGCCCGCTAGTTGCCGATCCAAAGAGATTCGTCGTAAAGCGGGCCACTGGAGCAAGCTCAAGCTAAGAAATAACTCAAATTATAAACATCTTTATTCGTTTCTTGTGCAATAATTATGATAATACAAATAACATACATAAATAATCCTATCTCCAAATTGGAATTTTTAAAATGCCAAACAAACCTAAAATAACATTTATTATCCCAGTCTATAACTCCGTATTATATTTAGAAGAATGTTTAAAACTCTCTTCTAAATCAGAGCATTCATAAAGAAATCATTATTATTGATGACGGTGTCTCTGATTCCTAGCTTATCTATTATCTTAGAATATCAGCAAAAACATCCTGAAATATTACTCATAAAACAACCAAATCAAGGTGCAGCTACTGCTAAAAATAGGGAATAGCTAGCAACAGGCGAATTTGATTAGCTTTATTGATTCAGATGATTTTCTAATAGGAGATATATCTCCTGTTCTTCATTTGGAGAGGCTAATAATTGTGAATTAATAAAAATTTGGTTCAGTTTGGCAGAATTATGACATACATCAAAATCATAAATATAGCCAGATTCCTTTACTTATTTTCTGGAACAAATGGTTCCTAATGCAACTTTTACTTACTGGGTACGAAAGCATTGCTTGAAATAGAGAGAAGAAAGATACTGGATACCTGGATGCTGTTGGACATTGATTAAAAGAGTATATTGAAAAACATAAAATCTGCTTTCAAGAAAATATTGATTGCAGAAGATCAATTATTTTATCTCCAGCTTTTTAACTAAAAAGTGCAAAATGCCAAAATTATTGGGGTTCCTGCTATACATTATGTTTATAGAAGAGGACATGTTAATTCTATTTCTGATAGATTAGATAAAAAGTATATAAAAGAGCATTTTTGACATGATCGAATTGATACTAGAATATATGTATGCTTTTGCCTGAGTATCTACATCGTTCTTTCTTATTTATTATTAGAAATTTATTATGGACTACTTTATCTATTATACAAAGATGGGATACAATACAAATAGAATCATTAGAATATTTATATTTAAATAAATGGCAAATTTTTCATAAAAAGAAAAACTACTTTTGGATCTATTTGAGCATTTTTGATAACTTATTTGGAAATAATTTAATATGGTAAAATCATACGTAATCAACTTAGAACGACATAAGGATAGATTAGAAAAATTTTATAAACAAAATCAACTCACTTTTTGAAAAGAGTAAATGCGATAGATAAAAATGTTCTCAGTCAGCATTAGGTTATGAAATTTTATTTTAATACATCCTTTAGAAAATAAATATACATAGGGAAAAATTACTATAGGTGAAATAGCCTGCACCCTATCTCATATTTTATGCTGGAATAAAATTGCGAGTGATGATGAATTATTAGAAAAAGAGTAGTGCTCTCATCGCAGAGGATGATATTATTCTTTCAGAGAATTTTGTTGCAATAATAAAGAATCTAATTGATAAAATAAATGACCTAGGGCATTGATTATAAATTAATTATTCTACACAAATTAGATCTTTATCACTTTTAGCCATAAAATAAAAGAGGGATGGGCAGTATCATCTTATAAATGCCTCCACATCCGAAAGAGATATAGATAACGATAGGCTCAGCTCTATATTTACTAAAGAAAGAAAGATAAAGCAATCGAATTAGTTGAGTTTTCTTAAAGAGAAGAAACCTTTCTGGCTTGTATGACCATTTTTCTACATTTTGTCCTGACAAAAGTCAGGTATTTTATTTCTTTTATAGGATATATAAAACGAAACCGTACCATCAGATTTAGAGATAGAAAAGAACTATTGCTACACAAAAATGCGAGAATAGCGTACGAAATAATGTAGTTATTGTAGGATAGAACAAATAAAACCTCACAACTCCTTGATTTTTGTGAGGTTTTTCTGTATTTAATTATTATTATCTATTCTAAGCCTGTGTATACTTCGGCTCAGTAAACACTGTTATTACTTTGGTACTTCACCAGTGAATTTCTCAGCTGAACGAGTTGCGGTATTTGGTGAGTTACCTTGAGCAAGTTTTGAGATGATTAGAGATGAACAGTAGCAGTAGATTTAAGAAAATATGAAAGTAAATCAAAATTAGGAAGATTCAACATCCCACACATAGTGGGATTTTTGAAAAGATCAAAATTACATACTCGCTCTCAATGCATCCGCTTTATCAGTTTGTTCCCAAGGGAAGTGTGAACGACCGAAGTGACCGTAAGCAGCTGTTTCTCAGTAGATTGAGCGGATTAAATCCAACATTTGATTAAACCGTAGGGCTGTAAATCGAAGTTTTCACGGATTAAACGCACTAATACTTCATTGCTTACTTTTACCCGTGCCGAAGGTTTTCCACCATGATTGAGGTTGGTTCAGCCACACCGATTGCATAAGAAAGTTGGATTTCACAACGATCTGCACCTGCAGCTACGATATTTTTGCCACATAACGTGCTGCATAGGCTGCAGAGCGGTCAACTTTGATGGATCTCTACCGGAAAGCACCGCCACCGTGACGGTGCCGCACCACCGTAGGGTATCGACGATAATTTTACGTCCTGTTAAGCCACAGTCGCCCATTGGCCGCTAATCACGAAACGACCCGTTGGGTTGATAAAATATTTAGTGTTTTGGCTTAACCATTCTCTTGGCAAGATTGGTTTGATGATCTCTTCCATCACGCCTTCATAAACCTCTTTTTGTGGAATAGATTCTGCGTGTTGGGTTGAAAGTACGACCGCATCAATACCTTTAATTTGATTGCCTTCATAAATGAAGGTTAATTGGCTTTTCGCATCTGGGCGTAACCAGTCTAATTTGCCTGATTTACGTACTTTCGCTTGTTGTTCCATTAAACGGTGAGCATAAGTGATTGGCTGCTAGCATTAACACATCGGTTTCATTGGTTGCATAACCGAACATAATCCCTTGGTCGCCTGCGCCTTGTTCTAGCGGATCCAGCACGGTCTACACCTTGATTGATGTCTGGTGATTGTTTACCAATCGCGTTTAATACCGCACAAGAGTGTGCATCAAAGCCCATATCTGAATGGTTGCATAACCGATGTCTGCGATTACTTGGCGAGTTAAATTTTCAATATCCACCCAAGCTGAAGTGGTGATTTCACCACCCACCAATGCCATACCTGTTTTCACATAAGTTTCACACGCCACGCGTGCTTTTTGGGTCTTGTTTTAAAAATTTCGTCTAATACTGCATCTGAAATTTGGTCTGCGATTTTATCTGGATGCCCTTCAGAAACAGACTCTGAAAGTAAATAAAACTGATAGCCATACATTATCCTTTCTTTGTTGATAAACGTGTTATGAAATGGAGATGAAACAAGCGGTACAATTTGCAAAAAGTTTTTGCAAAAATCTAACCGCTTGCTTTCAAATACTACTTAAATTTGATTAGCCGTTTTTCCGTCTAGACGTCTATAATACATTTTTGAGCATCTAAGGCAATGCTTTTTAAATATGAATGTGAGGCTAAATATGCTAGAGTTTGCATCTTAATCCATCAATTTCTGAGAAAATCTCGCCTTTTTGTGGTCATATTACTCAATAAAGGTTGTTTTTTCCTCAAAACGTCATTACTAAGCAAAAATTTAATACAATAAAATAAAGAAATAGCTATGCAATATATTGGAAAAATCATCGGTTTCTTTCTAGGTTATCAAATTTTTCTGGATTATTCGGAGGAATTTTTGGTGCATTTTTAGGACATTTAGCAGATAAAAACTCTATGAACTAGGTAGCGTACGTTCTTCCATTTTTGGCAAAAACTTAACCCGCCAAACACTGTTTACACTGACCACTTTTGCCGTCCTTGGACACTTGGCAGCCAAAGGCGTGTCACTGAGAGGATATTCAAAAACGCTCGAAACTTAATGGCACATCTGAATTTGATGCCAAAGCACAGCAAGAAGCACAAAAAGCATTTACCTTAGGTAAAGAGGCGGATTTCCGCTTCGTAATGTAATTCGTGAATTTCGCGAGGCTTGTGCAAAGACGCCAAGATTTATTGCGTTTCTTTATTCAAGTGCAAATTACCGCAGCGATTCAAGATGGCGAATTAGACGCACAAGAACAACAAGTGTTGTTTACCATTGCCGAAGCGATGGGCATGAGTCACTGCAATTTGAGCAAATGCTTGGCATGATTATGGCAGCACAGCAATTCAGCCGTGGCGGTTTTCCATCAACAATATTCACAGCAAAGTCACTATTCACAAGGCAGTTATTCTCAAGGCGGATATAGTGGCTATCAACAAAGCCACCAGCCAAGCATTGATGCGCTTATAAAGTATTGGGCGTAACGGCTAATGAGTGATCAAAAATACCGTGAAACGTGCTTATCGTAAATTGATGAATGAAAAACCACCCAGACAAATTAGCGGCAAAAAGGCTTGCCAGATGAGATGATGGAATTAGCCAAAGAGAAAACTCAACAAATTCAAGCCGCTTTACGATCTGATTTTGCAAACAAAAAGGTTGGAAATAGGAGTTTATAACGGATAACTCGGGTTATCCGTTCTTTTTATATGATATATCAAGTGATTTTAGCCCCAATGCAGGGCGTATTAGAATCCCTTTGTTTCAGTCAGCTTTTTAACCGCAGTGAACGATTACGATCTTTGCATTTTCCGAATTTGTCCGCGTGGTTGATCAAAAACTGCCACGCAAAACTTTTATCGCCTGCCCTGAATTACATAATCAAAGGCTAACCGCTTCAGGCACGCCTGTCCGTGTGTGCAACTTTTAGGGCAATATCCAGAATGGTTAACGGAAAAATGCAATGCTGGCGATTGAATTAGGGTCTCACACGGCGTTGATCTCAACTGTGGTTGCCGTCCAAAACGGTAAGATGGCAGTCAAGGCGGTGCGGCATTATTAAAAACGCCCGAATTGATTTATCAAGCGACCAAAGCCATTCGAGCTGCGGTGCCTAAAGAGCAACCTGTTTCGGTGAAAGTTCGTTTTAGGTTGGGATAGCAGTGAGCAATGCTTTGACATTGCAGATGCAGTAGCACAAGGTGGTGCGAATGAAATTACCGTACACGGTCGAACCAAAATGGACGGCTACCGAGCAGGAACGAATTAACTGGCAAGCCATTAGCGAAATTCAAAAACGCTTAGCAATTCCAGTGATTGCCAATGGCGAAATTTGGGACTACGCCTCTGCAAAAGATGCCAAGAAATTACCGCTTGTAACCGCATTATGATTGGTCGAGGGGCGTTAAATACCCCGAATTTGAGCCGAGTAGTGAAATTCAATCAAGCCAAGATGCCGTGGACAGAAGTGCTGCAATTGCTTTATCAATATGTACAAATGGAAAATGAACACGATTCTGGCTTTTACCACGTAGCACGCATCAAACAGTGGCTGCATTATTTGGATAAAAGAGTACCCAGAAGCAATGCAGCTGTTCCAAATTTTGAAAAACCGAACACGGATATGAGGGGCTTGAAAAAGCATATTGAGCAAGCGGTCGAAAAAGGAGCGTAAAATGCAAAAACAGATTTTTAGCGAAGAAGATATTGTTCAGCTAACGGAAACATTTCAAGCTAAACAAATTTTTGATGAAAAAGAGGTTGTGATTGAGGAAGATCTCAATGCTTACCAATATTTAGACGAAAAGCGAAGTGGCTGAAAAAGAATTGCTTTTTGAAGAAGATTTCAAACCTTCACGTTTCCGTATTCGGTTAATTATGGCGGCTCTCGTGTTATTTTGCATTGCCTTACTTGCCCAAGGTGTACAATGGATTGTAAATGCCATCACCGAGCAACAATGGATTACGCTGTTCTTTGCTCTTTGCGTTTTTATTGCTCAGTGTAACAGGCGTGGGAACGATCTTCCAAGAGTGGCGAAAAACTACGCAAACTTAGACAGCACGAACTGATGCAACAAGGGGCGGAGCAGTACCGTATAGTATTGCCGACTACAAGCGGTGAAAAATCGCAAGCCTTTTGCAAAAATCTGTTGGCACAGATGAAGACTACGCCCCAGCTTGAACAACGCCAAACTGCGTGGCAAGCACAAATTAATGAATATCACAACGCAGAACAAGTGATGACGCTATTTAGTGAAACCGTACTTTCTCCGCTTGATAATCAAGCGCAAAAGCTGATCGCCAAACACGCCAGAGATAATGCCGTGATTGTAGCGTTAAGCCCTGTCGCCATTGCTGACGTGTTGATGGTTGCTGGCGAAATTTTGCCTTAATCAACAAAATTACCCGCATTTATGGTATGGAACTAGGCTATTTCAGTCGCTCTACATCTATTCAAAATGGTAATCAAAAATATGGTCTTTACAGGCACGACAGAGTTAGTCGCAGGCATGTTGTCGCACAACGTATTACGTAGACTCTTCGGGCAAGCTATCCAAGGCTTAGGCGTAGGGATTTTAACTGCCCGATTAGGCATTAAAGCAATGGAATTTTGCCGCCCTATTACCTTTAAAAATGAGGAAAAACCGAACTTAAAAGTGATGAGTAAAGAGATTTATTTGTCGTTGGTGAATTCAGAGCAAAAAGAGGGCTATTTTTCAGAGAAGCACTAAAAAGCCTCTAAAATGAGGCCTCCCTAAAGTTAGATAAAATAACCAATTTAAGTTCGATAGAAAGCTTCTTTGGACGATTAAAAACGGAATATCAAAGGTGTAGAAAATAATTTTTCTCCTTGTTGTTTTAACACGAAGCCATTAACACGCTTAGTCGAATATTAAGCAAGTTAATTATTTTTGAATTAAAGAAGGATAGTGATATATTAGATCGGCAAATGTAGGCAAGATTGTTATTCATGGGTACTAGCTAGGAGTAGTAATAAAATAGATTAGTATTATATTTAATAATATATAAATAGATGTGTTTGTACATTATACTTATATATCAATTGGATATGCTATTAAATCTAATCTAGCTAGTTCCCCGTCTATGACGGGAGATTTTTTATGTGCACTAAGGAAAAAGTATGATCACTTTACACACTAACTTTGGCGATATTAAAATCGCATTAAACTTTGAAAAAGCACCAATTACTGCAAAAACTTTGAAGATTACTGCAAAGAAGGTTTCTATAACGGTACAATTTTTCCACCGTGTGATTGATGGCTTTTATGGATTCAAGGTGGCGGTATGACATCTGGTTTTGAAAGAAAGCAAACCAAAGCACCAATCGAAAACGAAGCATATAATGGTTTAAGCAACAAACGCGGTACGCTTGCAATGGCTCGCACTTCAGATCCACATTCAGCAAGTTCGCAATTCTTCATCAACGTGGCAGACAATACGTTCTTAGATTACCGCTCAAAAGAACTATTTGGTCGTCAAGTGGTACAAGAATAGGGGCTACTCAGTATTTGGTGAAGTAGTTGAAGGGATGGATGTTGTTGATAAAATCAAAGGTGTGAAACAGGTAATAAAGGTTTCCACCAGGATGTACCTGTTGAAGATGTAGTGATTGAATCAGTAACTGTGGCGTAATTTTATAAGGCAGAGCTCTCTGCCTTGTTATACTATGAAAAACCTACCTCGTTGGCGGTGCTGTCCGCGATGCTTTATTAAATATTCCTATAAAAGACCGTGATTTCTTAGTAGTTGGCTCAACACCTGAAGAACTCTTTTCCCTCGGCTATCAACAAGTGGGAGTAAAACTTCCCTGTTTTCCCTACATCCAGAAACCAAAGATGAATATACGCCCTGCCCGAACAGAACGAAAAAGCGGGCAAGGTTACAACGGTTTTATCTGCGATTTCTCCTGATATAACGCTTGAGCAAGATTTAATTCGCCGCGATCTGACCATCAACGCAATGGCTCAAGATCTTACAAGCGGTGAAATTTTTCGATCCGTTTTTACGGATCGCAAGATTTTAAAAATAAAATTCTTCGCCACGTTTCCCCAGCATTTGAGGAAGATCCGTTGCGAGTATTACGTGTGGCACGCTTTACAGCTCAATTTGCACATTTAGGGCTTCAAGATTGCTGATGAAACGGTAAAACTGATGCAAAAATGACCGCTTGCGGGGAACTCGATCACTTTAACCGCTGAGCGAGTTTGGCTTGAGACGCAAAAGGGCTCAACACGCCTTCGCTGCATATTTATTTTGAGGTATTGAGAAAAAGTGGGTGCATTAGCGGTGCTTTTTCCCAGAAGTTGAAGCCTTATTTGGTAAACCTCAACCAGAAAAATATCACCCTGAAATTGATAGCGGTGTGCATACATTAATGGTATACTAGCACAAGCTAAAAATTAGCTAAACAGGCAGAAAAACCCGACCGCTTTACTTTTTCTCATCCCTTTGCCATGATTTGGGCAAAGGATTAACGCAAGAAGATATTTTTACCACACCATTACGGGCACGAAGTCAAAGGCATTCAACCGACAAGAAATTTAGCAAATCGCTTAAAAAGTACCGAGCGAGGTCAAGGATTTTTGCAATTTTGGTGACTGAATATCACACCCATTGCCATAAGATTGCCGAACTTCGACCCTGAAACGGTGTTGAAACTTTTAATGCGTTAGACGTGTGCGAAAACCAAATCGATTTAAAGATTTCCTGCTTGCTTGCGAAGCAGACAGTAAAGGGCGTTTAGGCTTTGAAAACAGGAATATTTGCAAGCTAAACTTGCAATACAATATTTTGAAGTGACAAATAAAGTGGATGTACAACAAGTGATTGCAGATGGTTTTGAGAAACAAGCTATTCGAGATGAATTGAATAAGCGTAGACAGCAAGCCATTAAGGTATTAAAAGAGAACTTTAAAAACTCAATTTAATCATCATTTCAAAACAATCAAACCTGGTAAAGTCGCAAAACTTTGCGATTTTACCGTGTTGTGGAAATCATTGATATAGGCAAAATGTTGGTCTGTTTCACGGAACGCACCATATAAGTTGCTGTAAAGCCCTTGTTGAGTAATTTTACGTGAAACTACATAACCACGGTCTAAATATGGTTTTACCGCCCAATATGGAGGGTCAGCTACTCGTTTTGCTCGCAACAAGCTGGATAATTGCAATTGTCAATTCACTGGTACGGCGTTTTTGGCACAATTCCTGCAGGGCGAAGCACTTTTCGCAATAAATCCAACATATCATCTGGCACAGGATAAGTAATCCAAGTCTCATCTGCAAAATCTTCGGCTTCCCACACAGCTTTGTGAGCAAGCGGATGATCTTTAGCACAGATACCCACCATTTCATAGGAAAAGAGGATGATAAATAATCCCTTCGGTTTCTTCTGCTTCGGAAACCACTGCCCAGTCGGAACGATGGGTCAGCAATAATCCAACGGTATCAGTATGGAACCCCTGATACAATATCCAGCTCAACAAGCGGCCAGTTTTGACGGAAAGAGTCCATTGCAGGCATTAGCCAGTCAAAACAGGGTATGGCATTCCACAGAAATACGTAACTCTCCCTACTTCTCCTTGTTTTACGCGTGCCAAATCTAACTCTGCTTTCCTACCACTTTCGGCAAAATTTCGTGTGCCAATTTCACTAAACGTTCACCCGCAGGAGTAAAAACGCAAAGGTGTTGTTTTACGTTCAAACAGCGTAAGATCATATTGCTCTTCAAGCAATTTGAATTTGATGTGAAAGAGCAGATTGAGTGAGATGAATTCGCTTCGCTGCTAAGGAAACACTACCACTCTCTTTTTAAGGCAAGTAAGGTTTTTAAATGACGAAGTTCGAGAAAAATCGGTTTCATAGCAGGAATTTTTGAAGAGATGATAAAGGAATGGGCGAGTAATTTGCAAAATTTTTCTCAAAAATTTACCGCTTGCTCGCCCGTTCAAAGCTAAGTTAAAACACGAACTTGTGGTTAGCGAGCACGGAAGATAATGCGTGCTTTGCTTAAATCGTATGGAGTCATTTCAACGGTAACTTTATCGCCAGTTAAAAATACGGATGTAGTTTTTACGCATTTTTACCAGAGATGTGTGCTGTCACAATGTGACCGTTTTCAATTCCACACGGAACATTGTATTTGGTAAGGTTTCTAAAATCGTACCTTGTATTTTCAATGCAATCTTCTTTAGCCATTGCTTCCTCTTTTTGACTGTGCTTAATTTAAATAAAACGGTGTATATTATACCTTGATAGGCTTAAATTACAACTTTAGCGAGATTTTTATTTCCGATATTGGCTTGGCGTAATACCATAAGCGATTTTTAAATGCCTTACTAAAATGTGCCTCTGATTGATAACCAATTTCTAAAAGCAACCTCAAGCACACTTTTTGGGGTATGTTTGAGTAAATACGCACCTTGTTGTAATCGAATTTGGTTAAGAAATCTCTTTGGAGGCATCTTCATTTTTTGCTGAAACACACGACAGAAAGTTGCACGCGACATTGCTGCCATTTCCGCTAATTGTTCCAAATTCCACTCTGCTTGCGGTTCGTTCAACATTGTTATCAGCACTTGACTTAACCTTTTATCTTCAAATGCTGCAAGCAAGCCCGAATCAACCCATCCTATTTTAAGGGCATATCGTAAAATATAGATAAAAGCACGTTAGCCAGGCATCAATCACTGATTTTTGAGCCTTGATTAGTTTCGTTAGCTTCTTTTAAGAAAAGTTGTAACAGCGGTTGAACTGGAGTTTCAGGCAGATGAAAATGTAAATAATCTGGCAAAGCTCCTATTAACAATGCATCTTTTTGATATAAAAAAGAGCCGCAAAACATTTTAAGATCGGGGGATTTCTGCCCAATTTGACGAAGCTCAAATAAACCTTGTGAAGTCGTTATAGTGGTTGTTTTTTGAGAAAGATTTACACTACTCTGCATACGATGCGGGCAATTTCGGGGCAAAGAAAAAGGTCGCCCGCTTTTAAATGGAACGTATCTTCCGCAAGCGTTAGCCAACATTCTCCTTGTTCAATAATGTGAAAATACCTTCTTCCTTGAGCTAAATTGGTATGATGCTCAACTTGCCAATCTCCCTTGAAATAAACAACGAATATTGATTTTACCTTGCACTTGAGCAAGTAAGGTTAGTTTATCTAAATAGTCCATCACAAGATTTTTGCGATAAAAGATTGAGAAATTCTGACAAGTATTATAGCTTATTTTTTTCTTATAATACACACATCAGTTAAACATACATTATCGTAAATTTAAGGAGAACTATTATGTTTGCAGATTGGAAAAATGACGTCGCTCATGTGAAAAATCTTTCGGTGGTTTAGGTATATCCTAAAATGTTACAAGCTTACCAAGCACTTGGTGCAGCTGCTGCAGAAGGTAACGTGTTAGATGCGAAAACTCGTGAATTAATTGCATTAGCAGTAGCTGTTACAACACGTTGTGAAAGTTGTATTGGCGTTCACGCTGAAGAAGCCGTTCGTGCGGGTGCGACAGAAGATGAAGTTGCCGCTGCATTAGCGATGTCTCATCGCGTTAAATGCCGGTGCAGCTTACACTTACTCATTACGTGCATTGTGCCTATAACACACAAAAAGCATAATTTAACAATTATAAAAAGGCTGATTTAAATTTGAGCATACACGAATTTTGAAATCAGCCTCTATTTCCATTCTACATTTCTTCTAATCAACGATTAAGTCTCCTCATTTCAAATTATTGTTGTATAATCCACCACCATAATGCTAATAAAAATGAGTTGATTTTACTATATTGACCATACATCCTCCCTTCAGAGCATAAAACTTAAACAATTATTGCAAAACAAATTACAATCGCTGCTATTATGATCAAGTAAATTTTATTTTTCTTATTTATTCGTTGATATAGAAAAACTATGGCTACATGCGACACATTTTTCTACTAACTGCATTTATCTTGGGCATTTTTATTCAATTTCAGCAAAATCAAACGAAGCGGAATTCGCGACGAAACATATTGCAAGTAATGTGATTCTTATTACCTATCAAGATGCAAAAATGACACTCCTTACCAAGCTAAGGATGAATCATCTTCTATTCATTATTTTTCATTCAGCAAGTGCTCCTCCTCCTCCAAAGGAAGATTTTATTCTACCGAAAGAAAAAGATCGTTGTGAAAAATAATTTTTAGTAGGTATTACCACGCTGCCGATCAGGGAATGTACGAGCACAAGTAATGTTAGGATTTAGTTATTTAGACGGTAGGTGTTCCGCAAAAGTAAAACGATTGCAAAAACGTGGTTTAAAAAGGCCTGTAAACAGGGGCTATATCGTGTGATTTTATCAGCATATTGTTGATGGGATATGGTAAAAATATTCACATGGTATTATATAACACTTACCAGAATCAAGCGACAATATTCGCTCCTATAGATACAAAAGGCAGAGTTTATTCCTAATCCATGCGGTAGAATGATAATGTTTGTCTAAGAACTAACTCTGAGCAATTATTTTTAAAATTTTTATTCATCTAAGTTTATGCATCAAACCAGCATAAAAAACCAAGAAATTAGCCAATTCTAGAGTCCATTTCTAAATTAATTTATAAAAACCAATTTTTATTTACAACAGAAAGTTTTAAAAACTAGTTTTTAAAATAAAGTTCTATATTTTTATTAGATTTTTAAATTACAATCGCCAAAATAAATCTACATACATAGGAATTTTTATGACACACAACAAATCGAAGAACACTCAACTTGGACTTCAAAGTTTAAAGCACTTGGACCTGGTATCTTAATGGCATCTGCTGCTGTAGGTGGTTCACACATCGTAGCATCTACTCAAGCAGGAGCTATCTATGGTTGGCAACTTGCTATCATCATTATCTTAGCAAACCTTTTCAAATATCCTTTCTTCCGTTTCGGTGTGCAATATACGCTTAATTCAAATAAAACCTTGCTTGAAGGCTATAAAGAGAAAGGTGGCATCTCACTTAGTTGTTTTCTTTATATTGAATGTTATCGCTACAATGATCAACACTGCAGCAGTGGGGATTGTTGACTGCGGCAATTCTCAAATTTATTATTTCTGCGTTGGGATTGAACTGGGGACATCAGCATTCCAACTGCTAAGTGTCGTGATTATTGCAGGCACTAGGCATTCTTTTTACTCGGTCAATACAAATTTTTAGATCGCTTTGTCTAAATTCATTATGATCGCCTTAACAATTTCAACGGTTTCTGCGGTAGTTATCGCTGCATCAAAAGGTGGTGTACAAGTTGCACCTGATTTTTATTGAACCGTCACCATGGAATTTGGCTTCTCTTGGCTTTATCGTTGCATTGATGGGATGGATGCCTGCTCCAATTGAGATTTCAGCAATCAATCTCAATGTGGGTGGTTGCAAAAACGCCGTTTAAGCAAAGTAAGTTATCAAGACGGTATTTTAGACTTCAATATCGGTTTTATCGGCACAGCAATTTTAGCGATTGTTTTTCTTAGCACTCGGTGCATTAGTACAATATGGTTCAGGCGAAGTCGTAGAACAAGCGGGCGTAAAATATATCGCACAGCTTATCAAAATGTATGCCTTTGCTATCGGTGATTGGTCCTAAAATTACTCATCGCATTAATTGCCTTTATGTGTATGTTCGGCACAACCATTACAGTTATCGATGGCTGTCCACGAGCAAACAATGAAGCATTGCGTATTTTATTAGGTAGAAAAGAGTTCAGTGGCAAGCTTAACATTTGGATGACAGCTGCGACATATCGGCATTATCACCATCTTCTTCTTTATGAGCGATGTAGCAAAATTACTTTCATTTGCAATGATTTGCTCTTTCGTTTTCACACCAATTTTTGGTTGGTTAAACTTCTCACTCGTTTTAAAAGGTGAGCATCGTGTGAAAGGCGGATTGTTCTGGTTAGCTGTTGTTGGTTTAACTTATTTAACAGGTTTTACACTACTCTTTATTGCGTATGAACTTGGTTGGATTTAATTTAAAATAAATGTATGGGGCGTATATAAAACGCCCTTTTACAGTATTACATAACTATTGTACGATTAAGCAATTAGCTTGAGTTTCTCGTAGAGTAGGGTTTATCCCTACTCCCCTACTTCACATATCTACAATGCCTTTTATTTTTATCTATGGCACATCTTTCAATGCATTCGGATTTTTCTCAATAAACATTGCATCGCCATAGCTAAAGAAACGATATTTTCTCTATTACTGCGTGAGCATAGGCGTTCATTGTAGTGCGATAGCCAGCAAAATGCCGAAACTAACATAATGAGCGTAGATTCTGGCAAGTGGAAGTTGGTTACTAACGCATCAACTCACTTTAAAGGTTTTGCCTGGATAGATAAAAATCGAAGTGTCTGAAAAAGAATGGTTCGATTAAATGTTCAGGATTTTGACCGCTTGTGCTGCACTTTCAATGGAGCGAACAGAAGTTGTGCCCACGGCAATCACTCGCTTTGCCATTCGCTTTTAGTTTGCAAAATTTGCTCTACCACTTCTTGTGAAACTTCGGCATATTCAGCGTGCATTTTGTGATCTCAAAAATATTTTTCCACGCGAACAGGTTGGAACGTCCCCGCTCCAACGTGAAGCGTGACAAAAGCGGTATTTACGCCTTCTTTCAATTTCGCTAATAAATTTTGGTCGAAAATGTAAGCCCGCAGTTGGTGCAGCTACAGCCCCCAACACTTTGCTATAAACAGTTTGGTAACGCTCTTGGTCAGCATCTTCATCTGGTCGGTCGATATATGGTGGCAAAGGCATAGTGTCCTGCTTGTTGTAGCAAGTCAAAAAGCGGTGCTTCGCCTTCAAATTGCAATTCAAAGAGAGTGTCATGACGCTCGGTCATTGTTGCGCGTTAAGCCATTACCTTCGCCTAGTTTATCTTCACCAGACACTAATACCGTGCCTTCTTTAGGTGCTTTAGATGCACGTACGTGAGCTAAACAGCGATGTTTATCTAATACACGTTCAACCAGGGCTCAGACCTTACCGCCACTTAATTTTCCGTCCGTAAAGACAGAGCTGGAATTACGCGAGTATTGTTAAAAACAAGCAAATCACCTTCATTTAAATGTTCGAGTAAATCAGTGAAGTGTTGATCCGCAAATTCGGCCCGTGTGTTGCCGTTTAAATAGAGTAGTCGGCTGGCAGTACGCCTTTAGTTGGGTATCGAGCAATAAGCTCAGAGGGTAAAAATCGAACTGGAACTCGGAAACTAACATATTGTCCTTCTTTGGTAAAAAATAAAGGAAATTAGACCGCTTAATTTGATTGTAGGGAACGGTGGATTCCTCCGTTCAAATAAAAACAGGACAGAATAAACCCCTGCCCCCTACGTAAATAAAACGTATTTGGTCTAAAAATTAACTTTCTTCTCTAGAAGCAAAACGCATTAAATACGGCTTTAACTAAGGTTGCTAATGGAATGTGCAAAAACACGCCCCAGAATCCCCATAATCCGCCAAAATAAGGACAGCAATAATGATGGTTAATGGGTGTAAATTCACCGCCTCAGAGAATAAAAACGGTACGACTAAATTCCCCGTCTAATAATTGGCTAATCACAAATGCCAAAATTAAGTAGTAGAACTCAGGTGATAAACCAAACTGCATCAAAGCACTAAGGCAATTGAATCGTCGCGTACTGCACCAATGTAAGGCACCAGCACGGAAAGTCCAACGATGACTGAGAGCAAGAGCGGATAGCGTAAATCGAAGAAGATGAAAATGATATAGCTAACTCACGCCAACAATAGCGATTTCTAAACATTTTCCGCGAATATAATTCGCGATTTGTTCTTACTTTTCCACCCAAACACGGGTTGCCAAACGGCGGTTTTTCGGCAATAAATTGGCAAGCGAATTTAGAAAGAGGGATTTATCTTTCAGCAAGAAGAATACCATTAACGGCACGAGAAATGCATAAATGCCTAAGCTAACCAAGGTTAATCAGCGAGTTCACTGAAATGGAAAGCAACGATTCTCCATAGCCTCAAAAATTTTTCGCCCTTACCGAACTGACGACACTATCCAACATTGAATAATCAATTAGCTCAGGGTAGTGCTCTGGTAAGGTTTGCACCCATTCACTCAAGAGATTGAGCATATTAGGCAAATCGCGAATAAAATTGACCGCTTGATTCCATAAACTTGGCAACAATACGACTAATAAAAATGACACGAGCGAGAGCGTTGAGCCGAGCACAATAACGACACTCAATGTTCTTGGCATAAAGCGTTCAAGCAAGCGAATCGGTACTTCTAGCAAATAAGCCAGAACTATTGCAATCAGCAAAGGCATAATGAGATTGCTGAAAAATAGATGATCCCAAAGCCAATCAACAGAATCCTGCAAGGGCGGCAATTTGAGGATCATTGAATTTCTGGCGATACCACGTTTGGATTTGTTCTAACATAGGCTATTTTTTGGCTACATACCGCAATGAATCCCATTTTTCTCTGGGCATTAAAAGTTTTGAACATTTTAGTAAAAGGTTTCACGGTTTTCTGGTTTAAGTGCATTGCTGATAATTTTCATTGCACCAAGCACGCCTTCATCGGTAATTAACCCTTTTGGTGAAAGCAGAGACATCTCGCCTGAGTAAGTATCTACATTACGGAAACCACAACGGTGGAAAAAGCTCTTTCCAACCCTCTTTTTCAGTGGCGTAACAGTAATGTGAATTGCATCACGCAGATCAGCGATTACGCCTTCTGCATCATCAGTATTTAGCATCACATCGTGGGTGAGTAATAAACCATTCGGTTTGCTATCACGGAGATATTCGCGAACTGCTTTTTCTTTTGCTTCAATTGGCAACATAGTCAGCATTGCTTCATTGATCACAATATCAAAGCTGTTATCTTCAAATGGGAGTTTTGCGGCATTCGCACGTTGTACTTCTACTAACTCTTCTACGCTATTTTCTTTGATATTTGCACGTGCTTTTTCTAAGGCTTCTTCGTCTAAGTCAATGCCCGTAATATGGCAACTATACTCTTTGGCAAGCTGAATTGCGGTTGTCCCCATATTACACGCTACTTCAAGCACTTTTTATCTTTTGTTGAAATCGCCATTTGCGATTAACCAATCGGTGGCAATTTTACCGCCTGACGTAAACGGGTTTTTCGCTTCTAAGCGAGCAAGGAAATTGTGTCCTCACTTTCTTTTTCATAAATACCTCGGGCTTGTCTTCTGTCAATTTTTATCGAAAAATGACCGCTTTAAGCGGTAAGATTTTGGGAGCAATTATACAAAAAATATTTTACGGTTCTTATAGGATAAAAAGCAGGGAATACATAAAAAATCACCCACGAGGGCGTGGGGTTAAAGTTGGAGGTTATAGACAGTTATTTTCGCCGCGTGAAAGGCTGATTAAACCAGAACGAACGATTTCAATGATGGTTGTTTCTGCTTTACCGCCTCAATAAAGGCATTAAGTTTTTCACCTCGTGCCTGTTAATTGGATGGTGTAAAGTTTTTGGAGCGATGTCCACGATTTGACCACGGAAAATATCAGTCATCTGTTTTAATTCATCATGCGAGTAGAGCCTTCGTTGCACTGCACTTTAATAGCAACAATACTTCACGTTCTACGTGTTCGCACGCACTGAGGTTAATCACTTTAAACACATCGATAAGTTTGTGCAGTTGTTTTTCGATCTGCTCTAAGATTTTTCATCACCGTTTGCTAGCAATCGTCATTCTTGATAAACTTTCGTCATCAGTTGGGGCAACGGTTAAACTTTCGATATTAAAAGTGCCACGTTGTGAGAAAAGGGCAACCACGCGAGATAAAGCACCTGATTCATTTTCGCTAAGACTGATAATGTTCTACGCATCTGTACGCTCCGTTTTGCTTAAAATCATTTCATTCATTGCACCCGCCACGAATTTGCATCGGGTAAACGTGTCTCGGTTTCATCTACTACGCACATCGACAAAGACCAATTTATCTTTAATCGCAAAGGCTTGTGTGAGTTTTTCTTCCAATTCACTTGGGTGATCAATCGTAATGCCGATGTGCTCATAAGCTTCCCAGCCAATTTATGCGAAATCTGGCAAGGAATTCATATACACTTGCGAGTGGCGACATGATAGATAATATCTTGCCACTGTTTTTACCATCCCCTAAGAAGCGATTGTTACAGGCTTTACGATAACTACTGGCGTATCATATTGTTTTTGCTGTGGAGAGCTCTTTGAATGTTCATTTGATTGAGCCATCGCCCGTAACACAAACCACTGTTGCTTCAGGGTGTGCAAATTTTCACGCCCAATAGCAGCAGGTAAAACTAAAAGCCCATTGTGCCCGCACCACCTGAGTTGATCCAACGGCGTGGCTTTATCAAAGCCGTAATGAAGTGCCGCAAAACATTTGGTGTTGACCCTACATCGGATGCCATATATGCATCCCCATTGGTTAATCTGGATGAATTAAACGACATTACTTGTTGTGGTTTTGATGACCTCTGAACTTCTTCAAATTTCAAGCAATCTTCGCTTTCCATTCGTCAATTTGTTTCCACCAAGCGGTCAAATCTGCCTGATTTTTTGCCAAGTTCTCGTCATCAAGCAAGCTTTAAAAACTCATCTAACACATTCTTCGCTGAGCCTACGATTGGAATGTAAGCTTGAACGGTTTTTGAAATGGAAGCTGGATCAATGTCTACGTGAATCACTTTTCGCATTCCGGCAATATTTTCTGCTAAGTTTGCGGTAGTACGGTCATCAAAACGTACGCCGATACCCAAAAATCAGATCAGCTTTCGTGCATCGCATTGTTTGCTTCATAAGTACCGTGCATTCCAAGCATACCAAGAAATTGGCGGTCTGAAGCTTGGATAAGCGCCTAAGCCCATCAATGAACTGGCTACAGGCAAGTTGAGTTTCTTCGCAAAATCAACAAGTTCGTTGCTACATTCTGCTGAAATTACCCCGCCACCTACGTAAAGCACTGGTTTTTTTGCTACCATTAAGGCTTTTAATGCACGTTTGATTTGCCCTTTGTGCCCTTGCACCGTTGGGTTGTGAGAACGCAATGACCATTTCGGGTATTCATAAGCAAATTTATTGGCAGGGTTTACCATATCTTTAGGAATATCGATCACCACAGGACCAGGTCGACCCGTTGAAGCAATATAGAATGCTTTTTTGATCGTTTCAGGAATTTCTTGCGGATCTTTAATCATAAAGCTGTGTTTTACCACAGGGCGAGAAATACCGATCATATCGCACTCTTGGAATGCATCTGAACCGATTAACTGAAGAAGGCACTTGACCTGTGATAATCACAAGTGGCACAGAATCCGTATAAGCGGTTAAAATCCCTGTAATCGCATTGGTTGCACCAGGGACCTGAAGTGACCAACACGCACCCCACTTTGCCCGTTGAGCGAGCATACCCATCTGCCATATGCACCGCACCTTGTTCGTGACGCACTAACACGTGGTTAAGGCTTGATTGATGAATTGCATCATAAATATCTCAACACTGAGCCTCCTGGATAGCCGAAAACGTATTCCACGCCTTCATCTAACAAGGATTGCACCACCATTTCTGCACCAGAAAGTTTTTCATTAAATCCTCCAACTTCTTATAGCATTGTGAACGTTATTCACAACTCAAATATACGATGAAATTGACAACATTGTGCAAAAGAGTTTCAGCATTTGTCTAGCGGTAGAATTTTACTTAAATTTAGCAGAAAATTTTTAAACTTGGTTAATTTAGATATAATAATAAAAATGTTGTGCATTCCTATAGAATTAGCACAACATTCTTTATTTTATAAAATTAACAGCGTTAAATTTTTATCTAAAATAATCGCTCATCAACAGAGATATTATCTGTTCGCTTTTTGCGGTAGCTTTAGTGTTAATATCACAGTTTTTAACAATGATCGTATCGCTTTGTTTACCTTTTGGATTAAGTTTACTGGAATCACAGTGTCAAAATTATCTAAAGTTAATCCACTATCTACATTCCAAATATAATCGCCAGCAACAAATTGAGTAAAGTCTGCCGTTTCTTTTATTACGCATAAAAGTTTTTCGAGATAATTTTATTCCCACACTTAACATCGCAGTACTAGGTTCTTGATCTTCAAATTGATATGACCGCAGTGACAGTTTTTGTTACAGGTATACACAACGGTTTTATCCATAATAGCAGGAAGAGTTGCCATAGTGTCTGATGCTTTTTCCATTTTAGGCATTTCTTTTGCATAAGCAGAAACAGCAAGGTCATCGCTAATGCAGGTAAGATTTTTATCAATTTCTATGTTTAATCCTCTGATTGTTGACCCTATTATTAGGGTACTTACTTAGATATTTGCAATGAAAAAGTTCCTTTGAATATAAAACCCCATATATCATTATATATGGGGTTAAAATCAGGTTAATTTAATATTACCATTGGTATCCGATACCCGCAGCAACACCTTTTACCTTGTGAGTTGAAGCTGTACCTGATAAACGAATAATTACTTTTACCGTTATCAGAGATGCGAGATACTCCCCAATGCCAACCCATTTTGACCTTGGTAAGTTCCTCCCGCAACAGCAACTATAGATTTACTCCCAGGAATGTAAGGTTGAGGTAACTGTGAAGCTGCTAATGCACTTGCTGTTCCAGCATCAGCATTTTGCCTACTTTATTGATACGATGATTTAAAATTACCCAAATGCTGACTCACTTGAGAAGCAACATCATAAAGTTGACGCCGTTTATTGCATCTGTTGAACCAGAAGTAATGCGACCTTTCGCCACATTTCCGTGACTTTAGCACCTTCAACACTTAATGCTCCATCTGCGGTATCTATTTAGCTGTAACAGCTTTGTTACCTTTACCTAGTTTCACAGAATCGAAGTTTGATTCATTGATGTGGCAATTTCTACTGATTTACCATGACGAGTAATTTCAATATTTTGACCCGCATTGATATTCACAGTTTCATCCATCTTCACTTTCGTTGCCTGCAGTATTAATGGTTGTTACTACTATTTGTACCAGCTACCGCTTTAGAATCTAAGTTCCAACCGCTATTTTGTAACTGATCAACATTTACTGCATCACTTGGTTTTTGACCCCAAGCAACATTTTGTGATGACTGAACCAGCAGTGCCTTTTATCTAATCCATTGTCTTTTAGATATTTAGCTACCATCGCGGACAGCATTTCATCAATGCCTTCAAGTGCAGCAGTAATAACTTCTGCAGATTGACCCGCTTTGTGCAAGTGTTTTTGCTAATTGGGCTTTTTGCATCTACAACTTTCTGATCTTTAAGAGCATTAGCTTGAGCACGGGAAATTGCATTATTATCTGCACTTGTTGGTTGCTCAGTTAAAGCTTTGTATTTTTCACCTTTATTATCAGGATTCAATACTGTTTCTTGGCGAACTGTTCTGCCATCTACAGCCTCTTTGGCTGTATCTGCACTACCATCAGCTTTTAGCTGGATACCATTTACCATCAGCACCTTTCACTACTTTTATTAGCCAGCCGCATCCGTTGCTGAAAGTTGGCTCAATGGTAATTCAACATCCGTTTTTAACATAAGTTGTTGTTACTTTTATCACCATTTTCATCTGTACTTTCAACTGTTGCTGCACTCACTTTTAGTATTTTTACCATTAGCAAAGCGAAGGTTATCGTTTGATTTACTTTTTCAAGTGTGTTAGCTGATAATGCTTTTCGTTGGATCAGCGAGATGCTTCACTTGCTTTTTGCATCATCACCCTAAACCAATATTCCAACCAGATTGTGCAATGGCATCTGCCACTTTATTACCAGTTACATAGCCGTTATCTTTATTTACAAGTTTCGCCTCCTCGCTAGGTTTTAATATTACCTGTTACTTGATCAATAGCGAAAACTTTGCCTCCTTCTGCTTTCCTATATAGGGCTTTTTACTTCAGAAGATTTAGGTTTACCAGTATGGATATCAATATCTTCTTGACGGTAATAGTTATCTCCAATTTTCGTCAATTTTTGCTACCATCTGGTGCTGTAAATTCTGTTAGATTTAGTTACATCACCTCTTTACTGCCACAGTGATTTCACGTGTTCCGTCCGTTAACGTTTTACCTTTTAACTTCTGAAATCACCATTTCCACCTTTGAAATCCACTTTTATTGGCATTTACGAACTTGGTCAGTATAACCATTACTCGAAGTAGACATTACCCAACCAATATTTTCTGCAAATCCCCATGCAGCTACGTTGTTTGGTTTTAGATTTCGTAAAATCAACCAATCCAGCAGATGAATCTGAAGTTACTGGTGTTGCTGAAGAGGCTTTTGGTTTCAATGTACCATTTGCTTCTACATCAGTTGCTTTTATACCAGAGCCCATCATTTGCTTTTCACCAAGTCATTGCCCTCGGCATCTTTTCGCCGCATCAAATGTCTTAGCACCATTTGCCACATTACCCAACGTAACTGAACGACCTGTTCTCATCTGCTTTCGCTGTCGGATTAATCACCGCCACTAATGTAGTTCCATCAACCGCATCCCCCGTCGGGTTACCCTGCTCATCTACTTTGTAGAACTTGTCATCGACTTTTCGTTACTGGCGCGTGCTATCCGTCTGTCGTGCATTGCACCGGTAAACCATTTACATCCACTTTCACCGTCGTGGTAGTCACTTTATTACCTGTTGCGTCTACACTTTCTTTCGTCGCCAATTTCACTTTTCGTGTTATTGCCATCCGCAAAACGAACTTCGCTCATTCGGATTCACCACTTCATCCGTAGTATCTCGCATCTTTATAGTCGCTTGCTAAGCGGTGCTGGTTTGCCTAACACAAAAACCAGATTGTTGAATCGCATCTGCCACTTTATTACCCGTCACGTAGCTCTGTGCCCGCGTTGGTTGGGGTGGTATTCGCATCTACTGTCACCGCATTCACATTCGCTTGGTGCACACCTGTTTTCGGATCGATGTCTTCTACTTTGTAGCATTGGTCACCCACTTTGATAACCGATGTATCTACACCACCTACTTTCGCCGTGAATCGGTTAGATTTCACCACATCGCCGTCTTTGATGCCCACAGTGATTGTGTGTACGCCATTTTCAGATTTCTGCACTCACATCTACACCCATTGGTGCCTTCTAAATACCACTTCATCTGTATTGGTTACCGCTGCTGAATGGTCTCCCTGCACCTCACTACCCAACCTAGGTTGCTCTTCGCATCTTCAACCGTTAACGCATTTGTTCCTTTTGAATGATATAAATTAGCTAGCCTGCAGCTGCTTGTTGACGTGGGTCTATTTCGCTAACTCTTCTTCTGTCGCTGGTGTTGCCTCAATATCTGCTGGATGACCCGCATCATCTAAAGTGACATATTTGTCGCCTTTTTAACAATTTGGTTGCCCTCTTTATCGAGGGTGACCACTTCAGCTCCCGCTTTCACGTTCGTGATTTGAGCAGCCCTTGCCATCTTTATCTCGCAACGTTTAATGCACCTGCTGATGTACTTAAGTTCACCGCCGTCTCTGCAGTACCGAGTGTGATGCTATTTACACCAATGTCTTCGCTAAACCATAAGTGAAGCTTGTTCCCTCGCGTTTCACCGCTAAGTTTTTATCCGCTTTTAAGGCAATTAAATCACCTGCACCTATCGCTGCCGCTTCCTCATCTGTGTCTTTTGAGCTCGGTCTGTTAACGCTTCTTCTAGATTTTTCCGCTTTGCAAAACCATTTCGCACTGTTAATCGCATCCGCGACATTGTTGACTGTCGCAACTTGATTATCACCTGTTTGCTCTGCATCTTTCACTGTCACTTTACCACGTGTTTTCGCCCGTCGTTGCCGCGGCTTCTAGCTCGCCTTTTAAGACCGATACACCATCTTCAGTAACATTTAAAAATGTTATCCGCGTCTTCATCCACTTTAAGACCAAAAATCTACGTTGTATTTTACCGCTATTCGCATCAAAATGAGAGGTGATATTCACGCCATCTTTCGCATTGAAGATAACTTCATCCGCATTTTTGTACCGCGGTTGAGTTACCACCTGCACTCATTACCCAGCCTAATTTACCTGCATCCGCAACGGTGAAGAGCGTTGGTTTTCGTCTGAACCAGCCAAATCCGCTAAGCCACTCGCCGCTTTCGCATAAGCATCCGCATCCGTATCTCGTTTCTTTTTAACGGTGTTTTTTCTTTAGCATCTGCTTTAGGTAAACCTTGATTATCAATATCTTCCGTGTCATAGAACTTGCCACCAATTTCAACTAACTGGTTGCCTTCTTTATCAAAGACAAGGGTTTCTGTGCCTTCTGCGATATTACCCAACGTAACTGAACGACCTGTTTCATTCGCTTTCGCTGTCGGATTAATCACTTTCGCCACTAATGTAGTTCCATCAACCGCATCCCCCGTCGGGTTACCCTGCTCATCTACTTTGTAGAACTTGTCATCGACTTTCGTTACTGGCGTGCCATCCGCTGTCGTGTATTGCACCGGTAAACCATTTACATCCACTTTCACCGTCGTGGTAGTCACTTTATTACCTGTTGCGTCTACACTTTCTTTCGTCGCCAATTTCACTTTCGTGTTATTGCCATCCGCAAAACGAACTTCGTCATTCGGATTCACCACTTCATCCGTAGCATTCGGCATCTTTTATAGTCGCTTGCTACAAGCGGTGCTTTTTGTTTGCCTAACACAAAACCAGATTGTTGAATCGCATCTGCCACTTTATTACCCGTCACGTAGCCTGTGCCCGCGTTGGTTGGGGTGGTATTCGCATCTACTGTCACCGCATTCACATTCGCTTTTGGTGCACCTGTTTTCGGATCGATGTCTTCTACTTTGTAGTATTGGTCACCCACTTTGATAACCGATGTATCTACACCACCTACTTTCGCCGTGAATCGGTTAGATTTCACCACATCGCCGTCTTTGATGCCCACAGTGATTGTGTGTACGCCACTTTTCAGATTTCGCACTCACATCTACACCATTGGTGCCTTCAAATACCACTTCATCTGTATTGGTTACCGCTGCTGAATGGTCTCCCGCACTCACCACCCAACCTAGGTTTCTTGCATCTTCAACCGTTAACGCATTTGTTCCTTTTGAATGAGATATAAATTAGCTAAGCCTGCAGCTGCTTGTTGACGTGGGTCCAATTTCGCTAACTCTTCTTCTGTCGCTGGTGTTGCCTCAATATCTGTTGGATGACCCGCATCATCTAAAGTGACATATTTGTCGCCTTTTTAACAATTTGGTTGCCCTCTTTATCGAAGGTGACCACTAGCTCCCGCTTTCACGTTCGTGATTTGAGCAGCCTTGCCATCTTTATCTGCAACGTTTAATGCACCTGCTGATGTACTTAAGTTCACCGCCGTCTCTGCAGTACCGAGTGTGATGCTATTTTACACCAATGTCTTTCGCTAAACCATAAGTGAAGCTTGTTCCCTCGCGTTTCACCGCTAAGTTTTTATCCGCTTTTAAGGCAATTAAATCACCTGCACCTATCGCTCGCTTCCTCATCTGTGTCTTTTTGAGCTCGGTCTGTTAACGCTTCTTCTAGATTTTCCGCTTTTGCAAACCATTTCGCACTGTTAATCGCATCCGCGACATTGTTGACTGTCGCAACTTGATTATCACCCTGTTTGCTCTGCATCTTTCACCGTCACTTTACCACGTGTTGTGCCTGTTGTTGCCGCTGCTTCTAGCTCGCCTTTTTAAGACCGATACCCCATCTTCAGTGACATTTAAAATGTTATCCGCATCTTCATCAACTTTAAGACCAAAATCAACGTTGTATTTACCGCTTGTTGCATCAAAATGAGAGGTGATGTTCACGCCATCTTTCGCATTAAAGATAACTTCATCCGCATTTTGTACCGCGGTTGAGTTACCACCTGCACTCATTACCCAGCCTAATTTACCTGCATCCGCAACGGTAAGGGCGTTGGTTTTCGTCTGAACCGAGCCAAATCCGCTAAGCCACTCGCCGCTTTCTGCATAAGCATCGGCATCCGTATCTGTCGCTTTTAACGGTGTTTTCTTTTTCCTCTGCATTTGGTTTTAATAGACCCGTTGTTTTGTCAAGGTCTCCGTGTCATAGAACTTGCCACCAATTTCAACTAACTGGTTGCCCTCTTTATCAAAGACAAGGGTTTCGTGCCTTCTGCAACATTCGTCACTTTACGAGGTGCATCATTTTTGCCTGCTACGCTTAACCCATCTTCATCTGACGTCAATGTCGTGGTGTTATCGCCTTCTCCCTATCGTTAGGATTTAGTTGCGGTCGCTTTTTTCAACTTCGATTTCATCTCGCTAAAGCAAAAAGTAAGGTTATGAGCATCACGTTTAACGCGTAAGTTTTTACCTGCTATATAGGTAACATCATCACCCGCTTTTTACTGTTTCACCTTTATCATTGTTGGTTTTCATCAGCATCGTTAATCGCTTTTATCATGTTCATTAGCAGCTTTGATAATCGTTGCTGCACTCGTTAATCGCATCAGCCATTTTTACGGTAGCCACTTCAGTTCTCAGCACGTTGATTTGCTTCTTCTGGTGTTTCAGTGCCACCCGCTGCTTTCGCTTTTGGTGTTATCGACACTTTACCGCGATTTGCATCGCCAACCGTATCTCGTCGCAGCAGTGATTTCACCAGTATTCACTTTAACGCCTGCATCAGAAACCTTGATTGTGTCATCTGCCGCTTTCACGTCATATTTCACACTCACTGTGTCTGGTGTAGAAATACCTGTATCAGGATTTGTTGTCCCTTTTGTGATTTCTACTTTTGCTGTCGTACCTTGACCATTTTCGCAATTGACACTATCGCCCGCATTAATTTCTCTTGGTCAGCTGCAGCATCTGTTGAGCCTGCTACTTTTTGCTTTTGTCTTCCAACCCTAATTTATTTAAGGCTTTTGGTTAATCCTGTTGCTCAACTAAACCAGTTTGGCTTTGTTGCGTTTACAGCTTTGCCACCTGTTACCTCAACTTTACCAAGTTTTGGCGTGAAGGTTACCGTATCGCCTGCCGCTTTTACAGAAAGCAAATCATTATCTGCTGAGGCAAGCTTGAAGTTGATACCATCTGCTTTATTCAGTTTCTGATCCGATGTTGTTGTTTCTGTTTTATTTTGCGTACCTTTCACATTATCAATAGCAGTCAGTTTGATGGTGTTATCCGTTGCGGCTTTGATTTCCTTTAAATTGTTTATAACTTACCGCATCGTTATCACTATCGCCCGCTTTCACGTTCGTAATTTTTACTGGATCATTACTATTTGAAGCAGAAACTTTTTTAATGAGTCGCCATCTTTCGTTAATTTAGGACCATCTGCACCAATTTGTACGCTAGTAAACTCAACATCATCTTTAGTTTTGAATTCAAACGTATTGGCTGTACTATGATCAACAGCAAGATTTTTACCTGCTTTAAAGGTTACTTCCGTGCCAGCTGTAACTTGGTCAGGGGTTTCGGGTAGTCACGCCATTACCTGCCGCTTTCGCTGTCCAATAAGCTCTATTCACTGCATTTGCTACTGCATCTACCGTTGCTAGTTACTGCCTTGGTCAGTAGTTGTGCCTGCATTTGCTTTGGCTTTCACTCGACCCGTTTTTACCCGTATCTGCAGCAGTTACTACGTTTCGGTTCTCTGCCTGTTTTCGCTTTGATACTTACTTCAGTGCGTTTATTATCATCTTTAGCATTCACTGTCACTTCGGTAGTGTTTGCATCGCCACTCAATAAAATCAACAGTGTCATAAGTGCGGACAAAATCCATATCTGCTACATCCGCATCCGTCGCTTGTTTTTTTACCACGAATATTCCAAACCGCTATTCAATACGTCTTGAACGCTTGCCGCTCGTGCTTTTTCTGCATCGGTAAAGGTTTTGCCCACTAAGTTTGGAGTTGCTGCACCAAGCGTATCTTGTAACGTAGATTTATCACCATTCAAATAAACAGGAGCATTGGTATTTGTACCTTCAGTCGTTGCAAAATTTAAGCCGTTTGCATCACTTGTTATACCCACTGTGGTTTTTACCAATGGTTAATTTCGTACTATATCTCGCACTATTTACCGTAATATTATTCGCTAAGGCAAAAGTAAAGGTTACGAGTATCACGTTTAACGCGTAAGCTTTTTACCTGCTGTATAGGTAACTTCCTCACCCGCTTTACTATTGCACCATCATCATTTTTGGTTTCATCAGTATCGGTAATCGCCGTATCATGTTCATTATTAGCTTTGATAATAGTGCCTGTACTGTTGATGGCATCCGCGACATTTTTCACAGTAGCTACTTTTTATTATCATCGCCATTAGTTACCGTTACTTTGCTACTTGGTCTTGACTGCCAACATCTGCTGATGCATCTCACTCAATGTACCTTTCGCGACATCTACCGTGATAGTACGTGTATTCTCATCTGTTTTGCCTGAAACAACCGCTGCTCCTGTGCCAACAAATTTAACTTCTTATCTGCATTTTTACTTGAGCGGTATATTCTTGTCTTAAGCTGCCTGTAGTTTTATTTGATGAAACTACCCAGCCCATACCACGCAAATCGCCTACTGTTGCTGCAGTGTTATTTTGAACGTTTTTATCTGCAAGATTGGTTAAACCTGAATAAGCAGGGTCTTGGCTCATCGTTAATTCTTCGAGAGTATGTCCATTTATTAATGGATTATTTTCACCAAAGTTCTCTAACCCACTCACAACATCTCTCGTGATTTTTGCCGCTGCACTGCCTTTGCCTTTATTAAGTTTTTTAAATCGCCCGAATCAGTTGGTGTTAAGGTCAGTGTTTTTATCAGCTGCATTTTTATCAACTAATTCCACCCCTTTGAAATTTGGTGTATCTACTGTCGCAAAGGTAAATGTTTTAGCTTGTAGAACGATTCACTGCGAGGTTTTTACCTGCTTTCAGTGTGTAACAGTTTCACCTGCTTTATATATTATTCTGGGTATCCGTGCCATTCACACCATTAGCCTGCGGCAGTTGCTTTCCAACAAGCACGGTTGATAGCCTCTGACACACTCCTCACGGTTGCGGCTTTGTTTTTGTTGTCATCATCTTTAGCAGAAATCGTGCCGTTATCTGTAGTGTCTTTAAATTTCTTTGTTACGGTGTAAGTCACATTTGCACCTTTGTTAGTCGCATTTGTCATAACAGCCACAGAAGCTCAAACCGCCCGCTTTAAAGTTCACTTGTTCATCAGGGCTAATGCGTGCTTTCGCAGTTGCCCTCATCATCTTGAGCAATTTTCCAACCTGCATTCACATAGTTATTTAAATTAGTGATTGCTGTAGAAACATTGGTTGCATCACCTGGTTTAGTATATGTAGCTGTATCAGCTAAAACCATCTGTTTTTAACGGGTGGCATAAAGCTCACTGCGTACCATTTGGTTTCAAGCTGCACCGCTGCCAACAATGGCTGTGGTTGATGTCGCAAGATTATTGACCACATCGCTAAAGGCGTAAAGTTGAGAGCCGTTAATCGCACTCAGTAGATGTCTTAGAAATTTCACCTGCGGCAACAAATTTCACTTGACGAGGACGTTGCATTACCTACAGAAACAAAACGCCCTTGTTTACCTGCACTCAGCTTTTGAGGCTCGCCATTAGTTTCAGCTCCACCCACTACCCGCGAAGCCGCTATAAACGAGTTTTTACCGTTTTCGTACCAATTTCGCAGAATTAACCTTTTTACCTCTGTTGGCACGGTGCCGTTATCACCTAATACCACTGCACCTGTATAACTGTCACCATTTTTAGCATCAACAGTCACTTTATTACCCAACACACAAATGCTGGTCTGCTTTTCACGGTATTGTTATTACCAAACGCATAAGATTGATCACCCGCTCACGATATTTGGGTCACCAAACGCACCGCGGAGTAGTTACCCGTAAACATTATTGCTATTACCTAATGCAATAGAATCAATACCGCTTTGCTGCACTGCTGTTACCAATCGCAATCGCATTCAGATTGCTGCTGGTCCATTACCAATTGCATAGCATTAATTTTGCAGCTGCACGTTTACTATCTGAAATGTTTGTATCTCGTACCAAGAAGCGATAGAGTTGCTTGAGTCACCATAAATATTTGAGCCTGAACCAAAAATGCAATTGCACCTGTTGCACTGTGGATGAATACGAGACTGTGTACCAATTGAAGTTGCATTTACAGCTGAATCGCCAATTTGCACGAGCATCATGACCATTAGCCAGAGCACTTAAAGCATTTGCACCAGAAACACTAGTTGAACTACCTAGAGCTGTAGAATCTTTAGAATTCGCTATTGATTTAGGACCAACTGCCGTTGAATAGAAGTTATTCGATTTTTGCAAGATAACCAATTGCTACTGATGCAATTGTTTTACTATTATTAGCTGATTTATAAATCAAATCATTCTTCGCACGTTCTAATGCTAATGAAATGCGTTTCTACAGCAGCCGTGCAGATGCCACATTAAACTTATTATCTGCTGACGGATCATCTTGCATATTCTTAATAGCTGTTTTTCAAAGTAGCATTCATGTCATTTAATAACCTTGAACACGTGCTACTTCTGCATTTAACGTAGCAATTTCTGCATCTGTAACACCACCGGCAATAGCTTGCTGACCAATTGCAATAGAAGCATCTTTAAATGCTTTAGATTGATCACCAATAGCCACCGCACCTATACCATTATTTGTACGTGCTACACCGGTTGTTGCACAGTTACCAATTGCGATAGCACGACCACTCACGAGCACCAGCCTTATAAACCAATAGATACTTGTGAGCAATACGAATATTTGTCACACTACCATTTTCTTGTAAAATATAATTTTATTACTTCCAATGATCTTCAAATTCAGCTGTATACCTGATAATGCACCAATTGAAGTTGGTATAATAACAATCACCACTTGATAAAGCACCAATAACAGTACCGCCATCTTGTTACCACCTTTTGTAATGCAAAAAGCACCTATTGCAACCCCACCACTTGATGTAGCATTCCAGCCGTTTGGTCACTATTAATATCAGCACGAGCGCCAACCCCCATCGCTACGGATGGATCCCAGCAACTTGCGGAACCAAAACCGACTGCTGTACTAAATGAATCGTGACCATTAGTCCCACCCCTCAGTAACACTGTTACCAATAATCGTATTTCCTGCTTGACCAGCAGAGTTACCACTAATATTAAACCAATGTAAATATCCTGGTCATATACAGCTGAGGCTTTTATTACCAATAACGATAATATTTTTAGGTGCATTTCACAATGCTTTCTGTACTTACAGCACGTCGCTCATCCCATTTGCTAAAATGAGCAATACCATTAGGCTTTGAGAAATAGTACCTGTTAAAGGTTGTTGATGATATTGCAGCCATAACAGAACCTGCTGTACACGTTGAACCCCAGCTACCGAAAATGCTGTTAGTTTTGAGGTTTTAGATTTGTCTTTCCTTTAGCTTTTGCCAGTTCGCTTACTGCGACCCATGTTTGCGTTGCATGATTCCATATCACACGAAAAACTTTATTCATAATTGTCTCCTATTTAATTAAGCTCTTAAATTGGCAAATCCATCGAAATATTTCTTATGAGATCTCATTTATTCTGTCTCCCTTTTCTCATTAGTCAAACAAATATTGACCAAATCGTGCATTTGGTGATCTTAGACTGAATTTAAATCAACCTTATTTTGTTTATTTTATAAAAAGCAGCCTAACACAGGCTGTTTTCTTTACGATATTGCAAAGGGCACTAACACTATTTCAATATAAGCAGGATTGGTATCTCCCTATGCTCAATAACTTTTTATTTATTCTCGACAGTTTGTTCTGCAAGTGCTTCCTGCAGTTTTTGAAACTCTTTTGCTCTACTTTTCATGCGTCGTTTTTCAAAGAGTTCATTGGCTTCGGAGATCAATTTTTGCGATGGCATTACGATAAGTGATTTCCAACGTTTCACGGCTGGTTGCCATTACGCCTTGGTCGATTAAAAAGCCATCGTTCACACTCATATACCCAGCCATGAATAGAGAGTGCTTTGCCTTTATCCCAAGCGGGTTCGAATAATAGAACTACAACCAAAATTATAAACCTGTTCAGCAACATTTAAGCGGTCAACATATTAGCTCGATGTTCAGGCGACAACTTGCCAAGCATATGCCCATGCTTAAAACCAAAGATCGTGAATGTGAAGCAACCAGTTGCTGATTAAGCTTTCAAATCCTGCTACAGTACCCATTGCAGCTTCTAATGCTCCGCAGTTGGTATGTCCGCAAACTAATGATGTGCTTGATGTTTAATACATCCACGGCATATTGCACCACAGAAAGGCAGTTAAGATTTGTATGGATTACCATATTTGCCACATTACGATGGACAACAGCTCACCAGGCCCAAGTCCTGTTAATTTTTCAGCTGGCACACGACTATCTGAACAGCCAAAGCAATCCAGGAGATAAGTTGGATTTTGGTGTTCTGCAAGCTCTTTAAAAATAATCAGATTGCTCATCTTTCATTTTTAGTTGCCCAAGGTGATTATTGGCAAACAATTGTTCAATCGTTTTCATTTTTCTCCTTTTTATTTAGGGTTAGAAAAGGCTGGTTTCTAAACGCAACATACCTTTTCACGATAATTGCCTTTACCAAATTTTTCACCAGCATTTTCGGTTTTAGTTTCATCTAACGTATAAACAGGGCGAACGATTCAATCAAATCTCGTTAAACCATCAAAAAGCATAGGCAAGAAAAATTGTACGGTTTCTTGATATTTTTCTGGTGAAACTTCCCAAACTCAAGTAGACGGACATCTTTTAAGTAAACTGTCCCTTTTTCAGGGTCAAAATAAGTGTAGTATCTAAATTTAGCTTAATTTCTTGCTTCTGTGCTTTTGCCACGAGCAATCAATGCTCATCCACGATACCTTGAATTTCGACTCTCGTTGGTTTGACCAATTTGCGTGACTAAATCGCGCAATTGGTAATCCAACTGCATTAAACCCGGTATCCCCACACTATCGGCAAGCGGGATTTTTTAGCAAGCGTTGAGTGCGTAGATAATCGTTAATTTTTCCGAAATACTGAGTAAATTAGCAGAAGCCACTGCCACTATACCCATTGCAACTACGAAAAACGCCACGATTCTGTAAATAAATTTCATACTTTCTCCTTTCTATTGGCTGTTCAGAACACAGGTAGAATACACCCCTGTTTAGAATGGCAGAAATATAACAAGTTCTACAAAACTAAGGAATTTTTAAATGAAAAATTTGCAATAAGCTTGCTTTTTAATTTGTTTATTAGCAGGCTGTAGCTTTTCTGGCGGTGCAAATGTCGGCGGTGGTTCAAACGGCGTAGGCTTTGGATTAGGGCTTCGGCACTCGGTATTCGTTTTTAAATCTGCATTTAGAAAGTGTGGCGGTTTTCAACCGCTCTGAATAAAAATAATAGACTGTTTCTCTATTAAGGATTTTTATGCAGTATGAATTAAAAAGGCCAACGGTAATGCTCGTCGTGGTCGATTAACTTTTTCTCGCCCGAAAGGCGAATTTTACGTTGAAACCCCAGCTTTTATGCCTGTGGGTACTTACGGCACGGTAAAAGGATGACTCCTGAAGAAGTCGCAGCAACAGGTGCACAGATTTCTGTTGGGTAACACCTTTCCACTTATGGTTACGTCCTGGGCAAGAGATTATGAAAAATGCACGGTGATTCACATCGACTTTTATGCAGTGGCACGGTCCACTTTTAACGGATTCGGGTGGTTTCATGTTCAGCTTGGGCAAAGTACGCAAGATTAAAGAAGAAGGTGTTACCTTCCAAACCCAATTAACGGGGAAAAATTTTCCTTTCGCCTGAAAATCAATGGAAATTCAGTACGATTTAGGTTCTGATATTGTGATGATTTTGATGAATGTACACCATATCCCGCGACTTTGATTATGCAAAAATCAATGGAAATGTCACTGTTGGGCAAAACGTAGTCGTGATCGCTTCTTGATGAATTAGAAAAACCCGCGTGCATTATTTGGTATCGTGCAAGGCGGCACTTATGAAGAGTTACGCAAAAATTTCTGCAGAAGGGTTTTCGTCACATATCGGCTTTGATGGTTATGCCGTGGGCGGTTTAGCGGTGGGCGAACCGAAAGAAGAGATGCACCGTCATTTTAGAATTTACTACGCCATTATTGCCAGCAGATAAACCTCGCTACTTAATGGCGTCGGCAAGCCTCGAAGATCGGTAGAAGGCGTTCGCCGTGATCGATATGTTTGACTCGCGTAATGCCAACTCGTAATGCACGCAACGGGCATTTATTTGTGAGTGATGGTGTGGTAAAAACCGTAATGTAAAATATAAAAGCGACACCAGTCCGCTTGATCCAGAATGCGATTGTTACACCTGTAAAAACTATACAAAAGCTTACCTTTATCACTTAGATAAAATGCGGTGAAATTTTGGGCGCACGTTTTAAACACTATTCACAATTTGCGTTACTCATCAACGCGTTTAATGGCACACCCGCCAAGCGATTGATGAAGATCGCTTTGATGATTTTGTAGTGGAATTTTATGCCAAAATCGGTAAAGAAGTGCCACCAATGCAGAAAGAACAAGCAGAATAGTGTATAACTGAAAATAATAAAGAAAAGGCTGAAATTGTTGAGGTTTCAGCCTTTTCTACAATACATATTTTACAAGGGTAAATTGTGATTAAAAGTAGCAAAACATCGAATGAGTTTACCCATAAAAAATATAAAAAGGCACTTTTAATAAAGGAAGTCTGAGCCAACCCTGCTACTCCACAAAGAAGATCCTCTAACAGAGGTAAACCAACTCAGCAGAAGCATTATTGTTCCATAACGATTTAATTTATGTATTACCCACTCAGCATATTTATGATTTAAAGATTTTGCCTGGGAATAAGTCTCCCAAAGTACAACGTGAGTAAGCTCACCCTAATGTTACCTATTGTTGCAACACAAACAAGCTCAAATAAGTGGAGAGGTAATCAAAGAGTGTTCAAATAAATGGTTTGTGTAGCAATGGTGCTAAAAACAATTTCAGAATTACCTGGTAGCAGAGAAGCACCTCACAAAAAGCACTTGTCAAAAACATAATAATGAGCTGATTTTCATTGGAAAAATAAATTAAAAATAAGTAAGGTAATCAGTAAACATTGTTTTTAATAAATTGTTAAAAAGGGTTAATTTAAATTTAATAAAAGTTTGCTATTTCTTGTAAAGTTGAGATACATCAAAAAGGTGTTCAACCTCCCCAAATAGGTAAGTTTTTGATTTTTCAGATTGGTGGAACAGGTCTATAATTCCATACAAATCTTATTATTCCTTCAATTTTAGTTGATTCAGAAAAATTATTGAATAAGCATCAATATAAACATAAAAAGGATTGCTCTATGTTTTCTCCTGCTGAAATGGCGAAAATTACCGAAGATGGTGCAGTTTATAAAGCAACTAAACATCAACTCTATTCTTTTTATCTCTGCAATTTTAGCCGGTGGTTTTATCGGTCTTGCTTTCGTTTTTATACTACAACGCAAACAGGCACAGCAGATGTTGCGTGGGGATTATCTAAATTAGTGGGTGGTATGGTGTTCTCTTGGCGTGATTATGTGCGTGATTTTTGAAGCAGAACTTTTCACTTCATCTACATTAACCGCAGTCGCAAAAGCAACGCACCGTATTACTTGGTTCCAAATGTTTAGAAACTGGTTTATCGTTTATGGTGGAAACTTTATCGGTGGTTTAAGTGTTGTGGTTTTTAATTTGGCTTTCGGTCAAATGATGGTAGCGAATGGTCAATGGGGGTTGACCATTTTAAAAACAGCACAACATAAAAATTCATCACTCTTGGATAGAAGCCTTTACACTCAGGTATTTTGTGCAACATTATGGTGTGTATTGCTGTTTGGATGGCAAATGCAGGGAAATCATTAACCGATAAAGCCTTTATTATGATTTTACCTATTGCGTTATTTGTTTCATCTGGCTTTTGAACACTGTGTAGCAAATATGTTTATGATTCCGATGGGCATGGTCATTGCCCATACTTCAGATGCCTCTTTCTGGACAGCGATTATGTTGATCCAATGCAATATGCAGACTTAGATTTATATCATTTTGTAGTAAAGAACTTAATTCCTGTTACCTTAGGTAATATCGTAGGTGGCGTGTTCTTTATCGGCTTAGTGCAGTGGTTCTTATATATTCTGTAAGCACTAAAAATAACCTATTTATAAATCTGGCGAGAAGTTGAAACAGATATGTAAGCGGTCAAATTTCGCAGAGATTTTACAAACTACGATGTTTCGGCATCACAAATTTTATTTAAAACAAATAGAGGATTTAAAATGACTCAATTAACTGAAACTCAACAAAAAGCATGGGAAGGTTTTACTGCTGGTGACTGGCAAACCGAAGTAAACGTGCGTGATTTTATCCAAAAACTATACTCCATATGAAGGCGATGAGTCTTCTTTTTAGCGGGTGCAACTGCTGCAACCACTAAATTATGGGAAGAAGTAATGGATCAAAAGTTGAGAATAAACGCACGAACTGCACGATATCGATCTGCGATATTCCTTCTATGATTACTCTACAAAACCTGGTTATATTGACCAAGCATTAGAAAAATCGTTGGTCCTCAAACAGATGCTCCATTAAACGTGCCATCATCCCATTTGGTGGTATCAAAAATGGTTAAAGGTTCTTGCTGATGTTTATCGTCGTACTTTAAATCCTGAAGTAGATCTTTACTGAATACCGCAAAACCTCACAAAACCAAGGTGTATCTGATGTTTATACGCCAGACATCTTACGTTGCCGTAAATCAGGTGTCATCACAGGTTTACCAGATGCGTATGGTCGGGTCGTATCATTGGTGACTATCGTCGTTTAGCGATTCATGGCAGATTTCTTAATGAAAGACAAACAACGTCAATTTTGCATCATTACAACCACGCTTTTAGAAGCAGGTGAAGATATTCAAGCAACCATTCAATTACGTGAAGAAATTGCAGAACAGCACCGAGCTTTAGGTCAAATCAAACAAATGGCTGCATCGTACGGTTTCGACGTTTCACGTCCCGCAGAAACAGCACAAGAAGCGGTTCAATGGACTTACTTCGCTTTCACTTAGCTGCGGTTAAATCTCAAAACGGTGCGGCAAATGTCATTCGGTCGTGTCTCTCATTCTTAGATATCTATATCGAACGTGACTTAAAAGCAGGTAAAATTACGGAAGAAGAAGCACAAGAGTTAATCGACCATTTAGTAATGAAATTACGTATGGTTCGTTTCTTACGTACGCCTGAATACGATCAATTATTCTCAGGTGACCCAATGTGGGCAACTGAAACTTTAGTAGGTATGGGCTTAGATGGTCGTACATTAGTAACCAAAAACAGCCTGTATCTTAAATACCCTTTACACAATGGGTCCATCTCCAGAACCAAACTTAACTATCCTTTTGGTCTGAACAATTACCTGAAGGCTTCAAACGTTATTGTGCAAAAGTTTCAATTGATACTTCATCAGTTCAATATGAAAACGATGACTTAATGCGTCCAGACTTCAACAATGATGACTACGCAATCGCGTGTTGTGTATCACCAATGGTTGTCGGTAAACAAATGCAGTTCTTCGGTGCTCGTGCGAACTTAGCGAAAACAATGCTATACGCAATCAACGGTGGTATCGATGAAAAATCTGATGTAGCAAGTAGGTCCTAAAACAGCACCAATTACATCTGAATACCCTAGACTTTGATGATGTAATGAGCCGTATGGATCATTTTATGGATTGGTTAGCAACACAATATGTGACTGCATTAAACATCATCCACTTTATGCACGATAAATACAGCTACGAAGCAGCGTTAATGGCGTTCCACGATCGTGATGTATATCGTACAATGGCGTGTGGTATCGCAGGTCTTTCTGTTGCTGCTGACTCATTATCTGCAATTAAATATGCGAAAGTGAAACCAATTCGTGGCGACATTAAAGATAAAGATGGCAATGTTGTAGCTTCAAATGTGGCATTAGATTTCGAAATTGAAGGCGAATACCCACAATTTGGTAACAACGACAACCGTGTGGATGACATCGCGTGCGACTTAGTTGAACGTTTCATGAAAAATCCAAACGCACAAAACATACCGCAACGCAGTACCTACTCAATCTGTACTTACTATCACTTCTAACGTGGTATACGGTAAAAAAACAGGTAATACCCCAGATGGTCGTCGTGCTGGTGCACCATTCGGACCAGGTGCAAACCCAATGCACGGTCGTGATCAAAAAGGTGCGGTAGCGTCTTTAACTTCTGTGGCTAAACTGCCATTTGCGTATGCGAAAGATGGTATCTCATATACCTTCCAACTCGTACCAAATGCATTAGGTAAAGATTACGAAATCACAAAAACGTAACCTTGCGGGCTTTATGATGGTTACTTTCCACCACGAGGCAGAAGTAGAAGGCGGTCAACACTTGAACGTAAACGTATTAAACCGTGAAACCTTATTAGATGCAGTTGAACATCCTGAAAAATACCCACAATTAACAATCCGTGTTTCAGGCTACGCAGTACGTTTCAACTCATTAACTAAAGAACAACAACAAGACGTAATTACTGTACATTCACAGAATGTATGTAATTTTAAATTTAGTGTTCTATAGAAATTAAAGCGGTCAGATTCTGCAAAACAGTTGTATAATCTGACCGCTTGTTTTATTTAAATTACTTATATATCAACAGATTTAGTTAGGTTTTATTTAGTATCTTGAAATAAATAAGTCTCGTACAGATTATTTATTTCAACATATTACGAACGAATTATTAGGAGAACATTATGTCAGTGATGGCTAGATATCATTCTTATGAATCTTGCGGTACCGTAGATGGACCAGGGATCTGTTTTATTCTCTTTTTACAAGGTTGTTTAATGCGTTGTAAATATTGCCATAATCGCGATACTTGGGATTTAGATGGCGGTAAATTGATTAGCGTTGAAGACCTAATGAAAGAAGTAGTGACTTATAAGCACTTTTTATGAAAGCGACAGGCGGTGGTGTTACCGCATCTGGCGGCAGAAGCAGTGTTACAAATGGAATTTGTACGTGATTGGTTCCGAGCCTGTAAAGCCGAAGGCATTGATACTTGCTTAGACACAAATGGCTTTGTGCGTCATTGCCACAGCCCTGTGGTAGATGAAATGTTAGAGGTTACTGACTTGGTAATGTTAGATTTAAAACAACTCAAACGATGAAATTCATCAAGATCCTCGTCGGTGTATCAAACAAACGCACCCTTGATTTTGCTCGTTACTCATAAAAACTTAACAAACGTACCTGATCTCGCTATGTGGTTGTACCCAGGCTATACCGTGATGACGATGATTCTGCTCACCGTTTAGGCAGTTCATTCAAGGTATGGAAAATATTGAGAAAGTGGAACTCTTACCTTACCACCGTTTAGGCGCACATAAGTGGGAAACTTTGGGTTATAAATATGAATTAGAAGGCGTATTACCACCACCGGAAAGAGGTGCTAGAGCGTATCAAAGGTATCATTGAAAGCTATGGACACATCGGTAAAAATATTAGAAAAGCAGACCGTATCGGAAGAGGTGGTCTTTTTATTCTATATGACAATTGGGAGATAAGATATTTACATAATCTGTCCTTATTTTGCAAAGCCCAATATAAATTAACCGCTTGTAGAACATTCTACAAGCGGTTGATTTTTCTATGAAATGGAAAAATTAATCTTCGCCCCAAACTTTTTTGCATGATCCTTCAACGTGGCGTGACTTTTGCCCATTGCTGATCCTCAGTCATCACGTTACCTTCTTCGGTTGATGCAAAACCACATTGCGGGCTTAAGCAAAGTTGTTCGCGGCACATATTTTTGCTGCTTCTCGAATACGTGCTTTGATCGCTTCTTTATCTTCCAGCTCTGGGAATTTTTGAGCTGATTAAACCTAACACTACGTCCTTTGTTGTTCGCAAAATGTTTTAACGGCTCGAAACCACCTGAACGTTCATCATCATATTTCTAAGAAATAACCATCGTAGTTGGTTTGACCAAATAAACCATCTGCGACAGGATCATAGGCACCCGTTAATCAAGTAAGAAGATTTGTAGTTACCACGACAAACGAGTGGTAATGATCATATCTGCTGGTTTATCTGCAAGAATTGCTTTGCACGTTCGCAACCGCTTGTGCTTTTATCTGCTTCAAAAGTAGGTTGTGCATGGTTGTTGCAGAGAGAGCCCCAGTACACATCATCATCGATTTGTAAATAACGGCAACCCGCTTCATAGAAGGCTTTGATTGCTTCTTTATAAGCTTGTTGTACATCTGGTAAACTCTTCACGGGTTGTATACATACACCGTGATCCCATTGCACAGGGTACATTAATTGATTCGGGCTTGGGATGGTAAATTTTGCGACCAGCACGACCATCAACAACTCGCATTGAATTTTTGAAATGCTCAATAAATGGGTGGTTTTGGATTCCAAGAAACTTTACCGCAGCAACGGGTGTTGTAGGGGCGAACTTCCACGCCTTTGAATGCGTAAGCTTTTTCTGGCACATAACCTTCGATACCATTTAAGTTTTCTAAGAAAATCGATGTGCCACCAAGAACGGTGATATTCACCGTCGGTGACCACTTGAATACCCGCTTCAAGTTGAGCATCTACTAATTTACGCACTTCTGCTCTACAATTGCGTCGCGCTCTTCAAGTGAAATTTTGCCTGCTTTGTAATCAGAATGAGCTTGTTTCAAGCATCAGAACGTAAATAGGAGCCAACAGTATCAGCGTGTAATGGGAGTTTTTAGTCATTTTTATTCCTTATCGTAATTTTATTAAGGCATTCAATAATTTATGAATTAGCATTGAGATACAAGAAAAACGAATTTAATATTTATGAAATTTATCAACGGTCAAGATGAAAGTTTTTTCATTATATTCCATACTGCTTACGGTATGTTTTCATCGTAGGCAAAAAATGGGGCGTATTCTGTCGATTTCTCAATAAATTGTACCAGATCATCAAAAATCTACGATTGAGAAGACTTGGCAAACCATAATCGCGTTCTACTTTCGAATAGCTGAAAGCTCGCCTTTGCCTTTTTCTTTACGGTTTAATGCAATTAAAACCCCTGCTACACTCGGCTTGGTTTGCTTGGATAATTTCCATTGATTCTGCGAATGGCTGTACCAGCAGTAATCACATCATCCACCAACAAAATTTTACCTTTAAGTGGCGAGCCAATTAAGTTGCCACCTTCACCGTGATCTTTTCGTTTCTTTGCGGTTAAAAACAGCAAGGTTTATCTACATCGAATTGCTTAGCTAACGCAACGGCAACCGTTGTTGCAATAGGAATCCTTTATAAGCCGGGCCCGAATAACACATCGTAATCTAATTTTGATGATTGAATAGCTTGAGCATAAAACTCACCTAATTTAGCTAAATCTCGACCTGTGTTGAATAAACCTGCATTAAAAAAGTAAGGACTTTTTCTGCCTGATTTTAAGGTAAATTCGCCAAATTTAAGCACCTGGCGACTGAGTGCGAATTCAATAAAGTCAGTATTTGTATTGTTCCATTATAAATTCCTCGTATATAAGCGGTTGTTTTTACTGAGAATTTCATTAAAAATCCCTCATCTCGGCTAAAAACCAAGATGGGGACAGATTATTCTGGCGTAATCCAATCAACAGTCCAAGAGCCCGTACCTTCTGGGCACAAGCACTTCGGTTAAATAAGGTAGAATTTTCTTCATCTGGCTTTAACCGCTAAGGTGGATTAATCACAATCATCCCACTTTGCGGTCATCCCACGTTGGTCTGAATCTGGGCGAACAGCAAGTTCGATTTGTAAAAATCTTACGAATACCCGTTTCTTGTAAGCCACGCACAATACGTTTTGAATGTTGGCGAAGCACCAGCAGGATACCAAATCGCATACACGCCTGTCGCAAAGCGTTTGTAGCCTTCTTCAATGGCTTTTTACCACTAACTCATAATCTTCTTTAAGCTCGTAAAAGGCGGATCAATGAGTACAAAAGCCACGGCGTTCTTTCGGTGGTAGTGCTGATTTTAATTGTTGGAAACCATTTTCACGTTTGGTCTCGCACATTCTCTATTTTGGCAAACTCTTGACGTAATAATGGAAAAATCGTTTGGATGAAGCTCCAGTTAAAAATCGCACGATCTTGGTGGGCGAAGTTGATTGACTGCCAGCAATGGCGACCCTGCATAATATTTTAATTTCACCGCCACGATTGATTTTTAGCTCATCAATATAAAGCGGGCAACTTCTTCAGGCAACATCGCGTTCCCAAAGGAGCGCTACCCTTCTAAATATTCACTCGTTTTTCTGATTCTGCACTCAAATAGACTATAACGCCCTGTACCAGAGTGAGTGTCTAAATATAAAAAGCCTTTCTCTTTTGTTTGAGCGACTGTAAAATAAGAAGTTGTACAATGTGTTTAAGCACATCTGCGTGGTTTCCTGCGTGGAAACTATGACGATAGCTAAGCATTTCTTCTCTCAATTTGATTGATTTTTAAATAGCAGAATTCTACCACAAAACGCTATGGATTTAACCTTTAAAAATGGCAGCTTGATTCGCCAAAAACAAGTTCCTTCGCCTCACTTTAACCCTCGCCCTAATATCAATGATATTTCGCTCTTGGTCATTCATTACATCAGCTTACCGCCTGAGCAATTTGGCGAACATTTCATTGATGATTTTTCAAGGAAACTTGATCCCAATGCCCATCCTTATTTCCAAGAAATCAAGGATTTACGCGTCTCTGCTCATTGCTTAATTAATCGACAAGGCGAAATTACCCAATATGTGAATTTTAACAATATGGCTTGGCACGCAGGGGTATCAAATTTTTGAAGGGCGAGAAAAGTGCAATGAATTTTCAATTGGCATTGAACTTGAAGGTTCGAACAATCAGCCTTTTACCCTAAGCTCAATATGAAAGCTCTTTGTTGCATTAACCCAAGCAATTCAGACCGCTTACCCCTGCCATTACCGATGAGCGAATTACAGGGCATCAGCATATTTTCCCCAGGTCGAAAACAAGATCCTGGTCAATATTTTGCGTGGGATTATTACAGACAATTGCTTAAAAGCACTAAAAATAAATAAGGAATAACATCAATGACAAAAACCGTTTTAGCCTTTGATTTTGGCACTTATAGCATCGGTTGTGCTGTAGGGCAAAGCATTACAGGCACAGCACAAGGCTTACCATCCTTTAAAGCCCAAGATGGCATTCCGAATTGGGATATGATTGGCAAAGTGATCCAAGAGTGGAAACCCGATCTGCTTGTGGCTGGATTACCTTCAACATGGATGGTACAGAACAAACCGCGCTTACACAGCGAGCAAGAAAAATTCGCCAACCGCCCTAAATGGGCGTTTTAACTTACCTGTGGAATTGCAAGATGAACGCTTAACTACAGTTGAAGCAAAATCAGAGATTTTTCGCTCGCGGTGGTTATAAAGCACTGAAAAAGATAAAGTGGATTCAATTTCGGCTTGTTTGATTTTTAGAGAGTTGGTTTGAAAATCAATAACAGTATTTATATATGTATCAGAGTATTAAAAATTTAGGTAAAAATAGCATTCAACAAAGTATATCAAGGAAGGGAAATAGTTTAGATAATAGTGCGATGAAAAAGCATCTTTGGACAATTAAAAACCGAATGTTACTACGGTAAATAATTTGAGATGTTCGACCAACAGGAAAGAAACAAACCCCCTGAGTAAATTCATTATTACAACCATGAACGTACTCAGGGAAACTAAAAGGACTGAGCCCTGTGAATGGCAGAACTCAGTCCTCAAACTAAATAAGTCTAACTTTTTGGGGTCAGATTATTTCACTGTTAGCCTTTAATTATTTAATAATTAAAATTAAGCGTAGCAAGTTTGGCACGCTGCTTGAAACATCCACACTAATTTTTCTTGTTCTTTGATGTAGTCACTCATTTTGAGAATTTGTACCTTCATCACCTGCTTCACCTGCAAGTTCAAGAATTTCGCGTTGTTGTTCAAGTAACACTTTTAAACCTGATAATGTGCCAGATAAACAGTCTTGAGCACTACTTACTGCAATATCTTCTTGAATACGTGAAACTTTTTAAGTATTATAGGCATATTTGGTGTGTAGCCCTAAAGTTAAAAATACGTTCTGCTAACTCATCTACTTTGGTAATTAAATCAGTATAAATCTCTTCAAATTTTTGCGTGTAATTCAAAGAAGTTCACGCCTTTGATATTCCAGTGATAACCACGCACGTTAGTATAGAACACTTGATAGCTTGCCAATAAAATCATTTAATTTTTGAAGCCAATTCTGCTGATGCAACTTTATCTAAACCGATTGATGTTTTTTGACATAATTTGTTCCTCTTTATGTATGTAATATTAAAATAAATCAAAGAGCCTGTGCTCTTTGTGTTGATGAGTATATGTCTTTTCACTTGATAGATACAAATTACTTCATTCAATAAAATATATAGACATTACCTATTCGTTAATGAATTGTTAAAGTTTATGCCTATCAATGTTAGTTAATAAATGTGATCAGGTTCACAAATTTCAAGATTGATTGATCGTAAAGAAGTGAACTTCTCGTAATAAAAATAAATTTAGTGCTTTAATAACAAGCGAGTTGATTTTTAATCTTTTTGCATTGGGAGAGAGTTATGCAAGATGCCATTTCGCAAACTTTATCGGAAAATAGACCGCTTAATCAAGCACTGCTTCATATTTTTAGTCGTCAAAATTGGGCGGGTTCCTTTCTCATCAACAAGTTCAGCAAGTATGCCAACAATTGAAACTAGAACCCTTAGTCTCTAGCGATGCAACTTTACCTGTTGCTGCTTGTTATAGCCACACTGACATTTCACATTTTAAAGTGGGCGCAATTGCGATTGGTGAGCACGGCGATTTTTTTATTTTTGGTGCGAACCAAGAATTTGCCCATACCGCCATTCAGCAAACCATTCATGCGGAGCAGTGCAATTAGCCACGCCTGGCTAAGAGGCGAAAAACGAATTAGTGATATGGTAGTAAACTATACGCCATGTGGACACTGCCGCCAATTTATGAATGAATTGCATCAAGCTGAAAACATTGCGATCCATTTGCCACATAGCCAACATAATCCACTGCATAGTTATTTACCTGATGCTTTTTGGTCCGAAAAATTTTGAGACATTCATACATTATTACTTAATCAAGAAGATCATCAACTTGATGAAAAATCATCCTGATAAGCTGGTTCAGGAGGCTATCCATGCAGCCAATCAGGCTCATTGCCTCTATTCAAATAGCCTCGCACGGCATTGCAATTTTATTTAGAAATGGGAGATAATAACAGGGCGTTATGCAGAAAATGCAGCATTTAATCCAAGCCTTCCTGCCCTGCAAACTGCTCTGAATTATGCTTATCTTAATAATTTAGATTTAGCTGAAATTGAACGAATTGTATTGGCTGAGAAACCAACGAAACTTAGTTATAGAGAGATGACAGAACAATTATTGAATACAATTTTAGAAGTAAAAATGGAATATTTTTATGATTAAATAATGAGCATTATACAGCAGTTACTACCCTTTTTAAAAATAACTTTTGTGTAACTGCTGCATAATACCCTATTGCTTATTCATTTTACTCAATCCCAACAATCTTGTGCGTTTGCAAACTCAGATGCCATTTGGGTTTTATTTATGCAGCTGATTAAGCTGCTCTAACTGGGTTATTGTTTCAAGCAAATTCATTTTGCCATCAATTTCGCACGGTGAGAGATAATAATGCTCTGCTTGAATTTATTGCTCAATCTGCTCGCAAAAATGCTAACACATTTTCATCCGCCACAATGCGAACCTCATGAGCAAAAAGGAATACTAACAGCGTTGATATTTTCTCTTGATACAACCGTTTCGGGCTAGTTGCATATAATCAATCTGTTTCGGTACTTCTTTCAAGCCATTAGTTTCAATCGCTAAAAATAGCCCTCTAGTTTGAATGCATCCAATAACACGCCTAGATTAGGTTGAATAGTTGGCCTCCACCTGTGATGATAATATTCCTGCTGAATAGGATTTCACTTTAGCTAAAAATCTGCTCCAACGTCCAACTTTCAAACGTCATATAATCGGTATCGCACCACGGGCAAGTAAGGTTACATTTGCCAAAACGGACAAAATGCTCAGCATTCCCGTGTTAAAAACCTTCTCCTTGCAAGCTCTCAAAAATCTCAACAATCGGGTAAGTGATAGTACTAAAAATGGTATTTTGCATTTTACTCATCAATTTACACCGCTTGTAAGTGTAGGGGCTTGCGAATATTCACAGTAAGACGTTGGCGTTTCCCACAGGCGAATAAGAGTGACTGGCAAACCCTCTTTTCAAGCTTATCAAACATATTTTTGCCATCTCTTCCGCCGTGGATCGGCTTTTGGAATGCCATAGACTTTTTGAATCTAGATCGATTAACAAATTCGCTACTTTACCTCTTTTGGGCTGTTAAGATCGTAAATAAATGCGTGATCCATTGGGTCTAAAAATATGCGTTTTAACGGCAGCTTTCAGATCGGCAGTAATCCATCACCATCCCACGTTTTGCCCCTTCTGCGACTAACTTGCCTGCTACTTCAACTTAGCAATTTGTATGTGTGCCCATGCAGGTTTTTACATTTGCCATCATGCCCATCGAGCATATGAGCCATATCAAAACCAAATTCTTTTCGCAATTTTAAACATCTTTTTCTCTCTTTCTGCAAGGTATTCATTCAAGCCTTTTTTCACGCAACACACAGCTTGGGCAAGTATGGCAGCCGCCTTCCACGCCCTAAATAGCAGGTGTGTGTGTTCGAGAATATAGTCAAACACGCCCAAATCATCTGCCAATTTCCACGTCTCTTTTTGGTGAGATACATCAACGGCGTACGGATATTGAAGTTATAATCCATCGCCAAGTTCATCGTTACATTCATTGATTTTACGAATACATCACGACAATCAGGATAACCGCTGAAATCGGTTTCACACACGCCGTGTAAATGGTCGAAATGCCTTGCCCTTTGGCATAAATCCCCGCATAAAGTAAGAATAAAGCGTTACGTCCATCCACAAAAGGTATTAGGGCTTATCGCCCTCTTGCTGAATTTCTGCAGCTTCTTGCATCAAGGCATTGGTGGTAATCGCTTTGATCACCGATGTGTCAATTAAAGTCTGTTTTACGCCAACATCTTTGGCAATCCATTCAGCTTTTTCAAGCTCAATCGCGTGGCGTTGCCCATATTGGAAGGTTACCACTTCAACATTTTCTTTGCCGAATTCCTTAATCGCTTGAAAAGACAAGTGAGTGGAATCTTGCCCGCCTGAAAAATTACCAGGGCTTTTAGGTTGTTGAGATAGGTTCATTGTGTATCCTTAGTTTTTATGTGGGAGGTTCTCGAACCATGAAGAAAAAGTAAGCGGTAAAATTGACAATTTGTTGCAAAAATCTTACCGCTTGTAAGAGGTCATTATAACGGAAAAATCAACTACTAACAAATATAATAACACATGCCACGGTGAACCCCAATATGGGCGTTCAAAGCGGTAATATTGTTGCATCTCTCTACTTCTGCTTGTGCTTTATAGCTATCCCACGCCATTTTGTGGCAAGCTTGGAAAATCGGATTTTGGATTTTTCCGCATAGGCTTTTATCTAATTTTTCTTTTTCTTCAGCCGTTTGGTTAACTGGCGGATTAAGTTTTTGCTCCATCAGTGAAGCGGTTTCTACATCACACTGTTTGGCTAATTCAATTGAAAGCAGCTGTTGAGCTTTAATTTTTTCTGCTTCTCTTTGTGCTTTTTGTGCTGGTGTTAAGGCACAGCCTGTCAATACAAGGCTAAGTAAAATGGTGATGAGATGTGAGTATTTCATAGCACTTCCTTAAAGGTAAATTAAATCGTTTAAATCTCTTTTAAATATCTTCATCGTCCAATCTCATCTGCTATAGCACTTAACGCATCGCGGGTAAGTTAAGCAAGAGCTTTGTAGAAACCATTATCTTTTGTTTTCACTAAACCTAAAAATTTATTCATACAAGGCAGAAGATATTTTTCAAACAATATTTGCTGAGCTTGGATAGAATCCAGATGATCTTCAATCCAAGAGGCAGTAAGCAATAACAATGCAACATGATCGGCTTTGCTTCAATGCAGGCATTCCACGTTCATTTCTAAAGACAATAAAATCTTCAACAGAAACTTTATAAGCAGAAATAGCGGTCGGAATTGCACCATTTTTCTGCAAAAAGTGCTTGATAGCTTGGGGCTAATTCGGTAGGGTTAGCCTGTTTTTCTAATCAAGGTTAGCGAAAGTTCGCTTTGGATGTCGGTATCTAATGCCCATTGCTGGCGAAGTCCACCTTGAGCAAGCCACGCAAATGTACTTGCTAAAAATAGGATCGTTTGGTTGGCGATAAAAAGATTACCGAATAGACGACATAAAAGTGAAAAATCATTAATGTGAGTATTGCCTCATAAAATAAACCAAAAATATTGAGTGAATAGCACTATTTTACACTCTACACAACTTTTATAGAACAAAAATAGACAAGAAGAGGAAATGCGATGAAATATATTGGGGCTCATGTGAGTGCATCAGGTGGTGTTGAGCAAGCTGTGCTGCGAGCGGTAGACATTGGTGCAAATGCTTTTTGCACTGTTTACCAAAAATCAGCGTCAATGGAAAGCAGCACCATTAAAAGCGGAAACCATTGAGAAATTTAAAACGCTTTTTGCCAAGTGCATCATTTTACTGCGGATCAAATTCTACCACACGACAGCTATTTGATTAACTTAGGCAGCCCTGAGGTGGAAGGCCTAGAAAAATCGCGGGTGGCTTTTATTGATGAAATGGAACGAGCCAATCAACTTGGCATTGAAATTGCTTAATTTCCACCCTGGTTCTCACTTAAATAAAATATCTAATCAAGATTGTCTAGCACGAATTGCAGAATCGATTAACATTGCCGAAAGTAAAAGTGCCAAATGTAGTTTGTGGTCATTGAAAAATACAGCAGGGCAAGGCTCAAATTTAGCTATCGCTTCGAACATCTGGCAGAGATTATTGAACAAGTAGAGGATAAAAAGTCGTGTGGGCGTCTGTTTAGATACTTGCCATACTTTTTCAGCAGGTTACGATATTAGCTCACTTGAGACAATGCGAAAAACTTTGCTGAATTTGAACAAGTGGTTGGTTTTGAAATATTTACGCGAATGCACCTCAATGGTTCAAAAACACCATTAGGCAGCTGAAAAGACCGTCACGATACGTTACGAGAAGGCACAATTGGCACAGCATTTTTGCGAATTTATTATGAAAGATGACCGCTTTTGATGGCATTCCAAATGATTTTAGAGACAATAAATCCTGATATTTGGGCAGAAGAGATAAAATTTTTTACGGACATTGGCGAACAAATAAGTTATACTCCTCAACTTTGTTTTCGCAATAATTTTTATTGCAATTGATCAATATTTTTAATAGGAATAAACACGCTTTTGTTGTTCTGGCGAGACAAAATTATGAATAAGAAATACCCTTTTAACCAAACTAAAAACTCCTCATTATTTTGTTCTATTCTCAGGCTTTACGCTTCAAGTAAATGCGAGTTTGAAGTAGCACTTCAACCCACCAAGTTAAAGCACGTATTGTATGGCTAAAGCGGCAACAGCAGAGCAAATTCAGCAAAATGCGAAGCAAAAATCTGCAAAAGTAAAAAGGAATCAAAGTGAAACCACAAACTCAGGGAAAAGTGGCTCACAAAAAGTGAATCAAGTTTATCGCCAATGGTGGGAACACGTTACCGTTTTAGGTGGACAGGCTAGTAGCGGGGAATTGATTGTTCAGCTTTTTGTGCAGAAAACAATGAGTGGTGCTTTTAACGTTCATCTTCTCGCTCAACAGCGGAGCAACGCTATTCAGGTGTTCCATTTCTAAATCAGATTTACAGCCAGGCGATTTAGTCTTTTTCCGAAAGAATAATCACGTAGGTGTGTATATCGGTGGCGGAAAAATTTCGTTCACGCCAGTACAGCTAAGGGTTACAACTAGCTCTCTTTCGAGAAAGTTACTGGGCAAGAACTTATACTCAATCACGCCGAGTGCTTTAATACGATTTTGTTTGGGCTCGTTATCAATGATAGCGGCTTTGTTTCTATCTGATTTCTGGGATTTTATGCTAGAATGATCCCCAATTTTTAAAAACCGTTCAGCAAAAATTAACCGCTTGGAGAAACTTTATCAATGCTTCGTTTTTTGGTACACCTTTATTGAGCTATTGCATTCAGCCACTAATTTTGCTTTTTATGTGGAAGAAAAAGCTTAAAACAGCCCAGATTATCGCAAACGCTTGAGTGAACGTTATGGGATTTATCCCCATTTCACGAAGCCTCACGCCAAACGGGATTATTGTGCACGCTGCCTCTGTGGGCGAGGTTATTGCAGCGACGCCATTAATTAAAGCGATTCAAGCGTGCTATCCTCAAATTGCCAATTACGATTACAACCGTTACACCAACAGGTTCAGCACGAGTAAAAAGACGCATTTTGGCGAAAGTGTGTCGCACTTTTATTTCGCCTTACGATCTCACCTGATGCAATCAACCGCTTTTATTGATTTTTGTGCAACGATTGATGATTGTGATTGAAACCGAACTCTGGCCGAATCTGATTGCACGTTTTCATCAACGAAACATTCCCTTTATTGTTGCGAATGCTCGCCTTTCTCCCCGTTCAGCTAAACGTTACGGTTGGATTAAACGTGCATTAAAGGTACGTGGCAACGCACCAATATGATTTTAGCTCAAGATAAAGTCAGCGAACAACGCTACTTGATTTAGGTTATCCGCACGAAAAATTAGTAAACACGGGGAATTTAAAATTTGACCTTGAGATTACCGGAACATATCTAGAGTATTTGAGACAGTAGAGGCATTAAATATTAGTAAGCGTTTGTGTGGATTGCAGGAGTACGCACGAGGGCGAAGAAAAAATGATTTTAAACGCCCATCAAGAGCTGATTAAAAAATATCCAGATTTACTTTTGATTTTAGTACCGCGCCATCCTGAACGTTTTAATCAAGTGAAGAGCTTATTCAAAAATCGGGGCTATCTTATGAAAAGCGTTCTGAACTTGAACCGATTGAACAAACAATCCAAGCGTTACGGAGCACTATGGGCGAGATGATGGTGCTTTTATGGCATGGAAATTGCTTTTGTTGGCGGAAGTTTAGTCAAACACGGGGATACAAACCCGCTTGAGCCAATTGCGTTTGAACTTCCTGTTATTTCGGTGTTCATACTTATAATTTCCCAGAAATTTTTACAAACTGCCCGTTCATGCACGGTGTCATTGAAGTAGAAAGTTCAGCAGAAGCTACTGGCACAAACGGTTGCATTTTACTTGAAAATACGAGTGTCGAGAAAGAATTGTCGTTATGGCTTTGAGGTATTAAAAGAAAATCAAGGTGCGTTAGCTCGCCACTTGCATTTATTAGCCCCTTATTTAGAAAAATAAAGATGAAGAATATTGTAATTTATGCAGGGAACCTGGACCCCATTACTAATGGACATTTAGATATTATCCAGCGTGCTGCTAGTTTGTTTGATAAAAATCATTGTGGCAATTGCCAAGAACCCTAGCAAACAACAAATGTTTTCACTCGAAGAGCGTACAGCACTAGTTGAACAAAGTTGCTAAGCACTAGACAATGTACAAGCGGTCAGTTTTTCAGGCTTGCTTGCAGATTTTTGCAAAACAGTACGAAGCAACTGCATTAGTGCGCGGCATTCGTGGTAGTGATGATTTGGAATATGAAATTCAGCTTGCTCTAATTAAATGACAAATTAGCTCACGGCTTAGAAACGATTTTTCCTACCACCTTCAGTAGAATGGCGTTACCTTTCTTCCACCATGGTGAGAGAAATTCATAAACATCAAGGTAATATTGAGCCTTTGTGCCCATGTGCGTGATAGAATTATTAAAAATAGAACAGAAAAGGAATAAAAATGAGCCAAGATAAACAAAATTTAATCTGGATCGACTCTTGAAATGACAGAGCTTAGATCCTGAAAAAGAACGCATTATTGAAATTGCGACGATTGTGACTGATAAAGATCTAAATATCTTAGCAGAAGGTCCTGTTCTTGCCGTGAAACAATCGGATGAACTCACTAGGTAAAATGAGCAATTGGTGCGTAAAACGCATACCGAAAAATGGCTTAAGTCGTGAGTGAAAAGCAAGTAAACTGACGGAGCGTGCTGCTGAGTTACAAACTATAGATTTTTCTTAAAAATGGGTACCAAAAGTGTGTTCACCAATCTGTGGCAACAGCATTGCACAAGATAAACGCTTTTTATACAAATATATGCCAGATTTGGCGGATTACTTCATTACCGCCATTTAGATGTGAGCACCCTAAAAGAGCTGGCTCGCCGTTGGAAACCTGAAATTTTAGAGCTGTTCAAAAACAAAAATACTCATTTGGCTTTAGATGATATTAAAGAATCAATTAACGAGCTGAAATTTTTATCGTGAGTATTTTTATTAACTTGATTAAATTTCCTTTGAATTGATATATTTTTCCTCACTTGCGATACTTTTTGAAAATTTTGCTTTGTGAGGCACTGAGAAATGATATAATGTCGCTCATTCAATTCTGAATGACCTCAAATGCGGGAATAGCTCAGTTGGTAGAGCACGACCTTACAAGGTCGGGGTCGCGAGTTCAAAGCCTCGTTTCCCGCTCCATTTTTCTTCAAATTTCTTCATATCAATTTACTTTTTCGTTTTTATTTTAAATTAAGTTATTTTTTGTTATGACAGAACCTAATGATTTTTATCTTCCTCACGAAGAAGCTATTACAATTCGGGCAGCAATTCGCCTCTGCAATTCAAAAATTACTTAATGCAAAACCCCTAAGTGAAGGTGTGTAATTTATTTGAATGGCGATTTAGGTGAGGAAAACCACGCTTACTCGTAGTATTGTTCGCCAGTTTGGTCATCAGGTAACGTAAAAAGCCCTACTTACACCTTAGTGAAGAGTATCAACTCTCGCCAATTTCTGTGTATCACTTTGATTTATATCGCTTAGCTGATCCTGACAGAGCTTGAGTTTGTGGAATTCGAGACTATTTCCGCCCGCAAACATTGTGTTTATTAGAATGGGCATCAAAAGCGATGGATGATCCCAGCAGCAGATATTCTAGTGCAAATTGATTATGCAGAAGAGGGGCAGAAATCTGCATCTATCTCCAAAAATCAGAGAAAGGCATCCAAATCACCTCATTTTGCACAAAATCACAAAAAGATTTAATCACTTTGTAATTTGTAAAGCAAAAAAGGAATGATATGAATAAGTTTATCCGTTTCTTAACGATCGCATGGTTCGGTCTGTTAAGTGTAAATAGTTATGCAAAAACTGTTGTAGCCATTGATGCTGGACACGGTGGAAAAGATCCTGGGGCCATTGGACTTGGTATTAAAGAGAAAGATGTTACCGCTTGCTATCGCTAAAAGAATTAAAAGCCTTGCTTGATGCCGATCCTAATTTCAAACGCCATTATGACTCGCAAAACGGATATCTTTGTGCAATTACCTGAGAGAACAGAAATTGCCTCAAAAATCGATGCGAACTATCTGGTTTCAATTCACGCTGATTCATCTCCCTCGTTATGATAATATGAAAGGTGCTTCCATTTGGGTACTTTCTAACCGTCGAGCTAACGATGAAATGGGTTTATGGTTAGAAGAGAGTGAAAAATCAGAGCTTTTGGGTGGAGCAGGACGGATTTTGGCACACAATAACGAACGTTACTTAAACCAAACAGTACTTGATTTGTAATTTTCCACGTACAACGTACAGGATATGCATTAGGAACAAAAGATGATTGGAAAGAATGGCAAAAATTACTTCATTAGCCAAAATCCAACCACAACACGCAAGTTTAAGCGTGCTCCGTTCGCCAGATATTACTTCTGTCTTAGTTGAAACGGGTTTTTATCGAATCCCGTTGAAGAGCAAAAAGCTCTCTACAGCGAGCCTATCGTGCACAATTTCAAAAGCAATTTATGATGGCTGAATTTCTTACCGCAATCAAAATGGTAATTCTTTAGATAATAAAAACAGTTACTGAAAAAGAACCTAAAGTAAAAAGTATCTAAAAGAAAAAGTAGACAATAAACCTGATGTTTACGCAAGCGGTCAAAAATAACGAAAAATCAGCAAATCGTACTGAAACTAAAATTGATACCCCAATAGGAAAAGAAAAACAAAACACGAGAGCAAAAAGAAGATTCATCACGTAAAATCCAAAAATCAAATAATAGCTATCACCTAGTTCAACAAGATGAAACGTTGTTTTTCAATTGCCCGTGCGTACAATACAACACCTGAAAAACTCAACAAATTAAATAACATTAAAAATAACAAAATTGTCGTAGGATTAAAGATAGAATAATGCTTTAATGGTTAATTCAATATGAGTTAGCTATTTTTATTAGAGAAATATTTATTTGTAGACTCTTTATTTTCAGGTATTATTCTCTAATTTTTGCCTATTTTCTGAGGCTATCTATTCAACAAGGAATTCCGATGCCAACACATCTTACCGAACAACGCTTTAGCGATTTCCGATTCACGAAAAAGTGCTTTCTGCCCTTGATAGTGAAAGGCTTTGAGTTTTGTACACCAATTCAAGCGCAAACATGACCTATTACGTTAAAATGGCAATCGATATTGCAGGTCAAGCCCAAACAGGCACAGGCAAAACGATGGCGTTTCTCATTGCAACCTTTCATCACCTACTCACACGCGATCTACAAACGCAGAAAAACCAGCCTCGAGCAATGATTCTAGCCCTGACCAGAGAACTTGCAGGTGCAGATTGCTTCCGATGCTGAACTGTTGATTAAACAAAACTCGCGTGAAACTCGCACTTGCTTATGGTGGCGATGGCTATGAAAAACAGGTACAAGAGATAGAAAAAGGCGTTGATATTTTAGTTGGCACAACAGGGCGTGTGATTGATTATGTGAAGCAAGGCGTATCAATCTCAATTGCGTACAAGTGATTGTGTTTGAAGACGAAGCGGATCGAATGTCTCGATCTCGAGTTTTATTAAAGATATTCGCCATTTAATGCGTAAATGTCCGAAAGCCAACCGAACGCCTTGACAGTCTTTTTTCTCAGCAACGCTTTCGCCACGTGTGCGGAGTTAGCGCTGAAGATATGAATGACGCAAAATATGTTGAAATTGAACCGCTTCCAACGTACAGGGCATCGAATCAAGAAGAACTATTCTATCCATCTAACGAAGACAAAAATGGCATTATTACTCACGCTCTTAGAGGAAGAGTGGCCCGAACGTTGTATGGTTTTCTCTAATACTAAACACGGCTGCGAAGAAAATCCTGGCGATATTTACAAACTGACGGGCACCGCGTTGGCTTACTACAGGCGATATTCCGCAGAAGAAACGATTGAACTTAGCAGGTAGCTTTACCAAAGGCGGAATTAGATATTTTAGTAGCAGCTGATGTCGCGGCTCGAGGTTTACATATTCCTGAAGTCACGCACGTGTTCAATTACGATCTACCCGATGATCGCGAAGATTACGTGCACCGAATCGGACGAACAGGGCGAGCAGGACAATATGGACATTCCATCAGTTTCGCTTGCGAACGCTATGCGGTGAATCTACACCGCGATTGAGGAATATATCGGACACGTAATTCCTGTCAGTCAATATGACACAAATGCTTTTATTACCTTTACCTAAAGTGAGTCGCCCTCGCTTTAACAAACATTCTTCATCCTCAACACGCTAATATGAAAAAATTACTTATTTCGGTCTGTACTGCACTTTTTTTAACTGCTTGCACGGCAAAAACAGAAGAAATGTGACGGATTTCACTGAAGGCTCGATACAACCCTGAACGTGCCTCGTAAAAGTAGCTCAAGGTTATTCTGGCGAATCCCAAGCCAATTTTAATAAAGGAAATACGATACAGTGTAATGCCAGACATCATAAACAGATTGTTAAAACAAAAACAACTATGCGATTTCGGACATCAACGCATTGATACGACTCCAATGTAATGATTTAGATGACTGGTATTTAGACGGCTTCCGTGTAGGAAAATCATTTCGTAGTCAGAAAACAGAGATGTTCCAAAACGCATCCACATATGCCAAGGAAAATTGCCAAATGCTCATCGAACTTACTGGGAAAATGCGCTACCAAATTGGCGTAAAATCTTAAAAAGGAGAAAAGAACACATTATGACACTTGGTAAATCGCACAAACCCATTCAGGAAAAACTATTTCACTGGTTGCCAAAATGGCAAACCGCGCGCGGTCTACCGCTGGTGCAACAGGTACCAGGGAAAACTGTTACATTACGTAAATTACGCCGAGCGTATCCAGTGATGAAGGCGTTCCTGCTCCTCGCTGATGTAAAAGGCGACCCTCTGTGGATTTCTACAAGCAAGATGTTTTCAGGCAAAATTGCAGAACGCACTGAACAACTCCAGCTAGGTAACGAAAACTATTTAAGTGGCTGGGCCCTGTATCTTATTGGGACGTCTTCGGCGAAACAGGTATTCCACTTTCGTACGACAATTTGCGAGAAATGGGACCGATGTTGCTTAAGCCCGTTTGCTTAACTTAAACGATACCCAAGAAGGCTTATTGAACCTCGCATTCCGCGTGGGCAGATGACCAAGGCTCATTGCTGATTGACCTAAAAAGATCCGCGTGCAATGCTCAACATGCTCGCCGAAAACGCCAAAACATTCCAAGTGTGGAATATGGTAAACGTGCTCAACTGGTGAAGCGCTGGAGCAATCGACGCGCTTTACTTGCTCTGGAAATGAAGGCTGACCTCTTTGGTGAACCTGCATTAAATCTCGAAGATCGGCTGCAAACCCGCGATGGTAAAGGCGCGATTAATGTCGTAAACTCAGAGCAAATCGATTAATTCACCACGTCCATATAGTGCGTTCTTTATTTTCGTTTACGGCGGCAGAACTTTTGGAAATTCTGGCACAGAAGTAGAGCGATCCAGACCGAAGTTTGTCCTTTTCTTTGACGGAAGCCTCATTTATTAGTTTCCTGACGTGCACCGAAAATTTTGTGCGGATAAAATTGGAGCAAGTGAGCAGTGCTCTTAATCCGTCTGTGTTGTCGAGGTTTGCTTCTATTTGTGTAAAACACTGTAAAACCAATTTGATTTACCTGATTCCAGTAAGTTAGGGTCAGCTTAGGTAATCATGCGGCAACACGCTTTGCGGGCCTTTACCTCGGGATCAAAAAGCCGTAAGATCGCGCAGAAACCTTCCGAGCGAATAAAGATATAGATGTAGTCGAAGCTAAATTACCTCACCAGGGTGTAGGCGAAGCTTTGATTTCAGTGCAGATGAGGCGACGCCAACGCCAGTGGAAATTGTGCATTAGTTTATCCACCCAAAAGTCAGCTCACACTATTAACTGGAAACTGAGCGCAGCCGTTTAATGAAACAGGGATGATCTTTACAGCCATTATAGTAAAGCGGCATGTCGATAATGAATCTGCTTGTGACGTATTAAATGCTTCCAATTGCACAAGCGCAAAAGTCAAGGACAAACTGCAAACACTGGAAGAAGAAGGATTTTAGGGGGAAATGCTGCTTCCTCAATCTTTCGTCTGAAAAAGAAAGACCAATCGCTTGGTTGAATAAAATAGTGAGCTAAGTGGCTCAATAAGTTGGGAGGAAATTCGATGCAATCAAGTTACCAAACAAATTATGTGGCTATGCTTTGGAGCGATTATATATAGGTAGAGAAAAGGGGTTTATAGCCTCAGTCTGGTATTAAATTTAACTGACTTTTAGGAGAGAATAAACCCCCACCATAGACAAGAACGATTTTCATCTACTATGTATCTTCTCCTATAACCCACTCCAACCGACTCAAACACTAGTTGCCCACCTAATGCAGAAACTTCGTCGAATAACCACACTCATGGCGTTTCTTTTCTCCATCACAACTCCCAAGGATCTCACTCCGGTAAATATTGGGATTAGTGTAGCGAGGGCAAGCCAACAAGGCAGCCCGACGTAAAGTCAGATTTCGGTTGATTTTCTTGAGTTTGGGCAGCTGCTACATACCAAAAATACCATAACCAAATCTCAGCAATGTTTAAATAAACTTCTAAAATACGCCTTTTCCCCAAAGCCGTCTCAATGGGCAGAAGTGTTGGTGGTAATTCAACGCCTTGACGAATCCAACTTTGCCCGGAAGCCAAAAGAAACATATTTTTGACCGTTTGTTGGGAAATCGTCGGAACCTCGCACTTTTTGGATTTCTGCATTGTTTTGCAAACGCAATTTGAATGTGGCACTTTAAACTAACAATCCCAAAATGGCTTTGCAACTTTTTGATCTTTCAGTAAGCAATGACTGCCATTTGCATTTGCCAAGAAATTTTATCCAAACTCACCCATCCTTAATTTCGTAAGGTTTTCTGTCTAATAAATGGTTAATTTTTGTTGCACCTATATAAGACGAATAAGGTACGGGCACAGTGCTAAATAACAAAATAATACCTGTTAATCCCACTCAAAAAGCGGTGGCTCCAACTCGGCTTTGGATGCCAAACCACACGCCCAATTCTAATTTACTTCGTCACTTCTTTTTGCATGTAAAAACCTCAATACCAAATTCAAAGAGCTTTTGCACTTTTAATAAACTCTGATGAACAACGCTTATCGGCTTTTCCTACGCTTTTACTACTTGAGTTTCATATCTGTCTCGTCCACTCAGTATCAAGCGTTTTTAGCATATCTGAACCACAGAGTTATAGCTGCAGGCACTGGTCTCAATTTCTTTGCTGACTTCACGTTGAGACAAACTCATTACTCTGTGCAAATGCCTCTCACAATTTGGGTGCGTGTGCAAAGAACCGCGTCCATCTGGCGTTGGAGAAAAGTGAAAAGAATTGCTCTAATTTGTCTTCTTTAACCGCTTGCTCAAGCAGTTCAACAAACTGTTGCCATTCTTTTAGATCAATACGCTGCAAATAAATCGTTTTCATTATCTTTTAAATTTAGTTTTAGGGCAAGCGGTTAAATTTTGAGAAATAACCGCTTGTTGAGTTAATTATTTTCTTACGTTGGTCATCCACTTCAGCGCCTTTCGCACACTGAAACTTGAATAAACCGTTAGATAACTTTGATGACGCAACATTACGCACAACAGAGAGATTGCTTCTGTCCATCACGCCTCAATCAAAGTGCTAGAATCTTTTCACATTACCCCATTTTCACCAATGCGTACATCAAACTGTTTAATACTGCTGCTGGGTTTTAATACTGAAAGTATCGGGCATTTTGAAAGTCACACTGGTATTGATCCCAATGGCTTTGGCTACGGGTTGCTGGGTGCTACGTGCGCGTATTATTCACCTGCTATCTTCAAATTGGTAGTTACCGTCACGTAAACAAAATGGATCAGTAGGAACCACAAATTTTGCCATCAGAGACACTGATTTTGCGGCATTGTTGGGCATTCATTCTAAGCAAGTTAGGCGTTTTACCATAAACTTGCCTCACCTGGATTGAATTTGTTTACCTTTAAGCAGAACGCACAGGCCTGATCGAAACTGCAAACGAGGACTGGTGTTACTTTTTCAAACGGCTTTGCAGTTCTACTCACCGCTTTTCATCCGCCCAAGTGTTGAAATTAGTCGAAACAACTGCAATACCAAACAACGTAGATTTTTGAATAATGTGTCTCATTGATTTTCTTTATAAGTTGGGGAATGAATTTCGCCTGTTTAGACAACAGGGAAACAAAAGTGCTCGCTACTGTACTCATTAAACTAGTAATCAAAAACTAGTGTGTTTCCATCCCAGTTATCGCCCCACGCCCACATCAGCGATTAGTGGCACATGAAGTGTAATTGCTTTTCCATCCTCGCTTTTGACTAATTGGCTGTAATGTTCAGGACCATTTCAGCTTTCACTTCAAACACCAAATTCACTGTTGGCGCACTTGCATAATCATTTTGATGTTCCTTATCACCAAAAATCATCGCCTATCAATACCGGATTCTGCGCAACTTTGATAATATTCCGCTGCCGTTCCTTTCGCATTGGTGCGTTGATTGCCACATCGCCTGCCGCTTCGCGACGCATTCCGTCACTTTGATTTAATCTCTGGCAAGTATAAGCGTCTACCCAGTGTTTCCACATAGGCCTCTGCTCTGCAGCTTTCGCTTTAATATCGGTCGCACTGCACTACGTTTGATAGCGACTGAAATGCGAGCATCCATATAGGCTCTCAGCTTCCTTGGCGAGAAACGCCGAGTCGGTTCGTTGATAAACCAAAATTCCGACATGCCATGGCAAATCACGCTCGAAGTTAATCGCTGTACTGCATGACGTTGTTCGTTAGTCGCTTTCAAGAGACACACCGAAAATCTCCTGCGGCTGTTGTTGAGCGGGTGAATATCCTTACCCTCCGTAAAGTGCTTTTAGTGAAGCATATCATCAGTGGCAAGATGTGCCATACACGCGAAGTTTCGAATTTGCGAGTAGTCCGCCGCTACACCTTTTGTAGCCTTCTACGAGCAATAAAGGGCTATGGCGAATACGTCTGCCCTCTGCGTCTCGAAATTGGAATATTCTGCAAAATTCGGATCACCCGAGAAAGTCGCCTGCTGCGGTTACCGCCTGATGATAAGATGTATGCACCGTCCTGCGTCTGAGTTAATCATCTGCGGTAATTTATCAGTATAAGTTGATTTCTAATTTGCTCAATCCGCGATGTTCTATCAACAATTTTGGCGGTACGATATACCCTTCTGTGCCAATTCCTCCAACACTCCCTCGTTGGTTGAAGGAGCACTTTTCTTTGCGTCACAGGCAAAACGAGTTTTCGTCAAACAAAATTTCTCGTAGCTGTTCTGCAGCTTGCAGGTTAAAACTCCTGCCTCGCAGCTTCGATGTATCACTTCTGCTTCCACTTCCGCCAAACGCTGTTCAATCTCTTGGGACCGTAGCCAACAATTTTTGCGGATCAATCTAAACACTCATTGCGTTCACTATGCGAAAGCAGGCTGCACCGTAGCGGCATTTCAATATCGTTGCTAAACAGTTTCTTAACAAAGTCATGTCAAGCTCTGGGAATAAGGTTTGATGCAATCAATCGTTACATCTGCATCTTCTGGCCGCATATTCAGAGGCAAAACTATCTAACGCAATTTTACTCGAAGGTCAGCTGATTTTCATCTGCCCGCAATCTCTTCAAAAGTAAACGCAATAGTTTTATGTCCTAAATAACGTTCTGCCAAGTCGTCCATATTATGACGCCCTGTGCTGCTTTTGGTGTAAGATTCCGCATTGTATCAAACGCCACACCTCTGTACTTCAATGCCGTGATTAGCAAATACCGTTAAATCATATTTAATGTTCTGCCCGATTTTTGATCTTGCTCATCTTCTAAAACCCAGCTTTAATTATGGTAGCTGAAACAAGCGGTTAAAGTCAACTGCTTGATTTTACTAATTCCATAGCCCACTCATTGCGTGGTGTTTTCGCAAACAAATCGCCCTGCCCCGCTTGTTCGCTCACTCTTCCTTTGTGAGTCAATGGAATTATAGCACGCCTCTCCAGAAGCTAAACCAAACAGAAATCCCTACAAGCTCCGCTGACATTACATCCAACGCATTCCGTTCTCGGTATGACCCGTAACCAATCCGCTTGGATTTTCTTTATCCATTTTGTGTTGTGTTTCTGTCGTTACCACGTTTCATACTTTCGGAACGGTCAATTTTCACTTTTGCAATATTTTCTGTTTTTCTGACCGCTTGCGGACTTCAGCAATTGGTTGGATATTGCGTCTTTGCGGTGCCAGGCGTGACGGGATTTGTGCCAGTTCATCACCCATTGAGCCATAAACCTCATATTTACCGGAAAAGCTCCACCAATTTATCGTGATCCAGGTGAAGCGGTAAGTTGATCGGATAACGTCCAACTTTCTCCAACATCAGTTTTAATTCTGCTGCCAATAAATAAGAAAGATCCGCCATCTCTTTCTCAGTCATCAATTTTGGTGCAAAAGTTTTCTGCCCCACTGGGAAACCCAGAATTCCGCCACTTTATCTAAATTTTCAGATAGTTTTAATCGAGCCAATACCCTGCAACAAGGCAAGTGCGGTCTTTCTCTCCCACACCCTTTCATCATCAGGGATGTTATCCGGACGAATCGCCTTGCAACGTGCAAGCCAATCAATCACCAACCCAGGCGGAATACTGTATTTTCAATCACGCCTTCGCGGTCAAGCAAGGTATTATTATTCATCGTGCTGATCAGCATAATATGATCGTTCAACTACGTGCCAGATCTTTATCGCCCGCGCTGATCAGAACGTGCTTACCTTCTTTTGCAGCTTGCACCGCAAGCGTGCCGATCGCATCAATCGGCTTCCTACGCCGCCTTCAACCGGAAATCAGCGGAATCTACGCCTTAATAATGGTAATGCAATGGCTGGATTTGTGAAACGTGGTCTCATCTGGCATCGGCGGGCGATGCGATTTTATATTGTTCAAACAGCTCATCACGAAAAGTCTTACCTTCGCATCAACATACTCACCGCAATATGGCTTCAGCCCAACTTGTCCAGAAATCTCAAACTTTTAAATACATTTACTTACATCTATGAGCATCGCTGTCGGCTCTGCGCCTCCGGTCAGTCAACGGTGAAATCGTGTCGCAAACGCGCTGATACAATAAGAAGCAACCATCCACTAACACTCAGCGGATTCTGTGCAATAGCCGCCATTTAAAACTCTCTGATAAATGCTTAGATAAATTGCAGGGTATTATACGAGTAAACAAGCGGTTAAATTCCTCTAAGAGTTTTACAAAGAACAATTTGCAAAAGCTAGTAGAATTTAACCGCTTGTGAAGGAGATTAAGCAATTACACTTCTTTGATAAGCCGATAACTCACGATCAGCGTGTATTTAACGACATCGGCGATGGACTACACTTTGAAACTGCTGGTCCGATGATTTTCACTTTGTTCATACCTGGCTTACTATAATAGGTAAACCAATATTTAATCATCTGCATTCTTTGGCATAAAAAGCTAGGAATAACCAAACTGACCTGCGGCTTGGAAACTTTCATGAACTGCAGAAGTTAAAATATAAACAGATTCTTTTCTAATTTATCACAATGAACGACAGAAATATGATTGCACTATATTGATAATTTTGGATACTTTGGCTGATCTCGAACATATCGATAGTGATTGTATCTGCTTTAGTAGCTGCCTGACATCGCTTTCCAACAAACGCAGAAACACCAGTATCATTTTCCCTGCTGTAACAGAAAAGGTGTAAATCGTCAGAAATTTATCCGCACTTTTAATCGTTTCACGAGTTGTTTTACGGAAGAATTTTTGATATTAAATGTTCCCATTTAATGTTATCCAAATCATCTATCACTCGTTGTTCTTCTCGGTCAATGTAGGAAGTTTGATAAATTCTGTTACATTTGCAAGTATCCTTGCAGTTCCTGCAACCATTCCACTTGGTAAATCTTGCAACTGTTCCGTTTTGCAGCCAGTAATGAAACTATCCATATAGAAATATGCGTTACTTGTATCCAGCATGAAGACTTATATATTCTTTCTTCACTCTTCCTAAACCAGCTTTATTCTACAACCAAATTGTTCCCTGATTGATTTTGTATAGCGGTTGATAAAAGACAATGATACTTTACTCACATTTGTTTAGCTTTTATTGTGCCATTATATAAAACACCTGTTCCTTGAGGCTGAGGATAAACATTACCTGTTGAAATAGCGCCATCATTAATAAATATCAATGTCATTTCTAGCACTTTCAAAATCTGTACTACGAATTATACACATATAATGCCATTATCGCCATATTTTAGTACTAATTCAATGGAAGATCAAATTCTTTTGTTCTTTTCCTTGAGAAATATCTTCTGCCTTGTTAAATCTTCTTTTTCTTTTAAACTCTTTAAGTCCAACTTTCAAATAAATCTTCAATTAAAAATCCTTTCATTTTCCCCGCTTGCCAAAATTCTTCTTCCAATTTCCTCAAAAGGAGGGTTTATTACTTCCTGTCTACTCTCCTTTTTACAATTGCGAAACTTCCCACGCCAAATAATGGCACCTACTTTCTAAAACTGCAAGGGTAGGCTCTGCATCAATTTTTTGTGTTGGAGGAACCTAATCGCAAACTAGCATTATCGCCTGATACCGAGATTTCATCTTCAATATATTCATTTCAGTAAAAAGGATTTTAATTCTCCTTTACCAAATTTTAATAAATCAACTAATTCTGATAACGTTCTGTTGCATTCATCAACATTGATGCAATTTGTACTATTTCGCTTTTTTAATACGGCTTGAGTGTTTAGAAGCCATCATATTTGTAAAATCAATAAATTTTACTTAGTTGTTTTTCTTCATGTTTTTCTCCAACTTTAAATACATAAATTGCTCAGCACGCTTACTCTACTAAATAAATATATCAGCTGGCATTTTATACTTGCAATCAAAGAATGTTTTTGTGAATACGTTGATTACTTTTCGCTTTACCTGTTCCAGCAGAATCTTGAAGCACAACCGCTGCATAACCTTTGTTCATCATATTCAAGGCTTTTTCAACAAAGATCATACCATTACCTTCTTTAGAATATGAGGGTCTAGAATAAAGGTATTCGCTGGAAACAAGCTATCTCAAACTTTTCCTCTCAAAAGTCAGATAAATGAGCTTTTATTTCATTACATTTGAACTGCCATTCCCATTAAGATCATATTTAAAATGGCTAAATATATACGGATAAGCAGATCCCGCAACACCTAATAAATTGATGGGCTTTAATATGAGCTCTTTTGACGTAATTCATCCAAGATGTAATGCGTTTTAGCATCAATTAGTATCTCAGCCCATTGCAGTAACAAGTAAACCTGCTGACCCCAAGTTGCGAAATCCCACATGAATCTTCTATTTCATACGAGCTAATCTAGATAAAAGTGTTGGCAACATACATTGCGTCAAAACAACATCATTTGTTCTATCTTGACCCAAACCCGCCGCAGAATACATTCCATTAAATAATTTTCCTAAAATCGGTAGTTAGTTTCAATTCTTGTAATAAATACCCAACTATCAATAATTTTAAATACTCGTTTTAATTGACTTTCCCATCAACAACTTCGTTGATATTCTGTCAAAACAGCATTTGATAATGTCTGGAATAATTAAGTTTCTTTTCTTTTCCTGAGGT